>Ga0335078_10000036_pt1 | contig 251911 bp, 223 predicted proteins | sample Lox_Sample_32_FD_206711 | JGI IMG/M metagenome (GOLD analysis project Ga0335078, IMG submission 206711) | Soil microbial communities from Loxahatchee National Wildlife Refuge, Florida, United States - Lox_Sample_3.2 | ecosystem: Environmental > Terrestrial > Soil > Wetlands | place: USA... | reverse complement strand
GGGCTGCACGGTGGCGCTGGTCAAAACCGAAGCCGTCAAAGCCATCAGCCAGAGAATCTCGGCCGAATACAAGAAGAAGACCGGTATCGAACCAACCATTTTTGTCACCCGCCCGGCCGCCGGCGCGATTCCCATTAAAGGCGGCAACGAAGGCGGCCCCGTCATCCGTCCCCATACCGGCATCGGCATTTTTGCCCGGGCCTAGGCGTCCGGACTTCGTCCTTTTTCTTTCCGATTTCGCCGGATAACCTTCCGGCATGGCTGGCAAATCCTCCATCCCTCGGCCGGTGCTTAAACCGCGCCTGCGCATCACCTGCGGCAAAAAAATCGCCTTCGGCCCCGGCAAAATGGAATTGCTGGCCGCGCTGGTGGAAACCGGATCCCTTCAGGCCGCGGCCCGGCGTCTGGACATGTCCTACATGCGGGCGTGGACGCTGGTGCAGACCATGAACGAGTGTTTTTGCCGGCCGGTAGTGGTCGCCGAACGCGGCGGCAAAACCGGCGGCGGGATGCAGGTCACCGACACCGGCCACCGGGCGCTCGCCCTCTACCGGGAAATGGAGTCTGCCGCCCTGAAATCAACCGCCGGCCCCTGGCAACGTCTGCAAAAATTGCTGCGGGCCTAGCCCCGCCTCCGGAAAATCCAGAAGTATCCCGCCGACGCCGATCCTGTAGAGCCGGCGTTGTGCGCCAATTTCGAGCCACGGGCTCGATGCTGCACCAGTCGAATCAGGACACCCCCTCCAATCCGTTATATTTGACAAAATATAACGAACCCGGTTTAATGCCGGCGACGATGAGAGGCGGAGCATTTCAGGCAAAACGGCGGCGCCGGCGGACGGAGCCGGCCTTCACGCTGGTGGAACTGCTGGTGGTGATCGCCGTCATCGGGGTCCTGGCCGGTCTGCTGCTGCCGGCCCTGGCGCGGGCAAAGGAAAAATCCCGGGCCGCCCAATGTATCAACAACCTGCGCCAATGGGGCCTGGCTTTCAGGATGTACGCGGACGACAACGATGATTTTCTCCCGCGCCGCGGCCAGGGCGTGCAGACCCTGGCCCTGATCAACCGGCCCGACGATTGGTTCAATGCCCTGCCGCCGTATTTCGGACAGGCACCCTACGATTTGATGGTTTCGAACAATGCAATGCCCGATGCCCAGGCCCCGTCCGTTTTCATCTGTCCGACGGCTGAAAATCCGGGTGGAACCTATTTTCTGCCGTACGGGATGAACATGAACCTGTCGCCGTGGAACCTGCCGCTGGCGATCAAATTCAGCCAGGTGATGCTGCCGGCTTGCGTGGTTGCAATGGCCGATGCTCCGGGGCAGTACGCCTCGACCTACCCATCCCCGCAGCCTTACAGCATCGTCGCGCGGCACGCGGGGCGCGTCAACCTGCTGTTTCTCGCCGGCGAGGTGCAGTCTTTTGCCGGCAACTACGTCGGATGCAATGTCGGCGATCCCGGCCTGGCGGACGTCCGCTGGCTCACCGGCACAGCCAGCGATGCCCAGGCCCATAACTACTAGCGCCGTCATGAAAATCCGGTTCCAACTGTATTACATCCCGATTCTTCTGCTGCTGTTTCCCGGCTGCGGGCCACGGCCGGAAGCGCCCGCCAACCCGCACCTGGTCCGTTGCGCGGTCATCGGCGGCATGACCATGACCGGTTTATGGCCGGCGATCGCGAAAAAATTCGAAGCGCAGTCCGGTTATCAGGTTGAGGTGGTGGCGACGGGCCCGCGCCCCATCCTGGATGCAGCCCTGCGGGCGGGGAAAGCCGACCTGCTGACGATGCATTCCGGCGATATCACCACCGACCTCGTCGCCGACGGTTACGGCATCCATATGCGGCCCTGGACGCGCAACGAATTGTGCATCGTCGGTCCGCCGGACGATCCCGCGCATATCCGGGGCTTGACCAACGGCGCCGACGCCCTGCGCCGGATTGCTGAAACGCAGTCCCGCTTCGTGGATTTCCAGGGCATTGGCAGCCGCGAACTGGTCCATACGCTGTGGCGGCTGGCCGGGCTCGAACCCAAAGGCAATTGGGTCGTCAAAGATGACACGGTATCCAGGTGGAACATTCTTCAATTTGCCCGCAGCAATCACGCCTACGTCGTCGTCGGTTACATCCCCGCGCAAATGGGCAAAATGTATGCCGACGGGATGGAAATCCTGGTCAAGGGCGATCCGGTGATGCGGCGTCCGTTCATCGTCATGGAGGCGAATCCGAAGAAATTTCCCCGGGCCAACGCCGCCGGCGCGCGGGCGCTGTCGGATTTCCTGCTGTCGCCGGAGGTGCAGAATTTCCTGCTCGAATTCGGCCGCCAGACCAACGGTCCCGGCCCGCTGTTTTTCCCGATACCCGCTGCACAACCGTAACACACTAAATCAATCCGAAAACCTATGAAACACCCTCGTCTGAAATCAGAGCCGAATTCCCGTTTGCCGGCCACGGTAATGGGTTGCACCCTGCTGGCGCTTCCCTTTGCCGTTCGCGCGGACACATCCTTCCTCATCAACAACACAACGGCCGACGCGTTCATGGCCAGCGGTTCGCCGTCCAATCCCCACGGCAGCAACCTGACGGGCCTGAATTTTGGCGGTGCGGGCACGCTGGCCATTGCCCCGGCCTCATCGCCGGACGGCGAATTCGACAGCGTCATCCGGTTCAACACGGCCGCGGCGGTGAGCCAGTTCAATACCACCTACGGCGCCGGCAATTGGACGCTGACCGGATTAACCCTTTCCCTGGCAAGCAATTTTGGCGGGCAAGGCGAGGTACCCAATAACAACATTTTCAACACCATCAACGCCGGCAGTTTCGGCATCGACTGGATCGCCAATGATACCTGGGTGGAAGGCGCCGGCAGCGGCAACGGCGAAGCCGGTTATCCGGCCACTTCCGAAGTCAGCTTCAATTCCATCCCCGGCCTGCTGGCTTCCGGCTATGACTCGCTGGGGACCTATGCTTACACACCGCCCGGCGACAATATTTACGTCCATTACTCGCTGCCGCTGGATGGCAACCTGGTCGCCGGCGCCAGCGCCGGCGGTGACCTCAACCTGTATTTCTATGCCGCCGACAATCAGGTCAGTTACCTGTTCAACGCGCGCAGCTTCAGTTCCAATCATCCGGAATTGACCGTGACTGCCGCACCCGTTCCCGAACCTGCCAGTCTGGTGCTGCTGGCGGCGCTCGGCGGCGCCTGGATGTTTCCCCGACGGAAACAAAAGGCATGAGCCGGAGCCCGGCCATCCTTCTCGTTCTCCTGTTGCTCGGCATCGGGAATCCGGGCCGGGCACAGGTGACAGGCACCAACACAACCATTGCGGACGCGTTTCTGGCCACCGGTTCGGCGGGCAACCCGGACGGCAGCGATCTGACGGGTCTGAATTTTGGCGGCGCGGGCACACTGGCGATTTCGCCCCCGTCCGCGCTCAAAGGTGAATTCCAGAGCGTCATCCGGTTCAACCTGTCCAACACCATCGCCTTGTTCAACACGAACTACGGCGCGGGACTTTGGACCATCACGAACATTTCACTGCGCCTGACCAGCAATTACGGCATAGCCGGCGTGCAGCCGAACAACCCGATCTTCAACTTCATCAGCGGCGGGCAATTCGTCATTGAATGGCTGGCCGACGACGACTGGGTGGAAGGCACCGGCACACCCAACCTGCCGACCATGGACGGTGTGACCTACAGTTCGTTGCCGGTGTTGCTGGCGCAAACGCACGTGCCATTGTGCACCAACAATTATGTGCCTTCGGGCAACAATGTGCCGGTCACCTGGGTGCTGCCGCTGGAAACGAACCTGCTGCAGAACGTTGCCGCCGGCGGGGACGTGAACTTCCGGTTCTATGCAGCGGACAATCAGGTCGGTTACCTGTTCAACTCGTACTTTTACGGCCGCGGCAATCAGCCGCTGATCCTGGTCACCGCTATTTTAACCCCGGTGCCGGTGAAAATCCTTGCCGGTTATTTCACCAACAGCGTTTTTCATCTCACCGCCCAGGGCGGTTCAAATCTGGTCTACCAGGTCCAGGTGAGCTATGATCTGGAAACGACCAACTGGCAGTCTCTCGGACCGGTGACGGCCGATACGAATGGCCTGGTCCAGTTTGACGACGCGGCGACAGCGGGTCACCCTGAACGGTTCTACCGGCTGTCCCGATAGGCCGACGAAATCGAAATTTGAAATGACATGAAACAACGCCCCCCTCCGGCCGCCTTCGGGCTGATGCTGTTGATTCTGGCGCTCCCGCTTCGCGCGGAGGAAATCACCGTGTTCGCGGCGGCCAGCCTGACGGATTCCCTGAAGGAGATCGCCGCCGCTTACGAAAAAACTTCCGGCGACCGGATCGTTTTCAATTTCGGCGCATCCAGCATGCTGGCCCGGCAGATCGACGAGGGCGCACCGGCCGACATTTTCTTTTCGGCCGACGAGGCCAAAATGGACGACCTGGCGAAGCACGACCGCATCGTGCCGTCGACGCGGCGCAGCCGGCTGTCCAACTCGCTGGCTATCGTGGTGCCGGCCGACAGCGGGTTGACGATTGCTTCCGCCTGTGACCTGACGAATGCCGCAATCAAACGCATCGCCCTGGCCGACCCGCAGACGGTGCCCGCCGGCATTTATTCCCGGATCTACCTTGCCCGATTGAAACTGTGGCCGCTGGTGGAGTCCAAAATCGTGCCGACGGACAACGTGCGGGCGGCGCTGGCCGCCGTGGAATCGGGCAATGTCGACGTCGGGATGGTTTACCGGACCGACGCCGCCATTTCCAAAAGGATCAAGGTGGCCTGCGAAATTCCCCGCGCCGAAGGGCCGGATATCAGCTATCCCGTGGCTTTGGTAAAGGATTCAAAAGAGACCGAAACGGCCCGGAAGTTTCTTCACTATCTTGACTCGGAGGAGGCTGCGAAGGTGTTCGGAAAATACGGTTTCATCGTCCGCCCGTAATTCGCACGTATGAGCGTTCAGGAATGGCAAATCGTCTGGTTTACGGCCTGGGTTTCGGCGCTGAGCACGATCACGATCCTGCCGTTCGGCCTGGCGGCGGCCTGGCTGCTGGCGCGCCACGAGTGGCCGGGCAAATCGCTCGTCGAAACACTGATTTCCCTGCCGCTGGTCATGCCGCCGGTGGCGACGGGTTTGATTCTGCTGAAACTGTTGGGGCGGCGCGGGGCCATCGGCGGCTGGCTCCACAGCCGGTTCGATCTCGACATCGTTTTCACCTGGCGGGCGGTATTGATTGCGTTGGGCGTGATGTCATTTCCCCTGCTGGTCCGCTCCACCCGCGTGGCCTTTGAAGAGGTCAATCCGCGTCTGGAACAGATCGCCCGCACGCTCGGCGCCGGAAATTTCCGCGTGTTTTGCACCATCACCCTGCCGCTGGCATCGCGCGGCATCGTGGGCGGAATGCTGCTGGCCTTTGCCCGGGCGCTGGGCGAATTCGGCGCCACCATCATGGTCGCCGGCAACATTCCCGGCCGGACGTCCACCCTGTCCCTGGCCATTTTTCAAAACGTGCAGCTCGGCCGGGACAACGACGCCCTGCACCTGCTCGGGGTATCGGTGCTGCTGGCCTTTGCCGCCGTCTGGGGCGGCGAATACTTTCTGCGCCGCAAACCCGGCTTCAAATGAACTTGCGCCTGAAACAGATTGCGCTGCCGCTGTCCGAGTTCACCCTGGAGGTGGACGTCGAGATCACCCGTCCGGTGACGGCCATCCGGGGCCCGTCCGGAGCCGGCAAGACTTCGCTCCTGGATCTGATCGCGGGCCTGCGGCGGCCGAAATCCGCCCTGATCCAGCTCGACGATCGCGTGCTGACGGACACGGCGACGGGCCGGATGGTGTCCGCCCGGCACCGGCAGATCGGTTATGTCCCGCAGGACCTGGCGTTATTCCCGCATCTATCGGTCAGAAAAAACCTGCTCTACGGCCATCGGCCTGAAGGCAAAACCGCCGACGGACACCTGTTCAGTTATCAACACGTCACCGATGTCCTGGAAATCCAGTCGCTGGCTGAACGCAGCGTCGTTCACCTTTCCGGCGGTGAAAAACAGCGCGTCGCCCTGGCGCGGGCGCTGCTGACGTCTCCCCGCCTGCTGTTGCTCGACGAGCCGCTGGCGAACCTGGACAGCGGGTTGAAGGCCAAAATCATTCCCTACCTGACGCGCATTCGCGACGAGTTCGGTTTGCCCATGCTGTACGTCACGCACGATCCAGATGAGGTTCGGGATCTCTGCGACCATCAGTTGTGGCTGGAACGCGGAAGAATCAGCAGCGCGCCCCGGTGAAATCCGCACGGGCGGGCACAGGGCCGCCGACCGCCGGCTAAAATCCCCAGAACCAGCCCCGCCAGACGGCGATCAGGGACAGCAGGGCGCAATCAAAAATAAAGATGCAGACGCCGACGGAGTCCCACCATTTCCAGAACTCCTGGCAGGTCCCCATGCGGAAGGGCAAGGTGATGACGAGAGACATTGCCGCAATGGCCGCCACCAGTAGAGAGTTGTACATCATAGGTTTACCTTTTGGAAGCCGGATTGGCTTTGGTGACGTAGACAGGTCGGATTCCCGGAAGACCGGGAGCTAATCAAGTTTTTCGGGGCGGTGACTCCGGGCGGAGCACCATTTGGCCGGGGAATGGAGCAGATCAACTCCACGTTGGCCGGTTCACTTCGGCTGGCCGCAAAAAACGTCATGCACGGCCAGCTATCAGCATAACCCGCGCCACATTTTTGCCGGCTCTACCGGCCGAGGCGCCGGCCGAAAATCTGATGATTCAAAGGCAAATCATTTGGATTTTCCCCATTCGCCGCCCGCTATGATTTGAATTTTGCATCGCACCGGCCGGTTATTTGCCTCGGCGGAACGCATCCGGCCGGGACGTAATTATTGTGGGGCAGACATTCCTGCATTCCTGTCTGCCGGTTTCCCGGGCTTTCCAGCCCGGGAAAGGGCCTGGCGATTGAAAGTCGCCTGAATTGGCAGCGGGAAAGCCTGCCCCACACCCGAGATGGTTCCGCAATTCGGGGGAAAAACAAAAAAGGACGGCGGTAAAGCCGTCCCCTGATCGATTAAAGATTCCGCAATTTAATTTGTCGGCGGCGTCACCGGGGCATTCGTGCCTCCGGGCTTTGCGCCTCCCGGCGGCGGAGCGCCCGGGCGACGGCCACGCGGGCCCATCTGCTGCCACTGGTCAAATTGTTCCGGAGTCAGGACTGCCTTCATCTGCGTCGTCGTCTCCTCGCGGATGCTCTGCATTTTGGACCGGCGATCTTCCTGGCTCAGGCTGGTGTCGGTACGCACATCCCGCATCTTTTGCATCTGATCATCCAGGATGGGCTTTACCTTGGCCTTCTGGTCGTCGGTCAGGTTCAATCGCTGGGCGATCTGATCCAGCGTGGGACCGCCGCGCATACCCGGCGGGCGCTGGCCCGGCGGGGCGCCGGCAGGCGGGGTGGCCGGCGGCGTATTGGTGTCCGCCGCGCGCAGCGCCAGATTGCACGCGAACAGATTGCCGGCTACCAGCGCGGCAATGATTATCGGTTTCGTGACTTTCATAAGATTTAATTGTTTTTATTTTCCCGGTTCCTCCAAATTGTTATGGAACGGCGGTTGTCCGGTAAGACGTCATCGGCTGGAAAAGGTTACAATTTCCGCATGACTCGGGCCGCCGTGTGGACTGTTTTCTCAATATCGGCGATCCGGTGCGCTGCGCAAATGAAACCGGCTTCAAACGGCGACGGCGCGAAATAGACGCCCCCGGCCAGCATTCCATGAAAATATCGCTTGAACCGTTCGCGATCGCTCTTCATCGCCTCGCCGAGGTTCCGTACCGGCCCCCCGATAAAGTAAGCGCAGAACATCGAGCCGCAGCGGTTGAAGGTGACGGGAATTTTCGCCGCCCGGGCGACCGATTTCAGGCCGGCTTCCAGATGCATTCCAAGCTGCTCGAGCCGCGCGTAGGCGTCCGTCCCCGCCGGTGCGGGCCGGCCGCGCCCAGGCGCCGTTCGCCCCTTGGACAGGAGTTCCAGCGCCGTGATGCCGGCCGCCATCGCCAGCGGATTGCCGCTCAACGTGCCGGCCTGATAAACCGGCCCCAGTGGCGCCAGACAATCCATGATGTCCGCACGCCCGCCGAAGGCTCCGACCGGCAAACCGCCGCCGATGATTTTGCCGAGACAGGTCAAATCCGGCTTTATCCCGAACCGTTCCTGCGCGCCGCCGGGCGCCAGGCGGAACCCGGTCATCACTTCGTCAAAAATCAGCAACGCGCCATTCGCCTGCGTAACGTCACGCAAATATTCCAGAAAACCCGGTTCGGGCAGGTAAAGCCCCGCGTTGCCCGGGACCGGTTCGACGATGATGCCGGCGATTTTATTTTTGTTGGCGGCGAACGCGGCCTTGACGGCATCGGCGTCGTTGAACGGCACCACGATGGTATGTTCGGTAAACGCCGCCGGCACCCCGGCGCTGTCGGGATGGCCGAACGTCAGCGCGCCGGAACCGGCCTTCACCAGCAACGAATCCGCATGGCCGTGGTAACAGCCGTCGAACTTGATGATTTTGTCGCGCCGGGTGAACCCGCGAGCCAGGCGGATGGCCGACATGCACGCTTCCGTGCCGGAATTGGTCATCCGGACCTTTTCCACGCTCGGCACCAGTTTGCAGATCAATTTGGCCATGGTCACTTCGAGCGGATTCGGAATGCCGAAACTGGTGCCGTGATTGGCGGCGGCCTTGACGGCGGCGATGATTTTCGGATGCGCATGGCCGAGGATGGCCGGTCCCCAGGTGCCAACATAATCGATGTAGTCATTACCGTCGACGTCCCGGACATGCGCGCCTTTGGCCTTTTGGACAAAGAAGGGTTGACCACCGACGGCGCAGAAGGCGCGCACCGGCGAGTTCACGCCGCCGGGAATATAATTCAACGCTTCGGCGAACAACGCTTCAGAGCGGACATGGGACAGCATGACGGAATTGTTGGAAGGCCGGCGCGCCGGGTCGAGCCAAAAAAATGACTTTAACCGATTGCCCGCTGAGCATATGATTAGAGAATCAGTCGAAAAACGTTATGAACTTTAGAAATTGGTTTCGTCTTTTTCTGATATCCGCCGGATTGCTTCTGGTGACTCCCGGTTGCTTCGGTTTTGCTTTACTTGGGCCGGTGGCGCCCTGGATGCAACAAACCAACGGGGTGGTGTTTTACGGAGACATTGGCGGTCCGATGGATCTTGGCAGCGGATACCGCTGGAACGTGCCCGTCGTGACCTACGGCTTCGACCAATCCTTTCTGGATTATTTCGGCCCAAATGGTGTTACCGCTGTGGAAGAAGCAATTCAAATTCTTAACGACCTGCCGCCCGCTTCCGATATTGTGCCGACTAATTACCCGTTTGATACACGGGGCATAAACGACCACGCCCAGGCCATGAAAATTTACGATTTGAAATCGGAAACACTCATTCCGCTCCTGGAAGAAATGGGGCTGGCTCCTCCCACCCGCAATATTTTTGTGCTGCGGCGGTGGAATTCCATCTTTCTGACCTATCCCTACTCTTCGGACTGGATAAGCTGGGCGATTCCAAATTATATCGTCGAACGGAATTTCGACCCGGAAACCTTCGTCCCCAGCCAAACGATCAATGGAGTTGTTTTTGGTGGAATTGTCGATTCGTTCCCCTCGGGCAATGATGCAATAGAATTTCCTGCAGATCCTTTGGCCAGCCCGTTTTCAGCCGTAGCCGACGGCTATGGCGGGAGCGTGTCCGCCAATCCGGCGACTGGATTTTATCTTCCCGGACTGCAGCTGGGCGGTTTTTACACGGGCCTGACCTCCGATGACGTCGGCGGGTTCCACTACCTTCTTGGCACGAACAACGTGAGCTATGAAAATGTCTTGCCGGATGTCCACGTTGTTGGCCTTCACCATCGTGCAGCAGGATACGGAGCCTGGCGGCCGGGGGTTGAAAAGATCACGTTTGTTCGCCAGCCGTTTAATTCGCGGATAAAAAAGTTTCGCCCCCTGACCTATCATTTTATCGATGTGTCATTTGAGAACAATCACCTGATCCGGCGACAGGCGAATCGCACCGTGCCGCATCCGGATTTTTTGTTTTGCGCCGCCGATATGGGAAAAGACCAGCAATGGATCCCCCTGCTTACCCGGTCCGGCACAACCAACTGGCAGAACAACGCGGCGCTGAATGGTAATCCCGACGGCGAAGGACCGGGAATCATCCAGGGCCCGATCAAGATCACCTTCCAAAAACAGGGAGCCGTTTTTACGACCAGTGACGGAGTCGTGCCCACATCGATCGACCTCCAGGGTTGGGGAACGTTTGATGGTTCAACAAATTTACCGGTCCTTTATCCGGTGGCTCCGCCAATCAACACCCCGCTGACCGTACGATTGCGCTACTATGGCGGCACCAGCAATGTCTACGACATCCCTATGACCAACTACGCCTGGCATTTGCCGGTTCCCGTGGGCGGACACGTGAGTTTCCAGGTTTCCTCCAACCAAATCGATTGGTCCCCGGTGGCAACGGCAACCAATGCCGGGGCGGTTATCGAATGGGACTACTACGGCCACATCACCCCGCCGAAGTTCTTCCGGGTGGTGCCGCAATAGATTTGGTGGCCCGGATGGCTTCCACCGGATTCACCGCCGGTTCGGAAAAAAGGTCTGCTCCAGCGAACCTTTGTCGGTACGGATGACGGCGCCGACGCCGACGTTGTGCCGCGCGAACCAGCTCTCGCTGGTTTCCAGGACGTATTGGATGTTGGCCGTGGCGGCCAGCACCGCATTGGTGTCGTTCTTTTCGAGATGATGGATTTCCTCGATGACACCGTCGGGGTCAATGTAGGCGGCGGAAATGGATTCCGGACAATTCTTCATCCAGAACGACGCCTGCATGGGTACCGGAAAAACGAAAAGCATGGCGTCGGAATCCAGAATATTGGTGCGGAACATCATGCCAATCTGCTGCTGCCGTTCGGTCAGCGCCAGCTCCGCATCCAGCGTTTCGGCGCCGAGATAAATTTTCATCGTCGGCAGCTTCGGCTGGGCCTGCGTCGGCAAATTGCTCTCCGCCGCCGGAGCCGGCGCGGCCGTTTCGGCAGATTTGCGGCAGCCGGTCCCCAACAGGGTCGCCGCCAGCAGGAATCCGATCCATCTCCCTGATTTCATGCCGGCACTTTGCCGCAGACGCCCGGCCTTTTCAACCAAACGTTCAGTTGTGGATCAATTTGCTTTTTCGGTGGGGCGAGCGTACGCGCGAACCGGCTCGTCGGTAGCTTCGCCCCATCAAAAACTGACCCCTCTACCAAACGTTCTCATGCCTCGCGCTCAAAAAAAGACCCGGGACGCTGGTCCCGGGCTGGCGATGAGACGGAAGGTGATTACGGCAAGACGTGGCTCGGTGTCACACTGGTGCCCAGATTGCAGACCACCGACGGGATGGCTCCCACCGTACCGATGCTGTAAGTTCCGCCGGCGGGGCAGGGAGGAATGCTGCTCGCTGAATTCAGCTTGATATAAGGCGTCAGATCAGTGGGATAATTAATCGTCGCACCGCTGATCTTGCCCTGCTCCAGCGCGAATTGCTGGGCGGCAGCATCAATCTGCCGCAGGTTGTTGATGCAGGCATTGGCCTGGGACGTGGCCCGGGCTTTGACGAAGTTCGGGATCGCAATGGCCGCCAGCAGGCCGATGATGGCCACGACGATCATGATTTCGACCAGCGTGAAGCCGGCGTGACGGAGACCTTTTGTTGCTTTCATTGGTACTTCTCATTCCTGCGGCGTGAACCGTGCGGCCAGGCGGGTTACAATGACTGCGGGTCGGTCCACTCATTGCCTGGCGCAACCACAGATGGTCCAGAAAGCAGCAGCAGGATTGCCAGCCCGACCGGCTCCGGCGCGAAAGCTTGTAGTACGGCGTCTGGACTTTTTGTAGGGCCGAATCCTACAAATTCCGGCATTCCTCATTCCGTCCGCCGGCTTTCATACCAGCGCATGGCTTCCCGCAGGAGTTCCGTGGCGTTGGCCAGTTTCAATTTCTCCTTGATCCGGGCGCAATAAGCCTGGACGGTCTTGAATCCCACGTGCAGGTGTTCGGCAATCTGGCGGGTGCCCTGGCCGCGGCCCAGCAACTCGAACACCTCCAGTTCCCGATCGCTTAATTGTTCGACCGGCGAGGGAGCCGCCAGGGACCGCCCTTCAACAAATTTTTCGGCCATCCGGGCCGCAATCCGGTCGCTGACATACAACCGGCCGCCATGAACGGCCCGAATCCCCGCAATAACCTTTTTTGCCGCCTCGCGTTTCATGATGTAACCGCGGGCGCCGGCGCGCAGGGCGCGTTCGGCATAGAGCGACTCATCGTGCATCGATAAAACCAGCACCGTCACTTCCGGATGAAGCGCCCGGAGATTCCGGATCAGGTCCAGACCCGAGCCGTTTTCCAGCGAGATGTCGACGATGGCGATCTCCGGCCGGATCGAGTCGACCAGCGCCAATGCCTCCGGCTCGGTGGATGCCTCGCCACAAAGCTGAAGATCAGCCTCCTGTCCGATCAATGTCACCAACCCCTCGCGCACCAGCGGGTGGTCGTCCACCAGCACAACTTTAATTTTCTTTGTCATGATCTTCCCGGCGGCGGTTTCCGGATGGCACCGTGCAGGTCAGGCGGGTGCCGCGGACGGACTGCCGTTCGGCGTTGAATGTTCCACCCATCATATCGGCGCGGTAAGCCATTATCCGCAGCCCCATTCCGTTTCCGTTACGGGCGTTTTCCGGCAGGCCAACACCGTCGTCGGCGATCGTCAGCACCAGGCCATCCGGACCTCCGGTGAGTCTGACAGCGACATGTTGCGCCTTGCCGTGTCGCACCGCGTTGGTAATGGCTTCCTGGGCGATGCGATACAAATGGTTGGCCACATTGGCATCCGGTTGGCCGGACAGGGAACCGCACTCAAACTCGCAGTCAACCTTGAGCCGTTCGCGGGCATTGGCCGCCAGTTCTTCGAAGCAGTCGGTCAGGCGTCCGGCATGCATCTCCACCGGGTGCAGCCCTCGCGCCAGGGTGCGGGTTAATTCGATGGCTTGTTCGACCAGTTCCACCAGGCGGTTCGCGTCCGTCGTTTCCGGCAGCGAGCGGTCGGCCAGTTTCCGGCTGAGCGCGTGGCCGGCGAATGCAGTGCCCGTCAGGTGCTGGCACAGGCCGTCATGCAGATCCCGGCCGATCCGTTGCTGTTCGCGTTCGCCGGTCTCCAACAGTTCCTTTTGCAACCGCATGCGCTCGTGTATTTCTTTGGTCAATTCCGCCGTGCGCAACCGCACCCGCCCCTCCAGGCCCCGCTGCAACTCCCGCAATTTGGCCATCAGAACCACCACCACCAGGTAGAACGCAAACATGATGAGCGCATTCCAGGCGGGGGTGAAATAATCGGTGTAATGTTTTCCCGCCGCGTAGTCCGAAGAAACCCACGATGCGACGCTGAGCGCGGAGATCAGCACGCCGGCAAATGAATTCACGTACCACACCGCCAGAAATACGGCGAGGAGGTAAAAGATGAAGAAAAAAAGTTGGTACCCGGTCAGGTAATCCATCCAGCCGACGACGGCCACAATCGTGATGCTGGTCGCCGTCAATGCCGGTTTGGACCACGTCTCCAGTTTTTTCCTCCAGATCAACATGCCGGATGCCGACTTATGATCGTCCGAATCGGCGGTGATGCAAGACCGGAAAATCCAAACTGGCGCGCCCGCCGCGAGTCGAACGCGGGACCCTCTGCTTAGAAGGCAGATGCTCTATCCAACTGAGCTACGGGCGCAACCGAAAGCACATTAGTGGCTCAACGCCGCCGGCGCAAGCGCGCTGTCCCGGCGGAGTGTCGTTTATGATGACTGAGTTGATAAAGGCCAAACGACGCTGACTTGCGCCAACGGGTCTTCAGTGCCGGGCTGCCGGAAAGCTGTTTTCCCGCTTTCGCCGCCGGACAATTTGAATAACCTCCCGTCCATGCTGATGCTCGACCATCTCGCCGAACTGCTGGAAAAAAACCGCGCCGCCGCATCGGCCCGCGTGAAGGAGTTCGCCATCGGCGGCCGGACGTTTGCCTTTAATTCCCAACCCGCCATCATGGGCGTGATCAATCTGTCGCCGGATTCGTGGTACCGCGAAAGCGTCTGCCTGACTGCAGAAGCCGCGATCCAACGCAGCCGGGTCCTGGCCGCCCAGAGAGCGGACCTGGTCGATATCGGCGCGGAATCCACGCTCGCCCACGCCGCGCGCGTGGACGATGCCGCGCAAAACCGCCGGTTGATTCCGGTGATCAACGCATTGCGGCAGTCGGGCATCCTGGTCTCGGTCGAGACCTATTCTCCCGCTGTCACGCGCGCCTGTCTCGAAGCCGGCGCCAACGTCTTGAATCTCACCGGCACGGCCGGCACCGACGACCTGTATCGCCTGGTGGCCGCGCATGACGCCGCGGTCATCATCTGCTACGTCGAGGGCCCGAACGTGCGCGAAGTGGGCGATTTCGATTTCAGCTCCGATCCGATCGGGCGGATGCGGGACTATTTTGCGCGCCAGATTGAAATGGCGCAACGCCAGGGCGTGGACCGGATTCTCATCGACCCCGGGCTCGGCTTTTATTACCGGAACCTGCAGGACAGCGCGGTGCGGGTGCGCCACCAGATGACCGTCTTTCTGAATTCGTTCCGGCTGCGGCCGCTGGGTTTTCCGGTTTGCCAGGCCCTGCCGCATGCGTTCGAATTCTTTCGCGACGAAGTCCGCAGCGCCGAGCCGTTTTTTGCCGTGCTGGCCGCGCTCGGCAAGACCGATTTGTTCCGCACCCACGAAGTCCCGCGCATCAAAGCCGTGCTGGAGACGATGAAAACGTTTTGACGGCAGGGCGTGCACTCCGTGCGCGCCTTCTTAAAACCCGAGATGTTCCCTTTGCTGTTCGCGACGCACAAGGGACCGCACGCCCTACCTGTTATCCCTGCGGCAAAGAAACACACCTTCTTCTTCCGATTTCGTAATCCACTGGCCGATAACTTCCAAACCCTGTCGGGCCAGCATGGTGCTGACGCGGTCCGGCGTGTAGCGGTAGGAAAAGAAAAGCCGGATGGAATCGCCGGGGCGAAAGTCGAACGTCTGTTGCTCCACAGCAACGTGGCAACGGCGGGCAAACCGGTAGCGAGCTACGATCCGTTTCAAATCCAATTTGTCATTTTCAATTTCGAATCGCAACCGGCCCTCATCGCGGCCAATACCGAGATCCGTCAGGAAAGTCATCAACCAGTCGCGGGTAGGCGGGTTATCATATTGCGGCAGGATTTTTCTCACCCCGGCAGCGTAATTGGTTCCGGGCGCCAGGTTCGCGCTGAACAGCAGGAAATCCTTCGGGCGGACCAGCGCCGCCAGCCGCGGGAGAATCAGCCGGGGCTCGAAATTGGGGATCATGCCGAAAAAAGTGACGAGTGACGGGCGACGGGTGGCGAGAACGTCCGGCAAATCGTCGGCGGTGGCCAGGTCGCAGACAAACGGGAAGCAGTTTTCGTCGGGCACGACGGCCAGGGCGGCCCGGCGGGCGACCAGCACCATGGCGGCGCTCACGTCGCAAGGCGTGTAAAACAGTTTCCGGCCGCGGGCTTTCAGCAGCCGCAGCAGCCGCACGTCCTTTTGGCCGCCGCCACAGCCCAGACCGATAACGTGGGCCGTGCGGGCGTTGATTTTTTCCATCGCCGCGCGGAAAGCCCGGTCGTAAACGGCACGGCAATCCGCGTCGCGTCGCGCCGGCGAATGCGCCTGGTGCACGGCGAGCCATTGTTGTGTCTGCCGGACGCTGTCGTAGTGAAATTTGTGATTCACGCGGCGCGTGCGCAGCGATGCCAGGAGGTCGCGCCGGACATTTTCCGGAAACTGGCTGCGATGAATCACCACCGGTGCGGTTGACGACATGGGTTTGTTTTCGCTGATTTCACCAGCCGGGACAAGCCTTCGGATTTATGATTTGCGATTTACGAGACGGTTGGCGGTATTGGCCATTTTTCAAAAGCCAGGGATAGCGCGGCGTCCCGACCAATTCCGAACGACGCGTCAATCGTCAATCGCAAATGACAGTTTATGGTTTCTGGGGAAACTGGACGTACAACAGCCAGTACACCAGCACGCCGGTTACGGAAACATACATCCACAGCGGCCAGGTCCAGCGGGCGATTTTTTTGTGCGCCTCAAAATCCTGCCGCCGGGCGCGAACCAGCGTGATCAGAATCATCGGCACGATGATCATGGCCAGGATGGTGTGGGTGAGCAGAATGACCAGGTAAATCGGCCGGAACCAGTGCGGCTCCAGGAACCGGGTCGGTCCGCGGTGCAGCACCACGCCGAGATAGGTGTGATAGGTCAGGTAACACGTGAGAAAAATGATCGACGTGATGAACGCCGCGATCATGCAATTGCGATGCGCGGTTTTGTTTTTTTTGCGGATGAAAACAAAACCGGCGGTCAGGAACAGCGCGCTCAGACCGTTGAGCGAAGCGTTGACCGCCGGGAGATCGAGCGGGGTCATTTCTCGCGTTCCAGCCGGTTGACCATGGCGACAATGTGCGGCTGGACATTCGTCCAGTTCACGCCATCGCCCTCGGTTTCAAAAAGGCCGCGCAACCGGGCCTGTTTGTCCACAATGACGAAGGTGGTGCTGTGGATGAACAAATCCGCCGGATTTTTCTGCTCCTCCGGTTTAATCGGGACAGCGCTGAGTTTGAGGCCGTTAGCCGCCAGTTTGCCGATCTCCATTTTCGTGCCGGTTAGAAACATCCAGCGATTGGAATCGGCGCCGAACCGTTCGCTGTATTTTTTCAGGACCGGCGGCGTGTCAAAATCCGGATCGGTCGTCAGGGTCACCAGTTTCGCGTTGCTGGTTGCCGGCAGGGCGTCCTGGAGCGACTTCATCTGGCCGCTCATGATGGGACACGATCCGGCGCAGCGGGTGAAGATGATATCGGCCACCCACACATGATTGCTCAAATCGGCGAGCGTGACCGCGCGGGCGTCCTGGTTCAGGAGGGCGAAATCGGCGACGGATCCGAGCACGGGCGGCGGGGGCGACCGATGGAGCCGGCCGAGTTCCATCAGCGAGAGCGCATAGGCCAGGCAAAGCATGACCAGAATCAGAATCAGCCCGATCCAAAGGGTGCGCGGCAATTGTGGCGGAGCATCGGTCATACCGCTGCGAAATAAACCATATCGCCCGGCAAAAGGTAAGCAGTTTTTGTGAGGCAGACATTCCGGTCGGCCGGTTTTTTCGGGCTTTCCACCCGGGAAGTCCCGGCGACTTAAAGTCGCCTGAACCGGCAGGCTGGAAAGCCTGCCCGACACGTCCCGGCTTATTCAAAACTTTCCGTCACGCCGCTCTTTGACTTAAGCCAGCGGTCGTAATCGGCCTGGCTTTCCACGGTGAGAAATCCACCGCTCATATTGGCGTGCAGCGGGCCGCAGAGCTGCGCGCAATTGATCTGGTACTTCCCGATTTTGGTGGGGGTGAACCAGCACGGGATGCGCAGGCCGGGAATGGCATCCTGGCAGGTCCGCATCGCCACCACCTTGAACGAATGAATCACGTCCTTGGAGCTCACGTAGACGATGACCGGTCTGTTCACCGGCACATGAATGTCGTTGAGCGTAATAATATCGTCCTTGCCGGCCGGATCGCTCGGATCCACGCCGAAGATGTTTTCCGACGAAACATATTTCATGTCCTGCCGCCCGAACACGCCATCCGGACCGGCGTAGCGGATGTTCCAGGCAAATTGCTGCGCCATGACGTAGATCACCGTTGAATCCTTGGCGTCGGGAAAATGGTCCACGGCCCTGGCCCAGACGGGGATGGCCACGCCGATGAGCAGCAGCGCCTCGACGCCGGCGACGGCGAGTTCGATGTAATTCGACGCATGATTCCTCACGCCCTGGTAATCGGCCCGGGGATGGCGCCGGGCCTGAAAACGCCAGAGCGCATAACTGAAATACCCCAGCCAGCCGATGAACAGGGCAATCATCAGCCAATGGACATAAACGATCAGTGCGTCGACCGATTCGCCGTTCTGGGAGGCGAGTTCCGGCATGCGCAGAATATGATTGGCAAACCACTCGGTCATAAGCCGGAAGGATTTTTCGGATCCATGCCGCGGTCAGCCGCCTCCTGGTCGGCCTGGGCTTTCTCGCCGCGGATGACATGGACGAAGAACAGCGCGAAGCACGTCAGCACCGTCAACACGACGCCCAGGAGGGTGAAAATACCCCAGTTCATGCCGCTGGCCAGCGGCGAATCGGACCGCCCGTAACAGGCGGCGCAGGCGAAGAGCGGCGACGGCGCCAGCGCGGCGGCCATCAACCCGAATCGGCAGATCCATTTCATAGGTAACTCACGTGTTTCAGTTTCTTCAGAAAATAAATGCCGTAGACGATGACGCCGATGCCGGCGGCAACGCCGGCAACACCGAAGACCGGCCGGCCGGCATTGAATGCCCAGGCGGCAAAGCCGAATGCCAATGCGGTCAGCAGCGTCACAAAAATCAAATGGAAAGCTTTGAGCGACATTTCAACGAAAGGTGGTGCCGGACGGAAAATCCTGCATGGCATAGATGGTCAGGGCAAACAGGCCCGCCACAAAAAACCCGGTAAAGGCCAACAACGCATAAATCATTTTCTTCTCGGAAATGAGGTGCATGAGGAAACCGGCCACGATAAAGGCGTTCACACAGGCGACGACCAGGATCATCGCCACCTTTTCCGCCCACGTATAATGTTCGGGCAGATAGGAGATCCAGACCATCAACGAGGTGGTCGCCAGCACGGCGAGAAAGACGCCGGCGCACAGCCGCACGTATTTCTGGAAATCCACCGGATGTTCATGCAGCTCCGATTCGCCGGTCGGCGGCGCATTGTGTTCTCGGGCGGTTTTCAGTTCGCTCATAACCTCAGGTCAAATATAGGACCGGAAACAGAAATATCCAGACCAGGTCCACGAAGTGCCAGAACAGGCCGGACACCTCGACGCGGTTGGTAAAGTGTTCCGGGTCAGTCTTCCACAAACGACTGCCCGGTCCCCACAAAAAGCCGATCACCAGGCTGCCGCCGAGAATGTGCAGCGCGTGCAGGCCGGTCAGGGTGAAATAGAGCGCGAGATAGGTGTTGTGCCACGGGCCGTAATTCTCCATGGACGCAATCTTCGACCGCGGGATCTCCAGTTCATCGGTCTTGATGGTCCCTTGTTTGCGCAGGTCATAGAGCAGGGATTCGTCGTTGACGATGCGGCCTTCGATTTTGATGTAATCTTTGGACGGATCATTTTCGCGCATGTGGCCGTCGGCGATGGTGCCGTCCTTCAGCTTGATTTCGTAGTGAATCCATTTGTCGTGGTATTCGTACGATTTGATGCCGAGGAAGGACAGCGCCAGCAACAGGGTGCAGCCGTGGAAAAATTTAAACTTGGCGAACTGCCGGGTTTTGCAGGCGACCCAGGCGAGCAGCGTGGTGATGGCCGAGAGTGCCAGGATGAGGGTATTGGCGGTGCCGAGCGTGACGTTGAGCCAGCCGTGCGGCCATTGGTCGGCGCCGACGCGCAGCAGGACATAGCCGGAAAACAAACCGCCAAAGAGCATGACTTCGGATGCGAGGAACAGCCAGATGCCGACTTTGGCGTTGTAAATGCCGGTGTCCGGCCGGGCCTGGATGGCGTAGGGAATTTCCATTTTAGAAATGCGGAGTGCGGAGTGCGGAGTGCGGAATTAAATTCTGAATGACGAAAGAATAACGAAGTTCGAATTCCATTTGGCATTCGTCATCTGTCATTGGGATTTGTTTCGTCATTCGGATTCAGGATTTAGTCATTTCGCCGGGGCCGAGCTTTGGCGTTTCCGGCTCGTTCTGCGGCGTGAAATCGGTGGCGTGGCCGGGCACGCTGTATTCGTACGGCCCGCGGTAAATGCGCGGCGCGTGGGCGAAGTTGCCATGCGGCGGCGGCGTGGGCGTCTGCCATTCCAGCGTCGTCGAGTCCCACGGATTGTCACCGACCGGTTCGCCATGTTTGATGCTCCAGAACACATTGATGATGAACGGAATCTGCGCCAGCCCCAGCGCGAAGGCCGCCCAGAGAATCCACGTATGCAGCTCCATGATGGAACCGGGTAACGTACCGATGGCGTCGGGCACCCGCGCCGCGGAATAGTTGGCGCCGCCGTCGGACATGCGCCGCAGCATGCCCTTGATGCCCTGCGCAAACATCGGCATGAAGACCAGGTTCATGAAGACAAACGAACACCAGAAATGCACCCGGCCCCAGAACTCATTCATTTTCCGCCCGGTCATCTTCGGGTACCAGAAATAAATTCCGGCAAACAATGCAAAAATCGTCCCCGGCGCCACCACGTAATGGAAATGCGCAATGACATAATAGGTGTCGTGCAGGTAAACGTCGCTGGCATTGAAACCCAGCGGCAGGCCGGTCAACCCGCCAATGCCGAACATCGGCAGAAAAGCCAGCGCGAAGAGCATCGGCGTGTTGAAACGGATGGCGCCGCCCCAGAGCGAAATGAACAGGCAGGTCAGAATGATGACCGACGGAACCGAGATCGCCATCGTCGTGGCCTGGAAGAACGCGGAGATCTTTGTGCCCATGCCGGTCAGGTACATGTGATGCGCCCAGACGATGAAGGAGAGGAACCCGATGACGAGCGCCGAGTACACCAGCGATTTGTAACCCCAGATCGGTTTGCGGGTGTTATTGGCGATGATTTCGCAAACCACCCCCATCGCCGGCAGGATCAGGACGTAGACTTCCGGATGGCCGAGGAACCAGAACAAATGCTGCCAGAGCAACGGACTGCCGCCGCCGCTGACATGGGCGAGCTGGCCGCCCACCGCCAGGCCCGTCGGCAAAAAGAAGCTCGTATGCACGAGATTATCCATCAACTGCATGATGCCCGCGGCTTCCAGCGGCGGAAACGCGAGCAGCAGCAGGAACGCCGTCACAAATTGCGCCCAGACGAAAAACGGCATCCGCAGCCAGGTCATCCCCGGCGCGCGGAGCTGGATGATGGTGGCGATGAAATTGACCGCGCCCAGCAGCGATGAGGTGATGAGCAACACCATGCCGATCAGCCAGAACGCCTGGCCATGCGTCGGAATCGTCGTCGCCAGCGGCGAATAAGAGGTCCAGCCGGCCTGCGCCGCGCCGCCGGGAATGAAAAAGCTGACCAGCATGACGACACCGCCCAGAAAGTAGGCCTGGTAGCTGGCCATGTTGACCCGCGGAAATGCCATGTCCGGCGCGCCGATCATCAGCGGCACGACATAATTGCCAAACGCCGCGAACGCCAGCGGCACGATCGCCAGAAACACCATGATCGTGCCGTGCATGGCGCCGAAGGAATTGTACAGGTCGGGAGAAACGATCCCGCCGGCGGCGGGTTGGCCCAGCATTTTCTCCATCAGCGGTCCGGCCAGCGGCACCGGCTGGCCCGGATGCGCGATCTGCCAGCGCATCAGCAGCATCAGCAGAAACCCGAACAACAGAAACATCAGCGCCGTGAGTCCGTATTGAATCCCGATCACCTTGTGGTCACTGGAAAAAACACAGCCGCGCCAGAAACCGGGATCATGATGTTCGTGGGCGCCGTGAGCCGGATGATCCTGCGCCTTATCCGTTTCGGCGTAGGGCGGAAAACTATGAACGAGTTGGCTCATGTCATTTGATTTTGTCCCACACCATCACCGCCAGCAACAGCGGCAGATAGACGACGGAGGCCACGAACAACCACCGGGCGCGGACCGGCGTCAGCTGCCGGGAAAATTGAATCGCACACCACAAATAGCCCGCGCTCAGGATCACCGCGCCGGCGAGATAACCGTTGCCCGCCATGCGGAAGAGAACCGGGCAAAGGCTGACGATGAACAGCGCCAGCGTGTGGCTGACCGCCTGTTGTCCGGTGCGCAAACCGTCGGGATCCACCACCGGCAGCATCTTGAAACCGGCCTTGGCGTATTCGTCGCGGTAAAGCCAGGCGATGGCCATGAAATGGGGGATTTGCCAGAACGCCAGGATGGCAAACAACGTCCAGCCTTCGCCGCTCAGTTCGCCGCGCGCGGCCGTCCAGCCCATCAACGGCGGCAACGCGCCCGGCACCGCGCCGATGGCGGTATTGAGCCACGTCACGCGCTTCAACGGCGTGTAAATGAACAGGTAACTCACCAGGGTGATCGCGGCGAGAACGCTGGTGAGCAGGTTCACCACCAGCGCCAGATAAATCAGCCCCGCCGTCGAGGTCGCCCCGCCAAACAGCATGACCGTGGAGGGTTGCAACCGGCCCGAAGGCAGCGGACGGCTCCGGGTGCGGCGCATCCGGGCGTCGTACTCGCGTTCCAACAACTGGTTCAACGCCGACGCGCCGGCGGCGACCAGGCCCGTGCCGGCCAGAACATGGAACATCAGCAGAAAATTCATTGGACCACGCCAGCCCATGTAAAACCCAACGAGGGTCGTCAACAACACCAGTGCCGTCAGCCGCGCCTTGATCAGATCGGCAAAAACGGCCGCCCGGCTTTTTTCAGCAAGCACCGGGAGGTCAATGGCTTCGGGAGTAACTTTCATCTCACTTGTTTCCAGCCAGGAACGGTTGCGCCCCGATAATGCCGGTTGCATCCGGCGCCAACCGGTTTTCCCGCGGGCGGCTCGCCGGGGTCATCGAACGGCCGAAGGCCAGGAGCGACCACGTGGCGCCCAGCGCCAGCGCCAGCGCGCCCACCAGGACATGAGCGGTGGCGACATCGGCGGCTTTGTTGGACCAAATGGTTGCGGCACCCAACCCGATCTGGACCAGAATCAGCGCCAGCCAGCTCCACGCCAGCCGGGTCAGCGAATCCTTTCCGCCCAGCCGGCGGTGCGATTGCCAGGCACCGGCCGCCACGAACAGAAAAATCGCCAGGGCGACCAGGCGATGCACCATTTGCAATTCGATTTGAAACGCGGTGATGGGGTTCTCGCCATTGACTTCAATCCGGTGCGCATTGTAGGCGGCAACGGCTGCCGCGCTGGTATCGGGCCACCAGGCGCCGTAAGCGGCCGGGAAATCCGGGATCGCCAGCCCGGCGTGTTGATGACGCATGGTGGCGCCCAGAATCAGCTGGACGAGGATCAAGACCGTGGTCGCCAGCACGAACGTTCGCAGGCCGGAAGGAACCGGGAGCCGTTGCCGGCTGGCCGCCAGTTCAGCCCAGAACCGGCTGGTGAACAGCGCCAGGGCAATGGTCAGGACAAAGAACAATTGCGCAATCGTTCCGTGAAAAATGCCGAGCGAATCCATATGCAGCGTCACCCGCAACCCGCCCAGCACGCCCTGCGCCACGACCAGGAGGAACGCAATCACGCCCAGCCAGCGCATCCAGGCGCGCGGATCCCGGTACCAGAGCCAGACGGCCAGGATGGTGGTCATCAGGCCCACCGCCGACGCCAGCAGCCGGTGCGTGTGTTCGTAAAAAATGCCGCCGATCCATTGCGCCGGCGGGAACAGGAACATGTTGTAACCGTAGGTATTCGGCCAGTCGGGCACGGACATGCCGGCTTCATGGCTGGTAACCAGGCCGCCCAGGCCGAGCAGCAGGAAGGTAAAAAACGCCGTCACGACGGCGAACCAGAACAACCACGGACTGGTTTTAATCGGCTTTTCGGTCTCCATATTAAAAATTAAATCGCATGGCAGGGACAGCGCGCCGCGCTGTCCGGACACCGCAACGCGGCGTCCCTACCTCAAATGAGTCACTACCGACAGGCGATATCGACCGACACATCATTTCACTTCGAAATTGAAATTCACCGTGACATCGCTGTCTTTGACCTCCACGTCCTGGGTCTGGACGCCCAGTTTACGGTGGTCGGCCTCAACCGTGTATTTCCCTGGCGGAACATTTTTGATGACGAACCTGCCGTCCGTGCCACTGATACAAAAATAGGGGCTGTCGAAGACGCTGACCCAGGCAAACATCCATTTGTGGACGTCGCAGGCGAAACGCAGGAACATTTCCGGCTGAGGGAAAGTATAGTCCAGGTCCGGTCCGCCGGGCATCTGGATCTGGTTGGATTCGGGATTGCCGGCCACCGTGGGCGAGGTGCGGATGTTATGCACACAGGGGTCGGAATTTTTGACCACGAGCTTCTGGCCGGTCTGGATCGCCAGGATCTGGGGAACATACAGGCAACCTTTCTGATTGAGCACCGCCGGCGGGGCACTGGCGCCGGTGGATTTGCCGGTGACACCCTTCAGGTACACCACCACGTCAGCCAGGTCGCCCTTGGCATCCACGACATAGAAATGGGTCGTGGGCGGCGTTTTGTACATGGCGCCGCAATCGGAGTTCGCCATCAGCGGCGTGATTTCCTTTTCCGGCGGCGGCGTGCCTTTGAGGGTGACGACCCCCACAATGTCGGCTGCGGACGCAGCGGAGGCCAGAACCAATGCCATCAAAGCCGGAAGGATCGTTTTCATATGTTGCATCCGTCTAGAATTCAAAAAGCGCGTAGATTTTATCATCTGCCCTAATCCTGGGCAAGCCTGCGAGATAAAATTTACCGGCACTCATCAGCATCCTCGCCCATTTGACGGGAGCTAATCGTCGGCGTTCAAATCAGGCACCTTGCGGGCGCGCATTCGGGAGGCCGGCGGCGGAAAGAATGGTCAGCCGGGCAGGCTTTTCATCACGTGCACCATCGCCAGCGCGGTCTGGGCCGCTTCGGTGCCGCGGTTGTGTTCGGGATCCAGGCAGCGGACACGCGCCTGGGATTCATTTTCCAGCAGAAGCACTTCATGAATGATCGGCATTTCATACGCGAGCTGGATTTCCATCAGGGCCCGGCTTACGGCGTCGCCGATCTGCGCCGCATGGACGGTTTCGCCGCGGATGATCACGCCCAGGCAAATGATGGCGGACAATCCGGGCAGCGTCCGGGCCAGGCGCTTGGCAGCGACGGGAATTTCATAGGCGCCGGGGACGCGGACGATCTGGATCCGCGAAACTTCGGCGCGCCACAATTCGGCCTTGGCGGCGCGCAACATGGAATCCACGTACCGTGCATTGTAGCGCGAGGCCACCACGGCAAACGTGCTGCTGACGGCGTCGGCTCTGGTTTCCGGGTTTTTGCGCAACATGATTTTGGTTCCTCGTCTGCAGGATAGCGGTTGCTGCGCTGCGGGCCAAGCCAAACCGAAGCCCGTCCTGGTCCGGGCACGGTCATTTTGCGGATAACACCGTAGGGCAGCTTTCCAGCCTGCCGGTTCGGGCGACTTTCCAGTCGTCCGCATTTTTGGCCCAGGACTCTTTCCCGGGCTGGAAAGCCCGGGAAACCGGCAGACAAAGAATGTCTGCCGCTACGCAGCTCGGGCCAAACTTAGAGCAAATGTCCCATTTTTTCCCGTTTGGCCTTCAAATACCGTTCGTTGTGGGGATTGGGTTTCATGCGAATGGGGACCTGCTCGACGATTTTCAATCCGTAGCCTTCCAGCCCGACGATTTTCCTCGGATTATTGGTCAGCAACCGGATGGTTTTGAGCCCGAGATCGACGAGGATCTGGGCGCCGAGCCCGTATTCGCGCAAGTCCATATCGAAGCCGAGCTTCCGGTTGGCCTCCACGGTGTCGTAACCCTGTTCCTGCAATTTATAGGCTTTGATTTTGGGGGCGAGGCCGATGCCGCGGCCTTCCTGCCGCATGTAGACGATCACGCCGCGGCCGGCCGCCGCCACCTGCCGCATGGCCTGATGCAGTTGCGGCCCGCAATCGCAACGGCGTGAACCGAACACGTCGCCGGTCAGGCATTCGCTGTGCACGCGCACCAGGACGTTCCGTTGGCCGGCCACGTCGCCGTGGACCAGCGCCAGGTGATGCTGGCTGTCGATGCGGGAGCGGTAGAGATACAGGTCAAAATCGCCATAATCCGTCGGCAGTTTCACCACCTCGACGCGCTCCACCAGTTTTTCCCGGGTCCGGCGGTATTCGATGAGGTCGGCGATGGTGCAGATTTTCAGGCGATGTTTTTTGGCAAACCGGAACAATTGCGGCAGGCGGGCCATGGTGCCGTCATCGTTCATGATCTCGCAGAGGATGCCGATGGCGCGGCATTTGGCGAGGGCGACGAGGTCGGCGGCGGCTTCGGTATGGCCGGCGCGCTGGAGCACGCCGCCGGGGCGTGCCCGGAGCGGAAACACGTGGCCGGGCTGGACCAGATCGTCCGGTACAGCGGTCGGCGACGCCAGGATCCGGATGGTTTTGGCCCGGTCGGCGGCGCTGATACCGGTGGTGATACCCTGCGCGGCGTCCACGCTCACCTGGAAATCGGTCCGGAAACTCTCGCGATTCTGGCGTACCATGCGTTCGATGCCCAACTGCTGCAGGCGTTCGGAGGTGGTCGGGACGCAAATCAGTCCCCGGCCGAACCGGGCCATGAAATTCACATCCGCTGGCGTCACGAACTGGCCGGCCATGATCAAATCACCTTCGTTCTCCCGGTCGGCGTCGTCCACCACGATGACCATTTTGCCCCGGGCAATGTCCGCGATGACGGATTCAATGCCGTTGAACTTGTTTTTCATCTGCCGGCAAGCGTAGCGGTTGGGCGCGCCAGCGTCAGCCGTAAAAAAGATTGTCGCCGCCGACATTTTTTGTTGTCGCCGCCAACAAAATCCGTCAGAGTGCGTCCGGGTTTGCAGATCAGGTCTGAGTTGTATTGATCATCAGGCGTTTTGATGTCAGCCACCGCGTCACGCAAATCAGCCAACGGACTTTCGGACAACAACCCCGGGAGTCTGTTTCAGGAGTGTCTTGCCTGCGGTATATTGGTGGTAGGCACCCGGCGCCGGATCATCACCTGCACCCCCGAAGCCGCCGGACAATTGCATCGGGACCCGGACAAGTTGTTGAACGCGCCGTTGAGCGCATTGCCCGCGCCGCTGGCCCGGGTGATCCAGGAAACCGGCAAAACCGGCAAGACCGTTCTCAACCGCGAAATCCACCTCGGCAACGCTCTCCGGGTGCGGGTCAGCATCCTGCCCGTAAAATCCGGCGGCGTGTCGGAAACCGTCGTGGTCCTCAACAGCCTGACGTCCACCCCGATTTTCGAGCAGAACCTCCGGCGACTCGACCGGCTGGCCGGCCTGGGAACGCTCTCGGCCAGCATGGCGCATGAAATCAAAAACGGCATGGTCGCCATCAAGACCTTCGTGGACGTGCTCGCCCAGCAGGGCCAGGACCGGGAACTCACCGAAGTGGTCGGTCGCGAACTGGAACGCATCAATGGCATCGTCACCCAGATGTTGCGGTTTGCCGGGCCGAACCGGGCGGCCTTCGCGACGGTGCGCGTCCATGACGTGCTCGATCATTCGCTCCGCCTGATGCAGCACCAGATCAGCCGGAAACTGATTTCGCTGCAACGTGATTACCGCGCCGAGTCGGACACCGTCCGCGGCGACGACGCGCAACTGCAGCAGGCGTTCATGAATCTCCTGATCAACGCGCTGGAAGCCATGGGCACCAACGGCGTCTTGACGGTGGCAACGGAAATGACGAAGGAGAAACCGGCCGGCTGGCAGTTTCAGGTGATTATCCAGGATACCGGCGTGGGCATCGCGCCAGAAAACCTGAAGCGGCTGTTCGAACCTTTTTTCACCACCAAAAAACATGGCACCGGACTGGGGCTGGCCATCAGCCACCGCATCGTGCTGGAACATCACGGCACGATCCAGGTGCAGAGCGATCCGGGCAAAGGTTCGCGGTTCAGGCTTTCCTTCCCGCCATTTGCCGCGGCGTGAACCGCCAGCCCGGCTGAATCCATTGATTCGCCAGCCAGCCACAAGAACTGGGGCGGTTATACTCAACCGAGAATCGGAATGCCCCTGACAGCCTGGTTTCCCATTGACCTGAATCGAACACCATCGCCATGGAAACCGTGGTCAAACTGGAGCGCGGATAACCATCGGTCAGCAGTCCGTTAAAGAAGTAGCAGCCGACGTCAGGAGGCTCCAACTGAATGATTATTTCCAGGAAAATTTGAGCCTCGTCACCCCGGCTGCTACTAGAGATGAGGTTTTTGAACCGGCGGTTGGAGGTTCGGTTTTAAATTTTATTGCCCGACCAGGTGGTAAGGTTCGACGGTGTCCTCGTCCAGGTGGTATTTCGGCGAAGCTTTGAGCGAGAAGGTGAAGGCGACGGTAAAATCGGTCGGGCCGTTGCCGTTGTCCATCAGCCGGAACGACAGCGCGCCGGTCCAGCTCCGCATGTCACGATAGATGGTATACATCTGTTCCTGGAGGCGCTGGGTCTCGAAGTTGTAATAATGCGTGGCGCGAGCGCCCCAATTGTCGTTCACCCGGAAGTACAGGGTGCTGGTGACGAGATTATCGCCGCTGTCCAGAAAGCCGTTGCGGAGATACCAATGGCCGATGCCCCAGCTCCATTTTTCATTGGGTGTGAACGTGAGTTGATGGAAGGCCATGTTCAAATCCTGCTGGTTGATGGCATAGCGGAGTTCCGATTGGAGGACCATCCAGGTGCGCGGCCGGAAGGCGAGGTCGGAATAAAGATCGTTGAACGTGCTCTGGCCGGGATTCGGCTTGAGCCGCCAATCCAGCAGGAGGTTCCAGTCGAGCAGGCTCTCCAGTTGACCGGCGCGTTTGGTCTGGAGCGTGTTGCGCAGGCCGAACCGGAGGACGTTTTGGCTGTCGATGGAATCAATGTCGTTATAATCCGGAAACATGATCGGCAGAATTTCAGGAGACGGCTGTTCGGTGTCGAACTGCGGCAATTCCGGCGGCGTCTTGCTGGGCCGCGGCACGAAGACATACGTGATGGATGGCTCGACGACATGGCGCAAGCCACTGATGGCCAGCAATGAATTCGTTGCGTCGGGCCAGAGCTGGGACGCTTTGAGCGAGGTCTGCATCCCGGTGTTGAAGACGCCGCGATAGGCCTCGTCATTGGTGCCGCCCGGCCCCGTTTCCGAGCTGTAATAGGTGAAGCGCCCGCCGGCAAACGGCATCACGTTCAGCCAGCCGAAGAGCATCTCCGGCAGCAGTATTTGATGGAAGGTGTCGGCGCGGGAGGCCGAATAAGCCGACGGGATGGGTCCGTTGGTGTTGGCGTAAAATTGTTTGTAATAGCCCGCTGAGCTCTCGCTGTCGTAATAAAACGGCGTGTTGAAAATCTGCTGGCGATAGCCGGTCAACCGCACGTCGGGCAGCCGTTCGACCTGGTCGAAGAAATCATTGAGCTCCGGCCGGGCCAGGGCGTCGACGCTCCAGTTGTCCCAATACCGGTTGACCTCGATGAACGAATACGGCTGCGGATTGTTGGCGTAATCGCCGAGAAAGAAATCGTGCAGGAACAGGGGATCGGTCTGGTAATTGACCAGCGCCTTGACATTCAGGTTGGTGGCCGGCGTGGCCTGGTAGCCGAAATAATAACGCTGGCGATCTTCGGGAATGCCGTTGACCCAGGGCGTTCCGTTGGTGCTGGTGTCCGGACGCTGGTCGTGCAGATAATAATATTTGAACGTTCCCTCGCCCCACTGGCCAAGATGCAGGTTCAGATCCGGCCCCACGCCCGGTCCGCGCCGGCCAAAATAGTCCGCGTGCAGTTTCCCGTCCAGGCCGTCGGAAAGATACCATTGGTACGTGCTGAACAAAAACGGCCCGTAGGCGCTGCGGTAGCCGGGAAGGAAATTCCAGTTGTTCGCGTGCGGCCCGATTTCGCGACGGTAATACGGAAAGTAAAAGACCGGGACTCCGTCAGCCACGGCCACTGCGTTCCACATCTCGACATATTTCCCCGGAACAATCTTGATGTGGCTGGAATAAACCCGGACCTCCGGGTCACTCACATCGTCGGTCGTCACGTAGGCATGGCGCGCATGGTAGGTTTTGTTGGTGATGTCGCCCTGCAATTCCGTGCCGGACACATAAGCCGGCGGTTTGCCGGCCCGGAACTGCTCGCTCTGCATCTGGTGCGTCTTGAAATTATACCGGATGTGTTCGCCCACCCAGACCATCTCACCCTGCTCGATGCGCACGTGGCCGTCCGCCACCACCTCGCCAGTCAGCTGGTTCACCGTCGCCGAGTCCGCCACCAGATTGGTGGCGCCGCATTGCACGATAACGCCGTTGGTGAATACGATGGTGTCGCCCACCATGTAGCCGGACCCGACCCGCGCGCCCGGAATGATCTTGTTCAATGCCATCACATTCAGCGGCACTTCATCCTGCGCCCGAAGCGTCGACGACAAAACCGCGAAAAAAAAAGTGGTCAGGATGATGGCGGAAAAGTGTCGCATCGAGCCCGGCCAATTAAACAAAAGGAAATGGCCTTGTCGAGAGTGAGGACGACCGCCGGAGAAACGCGTTTACTTCGGCAAAAAGGCGAACATCACCGCCGCCAGGAGGCAGAGAAAGGCGGCGATATGATTCCATGCCGGCCACATCTTGAAATAAAACAGCGCGAACACCGCGAATACCGTCAGCGTGATGATTTCCTGGATGATTTTGAGCTGGTATGGCGAGAAGACATTGCTGCCCCAGCGATTGGCCGGCACCTGCAGCAGGTATTCAAAGAACGCAATGCCCCAACTGACCAGGATGACCAGCAGCAGCGGTTTGGTTTTGAATTTCAAATGGCCGTACCAGGCGAACGTCATGAACACGTTCGAACAGGTCAGCAGGACAATCGGCAACCAGCGGGTTTGGATCAAATCATTCATAACTTGACCCCAGTTTCGCAATAACCCACTGTCTGGCAACAGCGATCTGCTTTCATGAACCGTGTTGTCCCGCTTGTCCCATTCGTCCTGGCGGTTTATCTCGCCGGACTGGCCGGTTGTTCCCGGGCAAAAGCGCCCGCGCCCGAATCTCACGTTCCCGAAGCAGCCGTTCCTGCGGGCATTGCCATCCATGGGCAAATTCACGCGATCGACGCCGGATCCGTCCAGAAGACCGGCCTGGCACCGGTCTGGATTTATGACGCGGCCAACGCTCAACTGACGACCCCGATTCCTCTGCCGAAATTCGGCGGGCGCACCCGGCAGGACTGGCAACGCATCGTGACCGCCTGTCCGAAGTCGCTGACCGTCTATTCCAACTACCAGGTATTGCAGCCGCTGGGACCCCAAGCCGAGGTGAAACGGATGAACGCGAAGGATGACATTGAGCAGCAGAAGTTATACGCCGAGGAAAACCGGTTATGGGACCAGGCCGACGATGCCCGGGAGCTAATCGTCCTCTGGTATAACCTGAATCCCGGTCTGCTGTACGCGGCCGGATTGCCCGAACCGCTGGCGATGGCCCAGACGGATCAGGACGGCAATTTTACCGCCAGCCTGCCTCCCGGCAAAAAGGTCCTGATCGCCGCGCACATCGAAGGCAAAATCGATGGCCAGGCGGGGAATTATTTCTGGCTCGTTCCGTTCGACCCCGGCGCCGCCCGGAATGTCGTTCTGGGCAACGACAACGTTTCCTGCCGGCGCACCCGTTCGCAGATGCCGCAAATCATCCTGCCCGAAACCAACGGTTTTATCGGCAACGTCGGGTTCTGGATGCTCAACCGGGTGCGCGACGCGAGACACGGCCTCTGATTTCAGAGCCGCACCGGAATATTTTTTCCCGCCAGAAATTGTTTCACGTCGCCGACGGTGTAGGTGCCGAAATGGAAAATGCTCGCGGCCAGCACCGCGTCGGCCCTGCCTTCAAGCAACACCTCCGCCATGTGTTCCAGGCTGCCGGCACCACCGCTGGCCACCACCGGCACACCCACCGATTCGCTGATGCGCCGCGTGATAACCAGGTCGAACCCGGCCTTCGTGCCGTCGGCGTCGATGGAATTCAAAACAATTTCGCCCGCGCCGAGTCCCACGGCTTTTTTCGCCCATTCAATCGCATCCAGGCCGGTTTCTTTGCGGCCGCCGTGCGAGAACACGCCCCACCGGTCCGGCGCGACCTTTTTGGCGTCAATCGACACCACGATGCATTGGCTGCCGAATTTCTCCGCGCCCTGCTGGATGAGATCGGGATTGGCAAGCGCCGAAGAATTGATGCTGATCTTGTCCGCGCCGGCCCGGAGCATGGTAAACATGTCGTCCACGGATTTGATCCCGCCGCCGACGGTGAGCGGCATGAAACACTGGTCGGCGGTGCGTTCGATCACGTCCACCATGGTCGACCGGCCGTGGGCGGTGGCGGTGATGTCGAAAAAAACCATTTCGTCCGCGCCCTGTTCGTTATAGCGCAGCGCGAGTTCGACCGGGTCGCCGACATTGCGCAATTCGCCGGCCTCGGCCTTGCCGAACTGGACGCCGCGCGTGACCTGGCCGCCGTGAACGTCCAGGCAGGGAATGACTCGTTTGGCCACCATGACTGTCCATTGAAATGGCACCGGCGGCGCGTGGCAAGGCTGCAATCCGGTGATTTTTTGAAGGAACACGCGAAACCCGACAATTTGCTTGACGCGGTTTGGTCCGGCATTAGGTTTGCTGCATCCGGATCGGTTCTTAAAGTTTTCTCAGATTATTAGCTATGAAATCTAAACGCCTTTTCCAGGCCGCTTTGGCCTTCCTGTCGAGCGGACTGTTGTTGGCCGGCTGCAGCAGCACCGACTACAGTCATACCAGCCCCTATCACCCCGGTCCGGTGGCCGGCCAAAATGTCGGCAACGCCGTCGGGGTCACCGCCGGCAATGTCGCCGGTTTTGGCGTCGGCGTCGTCTCCGGCACTGCGCACGGCCTGGCGGCTCCGTTCAAACCGGATTATCACATGGTCCGCTATTGGCGAACGGAAACAACACCGGATGGCCGGACCATCCAGGTACCATACGATATGTTGGTGGATCAATACGGACGTCCGGTGCGCATGCCGGCGCCGACGGGAAATCCCAAACCGCCCCCGGCGGTGACTGCTGCTCCCGCACCCGCACCCGCGCCCGTGACGGGCACGACGAATGGCACCCCGCAATAACCGTTTTTCCAACCGCAAAAAATTTATGCGACTATTCACCCAGTGTATATTGGCCGCCGGTCTGGTGGCCGGACCCTTGCTCGCCGCCGATCCCCCGGAGAACACACCGTCCCGCAAGGTCGCCATCATCGTTGAAAACCGCGCCGGCGCGCAACTCAACGACAAGGTCAGCGTGCTCGAAGATTTATTGACCAGCCGCATCGCCGGCAAGGGATATACGGTGATCAGCCGGGACGTGACTCTCAACGCCCTGAAAACCTACCCTTCGGTGGGCGTCGCCGTGTCTTCCCAGAGCGCCATGAACGCCAATGCCGCAATCGCGTCCCACGCCCACACCGCGTCGGCCGATTCCGCGCAGGCGGAGCAAACCCAAACCACCGCGCTGCGCGGCCGGACGGAAAGCGCGATAGGCACTGACATGCTTCCGCAAGGTACCAATGCCAGTTCTCTCGAGGGCGAACAAAAGGACACCCTCAAGTATCATGGCGCCCAGACCAACGCGAGCAGCGAGTTCAGCCACGGTTCCGCGTCCGCCGAGGTGGTGCAATCGGATTCGGCCCGGATTGACATGACTCCGGACACGACGCGGCTGGACCAGGCGTTGAGCGACAGCACTTCCGCCCTGCGGCTGGCGCAAAATCTCGGCGCGGATTTTATTTTGATTCCGTCCCTGACCACCTACGGCACGGAGAAAAAGGCTTACACCGGCGACGGCATCAGCACGCTCAACGTGACGCATACGTTGCGGGTGAGTTATAAGATTGTCGAAGCCGGCGCGGGCGGCGCCCTCAAAGGGGACACGGTCACCGCCACCAAAACCATCCGCCAGTCCCCCAACCTGCAGGTGGACAGCACCGAGGTGGTGAATGATCTGCTGGACGACGCCGCCGGCCAGTTGGCCGATTCGCTGGCTCGCTCGGCCGGATCGCTGCCGACCGAAGTGGCCAGGAATCAGCAGGTCAGTTTTTCCATCGCCTGTTCCATGACCGACATCAAGGATCAACCGATCACCGTACCGGACGTGCAAGTGACGCCGGACAAGCGCGTGGTAAAAACCAATGCACCCATCGAGGTGCAACCGCTGGATGTGACGGTGGAACTGGACGGCATCGCCATCGGCTCGGCGCCCGGAACGTTCGAGGCATTTCCCGGCCTGCACAAGCTGCGGCTCTCCCGGGAAGGCTTCAAGGATTGGGAACGCACGGTCAATATTTATTCCGGCCAGAAACTACGGGTGGCCATGCAGATGAGCGACGCCGGTTTTGCGCGCTGGCAGGAAAACCTTGCCTTCCTGCAACTGCTGCAGGACGACCGCAAGCTGACCGACGCCGAGGCCAAGCGGATTGAAGGCATGGCCAAATTTTTAAGCGAAAGCCACTACCGGGTGGATACCAAGGAAAACGTCAAAATCTATAAAAGCATCTATTGATTCGACCAGGAAACTGCCATGAATAATTCACTTCGCAACGTTGGTTTCAGCCTATTGAGCGTGCTGTTGCTGGCCGCGCCGGTCTCGGCGCAGGAAGGCAAAGCCACGCTGGCCATTGCCTCCATCAAACCCACGCCGTCCCTCGCCGCTTCGGTCAAGCCGGATAAAAAAACGGAGATGGGACGCATCATCGAATCGCTCGACAGCCAGCTCATCGATCGCGTCAACGCGACCCGCAAGTTTGACGTGGTGGGCCGGAGTGATTTGAACGACGTCCTCAAGGAACAGGACCTCGGCGCCTCCGGCAACGTGGACGCCAAGACCGCCGCCCAGGCCGGCAAACTCACCGGCGCGAAATATTTGCTGATCACGACCGTGGACGACTACCAGGACTTTGTTGAAAAGGCGACGTTCGAAGGCACCGGCCGCAGCGCCACCAAACGTGTCTTCCGCCTGTCGGTGGTCGGCAAAGTCTACGATTCCAGCACCGGCAAACTGCTGGAGTCCGCCAATTTTCAGACCGGCAACAATGAATTCAAACAGATCCAGGAGGTCCGCAACTATTCCGTCACCGACGGCGATCTGAGCGATGAAATGATGGTGGCGGTCTCGCGGGACATGGCCCAGCGAATCGCCGACCACATCGCGGATGTGATCTTCCCCATCAAGGTGCTGCTCAAACGGGACAAGCAAGTCACCCTCAACCGCGGCGAAGGCGGCGGAGTGGCGGTGGGCGACACGTTTAATGTGTTTGCCCTGGGCGAAGAGCTGATCGATCCCGACACCAAGGAATCCCTGGGCCACGAGGAAGTGAAAGTGGGCAGCGTCAAAATCACCCAGGTCAATCCCAAGACTTCGACCGCAGATATTTTGGATGACACGGGCATCGACAAGGGGGCCATCCTGCGCAAACCACAATAAACCAACCGGGGAAGGAACCAAAAGTGATCATTCTTAGACAAATGGGGGCCAAGCGGCATTTTTCGCCGCTGTTGTACGCCGCCGCCATCGCCCTGCTGGCGACCGGCTGCAAAACGTATCAGGAACAAAACCATGTCATTCAGTATTGGCGCCAGGGCAACATGACCAACGCCGTCCTCGAAGCCAACAAAATGGTGTCCAAAAACCAGAACAACAAGGACACCATCATCTGGGAACTGGAACAGGGCGCGGTGCTGCGGGGCGCCGGCAAATACGAGGACAGCAACAAAGCATTTGACCAGGCTCAGAATCGAATCGACAAATACGCACAAGAGGCCAGGGTAAAACTCGGCAATGAAGCCGGCGCGTTGCTGTCGAACCAGGCCAATCTCCCCTACGAGGGCCGTTCCTACGACGGCATCATGTTGAACACCTACAAGGCGCTGAATTATCTCCAGTTGGGCGACCCCGACAAGGCGCGCGTGGAACTCATCCGCGCCTACCAGCGTCAGCAGGATGCCGTCGAGGACAACAAAAAACGCATTGCCAAAGTCCAGGCCGAAAGCGCCAAAAACACCAACAGTGCCGCCATCAACAAGGCGCAATCGGACCCGAAATTCCAGTCCCAGATTCAGGGCGTTTATACCGGCCTCGATAATCTCAAGCCCTATGCGGATTACGTGAATCCGTTCACCGTTTATCTCGACGGCCTGTTCTTCATGGCCAATGCCGCGGATGGCTCGGACCTGGAACGCGCCCGCAAATCGCTCGAACGCGTCGCCAGCTTTGCGCCGGACAATACCTACGTCAGCCAGGACCTGGCGGCGGTCAATGATGTGATCAACGGCAAGCCGCTCAGTCCAACCACCTACGTGATTTTTGAAACCGGCTGCGCGCCGATGCGCGACCAGATCCGCATCGATATTCCCATCCTCGTCGCCAAGCTTTCCTACATCGGCGCGGCGTTTCCCACGCTCAAGCTCCAGGGCGATTATGTGCCCAGCCTGACCGTTATCGCCAACGGCGTCACCACCGTCACCACCAACACCGTGGTCAAGGAAACGACTGTGGCCGCCAGCGGTGCGGGCGTGACTACCAACGATACCACGGTAACGGTCAGCACGACGACCGCCACCAACAGCGCCGGCACGACCGTCAGCAGTTCCAGCACGGTCGCCAGCAATGAAACGGCGGTCGCCGCCAGTGGCCCGGTCACCGCCATCGCCACCAATGACCCGGCCGTCACCACCAACAGCAGCAGCACCACGACAATCAACAGTGTCACGGTGACCACCAATAATCTGACGGCGACCACCAGCCTGGTGGCCAGCATGGACAGTGTTGTCGGTCTTGATTTCAAGAATGAAATGCCCGTGGTCATCACCAAGACCATTGCGTCCACCGTGGCCAAGGCCGTAGCCGCCTATGCCGCCAACCAGGCCGCCTCCCAGCAGAGCGACATCGCCGGCCTGTTCATGCAGCTTGGCACCGCCATTTACCAGGCGGCGGTGAACATTGCCGACGAGCGCACCTGGACGACGTTGCCCAAGGAATTTCAGGTCTGCCGCCTGCCGACGCCGCCCGACCGCAAAATGGAACTGCAGGTCAATGCCAACGGCCAAAAAATCCCGGTGACAATCGAAGATGGCACGATTAATATCGTTTACGTCAGGTCCATCACCGCCGCCGGGCCCGTGTTGGTGACACAATTTAAATTGAAATGAAAACGCGACTATTGGTCCCGTTCGCCGGAGTGGTTCTGCTCGCCCTGTGCGGTTGCCGAACCTCGATGAACTCGATTGAAAATGCCCAGAAAACAGGCCAACGCCAGATGATTTCCGACCAGCGGGTCGTCACTGACGTCAGCCTCTCCAAAAAAGTTTCCTTCGTCGGCATCAACCAGTCCATGACCCCGGGCGGATTGCTGAAGGTCCAGATCGAACTCCTCAATCAGAAGCATTCGCTCCAGCGGTTCAGCTACCGTTTTGAATGGTTCGACGCCAACGGCATGCAGATCAACAACGTCGCCGCGCCGACCATCCCCGACCAGATTGAAGGCGGCGAGAGCAAATTCATCTCCGCCGTTGCGCCGTCGCCCGAGTGCAAAGATTTTCGAGTCAAATTCATCGAAGACTGACCACCCCTCAACCTAGAAATTCCATGAAAAAAACCGTTCTTTTGCCCCTACTGGCTGCCGCCATCCCGTTGCTGGCCGGCGGTTGTGCCAGCCGCGCACATTACATCCAAACCGGCGGACGCGAAAGCATCGTCAGCGTCAATTCCATCAACATCCAGGATTTCATCCAGGCGGCCGATTCCGCGACCAGCGACCTGCTGGCGTCCGGCCGGCTGGATAAAGTCGCCAACCCGCCGGCAGTGATCGCCATCAGCCGCATCGTCAACAACACCGGCCAGCAGATTGACACCGACCTGCTCGTCAAAAAAATCCGGGTCGCCCTGCTGAACAGCGGCAAAGCCCAAACGACCACCACCATGGGCGTGGGCGGCACCGCCGAGGATCCCATGGCCAAGGGACTCCAGCAGGAAGCGGAATTCAAAGCCGACCAGCAGACGACCCGCACGCCGGACTTCACCCTGTCGGGCAAGATCATCCAGACCGTTGCTCACGACGGCAACACCAGCCAGTCCACGTTCAGCTTCCAGCTTTCGTTGACCGATACCAGAAACGGCCTCGCGGTCTGGGAAGGCGAAAAAGAAATCACCAAACAAGGCGGCCGGTCCTCCATCGGCTTCTGATTCAACCGGAGACGGTTTCCCGCGCCGCCAGGTCATCTTGGCGGCGTTTTTATGGCAATCGAAAGCAGCCAAAATGCATTGAATGCGGCTCAGCCTTAAGCTGTCTACTCCACTGACTATGAAATTGAAGGTTTTAACCTTGATAATACCCGTTCTGGCGACATCCACCCTGCTCTGGACCGGTTGTGAATATCCCAACGGCGATCCCAATTACACCGGCAGCGGCGCCCTGGTAGGCGGCGGAGCCGGCGCAGTCACCGGCGCGGCGCTGGCCGGGCGCAACAGCGGTGAGGGCGCTCTCATCGGTGCCGCCGTGGGAGCGGTGGCCGGAGGATTGATCGGAAATTCAATGGACCAGCAGCAGCGCGAGCGGCTGCGCGAACAGGCGCCCCAGACTTACACGCGGGTCGACCAGGGCCAACCTTTGGGACTTTCCGACGTCAAGGCTCTGGCCCAGGCTGGCGTCAGTGATGATGTCATTATCAGCGAGATCCGCAATTCGCACACGGTTTACCATCTCGGCGCGGCGGATATTATCGATTTGCGCAACGCCGGAGTCAGTAATCACGTCATCGATTACATGATCAATACGCCGACAACAGCCACGGCGGCGCCGCAAACCAGTTCGATGTATATCGCTCAAGCGCCCCCGCCCCAGCCGGCCGAACCGGTGGTCGTCGCCCCCGGCCCGGGGTATGTCTGGATCGACGGCGAATGGATCTGGAACGGTCGCTGGGTCTGGATCGGTGGACATTGGGGTTATCCACCGTATCCCCATGCCGTATGGGTTCGCGGTTATTGGTATCGTGGGCCGCATGGCTGGTACCGGGCGGAAGGACATTGGCGCTGATTCCCTTCGCTCACCTGCGGACGGAAGCAATTGCCAACCTCGCACCGAATTGGTCCGGCGTCCACCGGGATTGCCGGAATAAATAAAATTCGCATAACAAAAATTGCGGCCCGGATCCGGGCAGCGGCATTGTAACTGCTGAATTCAAACCGGATTTGGGCAGCGGCCAACTCACTACGGCTACCCTCAAAATAAATGGGCCGTTATCAGTGCCACTGCCCGAATCCAAACGATTTTCCCGCTCCATCGCCCGCAAATGGATTTCCCGCCTGAATCCTCTCAAATCAGCAATGGAGCATCGTCAAAAATGGCAGGGGCCGGCGCGCGGCGCTGTCCGGACGCCTTGGCGCGGCGTCCCTGCCCAAATCGGGAAGCGGAACAGGAAATTTTGGAAAACGGCCGGGGGGACGGGAATTTATTACCGCAAAATGCCGGGGTCAGCCGGCTTCATGCCGCCAGGGATACCGGCGCCGCGGCGCCGGTTCGAGCAAATCAAGCGTTACAAGCGTTTCCCTGCCGTTCCATGCCGTTTCGACAGTTTCAGGGTTGGCTGGAGCGCCCGATGACGCAAATGGATTTTCCGTTCTGGCCCGGTTCCGGACCTGGCGATAGATGCTGAAAGCGACCAGTCCCATAAAGACGAAAACCAACAGGCATACGGCCGTAAAGCCGAGCGCCCGGCGGATGGGCGGGATGAAAAGGGCTGCCAGCCCGATCAAACCTGCCCATTGGGCAATCTGCCACGCCACGTCGGTTGGATGTTTTTGGTGCGCCATTCAACCCTTAACGTCTGCACATCCCATGCCATCCTATTTGTTTAAATCGATTTTTTGATGTCCGGCCTCGAGGCGCCGATCGCCGGGTAGTGTTGACAAAATGAACGGGCCGGAACAATGTTCGCCAATGAAGCGGATCTTTGGGGTTTCTCTCGCCGCCTTGCTCGCCGGCGGTTGCGCCGAATACAAAATCCAGCCCGTTCCGCCGGTCTCAGCGGCGGATTGGGGAAAATCCTCCCGCCTGACGGACGGATACATTTTTTATCAGCCGGAATTGTATTTTTCGGCGACTATTCCGGCCGGCACCACCAACACGGCTACTGGTGCGGCCGCCGAGAAACAGGCGATCACGGTAACGCCGTTGTACCTGCCGAACTATCAAAAGCCGTACCGGGTCACGACGCGGAATTTTCTCGCCAAGGCGGATTTCACGTTCAGCTTTGAGAACGGCTGGAAGTTGACACAGATTTCGGACAAGGCGGATAACTCGACGGTGGCGAACACCCTGGCCGGGCAATTGCAAACCATCCTGTCGGCCGCCGAAGGGACGGGGCCGTTCAGGTTCTCGCCCACCAATGCCGCTCCCGGAACGCCGTCGGTGCGGGTCATTTTGTTCCGGCCGATTTTTGACGAAAACGGCTACATCAAATCATTCCAGCCGGTGGGAGCGATTGACCCGGCCGAACGTTAGCGGACGGGAATCGAATCCGCCGAAACTTATTTACTTCACCGCCGGCCGAAATATATTGGTGCACGGTGGCCGATGTGGCGGAATTGGCAGACGCGCCAGACTCAAAATCTGGTACTCGTGAGAGTGTGTGGGTTCGACCCCCTCCGTCGGCACCATCTGAAAGTCTTCCTGTGGTTTGTCCATAATTTTGGCGCTGGTAAAACCACATCAAAATCGATTCCAACCCTCGCCTCAAAAGGATGCCGGTGACGGGCCACAAATCTGGACTTCTCACGATTTTGGTGGATGGATTGACTGACTGGTGGTCATAAAGTGGCCGCGAATCACAAACGCTTGGTCTCATGCGACCATTCTTTTTGAAAACACAAGTCCGACACCGTCCTTTGATTGGACTTAGGTCCAATATCGTAAGGACAAATCAATGGATAACATTAGCCGGCCAAATCAAAAAGCAAAGAGGCATGCCGGGAAGCCTTGATCTGGCAACGTTCGATTCGGACCTCATCCGGTTATGAGTTGCGCGGGCGCGCCGCCGAACGGACACGAAGGCAAAGGCGATTATCCCTGGGCAGGTGTCGTCTCGACCTGGCAAGTTTCAGCATTGGAATAATTCGAAAGGAGACTAAATGAAACCTATCAAATCATTCAACCAGACCCGTCTCGCAACCGGTTTGCTTTTGGCTGCGACCGCGCTGTTCGCCGCGGGCTGTCAATCTACTGGAAGTTCAACCACCGGTTCCTCGCCGACGACCGTCGCTGTTTCTCCACCGACCAAAGAAACGCAAGCGGCCATGACACCGCAACAGGCATTGGCGGAATTGAAGGCCGGCAACGCCCGGTTCGTTTCCGGCCATCCACTCGCGCGGAATTTTCCCGCGGATGTCAAAGCCACCGCTTCCGGCCAGTATCCCTTTGCCGTGGTGCTGAGTTGTCTCGACTCCCGCCAACCCATCGAAATCGTCCTTGACCAGGGCATCGGCGACATCTTCAGCGCGCGGGTCGCCGGCAATGTGCTCAACGACGAGATCCTGGGCAGCATGGAATTTGGCTGCAAGGTGTCGGGGGCGAAATTAATTGCGGTCATCGGTCATTCCAACTGTGGCGCCATCAAAGGCGCGGTGGACGGGGTGGAACTTGGCAATCTGACCGGGCTGCTGAACAAGATCAAACCGGCGGTGGACGCAGTTCCCGCCGACGTCACACCGCGCGATTCCAGGAACCTCGATTTCGTTGACCAGGTGGCCGAGGCGAATGTGCGCCTGGTGATGCAGCAAATCCGCGAGCGAAGTCCAATCCTGAATGAGATGATTGACCAGGGCCAGATCGGATTGGTCGGCGGCATGTATGACCTTTCCACCGGGGAAGTGCGCTTCTTTGAGAAGTGAACAAACGGCGAAAGGAAGGCCCGCCAACGATCCGGCGCAGCGCAGCGATTCCATTTGCTGCAGGTGCCGGCCTGTTAGCATGTTCTTACGGAAAGCCGGACGCCGGAAATGAAGCCGGAGACGAAATGTGAGCAACCGTCCCCGTCTCAGGCGAAGCGCGGCGGCGGCGTGGCGGCGGATTTGGAATCGGCCGCGCCGGAGCCGGATTCTTCATGGAATATCCCCAGTTTCTCGGCCATGCGGACCAGCTCGGCCAGCGACTCGACCCCCATCTTCTGGATGACCCGGGCGCGATGGACTTTGATGGTTTTTTCCACGGTGCCCAACTCGCCGGCGACCTGCTTGTTCAGCATTCCCCGGACGACGAACTTCATCACCTCGCGCTCACGGGGGGTGAGCCTGGCCGCCCGTTGCTGCAGGTCGCGAAGTTCCGCACTGCGAATACGCGCTTCCTGATTCCGCGCCAGCGCCTGGCCAATCACCGACAGGAGGTCTTTCTCGTCAACGGGTTTTATCAGAAAATCCACGGCTCCGTCCTTCATCGCGCGAACGCTGGTCGGTACGTCACCGTGCCCGGTAATGAAGACAATCGGCAGTTCCGGCGCCACGGCCTTCAATTCGTGCTGCAAATCGAGGCCCGTCAGTCCCGGCATGCGGTAATCAAGCACGACACAGCCGCAAATATCATTGGTCCTGGCCCGATGAAGGAAATCCCGAGGCGAAGCAAATGTTTCCGCGATATAACCTGCCGAAGTCAATAGGCGTGCGAGTCCATTGCGAACCGACGCATCGTCATCAACTACAAAAACAATTGAGTTGAATTCAGCCCTGGCCATAGCCCAGATGATTTTGGACCGAAGTCCGGACGAAATCAATCTCTAATACCGCCCCCCGGTCGTAGTATACTGGCCTTTCACAGGCAGTTAACGGAACTGCATTAGACCAAGGTCCAATTGTTCCGGTCCAAAGCCCGTGCAAAAATCGGTCCGCCATTATGGCTTCACCCAAACCAGAAAGCGCAGACCGGCTGCGCGAAGTGACAGCAGGCTCGGACCTCCTCCATCCGAGCCTGCTGACTCTCGACATCATGAAATTCATCCCTGTCCTTCTTCCCATCGTGATTATCGGCTTTGTCGCCGGGGCTTCACCCACGGTCCTGGCGCAGAACACCCAGGATCCCATCGCCGTCGCCCGCAGCGCCATGGAAGCCGATCGCCAGAGCGCCGTCAAAAACGCCCTGCAGTTGACCGCGGACGAATCCCAAAAATTCTGGCCGCTCTATGACCGGTATCGCGCGGACATGGACAAGATTGGCGATGCCCTGGTTGAAACCATCAAGGAATACGCCGCCTATTATCCGGATGTTCCGGACGATCGCGCGCAGAAGTTGCTCAAACAATACATCGAGTTGGAAAAATCTTTCACCGCAACGCGCGCCCGTTATCTCGAGCAGTTCAGCGCGGTCCTGCCCGGCGCCAAGGCGATGCGACTGGCCCAGGTGGAAAGCCGGCTGGACCTGGCGGTGCGCCTGCGATTGGCCGCGAGCGTGCCGATCATGCCGGTGGAAGGCCGATTGACACCGCAGGGGACGGCCGCTGTGGTGACCGAGCCGGCCGTTCCCGGCGGAGTGGCCGTAAAAGTCGTCGAATTGCGGGCCGCCGTCATATCGATCGACCTGGCTGGCCGGACCCTGACATTGCTCGGTTCGGATGGCATCAAAGAAACCATCAAAGTTGGTCCGGAGGTCGCCAATTTCACCCAGATCCGGCCCGGCGACCAGGTCAGGATCAAGGGAACCGAAGCGCTGGTCGTGCAAATGGCCGGGCCCGACGAACCGGTTGCCTCCGGCGGCGCTGCCGCTCTGGCAACTGCCGCTGACGGCAGCAAACCCGGGGCAGCGGCGGCGGGAACGATCACGCTCGTCGGCACCATTCAGGAAATCGATCAGCCGAATCGCGTGGTCACGCTCCGTTTTGAGGATGGATCCACGCGGACGTTCCCCGTACGCAGCGACATCGATTTGAGCAAACGCAATGTCGGCGAAAAAGTCGTTTTCCGCTACAGCATGATGGTCGCCGCCAGCGTCGCAAAACCCTGATCGCATCATCCCGAAACAACCCGTACAGCCAGCCCCATTGGAATCACCAAATGAAAAAACAAATACTCCCCATCGCCAGCGCGGTTCTCTTTTTGGCCGTGCCGCTGAACCTCACGTCCTGTTCCTCCACGCCGAAAGGCACGACCTCCGAGAGCAAGGCCTTCAAAGCCGGCGTGCCCGGCGGCACGTTCATCCAGACGTTTGAATCCAAGGCCATCGTCACCGCCATTGATCCGGCCGCCCGCAAAGTGACCCTGGCGAATGAGGCGGGGCATGAGGTCGTATTCACCGCCGGGCCCGCCATGGTTAATTTCGATCAGCTCCGCGTGGGAGACCAGATCCACGTGAAAGTCATCCAGAAAGCCGTCGTGGCCATGGCCACCGACGCTACGCCGCAAACCGACAACGCCGCCGTCATGGCCGTGCTGGCTCCCGAGGGCGCCGAACCGGCCGGCATGCTGGCCGCCAGCGTGCAGGTGACGGCCAGGGTGACCGCCATCGATCCCGACAAACACACGGCCACCCTCCAGTTCCCCGATGGCAACTCCGAAACCTTTCCCGTGCGCAAGGATGTGGACCTGACCCAGCGAAAAGCCGGTGAAGAGGTGTCGATCCAGCTGATCCAGGCCATCGTGATCGACACAACGAAGCCCTGACGCCTGTTGCCGGCGCATCGGGCGATGCCAACATGGTTAAATCACCGGTGGATGCGTCGGCTGTTGCAATCACGGAAGTGTTCCCGCGTCGCCCACGCCGCACCACGGGCAGCGGGGATAACCGGAATTGCCTGCGGGTGTTGATGTTTGAAACAGGCAGGCCATGAAACCATTGTTTCCGTTCAAATCCCCATCGAAACGATGCCGACGCGGCCGGGCCATGGTACTGGCGGCCCTGTTCCTGGCGTTACTGGCGGGGTGCGGCACACCGATCAGCGCCGACCGGAGCCCGCCCGCCCGGGTCTTCACTCAGACCCAGGGCTACGCCGTCAATTCCGGCCGTCTCAGCCAGGAAACGGAGGCCGTCCTGCATCGCTTCGACCAGAAGACCGCCTTTATTGAAACACCCGATGCCGCCTTGCGGTTCATTCACCAGAAGGCGATGGAGAGCGGCGAGCACGACTTGCTGTTTGCGCTGGCGGAACTCAACTTTTTTGAAGGCGAATGGCTGCGCCAGAACGGCAAGCTCTGGGAAACCCGCGACGCGCGCGACTATTACCTGGCCGCCTCCATTTATGCCTGGTTCTACCTGTTCCAGGGTTCGGAGGATGCACTGCCCAGCCCGTTTGACGCGCGGTTCCGGGCCGCCTGCAACCTCTACAACAGCGGACTGGGCTGGGCCCTGTCCAATCCGAAAAGCACCAACGCCATGGCCCGGTTGGAGGGCGGCACGCGCCACCTGCCCATCGGACAGATCGAAATGGATTTCCGGCAATCCGGATTTCCCTGGCCATTGACGAACTACAGCGGTTTCGCCGTGGCGGACCGGTTTGTCGTCCGGGGTCTGACTGTGCGCAACCGCGAGCCCGGGCTGGGGGTTCCGCTGGTGGCCATCAGCAAGCCGGCCGGCGATGCCAAACTCGCCCGGACCGCGGCCGCCACGGTGGTGATGCGGATGGAAGGCGATCTGGCGGACCTGTCCCGCGGCCAGTGCCGGGCGTCGCTGGAGCTTTTCTCCGCCTATGGTCAGGAACCTATCCGGGTGGGGAACCGTTTCGTGCCGATGGAAACCGACACGACGGTCCCGATCGCCTACGCGCTCAACCAATCCGTGGTCTGGAGTCTCGGCGGCCACCAGTTCCTGTCCGCCAAAGAACAAATACGGAGCGACGTGTATGAAACGCGGCCCTACGAACCGGGGCGGGTACCGGTCGTGTTTGTTCATGGCACTTTCAGCAGCCCAGTGTGGTGGGCGGAGATGGTCAATACTCTCGCCGCCGACCCGGTGCTGGGAAAGCGCTGCCAGTTCTGGTACTTCATCTACAACAGCGGGAATCCGCTCCCGTACTCCGCCACCCGGCTGCGCGAAGCCTTGACGGCCAAGCTCAAGCAACTCGATCCCGACGGGAAGGATCCGGCGCTGCAGCAGATGGTGGTGATCGGCCACAGCCAGGGCGGGCTGCTCACGAAACTGACCGCCACGGACACCGGCGACAAACTCTGGCGCGTGGTCAGCACCAACCAGTTCGAAGATTTTCACGCTTCGGAAGCCCAAAAGGCCCTGCTTCAAAAATACCTCTTTTACCAGCCGCTGCCGTTTGTGACCCGGGTGGTCTTCATCAGTACGCCCCATCGGGGCAGTTATCTCGCCAGCAATTTCGCCCGCAAGCTGGCCCGCAAATTGGTTACCCTGCCCGGACAGCTCCTGGACCAAAGCAAGCAATTGGTCGGACTGAAGGAAAAATTAAAGCTGCCGCCGGAACTGAAAGGCACGCCGACGAGTCTCGACAGCATGTCGCCAAAGAATCCGTTCCTGCTGGCGCTGGCCGATATCCCGGTTGCGCCGGGTGTGAAAGCCAATTCCATTATCGCGGTGGAAGGCAACGGCGATTATCACCAGGGCAAGGACGGGCTGGTCGACTATTCCAGCGCCCATGTGGATTATGCGGAATCCGAATTCATCGTCCGCAGTTTCCATTCCTGCCAGGATAAACCCGCAACCATCGAGGAAGTGCGCCGCATTCTGCGCGAACACATCGCCGCGCTGCCGGCCTCCAACTCCGCCCCGCCGGTTCCCGCCGACGGAACGCCACCGCAAACCACGCCATGAAATCCCATTGGATCCGAAGTCTCCTCCAACCGGTCCGCTGGCTGTTGTCCCGGCTGCTCCTGGCCGGCATGGCGGTCTGGGTCACCGCCGCCATCTACTACTCCAACCTGCCGGCCCAATGGCTCCGGACGCTCGCCGCAGTCCTGTTCGCCCTGGGCACCGTGACCCTGTTCGTCCGCGTGCGGCCGGCGTGGAAGGCGAAGCTGATTTTCCTGGCCGCCTTTGCCGGGGTCGTGGCCTGGTTTCTCGTAATCCCGCCGTCCAACGATCGCGACTGGCAACCCGACGTCGCCATTCTGCCGTCCGCGGAAATCGACGGCGACACCCTGGCCGTCCATAACATCCGCAATTGCGATTACCGCACTGAAACTGATTACACCACCCGGTACTATGACAGGACTTTCGACCTTTCGAAATTGCAATCCGTCGATCTGTACGTGGTTCACTGGGGTTCACCCGCGATTGCCCATACGATGCTGAGTTTCGGATTTGGCGGGGACGATTATCTTTGTTTCTCCATCGAAACCCGCAAGGAAAAAGGCGAAGCCTACTCAACGATCAAGGGTTTCTTCCGCCAGTACGAAATCACTTACATCGTCGCGGACGAACGCGACCTGGTCCGGCTGCGCACGAACTACCGCGGCGAGCAGGTCTATCTCTATCGCCTCAACACCGACCTGCCGCTGGCGCGAAGCGTCCTGCTCGATTACTTCCGCACGATCAACCACCTCAAGCTGCACCCGGAATGGTACAATGCCCTGACCGACAATTGCACCACCAGCATCCGGCAACATACCTATCCCTACGCCCATAAAGTTCGCTGGGACTGGCGGATTCTGTTGAACGGCTACGTGGACGAACTGGCCTACCAGGCCGGTGCGCTCGACCGTTCGGTCCCGTTCGCCGATCTGAAACAGCGCAGCCTGATCAATGATCGCGCCAAAGCCGCCGGCGATCGCTCCGATTTCTCCGCCCGGATTCGCGAAGGCCTGCCGGGATTCTGACCGGCAAAACCCGGACCGGTGTCCGCCGCCGGCGCACATTGGCCCAAGGTCCAATTTCAAATCCCGGGATTTCCGACAAGAATTGCCCCAACGCGCGGCGAGGACCGGCCTCAGCCGGTTCCGCGGGCGTCCGCTGAATAAACAACCAAAACATTGCCATGCCATTGGAACTCCAGATCATTCGCGCCTCTGAATTTATCCGGCTGGCTCCGAACGGAGCGTTTGACCTGTCGGCCAGCAAAGCCGCTCTCGCCGAACTGGCCGGCGCCTGCCACAAGCGCGGAATCGATCGCGCGTTGCTGGATATTCGGGGATTCGAACCAGGCCCCCGGCCGCTGTACACCCTGGCGGATCTGAGTACGCTGGTGAACACGTTCTCGGAAATCGGTTTCACCGGGCAACATCGCCTCGCCCTGCTTTATCGCACTGATCCGCATCGCCGGGCCCGGCTGTTCGCGTCTCTCAGTGCGGCCCGCGGCTGGACGGTGCAGGCGTTTGATGATTTCGAGGAGGCTCTCCTCTGGCTCTCGGCCGGAGCGAACATCACCAGCGCACCGGCCGCAGCTGATGTTCCGGTGCGTCGGGTTGTCTCCCGGCCCCGCGCCCCCCATCGAACCCGCAATCCGAAGTCGTCGTGAATCCGGGGAAACGTATCGCGGCGGAACCCTGGCCGGCTCACGCATCGCCGCCGGAAATTGCCGCCGTCCCGGACGGGCCGGTCATTCCCATGCGGCTCCCCGGTTCGTCCCCGGCCGGAACCATGCGGGTCGGGGACTCCCTCAAACGCCGTTGCTGGCAGTTGGAACCGGAATGCCTGTGCGCCTCCGCCCGGCGCCGGACCGGCCTGGCGGATTTCGGCAGTCCGTCGTTGGAACCGGCGCTCCCGGTCCTGACCCGCAGCCTGGAAAGGGAAGCCGGTCTGCATTTGCTGGGCGGATTCCTGATGCGGACGCATTTGCGGGGTTTGCTGGAAACCCGGTTGCGACTGGCCGAGCAGTGGCGCCGCCAGGCCGAAGCGCCGGCGGGCACGCCGGTTCGACGCCCCCTCTTCATCACCGGCATGCCCCGCAGCGGCTCAACGTTTTTGCATGAACTGCTGGCCGAAGACCCCGGCCATCGCGCGCCCCGGTTCTGGGAAGTCATGTTTCCGATCGCCCCGGCGGGATCTCGCGGGCTGGATTTCCGTATCCGGAAAGCCGCAGCGTGTTTGTGGTGGTTTCGCCGACTGGCACCGGGCGCCGACTCGGTTCTTCCTCTTCGCGCCCGCACACCTCACGAATGCGTCGCGATTCACAGCTACTCTTTTTTATCGGAGGAATTTATTTCCACCTGCCGGATTCCGACCTATGAAGGATTTCTTCGCATCGCCGATCATCGTCCGGCTTACGTCTGGCAGCGGCGCTTTTTGCAGCATCTCCAGCTGGGCGGGCCGGTCCGGCGGTGGGTGCTTAAATCCCCGGATCATGTGCGCCATCTGGAAGATCTGTTCACGGTTTTCCCGGACGCGCTGTTGATTCAAACCCATCGCGACCCGCGCGAGGTGCTTCCCTCGCTGTGTCGCCTCACGGAAGTGCTGCATGGCCTGTTCGCCCGGCCGGTCAATCGCCAGTTGATTCGCGCGCGCGAATCCCGGATACTGGGTGATTCACTCGAGAACACAATGAGTTTCCGCGAAAATCATCCTGAACTGGCGGATCGTTTTATCGATGTCCAATATGCCGAGTTGGTTTCCGATCCGTTGACGGTCGTCCGGCGTGTCTACCGGAAATTTGACATCCCGTTCACCGGCACGGCGGGAAGGCGAATGGAGTCCCTTGCCGGCGCCCGGGGCCGCTATCGAACCCGGCGCGCGCGCAACCGGCGGGAAGACTTCGGAATCGACCCGCTGGAAGAGCCGCGTTTCAAGCAGTATTACGCCCGGTTCGGATTCAACCGTCAAACGCCGCTGCCGACGTGAGAAAGCTGCAAACCATTCTGCTGGTCCTGGGCATCGGTTTTTTCATTTACCTGCTGGCGCGGATCGGCGTGCGGGAACTGGGCCGGGAACTGGCCGGGCTGGGCTGGGGACTGGTACCGCTGGTCCTGGCCGAGGGGATGGCCGAAATGATTCATACGGTCGGTTGGCGTTATTGCCTGACCGGCCCGCTGCGAACGATTTCCTGGCTCAGCCTGTTCCATATCCGCATCGCCGGATACGCCATCAATTACCTCACGCCCACCGCGGCGCTCGGCGGCGAAGTCACCAAAACGGTTTTGCTCGCGTCCCGCCATCGCGGGCCCGAGGCCGCCACGGGCGTGGTGGTGGACAAGGTTTGCCTCGCGCTGGCGCACCTGCTGGTGGTGGCGATCGGCGCGCCGCTGGTCCTTTGGCAGGCGCGAATGCCGCGACCGATCTGGGCGGCAATGCTGGCCGGAGGATTGTTGCTGGCCGTCGGCATCGGCACTTTTTTGTGGCTCCAGCAGCACGGCCTGCTCGGCGGCCTGATCCGGCGGCTGGCGGTGCGCTTCCCCCGATCCGCGCCGTTGCAGAGCGCCGCCCGGCAGTTCACGGTGTTGGATGAAGCGCTCCAGCGTTTCCACCGCGAGCACCCGAAGGACCTGTTCCGGTCCATCGCCTGGCACGTGGCCGGCTTTGCCGTGGGCATCCTCCAGACCTGGTTTTTCCTGCGCCTGCTGCACCCGGACGCGGCGCTGCTGGGGGCGACTACCGCGTGGTTTATCGGTCTCTGGTTCGATCTCCTCACCTTTGCCGTTCCGCTCAATGCCGGCGCCCTGGAAGGAACCCGCATCGCGGCGCTCCAGGCCGTGGGATACACGGCCGTGGCCGGGTTGACCTTCGGTTTCGTGAACCGTTTGGCCCAGATGCTCTGCGCCGGTTATGGACTGGCCGCCTACGCCTGGTTGATTTCGAGGAACGGTTCCCGCGGTTTGCCCGATCCCCGGGAACTGCCGGAGACTCCGGGCGGACCAAACACCATGCCGGCGGCCTTAAATCGAAACGCGCGTTCGCCTTTATGATGATGTTATTCACCCTGAACGATAACGGACAAAAGGAGCCCGTGCCGCTGATCACCATCCCGGCCCAATGACCTTCCGGCGGCGAACCGCCCGACCCAAACCCGTTTCCATCCACCTATGAAAATCAAAATGCAATTCGAGACCGTCGGAATGGCACTCCTGTGCCTGGCGCTGGCCGCCTGCGCCACCAACCCCTCCAGCACGACGGCAAACCGGCCGGGCGCCCGGGTCGCGGAGTACCGTGAGTTGGTGATATTTTCGAGGGACGCGATCCGACAGTCACTCCTGACGCTGGATCAACTGGCGGCCAAACCGGATCCCCGGTCGTTCGGCGCGTTTGCCGAAAGCGTGCGCCAGTTGGAGGCCAATTCAATTTCGATTCGCGCCCGGAGCCAGACAATGGAAGCCCGCGGCAGCGTTTATTTCGCCGAATGGACGGAGCACGTGAAGCAAATTGCGGATGAGGCCGCACGGAAAGCCGCAGAACAACGCCTGGCCGAATTGAAACAGAACTTCGACGACCTGCTGGCATCGGCCCATCAGGCGCGCCAGGAATTTGATACTTTCCTGCCCGATTTGCGCCGTCTCCGCGCCAGGCTGGAACAGAATCCCGATCCGGAAACGATCATCTCCGCCCGCGGCATGATCGACGAGGCGGAAACGTCGGGACGCCGGGTGCAGGAAAAGCTCACGGACATGCTGGCGGAACTGGAACACCTCAACCTGCCGAAAACGGGAGAGCCACGGGTCGCATCACCGGCGCCCGCGACCGGCGCCGAGGCGCAGCGCCAGGCGCGGGAGGCCGTCCACGCCCGGCTGCGCGAACTGTATGCAGCAACGCAGAATGCGCGGAACTACGGCGACGACGGCGTCCGCCTCCTCTGGCAGCAGTTCCAGGCGCTGCGCAAATCCTATGAGAATTTTACCGCAACGCTCACCACCGGGCAGGCGGCTGACCACGCCAACGAATGGGCCGAACTGGGCGCCGGCCTGGACATCCTCCAGCAGGCCTTCGACAATTATCGTCAGGATATCACCGCCGGCCGCACCACCGCCACGGCCTTATCCGACCTGTGTCGCGTGCTCGAGCAGGGAGGCCATGTCTGGCTGCAGAACTTCAACGCCGCCAACCTGCTATTGGCCCAAGGTCCAATTCAAAATACGCCGCGTCTCGCTGAAAATGAAGTGTTGCCGTGACCGCCGGTCGGAGCGGGCGAAAGGTCTGTCTCTCGCCGCGTGACGTTGTCCGCCACGATCCGGCCGGGCGTGAACCCGTAAACATCGATTGATATGAATATCGCAGACATCCGGGAGGCAATTTCAGCCCATGTCGCCGAAGGCGGTCTGGGCGGCGGCGGACTGTTGTTGGCGCTGATCGCCTTCAAACTGTGCCGAGGCACCATCCGGTGGGTGCTGGTGGTCGTTGCGCTGGGACTGATCGTCGGCGCCGTCTGCTGGTACCTGCGGAACCGATAACCCTTTGATGAATTTCGGCTTGGCGCCGCCGCCGAAACCGGTCAAACTCGGTTACCTGAGAATGTGGCGGGAGACGTGGGTGCCACACTTTTCCCAGACAATGTCGGATCAGATGTTCGGTTCAGCTGGGGCTGGGTGGCGGGGTAAAACATTACGTGACGAAAAACTTTGTGCTGCGAGCCGGGTTGCGCGGCTTTTGCACCGTTTCAAATTCGGATAGCGCCTTTATTTACCTCAACGGTATAACCGTCGCCCACTTCTCCGGCAGCACGCTCTGGCAGGGCCAGGCCATCGGCGTTGGGATTTCGTTTTAGCGTGACCGGACGGCGGCGAAACCGCGGGCCATGAAGCCAGGGCCGGGCAAAGAGGTCATGAGGCTTGTGCGATGCATTGCGGGTTGGCGCGGCTTTCGGGCAGGATTGCTCCTGTCCGGGTTGATGGTGTGCTGCGCCCCGGCTGCCGGCCCCCAGCGGGTGCTCCTGGTCCAATCCTATGGCATCAGTGTGACCCCGTTCCGGATCGGTGCCACCGCTTTTGAGTCCACGTTGACCGAAGCAATGGGGAAAAAGGTGGATATTGACGACGTGTCATTGGAGATGGCTCGTTACCAGCAGCCGGACTTGCACGAGGTTTTTCTGGAGGATGCCTTCGTTGCGTTTCTCAACGAACGCGATGCGAATTGGAAGCCGGATTTGGTGGTGACCATCGGTTCGCCCGCGGGCCGTTTCGTGGCGAAATATCGAAACCGCCTGTTCCCGCAGACGCCGGTTTTATATTCCTCGATGGACTGGCAGATTCTGGTGACGTTGGATGCCCTTAAAACCAATGCCACTTACGTGGGGACAAAGCTCGATATTGCCGGCTTCGAACAGGATATTCTCCAACTGGCGCCGGATACGACCAACCTGGTGGTGGTGATCGGAGCGTCCCCGCTCGAACAGCTTTGGGCGAACCGGTTCCGAAACGAACTGGCGTCCGGCACCAATCGCCTGCACCTGACCTTCCTGAACAAGTTGCCCTTCGAAGAAATGCAGAAACGAGTGACCAGCCTGCCGGCGCATTCGTTCATTTTCCTGGTTTTGATGATCTGGGATGCCGAAGGAGCGACGCTCACCGAGGGTGAAGCGCTGCAACGATTGCATGCCGTTGCCAATGCGCCAATCAATTCCATCTGGCGAGACCAACTGGGCGCGGGCATCGTTGGCGGCCGGCTTTACGATGCCGAAGCCATCGGGGTGCAGTCGGCACGGGTGGCGGAACGCATCTTGAATGGCGAACCGGCGTCCGCCATTCCGCCGTCGATCCAGTCGGCCGGCCCGCCGCAGTATGACTGGCGCGAACTGAAACACTGGGGCATCCCCGAGGCCAACCTGCCGGCCGGCAGCACCATCCGGTTCCGTCCGCCGGGTTTCTGGGGGCTTTATCGGTGGTGGATTACCGGCACGGCCGTCTTTTGCGTCCTGCAAACCGCTTTGATCGTCGCGTTGCTGGTGAACCGGGCCCAACGCCGCCAGGGGCAGGCGGTGGCGACTTTGACCGCCGACATTTCATCAAAATTTGTAAATCTTCCGGCCGGCGAGGTGGACCGTGAAATCGTGGATTCTCAACGCCGCATCTTCGAGGTTCTCGGTCTCGATGTTTCAGGATTCTGGCAGTGGTCCGCCGAGGCCTCGGGTTTCTTCCGGATCACTCACTTTTCCCGCGCCGGGGACGATCCGCAATTGCCCGAGCAGATGAACTCCCAAGAATATCTGCCCTGGTTCCAGGAACAGGTGTTGGCCGGCCGCACCGTTGCTATTTCGTCCGTGGAGGAGCTGCCGCCGGAGGCCGGGCGCGACCGGGAGACCTTCCGCCGGTTCGGCTTCCAGTCGAATTTGACCATCCCGCTCTCGGTGGGCGGGGGAGTTCCCATTGGCGCCCTGGGCTTTACTGCGCGGGCCGAGCGCGAGTGGCCCGCCATGCTGGTGAAGCGGCTGCAGGTGTTGGCACAGATATTTGCCAGTGCGCTGGCCCGCAAGCACGCCGACCAGTCCTTGCGGGAAAGCGAAGAGCGGATGACCCTGGCCGCCAAGGCGACGGGGGTGGGCGTTTGGGTGTGGGACATCCCCAGCAACAAGGTCTGGGGCTCCGAGCGATGGCTCGTTCTGTACGGGTTCGCCCCGGACACAACCGTCACTTTTGAGCAAGTCATTCAACGAATCCATCCGGACGACCGCCGGATGGTCGAGGATGAAGTGCGGCGCGCGCGGGCGGACCGGGCCGATTACATGGGGGATTTCCGGGTGGTATTGCCGGACGGCACCGAGCGCTGGATCGTGGCCCGGGGCCGGATGTATCAGGACTCGCACGGCAAGCCGGCCCGCATGCTGGGCACGGCGATTGACATCACCTACCGCAAACAGACGGAGCTGGAGCTGGCGGAAAGCGAACTGCGCTACCGGACGCTGTTTGAAACGGCTCCGGAAGGCATCGTGCTGATTGGAGTGGACGGGCGGGTGAGCGCGGCCAACCCCGCCCAGGCCCGCCTCTACGGTTATGAATCGCCGCAGCAACTCGAAGGTTTGTACGCGCCGTTGTGCGTTGCCGAGAAGGACCGCGGGCGGGCGACCCGGATCATGAAAGATTTGTTGAACGGTGAGGAACGGTCCGTCCGGTATTACACCGCCGTGCGGCGTGACGGATCCGAGTTCATCGTGGAGGTAACTTCGTCGGTTCTTCGCGGGCTGGGCCGCGAGGTTCAAGGATACCTCTGTGTGACGCGCGATATCACCGAACGCCAGCAGACGGAGCAGGAACTGCAGCGGCATCGGATGGAGCTTGCCCATGTTTCGCGCGTCTCCACCATGGGCGCGCTCACGGCGTCGCTCGCTCACGAGCTCAACCAGCCGTTGAGCGCCATCCTGAACAACGCCCAGGCCGGCCTGCGCTTCCTGACCGCGCCCCACCCGGAAATCCCCGAGGTCCACGACGCCCTCAAGGATATCGCCCAGGACACCCGGCGCGCCGGCGAAGTCATCCGCCAGATGCGCGCCCTGGTCCGGAAAGATGAACCCAAGTTGCAGCCGCTCGATCTCAATCAGCTGATCCAGGATGTGGTCCGGCTGCTGCACAGCGACATCGTCATCCGCCGCACCCGGATCGCGCTCGAGCTGCAGACCGGAATGCCCCCCATCCGCGGCGATAACGTTCAACTGCAGCAGGTCATGCTGAACCTCCTGCTGAACGCATTCGAGGCGATGCGGGAGGTTCCGGAACGGAACCGGTTGGTGACCGTCCGGAGCCGGCTGCTCGATTTGTCCTTCGGACAGGTCGAAGTCAGTGACGCTGGCACCGGGTTCAGCCCGGAGGGTCTGCTGAAACTGTTTGAGCCGTTCCGCAGTTCCAAAAAAGACGGGCTGGGCCTCGGGCTGTCGATCAGCCATTCCATCATCGAAGCGCATCGGGGCCGGCTCTGGGCGGAAAACAGCCCGGCAGGCGGCGCCACACTCTATTTCACGCTGCCCCTTCATGATCGCGAGCTCGATCTTGCTTTCCGCGGCGAAAACTGAACCCCTCCGGCCACGAAAAAATTCTGCCGGCGGCTCCGGCGGGAGTTCCGGCCGGTGATTTCAGTCAAGCAACCCGCGGCGGGCTTGGACCAAGGTCCAATGGTTGCGCTCCCCCCGTTTGGCTACAGTTCGCCCGCGGCTCCCGCTGGTCCTGCCGGCCGGATGTTTGCCGAAACGTGTGCCAAAGAATATACCGCTGATCGCAATTGTGGATGACGACGAGTCGGTATGTCGGTCGCTGAAGCGGCTGGTCCGATCGCTCGGAATGGCTGCCGATACCTACACCAGTGGCCTGGATTTCATCGAGCAGATGGAGTCCTCCAACTCGATTAATCCCGATTGTGTCATCCTGGATGTCCAAATGGCCGGCCTGAACGGAATCGAGGTGCAAACCATTCTCCACCGCATCCGGAAGAATGTCGCGGTCGTTTTCATCACCGCCCACGACGACCCGGGGGCCCGTGAGCGCGCGCTGGCCGGCGGCGCCTTCGCGGTACTGCGCAAGCCGTGCAACGACGCCCTCATCATGCGGACGTTGCAGGCCGTGTTTGCGCGTAACATTCCGGGCGGCCGCCCGGCCGGTGCGGATCCGATCAGCGACAACTGACTGTCTGCGGTTGGACCAAGGTCCAATTGTCACCGGCCCCGCGTTTGTGAGAGAAAAAAACCGGAGATCCGGTGGGGAATTACCGTTATGAAAACCATCCTGAAGACGAATGCCAACCCGGCCGGCCGCCGGCCGCCGACAAGATCAATAGGCCCGGGAGCGGTTTCAGGGCAAAACCGAACCTGATCACCTAGAAGGAGCATCGCCGATATGATCCAATGGTTCTTCGATACTCTGAAAACCTATCCCGAGATTGCGATCTTTCTCGCGCTGGGTCTCGGGTATTATTTTGGCAAGTTTACCTTCAAAGGCATCGGCCTGGGATCCGTCACGGCGACGCTTCTGGCGGGCGTGTTGATCGGTCAGATCGGCATCACCATTTCGCCGCCGCTGAAGGCCACCGCCTTCCTGCTGTTCCTGTTCGCCGTCGGTTACAGCGTCGGGCCCCAGTTCGTCCGCGGTGTTGCCAAGGACGGGCTGCCGCAAGCGCTTTTTTCCGTGGTCCAGTGTGCGTTCTGCCTGGCGGTACCCATCGTCATCTGCAAAATCGCGGGTTACGATCTGGGATACTCCACCGGACTGTACGCCGGCTCGCAAACGATTTCCGCGTCGATGGGGCTGGCCACCGACGCCATCAATCGCGCGGTGGAGCCGGAGAAGGCCAAGGCACTGCTGGACTCGATGCCCATCGCCTATGCGGTCACCTACCTGTTCGGCACCGTGGGCTCGGCGCTCGTTATCGCGTTGCTCGGACCTGTTCTATTGCGCATTGACCTCCCCGCCGCCTGCAAAGATTACGAGGAAAAATTCGGCGGCACCAAGGAAGCAGGCGGAGCGGGATCGGCCTGGCACAAATGGGAATTACGCGCGTTCCGGGTGAGAAAAGAGGGAAGAGTCGTCGGCCTGCGCGCGGCCGAAGCCGAGGCGCTCCTGCCGGATGTTCGCGTCTTCGTCCAGCGCATTCGCCGAAACGGAATCATCGAGGAGGCCACGGCCGACACGGTCCTGGCCGAGGACGACATTGTGGCGGTGGTCGGCGCTCGTGAAGTGCTGGTGAAACTGGTCGGGGAAGGCGCTCTGGAAGTCGAAGATCCCGAACTGCTGAACGTGCCGGTGACCGGCGCCGACGTGTTTGTTACCAACAAAGAAGTTGATGGCAAATCCCTCGCCGAACTGGCCAAACGCCCCGGCGCGCGCGGCGTGTTCCTGCGCAAAATCACCCGGGGCGCCACCGCTACCTCGATCCCGATCCTCCCCAACACCACCATCCAGCGTGGCGACATTCTCACCCTGGTCGGGCGCTCGTCGGATGTCACCGTGGCCACCAGCCTGCTGGGCGTCATGGACAAGGTCTCCGACTCCGCCGATATGGCGTTCGTCGGCGTGTGGGTCACGATCGGCGCGCTGATCGGCGCCCTGGTCGTCAACATCAAAGGTGTGCCCCTGACCCTGTCCACCGCCGGCGGCGCGCTCGTCGCCGGTATCATCGGCGGCTGGCTCCGCTCGGTCCGGCCCACGTTCGGACGTATCCCGTCTCCCACGGTCTGGTTCATGAACTCGGTCGGCCTTAACATCTTCATCGCCATCGTCGGCGTCTCGGCCGGTCCGGGTTTTGTCAATGGCTTGAAGACGCAGGGTGTCAGCCTGTTCCTTTGGGGCGCCGTGGCCACGACGGTTCCCCTTGTCCTCGGACTGTTCATCTCGAAATACCTGTTCCGCTTCCATGACGCTCTCACCCTCGGAATCGTCGCCGGGGCGCGCACCACCACCGCGGCCCTCGGCCTGGTCTGTGACGTGGGCAAGAGCCAGGTGCCGGCCCTCGGCTATACCGTGACCTATGCTGTCGGCAATACCCTCCTGACCCTCTGGGGCATGGCGATCGTGCTCCTGATGAAGTAAAAGCGACACTGAATAATTTGAACAAGCCGTCATCGAGAACAATCATTATGAGCAAGTCCAAATCCGCCTCTCCGGAACCAGCGGTGCCGACCGGCATCCTGGACCAGTACAATCTCGATATCCCGGAGCATTTCCCGAAACACAGCATCAACGCCCGCGCCGCCGCCAACATTGTCAATAGTGAGTCCTGGACCGATGCCAGCCCGATGCTGAACCTCTCGTCCTTCGTGACCACCTTCCACGAACCGGAAGAGGCCGAAGTGGCCCGCCAGAACATCATGAAGAATTACATTGACCACGACATGTATCCGCAGGTCTTCGCCATGGAGACCCGGATGGTCAAATGGCTGCATGAACTGTGGAACGGGCCGAAAAACGCCGAGCCCTACGGCACCGCCACAGTCGGCTCGTCGGAAGCCTGCATGCTGGCCGGCCTGGCGCACAAATGGAACTGGCGCCAGGCGCGCCAGAAGGCCGGCCAGGATGCCAGCAAGCCCAATATGGTCACCGGCGGCAATGTGCAAATTGTCTGGAAAAAATTTCTCCGTTACTTCGACGTCGAGCCCCGCATTGCGCCGCTGGAACCGGGCAACTACCGGCTGACCACCAAACACCTCGATGAACTCGTGGATGAAAACACCATTTGCGTGGTCGCCATTGCCGGCCAGACCTTCACCGGCGAGGACGATGACATCCAGGAAATTCACGACTGGCTCGACCAATACGAAAAGCGCACCGGCATCAGCATCCCCATGCACATTGACGGCGCTTCGGGCGGCTTCGTGAATCCATTCCTCTACCCGGATTACGAGTGGGATTTCCGTCTGCCGCGCGTGCAGTCCATCAATGCCTCGGGCCACAAGTTCGGCCTGGTGCCGCCGGGCCTGGGCTGGGTGGTGTTCAAGGACCGGAAGATTTTCAACGAAGATCTTGTGTTTTATGTGAACTATCTGGGCGGCGAAATGCCCACCGCCACGCTCAATTTCAGCCGCAACGCCATGCAGATTGCCGTGCAGTATTACCTGTTCCTCCGCCTCGGCCGGGAAGGCTACACGTCCATCATGCGCCACGCCGTCAACAACGCCGAGCGGCTCCGCGAACAACTGGTCGAGAGCGGGTACTTCGACATCATGAACAAAACCCAGCGCATCCCGGTCGTCGCGCTGACGTTGAAATCAAAATACAAAAATTTCAACGAGTTCGACGTGTCGGCCAAGGTCCGCGAGCGCGGCTGGGTGCTGTCCGCGTATGCCATGCCGCCCCAGGCGGAAAAAATCAACTCGCTGCGCATTGTCGTCCGGCCGCACCTCAACCGCAACGTCATTGATCTGCTCGCCGTCGACATCATCAAGGCCTGCGACTTTCTCAAAGCCCACGGCGGCAATGTCAAACCGCCCCGCTTGCACGCAGCTTACAAAACGACCGAAAAATGTTGAACTGGATGTATCCGATGACCCGATGACAGGGCAAAGGATTCATGCCGCAAAAAATTAAAATATGGCCATGGATGGTCTGAGCCACGTTCTGAAGGCCGCCCCGGAATTGGCGCTCTTTGCCGCGCTGTTTCTCGGGCATTGCCTGGGCCGGGTGCAGGTGAAGGGCTTCAGCCTCGGCGGCGTGGCCGGATCACTCATCGTGGCTCTTCTCATCGGGCAGTTGGGAGTCGAGTTGCCCGATACACTGAAAGCCGTGTGCTTCGCGCTGTTCATCTATTCCGTCGGGTTCAGGAGCGGTCCGGAATTCTTCGGGGGACTGAACCGCTCATCGGTGAAACTCGTCATTTCCGCGGTGGTCCATTGTGTGTTCGCACTGATAGTCGTACTGGTTATCGCCCGCGTTTGCGGTTTCGGCAAGGGTTTTGCCGCCGGCATCGGCGCCGGCGCGCTGACGCAGACGGCGATGATGGGTACCGCCGGCGATGCCCTCAAGCGACTGGGATTGGCCGGCGACCAGGTGAGTCAATTGACCAGCCAGATGGCCGTGGGGTTCGCCATCACCTATGTCTTCGGCACGATCGGGGTAATCGTATTTGTGCGCAGCATTGCGCCTCGATTAATGGGGGTGAATGTGAAGCAAGCGGCGCGCGAACTCGAGGTTCAGCTCTCCCAGGGCGGGGAGGTGAAGCGCCCCGGCTATATTTCCGCCTTCGTTCCGGTGGTCGGACGCGCCTTCGAACTTTCCAATGTCCAGGCCGCAAACCAAACCGTCGCCGAACTCACCAAACAATTCGACCGCGCCTCCATCGAGCGAATCCTCCGGAATGATACGGTGATTGAGCCGTCGCCGGAAACGGTCCTGCAAACCGGTGACATTGTCGGGCTGGCCGGGCGGCTGAGTTCCGTCGTCGCCGCCGGAGAACGGATCGGCCACGAGGTGGAAAGCAAGGAAGCGCTCTCGTTCTCAATGGCAGTCGCCTCCGTGGTCATTACCAGCAAAAACGTCGTCGGCCGAAAACTGATTGACGTGCGGAACGCGATTGGCCGGCAGAACCTCAACGGTGTTTATCTGCTCAGCCTGAAACGCCAGGGACTGCCGCTGCCGATTCTGTTCGATACCGAAGTCCGGCGCGGCGACGTTTGCGAGCTGGCCGGCCGCCCCGGGGAAGTGGATCGGGTTGCCGCATTCGTCGGCCGGGTGGAATCGGCCGGCGGCAAGAGTGATCTGGCCTACCACGCTCTGGCCATCCTCGTCGGCACCCTGTTCGGGCTCCTTTCCATCAATGTCGGCGGCATTCCCCTGACGCTGGGTGTGGGCGGCGGCGTCCTCGTTTCCGGCCTGGGTTTCGGCTGGTTCCACGCCCGCTACCCCGTTTTCGGCGCCATGCCGCAGCCGGCCCAATGGATTCTCTCCGAGTTCGGCCTGAGCGCGTTTGCGGCGATCATCGGACTCTCCGCCGGCCCGAAAGCGGTGGAGGCGATCCAGCAGCAGGGAATCGCCCTGCTCGTTGCCGGCGCACTGGTGACCACCCTGCCCCTGTTCGTGGCCCTCTATTTCGGACGTTACGTTTTGAAGCTGCACCCGGTCGTGCTGCTGGGCGCCGTCTGCGGCGGACAAACCGTCGCCGCCGCCCTGACCGCCGCCAACGAGGAAACCGAAAGCATGACCCCTGTGCTGGGCTTTACCGTCACCTATGCCATCGCGAACGTGCTGCTCGCCGTCTGGGGACCCGTCATCATCGCCTTCGCCAAATAAATGCCATCCAACATTAATCTTATGCCAAATAAAGCCTCCACCCCCCGCGCCCACCAAAAGGCGCTGCTCAAACTCAGCCCGTTCGAACTCAAGGACGAACTGATCAAACTGGCCCGGGTCGCCGAACGCGACGAAGTGGCCCAGTTCCTCGACGCCGGCCGCGGCAACCCGAACTGGATCTGCACCACGCCGCGCGACGCCTTCGGCACGCTCCTCCGTTTCGGCCTCGAGGAATCCCGGCGCGGCCTCACCATTCCCGACGCGGGCCGCCAGATTGCCAAAAGCCCCGGCCTGGCCCGGCGATTCGAGACCTTCCTGAAATCCAACTCCAAGGCGCCCGGCATCAAACTGCTCCGCGATACCTGGGAGTACGGGACCGGGAAGCTGAAGTTCAATGCCGACGCCTTCGCCTACGAGCTGGCCCAGGGCATCATCGGCGACCTGTATCCCGTGCCCGGCCGCATGCTCCGCTGCTGCGAACGCATTGTGCATGAATTCCTCACCCGGGAGATGTGCGACCAGCGTCCGCCCGCCGGCCGGTATGACCTCTTCGCCGTCGAAGGCGGCACCGCCGCAATGTGCTACCTCTTCGACACGCTGATGCAGAACGAACTGTTGCATCGCGGCGACACCATTGCCCTGGCGGTGCCGACGTTCACACCGTACATCGAGATCGCCCACATGGACCGCTTTGCGTTCAAGGTGGTCAACATCGATGCGGCGGTGGAATACCGGAAGGATGGGAGCCACACGTGGCAGTACTCGGATGCGGAAATCGACAAGCTGAAGGACAAGCGCATCAAGGCGTTCTTCCTCGTGAATCCCAGCAACCCGCCTTCCGTGGCCGTGAGCGGCAAGTCCATGCGGCGGCTGGTGAACCTGGTGAAGAACAAACGGCGCGATCTGATCATCATTACCGACGATGTGTACGGGACGTTTGTCCCCGGCTTCCGCTCGGCGATGGCCGAACTCCCGCAGAACACCATCGGCGTCTATTCCTATTCGAAACATTTCGGCTGCACCGGCTGGCGCCTGGGCGTGGTGGCCATCCACCAGAACAATATCTTCGACCGGATGATCGCGAAACTGCCCGCCAAAACTCGCGCCCGGCTGAACCACCGGTACAGTCCCATCACGCTCGAGCCGGCGAAGGTGAAGTTCATTGATCGCATGGTGGCGGACAGTCGGATGGTGGCGCTGAACCACACGGCCGGGCTCTCGCTGCCGTCGCAAATCCAAATGATGCTGTTCTCGTCCTTCACGCTGCTCGACAAGTCGGACAGCTATAAGAATCTCTGCCAGCTCATCTGTCGCCGCCGGTGGCATGCGCTGTTCGACGGGCTCGGCCTGAAGTTGCCGGAGGACAAGACCCGGGCCTTTTATTACGTTGAGCTCGACCTGATGGTGTGGGCCGAGAAGACCTACGGACCGGATTTCGCCAGGTTCCTCCGGAAGAATTACGAATGCATCGACGTGCTCTTCCGGCTGGCCGAGCATACCGGCATCGTGCTCATGCCCGGCGGCGGCTTCGGTGGGCCGGAATGGTCCGTCCGCGTCTCGCTGGCCAATCTCCCCGAGGATACCTATCCGAAAATCGGCCAATACCTCCGCGAAACCGCCCAGGGATACGTCGTGGAATGGAAAAAAGAAGAACGTTCCCGGAATTGAACATTTAAACGCAACCCCAGCGCCCCAAACCACCAATCCGAAATTCAAGATATGAAAACAATAACCAAATACCTGTTGTACCTCGTTGTCCTGGCAGGATTGATCCTGCCCGCCTCCCTCCAGGCCAAACCCAAAATCAAAATCCTCGCCACCGGCGGCACCATCGCCGGCGCCCAGGCCAGCTCCACCGAAGTCGGCTACAAATCCGGCAGCTTTTCGGTGGACGACCTCATCAAGGCCGTCCCGCACCTGGATGAACTGGCCGACCTGAGCGGCGAGCAGGTGGCCAACATCGGCAGCCAGACCATGAACCACGAGGTCTGGCTCAAACTCGCCAACCGCGTCAACGAAGTCCTCGCCGACAAGGACACCGACGGTGTCGTCATCACCCACGGCACCGATACCATGGAAGAGACCGCCTATTTCCTGAGCCTGGTCGTCCACAGCGACAAGCCGGTGGTGCTGGTCGGCTCCATGCGTCCGGCCACCGCCACCAGCGCCGACGGTCCGGCCAACCTTTACAACGCCGTTGCCCTGGCGGCGAGCCCGCTGGCCCGCGGCCTCGGCCCGCTCGTCGTGCTCAACGATGAAATCCATTACGCCCGCGAAGTGCAGAAAATGAACAGCACCGCGCTCAATACCTTCCAGTCGCCCAATCGCGGCCGCGCCGGCGTCATGAACGTCGGCACGATCCATCTCTTCTCGAAAAACACGACGCGCCATACGGTCAACAGCGAATTCTCCATCGACGGCAAGAGCGCGAGCGACCTGCCGCGCGTGGAAATTATTTATTCCTACGCCAACGCGGGACCCGAAATCGTGAACTTCCTCGTCAAAGACGGCGTGAAAGGCATCGTGCTCGCCGGCGTGGGCGACGGGAACAGCACCGACGCGGTGATCGCCGCGCTTTCCGATGCCGCCAAAAAGGGAGTGGTGGTCTGCCGCGCCACCCGCACCGGGAGCGGTCTGGTCGTGCGAAACGTCGAGGTGAACGACGACAAACTCGGATTCATCACTTCAATGGAATTGAGCCCGCAAAAAGCCCGCATCCTTCTGATGCTCGGCCTGATGAAGACCAGCGACACCAAAAAATTGCAGCAGTATTTCATGGAGTACTGAACCATTCTCCTGATTGGAAGCGAAGGGCATTATGAAAAACAACATTCGCACCCTGCGCCTCTGGGCTCTCCTCCTGGCTCTGACGCTGTCCGGGTTTACCGGCTGTACGCAACCCGCCGCCCGCAGCGCCGCCCCACCGCCCGCCAGGGCGCAAACCACGACGGCGCAACCGGCCGCCATGCCGCCAGCCGCGGTTAAACCCACCGGCGATCTGCAGCGCGCCGTCGACGAAGCCTACGCCAGATTCAAGGACGATCACTCGGGAAAAAATGCCGATTATATCCCGTATCTCGCCGGCGTGGATTCGAACCTGTTCGCCGTGGTCATTGCCACCGCCGACGGCAAAGTCTTCAGCGCGGGCGACATTGATTACTCCTTCTCCATCCAGTCCTGCTCGAAAATATTCACCCTGTGCCAGGTCATGCAGGAATCCGGTGAAGAGGCGGTCATGAAAAAGATCGGCGTTGAGCCGACCGGCATGCCGTTCAATTCCGTAACCGCCTTGGGCCTGCACAACAACCAGGCGGTCAACCCGCTGGTCAACTGCGGCGCCATGGCCTGCGTCAGCCTGGTCAAAGCCGATAACGCCACGGATCGCTGGGACAAAATCCTCGCCTGCCAGAGCAAGTTCGCCGGCGAGCCGCTCAGGCTGATCGACGATGTTTACAAATCGGAGGCGGATACCAACTACCGCAATCGCGGCATGGCCCACATTCTCTATAACAATGGAAACCTGTTCTGCGATCCCCTCGAGGCCTGCGACGTTTATACCAAACAATGCTCCATCGGCGTCACCGCCAAACAGCTCGCCGTCATGGGCGCCACGCTCGCCAACGGCGGCGTCAATCCGCTCACCCAGGAACGGTGCATCGACGCCAGACACGTCCCGCGCGTGCTCGCGGTAATGATGACAGCGGGCTTTTATGACGAGTCGGGCGCCTGGGCCTACAACGCCGGGCTGCCGGCCAAAACCGGCGTCGGCGGCGGCATCGTGGCCATTGTCCCCGGCCGCATGGCCATCGTCGGTTTCTCGCCCCCGGTCAACGAGGCGGGAAACAGCGTGCGCGCCACCGAGGCCATCCAGTATATCGACGATTCGCTTGATCTTAACCTCTTCGGTTCCACCCGTTAATCCACAACTCAAACAACCATGAAATCCTCCGCCACAAAAATCCTCCGCCTGGCCGCCGTGTTCCTGGTCACCGCCGGAACCGGCGCCCTCGCCCAAACCTCCGACCTCGACCAGATGAAATCCTCCATGCAGTCGATGCAGAAAAATATGGAGCAGATGCAGACCAAACTCGACGCGCTGGAACAGCAGCAGGCCGCATTCAGCAACTTCACCAGAATTCAGGCGACCGGCCAGCCCACCGAGGTCACTCCCCACGACAGCCTGAAGACGGACCAGGAAGCCGCGCAACGACCGGGCGACCAGACAATCGACCCGAAGTATCTGGGGTTTTTCCCGATCCCGAATTCGCCCGCCATCATCAAGTTCAATGCCAAGCCGCGCGTCGACGTGACGTCGGACAGCCGCAACTCGGGCAACGTCGACCGGTTTGTCACCGCCACGATTCCCGTCAAGGGCGAGGCCGCCTACGGCGGTCCGGAACAGTTCAACATCAACGCCCGCGGCTCCCAGTTGAGCGTGGATGTGCGGGCGCCGGGCGTGCCGGGCAATTTCCGGTTCTACTACAACAACGACTTCTTCGGGTCGGGCGGCGGAATGGCCTACCGGTTGAAACAACTCTACGGCCAGTACTACAACGTCACGGCTGGATTTACCTACAGCGTGTTTGAGGATCCGGACGCCTGGCCGGACACCGTCGACTTCGAAGGTCCCAACGCCACCATCTTCGCGCGCCGGCCCGTCGTGCGCTATCAATTGCCGCTCAGCGATGAATTCCAGGCGAACTTCGGGATTGAGCAGCCCAGCACCGAGCTGGATACCGGCAGCACCGCAGATACCGTGACTCCTTACAGCGCGTCTCCCGATGCCGGCATGAATGTCCGCTGGGAAAACCCGAGAATCGGTCACGTGCAGCTGGGCGGAATCGCCCGCTCCCTCGGTTCCCGCGGGCCGGTTACCGGCACCCAGGACGTGTTCGGCTGGGGCCTGAACCTGGCCACAAGCCTGAATGTGTTTGACAAGGATTCGTTCCAGGGAGAGGTCACCTACGGCCATGGCATCTTCCGGTATTTCAACGACGACTTCATCAACAATGATGCCGCCTTCGACGCCAACGGCAACCTCAAGGCCATCCCCGCCTTCGGGGCAACCGGCGGCTATACCCATCACTGGACTGATGACCTGCGTTCCACGGCGACCTACGGGTATGTGAACATCGACAACCTCGCCACCCAGGGAGCGGCCGCCTACGACAAGACGCATTACGCCAGCCTGAACCTCATCTGGCAGATCCGGAAACGGCTGAGCATCGGCGTGGAAGGCCTTTACGGAAAGAAGTTCACGCAGAATGGCGCCAGCGGCGATGTCTTCCGCATCCAAATGGGCCTGGTTTATTCCCTGTTCGATTGATCCAAAATGTTCCGGGCGCGCACAAACGCGCGCCCGGTTTAACCCATCTGAATGCACCCGGTTAAACTTCACCTATGAAAATAATCCCAACCACGCTGTTGCTGGCCGCCAGTGTTCTCCTGATGGCGGGCTGCAGCTCCACGAAAATCAATTCCGGCCCGATCTCGGCCCGCACTTTCAACTTCGTCAATCCGGGCAAATCACTGTCGGAATTTCCAGAGGACCGGCAACACGTGCACACCCTGATCCAGGACGCCATCACCCAAAGCCTGGCCGCCCGCGGAATCAACCGCGTGGACCGCGGCGGCGATATCACCGTGGCTTATCTCATCATCGTCGGAAACAATACGGCCACCACTTCGATCAACGACTATTTTGGAGTGGGCCGCGATTCCGAGGAGCTGCTGGATAAAGCCCAGGAAAAATACACGGACAACCCCAATCCAAATTACTTCGTGGCAGGTACCCTGTTGATCGATATCATCGATCCCCGGACGTGGAAGGTGCTGGCCCGGAATTACACGACCCAGGCGTTGCTGAAAGATCTGCCTCCGGGTGCCCAAGCGACCCGGGTCCGCCAGGCCGTGGACGACATCCTCGGGAAATTCCGGTTCGAGCAAAAATAATCACCCTCTCAACCCCATTGATTTGATGCCTCACGATCCTTCTTCACCCCTGTCGGCCGGTTCGCCAAACCGGGTGGGAACCCGGCCGGGAGCGGCCCTCGTGCTCGCGGTCCTCGGCGCCCTGACGCCGGCATCGGCCCATGCGTCCCTGTTTTCAGGCGAAACCCTCGACGCCGTGGCCGACGTCATGACCTGGGTCGTGCTGGTGGTGGCGCCCATCATCGGGATTGCCCTCTTTCTTCTGATTCACATTCTGCCGGAAAAGATTGCCGAGAAACGGCAACACCCGCAGCTCGGCGCCATCAAGTGTCTGTGCCTGTTGTCGCTCATCTTTGGCGGCATGCTCTGGCCGATTGCCTGGCTGTGGGCTTACACCAGGCCGGTCCTGCACAAACTGGCTTACGGCACCGACAAGGTCGTGCATGGCGCCGAAACTCCGTCCCCGACGGCCGACGGGGACGCGGAAGAACTCAAGCGGCTGCGCAGCCGCCTGGCCGAACTCGAGGCCAAACTGGCGGGCAAATCCACCCCGGAAGGAGGAAAAGCCTGACCTATGGAGCTTATCCTGCTCAGCATCTACGCGTTCTTCGTCTGGCTGGTGTTCTTCAAGTTCAAATGGCTGCCATGGAACTTCATCAGCCAGGTGATCGTCATCACCCTTCCCATCATCGGGCTGACCCTCCTGATCCTGGGCCTGAATATTGTGGCGCCTTCCTCGCACGATGTACGGGTGATCAATTACGTCGTTCCCATCAACCCGCCCGTGCGCGGCCTCGTGGTCGAGGTGCCCATCGAGCCGAATCGCCCGATCAAGAAGGGCGATGTGCTGTTCAGGATTGACCCGGTTCCATTCCAGATCGCGGTCTCGAACGCCCAGGCGAATGTCCTCAACCTCAACTCGAAACTGGATCTGGCGCGCCTGCGGCGGGGCCAGTTCACCGAGATGGCCGCCACCGGTGCCGGCAGCAAGTTCGATCAGGAACAGTCCGAATCCGACGTGCAGAGCCTGGAGAACCAGATCGCCGCCTCGACCGCCCAGCTCGAAGACGCCAGATGGCAGCTCAGCCAGACCACCTACTATGCGCCCGCCGACGGCACCGTCGTCGCGCTCACGCTGCGACCGGGTGCGATGGCCGTCCCGCTGCCGGTGGTGCCCGCAATGAACTTCATTGAGGATGAACAGTGGATTCTCGCCATCTACAGCCAGAACGAAGTGCGCAAAATCAAGCCGGGTCAGGAAGCGGAGATTGCCTTCAAAATGTATCCCGGCCGCGTGGTGAAATGCAAAGTGGATTCCATCATGTGGGCCACCGGGCAGGGACAATTGCCCATCGGCAGCATGAACGGCGCCGGCGGCGTCGCCCCCGTCCCGCCCAATTGCCTGGCCGTCCGCCTGATACCCGACGGCAAAGACCGGGATATCTTCCTTGCCGCCGGGGCGCATGGCGCCGGCGCCGTGTACACCGACAGCGTCAAGGAAATCCAGATCATTCGAAAAATCCTGGTGCGGGTCGGCGCCAAACTCGATTGGCTGATCCTGAAACTGCATTGAAACCTGTGCCATCGTCACGAATCATTCTGGCCGCGCTGCTCGGCGCGGGATTGGCGGCCGGGTGCGCCACCAAATCCCCGCCCACCACCGCGGAGATCCGCCGGCAGTCAGGGACCCTCACCAATGTGGACCTGTCCGGCAACTGGAAAGCCGCCGCCGCTTCCGGTGCCGTCGCCGACAACTGGCTGGCCACCTTCGCCGACCCGCAACTCAACGCGTTGGTCTTCGAGGCCATGACCAATAATCCGGACCTGCGGGTCGCCGGCACCAGAGTTGAGCAGGCCGCGCAATATGTGGAACTCGCCAAGGCGGCGCTCCGGCCGGCCGTGAACCTGGCCGGCACCGGGGGTTTCAAAATGGGCGGCGGCGATCTCGGTTCCGCCCTGCAGGGCATCCTGCTGGGCGCCTCCTGGGAACCGGATCTCTGGGGACGGATGCGTTACGACCGCAATGCCGCCCAGGCCCAGTACGCCTCGGCCCAGGCCGATTTCCAGTTTGCCCGCCAGTCCCTGGCCGCCACGATCGCCAAAAGCTGGTTCACCGCCAGCGAGACCTATCTCCAGATCCAGATCACCGAGGGCATGGTCAAATCCGCCCGGGAACTGGTGACGCTGGCCGAACAGCGCCGGGACGTGGGCGTGGGCAACGATCAGGACGTGGCGCTGGCCCGGGCCAACCTGGGCACCTTCCAGGACGCCGCCAAGCAGGTCCAACTCGCGCATTCACAGGCCCTCCGCGCGCTGGAACTCCTGCTGGGACGTTACCCGGCTGCTGAACTACAGTCGCGACAGGAACTGGACGCTTTGCCCGGACCCGTTCCCGCCGGTTTGCCGCTGCAAATGCTGGAGCGGCGGCCCGACCTTGTCGCCGCCGAACGCCGCGTTGCCGCCGCCTTCAACCGGGTTGGCGAAGCCAAGGCCGCCCAACTGCCCCGGATCACCCTCAACGCCAGTGTCGCTGCCATCCAAAGCGATATTTTGCAGCTCAAGAGCGACTACGAGAACCCGGCCGCCGGCGGCGGGGCCCGGCTGGTCGCCCCGATCTACCAGGGCGGCGCGCTCAAGACCCAGGTCCGAATCCGGACCCTGGAACAAAAGCAGGCGGTTGCGGAATACGCTCAACTGGCGTTGCGCGCGCTCGGCGATGTCGAGAACGCCCTGGCCGCCTCGGAGATCCTGGCGGAACGTGACCAGGTGCTGCAACAAACCGTCGCCGACAACCAGCGCGCCCTTGACCTGACCGAAACAAGTTATCGCGTTGGAAAACTGGACCTGCGCAGCGTCCAGCAACAACAACTGGGCCTGTACTCCGCCCGCCTGACGTGGTTGCGCGTGCAAAGCGAACAACTGGCTCAGCGCGTCAACCTGCACCTCGCGCTCGGCGGCAGCTTCGAGCCGCCACCACCGTTGCAGGCCAGCCTAACATCGCATTGACCTTCCATGCAAAACACCCAGGGAGCCATGAACCGAACCTTCACCTGTCGGATAATGATTGCGGCCATGTCCCTCCCGTTGCTCGGCGTCATCAACGGTTGTCGGAAAAACGAGCCGCCGCCGCCCGCGCCGCCCGAAGTTCAGGTCATCACCGTCGAACCCCGCGACGTGCCCGTCTACCGCGAATGGGTGGGCACACTCGAAGCCGAGGTCAATGCCACGATCATCGCCCAGATTTCCGGCTACCTCCTCGAACGCGATTACGTCGAAGGCAAGGTCGTCAGGAAAGGCGACCTCCTCTTTCAGATCGACGACCGCGTTTACCGGGCCGAGTATGACCGGGCAATGGCCCGGCTCGGCAAGACGGAGTTGGACGTCAAGCGCCTGACGCCGCTCGCCAGGGTCCAGGCCGTCAGCCAACAGGAACTGGACGACGCCATCCAGGACAACCTGGCCGCCAAGGCGGCCGTCGAATCCGCACAGCTAAACCTCGATTTTTGCAAAATCACCGCGCCCGTGGATGGCGTGGCCGGCCTGGCCTCGGAACAGGCCCAGATCGGGAATCTGGTCGGCCCCAATTCCGGACCTTTGACCACCGTGGCAACCCTGGATCCCATCCGCGCCTATTGTTCCGTGTCCCAAGCCATGCTCCAGGACATGATGGAGCGACACGTTGCCGAAGGCAAAACGATCCGGGGCGACAACGATTCCGACACGGGTCCGTCCCTGGAACTCGTCTTCATCAACGGAACGGTCTATCCCTACAAAGGGCGGGTGCGATTTTCCAACAACCAATTGGATGTCCGGACCGGCACCATCCGGGTCGCCGGAGAGTTTCCCAATCCGCAACGGCTCCTGGTTCCCGGCATGTTTGTGCGCATCCGGGCGCTGTTGACCACCGAGACGAATGCCCTGGTTGTGCCTCAACGATCGGTGATCGAGATCCAGGGACGCCAGCTCGTCGCCGTCGTCGGCGCGGACAACAAGGTCAGCATCCGGCCCGTCCAGGCCGGCGAACGGTTTGGATCGGATTGGGTTGTCGCAGGCAAGCTCCGGGCGGGAGAGCGCGTCGTGGTTCTGGGGGTGGAGAAGGTTCGCGACGGCATACTGGTGAATCCGGTGCCGTTCGAGGAGAAGACAACCGCCGATGCAGCCGCCGAGGGCGGTAAAAACTAGCCGGCGCCAATCCCCATACCATGGCCAGGTTCTTCATCAACCGCCCCATCGTCGCGATGGTGATCGCCATTCTCATGGTGCTCATGGGTCTGGTCACCATGTCCCGACTGCCGGTCGCCCAGTTCCCCAATATTGCCGACCCGCAAATCCAGGTGAACGCCACCTACCCGGGCGCCGATGCCCTCACCGTCCAGCAATCGGTCGCCGTACCCATCGAACAGCAGATGTCCGGCGTGGACAACATGGAGTACATGTATTCCCTCAACGCCAACAATGGCACCTTGAAGTTGACGGTCGACTTCAACGTCAATACCGATCCCAACACCGACCAGATCCTTGCCCAGATGCGCCAGGGCCAGGCCAACTCCCAGCTGCCGGGAGCCGTCGTGAACCAGGGGGTCACCGTCCAGAAATCCACCGCCTCGCCGCTGATCCTGTTCGCGCTTGTCTCGCCGAACAACACCTACGACAACGTCTTTCTCGCCAATTACGCCTACATCAACATCAACGACGCGATGACGCGCGTGCCCGGCATCGCCAGTGTCTCGGTGTTCGGCGCCGGCCAGTATGCCATCCGGATCTGGGTGCGGCCCGACCGCCTCGCCCAGATGGGCATCACCGTCCCGGAAATCATCAACGCCATCCAGCAGCAAAACACCGTCAACCCGGCCGGAAAAATCGGCGGCGAGCCCGTTCCCCCGGGACAGGAATACACCTACGCCGTGCGCGCCCAGGGCCGGCTCGAGACCGAAGAGCAATTCGGCGACATCGTCCTCCGGGCCGCGCCGAACGCCGGGATCGTCCGGTTGCGGGACGTCGCCCGCATTGAACTGGGCGCCCAGAATTACGACATGCTGGCGCGGCTCAACGGGAAGCCCTGCGCGCTGATCGCCCTCTACCAGCTTCCCGGTTCCAACGCCCTGGAGGCGGCCGGCGGCGCCAAAAAATTGATGGCGACGCTGAAGCAGAGTTTTCCGCCCGACCTGGATTACGTGATCGCGCTCGATACTACACTGGCCGTGACCGAGGGAATGAAGGAAATCAAGACCACATTGGTCGAGGCCATCGCGCTCGTCATCCTGGTGGTCTTTATATTTCTTCAGGGCTGGCGGGCGACGCTCATCCCGTTGCTGGCTGTGCCCGTGTCGCTCGTCGGCACGTTTGCCGTGTTCCCGCTCTTTGGTTTCTCCATCAACACGCTCTCGCTCTTCGGCCTGGTCCTGGCCATCGGCCTGGTCGTCGACGACGCCATCGTCGTGGTCGAAATCGTCGAACACCACATCGAACATGGACTTTCGCCCAAAGAAGCCGCGCTGAAGGGAATGCAGGAGGTTACCGGGCCCGTCATCGCCATTGCGATCATCCTGTCAGCCGTATTCATTCCCACCGCGTTTATTCCCGGCATCACCGGCCGGCTCTACCAGCAGTTTGCCGTCACCATCGCCGTCTCGGTCGTCATTTCCGCCTTCAACGCCCTGACCCTTTCGCCGGCGTTGGCCGCCTTGTTGCTGCGTCCCAAACAAAAGGGCACCGGCCCGCTCCAGCGATTTTTTGATTGGTTCAACAAGTGGTTCGGCCGGGCTACGACCGGCTATGTGGGCGTCTGCCGGTTTTTGGTTCACAAGAGCGCCTTTGCGATGGTGTTGCTGGCCGGGGCGATCGTGCTGGCCGGAGTCCTCGGCAAAGCGGTTCCCACCAGTTTTCTCCCGGACGAGGACCAGGGCTACGCGTTTGCCGGCCTGCAGCTGCCGAACGCCGCGTCGCTCCAGCGTAATGACGAGCTGGTGAAGCAGGCGGAGGACATCCTGAAGCATACACCGGGGGTGAAGTATTACTCGTCGGTGATCGGTTACAGCATGTTGAGCGGCGTGGTCAACACCTACAGCAGTTTCTTTTTCATTACCTTTGAGGAATGGGGCGATCGCAAGAAACCCGAGGAAAAGTACCGCGCCATTCTCGCGCATCTGAACAAGGAACTGGGGCGAATCCCCGGTTGCGTCGGCATGGCCTTTCCGCCGCCGGCGATTCCGGGGGTGGGCACTTCCGGGGGCGTCACCTTTGTGCTGGAAGACCGCGCCGGCAAAGGGATTCCGTTCCTGGCCGAGAATTTGCAGAAATTCATGGAAGCCGCCCGCAAACGTCCGGAACTGGCCAGCGTCTTCAGCACCGCGTTGCTCTCCGTCCCGCAGGTATTTGTGGACGTCGACCGCGACCAGGTGCTCAGCCAGGGGGTCCAGCTGGAGGACGTTTACCAGACGATGCAGTGTTTCATGGGCGGCGCGTTTGTGAATTTCTTCAACCGGTTTGGCCGGCAATGGCAGGTGTACGTGCAATCCGAAGGCGATTACCGGTCTCGCGCCATCAATCTGAGCCAGTTCTACGTGCTCAACAGCGCCACCAACATGGTCCCTCTCGCAGCCCTGACCCGGGTGCGCGAAACGAGCGGGCCGGAGTTCACCATGCGCTACAACCTGTTCCAGGCCGCCCAGATCAACGCCTCCGCCAAACCCGGCATCAGTTCGGCCCAGGCCATGCATGCCCTGGAGGAGGTCTTTAAGGAAACCATGCCGTCCGGCATGGGTTACGATTACCTCGGTATGAGCTACCAGGAACAAAAAGCGCAGCAAGGCATCTCCCCCATGGCCATCTTCGCCTTCTCGCTGCTCTGTGTGTTCCTCATCCTCGCCGCCCAATACGAAAGCTGGAGCCTGCCGTTCAGCGTACTGCTCGGGACGCCGGTTGCCGTCTTCGGCGCCTTTGCCGGCCTGATGGTCGGCCGCTACGAAAACAACATCTACGCCCAGATCGGCCTGGTGATGCTCATCGGCCTGGCCGCCAAAAATGCCATCCTCATCGTCGAATTCGCCAAAATGGGCTACGAAGAGGGCAAGCCGCTCATCGATGCCACGCTGGAAGGCGCCCGGCTCCGGCTGCGCCCCATCCTGATGACCAGTTTCGCGTTCCTGCTCGGCTGCGTTCCGCTCGCCAAGGCCAGCGGCGCCGGAGCGCTCTCCCGCCAGGTCATGGGGTTCACCGTGATCGGTGGCATGGCCGCCGCCAGTTTCATCTCCATCTTCCTCATCCCGGTCTGCTTTTATGTCGTCGAAAAACTCAGCGGCCACAAACCGGAATCGGCCAGGACAACGACGAATGAAAAATGACGAACGCCAAATGATGAAGGCCGGGTTGATGATGGTCATCGCGCTCCTGCTCTGCCTGCTCGCCGCCGCTTGCGCCATGGGCCCGAACTATCATCGCCCGGCTGTCGATGCCCCGGCGGATTATCGCTTTGACCTGGTCCAGACGACCAATTCGTTCGGCGACCTCCCCTGGTGGGAAGTCTTCAAAGATCCGGATCTTCAGGAGTTGATCCGGGCCGGGCTAACCAACAATTACGACATCAAACGCGCGGTCGCACGGGTGGAACAGGCCCGGCAACAGGTGACCGTGGCACAGTCGCCGCTCTTTCCCCAGATCGGCTATTCCGGGGACGTCGGGCGCGGGAAGAACGCGGTGTTCAATACCCCGGCGTCGGTGAACGGTGCCCTGGGGAGCTCCGCCCAGGTCAACCTGAACGCCGTCTGGGAAATCGATTTCTGGGGACGCATCCGCCGGTTGACCGAGTCCGCGCGCGCCCAGTATCTCGCCACGGACGACGCCCGGCGGGGCGTGACGATCACGCTGGTGAGCGATCTGGCCACCGCCTATTTGTCCCTGCTCGATCTGGACCAGGAACTGGAGATACAGCGCGCCGCCACCAACGCCTACTCGGGCAGCTACCTGATCTTCAATGAACGTCTGAGCCAGGGCATGGCTTCCCGGCTTGAAACGGAACGCGCTACGGCTGCCTTTGCCAATGCCGCCGCCGTCATCCCGCAACTCGAACTTCAGATTGCCACCACCGAAAACCAGATTAATCTCCTGCTGGGTCGGAATCCGGGCCCGGTTGCCCGCGGATCGCTCACCAACCTGCCGCCGTTCCCGGTCGACATCCCGGCCGGCTTGCCCGGCGCGCTGCTCCAGCGTCGGCCTGATATTCTCGCCGCGGAACAATCACTCATTGCCGCCAATGCTCAAATCGGCGCCCGCCTGGCAAACTTCTTCCCCCAGATCGGCCTGACCACTTTCTTCGGCAAGGTCAGTCCCGAACTTTCCGCCTTCAACTCCGGCTCCGCCACCGCCTGGAATGTGGGCGCCACCCTCACCGCTCCGCTCTTCCAGGGCGGACAACTCCGGGCCGAATACCGGACTGCCAAAGCCCAGTTCGATGAGGCCAAAGCCGCCTATGAACAAACTGTGATCGGCGCCTTCCAGGAGGTGTCGAATGACCTCCTGTCGCGACAAAAACTTGCCGAGGCCGGAACCTACGACGAACAGGCGGTCACGGCCCTGACGTCTTCCGTCGATCTGGCCACGCAACGTTACCTGAACGGCAAGTCCAGCTACTACGAGGTGTTGCAGGCACAGGAGGAGCTCTATCCCACGCAACGCGCATTGATCCAAACCCGCGTGGGCGAACTCGTCGCCGTCGTCAACCTCTACCGTGCTCTCGGCGGCGGCTGGCAGGTCTCCACCAACAACCCGCCCAAAACCCCCTGACCAGGTTCAGACCGCCGTATGCACAGGCAAAATCTTCGTCTTCCTGAAAGGCTAAATCGCCGCTGCATTCAAACCGAAACTTAAAGGAGATTGCCATGGAAACTGCCATCAATAATCAACGGCCAATCGTCCGCCGGAAATGGAGTCTTTCCGTTTGCGCCAGCGGGATGACCAGCCTGTTACTGATGTTGACGCCGGGGGTTTCTCCGGTGCGGGCGGCCACCGACGAGGACGCCTGGCCGCGCACGCGTTCCACCAACGGAAATACCGTTACCCTGTACCTGCCACAGGTGGAAAGCTGGTCCACCAACCAGTTCGTCGCGCGTGCCGTGGTCGACGTGAAACCGGCCCGGACAAAAAAAGAATTGCTCGGTGTGGTCTGGTTCGAGGCGCACGGCAGTGTGGACCGCTCCAACCGGATGGTCACGCTGGATCGCCTGGAAATCACCCGGGCCGAATTTCCGGACACGCCGGACCAGGGCAGCAATGCGCTGGCCATCGTGCGGGAACTGTTCCCGGGCGGCGCCCGCACCGTGTCGCTCGATTACCTGGTCACGGCCCTCGGGTTTGCCCAGGCGGCGGCCCGCCCGGAAGCTCCGGCCCTCGACCATACACCGCCGGATATTGTCTGGGCAACCAACCGGACCGTGCTGATCATCGTGGATGGCGAACCGGTGCTGCGGCCGATTGCCGATACGACGCTGGAACGCGTGATCAACACCCCGGCGCTGCTGGTCCGCGACCCGGCGAACAGCCGGTTTTATCTCGCCGGGGACAATCAGTGGTTCGGGGCCGAGGCCCTTTCGGGCCCGTGGTCGCTCGTGCAAACCCCGCCGGCCGCCGTGGCTTCGCTTTCACCGCCGGCCACCGACCATCCGTCCGCCGGCGCCGCGACGGCCGCCCCCCGCATCCTGGTGATCACCCGGCCCGGAGAATTATTGTCCACGGACGGCATGCCGAACTTCCAGCCCATCCGCGGCACGAAGCTGCAATCCGCGGCGAATTCGGACAACCAGCTTTTTTTCTACGCTCCGGCGCGCGAAGCCTACCTGCTGCTCTCAGGTCGCTGGTTCAAGGCGACTTCGCTCAACGGGCCGTGGACCTACGTTGCGCCCGATGATTTGCCCGATGACTTCGCCAAAATTCCCCGCAGCAGCCCGCAAGCCGTCGTGCTGGCTTCCGTCCCCGGCACGCCGGAAGCGGAACTCGCCCTGGTGGCCAATTCGGTGCCGACCACCGCAACGGTGAACCGCCACGACGCCACGCTCCAGGTGGCTTATGACGGCGAGCCGCAGTTCAAACCCATCGAGGGCACCCCCCTGCTCTACGCGATCAACGCGCCGGTCCCCGTGATCCGGAGCGGCGAAAATTATTATGCCGTGGACAAGGGCGTGTGGTTTGTGGCCGCATCGCCCACCGGTCCGTGGGAGGTGGCCGCCGAAGTGCCGGAGGAGATTTACACCATCCCGCCCACTTCGCCGGTTTATTATGCGACGTTTGTCCGGATCTATGACGCGGACACCAACAGCGTCGAGGAGGGCTACACGCCCGGGTACACCGGCGCGTATGAGGATGACGGCACGACCGTTTATGGCACGGGTTATCCCTACGACCCCTGGTACAGCACCACGACCTACTATGGCTGGGGCTGGACCTGGGGTTACGGCTATCTTTACTCGCCGTGGTACAATTGGTGGACCTGGCGGCCCTGGTGGAGCGGGCGCAACGGCCTCCGCGCTGCCCTGATCGATAACATTTATGACCGCTGGCAATCCGGCAACCATGTCACCCCCCACGACCGGAGCCCCGGCGCGCAGAATGCCTCCGGCATACCGACCCTCTACGGCGGTTACTTCGGGTATCCGGCATTGTATGGACGGTTCCAGGGCAGCGCCCGTCCCACGCCATTGATTCCGCCGGGCAATACCCTCGCCCTGAACCCGTATTCCCGCCCGTCCAGTTCCGCCCGCGCCGGCAACGTGCCCGGCGGCGCTCAGTTGCTCAGCACCCTTCGGCAATCTCCGGGCGGAGGACGCGATCTGTACGCCGCACCGGACGGAAATATTTATCAACGCAAAGGGGACAGCTGGTATCGTCGGGATGCCGCCGGCAAGTTCAATTTCTACGCATCGTCGCAGGGCGCGGCACAACGCAGCCAGAACCCGCCGGCGCGGCCCGCTCCGGCGGCAAACGCCACCCGTCCGAATGCCACCGGCCCCGGCATCCCGACGGTGGGAAACCCGGCACGTATGAGCCGAATGCCGGATACCGACCTTCAGCTGCGCGCGCAGAATGTCGCCGATCTCGATCGCCAATATTACACCCGCAATCTGGCCCGGACCCGGGCGCAAAATGCGCGCCCGGCCGCTCCGGCGCCCCGGCCTGCGCCCATTCGTGCCGCACCCGTTCGCGGTGGCGGGTTCCGAAGGTAAGCCCGGGACCGGCATTGCCGTCGTGGGACCAGGATGATCCGGCCGAGAACGCCAACCGGCGTTGGGTGGTCCCGGTATTTCCCTAAAGGCCAATAGACGATTTCCCGGGTTCCGGGAAGAATGGCCGTCATGCAGCAGTTTACAGCTGAAAACAATCCTGCCCGTGCCCGGTCCGAACGATCATGCCGGCCCAACCGGGCATCGTTCCTTTCACCAAACAACCAATAAATCAACCAACAACAACATGAAAATAAAATCCGTCACTATCTCTGTCGCAGTTGCGCTCGCCGCCGTCATGGTGTCGTCTCTCCTCTCCGGTTGCAAAACCGCGGGCTATCAGCGGGCAGATAAAACCGGCGCCGGAATCGCCAATTTCCGGAATGAAATCACCAAGACCAAACTGGCAATCGATAGCACGCTCAAGGCCATGGACCAGATCGCGCTTACCGCTAATTCCAATCCCCGGCCGGCCTATGAGAAATACGTGAAGGAAGTGGCCAATCTGCAGGCCTGCGCCGACAAAGTCCGCCAGAGCGCCCAGGCTATGCGGGAGAACGGCCAGGCTTACTTTGACCAGTGGCAGGAGCAACTGTCCCAGGTGAAGGACGAGAACATTCGCAAGCTGGCCGAACAACGAAAAGCCAAGCTCAAGGAAGCGTTCGACGAAATCCGCGAGTACACCGAGCCGCTCAAGGAACAGTTCGAACCGTGGATGTCGAGCCTGAAAGACCTGCAGAATTACCTCGCCAACGACATGACGGTCAGCGGCATTGCCGCAGCCAAAGGACCCTTCTCCAAAGCCAAGAGCCAGGGCCAGAAGGTCCAGAAGGGAATGGATGACCTCATCGAAGCTCTCAATGATCTGGCGGCGACACTGACGCCGGCCAACGTGCCGCCCGCCCCTGACGCCAATCAACAGAAATAGTCGCACCCATATCGCGTTCGTCCGCGCGCCGGGCGAACGCTCCGAGCGCCGCCGAGAAGTTGGATCTATGAAACACCTGGACCCAGTGACGGATCGTTCGAAAAATGATGTTTCGCGGCGGCTGGATATTGAGCCACTCGCGCGGGTACTCCTGCGCAAGCCGGCTTTTTGGTTTGGCGGGATCGCTCCGCGATTCGAATCCGGATGGACACGGCGAACCGGCCTGGTGCCCGGATTGACCATTCTCGTCCTGGCAGCCGGTCGCCGGCTGTCACCACCCAATCAATTGTGAATATTCATCGACAACTTGCCTGCATCCTGTGCCTGATTTGCGCCGCGCCGGCGCTGGCTCAAAACTCCACGTCACCCGCGCCGGCCACACCGGCAACGGCCGACGAACCCAATCCCATGGCCGCGCCGGCAACCGCCGCAACCAGCCATCCCGGTGACGCGAAACTGCTTGCCGCCGCGCCGGATTCGACCAACCTGCCCTGGGAAAAGGGATCGGTTGCCTTCGGCGGTTTTCTCACCGCGCTAAACAGCACGCTGGCTTTCGGCATCAATAATCTGGGCATCGCCATCAACGCAGAGAACACGTTCGGCCTGAAAACCGAACTGTTCGAGATACGCGCGGACGCCTTGTATCGCCCCGGCAAAACCCGGCGCAACCAGATCGATTTTACCTATGCCGGCTTCCATCGTAACGGTAGCGCGGTGATCGGTCAGGATATCGAGATCGGCAACGTCACGATTCCGGCCCACGCCACAGTGGACACGGTCTTCAACTTCGACCTGATCCGCGCCTCGTATTCGTACGCGTTTCTCCAGGATGATCGCGTCCGCATCGCAGGAGGGCTGGGCGTTTACGCGGTGCCGCTGCGCTACAGTGTCAACGCCCGAAGTTCGACCAATCACTACTTCGTCGAGGCCGCCGACTGCATCCTGCCCTTGCCGGCGCTCGCTTTGCGCGGGGATTTCCTGCTGACCAAGAAAGTGTACCTGCACTCCAGCATCGACCTCATGTACGCCCAGATCGGAGATTTCAAGGGATCCCTTCTCGACGTCAATGTCGCCGTGGAATATCGTCCCTGGAAACACCTGGGCTTTGGCCTCGGCTACAGCGGGTTCTCGACTGATGTTGAGGCTCACGGCAAGAAATCGGACTATCCCGAAGCCAATTTCATCGGCGAGGTCGGCGTCCGTTACACGGGGATCCAGCTCTACGGCAAATTTATCTTCTGACCGGCTTATGAACACCTCTTCCCTTCGGCTGACCCGCCAACTGGCGCTGCTCGCCGCCCTCGGCCTCGCCCCCGCGTTCTCCGGGTGCACAATCAAACAAAGCCAGCTCGGGGTGGAAAATAAATGGCGCGACTCGGCTTTTGCGCCGTTTGAAAAAGGGCAAACCACGCAATCCGACGTCATGCGCGTGCTGGGTCCGCCGTCCCAGGTGATCGCGCTCCATGATCAGACGCTGTTCTACTATTTGCGCGAACAGTTTAAATCTCGTGCGATGTGGCTGATTTTATACAACAGCACCCGTGAGCAGACCACGTATGACCGCGCCATCTTCTTCTTCAATCAGGACGGGGTGCTCAAAGATTTTGCCCTGAGTAATGAGCAGATTTCCCAATAAATATCGAATCCCGTCGCGTTCGCGGCGGCGCACCCGCAGCGTGCCCGCGCGCCGCTGCCTCGCGGCGTTGACGGCAGCGGTCCTGGCCAGCGGTTGTTCGAGCTTCCGGACCGAGTGGGGGGCTCCCGTGCGTCCGGAGTCCGGCCTGCTCAAGGAAGGCACCACCCGCATGGAAACGGTCGCGCGGGAACTGGGACCACCCGCCCAGGTCACGGCCCTGCCCGACGGTTGCGCGTTCCTCTACGAATACTCGGCCATTGATGAATTCCAGGTCGGGCTGAGCGCGGATTTTCCGGTGTTGCGCTGGTTGAAACTCGTCCATGCGTTCAATCACCTGGATCAGGACACGCTGTTGCTGACGTTTGACGATCTGGGCGTGTTGCGCAGCCAGGGCGACAAGGCCTGGCGCGAGACCCTCGGCGGCGGAAACGCGGCGCAATTCCTGTTTGTTTCCCTGAGCCTGACCGATCCGGAGTTGCGCCGGCAACGGGCCGATCAGCATCGCTGGGGTCGCTACTTGCTTCAACCCGTGCCGGTGCTGTTGAACGAAAACCAGAATCTGCGCACCGGCGAAAACGGCCTGCAGCAGCAGCGCATTGCCCCCAAATTCGCCGGCCAACAGACCCTCGAAATGGCCAAACCCATGACGAAGAAGACAAAATTCGGCCGACGTTGCCTCGAATGAAATCCATGCATCCAAAACTCTTTTCGACCCGGCTCAACATCGCGGTTCTGCTTGGCCTTTGCCTGATGATCGCCGGGTGCGACACCGCGCCGCTGGTCACCCGTCAAACACCCGGAACCGACTTCACCCGCTATCATTCATTCGCCGTCCTTCCGGCGGCCATCCCGGCCGGCCGGGATCCGGCGCGGGCGCGGGTCCTGGCTGCCGTTGCAATGCGTTGTACCATCTCCGTCCTCGTTTCCCACGGTTATATCGAGGCGCCGACCAACCAGGCGGCGTTTGTGGTGACCATAGCTGGTCAATCCACACCCAGAATTCCGGCCAACACCGGTCCCGATATAACGGTTCGCACCGGTCATGGCCCCATTCCGCTGGCCGATTTGAGTTCAGACGCCCCGTTGCAGGAGGATCGCTCGCTGCAGATTCAGGCATTCGACACGAAATCCGGCGAACTCATCTGGAGCGGCTGGACGAAAGAAATCTTTTCCGATTTGACGACCATCGCCGATGTTGAGAGGGCCGTGAACCGGATTTTGAAACGGTTCCCGGCCGTTGCCCAGCCATAGACGCATGTCAACCGCCTTTACAGATCCCCTTTCCAAACGCCGCCGGGCCATCCGGCGCGGAATGGGGCTGGCCCTGGCCATCGCGCTGATCACGATTTTGCCCGGCTGCGGATTGCTTCGCGCTCCCGGCAAAGCAGTTCAGGCCATAACCCCGGGGAAAACCAAAATGGACCCTGACGAAGTTGCCATGCTCGTTCAGCGAATGGCTGACGAGTACAACCTGCGCACCGTCCAGGCGCTGGATGAATACGCGCGAATCAGCGGCACGCCCCAGGCGGCTTCCGAGGCCCTGCGCTGGAAGGTTATTGTGCTTTCCTATTCGATGCGTATTGCGGGAGGATACAATCCCTATGGAAATCTCATCGATCTGGTGGCTCTTATTTCCCTGAATCACGACGCATTGGAGCATCACTGGGCGCTCGGACCGAATGGCGCCGCCTTTGAGCCGTGGCTGGAGGCCAGCCGTGAGCTCGAGACCAACAGCTGGCAGGCCGCCGCGGCCGTCTTTGCCCCGAAACAACTCGACCAGTTGCGCCAGGCGCTCGAAACCTATCGCCGGGAAAATGTCGCCAGCGAATATCCCTTGTTTACACGCCCGCTGGAATTCGCCTCGAACCTGAAGAGCGCCGCGGCCGAATCCACCGAAAGCCAGACGAGCATCCTCGGCATCGTCGGCCTGGATCCCACGATCGGCCTGGATCCTGCAGTGCAGGAGGTGACCCGCTCGCGCTTGTTTGCCGAGCGCGCAATGTTTACCCTGCAACGGATGCCCAACCTGATACGATTGCAGACCGAGATTCTGGCCGACGACATGTTGCGGCAGCCGGAATTGCAGGTGACGCTGACCAATACCAGCCGCCTGGCCGAAAGCGTCGACCGCATGAGCCGGGCCGTCGAGATCGTCAGCCGGACCGCCGCCGACCTGCCGGACCGGGTGGCCACCGAACGGGCTGCCATTTTGAAAGAGCTGGACCGGCAGCAGGGGCAGTTGCGCGATTTGTCGGCCGAAGTCGGCCGTTCGCTGGCTGAAGCGGACAAGATGTCCGGTTCGCTCACGGTCACCATCACGAATTTGAACGCACTCATGAAACGGTTTGGCGTCGGAGAACCCCGAACCGGTCCGGTACGCACCAATACCGAGCCGTTCCGGATCCTCGACTATGCCGCCACCGCCGATCGGGTCGGGGAGATGGCGAAGAATTTGAATGCTCTGGTCGCTTCCGTTGACCGGGCGGGCCCGCAGGTCAGGACTTTGAGTGAACAGGCCGGAGCCGATGCGCGTCGGTTGATGGATCACGCTTTTCACCTCGCGCTGACCCTGATTGCCGCTCTGCTCGGCGGCGCGGTGACCGCCGGACTGCTCTACCGGTTCCTCGCGCGGAAACTGTTTGACCGGGAAAAGACCGCCGCGCCGGCCGCCAAATGGCCTCCGGCGGCAGCGATGCTGATGGCCCTGGCGCTGCTTTTTTTCGGTTCCGGCTGCTCGGGAATTGATGTTCAGAAATCGGTATCGCCCATTGATTTTTTTATTCCCGGCCTGCTGCGCAACACACCGCCGGCAATCCCGGGCCCCGCTTCGCCGACGGCGGGAACCGCCGATATTCATCCGCCATGTACATCAACCTGAGTTTGTTCGCCAAAGCCGAATACCTGGCATTGTTCCGGGCACGCTTCAGCGTCCGGCGCTGGGCTTACGTTTTGTTCTTTACGGTGCTCTACTGGCTGATGTGGTTCATCGTGGCCTTCGGCCGGGCGCTGGATCATGTTTTTTTTCCCGGATTCAAACGTCAGCCTGTGCGGGAACCGGTGTTCATTGTCGCCCCGCCCCGGAGCGGAACCACGCTGTTGCAAAAGCTGATGAGCCTCGACGACGACCGTTTCATCTACAATGCCCTGTATCAGACCATTTTCCCGGCGGTCACCTTCCAACGATGTTTCGACGCGGTGCTGGGGCTCGACCGGATCGCCGGCGGGCCGCTGCGGCGGCTGGTGGGCTGGGCGGAGAAAAAGTGGTTTGGCGGCTGGGACGACATGCATAAGATGCGTTTCAACCAGCCGGAGGAGGACGATGGATTCTTCGTTTACACGTTCGTCACCGAAGCGATTTACCTGCTGTTCCTGCACGTGGATGAATTGTGGGAGGCGGGTTTCCCGGACGCCCTGCCGCCGGCGAAACGGCGCAAGGTAATGGCCTTTTACCGGAGCTGCCTCCAGCGCCGGCTCTACGCCTCCGGCCGGGAAAAAACAATTCTGACCAAAGCCACCCAATCGTCCGGATCCGTCGAATCCCTCCTGGAGGCCTTTCCCGATGGCAGGTTCATCACGATCGTCCGCGACCCGCACAAATCCGTTGCCTCGCACGTGAGCGTGTTCTGGCCGGTCTGGAAGGCGCACTCGCCGTATTTGCGGAAGGATGGCCCGGAATCAAAGGCCTATGCCCGGCTCGCAGTGCGATGGTTCCAACATCTGTTCGCGTTCCGCCAGAAAGTGAACCCGAAACAATACTACTGCATCGATTACCGCGACCTGACACGGGATCCCGCGGCGACATTCGAGAAACTGTACGACCATTTCGGCTGGACCATGAGCGCGGCTTTCCGCGCCAAACTCGCCGCCGCGACGCAACAACAGCGCGAGTTCAAGAGCCAACACGAATACACGCTCGAGGAGTTCGGCCTGTCCCCCGAATGGATCCGGCAGGAACTCGGCGACGTGCTCGATTATTACAAACTGTCGACCCCGGACGCGCCGGACGGTTTGACCCCCCAAATGTTATCGTTATGAATACACAACCTGACCTCCCCGGCGGGCGCGATTCCTTTGACATCGCCGCACTGCTCCGGGCAAATGCCGGCCGCAACTACGAATTGCATTCCGCGCATGTGAACCCGGCGAATACCCGGACGCTGCGCACCATCGGCTTTGATCGCTGTTATGTCCGGGCCGAAGGTCCTCATCTCTGGGATATTCACGGCCAGAAATATCTCGACATGCTGTCGGGCTACGGCGTGTTCGGGCTGGGGCGAAACCATCCGGAAATCCGCCGCGCCCTGACGGAATTCCTGGCGCTGGAATACCCCAGCCTGGTCAAAATGGAAGCCCCGTTGCTGTCCGGCCTGCTGGCTGCGGAATTGAAGAAACGCATGCCCAACCAACTCGACATGGTCTTCTTCACCAACTCCGGCAGCGAGGGAGTCGAGACCGCCCTGAAGTATGCCCGCTGCGCCACGCGGCGGCCCGCCGTCGTGTTCTGTGAAAAGGCGTTCCACGGCCTGACTTATGGATCGCTGTCGGTCAACGGCGACGACAATTTCCGGGACGGCTTCGCGCCGTTCCTGACCGATTGCCGCAAAATCCCGTTTGACAACCTCGAGGCGCTCGAGCGGGAACTGCGGCGCGGCGATGTCGCGGCCTTTGTCGTCGAACCCATCCAGGGAAAAGGTGTCAACATTCCATCCCCCGGTTACCTCCGCCAATGCGCCCTGCTCTGCCGGAAATATGGAACGCTGTTTATCGACGACGAAGTCCAGACCGGCATGGGGCGCACCGGCCGCTTTCTCGCCATCGAACACGAAGGCAACGTGGATCCCGACATCGTCGTGCTTTCCAAGACCTTGTCCGGCGGCTTCGTTCCCGTGGGCGCGGTACTGTGCAAAAAATGGATTCACGAGGCGGTGTTTTCCAGCATGAACCGGTCGGTGGTGCACAGCTCCACCTTCAGCCAGGGAAGCCTCGCCATGGTCGCCGGACTGGCCGCGCTTGACGTGCTTGACCGGCAGCAACTCATCTCGCAGGCCGACCAAATGGGACGTCGCCTGCTTTGTCGCCTGCAGGCGCTGGTCCCGGAGTACGAATTTCTGAAGGAAGTCCGCGGCCGCGGCCTGATGATCGGCATTGAATTCGGCGCACCCAAATCCCTCGGTCTGAAAGCGGCCTGGGCGTTGATGCATAAGCTGGACAAGAGCCTGTTTCCCCAGGCCGCCCTCATTCCCCTGCTGGATAAACATCATATCCTCACCCAGGTCGCCGGCCATCACATCGATGTCATCAAACTGATCCCGCCGCTGGTCATCAGCGAGGACGACGTCCAATGGTTCGTAACCGCGTTTGAAGATGTGCTCACCGGCATGCACCAATTTCCCGGACCGGCCTGGAGTGTGGTCATGGACATCGGCAAAATGGCGGTCACCAGCCGGGCACACTCCGCCAAAATTGAACCGACAGAGGAGGAACTCATCTCCCACGAGCCCTGAGACCGCCCGTCATGCCCAAGGCCATCCGGCACGCCCAGCCTGTCCATGAACCCGACGCCTGATGAAATCAAGGAATGGTCCGAGGTGGCCGCCGGTTCGGCGGCAACGGATCGGGCCCCGGCGTCTGTCGAACCGCGCGCAATAACGCGATCGGGCCGCCGCGTGCTGGAACCGCATGAGCGCATCTCCGAGGTGCTCTTCGGATTGATCATGGTGCTCACCTTCACCGGATCGTTGAGTTTGGCCCGGGCGGGCCATGACGACATCCGGGTGATGTTGATCGGCGCCCTGGGCTGTAATCTCGCCTGGGGCATCATCGACGGTGTTCTGTACCTGATGGGCTGCCTGGCGCAAAAAGGCCGGAACCTCGCCACCCTGCGCGCCATCCGTGCCGCCGGCGATTCTCCCCGGGCGCAACAGTTGATCGCCAATGCGCTGCCGGGGCCCGTTGCCGCCGTGCTTAAACCCGCTGACCTCGAAATGCTGCGGAACCGGCTGACAGCGCTGCCGGAACCGCCCACGCAGGCGCGATTGAGCGGAACCGACTGGATCGGCGCCATCGGCGTCTTTCTTCTCGTGTTCCTGTCCACGTTACCGGTGGCCGTGCCGTTCATGTGCCTGCAAAAAACCGCCCTGGCCTTGCGTATCTCGAATGCCATCGCCATCGGGATGCTGTTTCTCGCCGGCTGCGCCTATGGCCGCTGCATCGGCCGCTCCCCGGGACTGATCGGCCTGGGCATGGTCGGCCTCGGCGCCGTCCTGGTCGGCCTCACCATCGCCCTCGGAGGATAAATGCCATGCCTTGCATTGCATCTGAACCGAAATTTGCCCGACCGGCCCATCGGCCATTCCGGGCATGGCTCGTTCAGGCGATGCAGCTGTCGGTCCTGGCCATCGCGCCGCTCGCGTCCGCTCAACCCGCCGCAAATGCAGACGTCGAACCGACGCGGGAGGAACTGCGCGCATTGAAAACCGATTACGAGCAGCGCCTCGACGCAATCGAAAACCGGCTGCAAAAACTGGAAGGGGCCGCGGCCACCAATCCGTCGCCCGCCGCAGCCTCCTCCGCCACCAATGCCGATGTGCGGGCCCGCCAATTCGCGAAACAGGAATTCCAGGAGAACACGGAATCCCGCGAACTCGCGCTTCAGGCGGAAAATCCCATCGGCCGGCGGCTGGAACAGGTGTTGCAGGATTTCATGGATTTTTCCGGATATTTCCGGGCCGGGTACGGCCGGGACAACCGGGGCGGTCCCCAGGTGGGATTCCAGGCTCCCGGGGCCCTCGCCAAATACCGGCTGGGAAATGAAGCGGAGAATTATGGCGAATTGGCGTTCGGAAAAAATTTCTACGCGCCGGATTATTTCAACGGCCAACCCGCGGAACGTCCTGACGGCACGCCGGCCGGCGCGGTGGTGCGCGTGCAGGCCCGGATCTCCATTTATGATCCCTACCAGGATTCGCTGTCTTCCAGCAGTACCCAGTTCGGACTGCCCGAAGCCTGGGCCTCGATCGGCAACGTGCTGGCCTCGCAGCCGGGGATGAAGTTCTGGGCCGGCAGCCGGTACTATCGCCGCCAGGACATCCACATCAACGATTTCTTTTTCTCCAATCTGAGCGGCTCAGGCGGCGGAGTGGAGGATATTGAAACGCCGCTCGGCAAAGTGGCGTTTGCCTGGATCGGCGCCGGTGCGAGCAGCGGGTTCAGCGACCTGCCGCAGCCGGATGCGGCCAACCAGGCGGGATTCAGCAAGGGCAACTGGGACCTGCGCCTCTACGATGTGCCCGTGCCGTTCGGGAAAGGCGAGTTCGACGCCACTTACGCCCACGCCGACAGCGGTTTTGACGCGGCGGGCAACAGCGCACCGGGTTCCGACGGCGGCGCGTTCATGTTTCTGCATACCCGGGAACAATTCATCAGCCAGGACGGCGTGAACAAATTCTCGCTCCAGGTCGGCACCGGCCCGGCCAAAACGTTCACCTCCGGATTCGAAACGTTCCAGCTGACGAATGGCGTCTTCATCCGGCCCGACCCGCACAATTCGTGGCGGTTCCGGGCGACGGAACATTTCACCGCCAACGTGAATGATCATTTTTCGATCGGGCCGGCCCTGGTCTATCAATATACCGACTACGGCTCGGAAGGCGGGAAGGTTCAATGGGCATCGGCGGGCGTGCGGCCGATTTACTACTTCAACCGCTATTTCAGCGTTGCCGCCGAAAGCGGCGTGGACTGGGTCGACAACGAGGACGCAGACACCAGGGATTATCTCGCCAAAGTCACACTGGCGCCGCAGGTGGCGCTCGGAAACCGGTTCATGAGCCGGCCGGTGATTCGCGCCTTTGTGACCTACGCCCATTGGGGAAACGATTTCGTCGGACAAGTTGGCGGCCCGGATTACACCGGACAGAATGAAGGCCTGACCTACGGGATGCAAATGGAAGCCTGGTGGTGACCTCGAGTTGATTGCCCGGCGAAATTAAAATATGAAAACTCCGACTGGTTCCGCTCGCCAGCGAGGGGCACGCGTGCCCCTCGTGTGGATCGCTATCGCCCTGGGACTTGTCGGGCTGCCGCGAATCGCAGCGGCGGCAACGCCCGCGACACCGGTGTCCGGCACGGCGTCCGGATCCGGCGTCCTGCCTTCCGCGCCGGCACCTCGCAGCGAGGCCGAATTGCAGAAGCTCGCCGCTCCGATCGCCTTGTATCCCGACCCCGTCATCGCCATGGTCCTCCCCGCCGCGGTGTACCCGGTGGAAATCGTCCAGGCCGCGCGATTCGTCAAGGATACGAACAATATCCCGAAGATTGATCAGCAATCCTGGGACGACAAAGTCAAAGATGTCGCCCGGTTCCCAAGTCTCATTGCCCGGATGGATACCAACCTGGAGTGGACGGTCAATCTCGGCCAGGCGTTTATCGAACAGCCGATGGACCTGATGAATGCCATCCAGACGCTGCGCGCCAGGGCCAGGACCGCCGGCAAACTTAAAACCACCCCGCAGCAGACAGTCAGTACGACCAATGCGGTTGTGGAACGGATGTACCAGGGCCAGGTGGTTAATGTCACCAATGCCGTCATCATAATCCAGCCCGCCAGCACCAATGTCATTTACCTGCCGTCCTATAATCCCACGGCCATTTTTGTTGAAGATGAGGATGAGGACGACGAGGACAACGTCACGTTCGCGGTCGGTGTCGCCTGGGGAGCGACGTGGGGCTGTTGTGACTGGTGGTACGGAGGTTGTTATTGGGGGCCGTACCCGCCGCCGCCGCCGTATTATCCGCCGCCGTATTGGCCGCCACCCGGCACTCGCCCGCCGGAAGGCCGGCCTCCCGGACGGCCGACTCACCCGATTGCACTGCCACCAACCACAGGCCAGCTGCCGGTCGAGCGCTGGAAACCCGATCCGAATCGGCTGAGCAGTTCCGGCGCGGGCGAAAGACTGCAAAATCGTGAGGCCCGCGGCTGGGGCAATACGGGCAACCCGCCATCCCGCAGGGCGCCGTCCGGGGCTGTCTCCGCGCGCCAACCGGCCTCTTTGCCGGCCAATACCTCGCGTTCTCCGATGGACCAGCCTGTGCGGGTATCACCCTCGGCGTTCAGTGGCGTGAACAACAACAGTGCTGCAACCCGGGCCGCGAGCAGCCGGGGAGCCATGAGCCGCGGCGGCGGCATGCGGGGTGGAGGCCGCCGCTGATTTCGACCCTGTTTGATATGAAAACGTATCCTCCTTTTCACGCTTTCAACCTGCTGTTGATCGCATTTCTGGTTCCGGCCGTTTGGCCGGCGGAAACGCTGGCCGGCGGCGCCGCGCAGGTTTTCGCCACTCCGGACGAAGCCATGACCGCTCTCGGCCAGGCAGTTACCACTACCAACCGGGCGCGATTGGCGGAAATCTTCGGACCGGCGGCAGAGGATTTGGTGAATCCGGATGAAGTTCAGGGAGCGAAAGAGCTGTCCGATTTTGCAGAGGCATTCAACGCCACCCATCGGCTCCATCGCCAGTCGGACGCCCGGATCCTCCTGGAGGTGGGACCGGATGCCTGGCCGTTTCCGATTCCGCTGGTGAAGGGTACAAACGGGTGGCAATTCGACACGGCGGCGGGCGTGCAGGAATTGTTGAACCGCCGTGTCGGACGCAATGAACTGGATGTCCTGGACGTCCTGCGCGAATACGTCGACGCCCAACGGGAATATGCCAGCCGCGACCGCGACGGCAGCGGCGTGCGGAAATACGCGCGGAAGATTGCCAGTTCACCCGGGAAAATGGACGGCTTGTATTGGCCGACGGATTTGAATGGTGAGATCAGTCCACTGGGTCCACTGGTGGCTGACGCTCAGCGCGAAGGTTATGCACGAAAGGCATCCGCCACCGGCCCGCAGCCTTTCCATGGGTATTTCTTCAAGATCCTGACCCGCCAGGGTAAACACGCGCCGGGCGGGAAATACAATTACATCATTAACGGCAATATGATCGGCGGGTTTGCGCTCGTCGCCTGGCCGGCGGAATACGGAGAATCAGGCGTTATGACCTTTGTCGTCAACCAGCAGGGCCGGGTGTACCAGCGGGATCTGGGGCCGAAGACGGGCAAAATCGTCGAAAAACTCGACACGTATGATCCCGGCCCCGGCTGGCAGCTTTCGGACGATTGAATGAACCATGGCTGAGTCCAGAACATCGCCATCACTGCAACCGGCCTTCACTCATCGGAGTATTGCGCGCCGGCTTCAATGGACCGTCGGCGTGGGCGCCGGTTTGGTGCTGGGTCTGACGGTGTGGTTTAATTACCGCGCCGCCCGGTCCGAATTGGAGCAGCAGACCAACGCCAAGGCCATTGCCCAGGTTCGCGCGACGACGCGGCAACTGGATGACTTCATCGCCCGGATCGGCATGTTGCCCCGCAGCACCGCCAGCCGCCAGGAGGTTTCCGGGCGCGAGCCGGATCCCGGCATGGTCCCATTCATGGCTCAACTGCTCGCCGCCATGCCGACGAATGAGGCGTACGGCCTCGCCATGGCTTTCGAGTACAAGGATTGGCGGGAGACGAATGCGATGCCCTGGGTGGACCGCAAAAGCTGGCCCAAACAGGTCAGCCTGGGTTACGACTATCACGATCCGAAATGGGAGTGGTACCACGGACCCAAAATCACCGGCGGTTTCCATGTCTCAGACCCGTACTTTGACGAAGGCGGCTCGGAAATCACGATGGTGACTCTTTCGGTCCCCATGTTCGACTCGACCTCAAACTTTTTCGGTGTCGCCACCGTGGACCTGTCCCTGGATCGGCTCCGTGAGATGATCCGGGCCGCCCGCCTGCGCGGGGCGACCGAAGACGGTCGCAGCGGCACGAACGAATACGCGTACCTGGTCAGCCGCGCGGGAAAAATCATCGTGCACCCGGACGAGGAGCTCATGCTCCGCAAAGGTTATCCCGGCGCCGAGGTGACCAGCCGGCCCGGCGGAGAGGCAGTGGCGGCGCAGGCCGACGGGTTCACCGAAACAACCATGGACGGCCAGCGCCGGCGCGTTTACTGGGCGACGTCGCCTTTAACCGGCTGGAAGATCGCGCTCAACATCTCCGAAAATGAAATCCTCAGCCCGGTCCGCCAGCTCATGGTGCGATCAGCCTTGATTGGCCTGTTCGGCCTGACGGTTCTGGTCCTGGTCGCCACGGTCATCGCCCGCCATCTCGGCCAACCGCTCCTGAAGCTGACCCGCACCGCCGGCGCCATTGAGCACGGAAATTTCCACGAAGAGATGCTGGGCGACCTGCCGCAACGCCGCGATGAACTGGGTGAACTCGCCGGCAGCTTCCGGAAAATGGCGCGGGAGATCCGCGCCCGCGAACAGAAGCTGGCCGACCTGAATCAAAATCTCGAGCGGACCGTCGTCCAGCGGACGGCGGAATTGACGACGCGGGCATCGGAGCTGGAGAAACTTTCCGGGGAATCGCAGGAACGAGCCGCGGTGGAATCAGGCCTGTCCGCCCTGAACACCCGGTTGCGCGGGAACCTGGCGGTGGCCGAGGTGGCCGAACGGGCTTTAGCCGGCGCCATTGGATTTCTGGAGGCGCCGATGGGCGCCGTGTTCGTCGCGGATCCGCGCGGCGTTTTCCGGCGCCAGGCGGCCCACGCCTATCCGGACGATGTTGAGGCGCACCGGTCTTTTGCCCCGGGCAGCGGCATCGTCGGCCAGGCCGCGCAATCCCGGCAGCCGATTATCGCCGGGCCGGATGCCGAAAAACTCCGCGTCCATTTTGGTTTCGGCGCCGTGCCGCCGTCGCAGATCGCGGCCTATCCGCTGCTGGCCAATGACCAGCCGGTCGGGGTTCTGGAACTTTGCCTGTTCCAACCCCTGACCGCCACCCAGTCCCGTTGGCTGGAGAAAGCCTCCGAGATTGTTGCCAATGCGCTGCGGTTCGCGCTGGAAAGCGAAGAACGGCAGCAGGCCGAGGAACGGACGCGGCTCATCCTCGAATCCAGCGCCGAGGGTATTTTCGGCACGGATATCGAAGGACAGGTCACGTTTGTCAATCCGGCCGCCTGCCGGATGCTGGGGTTTGCGGCCGAGGAATTGATCGGCCAACCGTCCCACGCGACGTTCCATCATCACCGGCCCGACGGCTCCGATTATCCCAAAGAGGAATGCCCGATGTACGCGGCCTACAAGCAGGGCAAGCCCAGCCGCATCGATGATGAATGCCTCTGGCGCAAGGACGGGACCGGGCTGCCGGTGGAATATGGCGCCACGCCGATGTTGAAGGATGGCGTGATCGTGGGCGCCGTCATCAGTTTCAGCGACATCACCGAGCGCAAACGCGCGGAGCGGGAACTGGCCTATCGCCTCGCCTTCCAGCGCGCGCTCCTGGAAACCATTCCGTATCCGATGTTCGTCAAGGACGCCCAGGCGCGATTCATCAGCTGCAACAAGGCTTACGAACGCGAGTTCAAAACCCGGGCGGAATTCCTCAGCGGCAAGACCGTCCTTGATCTGGAATACCTGCCCGAAGCCGATCGCCGCAAATTTCACGACGAAGACACCGCGGTCATCCGCGAGGCCGGCCGTCGCAGTTACGAGTTGCCGATTCAATATGCGGACGGCCGGATGCATACCACGCTGTATTCGGTGGATGGATTCAAACTTTCCGACGGCAGTCCGGGCGGCCTCATCGGGCTGCTGGTGGATATCACGGACCAGAAACGGGTGGCGGAGGAATTGCGTCTGGCCAAATTGAAAGCCGAGGAAGCCACGCAGATGAAATCCATGTTCCTCGCGAACATGAGCCATGAAATCCGCACCCCGATGAACGCCATCATCGGCCTGTCCCACCTGGCGCTCAAAACCCAGCTTACCGGCAAACAGCGGGATTACGTCAGCAAGGTCCATAACGCCGGCACTTCCCTGCTCGCCATCATCAACGATATTCTCGACTTCTCCAAGATCGAGGCCGGCAAACTCGACCTCGAAACCACCGACTTCAAGCTGGACGAAGTCATCAGTTCAGTCACGACGCTCACCGCCCAGAAAGCGCACGAAAAGGGGCTCGAGTTCCTGGCGCACGTCGGCGCCGGCATCCCCGAATATCTCCGCGGCGACCCGCTCCGGCTCGGCCAGATCCTGACCAATTTCGTCAACAACGCCGTCAAGTTCACCGAACGCGGCGAAATCCGGCTCGAGATTGAATTGCTGGAGCGCATGGGCGAAAAAGTGCAGCTCAAATTCTCGGTCCGGGACACCGGCATCGGCATGACGCGGGAACAATCGGCAAAACTGTTCCAGCCATTCACCCAGGCCGATATGTCAACCACCCGCAAACACGGCGGCACCGGCCTCGGCCTGACCATCTGCCGGCGGCTGGTGGAACTGATGGGAGGACGCATCTGGCTCGAAAGCGAGCCGGGGGCCGGCAGCACGTTCTTCTTCACCGTGTGGGTCGAGGTCGGCTCGAAAACCGGCACCGGCAAAATTGTTCCCGCGCGGCTGGCCCAACTCCGCGTCCTGGTGGTGGATGACAATCCCACCGCCTGCGAAATTTTGCGTGAACCCCTGAGCGGCATCGCCCGGCGCGTCGACGTCGTCGCCTCCGGAAAAGACGCCCTCGCGGCCGTCCAGGGGCAGGATGCCGCCGACCCGTACGACATCATTTTCATGGATTGGCGGATGCCCGGCATGGACGGCCTCCAGGCCAGCCGCCATATCAAGAGCGATGAGACCTTGCGTCATCAGCCGGCGATTGTGCTCGTGACCGCCTTCGGGCGGGAAGAAGTGAGGGAGCAGGCGGAACGGCTCGAACTCGACGGCTTCCTCGTAAAACCCGTGACAAAATCCATGGTCGTGGACACGCTCGTCAACGTTTTTGCGCAGACCGAAAACCGCGCTGCCGATGCCGCCGCCAATGAGGCAAACCGCCTGGCCGGCGCCCGGGTTTTCCTGGTGGAAGACAATGACATCAACCAGCAGATTGCCGTCGAACTTCTCCAGGGCGCCGGAGCCACCGTCAGCGTCGCCAACCAGGGACGCGAAGCGGTCGACCTTCTGGTCAATGGACCGCAGCCGCCGCCGTTTGACGTCGTATTGATGGACTTGCAGATGCCGGAAATGGACGGTTATCAGGCCACCGCCAGGCTCCGGTCCGACCCGCGTTTCGCCTTATTACCGATTGTGGCCATGACCGCCCACGCCACCATTGAGGAACGCGAACGCTGTCTCGCCGCCGGAATGAACGATCACCTTTCCAAGCCGATTGATCCGGAAAACCTGTATCAAATCGTGGAGCGATTCTGCCGGGCGACCGTGACAGCAAAACGAACCGCTGCGCCGCCGGTCCCGGCCGTTTTCCCAGCCGGCAACCTGCCTTCCGTTCCCGGCCTCGACACCCGGGATGGCCTCTCCCGCGTGGCCGGGAACTCGAAATTATATTTGAAAATTCTCGCCCAATTCACGGAGCAACAAGGACCCGCGCCGGAACAGATCCGGACGGCACTCGCCCGGGGCGATGTCGCCCTTGCTGAACGACTGGCCCATACGTTGAAAGGCGTCGCCGGAAATATCGGTGCGAAATCCGTTCAATCCGCTGCCGCCGCGCTGGAACAGCTCATCCGGCACCGGGCGAATGCCGATGAAATTGAGAACGCCCGCAGCCAGACCGGCGCCGAACTGGACTCGCTGTTGAGAGAATTGGGGGCGATGCCGCCGGCAACCAATCGGGAAACCCCGCCCCCTGCAGCCGAACCGGCCGCCCGTCCGGCACAGGTGCGCGAAGCGGCTGCCCAACTGGATCAGTTGCTCGCCGAATCCAGCCCGGCCGCCGCTGATTTTGTCGAAGGAAACCGCCCCGCACTGCGGCCATTGTTCAGTCCGGAAACCTGGCAGCGGTTTGAGGGTCTGATTCTCAACTATGCTTTCGCCGAGGCGCGGGCGGATTTGGCGGAGGCATTGAAGCATTTCTCCGCATCATGAAAAAACTGTCTGAATGCCGCGTGCTGATTGTGGACGATACCCGGGCCAACATTGACATTTTGGTCGAAGGGTTGAAGGCGGACCACAAGCTCAGCCTGGCGTTCAACGGCGAAACCGCCCTTCAGATCGCAACGCGTACTCCTCCGGATCTTGTGCTGCTGGACATCATGATGCCCGGCCTGGACGGCTACGAAGTCTGCCGCCGGATGCGCCGGATGCCGGAACTCGCCGAGGTGCCCATCATGTTTTTGTCGTCGTTGGAGGAGGTGCAGGACAAGGCCCGCGGGTTCGAAGCCGGCGCCAACGATTACCTCACCAAACCCTTTGAGATGCTCGAAGTGAAGGCGCGGGTGCGGGCGCTGCTCAAAGCGAAAGCCTACAGCGACGCGGCGAAAGAGCAGATGGCCGGCGAATTGCGCATCGCGCATGAAATCCAGATGGGCATGTTGCCCCACGATTTCACAGCCGTGGAAGCGGCGTATGGCGTCGAGTTTGGCGCCAGGCTCGAACCCGCACGCGAAGTCGGCGGCGATCTGTACGGCGTGTGCGCCGCGGGTGCCGAACACCTGCTGGTTTTCCTGGGCGACGTTTCCGGCAAAGGCATTCCCGCTTCGCTGTTCATGGTGCGCGCGATCAGCCTGGCCCGGCTGCTCGCCCGCGAAATCCGCGAGCCGGACCGGATCCTCGCCCGGCTGAACGACGAGTTGTCCGACGAAAATCCCTCCGGGATGTTCGTCACGTTCCTCTGCGCCGTATTCGAGCCCAAAACCGGCCGGCTCACGCTGGCCAACGGCGGCCATTGCAGCCCGGTATTGCTCCGGTCGGGCGAGCCGCCGCAACGCCTGACACCACACATTGGAACCGCCCTCGGTTTTGAGCCGGCCATCGTCTTCCCGCGCACCGAGCTGAATCTCCTCCCCGGCGACACGCTCCTGCTGTATACGGACGGCGTCACCGAGGCGTTTGATCCCCGGGAGGAACTCTACGGCAATGACCGGTTGCTCGCCGATGCCGCCGGGTTGACGGGCCAGTCCGCTCCGGAAATTGCCGCCGGCCTGCTCCGCAAAATCCGCGCCTTTGCCGGAGACGCTCCGCAATCGGATGATATCGCCATCCTGACGCTCAAGGTGAAAGCGGCCACGGCGCCCTCGTCCGCCGGCGACGCGGTCAGGCTGGAACTGAAGGCGACGCCGGATGAGGTCGGGCGCGCGCTGGAGACATTCCAGAAATTCGCGCAGGACCATGGCCTCCCGGAAAAAATGGCGTTCCACCTGGCGCTGGCATTGGACGAATGCGCCAGCAACATCGTCAACTATGCCTTGCGACGGGACCCGGAACAAAAATTCCAGGTAACCATCCAGCCGGTCCCCGGCGCCGTCGTTCTTGAATTCCGCGATCGCGGTCCCCGTTTCGATCCGGTGGCGGCCGGAAAAGAACCGGCGGCGGCCGAGGATGACGATCGGCTCGGCGGCTGGGGCCTCCAACTGGTCCGCCGGCATATGGATGAAATCATTTACGTGCGGGAAGGCGACGAAAACGTCCTGCGCCTGACCAAGCGATTCGTTCCCGGCGACAACCACCGGGATTTTCCTGAAACCACGCATCAACCATAAAACCAAAACACACCTATGCCACTCGAAATCAAAATCCAGAAAAATATTGCCGGCGGCGCCGCCGGGGCGGTTACCGTCCAACTGGCCGGCAGCCTCGACACCGCCACGGCGCCCGAACTGGAACGCCAGCTCGTTCCTGTGCTGGCCAGCCCGGTCAAGGACCTCATCTTCAATCTGGCGGATTTGAAATTTATCAGCAGCGCCGGGTTGCGCGTCTTTGCGGCCGCGCGCAAAGCCTTGAAGAACCACGGCGGCCAGACGTCCTTTATCAACCTGCAGCCCCAGATCAAGGAAGTCTTCGAAATCATGAAATCCCTGCCCGGGGTGGCGATTTTCAAGGACGTGGCCGAGCTGGATCAATACCTCGCCATGCGCCAGCGCACCCACGCGGAGAACAGTTAGGTGCGACATTCCGCCGGATTTTTTCGCGCGGGTTTGCGACTGGCGATCGCCGTCGCCGTAGCCGGCGTTCTGCCCGCGCGGGCCGGGGAGAACACGAACCTTCCGCCGGTGCTGCCGCCGCCGGAGTTCATGTCCAACAAATCGCCGCTTCCGGATGTTCTGCTCAAGGACAAGCGGGTGGGAAAATACGTGACCGGGTTCCCGGCGATCGGATGGGATCCGGAAACGGGATTTAATTACGGAGCAGCGTTACAATGGTTTGACAACGGGCCCGCCGACAGCCCGTTCTTCCGCTACACGCCGTATCGGCAACGGGTGGCCGTGGCCGCCACCGGCAGCACCGGCGGTTCCACCCGCGCCATCGTCGGCTACGACCAACCCTATGTCGCGGATTCGCCCTGGCGCATCCGGGCGGCAGGGATATTCAACCAAAACCAGTTCCAGAATTACTTCGGTCATGGAGAATCGACGCTGGGCCCGCTGACCTATCCGGGATCACCGCTGACTTATAATAATTTCGACGACTACCAACGGGCACTGAACCAGAACGTGGGCGGCCAGACCTGGGCGCGTTACAACGAGTACCGGAAAACACAGGCCGGAGGCGTGTTCACGCTCGAGCGGGATCTGTGGGGCGGATGGTTGCGACCGCAACTCGGACTCCAGATGATGCACATCGACGTGCACGATTACACCGGCGAGAACATCGACGGCGCGGTGATGCAACCCACCCGGCTCTTTACCGACAACCAGGACGGAAAGGTGATCGGTTTCGGCGGCGGCTGGGACAATGCGCTGAAAGTCGGCCTGACGTTCGATACCCGGGACTTCGAGCCGGACCCGAATTCCGGCGTCATGGTCGAGACGGTCGGCCGGATTTCCAGCCAGGCACTGGGGTCGGCCTTCGATTACCAGCAGGTCGCCATCAGCGGACGCGGCTTTCACAACCTGTTGGACGAATCCGGGCGGCTGATCCTGGCGGGGCGGCTGACCTACGCCATGCAGTTCGGTGACGTACCGTTTTATTCCGCGCCGATCATTCCCTCCACCGAAGGCGATCGGGACGGTCTGGGCGGGTATGCCACGATGCGGGGATTTGTCACGGACCGCTTCGTGGGGGATGTGGCGGCGGCGGCCAACGGCGAATTGCGGTGGAGTTTCGGGGAAACCATGCTGTGGGGGCAGCACCTCCGGTTCATGCTCGTGCCGTTCGTCGACACCGGCCGGGTATTTGATTCCCTTTCCCGCACAACGCTGGACGACTGGAAGTTTGATGGCGGTATCGGTTTCCGCCTGGCCTGGAATCTCTCGACGGTCGTGAGTTTCGATTACGGCCGGTCGAGCGAGGGCACCATGTTTTACATGGAACTCGGCCACCAGTTCTGATCCCGATGAAACGGTTATCAAACATTTGCCGCGCGACGGCCTCCGCTCTCCTGTTCGCGCTCGCGCTGGTTCCGGCCGGCGCCCGGGCGGAAACGCCGGACACGAACGCGCCCGCGTCAACGAACGCGGCGGCGCGAACCCCGCCGGTGGACGACGGCTGGCTGGACCTGAGCCACTTTCTGGATGAGAAATACGGATTTTTGCCCGTTGTCATGCCGATTACTGAACCGGCGGTGGGTTACGGCGCCGCAGGCGGGTTGATGTTCATCAGCAAGCCGCTCGGTCAGGCCGTCGCGGGTTTCGGCCGGCCCAATATCACCATGGTCGGAGGGTTGGGCACGGCAAACGGGACGTGGGGTTCCATGGCCGTGGACATCCGCTACTGGCTGGACGATCATCTCCAGACCCTGACGGGAATCGTCTATTCCTCGGTGAATCTCGATTTCTACGGTCTCGGCGACAATGATGCGCTGGCCGGTCATCCCTTGCGGTACAATCTCGAACCGGCCGGAGGAACGATGCAGGGCAAATATCGCATCGCCGGCTCGCGTTTTTGGGCCGGTCTCAGTTATGCCTTTGCGCGGACACGAGTCGCGTTCGACGCGCCTCCCGGTACTCCGGGCCGGCCCCCATTCCAAAGTGAATCGAACGTCGGCGGGTTGACGCCGTCCCTCACCTATGATTCCCGTGACAACATTTTCACGCCGACACATGGAACCTACATGGAGGGCACCGCGGGCCTGTTCACTCCCGGGCTGGGTAGCGACGCGGATTTTCAGCGGGCACAAATCCTCGCGATGCAATTCGTACCCTTGAGTTCCAGTCTGTTTTTGGGCCTGCGAGGCCAGGCGGCGGGGAGCTTCGGGGATGAACCGTTTTATTTGCGGCCATATATATCCTTGCGCGGCGCGCCGATCATGCGCTATCAGGGCGATGAAATCGCCCAGCTCGAGACCGAACTCCGCTGGCAATGCTGGAAACGTTTCAGCCTGATCGGTTTCGCCGGCACCGGCACGGCCTGGAACAATGCCGAACATTTTAACAACTCGGAGACCATCGTGACGGGCGGCACGGGTTTCCGGTACGAGATTGCCCGGAAATATGGAATCCACATGGGACTGGACGTGGCGTTTGGTCCTGATAACACGGCGGTGTACATCCAAGTGGGCAGTGCCTGGGCACGGCCTTGAATGCCAAACCGGCAGATCCCGGCCCGGGATTCGCCTGAACGAACTGAATTATGAAAGCGAACAAACTGATTGGATGCCTGATGGCCGCGGCCGTGCTTCTGGCCGCCGGTTGCGCCACCCCTAACGTCAATCCCGCGCACGCCCGCGCAAACACCGGCTACGTGGATTTCCACGCCGATACGCCCGATGAGCTCTACTGGGACGTGTCGCAACTGAAAGAGGGTTCCTCGAATCCCGAGCCGGTCTATTCGGAATTGAATCCGCCCAAGGGCGGGTTCCTGCGCCTGGCATTCCCCCCGGGAGTTCATCGGTTGCGGATCACTTTCCTGAACCGGGTGGTGAGCGCACCGGCCGAGATTGCGGTCGAAGTTCAGGACGGCAAAATCACCCCGGTCCGTATCACGTTGAACGAGGCCGGCACAACGTCCGTTCGTTCACGGGAATTCTCAATGGCACCTTCCGTGAAAAACAACCGGCGGGCGGTCAGATACGGCAGCGACGAATCCCGCCAATATGAACTTTCCGCGCAGGCGGAACCGCCGCTGGCATATCAGCCCAAAGAGCAAGTGCCCGCCGGACAGTGATCGGGGCCGGGCGCCCGGAAAAACAGCCATTTACAGCCGATCCGCGCCAAACTCATCCGCAGGTTGGAAAAATGATTGAAAATTTCAACACAGGCGGAATAATCGGGTCAAAATCTTGATCATCCTGGAGGCCGATCGAATCTAGGGTGCGTGACCAAAAATCCAAATCCGTCACAAATATGAACAGGTGTTCCTTCTTCCGGCAGCGCTTTATTCCGCAATTTTCAACCCGGCGAACGTCCGGGCAAATCGTCTCGTCAGCAGCCGAATGCGTCGCTTTTCTCCTGCTGCTCGTATTGACCGGGAGCAGCCCGGCCTTCGGCGACACGATCTACGACGCCGTTCAGGCCGATGACCTGGAAACCGTCAAGGCATTGGTGGCGGCCAATCCTCATCTGGCGGCCGCCAAAGACACCAACGGCTGGACGCCGCTCCTCTATGCGGCCAGCCGGGGAAATAAAGACATCGCGGAACTGCTGCTGGCCAATAACGCCGACGTCAATACCCCGGACAACAACGGCCATGCGCCGCTGCAAGTGGCGGTGTTCAACAATCACAATGACCTGGCGGTGCTGCTGGTGGCCCATCATGCAAACGTCAACGCCCGGGACAACACCGGTGGCACCCCCTTGCACGCCGCGGCCTCCCACGGCTACCTGGACCCGGCAAAATTGTTGCTGGCGAATAAAGCCGACGTCAACGCCCAGGACAACGACGGTGAAACGTCGTTGCATCTGGCGGCTTTCAAAGGCCATGCCGATGTGGTGGAATTGCTGCTGGCGAATAAAGCCGACGTCAACGCCCGGGACAACGCCGGCCAGACCCCGTTGCATGCGGCGGCGAGCCTGGGTTATAAAAATATCGTGGAACTGCTCCTGGCCAACCAGGCGGACGTCAATGCCCGGGACAATGCGGGCCGGACGCCCTTGCAAGCAGCATCCCAGATGCAAGCCCGGGATACGGTGGAACTGTTGCGACAGCACGGAGGCAAATAGCCAAAAGGCTGTAGTGTCGGCGCGGCGCGCCGATTCCGAGCCACAAGCTCGACGCTACATCAAATTCAGCCGCTCCGCCCCCCTTCTCCCCTTGCCGGCACGCCGTCTAAAGGTTAAAATAAGGTTTGTGAACCCCTTGCTCCGTCGCACCCTGGTAACCGGTGTATTGTGGGTTTCCCCGTTCATCGTTTCGGCGGCCGCGACCAATTCCCCGTGGTCGGTTCACGTCTGGCAATCCGATGACGGTTTGCCCAACAACAACGTGACCGGGTTGGCCCAGGCACCGGACGGTTATTTGTGGATCGCCACACCCGGAAAACTGGCGCGGTTCGACGGCGTCCATTTTGAAGGATTTTCCCCCAAGAGCATTGTTCCCCAGTTCGACAAGAAAATAACCGCCCTGCTGCAAACCCGGACCAACGGCTTATGGCTCGGAATGGAACACGGACCGGTGCTCTGCCTGAATTCCGAAACGATCCGGGTCATCACCAACGGCGTGCCGGACATCGTGGTGGAAAAGATGGTGGAAGACAACGAAGGAGCCGTCTGGATTCTCGCTTCGAATGGAAAAGGCGGACTGTTATGTTGTCTCCAGGACGGAAAGGTCACCCACGTGTGGACCGGCGGGGGGCCGCGGGCACTGGTCGAAGACACGCAGGGCCGCATCTGGTTCAGCAAGGACGGCGCGATCAGTCTCTATCAGCAGGGAACCTTCGACATGCTGGAGCAGCTTCCCAACCAGATCACCCAGCTGGCCGCGGCGGCGGATGGCGGAATCTGGATTTGCTCCGGCCCGCAACTGTTTAAATATGACCGGAAAAACGGCCTGAGGGAACTCGGAACGGTCGAAGCGGAACATCCCGGCATCGAACCGCAGGCGCTGTTGGAAGATCACAGTGGCGCGGTCTGGATCGGCACCTCGGACGGCGGGCTGTTTCGTTTCGCCAACGGGCAGTTTGAGAATGTTCCGACCTCGCACCGCGAGATTTTAAGTCTGCTCGAAGATCGCGAGGGAAATCTGTGGGTGGGAACCGGCGGCGGCGGATTGGACCGCATCCAACCGCGGGCCATCGAACTGGAAGGCATCGAGGCGGGATTGCCTTTTGAAGCGGTGCAGTCGGTTTGTGAAGACCGCCGGGGCGTTCTATGGGCCGCCACGCAAAATGGATTGCTGGCCTGCCGTCAGGACAATCTCTGGAGTAACGTGAGTGCGAATGCCAGCTGGCCGGGCGGCAAGGTCAGTTGCGTTGCCGCCGACAACACCGGGGCCGTCTGGATCGGCACCCAGGATCTGGAGTTGATTTCGCTGCGCGACGGCCAGTTCAAAATCCGCGGCAGCCCGGACGGCCTTTTAAGCCGAAAAATCCACAGCCTGCTGGTCGGCAAAAATGGTGATCTTTGGATCGGCGGGAACAGCCCGGACAGTCTGCAGCGCCTTCACGCCGGGCAATTTCAACGTTTCAAGCTGCCGCCCGATATTCATGTCATTCGCGCCATGGCCGAGGATCTGGAGGGAAATATCTGGATCGGCACGTCCAAAGGCACACTGCTGCGGGTGACCGGCGACCAGGTCATCGACGAATCAGTGCGGGTCAGCGGCCAGCCCTGGTCCATCCGTTCCCTGGCGGCTTCCCCTGATGGCAGTCTGTGGATCGGCTATTCCGGCTGGGGCCTGGGACGGCTCAAAGACAACCGCTTCACCCACCTCACGACCCGGGACGGGTTGTGCGACGATCAGATTTCCCAGATCGTTTCCGACGACCGGGGTTGGCTCTGGTTGGGCGCCGACCACGGCATTTTCAAAATCCGGCCGCAGGAATTTGAAGACGTGGCGGCGGGACGGGCGGCCTGTTTGCATCCGATTCACTACGGGCAGAGTGACGGCGCGCCGAGTTTGCAGGCCAACTTCGGAGCCGCGCCCGGCGCCTGGCGCAGCCGTGATGGAAGGCTTTGGATCCCCATGCGCACGGCGCTGGCGGTGGTGGATCCGAATAAACTGCACGAGGACCGGGAACCCCCTCCGGTGTTGCTGACGCGCGTGGTGGCGGACGACCAGGTGGCGGCGGTTTATGGTGGCGCGGTGCCGATCGAAAACATTCCCGATTTACGGAGACCGCAAACCACGTTGCGGTTTCCCCCCGGCCATCGCCGCCTGGAATTTGATTTTACGGCACTCAGTTTTGCGGCGCCGGAAAATATCAGCTTTCAATATCGCCTGGACGGCTTTGACGATCGATGGATCGAAAGCGGCGGACAGCGCAGCGTCAGCTATTCCCGGCTGTCGGCCGGCAGCTATCGTTTCCGGGTCAAAGCCTGCAATCGTGACGGCGTGTGGAACGAAAACGGCGCGGCGCTGGCGTTCATCGTCGAACCTTTTCTCTGGCAAACCTGGTGGTTCCGGTTGACAGCATTGATGCTGTTTACCTCGGCCGTTTTTGCCGTCGCCCGGTATGTATCCTTTCGCCGCCTGCGTCTGCGCCTGCAACTGGTCGAGCAACAGGCGGCCCTGGACCGGGAACGGGCCCGGATCGCCCGCGACATCCACGACGATCTCGGCTGCCGTTTGACCAAAATCGTCCTGTTGACGGAACTGGCGCTGGGGAATTCCGCCGAAACAGACCATCAACTGGAACGGGTCAAACAGATTTCCACAACGGCGCACGAAGGCATGCAATCGCTCGACGAAACAGTTTGGGCCATCAATCCGCGCAATGACACGCTGGCGGACCTGATCGATTATATCGGCCAGTTCGCACTCGAATTTCTCCAGATGGCGGGCATTCGTTGCCAATTGGATTTGCCCGACCATCCTCCCGCCCGGACGATCTCCACCGAGGTCCGGCATAATCTGTTTCTCGCCGTGAAGGAAGCCCTGAATAATATTGTCCGCCATTCCGGCGCAACCGAGGTCCACCTGCGCATCACCATCAGCGGAGACGCCCTGACATTTGCCGTGGAGGACAATGGCCGGGGTTTCGGACTCCTGCCGGACAACGCCGGCGCCGACGGCCTGCGGAACATGCGCCAGCGTCTGGAGGAAATCAGCGGCCTGTGCCGGATCGACAGCCGGCCGGGCGGAGGCACCCGAATTTCCTTTATCCATCCCTGGCAAAACGGAAATGGGAACGGGGGCGGTAATGGTCATTGAGCCGGGCAATCACTCGTGCATTCATTTACTGGCGCATTTCCCGCTTGCGGATTAAAATCCGGATATCACCGCCGCATGGCTATCACCGTTTCCATTGTTGAAGACGACCGGGGAACGCGCGAAAATCTGGTCGAACTGCTGAACGGAGCGCCGGGACTGCGCTGTTTGAGCAGTTATCCCACCGGGGAGGCCGCTTTGGCCGGCATCCCGGCCGATCAACCCGACGTGGCGCTGGTGGACATCAACCTGCCCGGCATCAGCGGCATCGAGTGTGTCTCAAAATTGAAAGCCCAATTGCCGCAATTGCAGGTACTGATGATCACCACCTACGAGGAGCGCGACATCATCTTCCAGTCATTGCGGGCCGGAGCCAGCGGTTATCTGTTGAAGAAAATGCCGCGGGACAAACTCATTGAAGCCGTGGAGGAAGTTCACGCCGGCGGCGCGCCCATGTCGATGCCGATCGCCCGCAAAGTGGTCGATTATTTCCAGCAGATCGAGCAACCCCATTCCGACATGGAGAAGCTCACCCGGCGGGAACAGGAAATCCTCGCTCTGTTGGCAAAAGGACGCCGTTACAAGGAGATTTGCCAGGACCTCAACCTCAGCCTGAGCACGGTCCGCACCCACCTGGCGCATATCTACGACAAGCTCCATGTCCAGTCCCGCACCGAAGCAGCGGTGAAATTTCTGGGCATAAATCCCGCCTGACCCGGACCGCCGGCTGCCTGGACATCGGCTAAAAAGTCGATAGCCGGCCGGGTCCTGATTCTGATAAAAACGGCGTACCCAGTCATGTGCGCGAACCGTTACTTTATTTGTGCCCGGTCGTGCGTCCGTATTCCTTAATCCTCCCAATTCCAATGAACTCCTCATTTAAAAAGTCATCCACCCGGATGCGATCCTGCTGTTTGATCAGTTCCATCGCCGTTGCCCTGGCCACCGGTATCGCTTCGGCGGAGCCGGGTGCCGTCCGTATGCTTTACACCGTGCCGAACAGCACTTTCATCGAAAACCCTTCCGGCGACAGCGGCGTGGTGACGATCAACGACACCTCGGGGTCCGTTGCGACACTTCAGGCTTCCATCAACAACGCCCGCAGCGCCAACCCGAATTCCATCATCGTTATCCATCTCCTGACAGGCGCCACCTATACGGTCAGCAGCGCCGGCCTGGTGCTCGGTTCACAGGAATGTCTGGTGGGCAGCGGCGCGTTGATTCAAGCCGCGAATTCGTCGGTCACCGTGCCCCTCATCCAGATCAATTCCGGCTCGACCAACGTCTCGGTGGCCGGCGGCACGCTCGACGGCAACGGCGCGAACATCAACGGCATCACCGCGCCCACGGCAGCTCGCGTGAACATCGACCAGGTGACGGTCATGGATTGCGGGCAGGATTGCATCCTCCTGAAGGGCAATGGCAGCACGACCTATGACAACGAAATGACGGTGACGCGCTGCAACGCCTCAGGCAGCCCGGCGCATGCGGGCATCAGTATCCAAAACGCCACCCAGGCCGCCTGCATCGATAATAATTGCCACGACAACGCCACCGGCATTGACACCGCCAACTGCGCCTGGAACGACATCGCCAACAATACCTGCAACCACAATACGACGGGCATCGACGTCAGCAGCGGTGACGACAACGTGGTGGCCAACAATACCTGCGACAACAACGGCACCGGGATTCATGCCGCGGGAACCAAAAACATGATCGTCTCCAATTCGCTGGGCGGTAATTCCACCGCCGGCATCAATTCCGCCGGCACCGGCAACAATTTCATCGATAATCTGTTCACGGCCGGCAACGCCACCAATTTTATCAGCGGCGGCACGACGGACAATGTCGTCGCCTACCAGGCGGCGCTGAGCGCGCCCGGCCAGAATTATTTTTATCCGCCCCTGATCGATAACCAGCACACCGCCACGACGATCGTCAACGGACTGGGACGTACCGATCTCACCATCGGTTCGACCACGATTGACAGCGTCCAGAGCCAGTACAACAACGCCCGCAGCGCCAACCCGAATAATGTGATCGTCCTCCACCTCAACGGCACGTTCACTGTCGGCGCCACGCCGCTGACGCTGTCCTCCGACACGTGCGTGCTGCTGAACGGGACGATCCAGATCAATGCCTCCACCACCGCCAGCGCCGCCATCACCACGGCGTCCAGCGCGACCTGCGTGTCCCTGTCCGGCGGCATTGTCGACGGCGGCAACCTGACGGGGAACAACGGCATCAACGTCCCCGGCGCTTCGATGTTGCAGGTGGACCAGATGACGCTGCGGAATTTCGGGCCGGACAACCCGCGCGTGGGCGGCTCCGACGTCATCCATTTCAGCGGCGGTGCGACGCCGTATATTGTCACCCGCTGCACCATCAACGGCGGCGCCGCCCGCGGCATCTGGCTCCAGCTCAGCGGCCAGAAGGCGCTGATCTCCGACAACGAAATCACCGCCGTCAACATGGATGGCGTGGATTGCGATTCGAGCACGTTCGGCGCGGTGATAAAGTTCAATTACGGCCATGACCTGGTGCGCTACGGCGTGTTCTTCGAACAGAGCGCCACCCACGACCTGGCCCTCGGCAACATCTGCAATAACGACGGACGCGACATCAACCTGTACAACAATTCCACCACGCCCCGCGGACCGACCGCCTATAACAGCGTCCTCTGCAATGCCTGCCTGAGCAATAACGGCATCCGCAACGGGTCCACCGGCACCAACACCGTCGTCACCTCCCACAACTTCCTCTTCAACAACACGGTCGTCAGCGCCTCCATCTCCTCGGAGCTGTACGGATCGGCCAATTACTATTCGCAAAATTATTTGTCCGGCGGTTCATTGTCCACGGCGGGTGTCGAATCCTTTTTCAATTCGCCCGACGCGGATGGAAATCTCCAGATCCGCGACAGCCACAGCGGCCTGGCCGTGGAGGTGCAGGACGCGGCGACGACCAACAGCGCTCCGATCGTCACTGCGATTCCGGCCGATTCCGGCAATGGCACCGGCAGCGACGAATGGCAGTTTATTCCCACCGACAGCGGCTTCTACAAAGTCATCAACAAGAACAGCGGCCTGGCGATGGTCGTGCAGGGCGCTTCAACCAACACCGGCGCGTCCATCATCCAATACACCTACAGCAGCGGCACCACCTACAATGACGAATGGCTGATCCAGCCCGTCGGCAATGGCCTGTACAATTTCATCAACCGGCTGAGCGGACTGAATCTCGATGTGACCGGCGCCAGCACCAACACCGACACGCAGCTGGATCAATGGCCGGCCAATGGCAACGCCAACCAGCAGTTCAGCCTCGTCGCCGACATGCCGTCTTTGACCGTGCCTGATTTTACCCTCACCACCACACCCGGATCGCAATCGGTCACGCCCGGCATCGGCACCAGCTTCACCAGCACCGTTGCGCCTACCAACGGCTTCAACGGTACGGTCACCTTCACCGTCAGCGGCCTGCCGTCCGGCGCCAGTGGCAATTTCAACCCGACGTCCGTGACCGGCTCCGGTTCCTCGACATTGACCATCACCACCCCCACGTCCACTCCGGCCGGCACCTATCCGCTGACCGTCGTCGGCACCAGCGGCAGTTTGTCGCATACCGACGTCGTTCATCTCGTCGTCTCGGATTTCACCGTGTCGGCAACGCCGGCTTCATACATCGTCATCGCCGGCAACGCGACGAATTACACCGTGAACCTGGGCAATGACAACGGTTTCACCGGCAGCATCAGCCTGACGGCGACCGGCATGCCGGCCGGAGTCACGGCGAATTTCAACCCGACAACGCTCACCGCGCCCGGTTCATCCAGCCTGACGCTGACCACGTCCGCCTCCACCCCGGCCGGGTCTTACACGATCACCGTCACCGGTGCCAGCGGCGGCCTGGCGCACAGCACGACGGTCACTTTGAACGTGACCGACTTTACCCTCGCGGCGGCGCCGGCGGCGCAGGCCGTTACCGCCGGCAACAACACCACGTACACAGCCGCCATCGGCGCCCTTAACGGTTTCGGCGGGAGTGTCGCCCTGACCGTCAGCGGCCTGCCGTCCGGCGCCAGCGGCAATTTCAATCCGGCGTCGGTCACCGGCCCGGGCTCCTCGACGCTGACCGTCACCACCCCGGCCTCAACGCCGGCCGGGACCAACACGCTCATCATCACCGGCACCTGCGGCAGCCTGGTTCACACGACCAATGTCTCCCTGATCGTCAATGCCCCGGCCGGTTTGCCGGCGGGCTGGACGGACCAGGACATCGGCGCGGTGGGCATTGCCGGCAGCGCCGGTTACAACAACGGAACATTCACCGTGAGCGGCAGCGGCGCCGATATCTGGACGACCGGCGACCAGTTTAATTTTGCCAGTCAATCCGTTACCAACGACCTGACCGTTACTGCGCGAGTCGTCGGTGAAACCGGTACCGCGTCGTTTGCCAAGGCGGCGGTAATGATTCGCGAGACCACCGCCTCCAACGCGGTCGAAGTGTCCATCCTGCTGACGCCCACCAACGGCGTGGCGATGGAGGTCCGCCCGGCCACCGGCGCCGCAACCATCAACGTGACCGGCTGGCAAAAGGGGCCCGTGCCGCCGTCCTGGGTACGACTGGTGCGCTCCGGCAACGCGTTCACCAGTTACAGTTCAACCGACGGCGTGACTTGGACGCGCCTGGCGGGGACCAACGTAACCATGAACCTGGTCGCGAAGGCCGGTCTGGCCGTCACGGCGCACGACAACACGCAGCTCAACACCGCAACGTTTGACGACGTGAGCCTGTCGCCCATCGCCTTCACCGATCGGGATATCGGCATGGTGGGCCTGACCGGCAGCGCCAGCTACAGCGCCGGCGTTTACACCGTTAAAGGCAGCGGCACGGACATCTGGGGAACGGGCGACCAATTCAACTACGATTCGCAACCGGATTCCGGCAACGCGACCATCACCGTCCGCGTGGCAACGCTGCAAAGCACCAACGCCTGGTCGAAGTCCGGCGTGATGTTCCGGGAAACGACGGCCACCAATTCGGATTACGTGGGACTCTACGTGACCGTTACCAACGGGGTGAGCATGCAGTTCCGGCCGACCAACGGCGGCAGCGCGGTGGACCTGGCGCGGCAGACCGGCCTGAAGGCGCCTTATTGGGTCCGCCTGGTGCGCTCGGGCAATACCTTCACCGGTTACAGTTCGCCGGACGGCGTCGCCTGGACACAGGTCGGCGCGACCAACGTGACCATGGCCGCAAGCTACACCGCAGGCCTCGCCGTCTGCGCCCACGACAACACGAAGTTGAACACCACCACGTTCGACAACGCCAGCGTCTGGTGAGACAACCCGCGTGGCGGCAGACCGCCGGTCTGCGTGCAACGTCGAGCCTGTGGCTCGGCGGGCCGCGCCGACACTACCGGTCCCGGGTCATCGTCACCGTCGGCGCCGGCGGAACCGTTGCCGTGGAAGTGCCGCGTTAGCTTTCGCCGATCAATTTTGATATGGATCAGGAGGGGCGTGCGCCGGGGCAGTCTGAGATTTCGCTTGAATCTTTGATTTTTATCGGCTTTTGAAGTAATATTTTCCTGCCTTATGTCGAACCCATTCAGGTCCGCAGTTGCCGGACTTCTTCTTTTTGCCACGTTAACCTCCACCGCCCTGGCTCAGATCGGCGGAACCGGCTGGACGCCGAAAACGGTTACGTTCAATGTTCAATGGCCGCATAACGTGCCGGAAAATACGCGTTATTGGGCCACGAACAATATTTATCATTGCCTGGTTTTCAGTAACGACGTGCCGTTCTCGCCCGGCAGCACCACGCTGCCCCGCACCGAGCAGCGTTTCACACCCGATTACACCAGCGGCGAGATACAATACCAGGCGATGCTGAAGGCATCGCCCACCGAGAACAGCTATTGCATTTTCCAGATTCACACCAGCGATGCCAGGTCGCGCACCTATGGCGCCACCACCTTCATGCTGTTCTGGTTCAGCAGCGACGGAGGATCGGTCCGCAACTATAACGGCACCGAGCTGGCCAAAAATCTCGGCGACCAATGGTTTCAATTGAACTTCGACCACAACCTGGTCACCCGGAACATCAAGGTCTGGATCAACAAAAAACTGGTCTGGACGCAACGGGACAACGGGGCCGGGGATTTTTACATCAAGGACGGCGTCTATGAACAAAACCACAAGCCGACGCTCCAGATGGACACCTATATCACCAACATCCTGATGTGGACCAGCTCCGGCACCAATCCGCCGGCGGCGCCGACCGCCACCCACACCTTGGATGAGAAGGGGAATTTTGACGTCACCAGCGCCGCAGCTTCCAATCGGTCACAACCATCTTATTTGTTGCCGGCGCCGTGAAAGGCGGATCCGGCAAAGGGCCCGAACCGGAATCAGGGGCCGCCCTCGGTCGCCAGGCCGACTTTGGTGATATCGAGTTGTTGAAGAATATCCAGCACGCTGATCATGCTCTGATACGCCACGTCGTCAGAGCCCTTGACCACCACGCTCAGGTCCGGATTTTCGGCTTTTAACTGCTGCAAATCGGCTTTCAACACCGGAATGGTGACCGGTGTGTCATTCAGGAAAGTCTGGCCCCTGGCGTCCACGACGATGTGGTTGATTTTAGGCTTTTCCTTCTGGGGCGGCGGCGGCTTGCCCGAGGGCAGGGTCATTTCCAGGTTGTTCATCATCTGCGGCGTCGTAATGATGAAGATCACCAGCAGCACGAACACCAGGTCCAGCAGCGGAGTGATGTTCAATTCGCTGAGTGAACTGTGATGGGAATGGGAGGTTTTCTTCATTGACTGATGCCTTCCATCGGCTCGGTCTGCACGTCAAAACGCACCACCACCCGCGGCGGGAAATTGGTGGGCGGCGGCCGGTCGATGCTTTTGACCGTCGCAATGACCTGTCGCACGGAATCATCCCACCGCGTATTGCCGGAACCTTTCTCCCATTTCGGATTGCTGATCTGCCCGGTCCGGTCGACCGAAACCTCCACCTCGGCCACGTAGCTTCCATCGGCGATGTCTTCGGGCCGCTGCCATTTTGATCGCAGCTCGTATTCCATGTAGCCTTTGTAAAGCTGCACCGGGTCCGAACTGGTCTCCACCGTCTTGCCTCCTTCAAAATCAAACGCGGGCAGCACGGCGGCCGGCGGGGCCATCGTCGGGGGCGCTGCCGGCGGCGGCGCTTTGGCTTCTTCCATGGGCTTGGGCGGCGCCGCCTTGGGCGGCTCCACCACCTTGGGCGGTTCGGGCTTCGGCGGTTCCTTCGGCTTCTCCGGCCGCTTTTCCTTTACCATCTCCACCGCAATCTTGTTCATCTGTTTGCCCAACCACCCCTGCCGCGCCGCAAAGTACAATCCCACCAGCACAATCAACGCGTGGAAGACAAAGGAAATCAGCAGATTCACCTTCGACGAGTTGCGTTTCTTTCGCGGCTGGCTTTGCGGTAACATGCTTGGTCAAGGCTGAAGGCTGAAGGCTGAAGGCTGAAAACCGGCGCACAGCACAGGCCAAAATAAATTCTTCATTCTGCTTTCTGCCTTCTTCATTTGCCTAAAGGTTCGGTCGCCAGGTCCACCTTGGGAATGTTCGCCTGCTGACAGACATCCAGGATGGCCCGGATTTGTTTGTACCGGGTCTGGCTGTCGCCGCGTACGATCACATTCAAATCCGGATCATCCATCCGCATGCTGATCAGCGTCGCCACCATGTCCTCGACCTTGATCGGCAGCCGGTCCAGGAAGACCTCCCCGTCCGCCTGAACGCTGATGTAATGGGCTTTCCGCGGCGGGTCCTTGAGCCGTTTGGCGGCACTCGGCAGGGTCAGGTCCTTGTCATTCACCGGCGGTATGGTGGTGATGATAAAAATCACCAGCAACACAAACGCCAGGTCCAGCAGCGGAGTAATGTTCAACTCCGTCAGGGAATGGTGCGCGCTCTTCGAACACTTCTTCATCGGTCAACCAGCGTCCGCGGTTCGTTGTGGTTCTTCAACGCTCCGACAATCCGTCCGGCCAGCACTTCATTCGCATTGCGGATTTCGTCCGCCAGCGGGCGGTGATCCACATAGACGTGCTCGATCTGGTTGGCATAGCGGCTGGCGTAGCCGTCCAGTTCCTGGGTAATGGCGCGGATGGTGGTGACCATGAAGTTATAGGCGAACATGGCCGGAATGGCGACCAGCAGGCCGGTGACGGTGGCCACCAGGGCCGCGGCCACACCCGGAGCCATGGCCGTCAGGGTCGCCGCCTTGCTCTCGGCAATTCCGGCAAAGGTGGACATAACGCCCCAGACCGTGCCCAGCAAACCGATAAAGGGACCGCCGGCCACCGCCGTCGACAGCACGATCATTCCCTTCTCCAAAGCCATTGCCTCCGCGCCGGCCGCTTCCTCCAAAATCACTTTCACCGCCTCGAACGAAGCCATGCTGATTTTGACCTCCGTGGACCGCGCCAGCATATCCGTGTTGGTATGTTCCCGGTTATCCGATACCACCGACCGCACCGCCTGCACCGGCACGGGGTTGTTCTTCAACTGGTAGGCCAGTTCGTCTGCGCCGCGAATGTAAAGCTGGTAGGCCGGTGCGCCGTCGAACTCCTCGCCTTTGCGCTGGATGTCCAGCGGATCACGCGTCGAATTGTAAGCCGCAAAGAATTTTTTGGTCGCTTTCCGCGCAATCATCAATTGCCGAAACTTGGTGATGATGATCGTCCAGCTGAACAGCGACAGGATCAGCAGCGCGATGACGGTGATTTTGCCTTCGGTCGTCGCGTTCTGAATCGCGTAAACCGCCGCGTTGGCGCCCAACAGCGGTTGAATGCATAGTGTGCTCATATAAAATCCATCCAGGTCCTGGGTTTTGTCCGGAACGTTTCGCCGGGACAGTAGAATCCGGCCTGCGGCCGGGTTTCTTAACCAGGGTCATTGCCCGGTTTTATGCCCGGCTTCCTGCTCGTCGTAGTAGTTTTCTCTCATGTACCGCTTGCTGGCGTCAAGAACCCGAGGGTGAAAAGGTGGTTACGGTCAGGTTACAAAAAGGCAACGCCCGCTCCGGGGCCGCCGGCCGGCCGTTCGCGCCATGCGGAATTGGAATTTTTCAAGCAGTCGGTTCCTTAAAATCTTGCGTTGGCGTCCAGCGGACTCTATTCCCTTGGCGCAAAAATGGTTGCCGCATCCGCCACCAAAACCGCCGCATCAGGCCCGGCCGCGTCCGGAATCGTTTTGACGTTTCCACCCCGGTTTCTGTGGGGAGTCGCCACCGCCGCCACCCAGGTGGAAGGACACGTTTTGAATGAATGGACGAACTTCACCGCCCGCGACGGAGGCCATTGCCGCATCGCCTGTGACAGTTATCACCGGTATGCCGAAGACATCGACTGGATGACCCAGCTGGGAGTCAAAGCCTGCCGCATGGGCATTGAATGGTCCCGCCTGCAGTCCGCACCGTATGCGCCGTTGAACCGATCGGAGCTGGAACGTTATGACGACCTGTTGGGTCGCCTCCAGACGGCCGTTATCACGCCGATGGTCGTCCTGCACCACTTCTCGAATCCGCCCTGGATTTCCTCCGCCGGCGGCTGGACCAGTCCCGCCACGGTCCCGGTCTTTGTGGATTACGTCACGCGACTGGCGGCGGCATTGCGCCACCGGGTCCGGATCTGGAACACATTCAATGAACCCGACACCTACGCCTCCTGCACCTATCTGCTCGGGGAATTTCCCCCGTTCCACAAGGCGCGGCTGAATTCCTTTCGCGCCGTGATCCGCCACATGGCCGACGCCCACCGGCAGGTCTGCCGCATCCTGCGCCAGGCGGGCAGCGAGCAGGGGCCGGTTGAGGTCGGGTTCTCCAAGAACTGGACCTTTTTCGAACCATTCCACCCGGCATCGCTCTGGGACCGTCTGATCGCCGCGATCGGCCACACCGCCTTCAACCGGTTTGTCCTGCGCCAGTTTTTGGGCGGAGACCGGAAAACGTCGTCCACCTATCTCGGCTTGAACTATTACGGTCGCGTCCGGTTCCGAAACGGCCGGCCGCTGGTCCCGGTTGCCGGCCTGTCCCGGGAAACGCTGGCCGGCATGGGGGTGATTTGCGACGACATGTTCGAACGGCATCCGCCGGGAATGGAAGTCGTCGTCCGACATCTGTCCCGGCGATACCGCCTGCCCCTGTACATCACTGAACACGGCGCCGCCTCGACCGATGAGGATTTCCGTCAACGCGATCTCAAAGAAAATCTGACTTCCCTGCATCGCGTCATCCGGGAGGGCGCCGACGTGCGCGGCTTTTTTTACTGGTCGCTGCTGGACAACTTCGAATGGCAGTTCGGTTACTCAAAAAAATTTGGCCTGGTTGAAGTCGACTTCGCCGACGAAAAACTTCCGCGCCGGATGAAGGCATTGGGCGGGGTTTATCGGCAGGTCTGCCGGGAAAATTCAATTTGTTGTCCGTAAATCCCGGGGACATTCCCCCAAAACCCACCGGCGCTGGTGGGAACCACCAGCGCCGGCATTGACCCGACTCGAACCATCGAACGTATGATGCTTGCTGCGTGCCTATTCAATCCCTTTTCCCCAAATTCGTCAAAGGCGGTTCAGAAACAAAATCGTGACGTTTTCAAAACGGCGGCCGGCCCCGAAAGTTACGCCATACCCAGGGCGCCTGCGGAGACAAAAACTGCATCGCGCGGAAACTGTTTGCGGGCCAGCAACGCTTCCACGCTCTCCACCAGCCAATCTCCGTCTTCCATCACGCCCTGCTCCATCCAATGCCAGATGAAGTCCCGGTCCGTCCGCTGGGCACAACGGAGAAAATGTTTCACCGTCCAGTCCAGCTCTTTGGCCAGGTGCTCTTCGTCGCCCAGCAGGCCGATGAACAATCCGGAAACCGGCCGGTTGGCCTTAGCCTCGGCCAGGGAATCCAGCCATTCAACCAGCGCCGGCTCACGCCGGTCCAACGAACTCATCGCGATCAGGAGGATATCGGCGTCCGCGGCGTCCTGGGCGATCATTTTCCGGATGGGGCCGCCGGCAACCAACGAATCCAGGTTCCACATCCCCGACAGGCATTTCCAATGTTCCCCGGCCAGCCGGGAAATCTGGTTGGTGGCCCAGCGGGCGCGCACCGCTGCCGCAAAATCCACGTACAATGAGAACAATTTCAGCCTCCGTTCCGGGAAAATTTCCGGTTCCATCAATATTTCGGTGTTCATAGCTCGTCCTTCTTTTCAATCAACCCTGAACGGGTATCGTTACACGCCCATGAAGCCCGCGTGCCAATTCGGAAACATCCGATGTTTCATCCAGCCGTTCATCGTCAATAAATAATCTTCCGGCAACCGGCCGGCGGCCGGGCAAAGGGAGCCATTCGGTAGTGGCTCATTTGGAGAAACGGCAGGCGCGCTGCGCTGTCCGAACGCCGCAGCGCGACGTCCCCATCCCGATTTGAACCGGGGAAGAAGACGGGGCTTTCTTCCCGCGAATAATTTGTTGGCTCCCTTTCCCGCAAGTCGCACAATGGGACGCAAACGCGCATGGCTTTCAAGCATTTTGCCAGACAGACCCGGGGTGTCGAATTGCTCCAGCGTTCGCTCGCCCGCGGACGGCTCGGTCACGCCTATCTTTTTGCCGGTGACCATCTCGACGAATTGGAAGGGCTGGCGCGGGCTCTGGCCAAGACGTTGAACTGCGAGAATCCAATCAAAACCGGAGGCGCGGCGAGCGATTCCTGCGACCAATGCGCGAACTGCCGGAAAATCGATCACGATACCCATCCCGATATCCATTGGGCGCGGCCCGAATCCAAATCGCGCGTGATCACCGTCGAACAGATGCGCGACCTGATGCGCGAAATTCAACTCAAACAGACGGGAACCGGGTACAAAGTCGCCATCATCGCCGCTGCCGACCGGCTGAATGTCCAGGCGGCCAGCGCCTTCCTGAAAACGCTGGAAGAGCCGCCGGCCCGGTCGGTCCTGATCCTGCTGTCGACCGAACCGCAGCGGATTCTGGAGACGATTCTGTCACGCTGCCTGCGCCTCAATTTTTTTGGTGGCGGCCTCCGGCCGGAGGAACCCGCGCAACGCGAATGGCTCGCCCGGTTTGACACGCTGGCGGCGGCCGGGCAAAAAAGCCTGCTCAACCGGTACCGGTTGCTGGATGTCCTGCTGCAAAAACTCGGGGAAATCCGGACGCAGGTGGAGGAAAGCCTGACGTCCCGCTCACCGTTGCAACAGTACGATGAAGTCGAAAAAGATCTGCGCGAAAAATGGGAGGATGAACTCACCGCCGCCATCGAAGCGGAATATCGCCGGCAACGGGCCGAAACATTGATGTTGATCCAATGGTGGTTGCGCGATGTCTGGTTGCATACGCTTGCGGCTGGCGGGAATTTGCTGAGATTTCCTGAGATTTCGGGCGCTGCCGCCGTGGCCCGGCGCATTACGCCGCAACAGGCGCTGGAAAACCTGCAACTCCTGGAGCAAGCCCAGCGATTGCTGCACACGAATGTACAGGAGGCGCTCGCCCTGGAAGTCAGCCTGCTCAAACTTCATTTTTAGGCGGCGCAAACCCGAACCCGGCATGAAGTCGCCTCCCCAAAACAATGGCATCGGCGGATACGCCCTTCTTTTTGGATGTTTTCTCGGTCTCGCCATTCTTAAATTCGGTAATCCGGTCATTCTCGATCAAAAAATCATTCCGCCCGCTTCGTTTTCTGAATTCCGGGCGGACGCCTGGCCGACACATTGGGGCAACTGGATTTTCTTTCCGCTGGCCCTCGCCGGCGCCGTCCTGGTGCTGGTGCGTCGTCCGGCCTGGCCCGGACCACGTCGGCTCTGGCTCCTGCCGATTCTCTGGTTCGGCTGGCAAGGGCTTTCCGCCAGCCGAACCGTGGATGCCACTCTCACGGCCGCAGCCTTATGGCAATTCGCCGGATGCGTGGCTGCCTTTTTCATTGGCACAATGCTTCTGGCACGCAGTTCGGCCCTGCGTTGGCTCCTCGTCGGTCTGATGGCCGCGCTGGCTTTCTGCCTGATCCGGGGTATCGACCAGCGGCTGTTTGAATTTCCCACCGACCGGCAGGCGTTGTTGGAGGGTGAACGCAGCGGCTGGACCAATACCCCGCCGGAAATATTCGCGGAGATGAAACGCGATGGAGTCATCATCCATACCAACGGCATGGATGTCGCCAATCCGGTCATTCTTGCCAAATACGGCAAGGGGCGCGTCATGGGAACTCTGGTTTATCCGAACGCCCTGGCCGACGTCATCCTGTTGTTATGGCCGGTGTCGCTGGTCCTGGCATTCAACCGCACCCGGCAATTGCGTCCGCTCATGCGCGGGGCCGTCATCGGAATGACCCTGTTTCTGGGAAGCGCGGCATTTGTCTGGACGGGCTCAAAACTGGGCTGGCTGATTGCCCTGGCGATGGGCGGCGCCTGCCTGTTCCAGTTGCCGTGGCCGCTACGGTTGAAATGGGGGGCCTTGATCGCTCTGGTTACCGTTGGTCTGGGAATCTTTGCGATACGATTTCACGGCTATTTTGCGGCCGGCGCCACCAGTACCGGGGCGCGGTTGGATTATTGGCGCGCCGCCGTGGAAATCACCACTCAAAACCCTCTGCTGGGGACCGGTCCAGGCACGTTCCAGCGGCCGTACGCCCAAATCAAATCGCCCGATGCCGAAATGGCCCGGCTGGCGCATAACGACTATCTTGAACAGTTTTCTGACTCGGGCATTGCTGGCGGCATTTTCTATGCGACCTGGATTATAACGGGCCTCCTGGCCATTGGCCGGCGAATATGGACGAGCAACGAGCCAATCGGGTTTGCCATCTTTCTGGGCGTATCGGCCTGGTTTCTTCAGGGCCTGGGCGAGTTCGGGCTCTATATCCCGGCTCTGGCCTGGACCGCCTTTGCGCTTTTTGGGGTTCTGCTTGGCCTCACCGGAAATCAAATCGACAAGCTCTCATCGACGGTCTATTCTTCCCATCGAACATGAACATCCTTTTTCTCAACGGGCCTAACTTGAATCTATTGGGCCAGCGTGAGCCGGAAGTCTATGGCCGCGCCACACTGAAGGATATTGAGGAAAAAGTACGCCAACGCGCCGGCGAATTAAAGGTCAGCGTTGATTTCCGCCAGTCCAATCTGGAAGGCGAACTGGTAAACTGGATCCAACAGGCCAAAGGAACGTTTGATGTCATCGTCATTAATGCTGCGGCATACACCCATACCAGCATCGCTCTGCGCGACGCCATCGCAGCGGTCGGAATTCCGACCATTGAAATCCATCTCTCCAATATCCATGCTCGGGAAGAATTTCGTCACAAATCATTGATCGCCCCGGTTTGTCGCGGCCAAATCGCCGGTTTTGGGCAAAAATCCTATATTTTGGCCTTGGAAGCCGCCGTTGACGTTAAAGTAGCCAAATAAGACACTGAACAGGCTGGTTTTTCTCGTTTATTTTTTTTATTTGCAACTTGACGATGATTTTCTGAGTCGATAGAATCCGGTTCAACTTAGTGACGTTTTAAGCAGAGTCGGGAAATCGGCTTCTGCTTTTTTAATTAAATACACGTCAACAACCTGACATTCGAGTTACTTTAACGAAAACGCACCGTGGACATCAAGGACATCAAGGCCATCATTGATTTGATGAAGAAAAACTCCATCACGGAGTTTGAATTGGAACGGCAGGACTCAAAGATCCGGCTTAAGCGCGGCATCAATGGTGGTACGCCAGTGATTCAGTATGACGAACCGACGGGTGTACCGGCGTTGATGCCGGCTCCGGCTCCGGCGGCACCAACCGGTGCTCCGCACGCTCCCGCCACCGGCGAGATCGAAATCAAGTCGCCCATGATTGGAACTTTCTACCGTGCACCGTCTCCCGAAGCCGCCAGTTACGTCGAAATGGGCGCGGAAATAAATCCCGAGTCCGTGGTGTGCATCATCGAAGCGATGAAAGTAATGAACGAAATCAAAGCCGAAGTCAAAGGGGTCATTACCCAGGTGCTGGTGGAAAACGGCAAACCGGTGGAATTTGGCCAGCCTTTGTTCAAAGTGCGGCCCGTTTGATTCAGTACATTGGTCAATCCTGTTTGCTTTCACTGAAAGCCCATGTTTGAAAAAATCCTGGTCGCCAATCGCGGCGAAATTGCTGTCCGGATCATTCGCGCCTGCAAAGAATTGAATATCCGCACCGTGGCCGTTTACTCGGAGGTGGATGCGAATTCCATGCACGTGCAATTGGCCGATGAAGCCATCTGCATCGGTAAAGCACCGGCGTCGGACAGCTATTTGCGGATCGACCGGATCATCAGCGCCGCGGAAATCGCGGACGTGGACGCAATTCATCCCGGCTACGGTTTTCTATCGGAAAACGCGCATTTTGTCGAAGTCTGCGAAAGCTGCAACATTCGGTTTATTGGTCCCAGCCCGCGGACGATGCAGGCATTGGGCGACAAAGCGGTGAGCCGGGCCCTGGCCAAAAAGGCGGGCGTTCCGACGCCTCCCGGCTCGGAAGGCGCCGTGGAAAAGGAACAGGATGCCCTGGCGATCGCCAAACAAATCGGTTATCCGGTGATGATCAAGGCGGTGGCCGGCGGCGGCGGACGCGGGATGCGGGTGGCGCACAACGATATTTCCCTGGTCAAAGGCTACCACACGGCACGAACCGAGGCGGAAAAGGCGTTCGGCAATGCGGGCGTTTACATCGAAAAATTCATCGAAAACCCGCATCATATAGAGATCCAGATCCTCGGTGACCAAAAAGGGCGCATCATTCACCTGGGTGAACGCGATTGTTCCGTTCAGCGCCGCAATCAGAAGCTCGTGGAGGAAGCCCCGTCGCCCCTGCTCGAAAATCGCTTTCGCAAATTGCGCGACAAAATCGGCAAGGCCGCCATCAAGATTGCCGAGGCAGCGCGCTATACCAATGCCGGCACGGTGGAATTCATCGTGGACAACCACGGCAACTTCTATTTTCTGGAGGTCAATAAACGGGTCCAGGTGGAGCATCCGGTCACCGAAGAGGTCACCGGCATTGACCTGGTGCGCTACCAGATCCTGCTGGCCATGGGCGAACCGCTGCAACACTCCCAGAGCGACATCCAGATCAAGGGCCACGCCATCGAATGCCGCATCAATGCGGAAGATCCGTTTGATGAATTCCGACCCAGTCCCGGCCGCATCGACATGTATTTTCAGCCCGGTGGACGGGGGGTGCGGGTGGACACGAATGCGTACGCCGGTTATACCATTCCCCCCACCTATGACTCGATGATCGGCAAGCTCATCACTTTCGGCAAGGACCGCCGCGAAGCGATGGATCGGATGAACCGCGCGCTGGCCGAATACATGATTACGGGCATCAAAACCACCGTTTCCTTCCAACAGGCCATCATGCAGGACCCGAATTTCCGGCGCGGAGTTTATTCCACCGGCTTTGTCGAGCAATTGCTGGGCGGGGCGCGGCGGGAATTGATTGAGGAAAAAGCCTGACGAATAGAGGTCCGGACCACGTCGGATTTGGGAGAAAATAGCAGGAACAGCGCGCTGCGCTGTCCGACGCCGCAGCGCGGCGTCCCTGCCCGAAATGAGCCACTTACCGGCTTAGAATTAAATTTGACACCGGCTACCCGCCGTTTATCTTGAACCACTAAATATATGGCTGATATTCCGCAGAACATCCCGGGCGCTCCGACAGGTGCTGTACCCCCGGTCAAAAAGGAGACCGGCAAGGTTCAGCCCAAAAAAGAGACCGTCCGCATCAATTTGCCTCCCAAACCGTCGGCAGCGCCGACCATTAAACTGCCGACACTGCCGCCGGGCGGCCCGACGGGCGCACCCAGCGCTGTACCCGTGCCCGTGCCCGGTGCCGCTCCGAAAAACGCCGCCGCTCCGGTCGCCACCGCCGCCGCTCCAGTCGCGGCGCCCCGCGCCTCCACCGGAGCCGCCGCCGCCCCGGTCGCCCAACCGCGTCCCGCTCCCGCACCCCAACGAGCGGCACCCGCCGGCGCACCGTCCATCGGTTCGTTTGAGCAGATTCTGATCATGGCCGCCGCCGCCGCCGCGTTGTTTGCCATCGGTACTGCGGTGTGGATGATGCTGATTCTCAAAAACGCGATCGTCAGTTGAAAACCTGTTGGATCGTACCATCAATCGGACCCAAATTACTTGTATGTCTTCCCCGTTGATTGTTTCGCTCACCCAGGAAAGTTTCGCCCAGCAGGTTCTGCAATCGCCCGTACCGGTGCTGGTGGATTTCTGGGCGGAATGGTGCGGACCGTGCAAAATGATCGCACCGCTTCTCGATGAACTGGCGGATGAATACGACGGGAAGGTGAAGATCGGCAAGGTGAACATTGATGAACAGCAGGCGCTGGCCGCCGAATATGGCGTCCGGGCCATTCCGACTTTATTGCTCTTTAACAAAGGCCAGGTCACCGACCAGATCGTCGGCGCGCGCAGCAAACGCGATTTCAAAAACAGTCTCGATCGCGTTGCGACCTGATTGCCGGCCCGCTGTGCGGGATTATGCCCATTATTTTTTCGCCCCGCCAACTTGTCCAGCGGGCCGAATTTTACCATCAACTCAGCCAACTGACGTCCGCCGGAGTTTCCATTCTCCGTGCCCTGGAGCAAATCAAACGCAATCCTCCCGCGCCTTCCTTCCGTCAGCCGTTGCAAAATCTGCTGGATGAACTCGCCAAAGGCGGGACGCTGACCGAATCACTGGAAACCCTCGACTGGCTGCCCGATTTCGATATCGCCCTGATCGGGGCCGGTGAAAAAAGCGGCCGGTTGGACGGCTGCTTTCGCAGCCTGAGCAGTTATTACAACGATCGGGCCCGCCTGATCAAACAGGTCATTTCCCAGTTGATTTACCCGGTGGGGCTGGTTCATTTCGCCGTCTTTATTTTTTTGATCGTTCTTCCGTTCGCCCGGTCGCAGTTTAACGCCAATCTGCCGTGGTTGTTCCTCCGGGCGGCACTCTTCCTTTCTCCGTTGTACGCCGGCGTTGTCCTGCTGATTTATGCCACCCAGAGCAAGCATGGCGAGAATTGGCGGGCCATCATCGAGGCGCTCATCCGCCCCATTCCCATTCTGGGCAGCGCCCGGCACCAGCTGGCCCTGTCGCGGCTGGCCGCGGCGCTGGAAGCGCTCACCAGCGCCGGAGTCAACATCTTCGAAGCCTGGGACGTCGCCGCCACGGTCAGCGGCTCCCCGGCGTTGCGACGCGCCGTCGCCGACTGGAAGCCGCGCGTCGTTGCCGGGCAGATGCCCTCCGAAGCCGTGCGCAGTTGCCGATTATTCCCCGAAATGTTTTCCAATCTTTATGCCAGTGGTGAAGTCAGCGGCAAGCTGGATGAGACGCTGCGGCATTTGCACCGGCTGTACGACGAGGAAGGCACCCGCCGGCTTCAGATGTTCGCGCAATGGTCGCCCCGGCTGGTCTATCTCCTGGTGGTGTTCTTCATCGCCTACCAGATCCTGCAGTTTTACCTCGGCCTTTACGGCCCCCACAGCGACCTGTCCAACGTGCTGAACGGATTTTAATTCCGCTTTGCGCCGGATCGCGACGACGATTAACTTCGCTGCATGACTTTGACCGAATTGTCTGCCAACGAGGAACTTCGCCGGAACGAATTCCCCGTGGCCCGGGATAAAATTTTCCTCGCGCACGCGGGGGTCTGTCCGTTGCCGCGCCGGGTGGCTGAAGCGGTTTCCGAATGCGCCCGGGGCAGCATGCTGGGCGACCAGGAGGCGTTCGTCATCCATCGCCTCGGCGATGCGCGACAACTCGGAGCGCGGCTGCTGAATTGTCGTTCCGAAGAAATCGCCCTTGTCGGTCCCACGTCACTCGCGCTGAGTCTGGTTGCCGCCGGACTGCCGCTCCGCAAAGGCGACAATATCCTGATTTATCACGACGACTACCCTTCGAATGTCTATCCCTGGATGGCCCTGGCCGACCGGGGCGTCGAAGTGCGCCTGCTCAATACCCGCGGCCTGGGAATCATCCGGCCGAGGGATGTGATGGGGCAGGTGGATGAAAACACGCGGCTGGTGGCGCTGGCGTCGTGCCATTTCATCAGTGGTTACCGGCTGGACCACCAGGCCATCGGCCAATCGCTGCGCGAACGCGGCATCTGGTTCTGTCTCGATGCCATCCAGACTCTCGGAGCTTTTCCGACGACAGTTGAACATGTGGATTTTCTGGCCGCGGATGCTCACAAATGGCTGCTGGGGCCATGCGGTGCCGGCCTGCTCTATGTCCGGCGCGAACTCCAGGAAAAATTGAACCCGCCGGTCTATGGCTGGCACAATGTGCGAAACCCCAATTTCGTTGCTCAGGAACAAATTGTTTTTCGCAACGGCGCGGTCAAGTTCGAAGCCGGCACGCACAACCTGCTCGGGCTGGTTGGATTGGTGGCGGCGATGGAACTGGTCCTGGAAATCGGCGTAGAGGCGATCGCCGCCGAATTGCTGCGCAAACGCGCGTGGCTGGTTCCGGCGTTGTCGGCCAGGGGCTATACGGTTCTAAACGCTGATGCGAAACCGGAGAATGCGAGCGGGATCGTTTCCGGTTTCCGTCCCGGCCAGGATCTCACGGAACAACACCGGAAGCTGACGGAGGCCGGGATAACCGCGTCCCTGCGTACCGACCGGCAGGGACGGAATTACATTCGCCTTTCGCCCCATTTTTACAATACCGATGCAGAACTCCAACGGGTGTTGGAACGGTTATAAGCCGACGGTCAGATTTCCCGCTGGCTGAATTCGCGCATCATCGCTTTCCACCACGGCGCCAGCGATTCGTCCGGCCGCAACCAGGCCTGCCGGTGCAGCCATTCCATGGTCGCCGGATCAGCCATGATCAATCGCCGCTCTTCCGGAGTCAGTTTGTCCGGCCCTTCCGCCAACACTTTCTCGGCCAATACGCTGATTTTTGGACTCCCGACACCCATCGCCGCCAGTTGTTCGGCATAGACCGGATTAAGTCGCCGCTCAAACAACAGCGTCACGTGAACGGCGTTCATGTAAGGATCGAGCACCGCTTCCGCCAGGCTTGCATGCGGCCGGCGCGGCGATGTGGTGATGTCCTCAGTGAGTTCGTGAACCCTCAGCCGCGAACGCAGCGCCACCAGTTCCGGCGGCGGACCGGTTTCTTCCGGGGTCAAAAAAAGTCCGAACCGGCGAGCCCGGGCGCCCAGGCTGCGCCGACTGGTGAGGACGCTCAGGGGAATCGACAGAACCAGTCCGGCGAGCACGGGGGTGAACCACCAGAACAACGACGGCTCCAGCGACCACATAAAGGCGCCCCAAACCACCCCAATCACCGTGTGACCCCAGTGCCGTTGGATGGCAAAAGCCCAGGTCGTGCCGTCGGCAGCGCGGACTTGCGGCCCCCAGCCCACGCTGGCGCCGAACAGGTTGGTCACGACAAAGCGGGTATGCCAGAGCATGAGCAACGGCGCGTGCAGGGTGGAAAAGGCCGTTTCCGCCACCACGCTGATCGTCGCCCGGTACAATCCGCCAAAGGCGCGGCGGCGTTCCCAATCCTGCGCCAGGTCAATGAGGGCGAGGAACTTGGGAAACATGATCACCACCATGCAAATGATGAAAATCAACAACGCGTGCGCCGTGCCGGTCAGATTCAAATAAGGAGTGAAAGCGTGGACTGCGGGAATATCCGACAACCCGGTATAACGGTGGAACCAGCGGATCCAGTTGAAAGTGAGCAAAAAGGCCAGCCATAAGGGTCCGGCCAGATACCCGCAGATGCCGAGCATCAGATGCAGCCGGCTGACGCCGCGCAAACCGCGGGCAAAGAGCACCAGCCCGTGCTGCAAATTGCCCTGACACCAGCGCCGCTCGCGTTGTGCGTTGTCAATCATGGCCTGCGGCGCTTCCTCGTAACTGCCTTCCAGGTCGTAGGCAAACCACGCCTCCCAGTTTTCCCGTACCATCAGCGCCGCCTCCACAAAATCGTGACTCAAAATTTGGCCGCCAAACGGTTTGCGGCCGGGCAGCTGCGGGAGGTCGCAGTACTGCATGAACGGCTCGGTCCGGATGATGGCGTTGTGGCCCCAGTAATTGCCCAGATCGCGCGCCCAATAGTTCAGGCCGGCGATAAACACCGGGGCGTACAGGCGGTTGGCGAACTGCTGGATCCGCCCGAAAAGCGATTCCGCATTGACCACGGCAGGCACCGTCTGGATCAGACCGACGGTCGGATGCACCTCCATCAGTTTCACCAGGTCCACCAGGGTTTCGCCCCGCATGATGCTGTCGGCGTCACAAACCATGAAGTAACGGTAGCGGCGCCCCCAGGCATTGAGAAAATCCCGGACGTTGCCGCTTTTGCGGCCTTCATTGCTCAATCGGCGGCGATAGTAAATGCGGCCCAGCGCATCGAGTTCGCGAATCAAATCACACCAACGGCGCTCCTCCTCAACCCGCTTGTCCGGATCGGTCGTGTCGCTCAAAATGAACAGGTCGAACCGTTCCAACTGGCCGGTCTTCTGAAGCGATTCGTAGGTGACCCGCATTCCTTCGTAAACCCGCACAATATCCTCGTTATAAATCGGGAAGACGATGGCCGTGCTCGTGCCCGAGATATCCTGGCCGCGATAATCCTTGAGCCGGGTGATGCGCCGCCGGGTGCCGAAGATCTGCAAAAAGAAACCGTACACGCCGTGCATGCAACCGATTGCGGCAAACAGGAACAAAACCACAAATAATGCCAGCAGCAACGTCCGCGACGCCGACCAGCCGGTGCGCCAGAGCAGGTCGGCGAACAGCCACGACACCACACCGGTGAGCAACACAGCCGATGAATAAAATAGAAAGAGACGTTGGCCGCGTTGGGCGCGGGGAACGGGCAAGACCACCAACGGCGGTGTTTCAGAGATACCCGGATTGTTCATCAATGCGTGAGCCAGAAAATACCTGCCAGCATCAGGCCGAACAGCAGCCACACCAGGACCATCCGGACATACGGTATCCGGCCCAGATTGGTCAACGTGGCAATGGGACCGAGGTCCAACGGCCGGGGCGTCATTTTCGAAAGTTGAAAGTCCGGCCCGGCGCGCAAAAAGCTCTCGCGCATGGCGCTGACGAATTCGTCCGGCCACGGGCCCGGCCGCAGGAATTGGTCCTGCCATCGCCCCGGCATATCGGCGAGCAGGAGTGCCAGCCGGCCCCGGGTCGATAGCGTCTGGTCGCTTCCCGCGGGCGAAACCTGCAGCACCTCGGCGAACCATTCCGTCACCAGATGATCCATTTCCTCGGCGGCGATCAGGCTGGCCGGGCGTCCCGGCTCGGCGGGGGCCCGACGGGCGGCGCGTTCCAGCACGCGCAGCACCAGTTGGCCGAGCAGGGCTTTGTTACGAACCCGCAGGGCGTGAAAATAATTCTCCACCTTTTCGTACGCGGCGTTCCATTCCTCCAACGACCGGCCCGCGAGCCGGCCGGAGGCATCGGTCAGCGTCCCCAGCCCGGTCATGGCGGACTCCATTGGTACACCCAGGTTTCGCTCAATCGATTGGTTCCTTTCTGCAGCGTGCAACGCAAGTCCACCGGGTCGGTATTGCCGGTTTTGGGCGTCATTTTTACAATGACGCGCCAGTCGCCGGCGTCGGAATTGCGAAGGACGAGGATGTGATTGTAATCGATGGTGGCATTGCCGCTGCAGCTGACAATGGCCTGGGGTGGATCATTCTGAGGAATGGCATCCAGCGCCGGCCCGTCAAAATCAATGACAAATTGCCGGCTGTTCGAACCGACCGCATCCAGTCCCATGCGGGTGGAGACCACCCGGTTTTCGGACAATCTCTCCTTGTCACCCATCCACCGCACGGTATAGCTGAAATGGCACGGTTGCAACGGGAGAGGCTTTTCCTTCGGGCACCAAAACACGACGATATTATCGAAACCTTCGTAACTGGCGCTCAATTCGACGAGGTGCAGATCGCCGTTTCCCCAGTTGCCGTGGGGCTCGACCCACACACTTGGCTCCTGTTGAAACGGGGTGAACAAATCCTGGTAAGCCGCAAACGACCGCTCCCGCTGCAACAATCCGAAGCCGCGGATATTATTGGCGGCAAAAACCTGATGACGCAGAACGGCGGGGTTGACGAGCGGACGCCAGAATACCTCGCCGTTGTCCATGTGCACCAGCAACCCGTCGCTGTCATGCACTTCCGGGCGGTAGTCATCAAATTTGCGTTCGGAATTTTTTCCGAACCAGAACATGCTCGTCAGCGGAGCCCAGCCGATGGTTTTGAGCGGCAGCCGGTTTGTATCCACCGCGTAAACCTTGTTCGTTTCCCGGAAGAACAGCACGGCTTCGACATCCACCACCGTCGCCTCGCCCGGATGAATGACGAACTGATAGGCTCCCGCGCAACTGACGCTGTCGAGAATGGCGTACAAGGTCAATTGCGCGTCGCCTTTTTGCGGCTTACCCAGCCACCAGTCGGTGAAGATCGGAAATTCCTCGTTGCGATCCGGCTCGCCGCAATCCAGGGCCAGCCCGCGGGCGGACTGGCCGTATTGCTGTCCCTTGCCCAGCAGGCGGAAGTAGCTCGCGCCCAGAAAAGCGCCGATTTCATCCCACTTGTTGGTGTCATTGAGCTGGTTCAGGAGGCGGAACCCGGCGTAGCCGGTGTCGGCGGGAATTTCGTTTTGAATGTGCAACGCGCGGTAGTTGAAAAAATCCTGCACAAACCGGATGGGCTGCACGTGGGTGGCTGAAAATTCATTGATGTGGACCGGTTCCTGATAGAGGTAACCGGGATGAAAAAACTCCACGCGGAACGGCAGGTCTTCCGCCGCCCACAAAGCCCGGTCATGCCGGAATTCAATTTCCCGGTATTTGTCGTAATCGAGATTTTCCTGCCGCAAGACCTTCGGCAGGTCGGCCCGGGGCGAACGAAACGGCTGGCGTGCGCGGTCCAGAGCGCGTTGCGCCACGTAATCCAAATTGACTTCAGCCGACTCCGCCCCCTTCGAGACATGGCCGGCCAATATCCATCCGGTTAAAATCAGGCAAATACATCGCCGCATCAGCTAAATGAGAACCTAAGCGGGTCCAATTTGCAAGTTCAGCCGGGACTTTGAACTGATTTAATATCAAGAGGTTATAGCAACGGCCGGGCCGGTTCAGTCCAGGGTCTGCCGATATCGTTTGATGCCAATGACCAGCATCACAACCAAAAACAGCGCAATCGGCCAAAAATCGGGGGCGATTTCAGCCATTCCGTTTCCTTTGAGTAAAATCCCGCGGACAACGCGCAAAAAATGCGTCAGCGGCAGGATTTCGCCGATGTCCTGCGCCCAGGCCGGCATGCCCCGGAAGGGAAACATGTAGCCCGAAAGCAACAGGGACGGCAGGAAAAAGAAGAACGCCATCTGCACCGCCTGAAGCTGGTTTTTGGCGATGGTCGAAAACGTAATGCCGACGGCCAGGTTCGCCACGATAAAGAAAAACGTCAGAACCACCAGCAGCGGCACGCTGCCCACAACCGGCACGTTGAACAAAAACCGCGCCGCCACCAGAATGAGAAAAACCTGGATGTAACCGACCGTGATGTAAGGCACGATTTTGCCGATCATCACCTCGCCGGGGCGGGCCGGGGTGGAAAGCAGGTTTTCCATGGTGCCGCGTTCGCGTTCGCGCGTGATGGCCAGCGCTGTAATCATGATCATGGTCATCGTCAGCATCACCCCCATCAAACCCGGGACGATGTTATACTGGGTGATATTTTCGGGGTTATAATGCTGGTGCACCACCAGGTTGAACGGCGGTGGCGAGCCCTGCAACCTGGCCAGCGGCCCGACCAGGTCGCGGTTCAATACCGTCGTCACCAGCAGATTCACCGCTCCAATGGCGTAGCCCACCGCCGCCGGATCGGTCGCATCCGCCTCCAGCAATAAATCCGGACGCTCGCCGCGCAACAGCTTCCGTGAAAAATCCACGGGGATGTCGATGACGAATTGAACTGTGCCCTGGGCCAGCATCTTTTGAATATCCGCCTCGTTTTTCGCCTCCCGGGTGACGTCGAAATAGCTGCTGTTGTGCAAACCCCACACCACGGTCCGCGAAAAAACGCTGTTATCCGCCGAATAAACCGCGGTGGGCAGATGCTTGGGATCCGAATTGATCGCGTAGCCGAACAGAATGAGCTGGATCATCGGAATACCGACCATCATCCCGAATGTCAGCCGGTCGCGGCGCATCTGGATGAATTCCTTGCCGACAATCGCCCAGAACCGCCGCCAGTTGAATTCGTGCAGTTTCACGAGAAATTGTCCTGGGCCGCCTCCATCAGGCTGATAAACACGTCCTCCAGGCCGGATTCAATCGGCCGGCCGCGATGGTTGCCGCTCATGGATTGATTGACGCTCTCGCGCAACCGGACGGCGTCGCGGCCGCTCACATGCAGCGTGGTGCCGAAGGCCACCACCTGCTCCACGCCGGGCAGGCTGCGGATTTTTTCCGCCAGGGCCGGCAAATCCGGTCCGGTCACTTCCCAGGTCGTTAACCCGGCGGATCGCACCACCTCGTCAACGCTGCCCCGGGCGAGCAGATTGCCATAAGCGATATAGGCCAGCCGATGGCAACGTTCCGCCTCATCCATGTAATGGGTCGTAATGAGCACGGTCAACCCATCGGCGGCGAGCTTGTGGATTTCCTCCCAGAAATCGCGCCGCGCCTTGGGATCCACGCCGGCCGTCGGCTCGTCGAGCAACAGCAACTGCGGGTCGTGGATGAGACAGGCGGCCAGCGCCAGCCGCTGTTTCCAGCCGCCGGACAGCGTGCCGGCCAGTTGCCGGCGCCGGGCGGTCATGCCCAGGCGTTCCAGGCTTTTTTCCACCGCCGCCCGGCGTTGAGAGACTCCGTAAATGTTGGCAATGAAATCCAGGTTCTCTTCGATGGTCAAATCCTCGTAGAAGCTGAACCGCTGGGTCATGTACCCGATCTGCTCTTTGATCTCGCGGGTATCCCGGCGGATGTCAAACCCCAGGCACCGGCCGCTGCCGCCATCGGGCGTGAGCAAACCGCAGAGCATCCGCAAAAAAGTGGTCTTGCCGCTGCCGTTGGGGCCGAGGAAACCGTAGATTTCGCCCCGCCGCACCTGCATCGGGATGTTGTTCACGACCGTGCGGTTGCCAAACCGCTTCGTGATGCCCTGGACATCAATCACGAAATCGTTCGTGTTCATAACTCATGGATTGATCCGCACATCCACCGGCTGGCCGGGCCGGAGGGCGGGAGCGTCGGCCAGGGAAAATTTCGCTTCCACCATGAAGACCAGCTTGGCGCGGTTCTCCTGGCTGTAAATGACCGGCGGCGTGAATTCGGCTTCGGCGGAAATGTAATTGATGTTCGCCGGATAAGGCCGGGCGCCGCCGTCAAAGGTCACTTCGACCGCGTCACCGGGTTTGATTTTCGGCAGAACAGCCTGGGGAACAAAAAACCGGACTTTGAGATTGGCCGGCGGCAGCAATTGGACCACCGGGTTGCCGGCGGCGACCCATTCACCCACGCGATACAATGTGTCCTGCACCAGGGCGTTGGTTGGCGCAAATTGCTCCTTCTGATCGAATGACCAGCGGGCTTTGTCCAGCGCCGCGTCCTGCGCCTCGACCTGCGCCTGGTCGGCATCGCGCTGGGCCCGGGCCTGATCGAGTTCCTCGGCCGAGATCACTCCCTGGTTGGTCCGCAATTGCAGGCGGCGGGCAAATTCGGCCTCGGAAAGCGTCAAATTCGCCTTGGCCTGCGCCAGGTTCTTTTCGGCCTCGTTCAAAGCGGCGATTTCCGAACCGCGCTCCAGCTGAAACAACAGCCGGCCGGCCTTGACTTCATCGCCGCGCGCCACGGTCAGATTCGTCAGCGTTCCGCCCAGGGGCGACGCAATGTAGACGTATTCGCCTTCGACATAACCTTGAAACCGGTTGGCCGTCCGGGGGGAACATCCCGTCAGAATCGCGAGGCCCAGCCCGGCCATGATCCAGATCGCTTTCATTTCCATTTCAGTCCAATTCCCAAAATAAATATCAAAAAACATTGACATGTCAAACAAATGTTTTAATTATTTGTTTAAAACATGAATTTGAAACCAAAGGCCGCGGCTGGGCACGACGAGACGCGCCGGCAGTTGCTGGAAGCGGCAGGCGAGGTGTTCGCCGCGGTCGGGTTCCGCGAGGCCACCGTGCGGGAAATCTGCCGGCGGGCGGGCGCCAATGTGGCCGCGGTGAACTACCATTTCGGCGACAAGGAAGGCCTCTATGCCGAGGTCCTGCGGTATGCCCAGCAAAAGGCCTTCGAAAAATATCCGCTGCTGCCGGGCGTGGGCCCCGATGCCGCCGCGGCCGACAAATTGCGCGCGTTTGTCCGCTCCTTTTTGCTCCGGGTATTTGACCAGGGACCCATGGCCTGGTTCGGCAAAATGATGATGCGGGAAATGATTGAGCCGACCGGGGCGCTGGACTCCCTGCTGGAGGAACGGCTGCAACCGATGGCGGGCCAGCTCCGCACCATCGTGGCCGAAATTCTGGGATGTTCCTCGGCTGACGAAAAAGCCCGCCTCTGCAGCCTGAGCGTGGTCAGTCAATGTGTCTTCTACCATCATTGCCGGCGGGTGGTCGCCCGCCTGTTCCCGGAACAGCGGCTCGACGCCACCGCGGTCGATCCCCTGGCCGATCACATTACGCGCTTCTCGCTTGCCGCCATGAAACATTTTTCCGAAGCTGAATTGCCGAAACCGCGATCGCGGACATCGACCCGGAGCCGACACTGAGAGGATTTTACCTATGAAAAAATTGTTTTGGATTCTGTTTTGTTTCGTCAGCGGCTGGACTGTTTTCGGTCAAAACACCAATGCGGCCGCCGCACCGGTGTGGTTGACGCGCCCTTTGGCCCTGGCGGACTGCCTCAATCTGGCGCTGCAGCAGAACGCCACCCTCCTGAAGGCCCGGAACGACCTGGAAGCGTCGCAGGGCATTGTGGTGCAAACGCGGGCGGTGGCACTGCCTCAATTACAGGCGACCGGCCAATACAAGAACACGGATCCCAATGCGATCGAAGATTTTCCGGCCGGCCCCGGGCAACCTGCTTTTACCCCGCCGCATCAAAACTGGAACGCCGGCCTCCAGCTGGTTCAATCCATTTACGAAGGCGGCCGGATGGTCACGGCGTTCAAGGCGGCCACCGCCACCCGTAAACAGGCCCTGGCCCAGTACCAGACTTCCGTTGCCGACACGATGCTGACCGTGCGCCTGGCCTACTACGATGTGTTGCTCGCCGACCAACAGATCACCGTCAACGAAGCCTCGGTCAACCTGCTGCAACGGGAATTGGAGGACCAGCAAAGTCGTTACGACGCCGGCACGGTGCCCAAGCTCAACGTCCTGCGCGCCGAAGTGGCGCTGGCCAATGAACGCCCGGCCCTGATCCAGGCGCGCAATAATTACCGCGTCGCCAAAAACAATTTGAGCGTCGTGCTCGGTTACAATCTGCCCCGGGATGTCTGGGAGGACATTCCCCTGAACCTGACCGACACGCTGGATGCCGCGCCGTACCAGGTGGACCTGCCGACGGCGATTCAGCAGGCGCTGGACCGGCGGCCGGAACTGGCCGACCTGCGCCAGGCGGCGGAACTGCAGCGCCTGAATGTCGTGAATGCCAAGGCCGGTTACAAACCGACCGTCCAGGTTTTTGCGGGCTATAACTGGTACAACGCACAATTCACGGAGCCGGTGGAACTGGATCACGACATCAACGGCTGGAACGCCGGGGCGCAGCTGAGCTGGAATATTTTTGACGGATTGTCGACCCACGGCAAAATCGTTCAGGCCCGGGCCAATTATGACAAATCCCGGACCGACCTGGACGACCGGTCGCGGCAAATTGAACTGGAGGTGCGCACGTCATATTCCGACTTCATCACAGCGCGCGAAACCCTTGATTCGCAGACCAAAGTGCAGGAAGAAGCCGAGGAAGCGCTGCGCGAAGCCAAGGCGCGGGCCGACGCCGGCACCGGCACGCAACTCGACGTCCTGGACGCCCAGACGTCTTTGACCCAGGCTCGCACCACGAAGGTCCAGGCGTTGCACGACTACGATGCCGCCCGGGCGCGGCTCGAACGCGCCATCGGCGCCGAAATGGTGCAAAATATTCCGGCCGCAAAATCGTGATTTGCCGTTGACGGTGATGCCCGTCATCGGGGATTTTGTGCGGGCTATGGCAAAAATTCAACGGGCATTGATCTCCGTTTCCGACAAAACCGGTCTGGTGCCTTTCGCGCAAATTCTCAGCCGGGCGGGGATTGAAATCATCTCCACCGGCGGCACCGCCAAAACGCTGCGGGAAGCCGGGCTGACGGTGAAGGACATCAGCGAGCACACCGGATTTCCGGAGATGCTGGACGGCCGCGTCAAGACGCTGCATCCGAAGGTTCATGGCGGCCTGTTGTTCATTCGCGGCAATGCGGACCATGAAGCGGCGGTAAAAACGCATGCGATCACCCCGATCGACCTGGTCGTGGTCAACCTCTATCCCTTCGAACAGACGGTGGCCCGGCCCAACGTCGCGTTGCACGACGCCATTGAAAACATCGATATCGGCGGCCCGTCCATGCTCCGCAGCGCGGCCAAAAACCATGACAGTGTCACCGTCGTCGTCGACCCGTTGGATTATGCCGAGGTGGCCGGCCAGATTTCCGCCAATGGCGAGACGACGCTGGCCTTGCGCCGCAAGCTGGCGGCAAAGGTTTTTGCCCGGACGGCCGCCTACGACGGGGCGATTGCCACGCATTTGCAAAAAGAATTCAAGCCGGAACCGGTATCGAGTCTGCCGGCCGCGCTCAATCTTTTTGCCCCCCTGGCCCAGCCGTTGCGTTATGGCGAAAATCCGCACCAGGCCGCGGCGCTGTACGGCGGATTCGGCGAATTTTTCCGGCAACTCCACGGCAAGGAACTTTCCTACAACAACATTCTGGACCTGACGGCGGCGGCGAACCTGATTGCGGAATTCGCGGATGCCCCGCCGACGCTCGCCATTCTAAAACATACCAATCCGTGCGGGGTGGGCCAGGGCGCGCACCTGCGGGAGGCCTGGGACAAGGCGCTGGCCACCGACCGCCAGGCGCCGTTCGGCGGCATCATCGCCGTCAACCGGCCGTTGGACGGTCCATGCGCCGAAGCCATCGCGGAAATTTTCAGCGAGGTCATCATCGCGCCGGATTTTGCCGCCGAAGCGCTGGAGATCCTGCAAAGAAAAAAGAACCTGCGCCTGCTGAAAACTTTGAAGCCAACGGTCCAATCCGGAACGCTGGACATCCGCAGCGTGGGAGCCGATTCCTTTTTGCTGCAGGAACGCGATTTGAAGATCGCCACGCGGGCGGATTTGAAGGTGGTGACCCGGCGGCAACCGACGGAAGCCGAATGGAGTGCCATGTTGTTCGGGTGGCGCGTCGCGAAGCACGTGAAATCAAATGCCATCATTTATGCCGCCGCGGACCGCACCCTGGGTGTCGGCGCCGGACAAATGAGCCGGGTTGACGCCAGCCGGATTGCGGTCTGGAAGGCCGGGGCGGCGGGGTTATCGCTTCAGGGCAGCGTGGTATGCAGCGACGCTTTTTTCCCGTTCCCGGATGGTTTGATTGCGGCCGCGGAAGCCGGCGCCACGGCGGCCATTCAGCCGGGCGGTTCGGTGCGCGACGCAGAAGTCATTGCGGCGGCGGATCAGCGGAACATGGCCATGGCCTTTACCGGCGCCCGGCACTTCCGGCATTAACGGAGAAGCCGGTAGATTAAAACGAATTGAGCGGCAACGGCCGCGGAGAGCAAAACCCACACAAAAGTTTCGCGCCAGCGCAGACTGCGTTGGCGGGCAGCGGCGATCCAGAACTGAATTTTGACAGAACCGAGCGTGATGACGTCGCCGCTGTGCAACCGCACGGATTGAACCGGTTCGCCGTTGATCGCGGTCAGGGCATTGGCGGCGGCGGTCAGCTGAAAACCCTTTTGCCGGCCGAATTCCAGCGTGAAATGCTGGTCCCAAACACCGTCATCATCCAGTTGCAATTCATTCCGCGGCGCGCGGCCGACGTGAAAAGGAAAACGGCGGGCCGCCGATTGGACGCCCGCCCTTTTTCCGGAGAGAATGTTCAGTTGAACCATTAAAAGATTCGGCGCGGCACCTGGATCTGGTCATTGGGATAAACCGGCAAATCCTGAGAAGGATCCTGGAGCGCCTTGTCGCAGTTGACTTTGAACGTCTGGCCATTGGCGCGAATAAGCCGGACCTTTTTATGGTTGGCAAAATCGGTGAAGTCGCCGGCGGTGGTTATGGCTTTGGTAACCGTCATCTGGCCGGTATAAAGCTGGCGGCCCGGGTTTTTGACTTCGCCGGTCACAAAATAGACCCGGTCGCCCGGATTCACCGTGACGTTGAGGTGAGTATAAAATTTCGGCACGTACAGGCTGTAAATGGCATTCTGCAATTCACCGGCCGTTTTGCCGGCCGCCGGGACATGGCCGATATTGGGCAAGGTGATGGTGCCGTCCTCGGTGATGGGCTGCGCGTAAGGTTCCACCGACTCCGGCAAGCCGGACAAATTAACGACCACCGTGTCACCCACGTGAAACCGGGCGACTTCCGCCCCCGTGATATTGGTACTTGCACCCGACAAACCAGGCATTTGCGGATTGTCGGTAAAGATGGGATCCATCGGCGACGACGAGTAGCATCCGGCCAAAAAAAAGCCGGCTAACAGCAGCGCCAAAGCAAACCGCCCCGGGTTCAACGTCTTCCAAAATAATTTCATTTGTACCTATCCTTGCGAAATACCGTGCACAATCAATATTTTTGTTTGATGCCGCCGATCATATCGGTGTCGTCGGATTCCTTTTCCCGGGGAGTTTCCTGGGCATCTTCATTGCGCGTGTAATAATACCCGCCGTGGTAGTATCCGGTATAATAGTAATAGCTTTCGTCCTGCGACATATTGATATTGTTCAACAGGATACCGATGAGGTTACCGCCGACTTTTTCGATCAATTGTTTGGCGCGGATGCTCATGGGCTGCGGATAGCGGCGGTACTGAATGACCTGAATGACCATGTCCACTTCGCTGGCCAGCACCGAGGCGTCGCTCACTCCCAGGACCGGCGGTGAATCAAAGAAAATAAAGTCATAGCGCTGCTTCAATTCGGCGACCATTTCTTTCATCTGCGCCGAACCGAGAATGCTCATGGAGGTGCTGGGCAGCTTGCCACTGGCCATAAAATCGAGCATGGCGACATTGGTAGGCTGGATGATTTCCTCCAGCTTGTTCTGTTTCAGCAGATAGTTGGTGAGGCCGAGGTTATTGCCGACATTCAGCACCTTGTGCAGCGTCGGCCGGCGCAGGTCGGAATCCACCACCAGGATCCGCTGGCCGGCCTGGGCGAACACGGTGGCCAGGTTCACGGTGGTAATGGATTTGCCTTCACCGGCTCCGGCGCTGACCACGACGATGGTGTTGAGTTTCTCATCTTTACGGGAAAACAGGATATTGGTCCGCAAGACGCGATACGCCTCGGCATGCGGGCTTTCCGGTCCTTCATCCACCAGGTACCCGACATTTTGCGGAATGACGCCGAGCACCGGGGCCTGGAAGGCGCGCTCCACCTCATCGATGGTTTTGACGCTGGTGTCCAGGTATTCAATAAAGAAAGCCAATCCCACTCCCATGATCAAACCGATGATGACGCCGAGAATGATATTCAACGTCTTGTTGGGTTTGACGGGGCTCTGTCCGGGCTGAGCCGAACCGGTAATTTCCACGAAGGAACTTTTAGGAATTTTGAGATCGATTTTTTCCTGTTCAATTTTAGCAGCCAGCAATTTATGAAAATCGACCATGTTGGCCAGTTCGCGTTTTTTCTCCCAGTAAGGCTGGCCTTTGATGAAGTCTTCCATGTCTTTTTCTTTGGCCTGCTCCACCATCTCATTCAGGGCATCCAGGGCGGCCTTTTCCGCCTGAACCTGGTTCTCCAGGCCGGTCATGATGCCGGTGACCCGGGCGTCGATTTCCCGGTTCAATTCGTCCATCGCCGACTGGACGCGGGTGATGTGCAAGTCCGCCGGGGCGTAATCATTGGTCAACGTGGCGTAGGTCTGTTGCGCTTCATGCAGCTTGGCCAGCAAATCAGACAGGGCGGAATCGGGAGCGACCGTGGGCAGGACGTCTCGCAGTTTCTCCGGGCTCAGACTCTGAAGCTGGGTATATTGTTTGTCCAGCTTCATGTACTGCGACTCGCCTTCGAGGCGCATGGAATTGTAGTTGTGCAATTGTTCCTGCGAAAGCGTGGGCGTGGGCGTCATTGAATTCGGATCGTTATCACTAATGGCCAGTTCCTTGCGCAGGTTGTCCACGTTCGATTGCACCGTCTGAATTTGCGCGTCATCGGTTTTAAACTGGTCTTCGAGAGCCTCAATGCCGTTGAGGGTCAGTTGTTTGCGCTGGCTCAGGCGATAGTCTTTGTAGGCATTGGCAATGGCGTTGGCCAAAGTGGCCGCTTCAAGCCGGTCTTCGCTATAGACGGTAATCTCAATGAGCTTGGTATTGCGTACCGGGCTGAGACTGATCCGGCGCTTGAGAAATTCGATGGTTTCGGGCGTCTTGAGCGTTTCACCCCCGTTGTATTTCTTGCCCCAGACCTCGTTGAGGTTGAGTGCGTCGACGACCTTCCCCAATACCACCTGGTCCTGGATAATTTCAAATTCAGTCTGAATAAAATAAGGGTCATAAGAACCGACCGGCACCTCGCCGCCCATGCCGGAAATGTCGGCGATATAGTCGGGTTCAATCTTGATCCGCGCCGTGCTGGCATAGGATTCCGGCAAAAGGAAGGTGACGGCCGTGGCCACAATGGCCGTGATGAGGAAAACCGTTATAATGATCGCCTTGCGAATGCGGATGATTCGCCAGTAATCCAGGAAGTGCAACCGGTTTTCCTGTTGTGGCTGTGCTTGCAATGAATCCATATGTCGAAAAAATAAATGGAAGCCAGAGTAATGACCCGGCTTCCGCGCTAAACGTTCAAAATATCTCTAACACAACAACCGGCTAATAAGTGGCAGTAACCCCCAAATAAACCCGGTTGCGGTGATATTCGTTGCCTGGAATCTGAGATTGAAGGTAATCAAAATTATAGCCGGCATCCGCCGATACGTGCGGGCTGAAAGCATACGACAGGTTCAATCCCAAGCTGTAATAGTCGTCTGCCTGACCATCAAAAGCGCCGCCGTTGTAAACCGAATGCTGCCACCGGCCAATGGTCGTACCCGTCAATTTGGGCGTCAATTTCTGGTTGAGAGAAGCATAAAGCGTGGAACTTTCCTGGAACAGGGCGATATGGCCGTTGGCGGTCGGATTGATCTGGTCGGTGGCGTTTATGCCCTGAGTAAAACCGGCCTGCAGATAGCTTCCAGGCAAATAGGTATAAACCAGCGACAAATCTGCATACGGATTCAGCGAGGTTGAAGCCGAAGGATCGTTGTAATTGTCCACGTATTGGATTCCCGCTTTGCCGTTAAAGTTTAAATTCGCAAGGAAGGTATGTTGAAGTCCTACGTAACCCAGAAATGACCGGGCATTGCGGGTATCGCTGTTCAGAAAACTGGCCGGCCCCACCTGGGCAATCGGTTCGTCACCCGTATAATCCACCCAATTGAATGCGCCCCCGATAAAAGTCATGGTCTCGGGCGACTGGGTCCATTGGAAATCCAGCGAGATGGTTTGTTCAATGCGGTTCAACAGGCCCGCGAGGCTGGCTCCGGTGGCCGCAAAGTTCGCATCGGTTGCCCCGCTGTTCTCATAATCATATATCGTATTGCCATAGGTGAACTCGGTGCTGAACAAGCGCGTCCAAATGGTGTCCAGCGTCAGGGTGCCGGTGTTGCGAATGTTGTTACCTTCAACGCGCGTTACCTGCCCGCCCCCGATCAGTTCGGGTTCCTGGCCGAGCACAAACGAGTCCAGCACCTTCCCCTGCCAGCGTTCCGTAAAAGCGTGATCCACCCACAGATCGAGTTGAAGGGTTTGATCATACGGGTTTTGCCCAAGATTCTGCCGCTCCTGATAGTAATACAAACCGTAAATGCCGCGCAGCCCCAACTCGGTTTGCTGCAAAGCCATGTTCAAATCAAATTCGGGCGAAGCCTCAATACCAAAACTGCCTTTAACGGAACCCGCTGGCGCTGTCTGATAGTTGTCATCGTAAAACCCGCGCAAGGTACCGGATACGCTCCATATTTTTGAAGCCGCCAGCGGCCCCAGGTCCGGGGCATAAGCCGCATGCAAGCCGGCAGTTCCCGCGGCAATCAGTCCCATGGACACAAAAAATTTGTTCATATCGCTATCTCACCGGATAATGATTCTGACCGTTGATGGCTGTGAACATTCAATATTTTTTATAATGAACAGCCAAAAACTCAATTAACCAACCAAGGTTATCAATGAAATATAAATGCCGTCAAAGCATTTCTTTGCCATCCGCCTGTCAAAAACCTTCAAAATCAGACCGGGTGCCGCCGATTTTTTTAACCTTTCAAGCGCTTGCGAGTCAACTCTTTCCGCAATGACTTTAATGTTAGAGTATTGACCAGGTCCGTTTGTTCCAGCCAACCCTTGCGCGCAATCCCCGTGCCTAATTTGAGAAAACCGGCATGTTCGTTCCGGTGAGCGTCCGGATTGATGACGCCCCTCACGCCCTTGCCCCGGGCGTAAGGCCACCAACGCCAGTCCAAATCAAATCGACGCGGATTGCAATTCAGCTCGATCCAGGTTCCGGTCCCGGCACAGGCATCAATCACCGCCTGCACATTGACGGGGTAGGGTTCCCGCTCCAGGAGCAGCCGGCCGGTCAGGTGGCCGAGGATGTGGACAAACCGGTTTTCCGCAGCCCGGATCAGACGCTTTGTATTTTCCGCTTCACTGCCGGCCGGCACGTGCAGGCTCGCCACCACCACATCCAATTCCGCCAACAGCTCGTCATCGAAATCCAGCCGGTCGCGCAAAATGTCCACCTCCGTGCCCGTCAACAGACGAAAATCACTGCCGCGCGCAGCCAGTTGGTCGTTGATTTGTTTGATTTCGCGGACCTGCTCGCGCAACCGTTTTGCGTCCAACCCGTTGGCCTGATACGACGCCTTGGAATGATCGGTAATGGCCCAGTATTCCAGCCCCAACTCGTCCATGTATTCGGCGATTTCTTCGAGCCGGTTACGGCCATCGCTCCAGGCGGAATGGTTGTGCAGTGAACCTTTCAGGTCCGTCCATTCGACCAGCCGGGGCAACTCGTTCTTTTCCGCCGCCGCAAATTCACCGTGATCTTCGCGCAATTCGGGTGGAATAAACGGCAAATCCAGCTTCGCAAAAATCTCCGCCTCGTCGCGGCAGGGGACCAGCAATTTCGGATCGCGCGTTTCGGTTTTGGATTTGAACAGGCCATACTCATTCAGCCGCAAGCCGCGCTGGATGGCCCGCTGGCGCATCACAATATTGTGTTCCTTGCCGCCGGTGAAGTAAGCCAGCGCGAAGGGGTATTCCTTGTCATTGACCACCCGCAAATCACATTGAACCCCTTCCGCCAGTATCACGCTGGCCTTCGTTTCCCCCCGGGCAGTAATTTTGACCACTCCCGGTCCGGCAACGAAACTCTCGATCACTTCGGCCGGAGTCTTCGAGGAAGCCAGCAAATCGATGTCGCCAATCACTTCCCGGGACCGCCGCAGGCTGCCCGCGGCGCTGCAACGGATCACCGCCGGATGGCCGCGCAACGCGTCCAGCAACGGTTCGGCCGCGGCCAGGACCTCGTTCAACAAATGTTTCGAAGCGTACCTTCGCCGGCGTTCGATGCCCTCCAACAGATTCGCCTGCGTCTTTTCGCCAAAACCGTCCAACGCCGCAACTTTGCCGCTCCGGCAGGCCGCTTCCAGTTTCTCCACCGAATCAATACCCAGTTTCTGGCTGAGCGCCTGGATTTTCTTCGGCCCCAACCCGGGAATTTCGAGCATCTCAACCAGAGCCGGCGGAATCGACGCCTTCAGTTCCTCGTAATAGGCGAGCTTGCCGGTTTCGACCAATTCGGTGATTTTTTGTTCCAGGGCGGCGCCGATTCCCTTGATTTCTCCCAACCGCTTTTCGGCAACAAGCTTTAACAGGGATTCGCCCAGATTTTCAATTGCCCGGGCCGCGGTCGCGTAGGCCCGCGTCTTGAACGGATTTTCTCCTTTTAATTCCAATAAAATTCCGATTTCGGCCAGGATGCCGGCGACTTGCTCTTTTTCCATGCGCCGGGGAATATAACCGCGTTCGAACGGGGGCAAAAGAGAAAGAATCCGGGCGTAACGGCCTGAAAAATGCTACTTTCGAGTGCGAAAGATTGACAGCGCGCGGCCTTGTGATTAGCTAGGTTAAGCATATCGGAAGCATTCATGCAAAGGCCTGAGAGCCATAGCCGCGCCGCCGGAGTTTCCAGTTGGATGAATAAAAGAAGAGAGCCATGAGTTTGTTGGGCATAGAATTGAATTTCTCGCACCAATACCTGCAGGCGGCATTGATGGTGTCACTGCTGAGCGTGTGGCTGTTGGTGGGGCTGTTCTACTACCTCAATCACTACACCAAACGGGAATATTTCACGGTCTGGACCGCCGCCTGGCTGTTTTATGCGCTATGGCTGACGCTGGGCCTCAATACTCAGGAGGCGCCGCCCGAAAGCATTGTTTTCAAACTCAAGGAATGTTGTGTGGGCGTCTCGGCGGTGTTTCTGCTTTGGGGCAGCCTGCGGTTTCTCACCATCCCCGTGCCGCAAAGATTGTTCGGGCTGTTCCTGATGTTCCTGGTGGTCTGGACATTCGCCAGCCCGTATGTCCTGCCCAAAGCGCTGGATCCCAAGGCCCGAATGATGGAAATGCAACTCCCGGTCTTTATCCTGCTCGGACTGGGCAGCGCATTCGCCGGCGTCTGCTTCTTCCGGTTGCGCAAAAAAATGCCGTTTGTCGGCGCCGGCATGCTGTCGCTCGGCTTTCTGCTCTGGGGACTTTACCTGGGAAGCTATCCCTTTTCCCAAAGCGATGATCACCTGTACAGCGCCGGCTTCTTTGTCGCCGCCGTGCTGCAACTCTTCATCGCCGTCAGCATGATCGTCCTCGTCCTGGAGGAAGTGCGATACAAGAATGAACAGGTCCTGGCCGAAATCACCACCGTCCGGTCGGAAAAGGAAGCCCTGCAGGTCAAAGTCATCACCACCGAGGAACAATGCCGTAATCTGTATGACCAGGTGCGCCTCACCGAGGGACTCCAAAAAGCCTACGAGGAACTGCGCCGGACCCAACAAATGGTGGTCCAACAGGAACGCCTTCGCGCCCTGGGCCAGATGGCCAGCGGCGTCGCCCATGACGTCAATAATGCCCTGTCACCCATCGTCGCCTATTCGGAATTGTTGTTGAATACGCTGCCCGATTTGCCGGAAGTATCCCGCCATTACCTCCAGACCATCAACCAGGCCGGCGGCGACATCGCCCAAATCGTCGCACGCATGCGGGAATTCTACCGCCGCCGTTCCGAAATGGAACAATTGACCGAGGTCAATATCAATCACACCATCGAGGAGGTCACCGAACTCACCCGGCCGCGCTGGCGCGATCTGTCGCAGCGCGAAGGCATTTCCATCCAGATTCAATACGAACTGGACCAGGAACTGCCGGCGTTGTTGAGCGACCCGGCGGAACTCCGGGAAGCGCTCATCAATCTCGTCTTCAACGCCGTCGATGCCCTGCCGCAGGGCGGAACCATCACCTTCGTCACCCGCTCCATCAACCACAACGGCGCCGAGACCAATGGAAACTCGGAGCGCCAGCTCCAGGTCGAAGTCCGCGACAATGGTATCGGCATGGATGAAAAAACCCGGCAACGCTGCCTGGAACCGTTCTTCTCCACCAAAGCCCAACGGGGCGGCACCGGCCTGGGCCTGGCCATGGTTTACGGCATGATCCAGCGCCATGACGGCACCATCGAAGTCGAAAGCGCCCCGGGCTGCGGCACGTGCGTCCGGCTGACTTTTCCGATCCGCGAAAAATCGTCGCGCAGCGGCCGGACCTCCCTGCCGGCGGCCAAACAAAAACGCTCCCTGCACATCCTGTGCATCGATGATGACGCCCAGGTCCGGCAACTGTTGAACGATTGCCTCAGCCACTTCAATCACCGGGTCATGGTCGCCTCCGGCGGAAAACATGGGATGGAACTGTTCCGCACCGCCATGCTCAAAAACCAGCCCTACGAAGTCGTCATCACCGACCTCGGCATGCCGGACATCGATGGACACCATGTCGCCCGCACCATCAAGGCGGAGTCACCCCATACGCCCGTCATCATGATGACCGGCTGGGGCACGATTATGAAGGAAGACGGCGAAGCCGCCCCGGCGGTGGATGCCGTCGTCGGCAAACCGCCGCATATGCAGGAACTGAACGACCTGCTGCTCCGGATCACCACCCCGGGCAAGCCCCGCCATTGATTGGTTCGCCGGCCCATCCCTTGTGGGGCAGGCATTTCTGTCTGCCGCTGCGGGCGACTTTCCAGTCGCCCGGGTCTTTCCGGGCTGGAAAACCCGCCCCACACCCGATGGATCGCCGCCCTCATCCCATATGCCTCGGTCTTTTTCCGTGCCGTTTCCGCTCCCGGCCGGTAACTTCCTGCCATGTCACGAAGGTTGCAGCGGCCGGTGGCTTTGACAATCGCCGGCTCCGACAGCGGCGGAGGCGCCGGCCTCCAGGCCGATCTGAAAACCTTCGCCGCGCTGGGAGCTCACGGGACCAGTGTCGTCACCTGCCTCACCGCCCAAAATCCCCGGCGGATTCTCGGCGTTGAATCGTGCTCGCGGCGGATCGTGCGGCGACAACTGGAAGCCGTTTTCGAAGAACTTCGTCCTGCTGCCGTGAAAACCGGAATGTTGTTCTCCGCCGAAATCATCCGAACGGTGGCCGATTTCTTGGATCGCCAGCCCGAAATTCCCCTGGTTGTGGATCCGGTCATGATTTCAACCAGCGGCACCACCCTGCTGAAACCGGCCGCCGTCCGGATATTGCAGGATCGCCTCCTGCCGCTGGCCGGTCTCGTCACCCCCAACCTTGCTGAAACAAAAATTCTGACCGGCCGCAAAATCGGTTCCCTCGACGACATGCGGACGGCCGCCCGCCAGATTCAGTCGCGTTTCGGATGTGCCGCCCTCGTCAAAGGCGGCCATTTGCGGGGCATCCGGGAAGCGGTGGATATCTTCTTCGATGGCCGGCAGGAACTGATCCTGCGCGTGCCGTTCATCCGCGGAATCCCGACCCACGGCACCGGCTGCGCTTATTCGGCGGCCATCACCGCGGCGTTGGCGTCGGGAAAAGAGTTGCCGCAGGCCGTGGCCCGGGCCAAACAATTCATCACCCGGGCCATCGCCCACAGCTATCGGATCGGGAAACACTTTGCCCTCGGACCGGAGGCTTGACCTCCAATCGCGTCATTTCCTTTTCCCGCCGGCGCGCTACACTGTGGACATGCCGGACCTGCTGGTCATCAATGAAATCTACCTGAGTTTGCAGGGCGAAAGCACTTTCGCCGGATTGCCGTGCGTCTTTGTCCGCCTCACCGCCTGCGACTTGCGTTGTTCGTACTGCGACACCGCCTACGCCTTTGCCGAAGGGGAAAAAATGTCGATCGGCGAAGTGTCACAAAAGGTTCAGGCGCTGGCCCGGCCGTTCAATCCTCCCGCTCTTCGCGCCTCGGGCTTCGCCCTTCCATTGGTCGAACTGACCGGCGGCGAACCGTTGCTCCAGAAAAATTCCCTGCCGCTCATGCAATCGCTGTGCGACGACGGTTATACCGTGTTGCTCGAAACCGGCGGCGCGCATGATATCGCTCCCGTCGACCCGCGCGTCCGGCGCATCATGGATTTGAAGTGCCCCAGCAGCGGCGAAGCGGGACGCAACCGGCGGGAAAACCTTCAGCATCTGAAGCATACCGACGAAATCAAATTCGTCATCGGCACGGTCGAGGACTACGACTGGGCCCGGCAACAGATTGCCGATCATCGGCTGGATGTGGTATGTCCTCTGCTCTTTTCGTGGGTACAGCCGCTTATGCCGGAACAACAAAACCCGTCATTGAAAAAGGTTCCGCCGGGACAGACTCCGATCTCCCGGCGCGAGCTGGCGGAACGGATCATCGCCGATGCGTTGCCGGTGCGGTTCCAGGTTCAAATGCACAAAGTCATCTGGCCGCCGGAGCAGCGGGGGGTTTAGCGGCGTGAACAAGAACCGTCAAATCCTTGACGTGCTCCGCGACTACGAATCGCGCAATATCGTGTTCCGGGATCCGGATGGATCGTGGCCCATCGTCTGGGAACGCGCCCGGGACGTTCACGTCTGGGATGCCAACGGTAAAAAATACCTCGACCTGTCGGCCGCGTTTGGCGTCGCCGCCGCCGGGCATGGCAATCCGCATGTGGTCGCCGCCGGCCGGAAACAAATGGGCCGGCTGTTGCACGCCATGGGCGACGTGCACCCCCACGCGCGCAAGGCGGAACTGGCCCGCAAACTGAGCAAAATCACTTTCGAACGATGGAGCACGGCCACCGCCGCCGCCGCCAAAATCCGCCACCAACGCCTGCGCCGGCCCACGACCCCCGCCGCCACCGCGAAAACGATTTTCAGCAATTCCGGTTTTGAAGCCGTTGAATCCGCGCTCAAAACCGCCATGCTCGCCACCGGCCGGCATGGCATCATCGTCTTTACCGGCGCGTATCACGGACTCGGCTATGGCGCGCTCAACGCGACGCACCGGGAATTTTTTCGCATCCCGTTCCACACCCAGCTTCGCGAGTTCGGCCATTTCGTTTCGTACCCCGTCCGCGCCGGCGACGTCGCCAACATCGAATGGAACATCCGCCGCCTCTTTCACCGCGAATGGATCGGCGCCATTCTCGTCGAACCGGTGCAGGGCCGCGGCGGCTGCAACGTGCCCCCGGAGGAATTTCTGCCCGGGCTGCGGAAAATCTGCGACGAACACGGCGCGCTGCTCATTCTTGATGAAGTCTTCACCGGCTTCGGCCGCACGGGAAAATGGTTTGCCTGCGAACACAGCGGAGTCGAACCGGACCTGATCTGCCTCGGCAAGGCACTCACCGGCGGATTCCCGCTCTCGGCCTGCGTCGGCCGGGCCGACCTGATGGACGCCGCCTGGCCGGCGTCGCGCGGCGAAGCCATCCACACCAGCACGTTCCTGGGCCATCCGGTCGGTTGCGCGATGGCCCTGGCCGGGATCCGGGAAATTGAAAAACGCGAACTGGTCGAACACAGCGCGTCGCTCGGTGAATTCCTGATCCAGGAATTGCGGGCCAAAATTTCCAACCCGAAATTCCAGGTCGCCGTCCGCGGCCTGGGCCTGATGGCCGGCGTCGAACTGCGCCTGCCCGATGGCCGACCGGCGACCGATGCCGTCGCCCGGACCATTAAAACGATGTTGCAGCGGGGCTATGTTCTCCTGCCCGAGGGAGAGCACGGCAACGTCATCAGCCTGACGCCGCCCTTGACCATCAGCCGCGCTCAACTGGCCAAGGCTGTCCACGTGCTCGCCGAAATCGTGAACCGCATCTGAAGCACGTCTTCGCGGACGATCCTTTCGGAAACCGGCAATGTTGCATTTCCCAAAAAGGGAGGGACAGCGCGATGCGCTGTCCGGATGCCTCAGCGCAGCGTCCCTACCGGGCTTACTTTGGCGCCACGCCGGTCTTCTCGTTCCAGCCGCCGCCCAGCGCCTGGTAAAGATTGATCAGGCTGATCAGATGCGAGTACTGGGTTTGAATGAGGTTCTGCCGCGCACTGTCGAGGGTCTGCAACGTCACCAGCACGTCCAGCTGGCTGTTCACGCCGCCACGAAAACCCGCCTGCGTCAGGTCGTAGCTCTGTTGGTCGGCCTTGACCAGGGCCTGGTTATCGGCCAGTTGCGATTCCACCGTGGCGCGCACGGCCAGGGCGTCGGCGACTTCTTTGAATGCCGTGTGCACCGCGCTTTGATAATTCGCCGCGGCCATGTTTTTGGCGGCATCGACCGCCTTGAGTTCCTGCCAGGCCGTGCCGCCGGCGAAGATCGGCCAGACCAGTTGCGGCGTAAAACCCCAGGCCGTTGACCCGGGCGCGAACAGGTTCTGGAGCGACGTGCTGGCATAACCCGCCGTGCCGGTGAGCGTGATGGTGGGGAAAAACGCGGCGCGCGCGACGCCAATGTTTGCATTCGCCGCCTTGAGCTGATCTTCGGCCTGAAGAATGTCCGGACGGCGGCCCAGGAGATCGGAGGGCAGGCCGGGCGGAATATCCGATAGACAAATTCCCGGATCCAGCCCCGGGGCCGGCTGCAATTCCGCCGGCAAAGGCCGGCCGACCAGCAGGATCAGGCTGTCCGACGCTTCGGCCAGTTGTTGCGCGTAGCCGGCCACGGCGGAGCTGGCGGTTTGCAGTTGGGCGGACGCATTGTTCAGATCGAACTGCGACATCACTCCCGCCTCAAAGCTGCGCCGCGTCAGCTCGAAGGATTGCCGCGCGGCATCCAACATCTCCCGGGCAAGAGCGAGTTGTTCGCCCGCCTCTTTCGCCGACAGGTAAGCCAAACCCACCTGGGCTACCAGGGCGATTTGTGCGCTTTGACGCGCTTCGACCGTGGCCAGATACGTTTCCAACGCCTGCCGTTTGAGGCTGCGCACCCGGCCAAACAGATCCACTTCATAGGCCGCCACGCCGAGATTCACGTTGTATTCGCTGTAGGTCAACGGTTTGGCGCTGCCGCCAAACACATTGGGTATCTTCTGGCGCGTGCCGTTGGCATTGATATCCACCGTCGGAACCAACGCCAGCGCCTGGACATGGTAAAGCGCCCGGGTTTGCTCGACGTTCAGGACCGCGGCCCGCAAACCGGGATTGTTCGTCAGGGCCATTTCGATGGTCCGCTGCAAACGGGAATCGCGGAAGAAATCGCGCCAGCCGATTTCCGCCGCCGGCACGTTGGTGGCCACCGCCGCGGAGTTGGTATAGCCGGGGACACCGGGCCAGGACGAAGAAAGATCCGCCGGCGGACGGCGGTAATTGGGAATCATCGTGCATCCGGCCAGAACCAGAACGCACAGCGCGGCGGACGGCGCCAGGGCCCGCCGATGCGAAATGTTCATGCGCGAAAACCGGTTCATGATTTTGGCCCGTGGTCGTTGCGGCCGGCCGTTCCAGCCGCGAGCTCCGATGAACCGGGTGAAGGCGCCAGCTTCCCTTTAAAAATCCGGCGCACGACCACGTAAAAGACCGGTACGAGAAAAATGGCCAGCAGTGTCGCCGAAATCATGCCGCCGATAACGCCGGTGCCCATGTCGTGCCGGCCGGCCGCACCGGCGCCGGTGCCGACCGCCATCGGCATCACGCCCAGAATGAATGCCAGGGATGTCATCAGGATGGGCCGCAACCGCAACCGCGCTCCGGTCAGCGTGGCTTCCACCAGCGGAACACCCTGCGCCTGGAGATCTTTGGCAAATTCGACGATCAGGATCGCATTTTTGGCCGATAACCCGATGATGGTCAGCAATCCCACCTTGAAAAAGACGTCGTTGGGAAGTCCGCGCCCCCAGGCGCCCACCAGCGCGCCAATGACGCCCAGCGGCACCACCAGAATGACCGCCAGCGGAATGGACCAGTTCTCATACAGTGCGGACAATGCGAGGAAAACCACCAGGATCGAAAGCGCCAGCAGGATCGGCGCCTGGCGGGACGACAACAATTCCTCAAATGATTGTCCCGTCCATTCGTAGCCGATGCCCTTGGGCATTTGTTTGGCCAGCGCTTCCATGGCGTCCATGGATTGGCCGATGCTCACGCCCGGTGGAGCGGAGCCGAGAATTTCCACCGACGGAAAGCCGTTGAAATGTTGCAGCGACGGCGACGCGTAAATCCAATGAGTCTTCACCAGTTCGGACAGCGGCGCCATGTTGGTGCCGCGCGCCGGCACAAAAACATTGCCCAGGTCCTGCGGCAACATCCGGTACGGCGCGTCCAACTGCGCCACCACGTGCTGCACCCGGTTGCCGTCCACGAAGTTGTTGATGTAATAAGAGCCGAAGCAGGTCGTCAGCGTTGAATTCAAATCAGGCAGCGACACCCCCAGCGCCTCCGCCTTGGTCCGGTCCACGTCCAGCTTCAACTCGGGCGTGTCTTCCAATCCCTGCATGTACGGCTGCTGGATGTGAGGATCTTTGGCCGCCAGCGCCAGTATCTGGTTCTTCGCGTCCATGAGCCGGCTGTGACCGAGTCCGCCCTGATCTTCCAATTCAAAATCGAACCCGGCCGCGACGCCCAGCTCCGGGATGGGTGGCGGGTTCAGCGGATAAATCACCGCATCCGGAATGCGTCCGAGCGCCATGAACGCGCGGCCGATGATCGCCTGCACCGAATGCGCCGCGCCGGGCCGCTCGTTCCACGGTTTCAAATGCACGAAAGCCATGGCGGAGTTCTGCGCCTGGCCGGCGAAACTGAATCCCACCACGTCAATCACATCCTGCACTTCCGGCTGGCTGAAATAGTAGTGCTCCACCTGTTTCAACACTTCGACGGTGTGCTGCTGCGTGGAACCGACGGGCAATTGAATAAAGTTGATGAAATAACCCTGGTCTTCGGACGGGAGAAACGCCGATGGCAGCCGCACAAAAAGCCAGCCCACTCCCCCGACAATCGCCAGATACAGCAGCAGGTAGACCGGCGCGCGCTTCACAATCCGGCCCGCCCATCCCTCATAGCGATGCGTGGTGGCGTCGAATTTCCGGTTGAACCAGCCCCAGAACCCGCGCTTTTGGAAATGATGACCTTGCTCGACCGGCGGCAGCATCGCCGCGCACAGGGCCGGCGTCAGCGACATCGCCAGGAATACCGAAAAAGCCATGCACGAGACCAGCGACAGCGAGAACTGGCGGTAGATCGCGCCGACCGACCCGCCGAAAAACGCCATCGGGATGAACACCGCCGTCAGGACCAGCGAAATGGCAATCAATGCACCGGTGATCTGCCCCATGGCCTTCCGCGTCGCGTCGCGCGGCGACAATCCCTCCTCGTTCATGATCCGTTCCACGTTTTCCGTCACCACAATCGCGTCGTCCACCAGGATGCCGATGGCCAGGACCAGGCCGAACAGGGTCAGGACGTTGATGGAAAAGCCCATCACCTTCATGATGGCAAACGAGCCCAGCAACGCCACCGGCACGACGATGGTGGGAATGAACGCCGTCCGGAAATTTTGCAGGAAGAAATACAGGATCAGAAACACCATGGCGATGGCTTCGAGCAGGGTCTTGACCACCTCCCGGATTGAAGCGCGGATGAATTCGGTCGAGTCGTAGGGAAAATTGACGGTCACGCCCGACGGAAAAAAACGGGAAAGCTGCGCCACCTTGGCGCGGACGGCGTCGGCGGTGGCGAGGGCGTTGGCGCCCGGTTCCAGGCGGATACCGACGGCGGCGCAGGGCCGGCCGTTGGCACGGGCGCCAAAGGTGTAATTCACCCCGGCCAGTTCGGTCCGTGCCACGTCCCGCAAAAAGACCCGCGACCCGTTGGGATTCACCCGCAACAGGATGTTCCCGAACTGTTGCGGCGTGTTGAGCGTGCTTTGGCCCTGCAACGTGATGTTGAGTTCCTGCCCGTTCACCGCCGGCAACATCCCGAGTTGTCCCGCCGGCACCTCCGTGTTCTGCGCCTGGACGGCGCTGATGACATTGGCGGCGGAGATGGAGTAGTCCTTGAGCTTGTCGGGGTCCAGCCAGATGCGCATGGCGTATTCGGTGCCGAACAGGTCGGCTTCGCCCACGCCGTTGACCCGGCTGACGGGATCCAGCAATGACGAGGAGATGTAGTTGCCCAGGGCGATGGCATCGAGGCTGTCGTTGGTGCTGGACAGGGCGAAGAACATGAGAAAATTGTGAGTGGCTTTGGCCACGACGATGCCCTGTTGCTGCACGGTTGACGGCAGGCTGGGGATCGCCAGTTGCAGCTTGTTCTGCACGTCCACCTGCGCGATGTCCGGGTCCGTGCCCGGCTCGAAATAGAGCAGCACCTGCGACTGCCCGCTGGAACTGCTGGTCGAGGACATGTACAGCAGATGGTCCAGGCCGCTCATTTGCTCCTCCATCACCGTCGTCACCGTGTTTTGCACCGTCTCCGCCGAGGCTCCCAGGTAAGTGGCGGTGATCGAGATCGACGGCGGCGCCACGCTCGGATATTCGGCCACCGGCAGCCGGAAAATGGCCATGGCCCCGGCCAGCATGATGAACAGGGAAATGACCCAGGCAAAAACAGGGCGGTCGATGAAAAAGTTCGGCATGGCGCAACAGTTCCTTTACGACCGGGCGGGCGGCGCGTTGGAACCGACTTCAGCCGGCTTGAACGGCATCGGCTGCACTTTCATTCCCGGTTGCGCCTTTTGCAGCCCGTTCACAATCACCCGGTCGCCCGCCTTCAAACCGGATTCGACAATCCAGTCCGTCCCGCTCGCCGCGCCGAGTTTCACCGGTTGCGGTTGCACCTTGTCCTCCGGCGTCACCAGCATGACCGACGCCGAACCGTTGGGCTCGATCACGACGCCGCGTTGGGGCACGAGGATGGTCTGCGGCGCAACCGCCTGCTGCAGCCGGCCGACCCCAAACATGCCGGGCAACAGGATGCCGTCCGGGTTGGGAAACTCCGCGCGCAACGTCACCATGCCGCTGCTCGGGTCCACCGTCACGTCGGTGAACAACAGTTTTCCCGGATGGGAATAGACCGTTCCGTCCGGCAATACCAGGATCAGTTTCGGCTCGTCCGGAGGCGGGCTTTGCCAGTTGCCGGCTTCCAGTTCCCGGCGCAATTTCAAGACCTCGGAACTCGCCTCGGTGAAATCGAAATAAATCGGATCCATCTGCTGAATCACCGCCAGGGGCGTGGCCGCCGCCTGGCTGACCAGCGCACCCTCGGTGACCAACGCCGCGCCAATCCGACCGGAAATCGGCGCCGTTACCGTGCAATAGCTCAGGTTGATCGCGGCGATTTCCTGCGCGGCCCGCGCCTGGCCGGCGGCCGAAACGGCGTTGTCGTAGTTCTGCCGGCTTACCGCGTTGATGCCCACCAGCGGCTCGTAACGCTGCATCAGCGCCTGGGCCTGCGTCAGGCTTGCCCGGGCGCTGTCAAGGGCCGCCTGATACGGCGCCGGATCGATCCGGAACAGCACCTGGCCGTTAGTCACGTCGGATCCCTGGTCGAATTCCTGGTGCAGCACCACCCCGTCCACCCGCGCCGACACGGTGGCGACCCGGACCGGATCAATCCGTCCCGGCAATTCGGTGGTGACCGGAAGCGATCGCGGCTCAACGACAACCACATCCACCTGCGGCGGCGGCAGGTTCGGATGCGCCGGAGGACTGCCCCGATGACAACCCGCAGCCAGCCACACCAGGCCCAGGACACCCAAATTCTGCAACCAGTCTTTTCGTCCCATCGAAAGTCGTTGCGGCACATTCGCTGTCATCCGTCGCATAAATCTTTGCGTTATTCTCCTTGTCAATTCTCCTTATAACACAAAAACAGGCGGTCGCGGACAAGAAAAATGCAAAAAAGGCCGGCAGCGGGGGCGCATATCAAAAAACCGGTCACCGGCCCTGAGGAAAGCGCCGCGTCGCTCGCGCTCTGCCGGCGCAGTCCAGGATGCCGTGCGCATTTTCGAAATTCCCGCCGTAGACGGCGGTTTTGGACTGCGGTGGCAATCCCGCGAAGCGGGAGCGACACCGCTTTGGTCCCGCGGCTCGGCTCTTTCCAAAATGTGACGGGTTTGTGGCAATCCAGAAGTCTGGCCAACCCGTTCTTTTTTTGATATGCGTCCCGGTCCCGGCACATTTTTATTCCGCGTGGCATCCGGACGTCTCCGTGATTAAATTCCGGCGTGAAACTTTCGGAAATGCGCGGGGTTCTGGCCGGGCGCGGGATTCAATTGACGAAGTCCCTCGGCCAGAATTTTCTGCACGACGCCCATCAGCTCCAGCGGATTGTCGCCGCGGCGGAACTGAAGCCGACGGACCAAATCCTGGAAATCGGACCGGGGCTGGGACCGTTGACGGAATTGCTGCTCGCCGGCGCCGGCGAGGTGCTGGCCATCGAGAAGGACGCGCGCCTGGTGGAGTTTCTGCGCGAGCGGTTCCAATGTGATTCGGAGGGGCGAGTGCTACGAGCCCCGGACTTGACCCAAAGAAAAGATCAGGGACTCGCGGAGCTCGCCCCTCCGAAATTTGAACTGCTCCATGCCGACGCGTTGGAATGGCTGAAGACCGAACCGCGCGATTGGACTGATTGGAAACTCGTGGCCAACCTGCCCTATTCCGTCGCGTCGCCGATCCTGGTGGAACTGGCGCAATCGGCCAAACGCCCGGAACGGATGGTCGTGACGCTGCAACTCGAAGTCGCCCGGCGGCTCATGGCCCGCGCCGGCGATGCCGATTACGGCGTGCTCACTTTGTTGGTGCAGCTGGACTATGAACCGCGCGAGTGGTTCAAAATCCCCGCCGGCTGCTTTTTCCCGGCCCCGGACGTCGATTCGGCCTGCGTGGTCCTGGTGCGCCGTCCCCGGCCGCTGTTGCCCGGGACGCAACGCGCGGATTTTGTAAAAATCGTCAAACGCGCCTTTTCGCAGCGCCGGAAGATGATGCTGAAACTCCTGCGCGCCGATTGGCCGGCCGACCGGCTGGCCCGGGCGTTCGAAACCCTGAACATTTCTCCGCAGGAACGGGCGGAAAAGTTGGGTCTGGAACAATGGGTAAGTCTGACGCAACTCCTCGCCGGCACCGGGGAAACCCGGTCCGGCCTGGCCGGAGCGCCGTAGGCGCGATATCTTTGTAGAATCACAGCAAAAAGAATTTGATATTTATGCCCGACGAAATTTTTGACGTCGTCAACGAACGCGACGAGGTGATCGACCGCCGGCCGCGCGCCGAAGTGCATGCGCGCGGACTGTGGCATCGGGCCGTGCACGTGCTGGTGTTCAATGCCCGCGGCGAGGTGTTTCTCCAGAAACGCTCGATGAACAAGGACACAGCGAAAGGCAAGTGGGATTCGTCGGCTTCCGGCCACCTGAATTCCGGCGAGGATTACGACGCCTGCGCCGTGCGCGAGTTGCACGAGGAAATCGGGCTCACCGTCGCCGAACCGCTCCGGCGGTTGTTCAAGGTCGATGCGCGCCGGGAAACCGGTTGGGAATTCTGCTGGGTTTACCGTTGCGACAACGAAGGGCCGTTCCAATTGCACCCGGACGAAATCGAGACCGGCGGCTGGTTCACGCCGGAAAAGGTCAACCGCTGGCTCAAGGAACGGCCGGACGATTTCGCCAGCGCGTTCCGGTTTATCTGGGGAAAATTGAAAGATTTGCAGGGTCCCTGAGCCGCAGCTTTTGAGACTGCGGCAACCGCTCCAAGAATCCAATCCCTCCATTGGACCAACCAAAGCGGCGGTGAACGCGCCGCAGTCCAAACGCTGTCGCGCCGGCCGGGCCCTCCGCGGATTTCGCGAAGCGTCTGGACTGCGGTGGCTTCAGCACCGCTTTCAGGATTAATCCGAGTCACTTTCCGGATCTCACGCCGTCGCCAGATTGTCTTCCAACACTTTGGATTTGGCCGCCGGCGGCTCGGCTTCCGCGACTGCCGACGCCTCTTCCAGGACCCGGATCGGCTCGTAAAACGTGTTGCGCTGGACCGGGGTGCGGCCGGCTTCGCGAATGGCTTTGATCATTTCCGCTTCCGTCTGCAATTGCGGCGACGTAGCGCCGGCCATGTGGAAGATGTGTTCCTCGATGATCGTGCCGTGCAAGTCGTCGGCGCCGTAGCTCAACGCCACCTGCGCCAGCTTCAATCCCAGGCCCACCCAGTAGGCGGTGATATGATCGAAGTTATCGAGATAGACGCGGCTGACGGCAAGGGTGCGCAAGGCGTCGAAACCCGTAGGCGGATGTTCCACGGGAATGTCGTTGTCCTCCGGCTGATACGGCAGGGGCACGAAACCGACGAAGCCATGCGTCTCGTCCTGCAACGCGCGCAGCTGCCGCAAATGATCCACGCGGTCGGCGAGAGATTCGACGTGGCCGAACAGCATGGTGCAGGTGCTGCGGCCGCCCATTTTGTGCCAGGTCCGGTGCACGTCCAGGTATTCCTCGGCCGATTCCTTGCCTTTGGCGATGGCCGAGCGGATTTCCTTTCGAAAAATCTCCGCGCCACCGCCGGTAAGGGAATCCAGCCCGGCCGCCTTCAGCTCGGACAAGGTTTGTTCGACCGATTTCTTCGCCAGCCAGGCAAGATGGAGGATTTCGATGGCGGTGAAGCATTTGAGGTGCAAACGCCCGGTAGGGACGAGCTGCTGCTCGTCCTGGCCGCGCGGCAGCGCGGCCCTACCTACGTCATTCAGCGCCCGCAGCGCCTTCAGCATGTCGGTGTAATAACTGAATGGCAGAGACGGATGCAGTCCGCCGACGATGTGCAACTCCGTGATCCCGAGTTTCAGGGCCTCACGCGCCTTCTGGACGATTTCCTCGACGGTGAACTGGAAACCGTCGGCGTCGCGTTTCTTGCGGGCGAAGGAGCAGAACTGGCACGAGAGGATGCAGTAATTCGAATAATTGACGTAGCGGTTGACGATGTAGCTGGCGCGGTTGCCGGCTTTTTTCCGGCAGGCCAGGTCCGCAATGGCGCCGACGGCGTTCAGGTCCTTGCTTTCGAACAACCGGAGCGCATCGGCTTCCGAAATCCGTTCGCCGGCCGCCACCTTGTCGTACAAATCGCGCAGTTCACTGCGTTGAACGAAGAAATTCATTCGTCCGCATAGTAAAGCAGCTTTCCGGGAACAAGGCAAATGCCCGGTGGCGCCATCCGGTCAATTCTGTTTCTGCAGCAACTGGATCATCGCGCCGACCGCTTCGTCGCTGGCCTGGAAAGCGATGTTGCCGCTCTGGTTCACACAGACAAGAATGGCGAAGTCCTTTTTTGGCGCGACCCAGACGTTGGCAAAATTCATGGTATTGTCACCGCCATGATTGAGGGCTTTGCCGCCGGCCCAACTCCGGTCCACCACGCCCCAGCCGAGCGCATAGTCGTTGCCGAAAGGCGGAGTGTGCAGTGTCTGGTAGGATTCCGGTTTCAACAGCGCGGATTCGCCACGGTCGCCCCGCAACTGGTCTTGGACGAATCTGGCCCAGTCCTGGATCGAGCAATGGATCCGGCCGGCAGGTCCCATGACCGGCGGGTTGTCCATGCCGGGGCCGTTTTTGGCAACCGGCTGGCCGTCCGCGGTATGCGGCCAGGGCTGGTCGATCTGTCCTGGCGTGCCGGTGCCGCCAAAACCGGCGGACTTCATCTGCAACGGCTCGAATACTTCTTTCGCGATGGCCTGTTCCCATGGCTGGCCGGTGATTTTTTCCACGACGGCGGCGGCGATAATGTAACCAAGGTTGGAATAGGCGTACTTGCTGCCGGGCGTGCTGTGCGGTTTTTGGGCGAGGTACTCCCGGGCGGCCTGCAGCCGCAACGCCGGCGCGTCAGTCCCGCCATACCGCTCCAGGTCCAGGTTCGCCGGCAGGCCGGCCCGATGCGAGAGCAACTGGAGCAGCGTCACTTTTTGGAATTCCGGATTCATTTGCGGGGCCAGGTCGGGAAAGATTTCCCCCAGCGTGGAATTCCACCGCAATTGCCCGCGTTCCACCAGCCGCGCGATCAATGTGCTGGTCATGGCTTTGCCGTCGGAACCCAGATGCCACAGATCGTCGAGCGTGACGGGAACTTCCGTGCCGCGTTTGCGGACACCGACGGCGCCGACGTACTTGATGCCGTCGCTGGTAACCACGGCCACGGCCATTGCCGGCACATTGAATTTTTGCCGGATGGGTTTGAGCGCCTGGGTCACGGCGTTGTCGCCGACCACCGGACAAAAAGCTGGAGCCGGCCCGAGCCGGGCCGTTCTTTGCCGCTGGATGGCCCAGGCCGCCACGACCAGCAACAGGACGCACAAGACCAGCATCAGAACGACTCCGACAGCCAGTCCGGCACAAAAAGATTTCGGGTCAAATTTCATCTTCCAGACCAGTTTAGTCGGTAAAAGCGCCGAATAAAGCCCGCATTTCCTCGTCCACGTCGGCGCCGGCGGCCAGGGTTTGGGCAATTTCATCGCGCAACAGGTGGCGATAGCGTTTGCGCAACCGATGCACCGCCACGCGAACGGCGCCTTCGTCCAGCCCCAGCTTTTTCGCGGCATCCGCGTGCGACAACGCGCCTTTGCCGGCCGTGAGGAAAATTTTCAGCTCGGCGAATTGTTTGGCACCGCCATCCGCCCCGCATTCGGCCTGCAACCGGTCGATGACTTTGGCCAGCAACACCACGGCCCATTCGCGGTCAAAAGCCCTGTCCGGGGCCGGCTCGGACGTCGTTGCGATCTGGAACTGCGAATCGGCGGTTTGCCAGTCCAAGGACAGTGGCGTTACTCCGCCGCCGCGTTTCTGGCGGCGGGATTTGTCCCATTCATTGGCCAAAAAATGTTTCAACGACGCCAGCAGGAACGCCCGGAACCGGCCGCGGTCGGCGCTCAAACCGTCCAGGTAATTTTTCCCAAGAAAGCGGGCGAAGAACGCCTGGGTCAGGTCCTCGGCGTCCTCCTTCGTGTGACCGCGGCGGCGGACGTAGGCGTAGAGCGGAAACCAGTAGGTGCGGCACAATTCCTCGAGCGCCTGGTCGGACTGCGGCGTGCGGCGCCGGCCGGCGGCGAGCACGACCGTCCAGTGCGTCGTGGCGAAAATATCGCCCGGCGTTCCGGTGGCCGGAGTGGAAGGCTCGGAATTCAAACGGGGTAATTCAGGTCTCGGCGATGATGCCGGTATTTTCGCCGGCTGAAAGTGTAAAAAAGGAGACGGGTGGAATCCTTCAGGGTTTGTTGGTCGGCGCCGTTTGGGATCCGGAAGCGGTCGGGAGCACTGGCGGCTCGATCCGAAACCGGAGTCCATCGCTTAACTGTTTTGCCCGCGCCGCGGCTAACATTTGTCGCACCAGATCGTCGGCCTGGCCGGCGTCCACGAGGTTTTGCCCCCACTTCTCGGCCTGGTCAAACCGGCCTTCGAGCAAATAGAGCCGGGTCAACCCGTACCAGGCCGCCGGCGCTTGCGGCGCGGCCTTCAGCAGAAAAGTTTCGCTCTGGTCGTATTTGCGTTGCGACAGATAGATCTGGCCCAAACCATTCAATGCTCCCGGCAGGTCCGGTTCCAGCGTCACCGCTTTTTGAAACGCCTTTTCGGCCTCCGCCGATCTACCGGAATTAAATTCCGTCCAGCCCAGCCCATTCCAGGCATTGGCGTCGTTCGGATCCAGATGGACGGCTTCCAGGAATTGGGTCTTGGCTTCGCCTAATTTCCGTTCCTGCCAGAGTTGCCAGCCTTCCTGGGCCGGCGGCGCCGCCCGCGAAGCCTGTGGCCGGCCTAACGTCAGATGGCTTTCTTCCCGGGCCTCGCTTTGGGTGCCGAAATAAAGTTCCGCAAACGATTCGCCGCCGTCAGCCGGATAGAGGTTCACATGCGGCAGGCCGGGGACCGGATGCGGATGAATCAGCATGAAATCGCCGGAACCGATTGCGATATTCGTGGACTGCTGTGCGCCGCGGGGAAAAATCGTTGGACTTTTCGTTGAGATTTGCAGCGCCAGCACAGCGTGGTCGGCGCTGACCAGGTTGTAGCGGCCCCTGACGACGATCCGATTTTCATCGCGTCGGACGGAAGTGATTTCGATGGAATCGCCACGCGGGAACCACGTTTGGCCGATGTGATCGGATTTCACGGCTTGCCAGTGGCGGATGAAGTAATGCGACAGTTCATAGGAGAGGATGCAGGAAAAGCAGATGGCGAAAATCAGGGCCGTCAATTTCCAGTTCTGGCGAGTGTCCGTTGCGGTCCCGCTGGAACACGCCGATCCGGCCGATGACCGGCCGAGGGCGCGCCGGATCCCGCGAATGATACCCACGTCCAGCAGCACGCAGACGATGAGCACGGGAAGAATGCTGGCCCAGGCATTTTCCGAATGGATGTTCATGACCCAGCGGTCCCACCCGCCGGTAAAAAGAACTCCCAGGGCGAAAATGATTCCATTCAGGAGCAGCAACGGGAACAGCAGAGCGCCGAACACTGCCAGCCCCAGGCCGCGAAGTTTTCCCGCCGAACGGCGGATTTGCGAAATGGCGACCCAGCCAAGCAGGGTGGAAAGTGACAGGCATAAAACTCCCATGAGGGCCAGAGCCTGGGAAACCAACTCGGGATCCACCCTCGGATTGCTGAGTTCAACACCGTCGACCAGATATGAGACCGCCAGCAGCGCCAAAGCCAAAATTCCCAAACCGGATCCCGCGATGGCCTTGCGCGAGAAGCACGGTGGAATTTCGGGAGGCGCGGGCGTTGCGCTCTCTTTGGCCGGAGTCATTGCAATCTTCTCCACCTGCGTTTTGAGGGTGCTGGCCTGCTGATAACGGCGTTCCGGCTTCTTCTCCAAGGCGCGCAGCACGACTTCATCCAACCGCACATCGATCTGCACCTTTGCCGACGGCGGTTCGATCTTTTTCCCCGGCAGTTCGCCGGTGAGCATCTGGTAAAAGACGACGCCCAGCGCGTAGATATCGGCCCGATGATCGACGGCATCGGGATGTTCCTCCTGTTCCGGCGCCATGTAATGCGGCGTGCCCATGACCTTGCCGGCGGCGGTCAGTGCATCGTCGGCAGGGACGCGCTGCCGCGCGTCCTGGCCAAGCGGCAGCTCGGCCCTGCCTTCCACCAGTTTCACCAGCCCGAAATCCGCCACCTTCACCCGTCCCCGCCGGTCGACCAGGATATTTTCCGGTTTGATATCGCGATGGACGATGCCCTGGTCGTGGGCGAACTGGAGCGCGTCGCAGATTTGCGGCACGATGGCCAGCGCCTCGCGCGGCGCGATTCGGCCGGCCTGGAGCAATTGCCGCAGGTTCACGCCGTCCACGAATTCCATGAGGAAAAAATAAAGGCCGTCCGCCTGGCCGAATTCGTACAGCGTGACGATGCCGGGATGATTGAGCTTCGCCAGCGCCCTGGCTTCGCGGGCGAAGCGTCCGGCAAACGCCGCATCAGGGCCGATGCCGGGCGGAAGAATTTTGAGGGCAACGACCCGGTCGAGCTCCTTTTGCCGCGCTTTGTAGACCGCGCCCATGCCGCCTTTGCCGATGAGTTCGAGAATGTCGAGCCGGGGGAACATCGGCGACAGTTCGGAAATGGACGGGGGCTGGAACGGCGGCGACTGGCCGCCGGTGGCGGTTTCGGCCGCACCCTGTTTCAGCAGGCAGGCGGGGCAAAGCCCGGCCAGGACGCCGGCCGGCAGGGGCGTGCCGCATTGCGGACACTTCGGATTCCCGGGAGGATTCACTGCGGTGCCATTCATACACCCGATTCAGAAGCAAATCACGAAGGATGTTACCGGGAAGACAGGGAAACATCGAACATTCAACATTCAACGTTGAACATCGAACTGCTCCGCGCGCGTCCCGATTGGGCGTTGGGAATTGAATGTTGAGCGTTGAATGTTCCCCGACTTCCTCTTATCGCAGCCGGAATCCGCCCTGAAAAACCACCTCAATGGCCACGACGACCAGAAAAATGGTGCTGACCAAGGCGTTGAGGCGGAAGAACGCGAGATTGATCCAGTCCAGGCTCCGGCGGCGGGCGATCCAGTGTTCCAGCACCAGGCAACCGACGATGACAAACCAGCCGGCGACGTAGGCGATGCGGAATCCGCAGAGCAACCCGAAGGCGAGCAGCAAACCGCACATGACCATATGCGCCAGGAAAGCGGCCGCCAGCGCGTTCTTCGGCCCCCAGGCCACCACCAGCGAGTGCAATCCCTGCGACCGGTCAAACTCGTAATCCTGCAACGCGTAAATAATGTCGAATCCCACCAGCCAGAGCACCACCGCCAGCGCCAGAACGAGGGGCGGCAACCCGGACCGGATCGAATCAAACCAGGCCCGGAAAAGTTCCGCTGAGGAAAAAACATCCGGCGGCGGGGATTGAAATCCCAGTCCGCCTTTCACCGCCAGCCAGGCGCCGACCGGCGCCAACGCCAGCGCGAGCCCGAGAAAAACGTGCGTGTAATGGGTGAACCGTTTGGTCAACGAATAAAAACAAACCACCGCCAGCGCCGCCGGCGAGAGATCAAAACAGACCGGATTCAAAAAATAACTGGCGGCCACCAGCCCGGCGGCCGAGAGGAGGCAGAGCGCGACGGCGCCGGCCAGCGAAATTTGTCCCGCGGGCAGATGGCGATTGGCCGTGCGCGGGTTCAGCGCGTCGAATTTGCGGTCCACGATGCGATTGAATGCCATGGCGCAGGTCCGGGCGCAGACCATGGCCGCGAGGATCAGCCCGAAAATCCGCCAGCCGGGCCAGCCGCGATGGTCCCGCGCGGCCACGATCATGGCCGCCAGCGCAAACGGCAGGGCAAAGACCGTGTGGCTGAACCGGACGAATGAGCCCCATTTTTTAAAGAAGGAAAACATTCAACACTCAACATTCAACTCCGAACTTCGAAGTCAGCCGGCGCCGCCGGCCGGGTAGCGGGCAGGTCCGGCGGGTTTCTGCCGTTCGGTCGCGGCATTGCGCTGTGCGGTTTGGATGCTGGAATGGAAAATGCTGACCAGTTCATCACACTCGCCAAGTACAAATAACAGGTTGACCTCGTTTTTCACCCACGCTTTCCGTTTGATCAGCCGTGCCCAGCGGCGGGTTTCAGGCAATTCCTTGAGGCAGATCTTCAGTTTGTGAATGAAATCGTCGCGGGACTCTGCGGCTTCCGCCTCGCCATGGTTGGGATAAGGTGACGTACCGGAGCGTAAAACTTGTCCCGCGATGTGATTACCGGCCCGGGTGTTCGGAAGCATTTCCGACAGATCAATGATGGCCGAGGCAAATTCCAGCAACCGTTCTTCCAAATCAAATTTTCGGTTTCTACCAGCGCCCTCATTGAATTCCAAAACCTTTCCTTCCGAATCCTTCGGCGTTGAGCGTTGAATGTTGAATGTTGAATGTTTCCCGTTCTTCATCTCATTCCTTATCCTCGCTCCAGCGGGGCGCCAGTTCATTCGCAATTCCCAGATGATCGAGCACCCGCGCCACGACCGTGTCGGCCAGCTGGACGATCGTTTTCGCCCCGGAATAGAAGCTGGGGTTCGCCGGCAGAATCACCGCCCCGGCCTGCAGCAGCAATTCCATGTTCCGGACGTGCACCAGGCTCAACGGCGTCTCGCGCGGAACCAGGATCAACTTTTTGCGTTCCTTGAGCACGACATCCGCGGCGCGCAGCAGGACGTCTTCGCTGTAACCGTGGGCGATCCGGCCCATCGTGCCCATGGTGCAGGGAATCACCACCATCGCGTCCGGCGGGTTCGAACCGCTGGCAAACGGCGCATTCATGCTTTTCAATCCGTGAGTCTCCACGCCGGCCGGCAGCTTCAGCCCGCCGGGCAATTCCCCGGCAATGACCTGTTGCGCGTAGTTGCTTTGCACCACGTGGATTTCGTGCGACCGCGGATCGAGATTGTCGAGCAGCCGCTGGGCATAAAGCGCGCCGCTGGCTCCGGTGATGGCAACGAGTATTTTCAAGGCAAACCTTTTGTCGAAATTATGACCGAATCCGGCGGCGCGGACAAGCCGGTCAAAAAATCCTCCTCGTCCTCGATTTTCCCGGATCGATGGCGAGAACGAGAAGGAGGGCGATGAATACTGCAAAACAGCTTGAGTCCGGTTCAGTCATCCGCACAATGGCCTGGTGTTCAAACCAGCGACCCGTTCAATAGTCATGCTTGCCGGCGCAGCGGCGCTTTTAACCGGATGCGCCTCCGGTCCGGTCATTCCGAATGAAACCATCTCGGAAACGCCGGGCACGGGCGGCGAAGCGGCCGAACTCAACTGGTCGACCACCAACGCCGCCGGAGCCTTTCCGGTATCGCAGTCCGCTCACCCGGCCACAACCGCGGCCCGAAGAAATCCCGAGCCGGCGGCGCCGATCACGACCTGGACGTCGCTGGACAACTGGGCGCAGCAAAATAAAATCGGCCGGCCGCGCCTGGTGTCCCATACGCCCGTGGCCACCTACAGCATCAGCACCGCCAACGGCACGCTCGTGCTCGACATCGGCAGCCGCGAAGCCGCCTGGAACGGCGTGGAACTGCAGCTGGGTTTCGCCCCGCAATTGATCGACGACCAGGTGTTCGTTCACGGCCTCGATCTGCAGAAAAACCTCGAGCCGCTGTTGCTGGATCCGCCGTTGAAGTTTGGCAATCGCGTCGTCGTGATTGATCCCGGCCATGGCGGCGTGAACGTCGGCACCCATAGCGTGGTGGACGGGCGGTTTGAAAAGGAATTCACCCTCGACTGGGCGCTGCGCCTGGCACCATTGCTGACCGCCAACGGATGGCAGGTTTACCTGACCCGGACCAACGATGTAGACATTGCCTTGTCCAACCGGGTCGCCTTCGCCGAATCGTGTCACGCGGATTTGTTCATCAGCCTGCATTTCAATTCCGCCGCACCGGATGAAAGGCAGGCGGGGCTGGAAACGTATTGCTCCACGCCGGCCGGGATGCCGTCCAGCCTGACGCGGGACTACGCCGATATCTGGTCGCAATCCTATCCCAACAACAGTTACGACGAGCAGAATGTGCAGCTGGCGATGCTGCTGCATACGGTGATTCTCCACGCGACCGGCGAAGAAGACCGCGGCGTGCGCCGGGCCAGGTTCATCGGCGTCCTGCACGGCCAGCGCCGACCCGCAGTGCTGGTCGAAGGCGGTTATTTATCGAACCGCCACGAGGCGAAGCTGATCGAAAGTTCCGAATTCCGCCAAAAACTCGCAGAGGCGGTCGCGGACGCGCTGCGTTAAATGCAAAAAAACGAAGATGGAAGATAGAGGATGGAATATGGCGGTCATCCGAAATTTTCGGGAATTGAATGTTTATCAACGGGCGCGCATTGAGGGGAACCGCATTTGCAAAGCGACCCAAACATTCCCGCCCGAGCAGAAATATTCGCTGACCGACCAAATCAGGCGCTCATCCCGGGCAGTGAAATCCATGGTCGCCGAAGCCTGGGCGCATCGCCGATATCCCGCAGCATTCATCAACAAGCTCGCCGATGCTCTGGGCGAAGCCACGGAAACGCAATCATGGCTCGATGACGCTCCGGACTGCGAGTCCATTTCGGTTTCGCAGCACAAAGAACTGGACGCTGCATGGCAATCCATTGGAGCCGGTTTAAATAAAATGATCGAACGTTCATACGATTTTTGCAAAAACGAGGCCTGACTTTCAATCCTCCGGCTTCTATCCTCTTTCTTTGCTCGCCATATATGCCATCTTCCATCTCCCATCCTCCATCTTCGTTTATTTTGGTCACCGGCGGCGCCGGCTTCATCGGCTCGCACCTGGTCGAGCGCCTGTTGGCCGACGGCCACACCGTGGTGGTCATCGACGATCTTTCGACCGGCAGTTTGGAAAATCTCCGGGCGGTCAAATCCCATCCGCGCCTGCGCGTCATCCGGTCGAAAATTTCCGACTGCCGTACCCTGCCGTCCCTGGCCGCCAATGCGGAGTTTATTTTTCACCTGGCGGCCACCGTCGGCGTCGAGCTGGTGGTCAAATCCGCGTTGAGCGTCCTGGAATCGAGCTTTTACGAGACCCAGGTGTTGTTGCGGGCGGCCGCCGTCCGGCGTACGCCGCTGCTGTTGGCGTCCACCTCGGAGGTTTATGGCAAGAGCCAGAAGCCGGCGTTCGGCGAGGAGGACGACCTGCTCATCGGGCCGCCCGGGCAATCGCGCTGGAGCTACGCCTGCTCGAAGCTCACCGATGAATTTCTGGCGCTGGCCTATGCGCGGGAAAAATCGCTGCCGGTCATCATCGCCCGCCTGTTCAACACGGTCGGGCCGCGCCAGACGGGCCGTTACGGCATGGTGTTGCCGCGATTCATCGCCGCGGCCAAAAAAAATGAGCCGCTCAAGGTTTACGGTGATGGCCGCCAGACGCGCTGTTTTTGCTGCGTCCACGATGCCGTGGAGGCGCTGGTCCGGTTGCAACACTGCCCGAAGGCACGCGGCGAAATCTTCAACATCGGCGGCACGGAGGAAGTCAGCATCCGGGAACTGGCCCGCCGGGTGGTCAAAACCCTTGGCTCAAAATCAAAAATCGGACTGGTGCCTTACGACCGGGCCTACTCGCCCGGATTCGACGACATGCGCCGCCGCAAGCCGCGGGTCAACAAGCTCGGGCGCTACGTGAAATTCCGTCCGCGCACGCCGCTCCGCGAAATCATCCGGCTGACGGCTGGGTGAAAGGCATTCTCCGGAACCGGCCCTGCGGTTATGAGAATTTCCATCGTCGTTCCTGCCTTCAACGAGGAAAAAATTCTTGGCGCCACCCTGGCCCAAATCAAATCGGCCTGCGGCGCATTCGCGCCAGTCGGCTGGGAAACCGAATTGATCGTCTGCGACAACAATTCCACCGACCGGACTGCAGCAATTGCGCAGGCGGCGGGCGCCATCGTAGTCTTCGAACCGGTGAATCAGATCTCCCGCGCGCGAAATACCGGCGCGGCGAGGGCAACCGGCGACTGGCTGGTCTTTGTGGACGCGGACTCCCGTCCCGGCACCGGACTGTTTGCCGACATGATCGAACAAATCCGGTCCGGCGATTGTCTGGCCGGGGGGGCAACCCTTCAATGGGACCGAAAGCATCTCCCCATCAGCTGGATGATGCCTTTGCTGAATGCGGGATTCCGCTGGAGACGGCTGCTGCATGGCGCGTTCATTTTCATTGAAACGGCCACGTTCCGACAACTTGGCGGGTTCAGCATCGAAACCTTCTCGGGCGAAGACTGGGAATTGAGTTTGCGCCTGAACCAACGGGCAAAAGAATCGAACCGGCGGTTCGTCATCCTGTACCGGCATCCGATTGTGACTTCGGGACGCCGTTTTGGAGATTATTCTGTGCTCACACCATTCAAAGTGTTGTATCGCACCATTTTTGTTCCCCGCCGAATCCAAATCAGCCGCGAGGCGGCCCGCCGGTGGTATGACCGGCGTCGATGACTAAATCCGGATTCCTTCCCGCTTGAGCAATTCCCGTTTCCAATCCAGGCCGCCGCCAAAGCCGCCGATTTTGCCGTGCGCGGCCAGCACGCGGTGGCATGGAACCAGAACCGGGACCGGGTTGGCGCCGCAGGCGCTGCCCACAGCCCGCACCGCCTTTGGCCGGCCGATGGCCCGCGCCATTTCCCCATAGCTTTTTGTCTGGCCGGGCGCCAGCTTCATCATTTCGCGCCAGACCGCCTTTTGAAATTCCGTTTTGCCGGTCCAGTCCAGCGGCGGCAGCTTTTTCGGAGCGCGACCGGCGAGGACATTTTTCAAAGCCGCGGCAGCAAGGCGATGCCATCCGCGGGCGGCGGAAGAAACCCGCGGCAGCGCCCTGCCGCCGGAGCGTCCGGGCCGGCCGCGATGGGGAAAATCGAGCCCGGCCAATCCGTGGTCCGAATAATGGGCGACAAATGTTCCGAGAGGTGTGGCAATGGAAAGTTTCATGGACAAACTCCTTCTCCCGGTTTTACCGGTGATGCAGATAAACGAGAAACATGCCGAGCAGGATGGCGAGAAATAAAATTGTCAACGCGATAAACCGGTTGCGGGCGACGCGCTTTTCGTAACGCATCGGGCGCAGGCCATGGACGCCGCCCGCGGCCAGGTAGGTGACCAGCCGCGGATTGCTCGTGGTTGGCCGGCGGAAATGGTTCCGGAGCCGGGCCCACATGGCCGGCAAATCGTATTTCCGGAGGCCAAGGTCGTTGAACTGATCGGGGGCGGCGGTTTCCTCGGCCTCGGGCACGGGATTGACTTCTTCGAATACCGGTTCATGCGCCGGCGGCGGCGGTTCAGGCGCGCGCGCGACGGTTTGCCCATGGGGAATGGCTGTGGAACGCAGACGCGGAGCCGGCGCCCGCTGAATCTGGGAATCGAGCTTTTTAATTTCGGCTTCGAGGGCGGCAATCTGGTCGGTGAGCGCACGCGACCGGTCGGATATCGGATCAACTTTTTTCTTCGCGGGCCCCATACGGCATTCAGTGACGGATCGGCGCGGACATCCAGATCGCCACCAATACACCCAGGGTACACAGGACCACCAGCACCAGCGGCCAGGTCATGGCCAGGCCGATTTTGCAAAGCTCACCGAAGCGGAGATTGGCCAGGGGTGAAACCGCGGGCACCGGGACGCCCTCCGGCTGGGCTTCCTCCTTCGTTTCACCCGCCAGGACGGCAAATTTGAGCCGGGCCGAATTCCATTCCATCCGCGCGTTTTCCACCGTCGTCAGCCCGCGGGTCAGTTCGATGCTGAAATTTTCCTTGGTCCAGGCCTCGTCGTGGATGGCCTGGATTTTATCGAGGGCGTCGCGGAAATCCGTGATGGTTTTGACCATCTGTTCGGCGTCCCGCCGGAAATTGAACTCGGCTTCCTCCAGCAGGCCCAGGCCGCGGGTGAGGTGATGGATCATTTCCTGGCGGCCGGTCTGGAATTCGGTCTGGCGCCGGCGCAATTCCTCCAGCGAGGCGCGTTCGCGTTCGAGATCCTCCTGCGCGCGCTTCAGTTCGGCGAGTTTTTGCTGCGCCTCGACGACCTTGCGGTCCACCTCGTCGCGCGTCGGCGCGCGCAGCGGGTCGCCCGGAGACACCGGCGTGCCGTACGGCGATTTGTGCGCCTGGAAATCCGTGTCCACAAACTCCGTTGCATCATAATCAGAAGCCATATCGCGACTTTAGTCCCGCCGCGCGAAAGTGTAAAGCCGTGTTTGCGCTTGTCACTCCGCCTTTTGCGGCTTACAGTTTCCTCGTCATCGACGCGAGGATTTTGAAATGATCGAACTGATTCAGTTTCCCTGGAGTCCGTTCTGTATGGTTCAGCGGCGCATTCTGAAATTTGCCGGTATCCGTTTCAAAATCATCAACATTCCTCCGCAGGACCGCTCCCTGGTCTGGAAGCTGACCAAAAAGCGTTACTACGGCGTTCCCATTGTCCGCAACGGCCGGACCGTGGTGTTCGAAATCAACGACGACTCCCAGGTCATTGCCAAATATCTCGACGAGGAACTCGATCTCGGCCTGTTCCCGAACAAGTGGTGCGACGTTCAATCCATTCTCTGGCGCTGCATTGAAAATGAAATCGAAGCCGTCACCTTCCGGTTGAACGACATTTACTGGAAGGAATTCGTCGCCGCCAAAGACCAGTTGCAATATCTCCGTTTCAAGGAACGCAAGTTCGGCCGCGGCTGCCTGGAGCAATGGCGCCGCGACCAGAAATCCTGGCTCCAGCAGCTGGAGGAGCGGCTGGTACCGTTCGAGATGATGCTGACGCACCTGCCGTTCATCCTCGAGGACCGCCCGCGCTTTGTGGATTTCGACCTGTTCGGCATGCTGGAGAATTTTCTTTATTCCGGCCATTACCAGTTGCCCCGGCGGCACAAGCAGATCCAGGCCTGGCACCGCCGGATGCAGACCGTCAAAAGCACTGATTTCGCGTGAAAAATTACATTATCGACACCAACGTCCTCCTTCACGACCCCAATTCCCTGCTGAGCTTCGCGGACAATCATGTCCTTATCCCCATTGAAGTCATTGAGGAAATCGACCGGTTCAAGCGCGAATCCACCGAACTGGGCCAGAACGCGCGCACGGTTTCCCGGATGCTCGACGGATTCCGGGGCGACGGCAGCCTGAGTGAAGGCGTGAAACTGCCCAACGGCGGCAAATTGAAAATTGCCTTCTACAAAAACGGCCACAGCAACAACGGCGACGGCGGATTCAACGGCAACACGGTGGACAACCGGATCCTGCTGCTCGCCGCCAGCGTTCAGAAGGCCCAGCCCAAAAACCCCACCGTGCTGGTCAGCAAAGACATCAACCTGCGCATCAAGGCCGATGCGCTCGGGTTGCTGGCCGAGGATTACGAGACCGACCGCGTTTTCATCACCGACCTCTACACCGGCATGGCCGAGATGTCGGTCAGCTCCGATAAAATGGCGTCCTTCCGCGCCAACAGCGAACTCGAGCTGGAAACCGGCAAGAAATATTTTCCCAACGAATATTGCACGCTCACCGACGAGACCAATCCCAAACGCACGGCGCTGACCAAGGTGGATGCCACCGGCACCCGGCTGGTGCCCATCATCGATTGCCGCGAAGGCATCTGGGGCATCAAGCCGCGCAACCGCGAACAGCACTTCGCCTTTGACGCCCTGCTCGACGACCGCATCAAGCTGGTCACGCTCATGGGCAAGGCCGGCACCGGCAAAACCCTGCTCGCCATGGCCGCCGGATTGAAACGCACCGTGCTCGACCGCGAATTCCGCCGGCTGGTCGTCGCCCGGCCGACCATTTCGATGGGCAAGGAACTCGGTTTCCTGCCCGGGTCGCTCGAGGAAAAGCTCGCGCCTTGGATGCAGCCGATCCATGACGCGCTCGAGATGTTGAGCGACCTGAACATGGGCCACGACCATCGCCGCAGCGGCGACCTGATGCGCTCGGGCAGCATCGTCGTGGAGGCGCTCAGCTACATCCGCGGCCGCAGCATCGCCAACCAGTTCATGATCATCGACGAGGCGCAAAACCTGACGCCGCTCGAAGCCAAGACCATCATCACCCGCGTCGGCAACGGCACCAAAATCATTTTCACCGGCGACCCGTACCAGATTGACAATCCCTACGTGGACTCGTCGTCCAACGGCTTCAACTATGTCGTCAGCCGTTTTCGCGACCAGGCGATTGCCGCGCACATCGAATTGCAGAAAGGCGAACGTTCCGAGCTGGCCGAGCTGGCGGCCAACATTTTGTAGGCTTGAAAAAGCCGGTTGCGGGTTCAAAATCGGAACACCGATGCGAGCCCCATCCCATTCCGGAACGGCGAACGGACCGCTGCTTCATCCAGTCCCGGTGCGTTTCCATTTCACGACAGCCGGGATAGACTTTTTTGCATGCGGAACCTTCAACCCGTCTGAAACCTCAGCCTCCGTGCCGTTCGTCCGGGATGGTGCGGGGAATGCTGCCTGAACCCGAAAAAGCTATGTCAAACGCAACTTTTGGAGTCCTGCTGGTCGGCCAACAGACCGAATGCCTGCGGCTGTTGCGCGAACAGCACTTTGAAGTGACCTGCGCCGATGGACTGGCGGCGGGATTGGACCAGGTGAAGACCGCGCCCGTCGGCCTCGTGCTCCTGTGCCTGTCGCTGCCGGACGCCAAGGGCAAGGAAGCGTTCAACAAGCTGCACAAGGCCGCACCGCAACTGCCGATCGTCATCCTGTCCACGCCGGCGGAGGAAAAACTGGCCGCCGGCCTGATGGCGCATGGAGCGCAGGATTATCTGCCGATACCGGAGCTGGCCGGTCCGATGCTGGCCCGGACCATTCGCAACGCCAGCGAACGCCATCTCATCCGGGAGGAACATCGCCGGGCCGGGTACCTGCTGGAGCTGTTGATGGACAACATCCCGGATGCCATTTATTTCAAGGACAAAGCCAGCCATTTCGTCATGATCAACCGGGCCCACGCAAAACGGTTCGGCCTGGCCAACCCGCAAATGGCCGTGGGCAAGTCGGACGCGGATTTTTTTGCCGCCGACCATGCCAAACAGGCGCGGGCACACGAAGAACAGATCATGCAGACCGGCAAACCGCAGGTGGCGGTCGAGGAAAAGGAAACCTGGCCGGACGGCCGCGTGACCTGGGTGTCCACCACCAAAATGCCGTTGCGCGACCGCGCCGGGCGCGTGTTCGGCACATTCGGCATTTCCCGCGATATCACCCAGCACCGGCGGATCGAACAGGTGCTGGCCGAGCGCACCACCGAATTGTTGAAGGAACGCCTCCTCCTGCGCACGCTGATCGATAACCTCCCCGACGCCATCTACGCCAAAGATTCCGCCGGGCGCAAAACCATGGCCAACCCGGCCGACCTGAAAAATCTCCGCTGCAAATCCGAAGCCGAGGCCATCGGCAAAAGCGATTTCGACCTCTTCCCGCGCGAACAGGCGCAGAAATTCTTCGACGACGACCAGAAGGTGCTGCACGGCGAACCGGTCATCAACCGCGAGGAATATTTCGTGGATGACCGGGGCCGGAAACGCTGGCTGTTGACCAGCAAACTGCCGTTGCGCGACCAGGCGGGAAAGGTCATCGGCCTGGTCGGCATCGGCCGCGATATCACCGAGCACAAGAAAGCCGAGGACGAACTGGCCTACGAACGCGGCCTGTTCCGCACGCTGATGGAGTATCTGCCGGAAGCGATTTATTTCAAGGACGCGCTCTCCCGCTACGTGCGCGTGAGCCGGACCAAGGTCAAAAAAAATCTATCCCTGGTCCGGCAGCGTTACCGGGAGGCCAACCCGAATGTGGCGGAAAAAGACTGGCCCGCTCACCTCCAGGGCGAGGAACAGTTTGTCGCGTATGTCACCGGACGGACGGATTTCGACGTCTATTCGGAGGAACGCGCCCGAACGGCGTACGACGACGAGCGGCGGATTCTGGAAACGGGCGAACCTCTGGTCAACAAACTGGAAAGCACCCGCACCGTCGAAGGAACCACTTCCTGGGTTTTGACCACCAAGATGCCCTGGCGGGATGACGACGGAAACATCATCGGCACCTTCGGAGTTTCCCACGACATCACCGCGCTCAAGGAGGCCGAGGAGAAACTCGCCGGCTATACCCGGCAACTGGAACTGAAGAACCGGCAGACCGAAGAGGAACTGAAAATGGCGCGCGAATTGCAACTGGCCATGCTGCCGCATGAATTCCCCAGCCTGCCGCATAAGAACAAACATCTGGAATTTTTCAGCTTCTTCTTCCCCGCCGGCGCCGTCAGCGGCGATTTCTTCGATGTGATTCCGCTTTCGGACACCAGCGTGGGCCTGTTCATCTGCGATGTCATGGGCCACGACGTCCGCGCGGCGCTGGTCACCGCCATGATGCGGTCCCTGGTGGTGGACCTGAGCGCCACCACGTCCGACCCCGGCGAATTGCTGGCTCAGATCAACCGCGAAGTGGCGGGCGTCTTCAAGCAAACCGATTCCACCATGTACGCCACCGCGTTTTACCTGATCGCCGACGTCGCCAGCGGGGAATTGCGCTTCGCCAGCGCCGCCCATCCCGAACCGATCCTCGTCCACCGCGAACACGGCACCGTCGAATGGCTGGGCCGCGGCGCCGGCCAGAAAAAAGGCCCCGCCCTCGGACTTTTCGCCGAAGGAAAATTCCCCACCCACCGTTGTCCCATGGAAGCCGGCGACCTCGTCGCCCTGTTCACCGACGGATTGATCGATGTCGAAGGGGCGGATAACGAATCCTTCAGCCCCGAACGTTTGCTGGCAACCATTCACGCCCGGACCCAATTGCCCACCAAGGAGCTCTTCACCGGATTGCTGGATGAAATCAAACAATTCTCCGCCAGCTCGCAATTCGAGGACGATGTCTGCGTCGTGGGCATGGAAATCAACCGCATCGAAAAGTCTGCCAACGGAAAGATTTGATGGTTCGGCCGGCATTGGAGCGCCGGGCGCCGTCCCGGCGCCGCCGCTTCAGTTTGGCCGATATCCCGTCGCGGATTGTGAACAATTATTTTTTGTGCTTCCCCACCGGGCCGATACGATAAGTCCATGGCCGGCGATTACGAACAGTTGCTCGACGCGACAATCCAACATCTCAAAGATCTGAAAACGCGCGGCGTAAACTACTTGGCCGTCGCCCCCGAAACGCTCGCCGCGCTGGCGAAACCGGCGGCGCCGCCGACGCCCCGGACGGTCGCCCCATCCGCAATCCGCAATCCCCAATCCCCAATCGCCGCTGCCGCCGCTGAACAGACTTCCCTGTTGTCGCTGCCCGGCGAAATCACGCCCGCCCCGGCCGCGTTGCTGGATCCGGCGGCGAAGTCCGCCGCCTTCGCGGCACTCCGCGAACGCGCCCTGGCCTGCGTCAAATGTCCGCACCTGGCGTCGTCGCGCAAAACCGTCGTGTTCGGCGTCGGCAACATCGACGCGCAACTCATGTTTGTGGGCGAAGCGCCGGGAGCCGATGAAGACGAACAGGGCGAACCGTTCGTCGGCAAGGCCGGCCAACTGCTCACCAAAATCATCCAGGCCACCGGCCTCCAGCGCACCGACGTGTATATCGGCAACATTTTGAAGTGCCGGCCGGATACCCCCGGCCAGGCTGCCGGCAACCGCAAACCGACTCCGGACGAGATGGCCACCTGCATTCCGTTTCTGCACGAACAGATCGACCTCATCCGGCCCAAAGTCATCGTGGCCCTGGGCGCGACCGCGGTGGAGGGGTTGCTGGGCAAAACCATCGGCATCACCAAACTGCGCGGCACCTGGAAAACCTACCGCGGCACGCCGCTGATGCCGACGTATCATCCGGCCTATCTCCTGCGCAACCAGGCGATGAGCGAGAAACGCAAGGTCTGGGAGGACATGCTGCAGGTGATGGAAAAACTCGGCCTGCCCATCAGCGAAAAACAGCGGAATTATTTTTTGAAGGCGTAACTCGATAACGTAGCAGCCGACGAGAGGAGGCTCTAAACAACTTTCTGATTTCCAGAAATAAATTGGAGCCTCGTTACCTCGGCTGCTACGGATCGATGAATTCCTTAACGAAGTGATTGCCTCACCGTCATTTTCCGCTATAACCAGCGCCTCATGCATCACTTGCTGACGATTCTGGCGGACTGGTACACCCGCCTGCTGCAAACCTGGGGCGCGCCGGCCATTGCGCTGATGATGGCCATTGAAAGCACCGTCTTTCCCGTGCCCAGCGAGGTCGTCATCCCGCCGGCGGCGCATATTGTATGGACCAAAGGTTTTCAGTTGGGTGGCACTTTATTCGGGGGACCGCTGCTCGTGGGTTGGACCGGGCTGGTCGCGATCATCATCGCCGGCGCGCTCGGTTCGTGGCTGGGCGCTTCCATCATGTACTGGGTATCGCGCCTGGCCGGGCGGCCGTTGATCCTGCGGTACGGCCGGCTGGTGATGGTCCCGCCGGAAAAGGTGGAAAAGGCCGAACGCTGGTCGGACCACTACGGCGCGATGGGCATTTTCATTTCGCGCCTGCTGCCGGTGGTGCGGCATCTTATCGGCATTCCCGCCGGCATCGTGCGGCTCAACTACCTGTATTTCTCAATCTTCACCCTGCTGGGCTCCGGCGTCTGGTGCGCGGTGTTGTCCTACGTCGGCGTCAAGGCCGGCCAGGATGAGCAACTGATGAAGGGCGAACTGCATCACATCACACTCTGGCTGGGCGGCGCCGTGCTGGTTCTGGGCGGTCTGTATTATTTCTTCGTCCACCGGCACATGACGAAAAAACTTTGACATGGATTCCGCCGATTTTCACAGATTGAATCCGTGAAAATTCGTGAAATCCGTGTCAAATCCCGATTTGCGCCCCGGCTTTGAAATCCCGTTCCGGGTCGCTATTTGATGAGGTTCAAACTGTACGGATATCGGTAATCCTTCCCGTCGTTGGCGCTGATACCGGCGACGATGGCAAAGATCAGGCCGCACAACGCGATCGCCGCGCCCAGGATGAAGAACACAAAACCGATGCAGATAAAGGCCAGGATGAATCCCACGATAAACGACGCCAATACACCGATTAAAATCGTAAGCTGAAAGTTCACCGCGGCTTTGCCGTGGATTTCCACGGACGGGATTTCATGCTTCTTGATCTGCCAGATCAGCAGCGGGCCAAGGACATTGCCGAAGGGGACGCCGATGAAACCCGCCAGCGCGCTCAAATGACAGAGCATGTTCCAGGTCCGCGCCTGGCTTTCCGGATTGGGCGGAACGATCGGTGCCGGTGGCGGCGGTTGAATGGGAGGCGGGGTCTGGCTCGGGTTTTCAGACATAGTTTCCCTTTCGGTTGATTGGCCGCTCAATACGCCGGTTTAACCGGCAGCGCAAGGACGAATTTTCTTTGCGTCCGGCCGCCTTTGCGTTGAAATTTACCCGTGCCTTTGACTGAAGCCATCCGCCGGAAAATTGGCGAACTGCCGCACAAACCGGGCGTCTACCTGATGCGCGACCGGTTCAGCACGGTCATTTATGTCGGCAAAGCCCGCGACCTGCGCAAGCGCATCGGCCAGTACTTCCATCCGTCGCGGCGGTTGGGCTGGGATTTGAAATTTACGGCGCTGATCGACGCAGTGCACGACCTGGACATTCACCTGGTCCGGACCGAGCCCGAGGCCCTGCTGCTCGAAGGCAAGCTGATCAAGGAATTTCATCCCCGTTACAACATCAGTTTCCGGGACGATAAACGGTTCCTCATGCTCAAGGTCAACCTGAACGACCCGATCCCGAACTTCGTCTTTACCCGGCTCCGGAAGGACGACGGGGCGCGGTATTTCGGGCCGTTTTCGAATTCCGGCGCCCTGCGCAACACGCTCGCCCTCGTGCGGCGCCAGTTCAACCTGCGCGGTTGCCGCGTCTTCACCCCCGGCGAGAGCGACTACAAGCATTGCCTGTATGCCCACCTCAAGTATTGCACCGCGCCCTGCGTCGGCAACGTCAACCGGGAACAATATCTGGAACAGGTCCTGGCCGCGTGCGACTTCCTGGACGGCCAGTGCGCCGAAATGAAGGAACAGTTGCAGGCGGAAATGAAAAAAGCGGCGGCGGCGCGCGATTTCGAAAGGGCCGCCGGCCTGCGCGATCTGATCCGCGACCTGGAAACGACGGCGAAGAAGCAGAGGACGTTCGAGCGGGTCCCCTACACGCTGCCGCTGGCCTTCAATCCGCAACGCGACCTGGTGGAACTGGCGGAAGTGCTGGGCCTGCCCGGGCCGCCGCAGCGCATCGAGGGCTTCGATATCTCCAACATCAGCGGCACCTTCGCCGTCGCCTCGCTCGTCAGTTTCAAAAACGGCCGGCCCGACCGGGCCAACTATCGCCGGTTCAAAATCAAAACGGTCGAGGGCCAGGACGATTTCGCGAGCGTGGCGGAGGTGGTGCGGCGGCGCTACACGCGGCTGCTGAATGAATCGGCCGCCCGCGTCCCGGCGGATACTGACAAACATGAAGGCGGCCAGGGCGTGCCGGAGGAGCTGCAAAAACTGATGGATGAAACGAGCCGGAAAATGCGGCGGGGCCTGCCCGTGAAAAGCAAAAGCGAAGATGGCGCATTGAAGCGGGACAATGGCCAAACGGCCACATCCTCCATCTTCCATCTTCCATCATCGTTGAAAAACGCGCTTCCAAATCTGATTCTGATCGACGGCGGGAAAGGGCAGTTAAACGCCGCCTGCGAGGAACTCCGGCGCCTGGGCCTGGAAGACATTCCGGTGATCGGCCTGGCGAAGGAATTCGAGGAGATCTACCGGCCCGGCGAAAGCCAGCCGCTGCGGCTGGGCGTCGAACATCCGGCGGTGAAACTGCTCCAGCGCGTGCGCGATGAATGTCACCGGGTGGCCAACAGCTACAACGCGCAGCTTCGCCTCAAGCGGATTTCGGAAAGTGTGCTGGACGAATTTCCCGGCATCGGCGAGCGGCGCAAACAAGCGTTGCTGAAAAAGTTCGGCTCGGTGCAGCGATTGAAAACGGCGACGTTGGAACAGATCGCCGCGGTGACGGGCTTCGGCGGCAAGGCAGCGGCGGAATTGAGGGCATTTCTCGAAGCACGGTCCACCCCGGCGCCGTGAAACGGCTCACGCGCTGCGTTTTTTGAACCCGTAGATCGCCGTGCCCAGGCCGACGGCGGTGATCGCCATGCCCAGCAGCAGGAATCCCAGTTGCGCCGCCGGCATGGCATTGTGATCGCGATACCAGGCCATCGCCGGAAGAATGAAGGCCGTGCCACACAGCACACCGAAGATTCCAAACAGCACCAACAGAGTTCGTTTCATAAATGTCCTTTCACTTTTTTTGAATTCCCGTCGGAGCGCGTTGGCCCGGCCGAGCCGTTGAACGGCCGTGGCAAACGCCTGCGACGGGGATGTTCCTGACTGTCCGAGTTGCTCCACTTCGTCGCGCAGATGGCTTTCCAGCTCCTCCAGCGGCACGGGCGTTTGGATGCCGGCGGCCAGCATCTGCCGGCGCCAATTCGCGATGGCGGTTTCGAGATTGAACATGGCCTTATTCAAATAACGGCTTTGCCTTTTTGGAAGAATGCAAAAGCCAAAGAGAAATGAGATTGAACAATGTATATACGATCGCCAACACGGAAACATTCTTGAAGGCGGTTACCTGGGCGATGAAGGCAATCAGTCCCAGAATGGCGAGGAGCCGGAGGGTCCGTGCTTCTTTGAGGTTGCCGCCAAAAAACCGGACACTGGCGACCATGCCACGCAGGCAAACAACCAAAATCAACCAGACCAACACCAAACCAACGTTCACCAGGCTCACCCCCTGCCCGATGCTGATTGAAGATGGAAACACCGCCAGCTGAGCGGCCAGCGAGAAAAAAATCGACGAGCAATAGGCCAGCCAGAGCAGGGCAAGAGCGCGATGGGTTCGCCCGGCTCGATCTTCCCCAAGCCAATCAAGAAAACCGCCGGCTTTTCTAAATTCCGCCTTGAGCCGGGTGGGTTGACCAACTTGTTTCGCGGCCATTTCAAAGGCATTTTGTTCCGTTGCGCCGGTTTGAATTTGCCGCTCGATTTCCTCCCGCAAATGCAGCTCCAATTCCTCCAGCGGCACGGGTGTTGTGATTCCGGCGGCGAGCATCTGCCGACGCCAGTCCGCGATGGCCGATTCGAGGTCAAACATATTGCTCCTTTTGCAGGCCGGAGAGAACGGAATGAACCAGCGACCATTGCTCCTGATGCCGCGTCATGGCGGCCTTGCCGTCCTTTTTGAGCGAATAATATTTCCGTTTCCGCCCGGTCTCGCTCTCGCCCCAGCGCGACTTGACCAGGCCCCGGCGTTCCATCCGGTGCAGGACCGGGTACAGCATCCCGTCGGTCCACTGCAGTTTGCCGCCGGACCGGGCCTTGACCTCCTGGATGATGGCGTAACCGTAACTCTCGCCCTTCGCCAGGAGCGACAGAATCAGCGGCTCCGCCGAGGCCGCCACGAGTTCTTTCCGAATCATAGCAATACTATACATAGAGTTTATATGTATGTCAAGCGGGATTTTTCGGCAAAAGAAAAACGTGCCATTCTGCCGGATTGGTGGTTTAATTTTCCTGATGAACATTCAAGTGGCGGTGTTGTGCGACGCCGCGACCGACGACAACGGCAAATTGAACCTGCTCGGCGCTTTCGACACCATTTGCGCGCCGCAGATGCCCGTGATGCACCCGCAATGCGCCGTGGCGCTGCGCATCACCTTCAACACCGGCGACGAGGGCAAACACAACCTCCAGCTCAATTTCATGGACGCCGACGGACGGTCCATCATGCCGAATTTCCCGTCCATCCTGGTGGACGTCGTCCTGCCCGAGGACATCCATTTCGTCACGCGCAATTTCATCGTGGGATTTCAGCAGCTGAAATTCGCCGACGCCGGGCTCTACTCGGTGGACGTCCGGTTCGACGGCCAGTCGCAGGCCACCATTCCCCTCCAGGTCCGGCATATCCCGATCGCCACGGCGTGAGCCGCCGCAGGGGCCGGCTTTCCCGCCTGCCGGTTCCGGGGATTTTTATATCGAGACCTTTGCAAAATTGGAGCGCCGGCCTCCGGCACGGCGTGAAAACCAACGTTCTCCGAAATGCCGTGCCGGAGGCCGGCGCTCCGCAATGCAGGAAAATGGGTTTTGCAGAGATCTCACATCCCGAACCCGCATTGCCTCACGCGCAGTTGAAAACTTCGCCATCGGCAACTCGACAGCCTGCCCCGCGGAATCCGCCGCAAATTTTGCCTTTGAACTTCACGTCCAGACCGACATATTTTCCGCATGGCAAAAACTAATCACGAACCCATTCTGCAACTCGAATTGCCCGGCGTCAAAAAACTGCGCAGCGGCAAGGTCCGCGACATCTTCGATCTCGGCGACGCCCTGCTGCTGGTCGCCAGCGACCGGATTTCGGCCTTCGACGTCATCATGCCCAACGGCATTCCGCGCAAGGGCGAGGTGCTCACGCAGATTTCGCATTTCTGGTTTGAGAAATTTTCTTCGCTGGTGCCGAATCATCTGCTGGCAAAGGCCAGCGATCCCCTGCCGAAGAACCTGCAGCCGTTTGCCGCGCAACTCGAGCGCCGGTCAATGATTGTCAAAAAGGCCAAACCGCTCGCCATTGAATGCATCGTGCGCGGCTACCTCTCCGGCTCCGGCTGGAAGGAATACAAAAAGTCCCAAACGGTCTGCGGCATCAAGCTGCCCGGCGGCCTGACCGAGTCCGCCGAGCTGCCGGAACCCATCTTTACGCCGTCCACCAAGGCCGAAGCCGGCCACGACGAAAACATTTCGTTCGAGCAGGCGCAAAAAATCGTGGGACCCGACCTGGCCCGGCAGGCCAGCGATCTGAGCCTGAAAATCTACAAGGCCGGCCGCGATTACGCCCGCCAGCGCGGCATTATCATCGCCGATACCAAGTTTGAATTCGGCCTGAGCGACGGGAAGCTGATCCTGATCGACGAGGTGATGACGCCGGATTCCTCGCGGTTCTGGCCGGCCGACCAGTACGCGCCCGGCAAAGGCCAGCCGAGCTTCGACAAGCAATTCGTCCGCGACTACCTGGAAACGCTCGACTGGGACAAAACTCCGCCCGGCCCGCGGCTCCCGGACGACGTCGTCGCCAAAACCAGCGCCAAATACCTGGAGGCCTACGAACGGTTGACGGGGAAGAAATTGTAACATCAAATGAACGAGCGAAAAACGCGACATCGCCGGTTTTTGGTGGCTGCCAACAAATCCCGATGAGCGTTGGGCAGGGACGCTTACGCTTGAACAACATAAATCACCGAAGCTGACAATAGCAGTTCCGAAGAGCGCTTTTGAATCATTAGACCAGAAGCTAACGGAGTTTGCAGAAATAGTTCGCGATAACCGCCATTATTGCACCCATCACAATCCAGAAGATTTGAAGGCAGGCAGGGTAGTATCAGGCGCAAAACTTATTCGCCTGAACGAAAAACTGAAATTAATTTTCCAGATGTGTATGCTGACTGAAATGGGCATTTCGTCCGATCGCCTTAGTGGATTGCGCCGACAACTTGCCTCAGAAATAATGGAGCTTATTTAGTCGAAGATTTCCGTTTCCCTTCGCGCCTTTGTGTCTTTGTGGTAAAATGGCTTCATGCAGACCGAGCGGTTGATTTCAGAACATCGCGGCGCCGGAGAGAATCCGCCGAACCGGTTCGAGAAAATTCATCTTGAACCGGATACGGACTGGAATCCCGAGGAGGATGATGGTGGCCGTCCGCAAGGACCCCGGACGCAATTTTTCAAGGATCAAAGCCAGACCATCATCGCCCGCAATGACAGTCCGGATGTCGGATTTCAGACCAGCCTCAATCCCTATCGCGGCTGCGAGCACGGCTGCATTTATTGCTATGCCCGGCCCACCCACGAATATCTCGGCTTTTCCGCCGGGTTGGATTTCGAGAGCCGGATCATGGTCAAGGAAAACGCGCCCGAACTGCTGCGCGCCGAGTTGACGTCACCGAAATGGAAGCCGCAGGTGATTTTCATGAGCGGCGTGACGGATTGTTACCAGCCGGTGGAAGGCCGGTTGAAACTGACGCGGCGTTGCCTGGAAGTGTTGGCGGAATTTCGCAACCCGGTTTTTCTCATCACCAAAAATCACCTGGTTACGCGCGACATCGACGTATTGTCCGAACTGGCAAGGCACCAGGCAGCGGAAGTCTGGCTGTCCATCACCACGCTGGACAACGAGCTGCGCAAAATCATGGAGCCGCGCACCTCGCCGCCGGCGGCGCGGCTGGCGGCGGTCCGGGAGCTGGCGGCGGCCGGCATTCCCGTGGGCGTGAACGTGGCACCGGTCATTCCCGGCCTGACCGATCCGGAACTGCCGGCCATTCTGCAGGCCGCCGCGGATGCCGGCGCGCAGGCGGCGGGCTACACCATCGTCCGGCTCCCGTACGCGGTCGCGCCATTGTTCGAGCAATGGCTGGCCACGCATTTTCCCGATCGCAAGGAAAAGGTCCTGAATCGCCTGCGTTCCCTGCGTTACGGAAAGTTGAACGATTCGCAGTGGGGCACCCGCATGCGCGGGGAAGGCATTTTTGCCGACCAGATTGAAAAACTGTTCGAAGTGGCCCGGTGCAAGGCGGGGATCCGCGGCAATAATCCGGAACTTTCCACCGCCGCATTTCGTCGTCCCCCTGGCGCCCAGCTTACGCTATTCTCCTGACGTGCAAGCGCTCGTCGAAGATTTTCTGCAATACCTCCGCCACGAACGGGGCCAGGCCGAGCACACCCAGAAAACCTATGCCGCGCTGCTGCTTCAGTTCACGCGCTGGGCGGAAAAACACGGAATTTCCGACTGGCCGCAGGTCGAGCTGAAACATCTCATGTCGTTCCTGCAACACGAACGCGAACGGCCCCTGGCCGGCGAACCCATCGAGTCCGTCAAGCGGCTGAGCAGCGAGAGCGTTTACCTGGAGATTGCCGCGTTGCGCGCGTTTTACCGGTTTGCCGAGACGGAAAAACTGGTACCGGTGAACGTGGCGGAAAACCTGTCCCTGCCGCGCCGCTGGAAACGTCTGCCCAAGGCATTGACCGACCAGGAAATTGCCAAAGTGCTGGCGCCGGAAATGCCGGAGACGCCGGACAACCTGTGCGACCAGGCAATCCTGGAACTGGCCTATGCGTCCGGCCTGCGGCTGGCGGAGCTATGCAGCCTGCGGCTCGAACAACTGCACCTCGAAGCCGGGTTCATCAATGTCATCGGCAAAGGCAACAAGGAACGCGTGGTGCCGGTCGGGCGCAAGGCGGTGGAAGCCATCCAGCGTTACCTGTCCGCCGGCCGGCCGAAACGGGTGACGGCCAAATCGCCGGCGAACGTCTTTCTCACCCGGCGCGGCACCCGGTTTGCCACGGTGACACTCTGGCTGCACATCAAACAGCGCGTCCGCCGGGCGGACGTGGCGCGCAACATCACGCCGCACATGTTGCGGCACAGCTTTGCGACACATCTGCTGGAGCACGGCGCGGACCTGAGGGTCATCCAGGAACTCCTGGGCCACGCGAACATCAGCACGACCGAGATCTATACGCACGTCACCGGCAACCGGCTGCGGGACATCCACCGGAAGTTTCATCCGCGGGCATAAGGCGCGAGACAAGAGACGTGATCCGTGATCCGTGATCCGTGACCCGCCGCAATCGCAAATTCACGCATCATCTATTCAAAATCATAGACCACGACCCGTTCCACCAGGGGTTTCACATATTTTTCGACGAACTCGGTATGGCCGGGATGGTTTTGGTACATCTGCTCCGCCGCCTTGTCCCGGAAAGCGAGGTTCAATGCCACCTGATAACTTTTTTCCACCACCGACCGCTGGCTCGGAGACATTTTGCCGGCGTGGAAATGCAGCAACCCGGGAATGTTTTTCAGCAGCCGGTTGGCGCCGGCGACCAGTTCATCGGGCGCCGCCCGTTTGATCGGAATGGTCCAGAAAATCACAATATGTGAAAGCATGGCGCGCATTGTTACCGGCGCGCGGACGGCGGCAAGCGAAATTTCCATTTTGCGTTCCCGCGCCCGGGAGTAAAATGAAGTATGAATCTCCAGATGAACCTCTGGTTTGCAGCCGCGCTGTTCGCCGGGCTGATGCCGGTCCGCGGCGCGGATGGATCTCAACCCCCTGCCGCCATGAATCTCACTCTTACCAGTACCGCCTTCACCGAAGGCCAGGCCATTCCCGCCCAATACACCTGCCAGGGCGGCGACAGCTCGCCGGCGTTGGCCTGGACGGGCACCCCGGCCAATACCAAAAGCTTCGCGCTGATTGCCGATGATCCCGATGCCCCGGCCGGTACCTGGGTGCATTGGGTCATTTACGATTTGCCGTCCACCACCCGTGCGCTGCCGGAGAACGTCGCCAAACAGCCAGTTCTGGAGGACAATTCCAAACAAGGCCTCAACGATTTTCAACGAGTCGGCTACGGCGGACCATGCCCGCCTGCCGGAAAGCCTCATCGCTATTATTTCAAGCTGTTCGCGCTCGACGAAATGCTCTACCTCAAACCGGGAGCGACGAAGAAAGATGTGGAACTCGCGATGAAAGGCCACATCCTGGCCGAGGGGCAGTTGATGGGGACCTATCAAAGAAAATGATGCGCGATGCGTGAAACGTGAGCCGCGATGCCAGGTATTATCAGCCGGCCGGGTTATCACGCATCACGGATCACGCGCGACGTTTTACGCCTAAATTCTCCGCTTTCATTATGGCGTAAAATCGTGTTCAGTGTGCGCCGCCTATGAGCAAAACCGCATTGTTGTTCGCCGGACAGGGCGCCCAGACCGTCGGCATGGGCAAGGACCTGGCCGAAAAATTTCCATTGGCCAAAACCTGGTTCGACCGCGCCAACACCGCCCTCGGATACGACCTCGCCGGCGTGTGTTTCAATGGTCCGGAGCCGGAGTTGACCAAAACCGAGAACGCCCAGCCGGGGATTTTTCTCGTCAGCTGGGCCGCCTTTCAATTGCTCAGGGAACAGGTGCCGACGCTCCAGTTCGGCGCCACGGCGGGCCTGTCGCTGGGCGAATTCACCGCGTTGGCGGCGGCGGGGGCGATGAGTTTCGAGGATGGCCTGCGACTGGTGCGCCAGCGCGGCCGGTTCATGCAGGAAGCCTGCGACGCCACCCGGGGCGGCATGGCGGCCGTTATCGGTTTGGATGAAGCGCCGACGCGCGAAGTCTGCGCCGAAGCCGGCGTCGTGCTCGCCAATTTGAATTGTCCCGGACAACTGGTCATCTCCGGCGAATCGGACAAAATCGCCCGGGCCGTGGACCTGGCCAAGGCCAAAGGCGCCAAACGCGCGCTGGCCCTGCCCGTCGCCGGCGCCTATCACTCGCCGCTCATGGCTTCCGCCCAGCCGAAATTGCAGGCGGAACTGGCCAATGTGAAGTTGTCGCCCCCGTCCGTTCCGGTCATTTCCAACGTCACCGGCCTGGCCCACGGCGGTGCCCCGGACATTTCCCGCCGGCTCGTTGAACAGGTCACCGCATCGGTGTTCTGGGAAAAATCCATGCGCTGCCTGCTTTCCCAGGGATTCACCCGGTTCATCGAACTGGGACCCGGCACCGCCCTGAGCGGATTCATGAAGCGTATCGACAAAAATGCGCAACTGCTGAACGTGGCGGATGTGAGCAGCCTGGAGACAACAGTTAAATCGTTAAATGGTTGAATCGTTGAATCGGTTTTGCTTCCCAACCATCACTGACGATGTAACGATTTAACAATTCAACGAATCACCCGTTAATTTATGAGTCAACTTGCCAATCAGATTGCCGTGGTCACCGGCGCCGGCCGCGGCATCGGCCGCGCCATCGCCCTGAAATTTGCCGCCGAAGGCGCCGATGTCGTCTGCGTCTCGCGCACGGCCGAAAATTCGGAAAAGGTCGCCGGCGAAATCCGCGCACTCGGCCGCAAAGCCTGGGCGCACGCCCTCGACGTGGCGGACGCCGCCGCCGTCAGCGCCACCGCCGAAACCATCCTGGCCGAGGCGGGCAAGGTGGACATCCTGGTCAACAACGCCGGAGTGACGCGCGACGGCTTGCTGATGCGCATGAGCGACGCGGACTGGGACGCGGTGCTGGACACCAACTTGAAGGGCGCCTTCCTGGTGACCAAGGCGTTCAGCCGTTCCATGATCAAGGCGCGGGCCGGACGCGTCATCAACGTTTCCTCCGTCATTGGTTTGATCGGCAACGCCGGCCAGTGCAATTACGCCGCCAGCAAGGCCGGCCTGATCGGTTTTACGCAGTCGGTGGCCAAGGAACTCGCCGCGCGCCATATCACCGTCAACGCCATCGCCCCCGGATTTATTGAGACGGACATGACGTCCGAGCTGAAGCCGGAAATGCGGGACGTGATTTTGAAGCAGATCCCGCTCGGAAGTTTCGGCCAGGCGGAGGATATCGCCGGTGTGGCGCTTTTTTTGGCCGGTCCATCGGCGCGTTACATCACCGGGCAGGTCTTGACGGTGGACGGCGGCATGGTCATGTAAGGCAGGCTTTCGTGCCTGCCGATGGCGAAGTTTCCAACTTCGCCGGGTAAAAGGGAGAATTGAACTCCAAATGGAGCCAAAATTCCGGAGATGGGACAATCCCCGGGACCGGCCCGCACGAGAGCCTGCCGGAAAACCCGTATAAGCAGGCATTTTGGAAAAAAATCAGATTCAATGCTTGACGATTTTGGTGTTCATGGCATAGAGACAGGGCAAAATTAACTTATGGCTGACAAACCTATAGACCAACGGGTAAAGGACATCATTGTCGAACAACTCGGTGTCAAACCGGATCAGGTGACGCCGGAAGCGAAATTCATCGAAGATCTCGGTGCGGATTCGCTCGATACCGTCGAGCTGATCATGGCACTGGAAGAGGAATTCGGCATTGAAGTCCCGGATGAACAGGCGGAAAAGCTTCTGACCGTGGGCGATGTCGTCAAATACATCGAAGAACATCAAAAGTAATCGCGGACTTTAAGCATCCGGGGCAGTTTCGACTGGTGTCAGCGAGCTGCCCCGTTTGATTTTTTATGCCAAGTCATTGGACAGATCGTCGGGTGGTCGTTACCGGCCTCGGGGTCGTGACACCGCTGGGCCATGAGGTCGAGACATTCTGGAAAAGCCTGATTTCCGGCCGGTGCGGCATCGACCGCATCACGGCCTTTGATGCCACGCCGTTCGACACCCGGATTGCCGGGCAGGTCAAGCCTTTCGATGCCACCGCCGCCTTCCCCTCGCCGAAAGAGATCCGGCGGACCGACCGCTACTCGTTATTTGGCATCTATGCCGGACACCAGGCGCTGCTCGATTCCGGGCTCCGGCTCGACCGGGAAAATCGCGACGAAATCGGCGTCATCATCGGTTCGGGCATTGGCGGCCTGTCCACCACCACCGAACAGCTCAAGATCCTGCTCGAACGCGGCCCGAACCGGCTGTCGCCCTTCATGATCCCCATGCTCATCAGCAACATGGCCTCCGGCATGTTCTCGATGTACAAGGATTTGCGCGGCCCGAATTTTGCCACCTGCTCCGCCTGCGCCACGGCCAATCACGCCATCGGCGAATCCTGGCGCTCCATCAAAATGGGCGATGCCCAGGTCATGTTCGCCGGCGGCGCCGAAGCCACCGTCGTGCCCATCGGCATCGGCGGCTTTTGCGCCATGAAAGCCATGAGCACCCGCAATGACGATCCCCAGCGCGCCTCCCGGCCTTTCGACAAGGAACGCGACGGCTTCGTCATGGGCGAAGGCGCCGGCGTCATCGTGCTGGAGGAACTCGAACATGCGAAACAGCGCGGGGCAAAGATCTATTGCGAAATTGTCGGCTACGGCAATACAGCCGACGCGCATCATCTCACCGCGCCGTCTCCCGGCGGCGAAGGCGCCGCCCGCTGCATGAAAATGGCGTTGCGCCAGGCCGGCCTGAATCCCGAGGACGTTTCCTACATCAACGCCCACGGCACGTCCACGCCCCAGGGCGACGTCTGCGAAACCCAGGCCATCAAGACCGTCTTCGGCAACCATGCCAGGAAACTGGCCGTCAGCTCCACCAAAGGCGCCACCGGCCACATGCTCGGCGCCGCCGGAGCGGTGGAAATGAGCATCTGCGCCCTCGCCGTCAAACACGGCGTCGTTCCGCCCACCATCAATTACCAGGTGCCCGACCCCGAGTGCGACCTGGATTACGTGCCGAACACCGCCCGGGAGTTGAAAGTAAACGCCATCATCAACAACTCCTTCGGCTTCGGCGGCCACAACGCCAGCATCGCGGCGAAAAAATTTGTCGGGTAGCACCCGCGTCCCGCGGGTGGTTTTTGGCGTCCTGCCGAAAACTCCGGGTATGAACTTTCTCTCCCTCATCGAATCCAAGCGTGAAGGGAAATCGCTCACGCCCGACCAGATCGGTAATTTCGTCCGCGCCTTCACCACTGGCAAAATCCCGGATTACCAGATGGCGTCGATGCTCATGGCCATTTATTTCCGGGGATTGACCGCTGCTGAAACCACCGCGCTGACACTGGCCATGCGCGATTCCGGCGACCGCCTGAAGTTTCCAAACGATTCCCGGCCGCTCGTTGACAAACATTCCACCGGCGGCATCGGCGACAAGGTCTCGCTGCCGTTGGCGCCCCTGCTGGCCTGCCTCGGATTTCGCGTGCCGATGATCTCCGGACGCGGACTCGGCATCACCGGCGGCACGCTCGACAAGCTCGATTCCATCCCCGGCTTCCAAACGCTGTTGTCCGCCAAAAAAATCGTCCAGCAGGTCCAGGACATCGGCTGTGTCATCTGCGGCCAGACTGACCGCATGGTGCCGGCGGACCGGAAACTCTACGCGCTGCGCGACGCCACCGGCACCGTGCCCAGCCTCCCGCTCATAACCGCGTCCATCCTTTCCAAGAAACTGGCCGAGGGCCTGCAGGCACTGGTGCTTGACGTGAAATTCGGCCGCGCCGCATTCATGTCAACCCGGGCCGAAGCCCGCCAGCTGGCGCAGGCGATGGTGTCGTTCGGCCGCCAATGCGGCGTCAACACCCGGGCGTTGCTCACGGACATGAACACGCCGCTGGGCCGCGCCGCCGGCAACTGGCTGGAAGTGAAAGAAGCGGTAGCCTGCCTCGAACCTCGTAGCAGCCGACGTGAGGAGGCTCATTTTAATTTGCGAATCCCGAATCCCGAATCCCGAATTTTCAATCAGAGCCTCCTCACGTCGGCTGCTACACCGGACGACCTCCACTCGCTCGTTCTCGAATGCGCCGCGCTGGTGCTGGTTCAGACGCGCAAATCGAAATCACTCGTTGCGGCGCGCCAGCGGGCCGCAGACTGCCTGGACTCCGGTGCGCCGCGGAAAAAATGGGATGAAATGCTGGTCGCCCAGGGCGCGGACCTGGCGGCGTTCAAACGAAAACTCGCTTTGAATTCCACTGCCCCGATCGTAGCCGAATTGAGAGCGCAAAAATCAGGTTTCGTGGCCCGGTGCGACGCGCGGATCATCGGCGAAATCGTCCGGGACCTGGGCGCCGGGCGGCTCACGCAGGAGGCTCGCATCGACTACGACGTCGGGATTGACCGGCTCGCCAAACCCGGTGATGCCGTTCAGAAAAATTCGGTCCTCGCCCGGGTCCACGCCGCCGACCGGGGACAAGCTGCCACCGCGATAACACGGTTGAAAACCGCGTTTAAAATTTCAGCCCGGCCGCCAGGCAAAACGGCGTTGGTCGCGGAAATCATTTGATTCTGCCGTGCGGCATTTGGACTGCGGCGGGAAGCGTAGCACCACGCCGCTTTTGAAAGCCGGCGTTCCGGCGAAAGCGATGTCGCCGCAGTGCAGAATCGCACCGTCAGTGCCGTTCCAATTTCTTCAGGGTTACCGCAATGATTCCAAAATCTGTTCCGCCGCGGCACGCGGGTTTTCGGCGGCATAAATCGGACGGCCAATGACAAGCCAGTTGGACCCGGCGGCGATGGCCTCACGCGGCGTGAGCGTGCGTTTCTGGTCATCGGCCTTCTCCGCCCCGGAGCGGACTCCGGGCGTGATCAGTTGCGTGCTGGGCGGGAGGAACTGCCGGAGTTTGGCGACTTCCAGCGGCGAACAAACCAGCCCGCGCAGCCCGGCGCGGGTGGCCACTATGGCCAGCCGGCGCACCTGGTATTCCACATTGCCATCAAGCCCGACTTCCTTCAACGCGCCGGCGTCAAGACTCGTGAGCACCGTCACGCCCAGGACCAGCGGCGGGGTGCGACCGGCCCGCCAGGCGGCTTCCTGTGCCGATTGTTCGGCGGCCTTGAGCATTTCGAATCCGCCGCTGGTATGCACCGTCAGCATCTGCACGTCGAGCTGCACCGCGGCGGCGACGGACTTGGCGACCGTGTTGGGAATGTCGTGAAATTTTAAATCCAGAAATACCAGCGCGCCCCGCTCCCGGACGCGATGAACGATGTCCGGACCGGCGCTGGTAAACAATTCGCTGCCGATCTTGAAACCACCGGTCACCGGAGCCAGCTGCTCCACCAGTTTCAACGCCGCTTCGGTGGTCGGCACATCCAGCGCGACAATGATGGGATTGCGCATCAAGGAGAGTTTAACCCGAATCGCCAAATCGCGACAAGCCGGGAGAGGGGATTTTGTTGCGGACCGCCGTTTTGACTTTGGGGCGGGGTTCCCCTAGCCTGCGGGGATGAAAGTCATCCGCCACACCGACGCGAATTTTGCCGACAGCCTCCGCGCCGTCACCGCGCCGTCCAGCCTGTTCGATCCGGCCATCGAACAACGGACACGGTCCATCCTGGAGGCCGTCCAGGTCCGCGGCGATGACGCGCTGCTGGAATTCACGGAGAAATTCGACGGGGCAAAACTGGCCGCCGGCCGGCTGGTGATCTCCCAGGCGGAACTGTTCAATGCCTCGCTGGCCGCCGATGAATCGCTCCGCGCCGCAGTGGCGGAGGCGGAAAAGAACATCGCCGGTTTCGCAAAAAAATCGCTGCGCAAGAACTGGCAGGCAAAAAATTCGCACGGCGCAACGGTCGGCGAAAAATTCGACCCGTTCCGGCGCGTGGGCGTTTACATTCCCGGCGGCAAGGCGCCGTTGGCGTCCACCGCGCTGATGACCATCACCCTGGCCAAGGCAGCCGGTTGCCCGGAAATCGTCGCCTGCACGCCGTGCGGTCGGGACGGCACCCTCAACGCGGCCCTGCTGTACGCCACGCGGGCGGCGGGAGCCACGGAGATTTACCGCGTTGGCGGCGCCCAGGCGGTGGCCGCCATGGCCTACGGCACCAAAACCATCCGCCGCGTGCAGAAGATTTTCGGTCCGGGCAATGCCTATGTCGTCGCCGCCAAACGCCTGCTCGTCGGCCACGTGGCCATCGATCTCCTCCCCGGCCCCAGCGAACTGCTGGTGCTGGCGGACGACACGGCCAATCCGAAATTCATCGCCGCCGACCTGCTGGCCCAGGCCGAGCACGGCTCCGGCCTCGAACGCGTCTGGCTGGTGACCACCTCGGCCTCACTGCTGAAGGCGGTCCAGACCGCCGTCGCCCGGCAGTTGCCCGGGCAGCCGCGGCGTGAATACATCGAACGCGCGCTCGACGCCAATGGCTGGTTGATCCAGGTGGCGTCGCTGTCCGACGGCGTGGCGTTGGCGAACCGGCTGGCCCCGGAACATTGCGAAGTCATGACGCGGAACCCGCGCCAGGTGTCGAAAGGCATTTTGACGGCCGGCGCCATTTTCCTCGGCCCCTGGTCGCCGACGGTGTTGGGTGATTACGTCGCCGGACCGAGTCACACGCTGCCCACCGGCGGTGCCGGCGCCTCGTTCCCGGGCCTGACGGTGGACATGTTCCAGCGCCGCACCAGCGTGGTGGAATACAACCGCGCTGCGCTGAAAAAAGCGCTGCCGGCGGTGAAAAAATTCGCGGAACTGGAAGGCTTGAGCGCGCACGGGAACAGCGCCAAAATCAGGATGTCCTGATTCGCTTCAGGCCCCGTCTTAAATCCCAATTATCGCCCATGCCTAATCCGCCCCCCGCCCTGCACTTGCCGCAATCGCTGGTCCGCCCGCTGGTGCGCCGGCTGCATCCCTACGTGTACGGCGAACAGCCGAAGATCCGGGGATTGATCAAGCTCAACACCAACGAGAACCCTTATCCGCCGTCGCCCAAAGTCCTCGCCGCGGTCCGGGCGGCGGTCGACGGCCGCCTGCGGCTGTATCCGAATCCGACGGCGGAGTTGTTGCGCCAGAAGCTGGCCCGGTTGCACGGTTGCGCACCGGACAATCTCATCGTTGGCAACGGTTCGGATGAACTGCTGGCGCTGGCCACCCGAACGTTCGCGGAACCACAATCGGGGGCTCGCGGAGCTCGCCCCTCCGAAATCGTTCAATACTTCGCGCCCAGCTATTCGCTGTATCCGGTGCTGGCGGACATTCACGGCGCGGCGAAAAACGCCGTGCCGCTCCGGCCGGATTTCGGCCTGCCGACTGTGGCGGAACTGAAACGCGGCCGCGCCTGGAAATTTAACGCCGCGCTGACGTTCCTGACCACGCCCAACGCGCCGGCCGGGCGCGGTTACGCGACCCGGGACCTTGAATCTCTTTGCCGGGCGCAAACCGGCGTCGCGGTGTTGGACGAGGCGTATGCGGATTTTGCGGAGGAAAATGCGCTGAAACTGGCGTTGAAATATCCGCACGTCCTGGTGGCACGAACCTTTTCCAAGGCATACTCGCTCTGCTTCCAGCGGATCGGCTATTTCATCGGTCACCGCGACCTGATCGCCGCGTTGCACAAAATCCGGGACAGTTACAACGTGAACGGTCTCGGCCAGGTGGCCGCGGCGGCCACGCTGGGGGACCTGCCGTATTACCGCGCTCATTTCAAAAAGATCATCGCCACGCGCAAAGAGCTGAGCCGCGAGCTGACGAAGCTCGGCTTCCGGGTTTTGCCGAGCCAGACCAATTTCATCCTGGCCCGGCCGCCGGTCCGGACGGCGCCGGAATGGCAACAGGCGCTGCGCGCCCGGAAAATCCTGGTGCGCTGGTTTGACTTTCCCGGGGTAAATGATTACCTGCGGATCACCATCGGCACACCGGCGGAAGCGGCCGCCCAGGTGGCGGCCGCCCCGCAAATCCTCCAGTCCAGAAACCGGCGGCGACCCGGGTCAGGCGTTATAACTGCCTGTATTTCCAGCATAAGTCGGCCTCACCGCGCTTGCCCGGCGGCAAAACCTTTTTCTTGGCCTCAGGCCCGGTTTTTGCTAAATGCCGGGTGTGTATTTCGAATACTACGGGCTGACGCTGCCGCCGTTCGACATCACGCCGAATCCGCGTTTTCTCTTTCTCACCGAGAAACATCGCGAGGCGCTCAACCATCTGCTGTACGGCATCCGGGAGCGGAAAGGTTACGTGCAGCTCACCGGCGAGGTGGGCGCCGGCAAGACCACCGTCTGCCGCGCCATGCTGCGGCAGCTCGACAATCACTTCTACACCGCCCTCATCGTCAATCCCATCCTGAGCTCGAACGAGCTGATGAAGGCCATCGCCACCGAGTTCGGCCTGGACGTCAACAACCTCGACCGGCACGGCACCGTCGCCGCCATCAACAGTTTCCTGATCCAGCAGGTCCAGCAATGCGGCGACGCCGTGCTGGTGATCGACGAGGCGCAGAATCTCAGCGAGGAACTGCTCGAGCAGGTCCGGTTGTTGTCGAACCTGGAAATGGAAAACCGCAAGCTGCTCCAGATTGTTTTGCTCGGGCAACCGGAGTTGCGCGACCGGCTGAACAGCCCGCGCCTGCGCCAGCTGCGCCAGCGCATCACCGTGCGGTATCACCTGCAGCCGCTGACCCGTGAGGAAGTGGCCCAGTACATCCAGCACCGGCTCGCCCAGGCCGGCGCCAAGGGCCGACCGGTTTTCACCAAGCCGGCGCTTTGGCGGATTTTCAATTATACCCGCGGCATTCCCCGCCTCGTCAATTCCATCTGCGACAAAGCCATGCTCGCCGGTTTTGTCGAGCACAGCGACGCGATCACCTACCGCATGGTGGGCCGCGCGATTCGCGAACTGGAAGGCAATATTCACCTATGAAGCCGGCGCGGAGCAGGGTCGCGCCATTCCCCGGCACCGACGCCAGACGGGTTCTCGGTCGGTAACCCGATGTTGCTGCGAAAACCATTCGCCGCCTCGCCGCTGTGGGTCCGCGTCGCACCCTTCGTCGTCTTTCTGGCGCTGACGTTCTGCCAGGGACAATTCGGAGACGCGTCGCGTTACTGGTTTTACCTGGCCAAGACGCTGATCGGCGCCTGGCTGATCCTGGAGATGCGCCCGTTCGTTTCCGAACTGCGCTGGGCGATCAGTTGGGAGGCCGTGGCGGTCGGCGTGGCGGTGTTCGTGATGTGGGTCGGGCTGGATCCGTTCTATCCCCAAATGAAATCTTCCGGGCCGGTCTGGAATCCCGCCGACCGGTTCGGCGCCGGGACGCCGGCTGCCTGGGGTTTCATGGTGATGCGCCTGCTGGGAATGACCCTCGTCGTACCGCCGTTGGAGGAAGTATTCTACCGCTCGTTTCTCTACCGGTACCTGGTGAAAGTCGATTTTCAGTCCGTGCCGTTCAACCGGTTTGCCGGGGTTCCGTTTCTGGCCACCGCCGCGGTTTTCGGCGGGGAACATTACCAGTGGCTGGCCGGGATTTTGTGCGGCGCGGCGTATCAATGGCTGGTGCTGCGCAAAGACCGGTTGGGCGACGCCATCACGGCGCACGCGATCACGAATTTCCTGCTGGGCCTGTGGGTGATCTGGCGGGGGGCCTGGCAATTCTGGTGAGGCCGCGACTCAATTGAAAATCTGACAGCGATAGAAACGGTGCGGAACCTGGTCCGCGTCCGGATCGGTGAAAATCACGTTGCCCGTAAACGGGCTGTTGGTTTCGATGATGGACCAATCCACCAGGTTGGTGGACGCTTCGATGACATATGCTCCCGCCACCGGTCCGGACAGCGTGAACTGGAACTGGCCGTCGCCCAGGTGGGTGGAACCGTTCATGGCCAGCGGCGGTGCCGCCTGCAAAATCACCTCAGTGGGCGTATAACGGACCCGCCAGGTGAGGTTCGACTGCGCCGGCGGCAGAATGACGCCGGCAAACTGGCCCGTCCGGCTGGTCCCGGCGGCAATGACAAAAGAACTGCCGCTGGTGGGAATGAAACCGTTCGTCAAGGTGACCCGCAACGCGCCATCGAGGCCAAGATTCTGGGCGTTCAACTGGTTGAACCCGGAGTAGGGCGCGTTGCCGCCCAAGCTGACCTGGTAGGTGCCGCTGCTCCCGCTGGCCAGGGTGCCGGGGTTGAGGTAGCCATGCTCCAGTTTAAGCGTACCGTTGTTGTTGAGCGTTCCCAGCGAAAATTGACCGCACGTTTGCTGGAAAGTTCCGCCTGGCTGATTGTTAAAGGGCAGCGTTGCATCCCAGTTGCCGTCGTCCTCGACGAGAAACAGGCCGCCATTGCCAAAACTGGCACCGCCGGATTGAGAAACGGAACCATCGCCAGTCCAGTAGATGGTTCCCAGATTGGTGCAATCTCCGGAGAAGCTCTTTCCCGATATCCCGTTTATTTCCATTTGGAAGCCAGGTGCAAAGGTGGCCCCGGTCATGCCTCCGCTGACCCAGCGCAGCAAACCCGGTCCGGTCCACGTTTGCCGGCTGTCCAGACTGGCATTCCCGCCATATTCGACGGTGCCATTGACAGTCAATGTGCCGCTGATCGCGATCAGGCTGGGCAGAATCCGGAGCAAACCGGTTCCAGTGAAGACCGTACCGTCCTGGAATCGACCCAGATTGAAACCGGAGGAGAGGATTTCCAACACGGCGTTGGTATCCACTTCAAAGGTACCCTGGTTGATAAAGGCCATGCCAATCATCAATTGGGCTGTGCCGCTGCCGGCAGGCCGCAGAACGATGCCGGCGTTGGTAAAGCTGCTATCGGACGCTGGATCCAGCACGCAATTGCTTTCAATGATGAACTGGCCGAGGTTGACAAACCCCGGGGAGCCATAGCCGAGGAACGTTCCGCTGCTTTGCCATTCTATCGTTCCCAGGTTTGTGCAACCGCCGGAGAAACTCTTTCCGTATGCCCCGGTTGCTTCCACGTGAAAACCCGGCGCGAAAGTAAATCCGTTCATCCCTCCACTGGTCCAACGCAGCAAACCCGGTCCGGTCCACGTCTGCCGACTGTCCGGACTGGTATTCCCGCCATACTCGACGGTGCCATTGACGGTCAGCGTGCCGTTGAGCGAAACCTGGCCGCTGGGCACAAATCGGAACAAACCGGCTCCGTCAAATACCGTGCCATCCTGGAATTGACCTCGGGAGAGGATTTCCAATACGGCATTGGTATCCACTTCCATGATGCCCACATTGACGAAGGCCATGTTGTTGACCTGCAGTTGCGCCGTGCCGCTGTCGGCGGGCCGCAACACGGTGCCGAGATTGGTAAAACTCCCACTAGGCCAGCTCATGGAGTCGAGCACGCAGTTGGTTTCGATGACAAACTGACCGAGGTTGACGAAACCGGAGGAACCCTGGGATAACAGCCGTCCGCTGCTTTGCCATTGCACCGTTCCCAGGTTGGTGCAAATACCGGTAAATGTCATATCATCGGATCCGCTCAACTGTACTTGTAACCCCGGAGCAAAGGTAAAGCCACTCATGCTTCCGCCTGTCCACCGTAACAAACCCGGCCCTGTCCAGATCGGCCAGCCGCCATAAAAATCATTTCCTGCAAACTCAACGGTGCCGTTGACCGTCAGCAGGCCATCCAAACCAACCGAGCTGTTGAGCGGGATTCGCAGCAAGCCGGCGCCATTGAAAACCGACCCGCCGAGGAATTGCGCCGTACCATTGGCGCCAAGAATGTTCAGCACCGCATTGGCATCCACTTCAATCGCGCCCTGGTTGATGAAAGGAGTGCTGTTGACCTGCAATTGCGCCGTGCCGCTGTCGGCGGGCCGCAACACGGTGCCAAGGTTGGTAAAACTCCCGCTGGGCCAGCCCATCGAATCCAACACGCAATTCGTTTCGATGACGAACTGACCGAGGTTGATGAAACCGGAGGAACCCTGGGATAACAGCCGTCCGCTGCTTTGCCATTGCACCGTTCCCAGGTTGGTGCAGATGCCGGTGAACGTCATGTCATTGGATCCGGTCAGCTCCGCCTGAAATCCCGCGGCAAAGGTGAAACCGCTCAGGGTCCCACCCGTCCAGCGTAGCAAGCCTGACCCGGCCCAGGTCGGCCAGCCGCCATAAAAATCATTTCCCGCAAACTCAACGGTGCCGTTGACCGTCAGGATGCCATCAAGACCCACCGAACTGTTGGCGGTAATCCGGAGCAAACCGGCACCGTCAAAGACTGACCCGCCAAGAAACTGAGCCGTGGTGGAGGCGGAAGCGATTTGCAGTGCCGCATTGGTATCCACCTCAATCGTACCCTGATTAAAGAAGGATACGCCCAGCGTGAGAGTTTTTTGACCCATTCCCGCCGGCAGGAGAAGAGTGCCGTTGTTGTGGAACTCCGGATAGGGAAAGTTCCCGGGCGATTGTGACAGTGCAAAATCGGATTCCAACACAAACTGGTTGTCGTTGGTAAAATAGAAACCGGGGAAGGCATAGAGGTTGGTGGCAAAACAGGAAACGATGCCGTCGTTGACCACCCGGCTCGCGAGGGTCTTGGAGCCGGTCCCGCTGATATTGAAATTCGCGTCCGGGTTGATCGCGATCGTGTATGGGCTTAACGAGCCGGCGGTCCAGTTGATTGTTCCATCGACCGTCATGGGTCCGTAGCCAAGAAAATCGGCCGCCAGATTCAAAACCGCATTGGAGACAATGACGGTATTGCCGTAACATTGAAATTGTCCGCCGACCAGATTGAGCGTCGCCGGGCCGGTGGGGCTGCCCAGGCTGAGGCTGGCCACCGTGGCCGACACATCAAGGACGACGGCGTTCGTGCCGGTCTGTTCCACGAAGACGTCCTGGGAATAATCCGGCACGACTCCCAGGCTCCAGTTCGCCGCGTCTGTCCACAGATTATCCCCGGCGGTTCCCGTCCAGTGATTTTCCACGGCCCGGGCGGAAAGCAATTGGAGTCCCAGCAGCGAAGCCAGAATCCGGGTGACAAGGCCAAAAGACAACAATGGTCGCAGGGATATGATTTTCACGGAATTCAAAGCCACTTAGTTTGATATTTGCTTATAATCTAGGCAGCAGATTTCGGGCCGGAATACCTCTCCTCTATTCCATCCAAATCCGGTTTATGAGCCGGTCGGAAGGGGTTTAAATCTAACGCGTTGCCGCGGGGCAGGCCGGCGCAATCGCAGGCCTTTTCATTGCTTCACCCTTTCGGGAATCCGCCGCTTTGGACGGCACGCCTGCGGGTTCCTGGGGTTACTTCAGCTGGATGTCGATCCGGTTGCGCTCGAGCGTGCTGCCTTCCTGCTGCGCGAGGTTGGAAAGCGCCTCGAAATAATTGGCCAGCGCCCGGATCTCCTGCGACCGGGCGGAGGTCAGGCTGTTCTGGAGTTGCAGGACGGTAAAGGTGGTGCTTTTGCCGACGGCATATTTTTTCTGCTCGGCGTCGAGCGCGGCTTCGGCATAGATCCGCGCCTGGCGCGTGGCGGCCACGCTTTCATAGGTGGACTGGGCATTTTTGACCGCGTTATCAATTTCGACCATGACGTTCTGCTCGAACTGTTTCAGTTTCAGGAGCAATTGTTGCAACGTCACTTTGTCGGCCTTGTAGGTGTTGCGCTGGCTTTGGATGCTCAGGGGCATCGACAGTTGCGCGCCGTAGGAATAAAAGTTGCGGTCCCGGGCGTTGATTTGGGCGAAGACATCCTCATAATACGCGCCCGCGCCGTTGTAGCCGTAGCTGCCAATCAAATCCACTTCCGGGTACAACTGGTTGCGATCGAATTTCAACTGGACGCCCTGGGCCTCGACATTCAACCGGGACTGGATCAGGTCAGGCCGTTCGGTCATGCCTTTGGTCCAACTGTCCTGCAAATCGAACAATTGCAACGGCGCATTGGTGATCGTGTCGGTGGGAAGGATGTCCGTGTCGTGCCAGGTCCGGTAGTTGGTATCGGCCAGCAGGTTCTTCAGCGTGTTCTGGTCCTGGGCCAGGGTATATTGGGCGGAAATCAGGTTGGCCTGGCTGGTGGCCACCTGCGCCTCATCCTGTTGCACGTCCAGCTGGGCCAGGGTACCGATTTGCGCCCGTTGCCGGTCCTGTTCGAGCTGCGTCTGGGCCAGCGTGAGCGCCTCCTGCTGCACGTCGAGATTTTCCCGCGCGTAAATGAGTTCGTAGTAGGCGTTTTCAACGGCCGTAACCGAATTGATGACCTGGAGACGCAACCCCTGCTCATCGGAAGCCAATTGGTTTTTGGCCAGCTTGATTGTCAGGCGGGTGCTGTCGATCCAGAAATTTTTCAGCAAGGGCTGCGTCAGGTTCACGCCCACCGAGCCACTGGCATTCTGGGTGATGGTGTTCGTGAAGTTCTGAAAACTAAGATTGCGCGTGCCGGTAGCATCGCCGTGAATATCATAGGTCATGCCCCAGGGCAACAGACCGGTCAGACTCGAACTGAAAACACCCGAGTCGGAGGTTTGGGCCGGCCGCGGCAGTCCATTGATGAATTCCCCGCCCGTGTCGTCATGCTGCTGCTGGCCGGAAAAACTGAAGTTCGGATCATAGCCGCCATAATCGGCGCGCACATCGAACAACTGGATTTGCGGCGTGTACCGCGAGATCTGCATGTCGAGGTTGTGCTGCAGGGCCTCCCGGATGCAATCCTCCAGCGACATCGAGCGGGCGGTCAGAGCCGCCATCTTGTTGGTTGGTATCACGAGAGTATTGGTATCGGCCGGAAAAACGACTGAATTGGTGTCCTGTCCGGCCGGCGCCGGGGTGCCGGGCAGGACTATGGCATTGGTGACCGTCTGGGCCATGGAAGATACCGCTGCAAGGACAAACGCCAAAAGAACGCTAAAACTTTTCATGATTCTCTCTGTGGTCTCTGCCGAAATTATATCCAACCAAAGACGCTCGGACGCACCCGAAGGTAACCGATTGGCTAATTTGACCGCGCTGCCCGGCAATAGTCACGCGCGCCGTCCGTTCCGGCCGGCGACCGCTCAACCGACCTTTCCAGCGGTCGCGGGAACGTCTTCGATTTTGGCGTTTTGTTCAAGGAACGCGAGCACTTTTTCGTGCGCCAGCTGGTCGTAAAGCTCCGGCACACCGTTGCGCTTCTGCAGGTCCTTGATAAACTTTTCTAGTGGAATCTGATAGGCCGTGGCCAGCGCCTGGGCGCGTTTCAAAACTTCCTCCTGCGAAACCTGAATGCCTTCCTTCTCGGCGATGCGCTGGACCAGGAAGGACAGTTTCACGCGCTCCCGGGCGTTCTGCGCCGCGGCGGAGTAAATCTCGTCCTTCTGCTTTTCAATCAGGTCCCGCGCCACGCCGCGCTGGGTGTTCTCCCGCACAATGTCGTAAACCACATTGCGGGTTTCGTGCGCGACGGCGGTTTCCGGCAGGTCAAAATTGGTGGCCCCGATCAGGGCGCGGATGATCTGGCCGCGGACGGCCTTGCTTTGCGAAAATTTCAACTCGTTCTCCAGGTCGCGTTGCACGCCCTCCCGGAGTTTGGCCAGGTTTTCCGCGTCGTATTTTTTGGCGAACGCGTCGTCGATCACCGGCAGGATTTTTTCCTTCACCTCCACGACTTCCACCGCGTAAACGCCTTTTTTGCCGGCCAGTTGCGGGGTGGCGAAGCCGGCCGGGAAATCCACGTTGACGGTGCGCTTGTCCCCCGCCCGGGCGCCGGTCAGCTGGTCGCCAAAACCGGGCAGGAAGGCGTCCGTCCCGATGTCGATCCAAAAATTTTTCTGTTCGGTCAAACCCGTGGCCGTAGGCGCCGTTTCGGTAATGGGCTTGGCGTCGCACGTCCCGGTGTAGTTCACCACCGCCACGTCGCCGGCCCGCAATTCCCGCGCCACCGTCTCGAATTTCATGTGCTGCCGGGCCAGCATCTCAATGGCGCGATCCACATCGGCAGCGGTGACCGATTTCGTTTCGCGTTTGGCCGGGAGACCTTTGTATTCCGGCAATTGAAATTCCGGGGTGGTCTCGATGGTGGCGGCAAATTGCAGCGCCTGGCCGCGCCCGAACTGGATTTCCTCAATATCCGGATAACCGATCACCGACAGCTTCTTTTCCTCCAGCGCCTGGCGGTAGGAATCGCCGATGAGTTTGCGTTTGACCTCGGTTTTGATGTCCGGCTCGTATTTTTTGAGCACCAGCGCGCGCGGCGCCTTGCCGGGACGGAACCCGGGCAGCGCGGCTTCCTTTTGAAAGCCCTTGGTGACGGTTTCAAAGACCTCATCCACGGCCTTCGCGTCCACTTCCACCCGCAGCAATTTCTTGCACGGCGCCAGATTTTCAACGGTAATATTCACAATAAAATCTCGTCAGCGAGCCGTGCACGATAGCTGACTCCGGCGGTTTCCGTCAACGGTTTTGATGGCTTGCCGCCGGCATTTGCGCTTTGATGGGGCGGCCATGAAACGAATCTTTTTCATCACCGGCACGGACACCGGCGTCGGCAAAACCGTGCTGACGGCCCTCCTGGCGGGCGACCTCCGCCGGCGAGGCCTCCCGGTGGCCGCGCTCAAACCAGTGAGTTCCGGCGGACGCGCCGACGCCCGCGTCCTGCAAACCGTCCTGGACGGAATGCTCACCCTGGATGAAATCAACCCGTGGCATTTCCGCGCCCCGGTTGCTCCGCTGCTGGCCGCCCGCCGGGAACACCGGCGCGTGAACATGGCCGACGTGGTGGCGCATGTCCGATCCACCCAAACGCGTTTTGATCCGGTGCTGGTGGAAGGCGCCGGCGGCCTGCTCAGCCCGCTCGGCGACGATTTCGATTCGCGGGATTTGCTTTCGGTTTTGCGGGCGATACCGCTGGTCGTGGCTTCGGACCGGCTCGGCGCCGTCAACCACGTCCGCCTCACCCTGGCGGTTTTGCCCCGCGCCGCTGCGGCCCGCACCCGGGTCCTGTTCATGGCGCCGCCCAAACCGGACGCAAGCAGCGGCACGAATGCCGAACTGCTGGGGAAATTTTTCGACCGGAAAAGAATTTTCCGCTTGCCCTGGATGGGCCGGAAGCCGGCAACGGAAAAGAATTTGGCGGACCCGCGGGTGCGACGCGTGCTGCGCGCCCTGACGGCAATGTGATTCAATTTTTCGGAACTTCCTTCGGCGGCAGGTTGGTGGCCCCGAATGATTCGTGCCACGGCTGGTGATGCTGGTAAAGTTCCAGCCGCTGCTGGATCGGTTCGATTTTTTTCATCTGCGCGGCCCGGGCGACGTCAAGGGCGTCCCGGGTGGCCCGTTGCGCATCGTCGAAATCGCCCGCTTCGGCATAGGCCATGCCCAGCACGTCGAGGACATACGGCTGGGAACCGCCGGTAAGGGCATTGGCTTTGGTGGCGAGGGCGCAGGCGGTCCGGCCGTCGCGGACACCAGGAGTTTCATCCGCCGCCAACACGTGGGCGGTTTGAGCCAGAATTTGAAAATTATTCGGATCAATTTGCAATGCCCGATTAAATTCGTCGAGCGCGTCGTGGTCGCGCCCCTGTTTGAGCCGCATCCGGCCCATTTCAAAGGGCGCCCACGCATAGTCCAGGTCCAGGCGCGCCGCTTCCTGGAACTGGGTTTCGGCCTCGTCGAAACGGCCCAGATCCGCCAGCGTGATGCCCAGGGTATTGTGCGCGTCCGGCAGTTTCGGTTTTAGCTGGACGGCTTTGACTTGTTCCGGCAGGGCTTCCTCCGGCCGGCCCATCTTCTCCAGCAGGTTGCCGAGATCGAAATATGCTGTCTCATTGTCGGGATCCAGGCGCGCGGCTTCCCGATATTGGGCCAGCGCTTCGGGCCAGCGCCCTTCCAGTTCGCACGCCACGCCATAATTGATCAGCGCATTCGGGTTCTCGCCGGTGACCGCGATGGCATGGGCGAAAAGTGATTCGCTGTCATGCCAGCTCCGCAATTGGCTCTCGGTCAGTATCACACAACCGGCGAGCGCCAGCCCACCCGCGACAGCAACCGGAGTCTTCAGAGACCGGAACCGGCTGATCATTTCCCGGGCTCCGAAGGCAATTGCAATGAATACGCCGATCAGGGGAAAATAAGTGTAACGATCGGCCATGGCTGCGCTGCCCACCTGCACCAGGCCGATGACCGGCACCAGCGTGCCCAGATACCACAGCCAGCCGACCAGCAGCCACCGATACCGCCGGCGACGGCTCCAGACAATCCATGAAATGACGCCCAACAGCGCCGCAGCGGTTGCCGCCATCGCCCGGATCCAGGACAGATGATTGGGTAACGGATAAAAAATCGCCAGGTGGGCCGGCCAGATCATTTTCACCAGGTATTCCAGGTAGGAAATCAACGCGTTTTCAAATCGCACGCCCAAAGAACGTTGCTCGAGCGTCATAATCGCCGCCCCGTGTTGCTGCACCTGAAAAGTGACGATGCACGAAACCGCCACCAGCACAAAGAACGGCAGCTTCTCAAGGATGAGGGTGGCGAGTGACGAGTGATGGGTGTCGGGCTTTGCGGTGTCCTTCGACTCTCGACCTTTGACCCCCGACCATCTTTGCAGCGGCCAGTAATCCAGCAACAACATCACAAACGGCAGCGTCACCACCATCGGTTTGCTCATCAATCCCAGCCCGAAACAGACCAATGCCAGCGCATAGTCCAGAGTCCAGAGTCGGGGGGCGAGAGCCCGAACCTCCGCTCTGCCCCTCGACGCTCGCCCTTCGACCCTCGACCGGGCATAGCCGGCATACGCCAGCAGCGTCAGCAGCCCGAAAAATGTGCTCAACACGTCCTTCCTCTCGGCCACCCACGCCACCGATTCCACGTGCAAGGGATGCCACCCGAACAGCGCCGCCACAAACGCCGCCGGCCACATCGCCCCCGTCAACCGCAGCAGCAGCACAAACAGCAATGCCGTGTTGGCGGCGTGAAACAGCACGTTGACGGTGTGATGCGCCCCGGCGTTGAGCCCGAACAATTCGCAGTCCAGCATGTGCGAAAGCCACGTCACCGGATGCCAGTTGCTGGCGTGTCCGGTCGTAAAGGCCCATTCGACTCCCGCCCAGGTCAGCCCGTTCTGGACCGCGCGATTTTCCGTTACGTACTGGCCGTCGTCATAAATGACAAAACCATCGCGGGTCGCGGGCAGGTAAACCAGCAACGTGGTCAACGCGAGCAACAGACCTATGAAGCGCGGGCGGGACACCGGCTTCTTTGTAGGCGATTTTTTCCGCCGGGCAAGCGCGGAGATTTAAAAGGTAGGGACAGCGCGCGGCGCTGTCCGGACGCCGCAGCGCGGCGCCCCACCGACGTATTGCCACAAGTCACTGATGGCTGGCAAAGGATTGCCGGAACGGCTGATGGTTCCGGTAGAGCTGCAGGCGCCGCTCAACCAGAACGGCGTCATTGGTCAAACCGGCCGCGCGGGTGAGATTCAGTGCCTGCTGCGCCGTTTCTTGTGCCGCGTCAAACCGGCCGAGTTCGGCGCAGGCCATGGCCAGCACGTCCAGCACGGCTGGTTCCAATCCCCCGGCCAGTGCGTTGGCCCGGGACGCCAGGGCAAAGGCCGCGTTGCCGTCTCGCACGTTCGGGTTTTCGTCGGAGGCCAAAACCTGCGCCAGGTAGGTCATGACCTGCAGATTGTCCGGATCATTCTGCAATGCCTGCCGGAATCCGGGAATCGCCTCCGCCCCGCGGCCCTGTTTGAGGAGCGCCTTGGCTGCCAGATAAGGCGCCCGCCAGTCCGTCGGGTCCAATCGGGCCGCCGCCGCATAATGCGCTTCGGCCTCGTCAAATCGGCCAAACTGAACGAGCAGCGTCCCGAGGTTGTTTTGAAATATCGGCTCGGCGGGGTTGAGCCGGACCGCCCGTTCAAATTCCGCCAGCGCCTCGTTGGTCCGGCCGGCATCGGCGAGCAGGTTGGCCAGGGTGTCGTGCGACGGCGCATCGTCGGGATACCGTTGCAGCGCCTGCCGCACCTCCGCGAGCGCTTCGTTGGTCTGGCCGGAACCGGCAAGCAACATGGCGAGCGAATTGTAGGTTTTGACCCGTTGCGGATTCAGCTTCAGTGCGATGCGATATTGATCGACGGCTTCGGTTTTGCGCCCTTCCAGTTCATAGACCAATCCGAGACAAAGATGCGCCGGCTCATTGTCCCGGGTCACCCGGATGGCGTGGGAAAAGAGCGATTCGTCATCCCGCCAGCAGCGCAACTGGTTTTCCGTAAGCACCCCGCAGGCGCCGAGCACGAGAACGGCGCCCGCAATCGGGACCATCGGAGAAATTCGAAACCGGCCCGCCCATTCACGAATCGCAAACGTCCCGGCAATGAACAATCCGACGGACGGAAAATAAGTATATCGGTCCGCCATCGCCGCGTGGCCCACCTGCACCAGGCCGATCACCGGCACCAGCGTCCCCAGAAACCACAGCCAGCCCACCAGCCCGTACGGATGACGCCGGCGACCGATCCAGACCATCGCCGTCACCGCCAGTAGCAGGGCCACACCCGCCAGCATCGTCGCCGGAAATATCGTTTTGGGTAACGGGTAAAAAATCGCCAGATCCGACGGCCAGATTATTTTGGACAGATACCGGACATAGGCCAGCGGCACATCGGCCAGACGGTATTCCGCCGGCATTTCCTGCAGTGAAACAACCATCCCGCCGTGATGTTGTACTCGAAAAGTGACGATGCACGAAACCGCCACCAGCACAAAGAACGGCAGCTTCTCAAGGATGAGGGTGGCGAGTGACGAGTGACGGGTGTCGGGCTTTGCGGTGTCCTTCGACTCTCGACCTTTGACCCCCGACCATCTTTGCAGCGGCCAGTAATCCAGCAACAACATCACAAACGGCAGCGTCACCACCATCGGTTTGCTCATCAATCCCAGCCCGAAACAGACCAATGCCAGCGCATAGTCCAGAGTCCAGAGTCGGGGGGCGAGAGCCCGAACCTCCGCTCTGCCCCTCGACGCTCGCCCTTCGACCCTCGACCGGGCATAGCCGGCATACGCCAGCAGCGTCAGCAGCCCGAAAAATGTGCTCAACACGTCCTTCCTCTCGGCCACCCACGCCACCGATTCCACGTGCAAGGGATGCCACCCGAACAGCGCCGCCACAAACGCCGCCGGCCACATCGCCCCCGTCAACCGCAGCAGCAGCACAAACAGCAATGCCGTGTTGGCGGCGTGAAACAGCACGTTGACGGTGTGATGCGCCCCGGCGTTGAGCCCGAACAATTCGCAGTCCAGCATGTGCGAAAGCCACGTCACCGGATGCCAGTTGCTGGCGTGTCCGGTCGTAAAGGCCCATTGCACTCCCGCCCAGGTCAGCCCGTTCTGGACCGCGCGATTTTGGGTGACGTAATCGTCGTCGTCAAAGATGCTGAAACCGTGACTGGCCGCCGGCAGGTAAACCAGCAGCGTGCCGAGCGCGAGAAGCAAAGCGGTGAGTTGCGGACGGGACATGCGTTTTGGCTTGTGATCTTTTCGTGAATCAGAGTGGCGATAAACCCTGCCGCTTTCCAATAAAAAGGCATTGCATTTTCCCGGCCGTCCGGCAGTATGGGTGCGGCAGGAAACAGCTCGACCTCCTGCCGCTTGGCCGCTATATCGGTTCCTCACGACCAGGAAAATTGTCGGCATGATTAACGGATACGTGTGCACTGTCGTGGGGGCCGCTTCCAATCAAGCGGAACTCATTTATGTCTGGGAACAGGCGAGGCCCGAAGCAAAGGCCATCATCGTCCTGCTCGTCCTCTTTTCCATCATCGCGTGGTCGACGATGTTCTACAAGGCCTCGCAGATGCGCCGGGCGCGGCGGTTGAACCACTATTTCAACGAGGAATTCCGCGCGCAAAAGACCGTGCTTGAGATTTACGACCGCAAGCTGCAGGTGGAAGGCTGCCCGTTATACTCGGTTTACCAGACCGGCTGCTCGCAGCTCGACGCGCGACTCCGCGGGCCGGGCGGTGAACGGCGCAAGCAGAGTGTCAGTCTCAAGAACATGGAACACGTCAAGCGCGCCATCGAAAACGTCGTGGCCCAGGAATCGTTGAAGCTGGAATCCGGCCTGATCCTGCTGGCCATCGCGGTGAGCGGTGCGCCATTCCTCGGACTGCTCGGCACGGTGTGGGGCGTGATGAGCACTTTCGCCGGCATTGCCCAACAGGGTGCTGCCTCCATGGCCGTCATGGCTCCCGGAGTTTCCGCCGCGCTGATCACCACCGTGGCCGGCCTGCTGGTCGCCATCCCCTCGATGTTCGGCTACAACTGGTTGGTACACAATTTGCGGGTATTTACCGTAAACCTGGACAATTTCGCCCAGGAACTCGTTTCCAAAATGGAGGCGGAATACCTGCAGGATGAATAATTTTTGAGATGCGAAGGTTTTCCCAGAAAAATTCGCTGGTGACGTTGAGTGACATCAACATCACGCCGCTGTTGGACCTCGCCTTTGTGCTGCTCATCATCTTCGTCATCACCACGCCACTGCTGGAACAGAGCATCAATCTCAAACTGCCCAAAGGCATGGGACAGCCGGACAAAAAGGTCGATCCGCGCAACGTCCGCACCGTCGAAGTCAGCGTCAATGGCAATTACCGCCTGAACAAGCAGTCCATCGGGCTGGACCAGTTGGTCGCCCGGCTGGCGGGAGAGTCCCGCGCCAACCCGGATCTCATCGTCTATATCCGCGCCGACCAGGACAGTCCCTACAAGAATGTTGCCGCGGTGATTGACGGCTGCCAGCGCAGCGGCATCACCCGTTATTCCCTGCGCACCGAACCCACCCGATGAACCGCCAGCAAAAAAAATGCGTCATCGTGACGGCGGGAATCCACCTGCTGCTGCTGCTGATCCTGATTGTCGGCCCGGCGTTCTTCGCGCCGAAAGCGAAGACGGAGGATGTGCATGTGCTCGACGTCATCCCGGCCAACCTGGTGGAGTCGGCCTTCAACAGCGGCGTCGCCAACGCCACGCCCCCGCCGCCCGAACCGGTCACGCCGCCGCAACCGCCGCCGCCCCAGCCCGTGGTGGTTCCCCCGCCACCGGCGCCGCAGCACGTTGAACCGCCCAAACCGGTCGTCCCCGACATCAAAAAGGCACCGATCCCGGAAAAACCAGAAGTGCATAAGCCGCAGATCAGCACGCAACTGGTGACGCGGAATGCGCCGAAGAATTCCACCCCGCCCAAAAACACCCAGCCGCAACAGCAGGCGCGGGAGGCGCGGGCCATCAGCAAAGCGCTCAAGAGTTTGAAAGCCAATTTGACGTCATCCACCGTTGTGGACATGCCGGGCACCAGCAGCGTGGCTTACGGCAGTTACAAGGACGCGCTGGGATCCATCTATTACGATGCCTGGACCCCCGAAGGTTCCGGCAGCGACGAGGTCAATGCCGTGGTCCGGATCACCGTCGCCGCCGACGGCACCGTCCTTGATGCCCGCATCATTACGCCTTCCGGCGACCAGAGAATGGACGACTCGGTTTTGCGCGCCCTGCAACGGGTCACCTCGGTTCCGCCGTTGCCGGATAAATCGAAAGTCCAACAGGAATTTACGATCATGTTCACCCCCAAAGCCAAACGAATGCTTGAATGAAAACCCATCGCATCACCTTTCTGAAAATTTGCCTGTTCACCATGCTCGGTCTGGCCGGCGCCGCCCTTTGCCGCGGCCAGGATTCAGGCGTCATCAAGGTCGTCAAGAATTATGATGTCCTGGGCAATAGCCCGCCCATCCTCGTTTCCCTTGAGGGCCTCACCGGTGAAGCCGCGGAGGTACTGAAGTTCGACCTGTACGTCCAGGGTTTTTCCTTCGTGGCGCCGGACGCCGCGCAATACCAGATCACCGGCTCCGGCACGGAAAACATCGAAGGCCGCGTTACGGACCGGGTTAGCAAGAGAATGATCCTGACGCGCAGTTACAACGGCGGATCACTGCGGCGGCAGGCGCATGCGTTTGCCGACGAAATCGTCCAGGCCATCACCCAAAGAAAAGGCATCGGCCTGACCAAGGTCGCCTTCAAGGTCCAGAAACCTTCCGGCAACGGCGAAATCTACGTGGCGGATTTCGACGGGCATAATCCGCAGGAAGTGACGCACGACAACACGATTGTCGCCGCCCCGGCGTGGGCGCCCGGACGGCTGGTGATTTATTATGACTCCTACAAGCTGAACAACCCGGACGTCTGGTACCACAACCTGAGCACCGGCCAGCGGCGCGTCATCGCCCATTATTCCGGCTCGAATATCAGCCCGGCCGTGTCACCCGACGGTTCAAAAGTGGCGATGATCCTCAGCAAGAGCGGCAGTCCGAACCTGTGGATTTCGGACGCCGACGGCTCGAATTTGAAACAACTGAGCCGTTCAGCCGAGGATGAATCGTCGCCCTGCTGGTCGCCGGACGGGCGCTGGATTTGTTTTGCAACCAAGATCGCCGAGCGGCGTGTCCTGGCCAAAGTGCCGGCTGACGGCGGCCCGATCCAGCGCATCCCCACCGCCGGCGCGCCCAACCCGACCGAACCCGACTGGTCGCCGGACGGCAAATGGATCGCCTTCACGTCGCAGGCCGGCGATTTCAACATTTGCGTTATGCCGGCCGACGGCAGCCAGCCGCCGACGGTGATCACTGCCGGCGAGGACCCGTCGTGGTCGCCGAACTCGCGGACATTGATTTTTACTCACCGCAATGGCTGGCACTATTCGCTATCTGTGCTTGACGTGTTTACCAAACAAGTCAAGGATATTGCCCGGGTTTCAGGCAACGACTCTCAGCCGGCTTGGGCACGGTAATTTGAAGTTTTAACCGAATTTTAACCAAAACAATTATGAAAACGATGAAACTGACCTATTGGATGGCGTTTGCCCTGGCGATCACGCTGGCCGCCACCGGTTGCCGAAACCACCGCCCCGTCGGCGTCACCACCCTGCCCAAAGGCGCCGGCAGCACGCCTACTGATTTGTCCGGAGGCGGCACCATTGCGAGTGATCAGGGTTCGCAGCCCGGGGGCGGACCGATGGCGAATATCGAAGAGATTCAAAACATGAATGCCGATCGCGGCGCCCTGGCGGCCAACACGGTGTATTTTGCCTATGACAGCGCGGCGGTCAGGAAAAGCGAACGGCAAAATATTGCCGCCGTGGCCTCGGCCCTGAAAGCCGACCCGAGCACCAAGCTGCAAATCGAAGGTAATTGCGACGAGCGCGGCACCGAAGAATACAATCGCTCGCTGGGCGAACGCCGGGCCCTGGCTGTCCGCCAGGCGCTGGTCAAAATGGGGATCAGTGGATCACGGATCTTCACCCAGAGTTTCGGCAAAGACAAACCGGCGGACCCCGGCCATGACGAATCGGCCTGGTCGAAGAACCGCCGGGACGAATTTGTTCTGCTTCATCCCAAGAGCGGCGCCTGATTGTAGGGCAGCTTTCCAGCCTGCCGATGGCGAAGTTTCCAACTTCGCCGGAGACGTGTTTAAAATCCGGGGTTGGAAAATGCCCGGAATCGGCAGGCAGGGAATGCCTGCCCTGTTGCTTTTGGGCCTTTACTATGGGCCGTTGCGGGCGTACGCTTTGAAGTTAGATGAACTATATGAATAGCATGTTCGCTGCATTTCTCGGCGGTTGGGAATGGGTGGTCGTCCTGTTGGCCGTCCTGCTGCTGTTCGGTGCCAAAAAAATCCCCGAACTGGCCAAAGGCCTGGGGACGGGTATCAAGGAATTTAAAAAGGCGACCCGGGAAGTGACGGACGAAATCCAGAATTCGACGGTGGACACGCCTCCGGCCAAGCCGCTGGGCAATGCCCAGACACCGCCTTCGCCCGCTCCTTCGCAAGCAACGCATCCGCCCCAAACCTAACCGGTACGCTCTGGCATGGCCGGCGACGACGAAGCTGAACGCCCTGACGAGGTCGAAGGCGGCCCGGTCAAGACGTTTCTCGAACACCTCGAAGATTTCCGCTGGGTGCTCATCCGGAGCGTCGTCACCCTGTTCCTCGGCATGCTGGTCTGCCTGTTCGGCGCCAATTACGTCATCCAGATCATCAAATGGCCGCTGATGCGCGCCCCGATCGCCTACCCCGGAACCAACCAGATCGCCGTCGTCAGCTTCGGCACCAATCACGTCGGCAATTTTCAGCTCACCCCGGAACAGCAGTCCGTCCTGAACCTCGGCACCAACCGTTTCGTGGCCGTCGAGGTCGAGCCGCTCACGCTGGGCACCAACCAGGTCCTCGGCTGGCAGGTGCGCGATAATCCCGCAGCCGTCGCCAATGCCCAGCGGATGAACATCGAGCTGATCAATCTCAGCCCGGCCGGCGGATTTGTGGTGGCATTTCAGGTGGCGATGTACGGCGGCGCAGTGCTGGCCTCGCCGTTCATTTTTTATTTCATCGCGTCCTTCGTTTTCCCGGCGTTGAAAATCCGCGAACGCAAATACGTCTACCGCGGGTTGCTGGTGGGCATCGGGTTGTTCCTGGCCGGCGTGGCCTTTTGTTACTTCGCCCTGCTGCCCGTGGCGTTGACGGCTTCCCAGATGTATTCCCGCTGGCTCGGCCTCGGCGCCTTCCAATGGCGCGCCGAGGATTACATCAGCTTTGTCTGCAAATTTCTGCTGGGCATGGGACTGGGATTTGAACTGCCGGTGGTGATCCTGACCCTGGTGAAAATCGGCGTGATCGACTATCACCTGCTGTCGAAGGCCCGCCGCTACATGATCGTCATCAACCTGATCCTCGGCGCGGTGCTGACCACGCCGGAGGTCATCACGCAACTGGTCATGTTCGTTCCGCTGCAATTGCTGTACGAACTGACCGTCTGGATTGCGTGGTACTGGGACCAGCCGGACCGGGCCCGGGCGCGGCGGAGGCTTTTGACCGTGTTCGTGATTTTGTTGCTGGTCGCCGGCGCGATCTGGGCCGGGATCCACTATGGCTGGCCGGCGCTGCATAAGCCCCGGTCGTAAGGATGGATGCAAGTTGATGGCGGCCTCACGCTGCGCCGGCCGGCAACACCTTCTCAAGTGTGGTAGGGACAGCGCGCTGCGCTGTCCGGACGCCGCGGCGCGGCGTCCCGGCCAAAAAATAACCTCGTTAGACCCCGTTCCTCCCCGCCGAAAACGCGCTTTACATCGGCCCGTTTCGGCGTAAGCTCAAATCGTCAACTCAATACGTATGCGAAACGCCCTTTTCACCCTCGCTCTGGCCGCTCTGGCCGCCACCCTTACTTCCGGTTGCACCGGACCGGAACACAAACTCGGCCGCGGCATCAGCAATACGCTCGAAATCACGCGATTCGGCGAAATGCGCCGGTCCATCGAACAAACCGCCGTGTTTGAATCGCCCAGCGCCGGCTACACCGTGGGCATGGTGCAGGGTCTGGACAAAACCCTGGCGCGCACCGGCGTCGGCATTTTTGAGGTCGTTACTTTCCCCATTCCGATGCCGGGCAGCGGTTATGGTCCGCTGTTCCCCAAATACCTGAAACCCGGGCCCGTTTATCCGGAAAGCTACAAGCCCGGACTGGTCTCGGGCTCGTTGTTTGACACCGACACGTACACGGGTTACAGCGGCGGCGACGTTGCCCCGTTCATTCCCGGCAGCCGGTTCAAAGTTTTCGACAATTGACCGTGACCCGATCCGTTTTCCGCCGCGCGCCAACCCGCTTCCGTTGGCGCGTTTTGCTTTCGTGAAAGCCATGCCGCTCGAAAAAAATTCGCCCTGCAAAGTCAACCTGCTGCTGAATATCCTCGGCCGGCGCGCGGATGGTTTTCATGAACTGGAAACCGTCATGCAGCCGCTCCCTTTTTGCGACCGGCTGACCTTTGAACGCCGGAGCAGCGGCATCGAACTTTCCTGCAGCGACACCACGCTGCCGGTGGATGCGGGCAACCTCGTGCACCGCGCCGCCGCCGCTTTTTTATCGGCCATCCGGGCCGGCGACGGCGTGCGCATCCATCTGGACAAACGCATTCCCCTGGCCGCCGGCCTCGGCGGCGGCAGCGGCAATGCCGGCACCACCCTTCTCGCGCTCAATGAACTGTTCGGCCGGCCATTGACGGACCCACAACTGAACGAGCTGGCCGCGGCGCTCGGTTCCGATGTCCCGTTTTTCCTCCAGGACCGGCCGGCGCTCGCCACCGGACGTGGTGAAAAAATCCAGCCGCTGGACCATTTCCCGGCGCTGCGCGACAAGGCGTTCCTGCTGATCCATCCCGGCTTCGGCATTGCAACACCCTGGGCGTATCAGAATCTCTCGCGCTTTCCGCAGGCCGTGAACGGCCGGCCGGGCCGGGCGGCGGAATTGATTGCGCAGCTCCAGGCCGGTGCCTGGCCCGCCGCTGCCGGCCTTTACAACTCGCTCGAGGCCCCGGCGCTGGAAAAATACCCGGTGCTGGCGTTGTTCCAGGAATTCCTTCGCGCCCACGGCGCATTGGCGGCGCTGATGTCCGGCAGCGGTTCGGCGACATTTGCCATCGTTGGAAACGTTGCCGCCGGCGAAGCGCTTGTGGAAAAATTCAAAACGAAGTTCGGCGCAAATAGCTGGACCGCCGTGGTGCCGGCGGGAAGGTAGGGATGCCGCGCCGCGGCGTCCGGACCGGACAGCCCCTACCGCTTGAACTTCACCAGCGCGAATTCCACCATTTCCCTGGCCGCCGGGATTTTGCACGCCAGCGCGCCCAGCCAGTAGGCCAGGCCGGCGATTCCCGCCGGTACAAACACCGCTCCGGTTCTCAACGCCACCGTCGCGTGACCGATCCAGTGTTCCCACCAGCGCCAGCTCCCGAAGGCGATCAGGCCGGCCATCATCATCAGTGGTAACAGGCGCACCAGGTTCTGGCGCAAAGGTTCCATTTCCAGCGTGCCGAGCTTTTTGCGCAATGCGAACAGGAGCAGGCCGACGTTCAGGCCGGAGGTCAGCGTATTGGCGATGCCCGGCGCGCGTTCCTGCAGGAATTTGAGCAGCACGCCGGCGATCAAGAGATTGAGCGCGAGGCAGACCAGGCTGATCTTCATGGGCGTCCGCGTATCGCCCAGCGCGAAAAATGCCCGCGCCAGGATGTTCACGGTCGAAAACATCACCAGTCCCGGCGCCAGGTACATGAGCGCACGCGAAACCCGGATGGTGGAATCGGGGTGAAATTTGCCGTATTCGAACAGCAACCGCACAATTGGCTCGGCCAGCACGACCAGCAGGACGGATGCGATGAGATTCAGAAAAATCAGCGTGGACAGCCCGTGCCGCAGCGTCGCGCGAAATTCGGGATAATTCTTGTCGGTCGCCAGACCGGACAGCGTCGGCAGCAGATACGTCGCCAGCGAAATGCCGAACATGCCCTGCGGCAGCTCCATGAGCCGCACCGCGCCGTTGAAGGATGAAACAATCCCGGTGCCGACGAACAGCGCAATCAACTGGACCAGCGCCACGTTGATTTGGAATGCCGCCACGCCGATGGTGCCGGGAATCATTTTGTAAATCACGCGCTGCACGGTTTCGTCGCCCCACGGCGACACCCAGCGAAAACGAAAGCCGTCAAGCCAGAGCGTCGGCAATTGAAACGCCGCCTGGGCCACGCCGGCCGCCAGCACACCATAAGCCAGCGCGAAAATCTGCACCGGCAACCTCCCTTCCTTTGGCAAATGGGTTCCGAATTTCGGCGCGAGCCAGTAAACGGACGCAATCATCACCACGTTGAGCATGGTCGCGCCCATCGCCGGGATGAAAAAATGGCCGCGCGCGTTGAGCATGCCCATCATCGCCGCCGCGAGGCAGACCAGCAGCATGTAGGGAAACATCACCCGCAACAGCCGCAGCATCAGGTCCAGGCGGGCGTCAAATTGATGCACCGCCAGCGCGATGGAAATGCCGGCCATGACCACCGCGATGACCACGCACGCCGCGACCACCAGGCCGGAGATCACGGCGTTGGCCGCGCGCCACATCTCCGCTTCGCCGTGCATTTTTTCCTTTTCCTTGAAAACCGGGATGAACGCCGCCGTCAGCGCGCCTTCGCCCAACAACCGGCGGAACAGGTTGGGCACGGTGAAGGCATATTGAAACGCATCGTTTACCCAGGTGGTGCCCAGGAAAAACATGTAAGCCTGCTCGCGCAGCATGCCCAGCACCCGGCTGGTCAGTGTGGCAATGGCCATGGACCCGGACGATTTGAGCATTTGCGACATCGGGCGGGATTCTCACGCAAAGCCGCGAAGTCGCAAAGTCTAAAGTCCGGGGGGCGCGACCGGACATCGCTTTCGTCCTCGTCCTCGTCCCCGTCCTCGGATCCGGGCAAATTTCGAGGACGAGGACGAGGAGGATGTCAGCCCCAGGAAAGTCGGTGTTGGCAATCGGGCACCGGCAATTTAGTCTTCGGTCTGTGAATATTTATGAAGAGTTGCAGTGGCGTGGTCTGATTGCCGATTGCACCAGTTCTGAAAACGCAGACATTCTAGTCGAGGGTGGAAAAGTTTCGGACAAGGCTCCCGGGCTTTGGCCCCGAAAAGGCATCACGCTCTATTGCGGTTTCGACCCCACGGCGGACAGCCTGCACGTCGGCAACCTCGTCCCGCTACTGGCGCTGCGCCGGTTTCAATTGCTCGGCCATCACCCCATCGCTCTTGCCGGCGGCGCCACCGGATCCATCGGCGATCCCAGCGGCAAGACACAGGAACGCCAGTTGCTGACCCGGGAAGTCCTTGACCGCAATATCGCCGGTGTCAAGGTGCAGCTCGCCCGGTTGCTCGATTTTGAAACGAAGCAGAACCCGGCGCGGCTGATGGACAACGCCACGTGGACGGCGGGCATTTCGTATCTCGATTTCCTGCGCGACATCGGGAAACATTTTTCCGTCAACCAGATGGTGGCCAAGGAAAGCGTCCGGGCCCGGATGGAAGACCGCGAGGCCGGCATCAGCTACACCGAATTCAGCTACATGCTGCTGCAGGCGTTTGATTTCATGGTGCTGTGCCGCGACCACCAGTGCGAGCTGCAGATCGGCGGCAGCGATCAGTGGGGCAATATCACCGCCGGCATCGAGCTGACCCGCAAGAAACTCGCCAAAACCGTCTACGGCCTGACCCTGCCGCTCATCACCAACGCCGACGGAACCAAATTCGGCAAAACCGAAGCCGGCGCGGTGTGGCTCGACCCGAAACGGACCAGCGTTTACAAATTTTACCAGTTCTGGATCAACACCGATGACCGGGATGCCATCCGTTACCTGAAATTCTTCACGTTCCTGTCTAAAGAAGAAATCAGCGCGCTCGAGAAAAAGCACGCGGAGGATCCCGGCGCGCGCGTGGCGCACAAGGCTCTCGCCAAAGCCGTGACGGACCTGGTCCACGGCCCGAATGCGACGACGGAAGCCATCCGGGCCAGCGAAATTCTCTTCGGCGGCGAATTAAAAGGCATCGCCGAAAGCACCTTCAATGAAATTGTCGGCGAGGTGCCGACGAAGGAGATTGAAAAGGCAAGACTGGACGGCGCCGGTCTGCCGCTGGTGGAGCTGCTCGTCCACGCCGGCCTGTGCCCGTCCAAAGGCCAGGCGCGGAAGGATGTCGAAGGCGGCGGCGTCAACATCAATAACGTCCGCGAGCCAAATTTCCAGCGCGCGGTGACGACCAACGACCTGCTGTTCGGAAAGCATATCCTGCTGCGCAAAGGCAAAAAAAATTACGTCGTGGTGACAGCGAAATAATTCCGTAGCAGCCGACGTCAGGAGGCTCTAACCAAATCAGAATAATTTGAGCCTCCTGACGTCGCTGCTACCGGATGGAGGGACGAAGAATTTTGCCCGCGTCAGGATGTTTCATTTGCGCATAGAGTTTCCAGAACTTCGGCCAGAAATCGTCTTGCAACGGGTGCAGCACCGGATAGCCCGGCAGAACTCCACCGCTGAACTTCCATTCGCCGGCGTGCCCCACCAGTTCCGCACGAAGCGGGTTTTCAAGGATGTAATGGCACACGCGGGCGAACGCATTGCGGCGGCGTTCTTCTTCCTTCAGCACGTGGTCATGGGCCTGATGCTGGAATTTTTGCGGCGCAAGTTTTGGTTCGAGGTGTGTGCGCAGGAAGGCCATCCCATTGCGTTGATCGGAATCGGGCGTCAGGCCCATCAAAACCAGATGCAGGTGATCGGGCATGAGGCAATAAACTGGGCAGAATAATTCTTCGCGCACGGCGGTGTGCAACAGTAATTCACGAAACGCCGCATGAAACGAATCATCCAGCCAACCGTGACCACGATTTGAAACCGGAAGCGTCCAATGCACCACGGCGTCGCCTTGATAATATTCGCGCGACAGGCGTGGCAGGTAGAACGAGCGATTGAGGTTCGGATCGTTCACGGAAATTTTGTAGCAGCCGACGTCAGGAGGCTCAAAATGTATTTCAAACTATTTTTAGTCAGAGCCTCCTGACGTCGGCTGCTACGATCACCGTTTTGCAATCCTGCTTGCGACCATCGGCCGAACCGGTACCTTCAAGGCCGGATGAAAAACCTGAAGAAACGCCTCGTGAACGGCGAAACGCTGTTCGGTTGCTGGCTCAATCTCGGTTCCTCATTGACCGCCGAACTGGTCGGATTGGCGGGTTTTGACTGGGTCCTGATCGATTTCGAACACGGGCCCGGCACGGAAAAAGACATTCTTCACCAGTTGCAGGCGCTCGAACACACCCCGGCGGCGCCCGTCGTGCGCGTGGAATCGTTCGAACGCCAGCGCACCCATCGCGTGCTCGACCTCGGCGCCGAAGGCGTGATGTGCCCGCAGATCAAGACCGTCGACGAAGCTCGCCTCGCGGCCCGGGCCATGCGCTACCAGCCTGCCGGTTTGCGCGGCGTCGCCCGCATGGTGCGCGCCTCGCAGTTCGGCGCGAATTTCAAGGATTACTTCACCAAAGGCCAAAATGACCTCGTGGGCATCGTCCAGATCGAGACGGAACAAATCCTCGATTCGCTCGACGCGGTCGCCGCGCTTGAGGGCGTCGATGTCCTGTTCGTCGGGCCGATGGATTTGTCCATCGCGCTCGGCGCGTATGAGCAGAAAGATCATCCGCGATTCGTGGACGCGGTGAAACGGACCGCCGCCGCCGCCAAAAAAGCCGGCAAAGCCGCCGGCGTGCTGGTGGCGTCACCGGACGACTTCCCGTTCTACCGGGACCTGGGCTTCCAACTGGTCGCCTGCGGCGCGGATTCCGCCTTTGTAGCAGCCGGCGCCAAAAAAATGCTCGCCGACCTGAACCAGCTTCGAAAAAAATAACCGCAACCCGCCCGCAACCCAACGAGGAGTTCGTCATTATGGAAAAAATTGGATTTATCGGCGCCGGCATCATGGGCAAACCCATGATCAGCAACCTGGCCAAAGCGGGTTATCCCGTCGCGTTTTTCAACCGCTCGCCGGTGGACGAACTGGTCAAGCTGGGCATCAAAAGCGCCCCGTCGGCAAAGGCCGTCGCCGCGGACAGCGACGTGGTCATCACCATGTTGCCCGATTCGCCCGAGGTGGAATCGGTGGTTTCCGGGCCGAACGGCATGCTGGAAGGCATCCGCAAAGGCGCGCTGTTCATCGATATGTCCACCATTGCGCCGGAGACTTCGAAAAAGCTGCACCAGATTTTTTCCGAGCACGGCGTGGCGGCGCTGGATGCGCCGGTGTCCGGCGGCGAAGTGGGCGCGAAGGAAGCGACATTGTCGATCATGGTCGGCGGCGAACCGGCGGCCTTTGAGCGTGCTTTGCCGGTGTTCAAGGCCATGGGCAAAAACATCGTGCATATCGGCCCCGCCGGCGCCGGCCAGGTGACCAAGGCCTGCAATCAAATTGTCGTGGCGCTGACCATCCAGGCCGTGGCCGAGGCCATGACGCTGGCCAGGAAGAGCGGCGTGGACCTGGCGAAAGTGCGGGAAGCGTTGCTGGGCGGTTTCGCCCAAAGCCGGATCCTGGACCTGCACGGAAAGCGGATCATCGAAAACAATTTCAAGCCCGGCTTCCGCGTCCGGCTGCATCGCAAAGATATGAACATCGTCTTGCAGACCGGCCGGGCGCTGTCCGTGCCGCTGCCGTGCTCGGCGGTGGTTGCCTCGCAGATGGACGCGCTGCTGGCGCAGGGAAACGGCGAGCTCGACCATTCGTCGCTCGCCCTGCTGCTCGGGCAGCTGGCCGGTTTGAAATAGAAATTTTCCCTTCGGAGGGGCGGGCTCCGCGAGCTCCAAATTCCGAAACGCAGCCAAGGGCTCGCGGAGCTCGCCCCTCCGAAATTAAATTTCTGCCGCCACCCGCGCCGCCAGACGTTCCAGCCAGAATGCCGGCCGGGTTTTCGCCTGTTTCCGACTGGTCAAATCCGTAAGCGCGGCGGCCCGGCAAAAAAGCCGGTCCAATTCACGGGTATGCTGCATCACGCCAGCCAGGCCGATACAGGGAATTTTCAGTTCACGACAATGGCGTGCCAATTGACCCACACCCTTGCCCATCAACGTGGACGCATCGAGCGCGCCTTCTCCGGTGACAACCCGGTCCGCGCGGCGCAACCGGCGTTCGAGCCCGGCCAGTTTCGCAAACAGTTCGAATCCCGGCTGCACCCGGGCACCGGCGAAAGCTGGCAGACCAAAACCCAACCCGCCAGCGGCACCGGAACCGGGCACGCGCGCAAAATCTTTTCCCAATTGCCGCGCTGCCACCAACGCCAGCCGGCGCAAACAACGTTCGGCCGGCGCGAAATCGTTGGCCCGGAGTCCCTTTTGCGGTCCGTAAATCCGCGAGGCTCCAGATCGGCCCAACAGCGGATTCCGCACATCCACCGCCACCGTCACCCGGCAACCCGGACGACGCTTCGGCGCGCGGATTTCGGCGAGACGGTGCAAATCGGTCCAATGCTCGATTCGTTTTCCGAACCGGTCACAAAATTCCCAACCCAACGCCCGCGCCAGGCCAAAACCTCCGTCGTTGGTGGCGCTGCCGCCAATCCCAACCAGGATATGTTTGGCGCCTTTGGCACCGGCGGCACTGATGACCGCACCCAGCCCGAACGTGTCCAACGCGAACGGATGAAATTTTCCCGGCGGCAACATCGCCAGTCCGATCACTCGGGCCGACTCGACGATGGCGGTTTTGCTTTTTGCGTTCCACCACCATGTTGCATCGCAGGGGCGATGCGCCGCGTCGATGGTCCTGATCATCTGCGGCCGGGCGCCCAGCAGCGCGCCGAGGGCGGCGCCAAAACCATCGCCGCCATCGCTCATCGGCAACCCGTCGCATACGTCGCCCGGCCGCGCGCGTTTCCAGCCGGCCACGATCGCAGCAGCGGCCGCCGCCGCCGGCAATGTGCCCTTGAATTTATCCGGAACGATGAGGACGCGCATTTCAGCGGACGAGGCAGGGCCGTTTGGGATCGAATTTCCAGCCGGGAATCAGGAACTGCATTGCGGCGGCATCGTCGCGCGCACCGAGCCCCATGTTTTGGTAGCGTTGATGTGCCAGCTCGATTTGCGCCAGGTCAGGCTGGATGCCGAGGCCGGGCGCAGCGGGAACGGCAATCCGGCCGTCTTTGATTTGCAGCGGCTCCCGGGTCAGCCGTCCGCTGCCTTCCTGCCAGATCCAGTGCGTGTCGATGGCGGTGATTTTGCCCGGCGCGGCGGCCGCGACATGCGTGAACATCGCCAGCGAAATGTCGAAGTGATTGTTGGAATGCGAGCCCCAGGTCAACCCGCCCCAGTCGCGACAGAGTTGGGCCACCCGCACCGAGCCCTGCATGGTCCAGAAATGCGGATCCGCCAGCGGAATATCAACCGCCTTGAGCCGGAGCGCGTCGGTCAGTTGCGGCCAATCGGTGGCAACCATGTTCGTCGCCGTCGGAATGCCGGTGGCCTTCCGGAATTCGGCCATGACCTCGCGTCCGGACCGGCCGTTTTCAGCGCCGCAGGGGTCCTCGGCGTAGGCCAAAACCGACTGTTGATTGCGACAGAGTGAGATGGCCTCGGCGAGCGACCACGCGCCGTTCGGGTCGAGCGTGATGCGAGCGCGGGGAAACCGCTCGGCCAGCGCGGTAACCGCCTCCATTTCCTGCGCGCCGGACAGCACACCGCCTTTAAGTTTGAAATCATTGAACCCGTATCGCGCGTGGGCAGCCTCGGCCAGGCGGACGACGGCGTCGGTCGTCATCGCTTCTTCATCGCGCAACCCAAGCCAATCGTTGGCAGGGACAGCGCGCGACGCTGTCCGGACGCCGCGGCGCGGCGTCCCTGCCATGCCGCGGTACGGCAGATTTGTTTTCCGGCGGTCACCGATATAAAACAGATAGCCGAGCACCTCGACGGATTGGCGTTGCTGGCCTTCGCCGAGCAGGGCGGCGACGGGCACGCCGATAAATTGTCCGAGCAGATCGAGCATCGCGCTTTCAATCGCCGTCAACACGTGGATCGTGGTGCGCAAATCGTAGGTTTGCAAACCGCGCCCGCCGGCATCGCGATCGCCGAATTTCCCGCGGACGGCGTTCAGGACGGCGTTGTAGTTGGCCACCGGCTGATCCAGGACGAACGGTTTGGCTTCCTCGAGCGTCTGCCGGATTTTCTCGCCGCCGGGCACCTCGCCCAGGCCGGTGTGGCCGGCATTGTCTTTGAGGATGACGACGTTGCGGGTGAAATACGGGCCGTGGGCGCCGCTCAGGTTGAGCAACATGCTGTCTTCGCCGGCGACCGGAATGACGCGCATTTCGGTGATCCGGGGCGTGCCGGCGGAATGCGGAGCAGTTTTTAAACGCGGCATGGGGGAATCATGAAACCGGCAGCTCAGGAAGTCGAGACCGGCGTGGGCGGATTCGGTTTGAGTTCGAGCCGTTTGATTTCGCCGACAATGAACAGGTAGCAGAAAATCGCGCCCAGGGCACTGGCGTCAAAAAACATCAGCGCAGCCGTGTACCCGCCCGTCCATTTCACAAAATAGCCGATGATAATGCCGGTGAGCGCGGCGGTATTGCCGACCGTATTGAACAGGCCACCGCTCAAGCCGGTGATTTCCTTCGGCGACGTATCGGAAACAACCGTCCAGCCCAGCGCGCCGAAGCCTTTGCCGAAGAAAACGACGCACATGAGAGCGACCACGACGCCATTGGCGCCGGCCGGCACGTAGTTGCAGACGATCATCGAACAGGCGATCAACATTCCCAGGACAATCGGCAGCTTGCGGGCGAAGGTGATGGAATGACCGCGCTTGAGCAGCAGATCGGAAAACCTTCCACCCAAAACGCCGCCGATGCAGCCGCACAACGCGGGCAACGCCACGGCGAAACCGGCCTTGACCACGGACATGCCGCGGTATTGGAGAAAATCAGGAAATGTCTGAATGAAAAAATAGGTCAGGACGGTGATGCAGAATTGTCCGAGATAGACGCCCACCAGCATCCGGCTGCCGAGCAGCTGCCGGACGTGCGACCATTTCACACTGAGTTGCGCGCCGGACCGACCGCCCATGTCCATGTTCACCAGGCCGCCGCCGCGTTCGATATGCTGCAATTCGGCCTCGCTGACGTGGGGATGATTCCGGGGCGCATGCATGAACCTGAACCACAGCGGCGTCAGGCAGATGCCCAGCGCGCCCATGGTCCAGAACACGTACCGCCAGCCGAAGTGACCCGTCAGCCAGCCGACAAACGGGCCGAACAGCACGAGGCAGAAATACTGCGATGAATTGAAAATGGCCGAGGCGGTTCCGCGTTCGCCGGCGGGAAACCACGCCGCCACGAACCGGCCGTTCCCGGGAAAAGTCGGCGCCAGGGCGAACCCGGCCAGGAACAGCAGCGCAAACAGGGCGACGAACGCCGAGTGACCGCGTAAAAATCCGGTGAAACCCATCAGGAACACAAACAGGGACCAGGCAAAAATAGCGACCCCATAAACCCGCTTTGATCCGAACCGGTCGAGCAGCCAGCCGCACGGGATCTGCGCCGCCACATAGGACCAGCCCCAGGCGGTGATCAGGTATCCCATCCAGACCGGATTCAGCAGCAGATCGTTCGAGATGTCCCCTTTGACCTGGCCGAGAATGGCGCGGTCGGCGTAGTTCACCGTGCTGGCGAAGAACAGCATGAACACGATGAAGAAACGGGCGCGGCTGTTGGCGGGTGGCGGCGGCTTAGACATCGGCTTTGGTCCGCTGATTGTCCACCAGCCGCCAGAGGTTCCGCAAATTTTTATTTTGTAATTCCACCGGCAGCGCCGGGTCGGGAAAATTCTGGAAACACACCGGCCGGACAAACCGCCGGATGGCAAACGCGCCCACGGACGTGAATCGCGGATCCGTCGTCGCCGGATACGGCCCGCCATGCTGCATCGCCGGACAGACCTCCAGGCCGGTCGGGAACTGGTTAAAAATCAGCCGTCCGACCTTCTGCCGCAGGATGTCGATCAGGTTGCCGTGCCGGGCCAGTTCCGCTTCCGTGCCGTGAATGCTCGCCGTCAACTGGCCGGGCAGCTCCCGGGCGATCGCCTCCAGTTCCGCCGGCGAGCCGCACTGGACCAGCAACGTCGACGGGCCGAACAATTCCTCGCGCAACGCCGTGTGGGCGCGAAAGGTTTTTGTGTCCGTGACGAAAACCAGCGCCGGCACCCGGCCCCCGGTTTCGGCCGAAGACCGGCCGGCGATACTGACGCCGGGAGTTTTTTGAAAACGTTCCCTGCCGCTTTCAAAACGGTCGTAAATGCCACGATACAGCATGACGCCGGGATCCACGCCGGCAGCCAGCCGGCCGGCCTCTTCGACAAACGCGCGCCAGTTTTCATCCTGACAGCCGAAGACCAGGCCGGGATTCGTGCAGAACTGGCCGGTGGCAAGCGTGGCGGATTGGATCAGGCCGGCGGCGATTGCGGCGCCGTTTTTTTCCAGCGCGCCGGGCAGGACGAACACCGGATTGGTGCTGCCCATTTCAGCAAAAACCGGGATCGGCTCGGGCCGCGCGGCGGCGGCATCGAACAGCGCCCGGCCGCCGGAGAACGAACCGGTGAATCCGACCGCTTTGGTCGCCGGATGTTTCACCAGGTGCAACCCGATTTCATTGCTGGCGCCCTGGATCATCGAAAAAACACCCGGCGGCAGGTTTAACGCGGCAACCGCGGCTTGAATGGCGCGCCCGACCATTTCCGAGGTGCCAGGATGCGCCGGATGCGCCTTCACCACCACGGGGCAGCCGGCGGCGAGCGCCGAACAAGTGTCCACGCCGCCGACGGAATAAGCGAGCGGGAAATTGCTGGCGCCAAAAGCAACCACCGGCCCGAGGGGAATGAGCATCCGGCGAAGGTCCGGCTTCGGCAACGGCCGACGGTCGGGAACGCCGCGGTCAATTACGGGTTCGATCCACGAACCTTCGCGGATCAGTTCGGCAAACATCCGGAACTGGTGGATGGTACGGGTCCGTTCGGCGATCAGCCGTTCCGGCGGCAGCGCCGTCTCGGCATTGGCGCGCCGGAGCAGTTCGTCGCCGAGCGCCAGGACGGCGTCTCCGATGCGATCGAGAAAGGCGGCGATTTTTTCCGGTGTTTGCCGGCGGTAATCCCCGAAGGCCTGTTCAGCGGCACCCAATGCCTGGTCGGCTTCGGCCGGCATGGCTTCGTGAAAAGCCGGTGAGAGGATTTCACCCGTGGCCGCATTGACGCCGGAAAAGGTTTTTGAACCGGCCGAGGCGACCACTTGGCCGGCAATGATGTTCTTTCCGTGCAATTCCATGACGTTTAAACTTAACCAACCATCGCCGCGCCGGCGTGCTGGATCAAGGGGTAAGCCGGTATTATCCTCGCTCCCCGGAATGCCGTTCCGGAACCGGGCCGGAGTCCATGACCAGTTCCTCGGAACGAATGGCGTCGACGAACGGGGGCATGGGGCAATCCAGCGAATCGGCAATGGCCCGGAGCAATTCCGCCTCGCGGGGGGTGACCCGGCCATCGGCGGCAACAGTCTTGCCGCAGGCCAGCAGGACATTTCGTTGAATGGCGGCCGGGCATTTGGCGAGTCGGGTCAGGGCCGCATCCACCTGCGCCAGATCCCAGGCATTGCGCGGCATGAATTGAATTTGAGCGCCGGGCGCATCGAGAAACTGCTGCCCGGCGAGGAACGCCTTGCGGGCTTCGGATTCGTCGTCGTCCTGCCCGACATGGGCCAGCGCCGAAAGGAGCAGCGTGCATTCCGGCAACACGTCGGACAGGCGACCGAAGCGTGCCCGGCCGGGATCCGGACCTTCGAAACAGGCGCACAACTGGCGGGCGACCATTTTCATGAGCGTGTATTCGAAGAGTTCGATGGCGCCGTCGCACTCAATGAGCCGCTGAACGGTCTGGTCGAGGGCCATATATTGCTCCAGGCCGAGAGTGCGCAGGGCCGGCACGGCCAGTTCGGCCAGGATGAGCTTGTATTTGTCGTCGAGAGTCCGGAGTTGTGCGGCCAGCGCGGCGGCCACGTCGAACCGGTCGGGGGTCAGGCCCGCCCGCAGAATCTCCATTTGCCTGGCGCGAACCGATTCGTCATCGCTCAACAATACCGAATAAATGATTCCCGCCGCGCCGTCGGGTTCGCGCACGGCCCGGCTCACTTCCGGTGGCAGGCCGAGGCGCAGGATGGCGGCCTGTTTGAGGTGGTCGGCCGTGAATCCGCCGACACTGGCGAGGAGGGCGTCGGGCGATTTCAGTTCGGTGGAAACCACCCGGGCCAGCGTCTGCTCGTAGGTCTGATCGCGCTCAAACTGGTTGGGCGGCAGCGCCTGGACCCGCGGGAATCGGCCGTCGAAGGCGGGATCCATTGCCTGGACCCGTTTGGCCAGTGGCGGATGGGTGGATTGAAAATCAAACCACGGGTCATAGGCGGAGTTGGCAAAATAAAGGTGGCTGGCGGTTTCGGCGTGGGGCGTGTCGAGCCGGCCTTGTTTATAGAGGCCGCCGATTTTTTTGAGCGCGCCGGCGATACCGGTTGAGTTGCGGGTGAATTGCACTGCCGCGGCATCCGCCAGCCATTCGCGATTGCGGCAGATAACGCTTTTGACCCAGCGCACCCAGGGCGAACTGACGGCACCGGCAATCAGAAACAGACAGCCAATGGGCGCGGTGGGAAGGAGGCGCGGACTGGAATCCTCGTCAAAAATGGATTCGCCCGGTTCCGGAGCGCGGGGAGTTCCCCGGATCAGGATGCGGCCCACCGGCGTCGGCCAGAACAATCCATGCATCAATCCCATCAGGCGCAGATTCAACCGGGTGTCGCCGTTCAAAATATGGCTGAATTCGTGGGCGACGACGCCCTGCAATTCGTCGCGGGTCAACAATTTCACGCCGCCGCGGGTGATGCCGATGGCCACGTCGTCACGGGTGTGTCCGGCAGAAAAGGCATTGATGCCGCGTTCGTTGTCGAGCACGTAAATTTCCGGGACCGGCGTGCCGGAAGCGATGGCCATTTCCTCGACCACGTTCCGGAGCCGCTGTTCGTCCGGATCGGAGGTGCCGGGTTCGACGCGCCGTCCGCCCAGCAATTCCGCCACCGCCGGGCCGCCGGCGGAAAGCAGGCGCATTTTGTAGCAGCAGCCGAGGGCCACGGACAGAAGTGAAACCAGCGTGATCCACCCGATGAATTGCGGGTGCCAGGTCGATTTTAAAAAATCGAGGGGATAGACCACAGCATCGCCGCAGGCCACAAGCAGTGCCGCCAGAAACGCGATCGGGTTCCACCAGGCACCGGAAAACCCCGGCTGCCGGAATATCTGGACCACCAGCGCGAGCACCAGGTTGTTTACAACCACCACCGCGAGTACGGCCAGCCCGAACAACCACAGCAACCGGCGGGTTTGCTTCCGGGCACGGGTTTCCTGGTCAAAAAAGTCCATGGACGACAGCGTTGCTTGTAGCACAACGGCGCACCCCGGAAAACATTTTTACATCGTTTACCCTGCGCCCGGGCACCGGCCGGAATTCACCCGCCCGGTCATGCCTTTGGAGCGGCCAGTTTCAGGAATATCTGGTTGGCTTCTTCCAGGGTTTCCTTTGAGCCGATGTCAAACCACAGGCCGGGCACGCGCCAGGTGTGGATGGCGGTGCGGGGATAGAGCCATTGCACCAGCCGGCCGGGCTGGTCGGGATTGTTGCCTTCAGCGACGTATTGCCGGATCAGCATCACCGCCGGTTTCGGATAATAATACAGCGCGATGCCCGTCAGCGTGCTGGTCGGATTTTTGGGTTTTTCCTCGAAAAACGTGACGCGACCGCTGCCGTCCACGGTGATGGAATTGTATTTTTTCACCTCGTCCAGGCTGCCCACATCGTACAGCGCCAGCACCGGCGATTTTTTTTCCCGGCAGAATTTCCCGAATTCACCGAGCTTCTCGCTGAACAGATTGTCGCCGGCCACCACAATGATGTCGTCGTCGACGTTCTGGGTCTTGAGGACGTAATGAATGTCGCCGATGGCGCCCAATTTGTTCGAATCGTCGGTCGAACCATCGTTGACGACGGTGAAATCGAATTTGGATTTGGTGGCGCGGTAGTGTTCCGACCATTTCTGGAAGTGACCGGCGAACTTGGCGTTGGTGACGACATAGACGCGGTCGATGTCGCTGATCGGGGCAAGATTGTCGAGCACGTGTTCCACCATCGGCTTGCCGGCGACGGGCAGCAGCGGTTTCGGTTGGGTGAGGGTCAGTGGATAAAGGCGCGTGGCATATCCGGCGGCGAGGATGATGACTTTCATTCGTGAATCGTTAATTCGTTGGGTTGTTACACTGTCAAATCATTGAACGGTAGAATTCGGGTCGAAAATATAGGGCCAAACGGTTTAACGATTCAACTCTTTAAGCGACTTCTGAAAAACTTCCTGTCATCGTAGCGGCGGGTCGGCAGACCGCCGCATTTCCCGATGAAACGAGAGATGCGGCTCTCTGCCGAGGACCGCTACGCCAGTTTTGCCGAGCCCCCTTTAACGGTTCATCCCTGGCTTTCAAAGAGGCTGGGGGCCGTGGCGCGGGCCAGTTCCTGGCAGCGGCGGTAGATTTCCGACGGCGACTCGCACTGCAGGGCAAATTCCGCGAGCGCCTGGGCCTCGCTCAGCTTGAGCCGGCGGACGATATATTTCACCTGCGGAACGACGGACGGAGCGGCGCTCAACTCATCCACCCCCAGCCCGATGAGCAGCGGGGCCAGGACGGCGTCCCCGGCAATTTCACCGCACACACCGGTCCAGATGCCATGCTGGTGGGAGGCATCGACGGTGGTTTTGATGAGCCGCAGGATTGCCGGGTGCGTGGGTTCGTACAGGTGCGAGACCTTTTCGTTCGTGCGATCGGCCGCGAGCGTATACTGGATGAGGTCGTTGCTGCCGATGCTGAAAAATTTTGCGCGTTGCGCCAATGACGGCGCGATGAGGGCCGCGGACGGGATTTCAATCATGGCGCCGATGGCGAGGTTTTCGTCAAAGGCCTTGCCTTCGGCGCGCAACTCGGCCTTGCACTTCTCGACCATGGCATTGGCCTGGTTTAATTCGTCCAGCCCGGAAATCATGGGATACATCATTTTCACGTTGCCCTCGGCGCTGGCGCGGAGGATGGCGCGGAGCTGGGCCCGGAAGAGTTCCGGCTGGGCGAGGCAGAAACGAATCGCCCGCCAGCCGAGGAACGGATTGACTTCCTGGGCCAGTTGCAGGTGGGAGGCAAATTTGTCGCCGCCGAGGTCCAGCGTGCGGATGATGACCGACTGCGGTTTCAACGCGGCGGCGACCTGCCGGTAGACCTTGAGCTGGTCCTCCTCGGAAGGCAGATCCTCGCGGTTGATGAACAAGAATTCCGTGCGGAACAGGCCCACGCCCTCCGCGCCGTTCGCAATCACGGCCTCAATGTCATTCTGGTCTTCAATATTGGCCGAGAGATGGATCGGTTTGCCGTCCAGGGTCACCGCCGGCTGGTTCCGGATCTCCTGGAGTTTTTCCTCCAGGGACGCTTTGATCTTGGCCAGCTGGCCGTATTCAAAGAGCGTCTGGTCGGTGGGATTGACAATTACCGTGCCGTTATAGCCGTCCAGCAGCGCGTAATCGCCGCTGTCGAGTTCCTGGCTGGCGGACTGCAGGCCGACGACCGCGGGAATTCCCAGCGACCGCGCCATGATGGCGGTGTGCGACGTTTTGCCGCCGATATCCGTGGCGAATCCCAACACGAATTGTTTGTTCAACTGCGCGGTGGTGGACGGGCTGAGATCGTGGCTGACCAGAATGCACGGCTCGTTGAGATTGTGGAGATCGAAGCTGTCCCGCACCTCGAGCAGATTATCCAGGACGCGCGAGGTCAGGTCGCGCATATCGGCGGCGCGTTCGCGCAGGTATTCATCGTTGGCCGCCAGCAGCGCTTCGGCATAACGCTCGGCGACGACGTGGAAGGCGTGCTCGGCATTGGCCTTTTCATCCTTGATCAGGCGGATCACTTCCCCGACGAGCGCATGGTCTTCGAGCATCAGCAGGTGCGCTTCAAAAATATCCGCCTCCTTCGCCCCCAGGTTCTCGACGACCTTGCGTTGCACATCGAGGATTTGCTGGCGGGTCTGGACGAGAGATTTTTCGAAACGCCCGGTCTCGGCGGCCACTTCGTCGGCGGAGATTTCCCGCCGGGCGATGATGTGGCGGGCGCGATGCAGCACGAGAATTTTTCCGCGGCAAACGCCGTCGGAGACGGCAATGCCCCGAAGAATCTTCTCCCCTTTCTGGAGCCGCTCGGCCATGCGGGAGAAATAGCTGAAATCCGGGGCCATGGCAATTCCCGCCGCAAAATAAAAAAGCCCGTGAAAACGGGCTTCTGTTTCAGATTCGAAATTCTAAATTCAGCCGTTGCGTCAGGCGCGTTCCATATATTTGCCGGTGCGGGTGTCCACCTTGATTTTTTCACCGGTTTTGATGAACAAAGGCACCTGGACGGTGATGCCGGTTTCGAGGGTGACTGGTTTCTGGACATTGTTCGACGAGTCGCCGCGGATGCCTTCCGGGGCGTCGGAGACGGTCAGGACCACGCTGGACGGCAATTCGACGGTGACGGCTTTTTCCTCGACAAAAGTGACGGTTACCGAGCCGTTTTCCACCAGATAATTTTTAGCGTCACCCACCAGTTCGTCGGTGAGGGTGACGGTTTCGTAGGTTTCCGGGTCGGTAAAAACGTAGTCGGCGCCGTCCTTGTAGCTGTATTCCATCTTTTTGGTGATCATCGGCACCGGCTCGATGCGCTCGGTGGAGCTGAAGCGCACATCGGAGGATTTGCCGGTGCGGATGCTGCGGAGGGTGGCCTGCACGAACGCGCGCAGATTGCCGGGAGTGCGATGCTGCATGTCCAGCACCACGGCGATATCGCCATTATAATTGATGGCCATGCCGCGTCGGAGATCGTTTGCTGTTGCCATAAAATAAATTCAAACCGGTCGTTACATTCAGTTTTCCCGTCAATGGGAGCCGCAAAAAGTAGCTGAAAACCGGGTGAACGCAAGCGCGGTTTTCAGCCAAAGCAGTTATTAACAAAACCGTTCAAGTTAACAACTCCACCTTGACACCACAAAATTTGGTATGTTACAAACGGGTGACCACAATAAGCTGTGTGGCCATATGCGATGTCCTAAATGCGGTGGTCAGGAAGATAAAGTCATTGATTCGCGCGCGTCGCGCGAAGGGGCCACCATCCGCCGCCGCCGCGAATGCATCCAATGCGGTCATCGCTTCACGACTTACGAAGAAGTGGAACGGGAAGGCCTGATGGTGGTCAAGCGCGACGGGCGGCATGAAGAATTCTCGCGCGAAAAACTTCTGTCCGGCATCAAAAAGGCCTGCCAGAAACGCCCCGTCAGCCTGAAAGTCATGGAAGACCTGGTGGACCATATTGTCGCAACGGTCAACGGCAAATTCGAGGGCGAAGTGCCCGCCGATTTTGTCGGCAAGATGGTCGTGGACGGACTGCGGGACATCGATGAAGTCGCTTACGTCCGCTTTGCCAGTGTCTATCGCCGTTTTCAGGAAGCCACCGACTTCGTTCATGAGGTCAAAAAACTGGAGGCCAAACAATGATTGCGCTCCAATCCGACTGTCTCCTGTTCCGCCTGGCCAGCGGCGAAAGTGTTCCGTGCTCGGCGGAAATGATTTCCGTGGAATTGACCGGCAATGCCGAAGGGCTGCTGGACCCGGAGGTGCTGCGCCAGGCCACCGCGTCGGTCTTCGACTATTTCAAACGGGAACTGGAACGTGAGTCTGTCACCGTCGGCGAATTCGCCCAGGCGCTGGAAAAAGTCCTGCGCAGCCTCGGATTCTCCATCCGCACCGGCATCACGGAGGGCCAGGGCCGGGACATCATTGAAACCGATCTGTGCCTGTTCGCCCGCGAGTCCGCCAACAGCCTCGAACTGGTTTTCTTCCCCCGCCTGCGCGTCGAACTCCGCGCCCAACTCCGCCAGTCGCCGCGCATGCTGCGCTTTCGCGGCCTGCGGGGATGCGTCAAGGAACTGACCGGCGCGCGCCGCTGGAGCGACCGGTGCGAGCGGCTGCAGGATCATATCGTTGAATACCTCCGACGCTGCCTCTCGATCGAATCGGACCAGATTGACTGCGCGTTGGTGGTGGAATGAGCCTTTCGGAGGGGCGAGCGCCGCGAGCCCCAATTTTCAACCAGGGCGTCGCAACGCTCCGCCCTCCAATGAACCGTTATGAGCAAGACACTCTTCGAAAAAATCATCGCCCGCGAAATTCCGGCCACCATCGTCTACGAAGACGACCAGGTCTTTGCCGTGCGCGACATCAATCCCCAGGCACCCCGGCATGTTTTGATGGTCCCCCGCAAACCCATTCCGCGCCTCGCCGAAGCGAAACCGGAAGATGGCCCGCTGCTGGCGCATCTGTTGCTCAAAGCCGCTGAAGTCGCCGCGCAGCTGGGCCTGAAGGAAAGCGGCTACCGGCTGGTCATCAACAACGGCGAAGACGGCGGCGAGACGGTATCCCACCTGCACATCCACATTCTGGGCGGACGCCACATGGCCTGGCCGCCGGGTTGATTTCCGGCGAGGCCATCCTGCCGGCCGAAGCGCGTCGTCACGGTGATCCTCTCGAAGATCAACTCAAAACCCGGCGCAGTGCCATGCCCAGCCGCCGGATGCCCTCGCGGATGTCCGCTTCACCGGCATTGCCGAAGCTGAGACGCAGCTCGTGGTCCGGTTTGTGCCGGGCCGGATCATCCGCGTAACACACTTCACCCGGCACGTAGAGCACGTCGTTCTTAAACGCGGTGCGGAAGACCTTCGATTTTATTCCCGCCGGGATCCCGCGCGGCAACCGCACCCAGAAATACAGTCCGCCCTCCGGTTCCCACCATTCGACCGTCGCCGGGAAATATTTTTTGATGGCGGATTTCATCACGCGCGCCTTGTGCGCGTATCGTTTTTGCAGGCGGGCAACGTGTCTGGCATAGTCGCCGGACGCCAGCGTCCGGACCGAAAGCTGTTGCAACAGGTTGGCCGTGCCGAAATCGTGATTGCCTTTGATGTGTTTGACGGCGGCGAAAACCGGTTCCGGCAGGATGCCGTAGCCGACTCGGGCGCCGGTGGCAAACGGCTTGCTGAAAGTGCCGGCGTAAATCACCCGGTCCGCTCCCCCGCGCGCCCGCAGCGCCGACGGCACGTCCTGCCCGGCAAACCGGAGCTCGCGATAGGCCGCGTCTTCGAGCAGGTAAATCGGGTGTCCGGCGGCGGGTTCAAATCGCTTCAGCAGCTTTAACGCCGCCGATTTTTTTTCGAAAGCCGTGGTGACGCCGGCGGGATTTTGGAAGTAGCTGACCAGGTAAAGCAATTTGACCCGGGACAACTCGCCACGGCGTTTGAGCAATTGCAACGTGCGCTCCAGACGGACCAGGCTGAGGCCGTCGCGTTCCAGCCGGATGGCCCGGGCGCGCAGGCCGCGGCTCTGGAGAATGCCCAAAAAGACAAAGTAAGTCGGGTCTTCGACCAGCACGATGTCGCCTTCATCGCACAGTGCCTCGGTGGTCAGGTAAAGGAGTTGCTGCGAACCGCTGGTGATCAACAGGCGGGCGGGGGAATGGGGATCGTCCTCGTCCTTCGTCCTCGTCCACGATTTTGGTTCGGGAACGAGGGACGAGGACGAGGAGGAGGCAGCGGCTTGCCGGTCCAGTTTCCGCAGATGCGCCGCCGTGAGCTCGCGCAACTTCGGGTCGCCGGCGGTGCTGCCATATTGCAACGCGACCCGGCCGCTGCGGGCCGAGCCCAGGATTTGATTCAATAGCGCGCGGGTGGCGGAAACCGGCAGGGACACATTGTCGGTAAAGCCGGCGGCCAGCGAAATCAGCGCCGGGCGGGCCAACGCGGCGTGCATGAGCCACGAGATCGGCGGCTCCGTCGTGCGGCGGCCCATTCTGGACAAGGACGATTTCATCTGAAAAACGGAGAATAATCCAAAGATTGGAAAGGAACAACCCAGGAACGAAGCGGGTGCCTGTTCATTTTGGCAGGGACGCCGCGCTGCGGCGTCCGGACAGCGCAGCGCGCTGCCCCTCTACCATTTCAATGCCGATGGCCGAAGACGCTGTCGAGGATGACTTCCTTGGTCTTCCAGAGCAGTGCCATGGTCATGGCCAGCGGCAGCAGGGCGAAGAAGATCAATATCCAAAAACCGACGCGCTCCAGCGCGATCGCGAACGGGCCCAGAATGATCTGCCAGTGCGCGGAATGCAGAAACAGCACTTGCGCGCCGGCGAGAATAAACAGGCCGACGAGGAGCCACCGGTTGAGCGCGGTGAAGAGCAGGGTTTCCTGCCGGAGCGTTTCATCGGGCAACATCGCGGTGAGCCGTTTGAGGACGACATTCAGATCGAACAAAAAGAGCAGCGCCGACAGGACCAGCACGAAAATCGCCGCGTTGAAGAATGGCTGGTCGGGCATTTTGTTCTGCCAATAGAGGAACGGGCAGAGTCCGAAGTTGACGAGGCCAAGCAGTTTCGCCCGGTCCAGCGCATTGAGCCACGGGCGCTCCTGCTTTTGGAAGTCGCCCATTTGCCAGAGACCGTAGAGCAGCAGGCCGGTGCCGGCCAGGGCGGGAACCATTCCCAGCGGCCGCAGCCAGTCGGACCGCATCGTTTCCGCGCAGATGATCAGCGTAAACGGCAGTCCCCAGAACAGGGCCGAAAGGCCGCGGGCGAGTTTGCCCAGGGAGTGCAGCAGGTCGTGACTGGGAAGCGGATCGGACATTGCTGGGAATTATGAAGGAAGAAGGCAGAATGAAGAAATAAAATCCATCGGGCCGGAATTTTTGGCCGGGGCCGGCGACATCCTAAAAACTCAAATACGTGTAGGCCTTCAAACCGCGTTCGTAATCGTCCAGCAGGCGCATCGCCTCGGACGGTTTCATGCGGTCGGATTTGATCGCTTCATCCATCTGGGCCTTCATCAGCCGTTTGAGTTCGTTTTCGTCGTACTGCACCGCCGCGAGCGACTGGATGACCGTGTTGCCTTCGATGATTTCCTCGATGTAATAACCGGCGGGTTCGTCGGGTTCCAGAAAGACGTGGACTTCATTCACCCGGCCGAAGAGGTTGTGCAGGTCGCCCATGATGTCCTGGTAGGCGCCCATGAGGAAAAAGCCGAGGTAATACGGTTCCGGCAGGCCATTGCCATTGGCTTTGAGCTGGTGCAACGGCAGTGTGTCGCGCACGTCGCGCAGGTCGATGAATTTGTTCACCTGGCCGTCGGAATCGCAGGTGATGTCCACCAGGGTGGCTTCGCGGGTGGGCCGTTCGTTCAGGCGGGCAATCGGCATGATGGGAAACAACTGGTCGAGCGCCCAGTGATCCAGCAGCGACTGGAAAACGGAAAAGTTGCACAGGTACTGATCGCCCAGGCTGTCTTCGAGCTGGCGGATTTCCTCCGGCGCATAGGCCTGGCCCTTGTAACTTTCCACCACCTCCCGGCTGATCTGCCAGTACAGGTCCTCGATTTTTGCCTTGTCCGGCAGGTCCAGCACCCCGAGGGTAAACATGTGCTGCGCGTCTTCCCGGCGTTCCAGCGCGTCGTGGTAGGCTTCCAGCCGGTTGGATTTGGAAAGATTCTTTTTGATGTCGAGGAGCTCCCGCACCAACGCGTGCTCGTGATCGCCGAATTTCAAAAACTCGCCGGGCCGGATTTTTTCAATCGCGCCGAACACCTCGACGATCAGGACGCTGTGATGGGCGACGATGGCGCGCCCGCTTTCGCTGACAATGTCCGGGTGCGGCACGTTTTCGGCATTGCACACGTCGGCGATATAATACACCACGTCATTGGTGTATTCCTGCAGCGTGTAATTCGTGGAACTGTCAAACGCCGACCGGCTGCCGTCATAATCCACGCCCAGGCCGCCGCCGACGTCGAGGTATGAAATCGGGAAGCCCATCTTGTGCAGTTTGGCATAGAGCCGGGCGGCCTCCTGCACGGCCTTCTTGACGGTCAGGATGTCCGGCACCTGGGAGCCGATATGAAAATGCAGCAGCCGCAGGCAATGGCCGAGGTTTTCCGCCTTCAACAATTCAGTCGCTTCCAGCAACTCGGCGGTGCTTAAGCCGAATTTGGCGTTCTCCCCGCCGCTGCCGGCCCACCGTCCGGCGCCCTTGCTCAGCAGCCGCGCCCGGATGCCGATCAACGGCTCGGCGCCGACCGATTTTGAAATGGCCACGATCTGCCGGAGCTCTTCGAGTTTTTCGACGACCAGGATGACGGTCTTTCCCAGCTTGATGCCGAGCAGGGCCATCCGGATGAATTCCGCGTCCTTGTAGCCGTTGCAAATAATGAGGCAGCCCATCTGGTTTTGCAGCGCCAGCCCGGCGAACAACTCCGGTTTGCTGCCGACCTCCAGGCCGAATTCGAACGGCTTGCCGGCATCCAGAATCTCCTCCACCACTTCGCGCAGCTGGTTCACCTTGATCGGGAACACGCCGCGGTACTTGCCCTTGTAATTGTATTCCGCTATCGAACTGCGAAAGGCCAGGTTGATGGATTCGACACGGTGCCGCAAAATATCCTGGAACCGGATCAGCAGCGGAAATTTCAGGCCGCGGGCTTTGGCCTCCTCGATCACATCCGTCAAGTCCACTGCCACGCCGGCTTCCTGCAGCGGCCGGGCCACCACATGGCCGGCATCGTTGATGTCAAAATACTTCGCACCCCAGCGGTGGATGTTGTAAAGCGTGCGGGCCGCTTCGATGTCCCACGGTTGCGTCGCGTCGGCTGAGTTACTCATCTCGGTGATTGCAAACGAACGCACTATAAGACGCCGCGCGCGGAATTCAATACACAGAATGAAAAATTTTTGAAACAGTTCCGGCTTTGCAGCGCCGGGAAAATTTGTTTTTATCGACCCATGCCGAAAATTTCACTCGCCGCAGTTGTCAAATACTGCGACACCCGGCTGTGCACGAACACCGTTGGCGACTACGACGGCGCCCGGAACGGGCTGCAGGTGGAAAATTCCGGCCGCGTCACGCGCATCGGGGCAACGGTGGATGCCAGCCTGGCGACCGTGAAGCTCGCCGTGGCGGCCCGGGTGGACCTGCTGCTGGCGCACCACGGATTGTTCTGGGGACCGCCGCCGGCGTGGACGGGAAAAAGGCGCGAATTGCTCCGGTTACTGATGGATAAGGACCTGGCGGTTTACAGCTCGCATCTGCCGCTCGACGCGCATCCCCGGCTCGGCAACAACGCCCAACTGTGCGCCGCGCTCGGCCTGAAACACCCGAAACCATTTTTCCCCAGCCACGGCCAGACCATCGGGTTCAAATCCGCCACCCGGATTTCCCGCGACGAATTGACCCGGCGGCTGGGCCGGGCGACGGGGGCGAAGCCGCGCCTGATTCCCGGCGGCCCGGAGATCTGCCGGTCCATCGGCGTCGTCACCGGCGGCGCCGGTGAAGAATTGAGGCTGGCGGCCGAGGCCGGCGTGGACACGTTCATCACCGGCGAAGGCCCGCATTGGACGTATGCCCTGGCCGAGGACCTGGGCCTCAACGTGCTTTACGGCGGCCATTACGCGACGGAAACCTTCGGCGTGAAAGCGCTGGCGATGGAGCTCTCGAAAAAATTCAAGGTGCCGTGGGAATTTCTCGATCATCCCACCGGACTGTAGGAGCCGACGTCAGGCGGCTCACTTCAATTTTCGATTTGAGATTTCCGATTTCCGATTTTTGTCAGCATTTCCTCGTACGTTCTACCTGGCCGAAGCGGCGTAAAATTCGGTGAACGCATCCCAGGCCTTCGATTCATTCCATTCCGGCACCAGTTTGTCGGCCGGTTCCGTGTTCGAGCGGGACAGCGGTTCGCTGAAATCCTCCTGCCGGGCCAGTTTCAGGTCGCATTCCCAGCCGAGGCGGGTTTTGACAACTTCGGCGACGCGTTGGGCAAATTCACCCTGTTGTTCGACGTAACCGCTCGGATTGAGGGTGGCGACGCCTGCCGACAAAGTGCTGACGCGCTGCACAAATTGGGCGTAAGCGGCGGCAAGCAAATCCACGTGAATGTTGTCCCGGATATAATCGGGGGTTTTGACCTCCGCGGTTTTGCCTTCCCGCCAGGTGCGCATGAGGTAGGCGGTGAAACGCGGTTCCTCAAACGGGCCAAACGGATTGGGAACGACAAATTTGCCGAGCGGCAAACCGGCTTCGTGGCAATAATACCGGAAATACTGAAAGGTGAGCCCTTTCGACAAACCATAAGGCGAGAACGCGCGGCGCGGCTCTTCGCCGGTGCCTTCGTCCGGCTCGAAGACCGTGCCGGTGACGAGGACCGCCTTCAGCCCGCGCGGCTTCAAGGCCGACAGCACCGCGCGCAGGTTCAGCGTGTTGTGGTGCAGGGCGCGGGACGCGTCGAAGTCCGGGCTTTTGTAATTCCTGACCATGGCCGCGTGATGGCAAAGCAGGTCAAAACGATTTTCCCGGATGATTTTCAGAAAATTGTCCGAACCGAACGGCGCCTGCGGGACGAAATGACAAACGGCTTTCAACTGTTCCACCCGCCACAGGCGCAGGTCGGCATAGTCCACCAGATCGCCGGTGACCGGACAAATCAGTTCGTGCCCGGCCGCCGCCAGGGTTTTCACAAACCAGTAGCCCGTGAACGAACTCGCGCCGGTGAAAAGAATTTTCATACACGCTCAAAAGGGTGACGGGAAATCTGCCAGGGCGGGAAATTTCCGGTCGCGGTCCGACAGGATCGGATCCCGCACCGGCCACTTGAAGCCGAAGGAATCCCACCGGACGCCGGCGTCCTGTGCCGGCGCATGGACCGTGCTGGTCTGGTAAACCATCGTTGTCCCGTCCTCCAGCGCCAGGAACCCGTGCGCGCAGCCGACGGGGACGAAAAGGATCTCGCGGTTCTTGTCGTTCAACTCGCGCGCGTGGCTGCGGCCGAACGTGGGCGATTGCTTCCGCAGGTCCAGCACCACGTCCAGCGCCCGGCCGGCGATGCAGTACGCCAGCTTGGCGTGGGCCGCCGGCGGCACCTGGAAGTGCATCCCGCGCAGGACATTTTTGGCCGAGGTGGAGAAAAATTCCTCCTGCGGTTCGAACGCCAGGTTCGCTTCGCGGAAAGCGGCGGCATGGAACGTTTTGACAAAACTGCCGCGCCCGTCCTCAAAAATGCGCGGACGAATCACGCGAACGCCATCCAGTTCTGTCACCATCGTTTCCACGCAGTCAGAATTTTTTCACAAAAGCCCGTATGATGTCCACCAGGTAATCCAGCATCGGCCGCGTCAGGCCCGGGTAGGTGCCAATGAACAGCACCTCATTCATGATCCGGTCCGCCCCGGCCAGGTCGCCAATGACCCGGAACGCGTCCGGCCGGTCCTGGCGCAACTGTTGCCAGACCGGCTGGCGGACGAGATTGCCGCCGAACAACATCCGGTTGCCGATCTTCTTCTCGTCCAGATGCCGGGCAAATTCGAACTTGGTGAACGGCGCGTCCGGCCGCACCCGCAGCATGAAACCGAACCAGGAACAAACGGTGCGATGACCCGACGCGTCCCAGGTGAATCCCTCCGGCGTCCAACCGGTGGCATGCGTCGGCAGCATGAATTCAAAAAAATTGGCGCAGTCGGCCAGTTGCCGGCGCAAGTAATCCCAGTTGTCGATGCGGGCCTGGATGAATTGCGGCAGTTTCTCCAGCTGCACGCAACCAATGGCCGCCTGGATGTCCAGCGGCTTCAGGTTGTAGCCCAGGTGCGAGTAAATGTATTTGTGGTCGTAGCCTTTGGGCAATTCGCCCAACTGCCAGTCGTAACGCTTGCCGCAGGTGTTGTCCTTGCCGCTGGCGCACCAGCAATCGCGGCCCCAGTCGCGAAAACTTTCGACGATGACGCGCAATTTCCGGCTTTGCCCGACGTTGACCGCGCCGCCCTCGCCCAGGGTCATATGGTGCGGCGGATAAAAGGACTGGGTCGATAAATCGCCGAACGTGCCGGTGAATTTTCCGTCGTACCGGCAACCGAGTGCGTCGCAATTATCCTCGATGAGCCAGAGGTTGTGTTGACGGCAGAATTCCGTGACGGCGGACAGGTTAAACGGGTTGCCCAGCGTATGCGCCATGAAGACGGCCCGCGTCCTGCCTTCCCGGTAAGCCTCGGAAAGCTGCTCGACGCGACCGTTGAGCGTGGCCGGATCGTTGTCGATGAACACCGGCACGAAACCGTTCTGGATGATCGGCGCCACCGTCGTGGGAAATCCGGCAGCAACAGTGATGATTTCGTCCCCGGGCCGCAACCGGCGGTTGCCGAGGCGCGGGCTGGACAGCGCGGACACGGCGAGCAAGTTGGCGGAGGAACCGGAATTGCAGAGCACCGTGCTTTTGACGCCGAGAAAAGCCGCCAGTTTTTGCTCGAAGGCTTCGCCTTCACGGCCCAGGGTGAGCCAGAAATCCAGCGTGGCGGAAACTGCCGCCTCCACTTCCTGCTCGGAAAAAACGCGGCCGGCATAAGGCACGACCGTCTGGCCCGGAACGAACGGCACCGGCGGCTCGGCCGGCGTGTAAGCGGGACGGTTCGCGGCGTGCGCCAGCCGGGAAAATTCGCGGGTCAGGCGAAGAATTTCAGCTTTGATCTCTGCGGAGGTTTTGGCCATGCGAATCAGCTTTGCGCCCACGGCTGGGCGGCGGTGCGGGCGGATTGTTCGTATTCGTCGACCTGCCGGCGCGTCAGTTCGTCGGCAGCGGCAGCGTTGTCATGGACGCTCCGATACCATTGTACCGTGCGGGCGACGGCGGTCTCGAACGGCCAGGTCGGCTGCCACTGCAACACCCGCCGGGCTTTGGCGGTGGAAAGCATCAGCAACCGGGCTTCGTGAACCGCGTGTGGGTCGCCGCGGTCTTCCCATTGCCCGGGCCAGTTTTTCAAGACTGCCTCGACCAGTTTGATGACCGGGCGGTTGGCCTCTTTGTCCGGGCCGAAGTTGAATGCCGCGGTCACCTCGGCGATCGGGGCGTGGATGATTCCGGGCCGGGCCAGGGCGGCCGCGAGCCAGAGATAACCGCTCAGCGGTTCCAGGACGTGCTGCCAGGGGCGGGTCGCGGCCGGGTTGCGGACCGGGATCGATTGACCCTGCTGCAGGGCGCGGATGCAATCGGGCACGATCCGGTCCGGCGCCCAATCGCCGCCGCCGATCACATTGCCGGCCCGGGCGCTGGCAATCTGGACCGGAGATTTGCCGAAGAAGGAACGGCGATAGGCGGCGGTGACGATTTCCGCCGCGGCTTTGCTGGAACTATAAGGGTCATGCCCGCCGAGATTTTCTTCTTCCGCATACGCGTGGTCCTGTTCGCGGTTTTCGTAACATTTATCCGTCGTGACGATCACCACGGCGCAGGGCCGGTCCAGCGAGCGCAAGGCTTCGAGCACATGGGCGGTGCCGAGGACATTGGTGGAATAGGTTTCCAGCGGGTGTTCGTAGGAATACCGCACGAGCGCCTGGGCGGCGAGATGAAAGACGAAGTCCGGCCGGGCGTATTGAATGGATTGTTTCACCGCGTCGGCATCGCGCACGTCGCCGATTTCGTGCTGCAGCCGTTTTTCGAGGCCGAGCTGGTCAAACAAGGACGGCCGGGTGACCGGAGGCCGGGAGAAGCCGTGGACGTGCGCTCCGAGCCTTAACAACCAGTGCGCCAGCCAGGCGCCTTTGAACCCGGTATGGCCCGAGAGCCAGACCGTTTTTCCCTGGAAAGCTTCGGCAAACATATTATTTCAGCCAGGGCGGGTTGCCGGATTCCACCAGCCGGGTCAATTGTTCGCGGTCGCGCTGGGTATCCATGCAAGCCCAATATCCGCGGTGCCGGTACAGGTTCAGCTGACCGTCCCGCGCCAGCTTCACCACCGGCTCGCGTTCCAGCACGCAGCTCTCGTCCTCGGACAGATACTGGCGGACCTCGCGCGAGAAGAAAAAATAGCCGCCGTTGATCCAGTGATCCTCGATGTCCGGTTTTTCGTCAAAGGCGATGACGCGGTCGCCGTCCACCTTGATTTCGCCGAAGCGCGACGGCGGATTGACGCCCAGCACGGTGCCGATTTTTTTCCCGGCCAGATGATAGCGGAATTCCTCGGCCAGGTTCGCGTCCGTCACGCCGTCGCCGTAGGTGACGGCAAAATGTTCGCGGGAACCGAGATATTTGCGGGCGGCCTGGGCGACGCGGCTGCCGGTCATGCTGGTTTCGCCGGTATAGGCGAGCGTCACCTCCCAATCGAGATTATGCCGGTTTTCGTGGAACGTCACCTCGTTGGTTTTGAGCCGGAGGGTGCAATCGGCATTGTGCAGTTGAAAGTTGCGGAAATAATCCTTGATCGCGTCAGCCTTGAACCCGAGACAGAGGACAAACTGGCGGAAGCCGTGGCGGGCGTAGATCTGCATGATGTGCCAGAGGATCGGATGTTCGCCGATCGGCACCATCGGTTTGGGCCGGAATTCGGTTTCTTCCTTGATGCGGGTGCCCAGGCCGCCACACAGGATGAAGACGGGAATATCCGCTGTGTTCATGCGGTCATGCTGGCCAAATTCCCGGCGCAATGAAAGCCCGAACTTGTCCGCGTGCGCCGCTTTGGCCTAAGCTGGCGGCCGATGCCGTCCCGAATCATCACGACCATTCCCGTCTTCAACGGCGAAGCCTTCATCGGCCAGACGCTGGCGTCGGTGGCCCGGCAGACGCTTCGCCCCGACCGGGTGGTGGTGCTGGACAATTGCTCCACCGACCGCACCCCGGACATCGTCCGGAACTTCAAGGACCTTCCCTGCGAATTCATCCGCAACCCGACCAACCTCGGGTTGTTCGGCAACCTGAACCGCTGCCTGGAATTCGCGGACCAGACCGACTACCTGCAACTGTTGCACGCCGACGACCTGATCGAACCGGAATTTTACCAGGTGACGACCGGCCTGCTCGCGGATTGCCCCGGGCGCGGACTGGCCTGGTCGCTTGACGAACGGGTGGACGAAAACAACCGGCACCTGAGCGACTCCGGGAAGGCGGACGGAAAAATTGAAACCCTGTCGTCGGACGATTTTCTGCAACGCAAGGCTGAAATCCGCAACCAGGCGTTTTGCGCCACGCTGTTGAAAACCGCGCATCAGCCGGCGCCCTGCCGGTTCCCGATGGATTTTCCGATTCTCGGCGACATGATTTTCTGGGCGGCGTACGGGGCGCAATGTCAAAAAATTGTCCACGTCCACCGGCTGCTGGCGAAGTATCGCTGGCACGGCTCGAACGAAACGGTTTTTCATGCGCCGACGATCCAGGCGTTGATCCTGGACGAGTGGCGCACGATGGAGACCAACGAAGCCCTGCGCGGACGCGGCTGGAGCGCTTACCGGAAAACCAAGCTCAAGGGGTTGCTCGCCGTGCGTTCCGGGATCAAGGCCAAGCGCGTCCGGCAAAACGGCGATCCCAATTATTCCGCCGAAATTGCCCGGGCCGCCCGCGGTATCACCGGCCGGCCGTTATGGCTGGCGGGGAGAATCCTGGTGGAACTGCGCGATTTTTATCTTTTCACCCTTCGGCGCCAGACGCGACATCCGAAAAATATTTACGGTTGAACCCACACCCATTTTGGGATTTGCCAAAGGCCGGGAAAACCGTAATAATTTGTGTTTCGCGTTGTCTTTTGACCTGATGAGTGCTGATTCGACAAGAGAGCTCTATCTGGACCTCCTGAAGCGGTCCTTGCGAGGCGATTTATATCCGGATTTGGACGGGACGGTCTGGCCGAGCCGGCTGATTTTCCGGAAACTGGTCCGGGCTTTGGTGCCTGCCAGCGTGCGCATGTACCGGCAAATTCCGGAAGCGGAGAAACAGGACGGGACCGGCTGGCCGACGGCGGCCAAAACGTTGCTCGGCGTCAAGCGGATGGACAACGTCCAATTTTGCGTCGAAGACGTCATAGCCCGCGGTGTGCCGGGCGATTTGATCGAGACGGGCGTGTGGCGCGGCGGAACGGTTATTTTGATGCGGGCGATCCTGAAGGCGCACCAGGTGACGGACCGCAAGGTGTGGGTCGCCGATTCTTTCGCCGGGTTGCCCAAACCCGATGCCCGGAAATTTCCCGCCGACGCCGGCGACGTTCACTATCTGCTCGACGAGCTGGCGATACCCCTGGAGGAGGTCCAGGCCAATTTCCGGCTTTATGGGCTGCTGGACGACCAGGTGGGCTTTCTCAAGGGCTGGTTCAAAGACACGCTGCCATCCGCACCGATCGAAAAGCTGGCGGTGGCCCGGCTGGATGGCGACATGTATCAGTCCACCATCGAAGCCCTGGAAACTCTTTATCCGAAATTGTCCGTCGGCGGCTATTTGATCGTCGACGATTATGTCAGCGCGCCGCGCTGTAAAAAGGCCGTGGAAGATTTTCGGAAGGCAAATCAAATCAACGATCCGATCCAGGAAATCGATCTGGGAGGGGCCTTCTGGCAACGCCGGACCTGAATTTTCCAACGCATATCCGTTTATGGGCCTGCCCGCCTCCAGATTTTTGTTCTATTTTTCCCATTATCTGCGCCATCATCCGTTTCGCTTTTTGGTCCGCGGCAAGCGATACGACTTTTTTTCCCCCAGCGAACCGGCGGAAGAGGAATTGTGCCGGCGTTCCTGGCCGGGGCCGGTCTGGGATGTCGGCGCGTCCCTGGGCAAATACACACCGATGATTGCCGAGGCGAACCCGAAACAACCGGTTTACGCCTTCGAACCCAATCTCAATACGCTTTATTACCTCGGCTATCGTACCGCGCAGTATCCCAACGTCACGATCGTCCCCGCGCCGTTGACGGCGGACACCCGCTTTGCGCGCACCTCTTACGATCCCAACTTTCACAAACCGCCGACCGGCCCTCAGGGCATCGCCTTTTCGGTGCCGGAAGCCATCCGCTGGTTCGGGGTGCCTGCCTTTATCAAACTGGACTGCGAAGGGTTCGAGAAGAAAATTCTCGAAACCTGCGGCGAACACCTGCGCCATACCACCCTGCTCGTCGAATGGCATCCCTGGGAATGGAACTATGAATATCCGCCCATGCCGTATTGGAAGGTCACCAAAATCACGAATTCGCACAGCCTTTTGGAACCCCTCGAACGTCCAGACCGGACCGAGGACAAAAAAACCGGTTAAAACCGTCTTCAGTGAAGCCGGCAAACGGTATTCCGCATCGATTTATGAATAAACCAGGTCATTGCCTCGTCACCGGCGCGGCGGGTTTTATCGGGTCGCACGTCTGCGCTCATTTATTGAAACAAGGCCATCGGGTCACGGGATTGGATGACTTGACCGGCGGTTTTGCGGATCAGGTTCCCGCCGGCGTAAAATTCGTCGAAGGCTCGGTCACCGACACGGCCCTGGTCCAGCGGCTCTTTGCCGGGCACCAGGTTGACTATGTCTTTCACCTCGCCGCCTACGCCGCCGAAGGCCTGAGCCATTTCATCAAACATTTTAACTACACCAACAACCTGCTCGGCAGCGTCAATCTCATCAACGCCGCGGTGAACCACGAGGTGAAATGCTTCGTGTTCACCTCATCGATCGCGGTTTACGGCCGGAACCAGCTGCCGATGGTGGAGGATGCGGTGCCCCAACCGGAAGATCCCTATGGCATCGCCAAATACGCCGTGGAACTGGACCTGCGCGAGGCCCATGAAATGTTCGGATTGAATCATGTCATCTTCCGTCCGCACAATGTCTATGGCGAAAACCAGAATCTCGGCGACCGTTATCGCAATGTCATCGGCATTTTCATGAATCAGATCATGCAGGGCCAGCCGATGACCATTTTCGGCGATGGCACCCAGACCCGCGCCTTCAGCTACATTGACGACGTCGCGCCGGTCATCGCCGCCAGCATTGCGCGGCCGGACAGCTACAACCAGGTTTTCAATGTGGGCGCCGACCAGCCGTATTCCGTCAACGAACTCGCCAGTGTGGTCGCCAAAGCCATGGGGGCCAAATCGGAAATCAAACATCTCGACGCGCGCAACGAAGTCGTTCACGCCTATTCGGCCCACGAAAAGGTGCGGAAATATTTCGGCGACCTGATCCGGAATGTTCCGCTGGCCGAAGGGGTCTCGCGAATGGCGGTGTGGGCGAAAAAAACCGGCGCGCGCCAGGGCAAACCGTTTCAAGGCATCGAGGTCAGAAAAAATCTTCCGGCGTCCTGGGCCAGATTGGAAAAAGAGTGAGGCGAGCCGGCCGGCTTCCCCGTTCCGCCGCCGGGCGGCAGCGTCTCAACCAGACTTCCTGAATTCCGCCGGCCAGTCGATGCCGGGCGCTTCCATCCCGATCACCAGGTGCGTGGCGATCGACGGCTGCGGAATCCATAATTTGTACTTCCGGCCGAACAAAATCTGGCGCCAGCAATAATACCAGGCCAGCAGGATGCTCCCGGCCCAAAACCGGCAGGTGACGGACCATTTCGCCAGCGCCACCGGATTGAATACGCGGCGTTTCGTCAGCGCCATCCACTTGGCGAGGTCGGGGCTGACCCGTCCGTACTGCGCCAGGAACACCCAGCCGCATTCGCGCAGCGTGTCCCGCCGGGTCATGAACGTGTGCGTGGTGCTGCAGCAGGAATTCCAGTTCCTGCCCGCCACCGTCCGGGTTTCCCGCGGCAGCCGGTGCAGCTCGGTCGTGTAAATATCCGGATGATCATAGGGCGAAACAAAATGGGCGTCGGCATTTTGTTTCAGAAAATCGACGGCCAACGGAAATTGCCCCGGCAGATAAAAATAATCGTCCTCGGCCAGATAAACGATTTCCGCGTCGGTCTGGTCCATCAGAATGCGCGTCTGTTCGCGGAAGGTGGCGGCGTCACCGACGCCCGGAAACCGCACCAGCGTCAGGTCTTGCGGCGACCATAACCGGGTGAACAGCTCCTCATAGGCGGGCGGGCAGTTGTCCAGCAAACCCCAAACCTTGACCCGCAAATCTCCCAATGACGCTTTGAAGGATTTCAGGCAAAACCCGGCCAGCTTCAATTTGTCATCGGCAAAAACCGGCGGCGGGTGGGAAGACACCTTCGGATACACCCGGTAGGCCACGGCCAGGTCATATTGGGGACGGTTCGTATCGGGCATAATTTTATCTTGCATCCACGCGCGGCGGACCAAATTTCAGGGTTCGCTTGACTTCATCCCAACGGTTCAGGCGCAGCCGGAAAAAGCGCAACATCCAGAAATCGGAATGTTTCCGGAACGCCGCCACGCGCCGGCGCCGCTCGAAAATGTGGCCGCGCAAACGCCAGCAATCAGCCAGCACACTCCAAAAGCTGGCCCGGGCAAACGACGGGCGCCGCAGGAGCAGAGCCCCGGCGATGGATTCCACAAAAAGCAGAACCGTCAGCGGAACGAGCGGCAACAGCAGGATATGCTGGCCGTTCTGGAGCAGGGTCAGAATGCAATTGCGGTTCGTCAAAAAACGTTTCCGGTCGTTGGTCCGGAATTCCACCGTGGTGATGCCGCCGGACGGGTTGACTCCCGCCGCGCCGCGGTGATGCAGCCGGGCCTCGAAAATCCCCGCCACCTTGTAGCCCGCCAGCCAGACGCGCCACGACAGGTCGGCATCGTCCGAGTAAATGAAAAATTCGGCATCGAACATGCCGAGCTGATTGAACACCTCCGCGCGGATCAGATAGGAACAGCCGCCGGCGATGAAAATTTCCCGCGTGCCGGCCGCCACGGCCGAGGGGCTGGACAGGCCGAACAGGTCGAACCCGTAAAAGCCGAAATCCTGGTAGGAATTGTCGGGATAATTCAACACCAGCGGCGTGGAAGCGGCGGCGCCGAGTTTTTCGGTCCCGGCAATCAGCTTTTCCATGCAGTCGGGCTCAAGCCACGTGTCGTTGTTGAGGAACAAAAGCCAGCGACCGCGCGCCACGCGCGCGCCGGAGTTGTTGCCTTCACAAAAACCGAGATTTTCCGAATTGCGCACGATGGCGGCACAGGGAAAATCCGCCAGCAGTTTCCGCGCAACCGCCACCGAATCGTCCGTGGACCGGTTGTCCACCATGATCGCCTCGATTTGAGGGATGATCGTCTGGGCCCGGATGGTTTCGAAACATTTCGGCAGCCACATCGCGCCGTTGCAATTGAGCACGACGATGCTGACCAGCGGCTGGCCGGCGACGCTTCCAAATCGTTCCACGACGGGGTCCATTATTTCAAAGTCTGTTCGGGTTTGAGGCTGGCCACGAGTTTTTTGTCGTGGCGCCGGGTTTTATACGTCCAGACACCCCACGCATTGCCGAGCACGCTGCCGAGACAAGCCGGCGGATGCCAGAGCCAGCGCGCGTCCCCGTCCCGGATCAGGCCCCGGAACGTGTGCCAGAGCGGCCCGATAAACGTCACGCAATAAAACGCCGCCAGCCACAGCGGCACCGCGGGACGTTCCTTCATCCAGTTGACCGGCATCTCCTCCTGCACCCGGAGAAAATGCACCGTGGCGCGGCGGCGCTTTTTTACAAAACCAGTCCAGGTCTGAACGTAATAATGGTGCACGCCCCGGCCGCGCAGCCGGAGCCACTCGCGCCGGCCGCTCTTCATCAGAAACATGGCCACGTGCGTGTCCTGGAATTGTTCATTGGCCTGGACGGCTCGCAAATCCGCGTGGCGGAAAACAAATCCGTTGGCGCCCAGCGGGTACGCCAGCGAGCCGCCGGGCAGCGTCCAGCGTTCGACATCACCGTCCCGCCCCAGCAGTTCCGGATTGGCGCTCATCAGCCAGGCAACCGGGTCGCTGATATGCAAGCGGCAGGTGAGATAGGCGCAGAACGAACTCATTTTGGGCGACGGCAGGTAATAACTTTCCACACCCAGCGCCCGGGGATTGGCCGCGAGCGCCCGGACCGCCAGCTCCACAAAGTCGGGATGCGTGATTTCGTTGTCGGCATCCAGGAACACGATGTAATCGCCGGACGCATGGCACAGGGCAAGGCGTTTGCCTTCCTCCATGTTTTTGCCGTCGTCGTCAAGCACGGTCGCCCCATACTTTTTTGCGATCTCGCGCGTGCGGTCGGTGGAACGCGCATCGGCCAGGATGATTTCATAGCGTTCGCGCGGGTACGTCTGGCGCGTGATGGACGACAACACATTGTCCAGCAGCGCCTCGACGTTGAGGGTCGGCATGATGAAGCTGACGCGTGGCAGATTTTCCGGGCCGGACGGCATGAGGCGAGTTTGGCTGAAACCGGCGGCGAATTCAAATCAGCTTTGTTTCCGGATGATGCCGGTACAGGGAGACAAGCCAGATGATGAATAAAACGCCGAAGGCGACGCCGGCGGCGACGGGCATGGCAAACAGCAACGCCGCCGGAGATTTTCCGAACACCAGCAGTGTGGACCAGTAGACCAATCCAAGTCCGCCATAAAGTAAAACGGCTTTTTGCCAGCGGCTGGCCAGCGCCCACGTAGCGAGGGCTTGCAACAGGCCGACAAAAACCATTGTCGCCGAAAGCGGGAGAATCATCCCGGCCGCCTCCGGGGTGTTGCGATGAAGCAGCTGCAGGCACATGCCGCGCAAACAGTAAAGACAGACGGCTCCGAAAATCAGACCAGCGGCATAAAGGCCGACCAGTCTCAATTGTTCGTGCAAGGCATCGCCATGATGCCGCCCGGAACGATGCGTGAACAAAACGGAGAGCAGCGGGCCGACGGCCGTTGCCAGCGCCCGGGCCAGCAAGCCGGCCGAACCGTAGGCATCGATTTCTTCCCTGGTGAAAAATTTATTGGCCACCAGCAGGTCACCCTGACCGAAGCAATTCAGGCCGACGGCCCAGGCGGCGCTGGCGACCAGAAATTGCCTGAATTCCGGCGTCCAGGGGGAAATTCCCTTCTCGGTCTGTCGGGGAAATTCCTTTTTCCAGAAAAGCAGAATGAGGTTTGAAAACAGCATCACGAAGGAAGCGGCCACGGCCCATTCGGCAACCGGCCAGATTCTGGTGGTAATCCCGCCAAACAAAAGTCGCACCAGGGCGCCCAGCAAGCCGATCAGGGCAAGGCGCTTGAACCAGCCAAGACCCTGGCAAAGCACCGTGAAATAGGAGCCCCAGAGTCCGCCGACCACGCAGAAGAGGGCGACGATGGTGAGACTGGCCCGGGGAATATTGAAATAGTGGCCGAGCGGTTTGATCAGGATCAAGGCGATCAGCGAACCGGCAATCGTGATGTGGAAAAGAAATTTCCGGCAACCGGCGAGCAATCCGTGCAACCGTTCGCTGTCCTGGCTGAAATGGAAGCGGGCGATGTAATGGGTGATCGCTTGTGAAGCAACCTGCAAGGGAATACTGAGAAAGGTGATGAAAGCAATAGTCGCCAAAACCAAGCCGTATTCCCCGTCCGTCCCGCCCAGCAGGGGACTGACCATGAATTGAAAACCCCAGTGCACCAGCAGGGTCAAAAAGCTGATGGCCGTAAAAATGATTCCACTGCTCCAGATATTTTCACTGCGCCAGATATTCTTCATGTGCGGTGATCCGCCTTTTCGGGTTCCGGCGTTGCCGTTGTTCCGCCTCTGAGATAGCCGGGCGGGACGGGTTTGCCGTCGATTTGGCCCTGGACCATGTCCAGCAGGTTGTGAACATCGTACAGTTTCAACAGCCGGTCGCGCCAGCCCAGGCATTTTTCCCGCAACCCGGAATATTGGTCGAGAGCCGTCTGCAGCCGCGGTTTCAACCGCTCCGGCGCCAGGCTGGCGTCGTCGATGTCCACCGGCACCAGGCAATCGTCGAGCCAGGGATATTCGAAAGGCAACCGGCGGCCAATCATCGGGGTTCCCACGCAGGCGTATTCCAGAAACTTGGGAACGGAGGCGTCCTGCAGGCCGCCGGTGGCGATCAGAAACCGCGCCCGCTGGTTCATGCGCTGGTATTCCGCGTAGGGCAGCCGCTGCCGGTCGTGCGGTTCGCGCCGGCAATCGTAGAAGGTGAACGGCCGGCCCTCGAGCCTGGCAACCGCATCGGTCAGGATCTGACGGTCGTAGTAGAGATTGGCGCAGGTGTAGTGGTACGACACAAACGGATCGCGCATGAACCAGATGCCGCAGGAACTGCCGGTGTTGGCAAAATCGAACTGCCGCGGCTCGTCCAGGATCGGCACGTTGACCGCCTCGAGGGGAAACGGGGAAAAAATATATCGCCCGGGATCGACGGGTTCGCTCCGGCGCCGGAAAAAATTCCAGGCATTCACCGCCGGCGAAATGGCCAGCGCGGGCAGGCGCAACGCGGCGGCCAGGTTGGTGTACCAGCCAAAATGCGGCGCCGGATTCATGATCCAGGGCGGTTGCCGTTCGGTCACGAAGGCGGTTTGTCCCCGGCGCAATGCGATTCCTTCGTATTTCCGGAAAAAGACGTATTCCGCCTCGCGCATGAACCAGTGCGGCTGGATCCACCAGTCGTCCGCCACCAGTGAGAAATTCTTCCGCTCGCGCAGGATCGGATACAGAGCGGTCAATTCGCGGGGCAGGAGCCAGACCAGAACGACATGGACGTCGCTTTGCCGGAGCAATTGGCGGAGTTCTTCGATCCGCACGGTGTCTCGGAATCCTTTCAGCATGAAAATCCGGGCGCCACGCGCCCGAAGGGCATCGATCTCCGAACGGGCCGAATGATTGGACCGGTAGATGGGTTCGCCCAAAACCCACAATGACTCGTTCAGGGAAATACGTCGGCGGGGCGGCATAGGGTTCGCGGTGCGGAAAGCGCCAGTTCTTCAAATGCCGCCCGGACGCGGGTCGGACTGCATCGGCAACAGTCGCCGGATGTGTTTATTTTCCGTAGGCATGCCAACGTCATGCTCCGAACAGCTTTCGTCGATGTCAAGACACAAGCCCGTGTTGACTCACGGATAAATGTTACCCGGGGCAGAGGTCAGTCATGACAACGTTGCCTCAGGTTGGAGGTTACATTTGGCAGTGAAGAACAGGCGCA
>Ga0335078_10000035_pt1 | contig 256128 bp, 199 predicted proteins | sample Lox_Sample_32_FD_206711 | JGI IMG/M metagenome (GOLD analysis project Ga0335078, IMG submission 206711) | Soil microbial communities from Loxahatchee National Wildlife Refuge, Florida, United States - Lox_Sample_3.2 | ecosystem: Environmental > Terrestrial > Soil > Wetlands | place: USA... | reverse complement strand
CCTCGGTCGTCAAGTATTTTTAGTGACTACAAATCAACGCCGGGAACAGCTCTTTTCCACACACGAACAGCGCACAGCTCAGGGCTGTCGTGAGTACGGTCACACCTTCGGTGCAAATAACTTCAGGCTAACAGCCTTGCGGGCGCGCTCACGCGGGTCGCCCAATCGGCGCGCCCGGCCGCCGAGACCAGTCGCGCTCCTCAGCTCAAGCAAGAGCGCCTCGCGCTCGGATGCCAGGCGAGCCAGCCGCCCCACGTCGCAGTTCCCATCTGCTTTCCCGACATCGGCGTCTATTTCGGAAAGCCGCCGACGGTATTGACGCAGCGCGGCTGGATCGAGCACCGGGTCGGCGCCCAGAGCGGTGCCACATTCTGTGTCTCCGCCGCCCGCCAGCCGCGTGGCCTCGAGTTCCTGGCCCGGCCTCGCCAGCAGCTCGGCAAGATCGGCAAGCCCCTTCATGTGTCTCACGTGGACCGTCCTGGCCCCGAAGCCGATTTCCCAGAAGTCGCCGCGGCGCAGGAACTGGGCTCTCCCCACGCGATCGAGGGCTGGCGACGCTCCCTCGAGGAAACGGAGGACCGCGCCGCTCACCCGGTCAGCGTCGCCGCAGTACCAGGGGAGATGCCGCTCCCCTTCCAGCGGCACGAGCTCGGCGTCGGGGATGTGGGCGGCGGCATGCCGCCCTGCCTCGAAGGGGATCGCCCGGTCGTGGCGGCGATGAAGGACTAACGTAGGCGTGCGAACCGCCGCAGCTTGGGCCTCCGCGTCAAGCTCGAAGGTTAGCCGCAGCAGCCGAGCCGACATATCGGCGGTCGCCGATGCTCGCTGCAGGGCTGCGAAGTCACTCGCCTCGCCGGCGGTCAGCCCTGGCGCGAAGACGTCGGCGAGCGTCCTCGACCCGAGGCCCCAGCTCGCTCGGACCAGCGCCACCAGAGCCGCCTGCACCTCAGGTCGCGCCAGGATGCGCCCGTCGAGGAATCCCCCGCAAAGGACCAAGTGTGTCACTCTGTCGGGATGGCGAGCGCAGTACGCGACGGCCGTTGGCGCAGCGCACGATTGGGCGAACAGCGCGAAGCGCTCAAGCCGAACGCTCTGGACAACCGCTTCGAGGGTCATCACCTCGATGCCCAGAGTGAAGTCTGTGCGGTCCCGGTCGCTCAGCCCCGCACCCAGACGGTCGTACCGCACAAGCGTGTGCCCCTCCGTGAGCGCAGAGAAGAATTCGCGGAACCTGGCGATGCCCCAGTCCTTCTCGAGGTGGCTTACCCACCAGGCCGGGCAGACGAGGGCAGGCCCTTCGCCGACGACTGCGTAGGCGATCTTGCGACCGGCCGGGCCCGCGCAGTAGCGGATCCTTTGTTCCATCCCAGCGGGCCATATCTCGGCCGCTGCCGCCACGTGCAATGTCACATAGGGGGTGCCGATGCCTGAGCGTCTTGCATGCCCGTACCGCCCCACGTGGGGCCTTCGGAGTAGCAAGTCGCGCGCCTGGAGACCCGCCCGGTCGGCGGGGTGGTCAGGGCGCGCCGAGTTCAGGGTCGCCGCGGCTGGGGAGGCGATCATTGCGGCGCGCGAGCGTTCGGCTCGCGCAGCGCGGCATACGCTCCTGGGCGCAGCATGGGTACGGCGCACCGATAGGCCGCGTGTTGCCTTGCCGTGGACCTGCAGCAGATCGCGCCGCCCAAGCTGAATGCCGACGAGGATGTGCATCCAGTCTGAGCGCGGCGAAGAGCAGGTGACCCAGCGTATCGATGAGAAATCTGAGCATGATTGGGGTACCGCACCACCCGGTAGAGCAGCGTCACCGCGAACCCAGTGGGCCTCTGGGCGTCACCCCGCGGGTGCTGCCAGACCTGCTTCAAGCCAAACGGGCTCGGAATGGGAGATGAGGAACGTCGACAGCAGGGCGATGCCCCAGCCGAGGAACTGGTGCTCCGCAGCACTGCGGCCGCGACGTAGGATCAGCTCGCCACCGTCGTTATGGCCTACCACTGCCAGAACAGAGGGCGAGCGTCAGGCTGGACAGGAAGCCGAGTTCTCAGTTGCCACCGGGCAGCGGCTGACCCTTCCGCAGGAGCTCCGGCGATCGCCTCTGCGCAGTCCGCGCTACGCGTGGGAGGGGCGCTTCCTGGAGTTCGGGCCGGTTGACGCCGGTCGGTGTGGGTGGGGGGCGAGGGTCGCTCGCGCATACAGCTCCACCGGACCAATCGATCACAGTCGTGTGGTGCCGTCTTGAGTCACCATCGTTCTGCGTTCCTGCTCGCACACGACTTCACGAAGTGTGTCTTTTTTAGGCGAGCGACAAGCTCGAACCGAGGCACGGGCGAGTGGCTCACCACCATGGCCTACCCGGTGCGCGCCCAGGCAGCGATTGACCACTTCACGAGCAACGTCTACGACCGAGCGGCGGGGTTCAGCCGGCAGTGGGCACGGCCTGCGCCGCGTGCCAGTCGAGCACACTGTCGCATGTTTCATCCGCAGCAGTCCCGCTCGTCGAACGAGGGTGTCTGACCCGGCTTCATCCTTCCCGCCGGGCTCCGAATCCGCGAGACCGGGGACGCCGAGGACGGCCCGGCCGGGCGCAGGTCTTCCGGGCCTGGGCCGTGGCGGGGCTTTCGGCATCGTGCTTGGGATCGTGGCGTGCTCGCCCCCGCAACCACTCCCGCGTACGGCTGTGTTCGGACGAAGGGCGCGGCGGCGTTTCTCGCGCTTTCTGCTGCGCCGCAATTGGCTCGGCCGCCTCGCGGCCGGCATGGGCAGCCATCGTGGCGATCTAGGTGCCCATTTTCCCGTACTCGGGTTTCCCGCCGCGCTCGAACCGGTGGTACGTCCCGCCCTTGCCGGTCGTGGCCGACTCCACTTGTTTGAGCGCCACCGGCACCGTGCCGCTGGCGAAGAGCCGCTTGCCGGAGCCGAGCACCACCGGGAAGATGAACAGCCGGTACTCGTCGATGAGGTCGTTCTTCAGCAGCGTCTGGAGCAGATCGCTGCTGCCCCACGTGTGCACGGACCGGCCGGGCTGCTGCCGGAGCTTCCGGAGCTCAGCGACCACGTCGCCCTTAATCAGGCTGGAATTGTTCCAGGTGACTCGCTCGAGGCTGCGCGACACCACGTATTTTGGCCTCGAGTTGAGCGCAGTCGCGATGGGGTTCTTGGGGTCGGTGACCTTGGGCCAGTAGCTCACGAAGATCTCGTAGGTCTTGCGCCCGAGCAGGAAGCCGTCGGCATCCGCGATCCCCTCGGTGACCAGCCGACCCCCGACGTCATCGAAATAGGGAGCCTGCCAGCCCCCGTGCAAGAAGCCACCGTCGCGGTCCTCATCAGGGCCACCGGGAGATTGCATGACGCCGTCCAGGGTCAGAAATGCATTCACGACGATCTTGGGCATACTCTCCTCCACTAAGGGACCCACGAACCACACCGGCCCGAATCGACACACTCGCCACAGAAGGGATGGCCGCCCTGGGGCCCCCGACGAGCCGTGGAAGGGGGACCACTGATTCGACCCGGCGGCGGGGAAACATCCATCGGTCGCGCCCCAAGCGGGATGGCGCTGACATCGTCCCCAGCGTCGCGACACCCGCCAGCCTGTCGCACGCGAACACCTCGCCCGGGTCTCACCCCTGACGCGTGATATTTAGCCTGAGCGGCACCTATCACGTGCTGTTCGGCGCAACCCCAGTGGCCCGTTTGCCCGTCGATCGTGACAATGTCCGGACTGTTTCAGCCCACGGCTCGTGCGAACGTCATTGCGGGACAGATTTCCGGACAGTACGGGTTCCAGGAAGTGCGTGTGCGCGTCGCGACCCACGGGAGAACTCGGCATCTGTCGGATTCTTCGTCAGTTTTCCGCCTGCCTCGCGGACGCAGCTAGCCAACTCGGCAACTCCCTCAGGTGTGTCGACACCAATGAAGACCGGGCGGCGGCTATTCATCCTCCGCCAATCCCTTATCCTGCAACGCCATCCATGGCGTGAAGAGCTTCGGGCCGCCCTTTCCGAGCTGCGCTTTCATCCTCGCGTTCGGAGTTCCCAGCACTTCGCCCGTGACGGAGGCGGTAGCCATGATCGGCTCCATCAAATGGCTGATATTGGAAAAATGCTCGAGCGCGGCGTCGGCGTCGCGGTAGCGCTCGAAGACCACCGCCTCGCTTTCATCCTCGTTGAGGAAGAGTTCGTACTGGAGCGTGCCACGGTCCCTGGTTCGCACGATCTCCATGGCCTCTTTCGACAGGCGCTTCCATTCCTCCACCTTGCCGGGATGAAGCTTGACCCGTGCGATCCCTTTGATCTCGTCCATTCTTTGCTCCCTTTCGAAGTTCCCGGGTCGACCTCTCGTCGCGAAGCGGTCCGGTCGCCCAGAACCCTGCCGCCCCTCGAGGCCACTTCGCAAGCACTGCGTCGAGAGTCACGGCCGCTACGCTCTGCCGAAGGGCTCGCGCCACGCACTCGATCGCGTCCGGAGGGGACACGTTGTGGTCCGGCCGGAGGCTCCGCACCTCGCGTTCCATCGCCGCCCGATTTCCGAACGCCTTTCGCGGCTCCGTTGGGCCCAGTCCGTCACGAACAGGGCACGAAGCAGCAGGGGGAGGACGTTCGCAAATGCCATTGCTTCCTCGAAGGAGAGCCGGCGCCGGAAGGTCTGCAGTACGCCCTGGGTCATCGTGTAAGCCTGGTGAGTGGACGCGAGCGCGGCGAAGTCCCTTGCCGCGACCGAGAACCCCAGGAAATCACTGGAAGCGCGCTCGAATTCGGTGGGTACCATGACAACAGCTCGCAACCTCGCGCCGGCCAGCACCGCAAGAGGCGCCGGACGCATCAACACGTACGGCACGGCCTCACCCCCCCGGGACACGGAACGGGCGGCCGCCGACGACGATCTCGCCGATCTCGAGGCGCTGTATCCTGGCGGTCTTGATGGCGAGTGATCGGATCGCGAGGGCGCCCACCGCGACCGCGCCGATGGCGAGCACACCCATGCTCGTCGCCGCGAGCGCCGTGCCGAGCCGCGCAAGCGCGATCTGACGCCGCGGTCGCTCGAACGGTGGAATTTTCGAGAGCAGGGCCATTGGGGTCCTTTCTTATCGCGCTACAAACGTGTGTCCCGCGAAGCGCACGCGCATGCCGCTGGAGGCTCGGACCGGCGACCGTCCGGAGAGTCGCCAGCTACACCGATAACGCAATTGGCAACGAATGTTGTAATCACGCGAACAGCGCCTCCTCACGAACCGACGCCCCCGTGCTGTACCCCACCGCGGCGTAGGTCCGTGCAGCCGCCTGGATGCCAGCGCCCATGGCGAGCGGCAATGCAGCGCGTAAGGGGTACTCGAGCTGCATGGCGACGACGTCCGCCGTGCACCTTCCGTAGCGCACCGCGATCGCGCGAAGAGCCTCGTCCAGCGCGCTCGCCGGCTTGCGATCCGTCGCCGACAGGCGTGGGAGTCGTTCCCACCATCACTTGCGTTACGTCTTGGGCTTCGAGGAGGTCGACCAGACCGCACCGCCCGCTCCGTGAACAGCGAAGCCCAGCACCAGCTGACGTGCTGGAGGGCTGCTGTCGGCCCCACAACGTTGAGGAACGTGTCGTGCTGGCCCGCGCGAGGCCTGGGCACTGAAGCGCTCGAGGCGCGATCGATCGCATCCTGCTCGACATCATGATTCGGTTCGGCGCTGAACAGCGTGACGGCCGCGCGCGGGACAACCATGTGCTGGACGACCCACGGTCCGACGCGTCGATGTCCGGCAGGATATTGCCGCCGCCGTTCCTCTTCATGAGCTGAAGGGCGGAGAAGGGGACCGAGGCCACCGCGCCGGCCGAGCGCCGCATGATCGCGTCCGGGCCCACTGGGCGGTCGACGGGGCTACCTTGGCACTTAGGGCCAGCGCGTCACACAGACGACGTCGGTTTCGATGGTCCTAAGGCTCAAGACTTAACAATGTCGACTGTGTGCCGCAAGTTCCAAGGACCCCCTCACGGTTGAGCGGTATGCATTGATTGGAACGCGATGCAGGGTCGCCGACTTCGTTCGTCGAACGATCCTTTGCCGCTGCTGCCCTGAGGCCCTTCCAGGGTTTCGCTGCTCGGCTGTGTTCACAACGGCGATATAGCCCGACGGCGTAGCCCTAGCAGGCAAGCATCGGCGGCAGGGGCCAGCGATCGACCATTCCTGCTCCGGTAGTCCCGCGCGGGGGGGCCGGAAGCCAAAGCCGGAAATACCGCGCCTCCTGAATGTCCTAGCTTTGGACTCGTGCTTCGCACCACCCGCGTGCAATTCGTGCACGAACGCGTGAAAAATAAACGTTTGTTGCGCAGACAGTGGGTGGGGTCGCGCGGCCGAGGACGCAGCCTTGCTTTGTATCAACTCGCCGGACTCAGGTAGCCATCGGCCAAGGAGCACGCCGCTACGCTGATTCGGGTGCGTCCCTTGCATTCCAGCTGATCCTCCGGTGCATCTTCCGACACTGGCGCGGTGCGTCGAAACCAATGCGAACGGGCCCGAATGACTGAAGAGCCCGGGAGCGTATGGCAAGGAAGGGTCAACTTATCGTGCGCCAGGACTCAGGGCGGGAAGCGGTCTTCTCCGTTGCGACGCGGCTGGTGGTCGGAGTCGGTACTTCCGCTGGGGGACTCGACGCGCTTGAGTTGTTCCTCGCCAACACTGCGGAGACGAATCTGTTGGCGTTCGTTGTCATTCAGCATCTCGAGCCCAACCGCCCGAGCATGCTCGTCGAGCTTCTGGGGAGGCGAACGAAGACGCCTGTGCTTCAGGCCCAGGATGGGATGGTTGTTGAGCCGGGCCACGTGTACGTCAAGGACCCGAACACGACGCTTACCATCCTGGACGGCATTCTCCGGGTGGGCGCTCCGCCGGTGGAGCGTCTGCGCGCGGCGATCGATGAGTTCTTCCACTCGCTGGCAGAGGACCAGGGCGAGCTGGCGGCTGGAGTGATTCTTTCCGGGTCCGGGAGGGACGGTACCGCTGGCCTCCGTGCGATCCGTGAGCACGGCGGGCTCACCGTGGCGCAGAGCCCAGAAACCGCCCAGCACGATAGCATGCCCCGCAGTGCCATCGATGCCGGACTTGTCGATTACGTTCTGCCTCCCGAGCAGATACCCATGAGGTTAGTCGAGCACGCGCAGCAACTCGTCGGCGGCAAGTCATCAGCGCCGAGCTTGGAGGACGATCTCACTGGTCAACTCCGGCAGGTCACTGACACGATCCGAGAGCGCACAGGGCACGATTTCAGCCGCTACAAGCACGGGACGCTGTTGCGGCGAATTCGCCGCCGCATGCAGGTACAGAGAGTCGCATCGGCCACGGATTACCTGAGGATGCTCACGGAAGAGCCCTCCGAGGTTGCCAGGCTCCTCAAGGACCTTCTCATCGGCGTGACGAGTTTCTTCCGGGACCCCGATGCTTTTGAGGCGCTCGCAGCTGAGGTCTTGCCCGGCGTCGTCGAGACCAGAGGGATCGGGTTGCCGATCCGGATCTGGGTGCCAGGCTGTTCCTCGGGTGAGGAGGCGTACTCCATCGCCATTCTCGTGAGGGAGCAGTTGGACAAAAGGTCCGACCCGCGCTCCGTCCAAATCTTCGCCACGGACATCGATCCCGACATGCTCTCGGCAGCTCGCCGGGGTCACTACGGCCAAGACGGTCTCGAGAGGGTCTCGCCCGGGCGGTTGGAGCGCTTTTTCGTGCAGGAAGGCGGCGAGTTCGCCGTAACCAAGGACCTGCGCGAGATGTGTTTGTTCTCGCAGCATAATCTGATTCGCGATCCTCCGTTCTCGAGCCTCGATCTCATCTCCTGCAGGAACGTGCTCATCTACCTTCAGGCGGAGTTGCAGAGCGACCTCGTTCCCCTGTTTCACTATGCGGTCAAGCCGGGGGGACACCTCTTCCTGGGCCCTTCCGAGGGGCTCTCTGCCTACCCGGAGCTCTTCGAGATCGTGAACCCGCACCACCGGATCTTCCGACGGCGGGACACCGCGACTCGCCCCGCGATGAAGCTGCCGCTGTCGAGGCGGGGCAGGGCCGGGCAGCCGTCTGAGGTCTTGCTGCCAGCAGGCCCGATGGAGGGGAACTCGACCAGCTCGCCCCGCCGTGAAGACATCAGCGCCGCCTTTGAACGGATGGCACTTGAAGAGTACACAGCCCCGGCCGTCGTCGTGAATACGCGCGGTGAGATCCAGCTCGTCGCCGGAAGGATTGGACGCTTCTTCCAGCCACCGGCTGGGACAATGACGACGAACCTCGTCGAGACGGCCCCGGCAAGCTTGCGGGTCGAGCTCAAGCTGGCACTTCACCAGGCTGGGAGGGATCATCGCAAGGTCGTGCGTGAAAAGCTCCCGGTCGAGCTCGACGACGGGTTCCACATGGTTCGGCTCACCGTTCGCCCACTTCCCGGCCTGGGGCAAGACTCGGGGCTCCTAGCCGTGATCGTGCAGGACCATGGCCTCCAGGAGGACACCGAGGAGGCAGAGGGAAGTCCGCAAGCGGTTCGTGATCCGGTGCTTGAAAGTCTAGAGAATGAACTCCGTGTCACACAGGCGCAGTTAAAGGACACGGTTGAGAACCTCGAGTCCACCAATGAGGAGCTCAAGTCTTCGAACGAAGAGCTCGTATCTACCAATGAGGAGCTCCAGTCGACGAATGAGGAGCTGCAAGCCTCGGAACAAGAGCTCCAATCCCTCAACGAGGAGTTGGAGACAGTCAACAACGAACTGCAGCGCAGGGTGGAGGAGCTTGCCACCGCCAACAGCGACCTCCAGAACCTGTTTGCGAGTACCGATATCGCGACGACCTTTCTCGACCGCGAACTCCGCATCGTGAAGTTCACGCCGGCGGCCCGGGACCTCTTCCACCTTGTCGACAGTGACGTGGGGCGGCCCATTGCAGATTTCGCATCGCGCTTCGACGCTCAGGATCTCGTTGGGGACGCCCAGGGAGTCCTGGGCACACTCGCTCCGGTGGTAAAGCAGGTCCGCACCACGGAAGGGAAGAGGTGGTTCATCCTTCGCGTGCTTCCCTACCGCACCATTCACCACGAGATCGCCGGTGTGGTGGTGACCTTCGTAGACGTGTCCGAGCTCAAGCGCGCCGAAGCCGAGCGCCTGAAGCTCGCCGAGCAGCGTCAGCTCGCACTCGACGCTGCCCGGCTCGGGTGGTGGCATTACGACCCGGCGACGCGCGTCGCCGTGTACGACCGTCGCTACACCGAGATCTTTGGCGTATCGGGGTATGAGCGTCCGAACGAGGAGATCCTGAAGCTGCTCCACCCCGAGGACGTCCCGCGGGTCTGGGCGGCCGTGGAACGCGCGCTCGACCCTGTCGACCCGAAGCCCTACCAGGTCCAATATCGGGTGAACCGGCCGGACGGCGTGATGCGTTGGGTGGAGGCGCACGGCATCGCCCTGTTCGAGAACGAAGGCGCCGCTCGACGCGCCGCGAGCTTCGTCGGAACGGTCGCCGACATCACTGAGCGCGTCCGTACGCAGGAGGGCCTCTCGCGCCTCGCGGCGATCGTCGAGAGCACTGACGACGCGATCCTCTCGAAGGACCTACACGGCACGATCTTGAGCTGGAACCCCGGTGCGCAACGCCTGCTCGGCTACAGCGCAGAGGAGGCGATCGGGCGCCTGGTCACCATCATCATCCCGCCAGAACGGACGGAGGAGGAGGACCGGATCCTTGCCCGGATAATCGCAGGCGAGCAGGTAGCGCCGTACGAGACGGAGCGGCTGACGAAGGACGGCAGCCGGCGAGCCGTGTCGCTCACGGTGTCGCCGCTGCGCGACGGCAACGGAAACGTGATCGGCGCGTCAAAGATCTTGCGCGACATCACCGAGCGCAAGAGAGCGGAGACGGCGCTACGCGAGAGCGAGGAGCGTTTCCGGACCATGTCGAACGCCATCCCTCAGCTCGCGTGGGTGGCGCAGGCCGATGGCTTCATATACTGGTACAACGACCGCTGGTACCAGTACACTGGGACGACCCCCGAGCAGATGGAAGGCTGGGGCTGGCAAAGTGTCCACGACCCCGACGCCCTTCCCCGCGTGCTCGAGCGCTGGAAGGCCTCACTCGAGAGCGGCGAGCCCTTCAGCATGGAGTTTCCGTTGCGGGGCGCGGACGGCCGATTCCGCCGGTTCCTGACCCGGGTGTTGCCGCTCAAGGATTCGCGCGGCCGGATCCTGCGGTGGTTCGGGACCAACACCGATGTCACCGAGATCTCGGAAACCCGGGAAGCGCTGGAGAAGAGCGAAGCGAAGTATCGCAACCTGTTCGAGAACATGGCCGAGGAGGTGCACTTCTGGCAGCTGGTCCGCGATGAGAGGGGCCGCATCAAGACCTGGCGCCTCGTGGATGTGAACCCGCCGGCCTTGAAGACCTGGGGGAGGGCATCCGTAGCCGAGATCCAGGGCAAGACGACCGATGAGATCTTCGGCCCCGGCGCCACGGCGCATTTCATGCCCGTCGTCGAGAAGATCATGAGCGAGGGCGTTCCGTACTCGTTCGAGGACTACTTCCCGAATTTGGACAAGCACTTCAGATTCACGAGCGTCCCGCTCGGCGAACACTTCATCACCACGGGCGCGGATATCACCGCCATCAAGCGGTCGCAGCAGGAGGCGATGCGCTCCCGCGAAGGCCTGCGGCGGCTCGCCGATGCCTCCCTGAGCGTGATCCGCCGGACCGCGCTCGACGAGATGCTTCAGGCCATCGCGGAGGCGGCGCTCGCCCTGACGGGCTCGCGCCTCGCCACGTGCGGGCACGGACTCGTTGCCGGCCGACTCATGGTGGGTGGCTCGGCGCGTGCTCCCGGTGCGCCGGCGTGCCCTCCGGGAAACATGTTCGAGCTCGCGCGGGGCGGCGTCCACATGGCGCTCGCCGACGGCGCGGCATCCGTCCGGCTGACGGACGAGCAGATGCGGGCCCACCCGAAATGGTGGGGTCTACCGAAGGACCACGTGGCGATGCGCGGCCTCCTGGGCGTGCGAATGGTGGCCCGCAGCGGCCAGACGAGCGGGATGATCCTCGTCTCCGACAAATTCGAGGGCGACTTCACCGAGGAGGACGAGTCGCTCCTGACGCAGCTCGGGACCGTCGCCTCACTTGCGCTGCAGCACGTCGAAACGCGGATCTCGCTCGAGGAGTCGGATCGCCGAAAGAACGATTTCCTTGCCATCCTTTCGCACGAGCTCCGGAACCCGCTGGCGCCGATCAGGAATGGTTTGTTCATCCTTGATCGCGCACATCCGGGGGGGGAGCAGGCGAAGCGCGCAAAGTCGGTGATCAATCGCCAGGTTGTGCACCTGACGCGCCTTGTCGACGATCTCCTCGACGTCACTCGCATCTCACGCGGGAAGATCCAGCTGCAGCGCGAGCGCGTGGACCTCTGCGAAATCGCCCGTCGAGCGACGGAGGACTACCGCGATGCGTTCGCACGCTCTAACCTTGACCTCGAATACGTGATTCCGAAGGAACCATTGTGGGTAAACGCCGACGGGACCCGCCTCGCCCAGGTGATCGGAAACCTCCTCAACAATTCGGCGAAGTTCACCCAGCCCGGTGGCAAGGCCGTCATCTCGCTGGGAGCGAATGAGCACCTCAGGCAAGCCATTCTCAGGGTGAGCGACTCGGGCATCGGAATCGCGGCCGACATGCTCCCGAGGGTGTTCGAAGCGTTCGCCCAGGCCGACACGACCCTGGACCGGAGCAAGGGCGGCCTCGGGCTCGGGCTCGCGCTTGTGAAGGGAATCGTCGAGATGCATGGTGGCACGGTGAGTGTAGAGAGCCCCGGCTTGGAACGAGGTGCGGAGTTCACGGTGCGCCTCCCTATCGTCGAGGCCGCGCTGCAGGAAGAGACGCCGCCCATTTCTTCTAGCGCCACTCATTCCGCCAAGCGCGTTCTCGTCGTTGAGGACAACGTCGATGGCGCCGATAGTCTTCGCGAAGTGCTGCAGCTCAACGGTCACGTCGTTGAAGTTGCCTATTCGGGAACGGATGCAATCGAGAAGGCGAGGTCCTTCAAGCCCGAGGTAATTCTGTGCGACATTGGACTTCCTGGGGTGGATGGTTTCGAGGTCGCGCGGGCTATGCGTCGGGACCCTGCACTCAGGGACACGATGCTCATTGCGGTTACAGGATACGCCACCGAAGAAGACATCGCCAAGACGACAGCAGCGGGATTCGACCTGCACATCGCCAAGCCTCCGAGCGTGGAGAAGCTACAGTCGGCACTGAAACGGGCGGGGTCTTCTTGCTCGCTCGACCTTGGACACGATGGTGGGCTTCGCGTGTAGAGCCTTCAGGAAGCGGCGTGAGCAGCGATCGCTACCCGCGGCTCCCTTGGTTTTCTAGGCGGCCCTTTGCTGCTCCTGCGACCTTGAATGACGACGCCGGCAATTACAAGGGTGTGATGCCCATCCCGAGACACGGCCATGACGAATGATTCAGAGCCATTGAGCGATGTTGAACACAACGCTGGCCAGCGACCGCCTGCGAGCGAGGGTGGCCTGGGCGCCGCCCAAACTGCAGAGGAAGCTCGCGCTCGCGTCCTAGAGCTACGCCTCACCGCGATGGAGAAGGAGAAGGACGCCCTGCGACAGGCACAGGTCGAAACGGAAACGAAGCTTGCACGCTATATAGAACTCTACGATTACGCTCCGGTTGGCCAGGTCACCCTGGATGACAAGATCAATATCGTGGAGGTGAACCTTGTCGGAGCAGCCCTGCTCGGGAGAGATCGGTCAACCCTTATCGGGCAATCATTTTCAGAGGCCGTCACTCCCTCGACCCGTCCGACCCTGGAGGCCTTTCTGTCCACCCTCCATGGAGCCGACAGGGCGTCATGCGATGTGACACTCGCACCGCGTGGGAACTTCAGCGTCGAAGTTCACTTGGAGGGAGTGCGAGAGCGGGTCGGTCAGGTGCAAGATTGGCGCTGTCGGGCGGTACTCCTGGAGCTCGCAGAGATCTCTCACCATCGCCGGAAGGATCCAGAGGACGGGAGAGCAGCCTTCCTGGGGATGCTGTCCCACAGGTTGCGCGACCCGCTATCTCCCATCCGCAACAGCCTCTACCTGCTCGAGCGCGCGGAACCGGGAAGCGACCAGGCTTCGCGCGCAAGAGAGACGATCCAGCGCCAAGCTGCGCATCTTACCAACTTGGTGCAAGACCTCATGGACGTCGCGCGTCTCTCGCGCGATAAGCTCGTGCTCCAAAAAGCCCAGTTCGACCTGCGGGCGATCGTTGAACGGGAGACGGACGGCGTTCGCGCCCTCTTCGATGAGAGCGGGGTCGAGTTGCGGGTAGACAACGGCCCGAAGGCCATATGGGTCAATGCGGATGGCGCACGGATCGCGCAGGTCCTGAATAGCCTCCTTCAGAACGCCGCGAAGTTCACCCCAACTGGCGGGACGGTGTTCGTGGGCCTCACCGCGAGCGAGGGGCGCGCCAAGTTGAGCGTGCGTGACACTGGCGTCGGAATGAAGGCGGAGCAGGTGGAGCGCATGTTCGAGCTCTTCGAGCGGGGAGATCACGCGCTCGCGGAGGCCAAGGTCGGTGTTGGCCTCGGCCTGGCCCTCGTCAGGGGCCTCGTCGAGCTTCATGGGGGAACGGTATCAGCCCGGAGTGAAGGTCCCGGGCGAGGAAGCGAGTTCATTGTGACCCTGCGCCTCTCGGGCCCCGGGCTCGGCACGGCAGAGCAGCCGAGGAATCCCGAAACAAGAGGTGCGCGGTCCATCCTCATCATCGAGGATAACGTCGACGCTGGGCGGAGCCTCGCTGAGGTACTGGAGCTAAACGGTTACGGGGTGACAGTTGTCCGCGATGGCAGGTCCGGTATCGCCACGGCCCGTGAGTTCCGCCCCGACGCGGTGATCTGCGACATCGGATTGCCGGACCTCGACGGGTACGAGGTCGCAAGGACACTGCGAGCTGAAAGTGCATTTTCTGCGACGCGCCTCATCGCGCTGAGCGGATTCGCGCAGCACGAGGATCGCCAGCGCGCACGGGCGGCCGGTTTTCACGCTCACCTCTCCAAACCTGCGTCGCCCGAGGCCCTCCTCGCCGCAGTGGCGGCCGACGGGGGGGGCACGCCACAGCGGATCGAGTCGGACGGTGTAGGAGATACTTCAGCGGGCCCTACCGGATAGTGTCTCGTTCTTCCGCGTCCGATTTCCGCCAACGATCAGTGGCCAGCTTTCTTATCCTCTCAGGACGTCCAAGAGTGCGTTGCCGAGTTCCTGAAAGTGAACGCAACTGCTTGAAAGAGAGACTCGCGGAGGGCGAGGCCTGCTCAGCGAGCACCCTGGCATTCAGCAACTGAAGGCCGCAGCGCGGGCACGCGCTCCCTGCGCCGGGGCCGAGCCCCTGCCCTGGACCCATTCGGGGCGAGCCGGCGGACCGGGTGCCAAACGCAGGGGACGAGGGCAGAACGCTGTCGCCGGCCGGATCCGGGCTGCGCCCCACCGGCGCCCCATCCTGTGGGCTATCCGCACTCCCAGTGTGCTTTGTGCGCGTGTGTGGAAGAGTCCGAGCCCAGCGGTCGCCCATGGATAGTACTGGATGCTCTCGCTGGCGGGAGTGCGCATCGCCAGCCGCACGGTTCGGGACCAAGGGGTCGCAGGCTCAAATCCTGCCTCTCCGACACTCCAAGTACCCGGCGGCTCAGGGGTTCTTCGCGCACCCCTGGGGCCGTCTCCTCAATGTCTCCCAGCTTCTCGTGGTTCAGGTGCTCGATCGCGGCGGACTTCGCTGCGGGCGAGAGGTGCATGTAGCGCATCGTCCGGAGAGGGTCGTGTGCCCGGCCAGCTCCTCGATGGCGAGCGCCGGAGCGCCGGCCCTACTCCCGTGACCTTTGAGCATCGTGCTCATGAAGAGCGGCGCCGCCGAGTTTCGCTTCGTGGCCTTGCCGGCCGATGACTTCCCGGGCCTGCCCCGCTTCGAGAAGGTCCACTTCGTGAAGGTGGATCCGAAGTGCCATTGGCCAGGCCACTTGCCGCTCAGAATCGAGTTTGGGTGAGCGACTCACGGTCCGCGTGGCACGAGGAGATAGGCCACGCGGTTCAGCCTTGGAACCGCTCGAGGACGGCGCGCTGCGTCACGACGGCAACCTCGGCGTATTCCCTGAGCGACTCTTCTGGGCGATCACAGTCGTCGTCCGATCGAAGGCGAGTGCATAGGTGCAAGCGCCCCTTCTGCCTTTTGACCAATCGTCACACCAAGCGCCTTAGACGATAGGCGTCCCTTCCGGGACGACCTATCGCTTTGCACCATCCAGTACGATGGCGCTGCACGCACTCGAGCAAGGATGATGCTCGTGAACCACTCGCCTGGGAGGACAACGCCATGTTGAACAGGAGGGAGTTCGTGAAGATGACGGTGGCGACCGGCATCGTCGCTGGTATCGGGCTTTTGCGGCCCCGGCGTGCCTGGGCGTTTTCGCAAAGTCCGATGATTCCGAAGTTCCAGCAAGCCCTCCCCGGCCTCGGGCCCTCGGGCATACCCCTCGCCACCAAGAGCACGTCGACCTTTGGGGGGCGGGCGACCGACGTCTACTATCTCTCGGTCGGTGAATACACGCAGCAGATCCCCGGACTTCCCAACCCGACCACCTTCTGGGGCTACGCCGACGTGAATGGACCGCACCGCTACCTCGGCGGCGTCATCGTCGCGACCCGCGGCACGCCGGTGTTGCTGAACGTCACGAACAGGCTGCCCAACCATCAGATCATCCCCATCGACAAGACACTCATGGCGGGGGACGGCAAAACCGTGGGCGAACTGCCGCTCAACCGAATCGTGACGCACCTACACGGTGGGTTCACGCCGTGGATCAGCGACGGCACGCCGTTTCAATGGTTCACGCCATCCGGCATCGCAGGCTCGAGCTTCCACAATGTGCCGGGGACGAACCCCCCGCTCGGCACGGCGACCTACTACTACCCGATGGAGCAGAGCGCACGGTTGGTCTGGTACCACGACCACGCCATGGGAATCACTCGCACCAACGCGTACTCGGGGATTGCTTCAGCCCTGGTCATTACGGACGCGTTCGAGTCGTACCTCCTTACACAGAATCTGCTTCCCGACCTCGTCGGCGTGCCGCTCATCGTCCAGGACAAGACCTTTCTCTTCAGGGCGAACGACCCACATTACCCGATCCGCGGCGCGCCGGACGGCTCCCTCTGGTACCCCTGGCAGTACGAGAAGAATTCCCTGCCAAACGGCCAGGGGCGCTGGGACTACGGCCCTGACTCCGGGGCGACCGTCACCGGCCCCTTGCCTGCGGTGTCATGCGTGCCCGAGTTTTTCGCCGACACGACCATGGTGAACGGCCAGCCCTACCCCGTGCTGAGCGTGACGGAGGGTACCTTCCGCTTCAGGCTGCTCAACGGATCGCAGGCGCGCTTCTACCACCTCAACCTCTATCAGGAGGCCGACAGCACCGGCGAGCCTGACATGAGCAATCCGGGCCCTGCCCTGTTCCAGTTCGGAACCGAGGGCGGATTCCTGCCTGGTCTGGTGGTGCACCCCAACGGCATTCGGTGCCCACTCGACCTGGTTACGGATCCAACGGGCAACACCGCCGACCCCACGAAATCGTTCAACCTGCTACTTGCCCCGGCGGAGCGCGCAGAGCTGCTGATCGACTTCACCGGGTTGGGCGGGAAGTCGTTTGTCCTGTACAACGATGCGCCGGGGCCGTTCCCCGGCGGCGATCCTCGAAACGACTACTATACCGGCGACCCGGACTTCACGAGCGCTGCGAACAACAGTTACGGCCTGAGCGGCGGCGCACCGACAACGCAGGCGGGCCAGGGACCGAACACCCGAACCATCATGAAGATCGTCGTGGGATCCGGCAGCAACGCCTTCGGCCCCCTCTCCCTCGCCAAGCAGAGCGCGCTCTCCCAGGCGCTGGCCCAGAACTTCAAGGGCGGAAACCCGGTGGCGCCGCAGCAGCCGCCTCTCATTTACCAGGGTAGCGACGCGGCGACTCCCGGGCCGGTCCCGTATACGGGGACGGTGAGCCGCAGGCTCACGCTCAACGAGGATTTCGACGAGCTGGGCCGGCTCATCCAGCGCGAAGGCACGTTCACCAGCCTGTCGAAAAACAGCCAGGGGAACAACACCTGGGGCCTCGCCTACGAGTCGGCGCCGACGGAGACGCCGACCGCGGGCGCGACGGAGGTCTGGGAGATCTACAATCTCACCGGTGACACGCACCCGATTCACTTCCACCTGGTCAACGTCCAGTTGATCCAGCGCTGCCCGTTCAGCGGCGACCCCGCCAGCGGCATAACGCTGGGGGCCCCTCGCCCGCCCGACGAGAACGAGCTCGGGTGGAAGGAGACGGTTCGCATGAACCCGGGTGAGGTGACCACGGTGATGATCAGGTTCGACCTGCCCAAGGTCCCGTTCCCCGTGTTCCCCAGCGTGAGCCTGAGCCGCGGCAATCTCGGGAACGAGTACGTGTGGCATTGCCACATTCTCGAGCACGAGGAGCACGACATGATGCGCCCGCTGGTCGTGAACGGCCCCTGCCCGCTCGCGACCGTACCCGAGACGCAGGCAGCCACGAAGCCCATCGTGTCGTACCAGGTCGTGAACGGCACGCCCCCTTACACGGTGGCCTCGAGCGACAAGAGGTTCCCGCCCATTCCGCCGAGCATCCCGCTGAACGGCGGAACGTTCTTCGTCCTCGCCCTGAACGACCTTGGCCTCACCAACCCGGTGACCTACACGGTGACGGACCGCGCCGGTAATCGGGTGAGCGCGACGCTGACGAAGAAGTAGCCGCCTGTCGCGACGTGCCAAGGTAACCTTCAGGCCGGGCAAGCGCCACTTCCCCTGTGCGGCGGAAGTGGCGCTGTGAAGGCGCTCGCCCCTTAAAGCGCAGCTCCGGTGGATCCCCGGGATAGGCACATGACCGGTGCCGGCCGAGGGAGCCTTGCGCGAAGACCAATCCAATGCCTCAACGCGGCCCCGCCCTGGTCCTTCACAAAGTCACGGATGGCTGCGCGTCTCGCCTTATTGACGAGGGCAAAATGATTTGGGCATCGATGAAGATGACGCCGTCCGCCATCGAGTCCACCACCGCTTGAATTCTTTCGAGCTCGGAACGCCTCGCCGCTCGCTCCGCATTGCCCTCGGCGAGCGCGGCCACAAGGGCGCGATTCCTCTCCGCGAGTGCGCGCACGAGTAACCCAGGAGCCACCGCGGCGGTCGCGATGGAGAGGGCCGCCACGCCGGCCATCCGCCATGCCGACGCGGCCAGGGCCTCGTCCAAGGCGGCGACGTCGCGCAGCAAGAGTACGCCCATAACGGTTGCCACGAGCGCGGCGATGACGACAAGCGCCGCTGCAAAGCAGGCACCGAACCCTGGGGCATCTTACCGTCGAACGCGAGCCTGAGGCGACCCGGGGTCGAGTTCCACCCCGGGAGCTCACCGCCTCGCATGGTTCTCCTTTCCTTCGCTGACTCATCCTCGGGTTACCCATCGTCTCGATGACGCGGAGCACCACGCTCACGAGCTTACGATCCCGAGCGGATCTTGAACGAAGGTCTTGGCATCCCCTATCCGGTTGGGAGGCCTGAGGTCGAGCAGGGATGACGCCCGGAGCAAGGGCCCGTTCGGAGCATCTGCAGGGCCTTCAGCGGCGCTGCATGATCGTGGGCCTCCACCGCGAGCACCTTGAGGAAGGCTCCGGTCGAGGGCTTCCCTCCCGGATATCGACGCTTTCATCCACAAGCACGTAAGACGAGCTCTTCCTGAACTTCTTTCTCTGCGAGGCCGCGCAGCCCGGGCGATGAGGTTCCGGACAGTAAGGGTCACCAGCGCGACCATCGCGTCGGTGCCCGGCTCGCACGATGAGGACGACGAGCCGCGCGTCTTCGATACTGGCGACGATGCGGAAGTCGCCGGCCCGGTACCGCCAGAGCGAAGCGAACTGCGCAGTGAGCGCCTTGCCCACCGCGCGAGGATTCGAAGCGGCTTTGGTGTCGAGGTAGTCGGCGATCTGGCGTGAGCCCTGGCGGTCGAGCTTCCGGAGCTGCTTCTTCGCAGAGTCGGACCACTCAATCGTCCAGGCCAAGGTCTTTCCTCACCTGCTCCATCGTGAAGACCTTCTCCTTGCCGGCACGGGCGCGCTCCAGGACGGCGGCGCCGAGGTACGCATCTTCCATGTCCTCGAGGTGCTCGAGGATCGCCTCGCGCAGGTAAGAGCTCTTGGTGCGGCCCGTGGCCTTCGCGAGAGCTTCGAGCAGGCCCCCGGCCACCTCAGCGTGGCCGAGCAGCGTCGCAGGAATCAGCTTGTTTCCGTCGGCGTCCTCGGGTCACTGTTCCTGCCCCGTATTGAGGGCCTTTTGCTCCTGTAGTTGCTCGTTTCCGCCGTGCCGGCACCGTCCTTCACCGCGCGGCCCTGGCCTGTCTGACGCCCGGCGGCAAGCCCATCGCATCGCCCATGGCGCCGTCGCCGACGTGAACCTCGTCGCCCGGCACCTCGCTCAGGCCCCTCGAAGCGCCGCGCCTTCCTCGACGAGGAGCACGAACCCCGTCACGGTGCCGATCTCGGAAGCCGGACGGTGAAAGTCGAGCCCTGACCGGGCGAGCTCTCCACGCTGATCTTGCCCCCGTGGGCCTCGACCAGTCGCTTCGCGATCCAGAGCCCCAATCCCAGGCCGGTCACCAGGCTCGCGTCCCGGGCACGCTCGAATCGCTCGAAAATGCGCTCGTGGTCCGCGAGCGAGATTCCCGTTCCCTGGTCGCGGATGCTCAAGGTCGCAGTGGTCTCGTCCCCATCCACGCTCACCTCGACCGGTTGCCCATTTCCGTACTTGAGGGCGTTACTGACGAGGTTCGTCATCACCTGGTCGATGCGCACGCGGTCCCACACACCCGCAACGGCACGGGCGCGAAGATGGAGCGCACTCCCCAAGCTCTCTGCCTGGGACTCGAACCTGTCGATGACCTCCCTCGCGAGATCGGCCAGATCGAAGGCTGCCAAGTCGAGCACGAGCCGGCCGGCCGTGATGCGGGTCACGTCGAGCAGGGTCCGGACCAAGGCTTCCATGCGGCTGAACTGAGAGTCCATGACGGACAGCTTGTGCTCGACGCGTTTGTCGAGGAGCTGGACCTTGCGCAGGCTCCTCGACAGCGTATCGGCCTCGAGGCGCAGGGTGGTGAGGGGCGTCCTCAGCTCGTGGGAAGCCATGGACAAGAATTCGTCCTTGATACGGCTGGCTTCGCGGAGAGATTCCTGTGCCTCGATGATCTCGGTCACGTCGGTATTGGTGCCGAACCACTGGAGGACCTGGCCATCCGGGGCCTTCAGCGGCAAGACGCGAGTGAGGAAGCGGCGAAACTTGCCGTTCGCCCCTCGCAGCGGGAATTCCATCTCGAAGGTCGTGCCCGTGGCGATGGACTCCTCCCAACGGCGCAGGACGTCGGGCAGCGTCAAAGGGTCGTGCAGGCTCTGCCAGCCCCAGCCCTCCATCTGCTCGGGGGTGGTGCCCGTATACTCGTACCAGCGGCGGTTGTACCAGGTGATGTAGCCATCCGGCTGAGCCGCCCAGGCGAGCTGCGGCATCGAATCGGCGAGCGCGCGGAACCGCCCCTCGCTCTGGCGCAACGCCTCGTTGGCGCGCTTCTGGTCCCTCACGTCGCGCATGATCTTCGACGCACCCACCAATCGGCCCCGGCGATCGCGGAGAGGTGACACCGTGATGGATACGTCGATGGTCACCCCGTCCTTCGCCCGGCGCTGCGTCTCGAGGTGGACGATCCGCTCCCCCGCATTCATGCGGCCCAGGATTTCCTCCTCCTCGTTGCGGCGCTCAGGCGGAACGATGACCTCGATGGACTGGCCGACCACTTCGTCCGCCGTGTAGCCGAGCAGCCGTTCGGCCGCGGCGTTCCAGGTCACAATCGTTCCTTGGAGGTCCTTCGAGATGATCGCATCGTCCGAACTCTCCACGATCGAGGCCAGCCGCGTCTGCGCCTCCTCGGCCACTTTTCGATCAGTGATATCCGCCAGGGTTCCAACCAGGCTCGTGGCGCGCCGAGCAGGACCCGTGCCTTCAAAGACCGGAAGGCCATGGGTCTCGACCCAGCGAACCCTTCCATCCGGGCGGATGATGCGGTGCTCGGCCCAGTAGGGCTTCGAGGCGACCGGCGCAAGCGCAGCGCCCAGCTCTGACCCGACCCGCTGCAAGTCCTCGGGATGCATCCATCCCAGGATTTCGTCTCTCGAGTGCTCTGGACCCGAGATTCCGAGAATCACCTGGCATCGCTCGTCGAAGTGGGCGACCTGCGCAAGGGGATCGTACTGCCATGACCCCAGGCGAGCGGACTTGAGTGCGAGTCCCCGCTGAGCGCTCAGCTTCTCACGCTCAGCCAGGGCGCGCCGCTGCTCGGTCTCGTCCCTGAACACGAGCACCACACCCGAGATGATTCCTTTCGAGTCGCGTATGGGAGCGCCGCTGTCGGCGATGGGGCGCTCCGTCCCATCCCTCGAGATGAGCGCAGTGTGGTTTGCAAGCCCAACGACGATGCTCTCCTTGAGCACGCGGTCGGCCGGGCTGACTGCGGGCTGTCGCGTCTCCTCATTCACGATGTGGAAGACCTCGCTCAGGGGTCGACCCACCGCTTCGCCGGAACGGTAGCCGGTCAACGCTTCTGCCACCGCGTTGAAGACCGTGATTCGGCCGGCCTCGTCCGTCGCGATCACCGCGTCTCCGATGCTGCGGAGCGTCACCGCCAGTCGATCCTTCTCGGCGGCGAGCTGGTCCATCGCACGCTCTCGCTCACCGGCCATGGCGCTCGCCAGGACGGCGCCTCGCCAGAGCAGGGCGGCGAAGAACAGGACCAGGACAAGCGTGAAGAGCCCGGTGCCGGTGGGCATGCCATAGTACCCCAGCCTTTCCACCTGTACGCGCAGGTAGCCCAGGATGAGGGGGACGAGGAGCGCCGGGGCGAGAACTCTGCGCAAGAGGGCACCGCCGGGATCGTCGCGCCACAGGACCGGGGGTACCGCCCGCCCTGGGTTCGTCAGCATGAGACCGAGGCCGAGCGAGAAGAGGGCGACCACCGTGAGCCAGGCAATGCCGGTGGCCTCCGACTTGAAGAAGGGACTGATGCCGTAGAGGAAACCAATGGCCGGCACCATGACGGTGAGGCAGGTCGCGAGTCCGAGGTAGGGTGCCAGCCGTTTCTTGAAGGCCAGGGCGATGAGGCCAATCCCCTGCAACGACAGGCTCACCGAGCCCGGAAACCCGATGCGATTCGGGCTCAGCGTGGCGACCGCGCCGGGAGCCTCGGTCGCGAGGAGCTCATCGATCCCCAAATCGCAGTGGAAGGCATACTCACAAAGCGTGATCACGCCGATCGACAGCACGAGGGCCGCACTGGCGGCTCCCAGGATCCTGCGGAACCTGGAGGGCGAGGTCGGTTGCAACAGCAGCAGCGCCACCCCGGAGAGGAGGAGGGCGAGCGACATGTTGGTCTTCATCGTGAGCATGCCGGCCGCCGACCAGCCGGCCGCGATGCCGCTCAGCCAGGCGACGAGGTACACGCCGCCGATGAGTGCCGCCGTGACGCTGGCCAGGCGGATGGCGTTGCTCACGAGTGGCGCAAAGCGCCGAGGCGAGGTTCGGCTGCTCAACCTGACTCCATGCGGCTGCCATTCGTTCGCGCGACCATCCATGCTTTGGGCCCGGTGCTTGCGCCACGATGAGGACAGCTCGCGAAAGACGGAAGGCCACGCTTACACAAGCTGAACCGCGCGAGGGTAGGCCCCTTCCGGGAAAGGCGAGTCCTCAGGGGAAACGGAAGCCAGTCGACGGCCGCGCAGTTCTGAATCAACTCCCTATTCCGCGACGTCAGGCGACGCTCCCGCGTCGTGGAAGTCCGGGCGGCCCCCTGCCCGCTCGCTCGGGCCGGCCAAGTCCCGGAGCAGGTCGTTCAGCCTATCGAGGCTGGGAGGCTTCGCGAGGTGAGAGTCGAACCCGGCATAGCGGGCGCGCTCGATGTCCTGGGGCAAGGCATAGCCGCTCAGCGCGACGAGGTAGGTGCCTCTCAGGGCCTCGTCGGCCCGCAAGGTCTGCGCCACCTCGTAACCATCCATCCCAGGAAGTCCGATGTCGCATAGCACGAGGTCGGGGCGCAGCTCGTGCGCCTTGGCGAGCCCCTCCGGTCCGTCGCTCGCGAGCTCTACCTGGTGGCCGGCCAGGGCGAGCAGCTCGGCCAGGCTCTCCGCCGCATCGAGGTTGTCCTCGATGAGGAGGATGGTTCGCCTCTTCAAAACCGTCTCCGCCTCTTCGACTCTCGGCAAAGATGCTCCCGCCACGAGCGGGAGGGTCACCATGAACTCCGCTCCCTGTCCGGGACCCGCGCTGTGGGCCGTGATGTCACCGCCGTGTTGACGCACGAGCGCCTTGGCCAGGGCGAGACCCAGCCCAAGACCGCCCTTCGTCCGAACGAGGCCAGATTCTTCCTGCATGAAGGGCTGAAAGAGACGCGAAACCAGGTCGGGGGTCATACCCGCTCCCGTATCGGCGACCCGGACGGCCGCCTTCTCCTCGCCGTCAGCCGAGACCGTGACCGTCGCCCGCCCCCCGCCCGGGGTGAATTTGATGGCGTTCTGCAGAAGGTTTCCCACCACCTGGGCGAGGCGGTTCGAGTCTGCCTGCACGAAGAGCGGCTTCGGAGCCGGCTCAAACTCGAGCTCCACATCGGCTCCCTCGAAGAGGGAGCGGTGGTCGTCGAGGGTCCGCCGCACGATCTCGTTCAGGTCCAAGAGCTCGAGCTGCAGCTGGATCTTGTTTCTCGAGATGCGCGTCAAGTCGAGCAGGTCATCCACGAGCCGCGAAAGCTGCCTCACCTGCCGATTGATGACGACGAGCGCCCGCCGCGCCTGATCGCTCCCCGGAACGGCGCGCTCCAGGATGTGGGTGCCGTTCCGGATGGGGGCGAGGGGATTGCGGAGCTCGTGCGAGAGCACCGCCAAGAACTCGTTCTTTCGCCGGTCGGTCTCGGCGAGCTCGCTGTTCGCCTTGCGGAGCGCCTCCTCCGCCAGCTTGCGATCGGTGATGTCGCTCGCCGCCCCGAACCATTCGGCGATGTCGCCGTTCGCGTCCCTTAGCGGGACCGCGCGCGAGAAGGCCCACCCGACACTGCCGTCGGCCCGCAGGACGCGGTGTTCCAGGGCGAAGGTGCTCCGGTCGCGGACCGCCGTGCGGATGGCGGCGAGGACCCGAGGCTGGTCCTCGGGGTAGACGTACTTCTCGAGCCAGCTGCGGCTCGGGAGCTCCATGTCGGCGAGGAACGGCCGGCCCCTCAGGTATCGCATCTCGCTGAAGTCCGGGCTCATCCGGTACACCGCGTCGGACGAGGTCGTGACGAGCGCCCGGAAGCGCTCCTCGCTCGCCCTCAGCTCCTCGGCGTGTTCGCGCCGGAGGCGAGAGAGCTCGAGCTGTGAGCGCACGCGCGCCACGAGCTCGCGCGCAGCGAACGGCTTCACGATGTAGTCGTCGGCACCGGCGTTCATCCCCTCCACGCTCGCTTCCCCTCCGGCGCGCGCCGAGAGGAGCACGATGGGCAAGGTCCGCGTCCGCTCGTCCCCCCGCAGAGCCTGGACGAGGCCAAAGCCGTCCAACCTCGGCATCATCACGTCGGCGAGCACGAGGTCGGGCAATCTTCTCCGGATGGAGGCGAGCGCCTCCACCCCGTCCGCAGCCGTCTCCACCACCGCGAGCGGGCGCAGGAGCCTCTGCAGGTAGGCGCGCATGTCCCCGTTGTCGTCGGCCACAAGGAGGGTGGTGGAGCACGGCCCCTCGACGGTCACAGCGAGCGGGGAGGGCTCGAGGCCGAGCGCGTCCTCGGTTCCGCCACGCACCCAGCCCGCCGCCTCTTCGACGAAGGTGGTGGCCCGGACCGCGGTGGAGGCGCGGGTCCGCGCCGGCTCGACGAGCCGCCTCTTCGGCAGGTGCGCGCTCCCGAGTGGCAGTTCCACCGTGAAGGTGGTACCCCTGTTTACTTCGCTCGAGACCGAGACGCGGCCGCCATGAAGGCGAGCGAGTTCCCGCACCAGGGCGAGGCCGATTCCGGTCCCCTCGTAGGTCCGCCCGCGTGCCCCCTGCACCCGGTAGAAGCGCTCGAAGATGTGCGGCAGGTGCTCCTCGTCGATGCCGGTACCGGTGTCGCGCACCACGAGCCGGGCAAAGCTCGCGTCGGCCTCGACCCGCACCGCGATCTCACCTTCGAAGGTGAACTTGAAGGCGTTCGAGAGGAGGTTCAAGACGATCTTCTCCCACATCTCGCGATCGACGAAGACGGGCTGTGCCAGGGGACGGCAGTCGAGGATGAGCCCTAGGCCGGCGCGCTCGACGAGGGAACGAAACGTGCTCGCGATCTCCGAGGTGAGCGCAGAGAGGTCGGTTGCCTCGTAAGAAGCCTCGATGCGCCCTGCCTCGATACGGCTGAAGTCGAGAAGCGAATTCACGAGCTTCAAGAGGCGAAGCCCGTTGCGCTCGGCCGTCTCGAGACGCGCCCGCTGGCCTTGCGAGAGCGGGTCGGAAGCGTCTTCGAGTCCGTCCACGATATGTCCCAGCATCAAGGTGAGCGGGGTTCGAAACTCATGACTCACGTTACTGAAGAAGACGGTCTTCGCCCGGTCGAGTTCCTCGAGAGCGAGCGTGCGGTGGCGCTCCTCCTCGTAGGCACGCGCGTTGCCGATGGCGGCGGCGAGCTGGGACACCGCCAGGTCGAAGAAGGCCCGGTACGATCGGTCGAGCTCGAGCCTGGCGCTCGTGCCGGCCACGAGCACGCCCGCCATCCGATGAGCCAGGTTCGAGCGGATGGGAAGGACGAGCGCCTGTTGCGAGGGATCGGGCCACGGAACCTCGAAACGCGCGGCCACATCCCTCACGACTTCGCTTCTCTCGGTATGTAGGACCCTGGCGAGCGGCCAGCCCTTTTCGTCTTCGAGGCCCTTCGCAACCTTGACCTGCGCCGAACTCGCCAGGCCGTCCACGGGCAAGCCGGCCGCACCCGCCAGGCGGGCCTCGCCGTCCCCATCGATGAGGTAGATGAGGGCGAACGGCACGTCCTTCGCGTGCCGCAAGAACACGTCGGCCGTGATGGCACATGCCTCTTCGGCCGTCTTCGCCTCGGCCGAGCGGGCGCTGAGGTCGCGCAGCAAGGCACCGCGGCGCTCGCTCAGGACCTGCGGCGTGATTTCGTGCACGGTGGCGAGGACGCCGCCGATCCCGCCCCGTGCGGTTTCGTCCGGGACCGGGCTGTAGGCGACCGTGAAGTGGGTCTCCTCGAGGAAACCGCGCCGGCGGATCTCGAGCTCGAAGTCTTCCGACCAGGTGGAGGGGCCTCCCTGGAAAGGGCTTTGGATGAGAGGCTCCAGGATGTGCCAGATCTCCGACCAGCATTCCCGCACCGGCTGTCCCAGGGCGCGGGGGTGCTTCGTGCCCAGGATGGGGCGATAGGCATCGTTGTAGATGGAGATGTGGTCCGGACCCCACCACAGCAAAAGGGGAAAGCGGTTAGCGAGGAGAAACCTCGTCATCATCCGCAGGCTCGAGGACCACTTGTCCATCGGGCCGAGCGGGGTCAAAGACCAGTCCTTCGCTGCGATGAGCGCGGCCATCTCACCCGGGTGCACCGGCGACACCGCCGTCGGGCCTGCCGCCCGCCCGCCGGCCTGCACCTCGCTTTGGTCCTCCATCCCAAGCCCTCGCTTGATCGCAATAGTGATTACGCCAGGCCGCGAAGGCATCCCGGCCGGCACTCCGCCAGAGAGCCCCGTGATGATCCCTCGGGTGGCGTAATCGAGGGTGAAGCCGTGAGGCTCAGCCCAAATAGGGTTCGTGCAACAAAGCGAGACAATCCAATCCGACGGTCGTCCGAACAGGCGCGGCGACGCTCTATTCACGGGGCCGCACAGGGGAAAGAGCGGTGTGCGGACGAGCATGCGAGCAGCCGAACGTCCATCTGTGGGATTAAAGCTCGAGGGACCGCGGTGCCCTCGAACGTCGTGAGCTTTCGGGGACGCTCAAGCGTCGAGAACCGAGCGCACGCGCTCCAAGAGGGATGAGGTCGTGAACGGCTTCGCGAGCAGCTCGACGCTCGTGTCGAGCACCCCGTGGTGGCCGAGGATGTCATGCGTGTACCCGGAGACGTACAGCACCCGCACCCCCGGCCTTCGGCGCCTCAGCTCCTCCGCGAGGCCGCGACCGTCGAGACCCGGCATCACCACGTCGGTGATGAGGAGGTGCACCGTCCCCGTTTCCTGACCGAGAAGTTCGAGCGCCTCGGCCCCGCTCGCGGCGAGCAGGACCCGGTATCCGGCGCCCCGCAGGCCGCGCGCAATCACGTTTCGGACCTGGGCGTTGTCCTCCGCGACGAGGATGGTCTCGCTCCCCCGTGGCACCGCCCGAGAGGGCTCCCGGGGGAGGGGCGTCGGTACGCTCTCGTGGCGAGGGAAGTAGATCTCGAACGTCGAGCCTCGGCCGGGTTCGCTCTCGACGCGGACGTAGCCACTCGCCTGCTTTACGATGCCGTAGACCGTGGCGAGGCCGAGCCCCGTGCCCTTGCCCTGTTCCTTCGTCGTGAAGAACGGTTCGAAGAGGTGCGCCTTCACCTCCGCGGTCATGCCGGCACCCGAATCGCGGATGAGGAGCCGGATGAAGTCGCCCGGCTGGTGGCCCGAGTCGCGGGCGACCTCCTCTGCGCCATGGGAGACGTTGCGCGTCTCGAGCGTGAGCCGGCCTCCCCGAGGCATGGCGTCACGGGCATTCACGGCGAGATTCAGCACCACCTGCTGCAGCTGCCCCGGATCCGCGTGCATCGACCAAAGCCCCGGTTCGAGATCCACCTCGAGGACGACGTCCTCGCCGAGCAGACGGTCGAGCATCTTCTTGCTGCCCTGCACCACGTCGTTGAGATCGAGGGTGACCGGGGCGATGACCTGCTTGCGCGCGAAGGCGAGGAGCTGGCCGGTGAGGTCGCGGGCCCGCTCGCCCGCGGCCTGGATCTGCTTCACGTCCTCGCCGTTCACCGAGGCACCCCGTTCAATATCCTCCCCGAGTGCGTCGCTGCAGCTCAGGATGACGGTGAGGAGGTTGTTGAAGTCGTGGGCCACCCCCCCGGCCAGGCGACCCACACTCTCGAGCTTCTGGGCCTGCTGGAGTTGCTGCTCCAGCAATCGCTGATTCGTGACGTCGCGGCTGTTCAGGACCACACCCCGCACGGCTGGATCGTGGAGCAGGTTACGGGCGGTCACCTCGAGCTGGCGCCATGAACCGTCCTTGTGCTCGTAACGCAGTGCTTCCTGCGCCACCTCTCCCGGGGCGGTGAGGAGGCGCCGCAAGATCTTCCCCACCCGCTCCCGGTCCTCGGGATGCACCCCCTCGAGCGACGGACGCCCCAGGCGCTCCTCGGGCGTCCAGCCGAGGTGCTCGACCGCGCTCCCGCTCCAGAACTGGCACCGACCCTCGGCGTCGAGCGTGACGAGCATGTCGCTCGACTTCTCGATGAGGGCCCGGAAGCGCTCCTCGCTTTGCCGCAGCGCCACGTCGGCGCGCTTGTGCTCGGTGATGTCTCGCACGAAGCAGACGAAGGCGCCTGCCTCCTGCTCGATGAACTTCACGCTCGCCTCGATGTCGTAGAGGCGCCCGTCCTTGCGGCGGTGGCGCGATTGGAACCTGTCCTGGCCGGTCCGCCGGATCTTCTCGATGTGGACGAGGACGTCCTCGCTCTCCTCGGCGGCCTCGAGGTCGGAAACCCGCATGTGGAGGAGCTCGTCCTGCGTGTACCCGGACATCGCGCAGTAGATGTCGTTCACCTCGACGATGCGGCCCTGCATGTCCACCACGTAGAAACCATCGAGGGCGGTGTGGACGATGGTCTTGAGATGGCGCTCTCTGCGCTCCAAGGCGTCCTCGGCGGCCTTGCGGCGGCTCACGTCCTGGACGACCGAGACGGAGGTCGTGGGGGTCTCACCCCGCGACCAGAGCGGGGCCACCGCCACGCTGGCCCACACCGTGGCGCCGTCCTTGCGGATGTAGCGCTTCTCGCAGGAGTACGTCTCGTGGCTCGAGATCATCGAGGCCTGGGCAGTGCGCAAGTGCGCGAGGTCATCGGGATGGGTGAGCTCTTGCCACCCGAGCTGCATCATCTCCTCGCGCGAGTACCCGAGGATGGAACAGAGCTTGTCGTTCACCCGGGCGAAGCGGCCGCTCGGCATCTCGATCTCGGCCATCCCCACCGCCGCCTGTTCGAAGAGGGCCCGGAAGCGCCCCTCGCTTTCCCGCAGGGCCCGGGCGTTGCGGTCGCGCTCGGTGATGTCGAGCGCCATGGAGGCGATCCCGATGACCGTCCCGTCGGCGGACGCGAGCGAGGTGTTGAGCCAGTCGCAGAGGACGATCCGGCCGTCCTTGGTCAGGTTCTCGTTGACGTTGCGGGTGCCGCCCTTTCGGGCGAGCAGCTGCCGCATGACCTCGTCCACGTGCGCCCGCGCTCGTTGCGGTACCATGATGCTCGAGCTCTGTCCCAGGGCCTCCTCGGCCGTCCAGCCGAAGAGCGCTTCGGCGGCCGCGTTCCAGGCGGTGATCCTGAGGGCCGTGTCGAACTCGACCACGGCCACCGGCGTCGACTCGATGTGAAGCCGCAACCGCCGCTCGGACTCCTTGCGTTCCTCCTCGGCTCGCCTGCGCACGGTGATGTCGAACACGTAGCCATGCCAGAGGATGCTTCCGCCCGGCTCGACGAAGGGCGACGACCATCCCTCGATGAAGCGCAGCCCCTTCGTCGGGTGCAGGTAGCGGAACTCGTCATGCCAGCGCGAGAGGGTCCTCGCCGAATCCTGGATCTTCTTCTGGACGTGCTCGAGATCGTCGGGGTGAATGCGGGCGAGGCAAGGACCCATGTCCTCGGCGAGCACCTTCTGCGGAACACCGTACAGCTCCTCGATGGCGGCGGTGGCGAAGGGCATGCAGGCGGTCCCGTCGGGGCGGAGCCGATAGGAGCAGATGACCCCCGGCACGCTGGCCGCGATCTTGGAGATCTGATCCTGCAGGGCGAGCTCGGCGCGCAGGGCCTCCTCGACGCGCTTGCGCTCGCTGATGTTGTCGAACACCGACACGAAATGACCCGGGCGAGGGCAGTAGGCCGAGATCGAGAGCCAGATCCCGAGCGGCCTGAAGACGAGCTCGAATTCGGAGGGTATCCCGGTCGCGGCCACCCGGCCGTACGTCTCGAGGAGCTCCGGGTGGTCCTGCCAGACCCCGGGAATGACCTCGCTCGCCCTCTTGCCCACGACGTCGGAGAGGCCGGTCAGCTTTTCGAAGGCTTCGTTCACCTCCAGGTAGACGAAGTCTCGCGGACGGCCCTCCTCGTCGTTCACGATCCGGCAATAGGCGAACCCGTCCAACATGTTGTGGAAGAGCTGGCGGTACCGTTCCTCGCTCTGGCGCAAATGCTCGCGGGTCCGCCGCTCGAAGGTCTGGTCTCGGAAGACGAGCACGACCCCCGAGACCTTCCCTCCCGAATCGAGGATGGGAGCGCCGCTGCCGGAGATGGGCCGTTCGGTCCCGTCGCGGCCGAGGAGGATGGAGTGATGGGCGAGGCCCACCACGAGTCCGTCGCGCAAGATGCGGTCGACGGGGTTCGGGGCGGGCTCGCGGGTGGCCTCGTCGACGATGCGGAAGATTTCGCCGAGAGGCCGGCCCATGGCCGCCTCCGCCCTCCAGCCGGTGAGGGCCTCGGCGGCCAGGTTGAGGACCGTCACACGGCCCTGCTGGTCGGTAGCGATGACGGCGTCGCCGATGCTGCGCAGGGTCACCGCCAGGCGTTCCTTCTCGGTCGAGAGCTCCTCCTCCCGCCTTTTCCCGGTGAGATCGCGCGTCACCTTGGCGAAGCCGAGGAGCTGACCGGAGCCGTCGGTGACCTTGGAGATGATGACGTTCGCAAAGAAGCGCGAGCCGTCCTTGCGGACGCGCCACCCCTCGTCCTCGAAGCGGCCGGCCTCCAGGGCGATTCTGAGCTCCTCGTCGGGCCTTCCGCGCGCCGCCTGCTCCGGGAGATAGAAGCGGGAGAAGTGGCTCCCGATGATCTCCTCCGGCCGGTAGCCCTTGATGCGCTCGGCCCCCGAGTTCCAGGTGGCGACGTGCCCTCGTGGGTCGAGCATGAAGATGGCGTAGTCCTTCACGCTATCGAGGAACAGCTGGAAACCGACCTCTTCCTTGAGCGCCGAGTTCGGGACGCCGTCCTCGGTCCTTGATTGGGGGAGCTCTCGCAGGGTGACGAGAAAGCAGGTCTCACCTTCAAGCTCCACGGGGGCGATGTGCTCCTCGAAGACTTTCCTTCCGATGGAGCAGGTGATCTTGCTCGATCCCTCACCTCCACGGGCCCTCATCTCGAGCACGCGAGCACGGGTGTCGGCTGGGATGGCGAGGGAAACCTGGCCGCGTCCATTCCGCGATTGGGGGACAGCACGGATCCACTCTGCGTTCGCCCGTACCAGCCGTCCGTCGGCCGTGACCAACCCCAGGGCGTCACGAATCTCGTCGAAGAGAATGTCGGTGAGCGTCATCGAGGGAGGTGGCACCGCGGCCGAGGGCCGCCTCGTTCGAGGCGGTCCCGAAACGTATCATCTCGTCGCCGCTCAGGGTTCCCTGAAAGAAAAAATTCCCTCGCCGTGTATCCGCTCTCGTAGCGAAAGGTGCGCGACACCTCGTGTCACCCACGAGAACGAGGCGGAGAGCTTCGCGCGATTCATCCGGATCGAAACCTTCACAAACCGTCCGAGAGACCACGAACCCCGCAGGACTCTCCGCCCAGGGTGGCTCCCGAGGGCGAGCCGGCGGTCAAAGAGGGTTCCTTTCACCGGGATGCTCGCCTTCACGATGGTCTCACCGTTTCACACACGCCCACACTCGAGCCCCGGGCCGGCCAGCGCCTGGGCTATCTCGCCTCGCGCGTCGAGGAGCGCCTCCTTGCAGCTGCGCCGGTGAAGGTGTCCGGCGCAGGTCTTCTGAAATCTGGATCGGCGCGTCCGAGGACTGGACACCGGCTCGTCGCGAGGCGCGGGACTCCTGGAATTCAGCCGGGTTTCTCCGCACGGCAGCGCGGCACACCGGTTGCTACCGCAGACCTGAACGCGCGGCTTCGATGGAAACTTCGGCTCGACGCAGGGCGCCTCGAGGCCCTGGGATGATCCGATCACCGCATCACCGGGGACGAGCTTGCCTGCCAATCGCGAAGACCTGAGGGCGCGCATCGCGTCCGCCACCGCTCGAGACACCGTGCGCGGTCTCTCCTTCAACGGCGTGTTCTCCGCCCTGAAGGACCACTTCGGGGAGGACGCCGCCCGAGCCACCGACACCCAGGGCAAAGGCTCGCGAGCGTCCTTCCTCGCCTACCCGGTCGCCGACTTCCTGACCGTCGCCTGGAACGCCGCGGACGCACTCGAGGGGACGTTCCTGACCGTCGAGTCCGCTTTTCACGAGATGGGCCGACGCGGCGCGCGCAACCTCTTCGAGTCGCTGGCGGGACGGACTCTGCTGAGCCTCGCCGATGGCGACCCACGCCTGCTGGCAGTGCACCTCGGCACCGGTTACCGAGGTGCGGTGAGCTATGGACAACGGAGGGTCGAGTGGACGGGGTTGCGCTCCTGTCGGATCAGATTCGAGCGTGATTTCCTCGTTCCCCACTACCACTGTGGCGTCCTCTCGACCGCCCTCGAGTTCATGGGGGCGAAACACGTCGAGGTGCAAGGGCGCCAGGTGAGACTCCTCGACGCGGAGTATGAGGTGACATGGGAGTAGAGGACGGCATCCGCCTTGGCGAGCGGCACAGAGCGTGACCTTGGCCCAGCCTCCGGACGACCGAGATGAAGCAAAGGCCTCGCCTCGCTCGCCGGCTCGCACGTGACGAAGTCCCGTGGCGAGCCACCGAGGACCCACTCGGGGTTCCTCGTGGCGCCCGGATTCGAAGTCGCACATGTTTCGGTCGGGTCCCGTGGCCGAATCCCCTCTCGATCCCGTCGACGCGAGAATCGACGCTCTGCACGCGAGCCCACCTGACGACTTCGTCGCCTCGCGCAACGCGCTCGCGAAGGATCTCGCCAGAGACCACGACCCGCGTTCCGCGAGCGTCATCCGGCTCGCCAAGCCCACCGTGCCCGTCTGGGCGATCAACGTCACGGCGAGGGCCGAGCCGAGCACCGTGCGGGCCCTCCTCAACGCTGCCGAACAGGTACTGCAGGCGCACCGCGCGATCCTGGGGGGAGCCGATCGCAGTGTCCTCATGAAGGCGATTCAGGACTTCTCGGCCGCACTTCAAGAGACGGTCGCTGCGGTGGTGAAGCGGGCCGAGAGCGCGGGGCACGCACTTTCCACGAGCATGGCGGGCCGGGTGAGAACCACCGTGCGCTCGCTCGCCTTGGCGGAGGGCCAAGCGCACGATGCGCTGCGACGAGGCCGCGTCCTCGCCGAATCCTCGGATACCGGTCTTGAAGCCCTGTCCTCCCTCCCCAACGCTCGCTTGAGACCTCTCCCGAAGCGAAACGACGGCTCGAGGCATCGACGCGAGAGGGAGCGACGCGATCGGGCCCTCGCCGAGGCCCGCAAGGAGGTCCTGGGCGCCGAACAGGAGCTCAAGAAGGCGTCGGCCCTGGCTGCGCGACTGCGCAAGGAGGCCGAGGGGGCAGAACACAGGGCGGAGGAGAAGAGGGTGCGTGCACGGGAAGCCGAGGAAGGCGTGCAGGTGGCGACATTGGCCCTCGAGCAAGCGCGTCGCCGCCACGATGCTCTCGAGGTCGCATCTCCCGCGTGACCGAGGCGACCCTGGTGCGATTTTTTTGGTCCTGCATGGACCTGCGGAGATCGCATGCGACGCTCGCCCGCTCGGTGCCTCGACCCTCGAGCGTGAGCCTGCGGGACGAAGCCGAAAGGTGGGCCGGGCCTGCGGGAGAATCCTGAGTATGTCGGCTGCGGCCTCTCGGAGGCGCGCCCGGATTAGCCCCTGCCATCGGTTCCCGCCAGGTCCGCGGGCACGTCGAGGTCGACGCCGTAGCGTGCGGGCAGCGTGGGGTCGAATGGCCACACCCGCGGGAACGCCTCGCCCGCAAAGGGAGTCCCGGCGCGGGCGTTGGGACCGAGGAGTGGCACGTTGGCGTGGCGGTTGCCCTTGCGGCCTGCCTTCACCGGTCCCGGGGGTGCGACGCGCCCCCGGTAAGAGGTGCCGTCGGGCATGTAGTGAATGATGACGCACCGGCGCGGCTCGAGGGTGAGGTTTGGCCCGGAACCATGCATGCAGAGGCAATGGTGGATGCTCGCCTGCCCGGCCTTGAGCACGCAGGGCTCGTCGATCCAGGGGTGGTCGCCGGCGTAGCGCGTGCGCAAAAGATCGAGGTCCTTCTCGTGGAAGGAGTCGGCGTCGGGGATGAGCCCCAAGCGGTGGGAGCCGACGATGGTGCGCATTCCGCCGTTCGCGAGGTCCGTGTCCTGAAGGGCGAGCCAGAGGGTACACATGCGCTCGCTGCTCGCCACCTGCCAGTGGGCGTAGTCCTGGTGCCAGCCGATGTTCGCCTCGCGGTAGTCGGTGCGCTCGGGGCCGGCGCCGGGCTTCGAGACCACCTGGTCGTGCCAGACGCGCACGCCCGCCGCCTCCATGAGCGGCGCGACCATGGCCCCGAGCTTGGGCGAGAGGACGAGCGAGCGGACCTCGTCGTCGAGCCACCAGCCGTTGTTCACCTTGCGCAGCTCCAGGCTCGACAGGTCGTAGTGGTAGAGGCGGTCGAACGGGTAGAGCGGGCGGTCGTAGTCGAGCTCGAAGAGCCGGTCGGCGGCTCGGCAGAGCCGCCCGATGGCCTCGTCGCCGATGAGCCGCGGGGTGACGAGGTAGCCGCGCTCGCGGTACTCGGCGAGCTCGGCCTTTGAGAAGCGCACCTCCTCCACCCGGATCATGCTCCTCTCCTCCTCACAGCGAGGTGATGACCTCGTTCGCGACGCGCACCCACTCCCAGAGCCGCCGGGGTTCGTGGCGCACCGTGCTGATGTCCTTGAGGATGATCTCGACGTTGCAGCCGCGCGCGGCCGAAAGCTTCCCGCGCAGCTCGCGCCGCACGGCCTCGGGGTCGAATTCCGGCCCGGCCAGCACCTGCGGGCTCGGCTTGAGCGACATGACGTAGCGCCCCCGCATCGCCTCCGCCGAGGCGGCCACGTCGGCCCAGGGGCTCACCGATACCTTGCGCAGGTTGGGGATGGAGGAGAGGATGGCGAGCTTGTCGTGGAGCGGCTCGCAGCAGCCGTAGTAGGCGAGGTCCCATTTCGCGAGCCAACGGCGCTCGTAGGCGAGGCCGAATTCCTGGTGCATCTCGGGCGAGACGGAGCCGAAGATCTGCGCGGTGGCGGCCCCCCACGGCCCCAGGGCGGCGTCAGAGGGCGCCTGCCGCGTGTAACCGTAGCCGCCGGAGCCGACGCGCACGTTCAGGTGGTTCGGCGCGATGAGGCCGAGTTCCCGGAAGCGCTCCAGGCCGACGAGGTAGGCTTCGACGAGGCGCCCCACGAGCGCATGCATGAAGTCCGGCCGCTCGAGGAGCGCGGTGAGCACGTTCTCCGCGCCCATGAAGAAGACGAGGTCGTCCCAGGGTGCGAACCAGAACCCGGTGCAGCCGCGGGTGGCGACCGGCAGGATCCCCTCGAACACCCGCGCATAGAAGGCGCGGAACGCCTCGGTGCGGGCGCGGTCGAGCTCCACGTGCGGCGGATGGATGCGCTCGAGCCCCTCGTCCCTCGCGAACTGGTTGTGGAAGCGGCGCGAGGCGATCTGCCGGTCGGCCTCGGTCTCGAGGACGTCCGCCTCGACCTTCACCCCCACGCCGTCGTTGCGGAGGATAGAGGGGGAAAAGAAGGTGCCTTCGACCACCATGTCGCCCTGCATGTGACGCCACTGGTAGAGGGTCTTGCGCAGCTCGCTCTCGATGCGCTGACACACCTCGTTGCGGGTGCGCAGGCGGAGCTCGCCGTCCACGTCCATCTCGTTCCAGCAGACCTCGTTCATCCAGAGGAGCGGACGGGTGGGCTCGAGGTCGTTCAGGGAGGCCCACAGCCGCTTGCGCTCGGCATTGACCTTCTCGGCGGCGATCTCGGCGTAGTCTTGGGCGAGCGCGCGCAGGGTGGCGAGCTCGTCCGGCGCCATCTCGAGCGGCGCGTCGTTCTGCGTCTCCTGATTCTGGAAGACGAGGTACGGCGTGTCGATGAACAGGCGCGACATAGCTCACCCCCAGCCGGGCTCGCTCACCTGAGCTCCCCGGTGTTCCGCAGGCAGTCGAGCATCACGGCCAGAAAGATCACGAAACCGCGGACGATGGTGTAGAGGTACATGTTGGCGCCGGCCATCACCAGGCCGTTCTCGATGCACATGATGATGAGGACGCCCAGGAAGGCGCCGGGGAGCACCGTCCCCTTCCCGCCGAAGAGGCTCACCCCGCCCAGGATGGCCGAGGTGATGATGATGAACTCCTGCCCCTCCGAGAAGGAGGGCGTGATCGACCCGACCTGGGCGCCGGAGACCATGCCGGCGAGCCCGGCCAGGGCGCCGCAGATGACGTAGCTCAAAAAGACGTTGCGACGGACGGCGACGCCCATGACGCGGGCGCCGGAGGCGTTGTTGCCGATGGCGTAGAGCTGCCGGCCGTAGAGCGTGCGGGAGAGGACGAGCTGCGAGAGCACGAGCGTCGCGGCGGAGATGACCACCACCACCGGCACCACCCCGCCCAGCCGGACGTAGGCGACCGCATCCCCCACCGGATTGAAGAAGTCGACCGACTGGATGCCGGTGATGGAGAGCGCCACGCCCCGCACGGCGTACAGGCTGGCCAGGGTCACGATGAGCGGCACGATGCGCAGGAGGGCCACGCAGACGCCGTTCACCACCCCGACGAGCGCGCCGCAGCCGATGGCGATGGCGAAGCTCGGCCAGAGACCGGCACCGGCGTTGGCGGCGCTCGCCACGATCACCGAGGAGAGGAACATGGTGGAGCCGAGGGAGATGTCGATGCCCCCGGCCACCATGACGAAGACGAGCCCGGAGGCGGCGATGCCGGTGGAGGCGGTCTGCTGGAGCAGGTTCACCGCATTGGCACCGGAGACGAAGTTCCGATTGAAGAGCGAAAAGGTGAGGAGGAGGAAGAGGACGACCACGAAAAGGCCGTACCGGTAGAAGGCGGCCGCCACCGTCACCTTAGGCGACGCTGCGGGCATCGTGCCCTCCGATGGCGAGTTCGAGCAGGCGGTGCTGGTCGAACTCCGGCCGCGCGAGCTCGCCAGCCAACCGCCCGCGGGAGAGGACGAGGATGCGGTCGCACACCCCCATGAGCTCCTCCATCTCGGAGGAGACGAAGAGCACGGCCGAGCCCTCACCCGCGAGCGCGTTGAGGTGGGAATAGATTTCGAACTTGGCGCCGACGTCGACGCCCCGGGTCGGCTCGTCGACGAGGAACACGGTGGGGCGGGTGACGAGCCACTTGCCGATGACCACCTTCTGCTGGTTGCCGCCCGAGAGCATGCGCACGGCCTGGCGGGCCTTGTCGTAGGTCTTGATGCGCAGCCGCCCGATCGCCTCCTCGCTCTCGCGCTCCTCGCGGCGCGTGTCCACCGCGCCCAGGGTCCTTCGCAGGCGCCGCAAGTTGGCGAGGACCAGGTTCTCCTTGACCGTCTTCGGCATGAGGAGCCCTTCCTCGCGCCGGTTCTCGGTGATGTAGGCGACCCCGTGCTCCACCCACCAGCTCGGCTCCGGCCGTCGGACGGGCGCACCGCGGAAGAGGACGCGCCCCGCGTCAAAGGGGTCGACGCCGTAGACGGCCCGCAGCAGCTCGCTGCGGCCGGCCCCCATGAGCCCGAACATGCCGACGATCTCGCCGGCGCGCAGCCCGAGGCTCACGTCGCGGAAGATGCTCCCCTGCCCGAGCCCGTCGACGCGAAGGAGCACCTCGCCCGGTCGCTTCGGCACCCAGGGGAAGAGCTGGTCGAGCTTGCGCCCGACCATCATGGCGATCATGCGCTCCTTCGTCATCTCGCGGACCGGCGACTGACCGACGAGGGTACCATCGCGCAGCACCGCCACGTGGTGACACAGGGCGAGCACGTCGTCGAGCGCGTGCGAGATGTAGATGATCGAGACTCCCTTCTCGGAGAGTTCTCGGATGAGGCGGAAGAGTCTCTCCTTCTCGTGGGTGGCGAGCGAGGTGGTGGGCTCGTCGAAGACCACGATGCGCGCCTCGCGCGAGAGCGCCTTCGCGATCTCCACGAGTTGCCGCACGCCCATGGATAGCTCGGAGACGCGGGTGGCGGGATTTAGGTCGAGACCGACGCGGGCGAGTTCCGCGCGCGCCGCCCGGTTCATGGCGCGGTAGGAGAGGAGGTGCAGCCGGGTGCCGGGTGCCCCGGTGAGATAGAGGTTCTCCGCGATGGTCATGTTGCTGAAGAGGTTCAGCTCCTGGTGGATGATGGCGATGCCGGCGCGATCGGCGTCGACAGGGCCGGCCGGATGGTAGGGCAGGCCGTCCAGGAGCAGTTCACCCGAGTCGCGGGGAAGCACGCCGCCGAGCACGTTCATGAGGGTGGACTTCCCGGCGCCGTTCTCTCCGACGAGGCCGAGGATGGCCCCCTTGTCCGGGAGCACGAGGTCGATGTCCTTCAGGACCTTGACGCCCGAGAAGCTCTTGCGGATGCGGCGGAGCTCGAGGGGATGTGGGGTCATGGCAGCTCGCTCGAGGCGGGGGGCCGCCCCGCCTAGACGTCCCCCTTCGCCTGCACCACGCCGAGCAGCGCGACGAGCGTGATCATCCCGCCCTTGAGCGCGTTGATGACGTACCACTCGATCCCGAGCAGGTTCAGGCTGTTGTTGAGGGCGATGATGAGCGCGGCGCCGGTGGCCGTGCCGAGGATGCTCCCCTTCCCGCCGGTCACCGCCGTGCCGCCGATGACCACCGCGCCCACGATGTCCATGAGCATGCTCTTGCCGAGCCCGGGCATGCCGGCGCCGCTGCGGGCGGTCATCACGATGGCCGCCACCGCGGCGAGGCCGCCACAGAGGATGAAGAGCTGGAAGATGGTCCGCCGCACCGGGATGCCGGAGATGCGCGAGGTTCGGTGGTTCGTTCCCACCGCGAAGACGCAGCGCCCGAAGACGGTGCGGTGGAGCAGCCCGGCGCAGGCGGCCACCACCGCCACCATGACGAGGATGGGCACCTCCACCCCGAGCACCCGGCCGCGGCCGATGGCGAGGAAGGAGCGCGGGATGCCGCCGATGGTGGAGCTCTGCGTCCACCAGAGCGCGGCCCCGGAGAAGATGAGCTGCGAGGCCATGGTGGCGATGAAGGACGGCATGCGCAGCCGGGTCACCATGAGCCCGTTCAGCGCGCCGATGCCGAGGCCGATGCCGAGCATGGCGGCGATGGCCTCCGCCACCGAGGCGGGGCTTCCCCCGCCGTGCTGCATGACCGCGGCGCCCGTCACGCTCCCCAGGGCGAGGACGGCGGTGACCGAGAAGTCGATGCCCCCGTTCATGAAGACGAAGGTCATGCCGCAGGCGAGGATGATGAGGTCCGTGCACTGCACCAGCATGTTCCCGAGGTTCACCGGGTTCGCGAACTTGGGGACGAAGAGGATCGAGCCGAGGAGGAACACCGCGAAGGCGAGCATGGACACGCGCTCGACCGAGGAGGCGACGTGCACCTCGAACCATCGCCGGAACCCGCCGGAGCCGCCCGGCCCCGCCCGGGCCGGGCCCTCGGGGCGAGGCCGAGCCTGCTCCGGCGCGGCCGGGGCAGGCTCGGCGGCCGCCTCGCCTGTGCGCTCTGCGCGGTCGACGCTCATGCGACCTCTGCGCCTCCGGTCGTGGGCCCGGCGCGGGGGTTCAAAATCGCTCCGGGCCCGGCGCGGCGGCCTAGAAGCTGCCGTAGGCGCGCTTCGAGGTGTCCGCGAAGTTCGCCTGGGTGATGATGAAGCCCGGGTCGGCCACCGGCTGGCCGACCTGCTCGCCCTTAGCGAGCGCGACGGCGGCCTTCACCGACTCGTACCCGCACTTGTGCACGTCCATGCCGAAGGTCATCTCCACGTACTTCTGGCGCATGGCGTCGAGCGAGGCCTTGTTGCCGGAGTAAGGCATCACGACCACGTGGCCCTTCTCGCCGATCTTCTTCCAGCGGCCGGCCTGGCGGAGCGCGGAGATGGTGGAGCTCAAGAGGTAGTCGGAGTGCATGAAGATGGCGTTGATCTCCGGGTGCGCCTGCAGCGCGTTCGTGGCTCCGGCGAGCGCCTTCTCCAGGTTCCATTCCGTCGGGACCTGCTGCACGAGCTCCATCACGTCGCTGTTGTCCTTCATCACGGCCTTGAAGCCGTCGGTGCGGCGGAGCACGTTGTCGTCGGTGAGGCTGCCCACGAGCTCGAGCACCTTCAGCTTCATCTTGTGATCGCGGGCGTATCCGGCCATCCACTTCCAGCCGTTCACGGTGAGCGCGTAGTTGTCGGTGGCGATGCCCCAGGACACCTTGGCATCGTCGGTGCTGGCGAGCGTGCGGTCGGTGTAGATGAAGGGGATGTTCGCCTTGTTGGCCGCCTGCACCGCCTGCAGGATCGACTTGAAGTCGACGTAGACGCAGACGATGGCCTTCACGCCCTGGGCGATGAGGTCGTCGATCTGGTTGTTCTGCTTCACCGCGTCACCCTCGGCCGTCCGGATGACGAGCTCGACGTCGAGGTCCTTGGCGGCATCGGTGAGGCCGCGCTTGATGCCGAGCCAGAAGGGATCGTTCAGGTTGTCGAGCGACACCCCGATCCGCATCTTCTCGGCGGCCTGGCCCCGGGTGGGCAGCGCAAAGGCGAGGCAACAGCTCAGTAGCGCCACGGCGATCCTTCTCATGGTCACTCCTCCTGGATGAGTCTGTGTTCCTGGCTCTCCCATCGACGACAGCTCTCGCACGCCGGCTTCGCTTCGGCTCCGCTCCTCACTCCCCCGGCGCTCCCTGGGTTGCGCGCAGCACGGCATCGAGCACGCGTCCCAGTTCGTTCGGGGGGATGTCCTCGCTCACTTGCAGCATGGAAGGGGTGCCGCGCAGCTCGGCCGAAAGGGCGCGCGCGCGCGCCTCGAGTTCGGCGTCGGACAGCGCGAACCAGTTGGAGGGCACGCTCGGATGCGGCACCGCCCTCGGAAAGAGCCGCCGGGCCTCGGCGAGCCCGAGGTCGCCGCCCATGTCAGGCAGGGTAAAGGACTCGACCGCGTGGATCCCCGAGGCGGCGATGTGGGGGGCGAGCGGCCCCAGCCTTCCGTCCATGTGGACGAGGTAGCGCTTTCGAGCCGCTTCGGCGGCCGCCGCGCGCCGGCGGTAGATGGGCAAGAGGTAGGCCTCGAAGGCGTCCGGGGGGGTCATCTCGCAGGTGACGTTGTCGGGCTGCCAGAGCACCTCGAGCGGCGAGGCCAGGGCGCGCTCGAAGGCCTCGTCCTGCCGGACCTCCATGGCCTCGAGGAGCTCGGTCACCTCTTCCGGGTGCTCGAGGAGGTCGACGAGGAAGCGCTCCGGCCCGGCCAGCTCGATGAGGCACTTCTGATAGGGGGTGCGGTCGAGGCGGGCCAGGACCACGCCGTCGTTTCCGAGCACGCGCAGCCGCTCCTCCACGAGCGCTGCATTGCTTGCGAACTCGGTGTGGCGCACGATCCAGGTCATCGTGCGGTAATCCTCCGGCGCCGCGATCCAGTGCTTGCGGATGTGCTCGCTGCCGACGCCGCCTGGGTCCTTGGCGTTCTCCTGCCAGATGCTGCCGACCGGCGTCCGGTAGGTCCGGCGCTCGACCCAGCCCTCGCCGTCGCGATACTTGCGAATGGTGAGCTCGGCCCCGCGCACTTCCGAGAGGAACTCGTCGTAGAAGTGCCAGGGCGGAGCGAGGAGGGTGACGGGCGGGAGGTACTCGATGAGGCCGAGGCCGCGGTTGCGAGCGTCGCGCTCGCGCTCGCCGCGCGGCAGGTAGCGCGCGTAGATGCCGAGGGGGGTGGCGCTTCCGGCGCGGCCCCGGTACGCCTCGAGCATCCGCGCGCGCAGGTCGGTCACGGCAGGGGCCTCACCTCACAGCGGCCCAGCGTGGCGAGCGCCTCCTCCCGGCTGGGGATGGCCTCGACCACGCCGAGGCGCGTCACCGACACGCTCGCGGCGGCGTTGGCGAAGCGGATGGCGGCGTGGAGGGGCTCGCCCGAGGCGAGCCCCGCCATGAGGGCCCCGCAGAAGGTGTCGCCCGCGCCGGTGGTATCCACCGCCTCCACGCGCGGCGCCGAGAAGTGCAGGCGCTCGTCGCGGGTGACGAGCACCGCCCCCCGCTCACCCAGCGTGATGAGCGCCACCTCGACTCCGCGCCCGAGGAACCAGCGCCCGGCCTCCACCGCGCTCGGCACGTCCACCACCTGCACGCCGCTGATGGTGGTGGCCTCGTGCTCGTTCGGCTTGATGCACCAGAGCCGCGCGAGCAGGTCGTCGGGAAGCGGGCGGGCCGGCGCGGGGTCGAGCAGCACGCGCGCTCCGGCCGCGCGGGCCTTGGCCGCCGCGTACTCGACGATCTCGAGGTTCGTCTCGAGCTGGAAACCCACCACCGCCGAGGCGGCGAAGGCGGCGCCGGCGCGGTCGATGTCCTCCCGGGTGAGCCGGAAATTGGCCCCGGGCACCACCATGATGAGGTTTTGTCCGTTCGCGTCGATGAGGATGACGCTCACCCCGCTGTGCACGCTCGGATCCCGGGTGATGTGCTCGGTGGAGACGCCCGCCTCCTCGTAGAGTCGCAGCGCGAAGCGGCCGAAGTCATCGTTGCCGATGCGGCCGACGAAGGTGACCTGGGCGCCGAGCTTGGCCGCCGCCAGGGCCTGGTTCGAGCCCTTGCCGCCACCCCCTTGGTGGAAGGTGGTGCCGATGACCGTCTCTCCGGGGGAGGGGAAGACCTCGCCCTTCAAGAACAGCCCGACGTTGTAGCTGCCGACGACGGTGACCTGGGTTCGGGCCATGGTCAGCCTCCCAGCCGCCCCTTGAGCTGCTCGGTCAGGTCGAAGATCTTCTCCAGGCCCCTCACCGGCTTCGTCCCGTCGAATCGCGGTGCCGAGGCGAACATGGGCAGGGTGTAGTCGTCCCACTCCGAGCGGCCGCGCAGGGTGCCGAGCTTGGCGAAGCTCGCGTTGATCTCCTCGCACCGGTAGAAGAGGATGGCCTGGGTGCCGTTCAGGAAGCAGAGGCACTCTTCGGCTCCCGCCTCCTTCAGGATCTCGAGCTGCCGCCGCCAGGGGCCCTCGTGCATGGTGAGGTGAGCGCGCCGATATTCCTCGACGCACTCCGGCTTGATCTCGTTCACCAGGCAGTACCAGCGCATCGGCCTCCCCTTTCCGCGCCGCAGGGGCGGCGCACGCGGAGCGCAAAGGCGACGGCCCGCGCTCCGAATCGGGTCAGGACGGCGGCGCCGCGGGCACCGCCGGAGCACCGGTTAGAGGACACGCGCTCTCCGCGGAGGAGCGTCTGGCAACCGTGGCCTCGACTGTAGTTTCATTTTCAGCAAGTTGTCAATTAGCTTTCGCGGACGCCGCCCACGGGATTGCCGCAATTGTGCGGAGTTCCTGGCGAGATTGCGGATGTGGAGCGCGGGAGTCAGGAAGATGGTGCAGGCCGCTGGCAATTACTTGCTCAATACTTTCTGCAAATTGCCAGCGCTGTTTGCATATACTGGAAGGCGCGAGGAGGCGAGGTGGCCGTGCGAGGCAAGAAAGCACCCAGCATCTCCGATGTGGCGCGACGGGCGAGGGTGTCCATCTCCACCATCTCCCGCGCGCTGAGCGACAAGGACCGGCTGAGCCCCGAGACCTACGAGCGCGTGCAGCGCGCCATCCGGGAGCTCAACTATCGCAAGACGCGCCGGGGCCCCGCCCCGGCCAGGCCGCGCACCATCGCCGTGCTCGTCCCCTCCATCCTCGATCCCTTCTTCTCGGTGGCCCTGCACGGCATCGATGTCGTCGCCAAGGCCTACGACCTCAACGTGCTCTTCTTCGACTCCTGCAACTCGGCGGAGCTCGAGGAGGAGAACGTGGGCCGTATCCTCAAGTCGGGTGTCGACGGCGCGATCCTGGTACCCGCGCGCGACGCGAGCGGCGCCTGGGCGCGCCTGCGCGAGGCGGGGGTGCCGGTCGTGCTGCTCGATCGCACGCTGCCGGTGGTGGAGCCGAGCTTCGTCGTCTCGGACGACGAGGAGGGCGCCTACCTGGCGGTGAAGTACCTCATCGACCTCGGCCACCGCGACATCCTCTACTTCGGCGGCGAACGCACCACCAGCACCGAGGCGGCCCGGCTGGCCGGCTATCTCCGGGCCATGCGCACCGAGGGGATCGCGCTCCGCGAGGGTTCGGTCACCGAGTGCTCCTTCGACGCCGAGAGCGGCTACGAGGTCATGGCCGGCGTCCTCAGATCGGGCCGCCGGCCGTCGGCCATGTTCGCGGCGAGCGACATCATCGCCTTCGGCGCCATGAAGGCTCTCCAGGAAGCGGGCCGGCAGGTCCCGCAGGACGTCTCGATCGTCGGCTACGGCGACCTGCCGTTCGCGGCCATGATCGGGCTCACCTCCGTCTCCTGCCCGGTCCTCGAGATGGCGAAGAGCGCGACGACCCTCCTCGTGCACGTGGCGGATGACCGCTTCGTGGGCAGCCACCGCATCGTCATGCGGCCCGCCCTCCAGCTCCGCTCCTCCTGCGCCCGCCTGAGTAAAGCGGCGGAGCTGCAAGGCCCCGCGTCTCTCGCACCCCGGGCCGGCCCGCCTCCCGCCCTCGAAGGCCCGGGCGACCTTCCGCGTGCCGAGGCGCAGCTGGACCCACTGAAGGAGGAACCGGCATGAGCGGCGTGCTCGAACGGCTTGCGCAGTGCGTGGAGAGCGGCAAGGTGAACCAGCTCTCGCCCTACCCGCCCAAGCTCAAAGGAGAGCCTGGCGCCGATGAGCTCTGCCGGGGGGCCCTGGCCGAGGGCGTCGCCCCGGCGCGCATCCTGGAGGAGGGACTCGTGCGCGGGATGGCCCGCATCGGCGAGCGCTTCGCGGAGGGGAAGGCCTTCGTCCCGGAGATGCTCCTCGCCGCCCGGGCCATGACCGCCGCCATGGCACACCTGAGACCCTTCTTCACCTCCGGCGAGGTGAAGCGCCGAGGGGTGTTCGTGGTGGGCACGGTGGAAGGCGATCTGCACGACATCGGCAAGAACATCGTGGCCATGATGGTGGAGGGGGCGGGCTGGGAGGTGGTCGACCTCGGCGTGGACGTCAAGGCCGAGCGGTTCCTGGCCGAGATCGACAAACACCCAAAGTGTGTGGTGGGCCTCTCGGCGCTCCTCACCACCACCATGGTCAACATGGAGAAGATCGTCTCGGAGATCCACGCCCGCCATCCCGGCCACCCGGTGCTCGTGGGCGGGGCTCCGGTGAACCACGAGTTCTGCAAGCGGATCGGAGCGAGCTTCTATTCCCCCCATCCCCAGGGCGCGGTCGAGCACCTCAAGACCCTCGCCGCTTAGCGGAAAGGACGGACGGATGACGGTCGAACGGCTCGCCTCGCTCCTCCATCCGAAAGGGCGCCTCGCCCTCCCCATCATGACCCACCCCGGCATCGAGCGGATCGGGAAGCGGGTCATCGACTGCGTGACCGACGGCAAGGCCCAGGTCGCAGCCATCGTGGAGCTCGCGCGCGCCTACCCCAGCGCGGCGGTGACCTCGGTGATGGACCTCACCCTCGAGGCCGAGGCCTTCGGCGCCGAGGTCATCTTCTCGGACCACGAGATTCCCACCGTGACCGGCCGCAGGGTCCGCGATCGCGCCGAGGTGGAGGCGTTGCCGGTCCCCTCGGCGGAGGCGAAGCGACTCGGCATGGTCCAAGGGGCGGCTCGCGACACCGCGGCGGCCATCTCGGACCGCCCGGTGCTGGCGAGCTGCATCGGCCCCTTCTCGCTCGCCGGGCGGCTCTTCGGGATGACCGAGATCATGACCTCCTGCCTGCTCGAGCCGGAAACCATCCATCTCCTCCTCGAGAAGTGCAGCGCGCTCCTCGTGGAGCACGCGCGGCGGCTCAAGGCGGCCGGTACCGACGGGCTCATCATGGCCGAGCCGGCCGCCGGCCTCCTCTCCGAGGAACTGTGCGACGAGTTCTCCTCCGCGTACGTCCGTCGCGCGGTGGAGGCGGTCCAGGCGCCCGGCTACCTGTTCGTCCTCCACAACTGCGGCAACCGGGGGCACGTGACACGGTCCATGGTCTCCACCGGGGCCCGGGCTCTCCACTTCGGGAACCAGGCGGACATGCTGCAGGCCTTGGGCGCGGTTCCCCCCGACCGGCTGGTCCTCGGCAACCTCGATCCCGCGGGCCTCCTCAAGATGGGAACGCCGGCGGCGGTGAGGCAGGCGGCGACGGCGCTCCTGCGGGCCACCGCCGCCCATGGCAACTTCATCCTCTCCTCCGGCTGCGATACCCCCCCGGGCGTCCCCCCAGCCAACCTCGAGGCCTTGTTCGAAGCCGTCCAGGCGGCGAACCGGGACCTGCCCCGGTAATGCCCGAGGCCAATCGCAGACGCCGGTCGGTTCTCAGCGCAGCGGCGCACCTGGGTCCATGAAGCCGAGCGCTCGCTCCCCGCATCCGCGCTCACAACGAACAGGGAGTGATCTCCTCGTGCCGCGGCTCGGGGCTTCGACTTTCACCGATCTGCATTCGCCTTCCACGCTGCGTCCGCTACCCTAAAACGCGCCGGCTCGCCCACGGCCCCCGTGCCCGTCCCGCCTCAGCCGTCGTTCCGCTGGGGCGAGTATCCCGCGATCGGCATGGGCGGGCACGTGGCCGGGGGGCCTTCGGGTTCCTCTGCCGCCAGCTCGGTGGGGTGAGCGTCGAGGTGAAGGATGCGCTTCTCGAGAAGCGTCTCACCGACCGCCAGATCGGCGTGGTGTTCGACTGCCTCACCCGCACCGACCACGACGTCCTGGGCGGGATGTTCGGACTCGCTGCGCACGGCGGGCGGATCAACACGGTCGCCCGCGATGCAACCGCCTCGACCGAGCGCGATGCCATCCTCGACATCGCCTGCACGACGGGCTCGCTCGATGCGCAGGACGAGGCGAGGAATCTCGCCTGGACGCGGGCGTTCCACCGGGACCTCTTTTCCGAGACCGGGGGCGTCCCGGTCCCGAGCGAGGCCCTCATCAACCATCCCGACACGGACCTTGCGGACCTCTCCTCCAACACCTCGGGCGTGCTCTGGCACACGCTCTACTACGGAGAGGGGTACCCGCGCCTGCAGCCGGTGAAGACGCGCTCTGATCCCCGCAACGTGTTCCGGCACGCGCTGTCGGTGAGACCCGCCTGAATCTCCCCAGTCCGGAGGAGTTTTATCTTGAAGCGGGCGAAAGCTCGACGAACCTTCGCCTGCTCACGGTTTTTTTGAGTCGCCTTACGCTGCCGAAGGAGCCCCGAGTGGCCCGCTCCCATCGAGCCTCCGCCGCGCTACCCTTTCCGCATGGACCGCGTGAACGCCGAAGCCGCCGAGGCGAAAGTCTTCGATCTCGAAGCGAAGGAGCATCCGCTCCGTGAACTCTGGGCGAGCCGCGCCGCGGTCCTCGTCTTCCTGCGCCACTTCGGCTGAATGTTCTGCCGGGAGCAGGCGGTGCAGTTGCACCGCGAGCGCTTCGCAATCCGCGACCTGGGCGCCGAGCTCATAATGATCGGGAACGGCACGCCGAACTTCGCCAAGGCCTTCCTCGAAGAGTTCAGCATCACGACCCCGATCTACGTCGATCCCTCCCTTGCGAGCTACCGCGCGCTCGGGATGCGCCGCGGGGTCGCGGCGACGCTCTTCTCGCCCAAGGTCCTCGTCCACGGGTTTCGCGCCCTCCGGAGCGGCTTTCGCCAGGGGCTGACCCGCGGGGATCACTTTCAGCTGGGAGGCGTGCTCGTGGTGAAGCCGGACGACACGATCCTCTATCGCTACCTGAGCGAGACCGCGGGCGATCATCCGCCCACCTCCGACATCCTGGCCGCACTCCCGCACCAACCGGGAATCGAGGCCCAGCTGAGTCCGGCGTAGCACCCGCCTGTCGGCGAGAGCCCCTGCAGGACACTTGCCAGGCTATGAGGAGAGTGCCGCCCGCGCCGCCGTGGTTCTCCGACGGGCTCTCGCGTTTTTATAGAGGGACAGGGTCATTCGAGCTCGCGCTGCGGCTGTCCTCGCCCCCACGGCCAAGTTAGAGTGAGCCGGTGAGCGAAGCCTACTACCTGCGCCTCGACGCGGAGCGCTTTCAGCCGACGGCTCACGTCCAGGGAGCCTGGAACGACAGCGAGCAGCACATGGCCCCGGTGTCGGGCCTCCTCGCCCATGCGTTGGAGCGCCACGAGCCGCACCCGGGCCTGGCGCTTGCCCGGGTGAGCTACGAGATCCTGGGGCTCATCCACTTTGCGCCGACGGCGGTGCGGGTCCGCACCCTGCGCCGCGGGCGGACCATCGAGTTGCTCGAGGCGGTGGCAGCCGTGGGTGGCCGCGACGTCGTTCGGGCTCTGGCATGGCGCCTGTTGTGCCAGGACACTCTCGGCATCGCAGGCGGCTTACCCCGGGCCATGCCCCCGCCCGCCCGATGCGGCCCGTTCAACGCCCGAGGCCTCTGGGCCGGGGGATTCATCCGTTCCATCGAAGTGCGGCGAGCGCCGGGCGGTGGGCCAGGGGAAGGACAGGTCTGGGTCCGCACCGCGCTCCCGCTCCTTCAGGGCGAGCCGGTCTCGCCGCTCGCTGCCTACCTCGGGCTCGTCGACACCGCGAACGGCATGAACGTGCGGCTGGACCCGCGAGAGTGGGCCTTTCCCAACGTGGACCTCACGGTGCACCTTCATCGTAGACCGGAGGGCGGGCCCGGCCGGTGGATCGGACTCGACACCCTCGTCACCATCGGGACCGAAGGGGTCGGGCTCACGTCGACCACGCTCCACGACGAGCGCGGGCCCGTGGGCCGAGCCGAGCAGATCCTCACGGTGCGGCCGTTCGCGGTGCGGAGCTAACCACGGCCGGGGAGGGAACACCGCGCCGGTTCGTTCGTGAGGGGACCTCTGGAACAGGCTTACATGCCCTGAAGTCGAAGGGGCCATCCACGACGAAACGTCGGGTCGGATGGATACGACGGTGGAGCGGCAACGAAGTCACCTCGCCGCCTCGCCTGCCGCCTCCCTGATGGATGCCCCCACAGGCTCGCGCGATTGGGTTAGGAAGACGTGCAGACGAGGGCGAGCACCTTTTCGCGGAAGCTCGGCCACGCTCGAACCTGACGCCTCGGATATGCTCGCACCGAATGGCTACTCGGCGCACAGCCAAGGAACTCGAGTGGCAAGCGGCAGCCACGTCCGCTCCTCGTCCCGCTCCTGCGCTCGCGTGGGGGGAGCCCCTCGCCATGCTGGTCCGGCGCGGCCTTTCCCCGAGTCTGTCCCGGCCGGACCTGCCCTTCCCGCCTGGCTTCTCGAAGGAGGCAGAGGAACGCCTTGCGGCTCGGCTCGACCACTACGCGTTCCGGCTGTTCCTGAGAGGGGCCATCTTGAAGGGTGGCGCCTTCCGTGCCGAGGATCCGACCGATTACCTGTCGCTCGCGAAGGCGCGGGAAGCCTGCCAGGACCTCGTGGACCTGGGACTCGCCCGGCTACAGGGGGACGGTCGCTACCGACTTCGATTCCGGGCAGCTAACTTCGGGGGCACGCTCGAGTGGTGGGTGGCGCGCGAACTGCGCCGAAGGCTCGGGTTCGAGGTCGCTTCAGGAGTCCGTTCGGGGGCACCTGGCGTCGGGGGCGACCTCGACGTCGTAGCCACGGCCGAGGGACGGCTCCTCTATGTCGAGCTGAAGTCGTCCCCACCCAAGCACCTCACGCCGGAGGAGGTGGGAGCCTTCCTCCGACGGGTGCGTGCCGTCCGTCCCGACCTCTCGGTGTTCGCGATGGACACGGCACTCAGGCTATCCGACAAGGTCCTTCCGATGTTTGCACAGGCCCTCGGGAAGCAGCACCGGGCGGAGCGCCTCGCCCGGGAGAACTTTCGGCTGGCTCCCCACCTCTACGCCGTGAACGCCAAGCAGGATTTCCTCGAGAATCTTCGGCTCGCCATTGCAAATGGCTTGAGAGAACTCGCGCCCCCTGCTCCTTAGCCCCTCGCAGGTCAGCCGGCGGCCTCGCTGCCGTTTCGACGGGACCCCTCCCGAGACCACCGCTGCTGGAGCGCTGCCCCTCCGTACTCTTCGAAACGTGCTAGCTTTTCGCTGGCGAGAATGTCCCTTCCCCGTCCCATCCTTCGGGTACTCTTCCGCGTGGTCGCTCTCGCCTATCTCGCATTCGCTGGGTGTGTGAGCATCCCCGAAGGCCCGAGGCCACCGCCCTTCTCCGGCGAAGAGGCAGCGCAGCGCGCGCGGAATTACTGCAGGAGGCGCGGCTACGCCTGCAATGTCATCGCGGTCCAGTCGGATGGATCGTTTTGGTCCGTCGATCTGTACGCGAGCTCGCGACATGCCGCGGGCGATATGCACATCGAGTATGACATGCGCGGCTGGCGCGTCATCCGGGCCGACGAGCCTGCGAGCCGGCCTGCGGAGGTGGACCCCGGCTAGACTCCTGCCGCCGTGGAGTCCCTTCGGAGGCAGGCCTTGCGGGAAATGCTCCCCCGCCTTCACCGCGCTTAAAGAATTCTGGGAGACCGCGGGCACCGAAGGCGGATGCTTCGATCCAAGCGTCCTGCGGCTAGCGTGAAGGGGAACGCCGCCCTCGGGGCAACCACGAGCGTCGTTGCCCGAGGACGATTTGGCTATTAGTGTTAGTTAACCCGTTGGAACTTCGCTGCGGGTGCGCCGCAGATGGGGCACTTCTCGGGCGGTACGCCGAATTCGACGTCGCCGCAGAACGGGCACAGATAGACTTCCATCTGCGAGAGGTCCTTGCCCTCCCTCAGCGCCTCGAGGGCCTGCTTGAAGAGGCCGGCGTGGATCTTCTCGGCCGAAGTGGCGAAGCCGAGCATGGTCTTCGCCTTGTGCCCTTCGGCCTTGGCCTGCTCCCACATGGGTGGATACATCTCGGTGAACTCGTAGGTCTCACCGGCCAGGGCGGCCTCCAGGTTTTCCCGGGTCTTCCCAATACCGCCCATGTTGGCGAGATGGCTCAGGGCGTGAATGGTCTCCGCCTCGGCGGCGGCCCGGAAGAGCCTCGCGATCTGCGGAAGCCCGTCCTTGTCAGCCTGGCGGGCGAAGGCGAGGTACTTTCGGTTGGCCTGGCTCTCACCGGCAAACGCGATGGCGAGGTTTTCGTTGGTCGTGGGCATCTCCCCTCCTCGTGATGACGTCACTCGGATGGGTGAGTATCACTTCGTGCCGCCTTCGAACTCAGCGCCTGCCGCGTCATTCCGCCACAGGCGCGCAAAGCGACTTCCCACTTGACTACCCGAGGGCGTTTTGCCTGGAAGGATCGATCGCCTCCTCGCCTTGGTGCGGGAGCCCCCGGTCGACACCAGTCGAGGACCCTTCCGGGATCACCCCCCCGCGAATGCGGGCGTAAACTTAAGCCCATGCGACTTGGGCTCGGCGAGATCCTCATCATCTTGGTCGTGGTGCTGCTCGTGTTTGGACCGAACAAGCTCCCGCAGCTCGGCGACGCCCTCGGCAAGACCCTGCGCAACTTCAAGCGGGCTGCCGAGCACGCCGGCAGCGACGAAACCCCGGAGGATCGGGAACCGCCTCAGCTGACATCGGGTTCCACGGGGGCGTCGCGGCCCAATGTCACGACCGACACGAAGAAGGTCTGAGATTAGCGTGAGGGCGCCTTCGAGAGATAGGACCGTCCGTCCCTAAGAATCGCTTCTCCTCTCGCGCCTCGACGCAGCTACCGCGCCGGAAAAGAGGCTTCGTGCGGGAGGCCTTACTCCGTCGCGATCATCCGGGCGAGCTCCGCCATTTCCGGCGGCTTCGCCATGTGAGCGTGGAAACCCGCTTCCATGGCGAGAAGCCTGTCTTCCGGTTGCGCATAGCCGCTGAGCGCGATGAGGCGCGTCGCCCGGAGCGAGTCATCGTGACGCAGCTCGCGCGCCACGTGGTATCCGTCGATGTCGGGAAGCCCGATGTCGCAGAGCACGACGTCGGGTCGGATCTCGCGCGCAGCGATGATCCCCGACCTGCCCTCGCGAACGGCATGCACCCGGTGGCCCATCTGTTCGAGCGCCGCCGACAACGACTCGGAGGTATCTGGGTTGTCCTCGATGAGAAGCACGAGGCGCGGGCTTGTTGGCGGGGGGGGCGCGACAGGTACATCCCCAATCACCGCAGGGGGTGGAGCTGCGGGAAGGGTGACGCAGAGCTCCGACCCTTGTCCTCGCCCGCCGCTCGCGGCCTCGATGGATCCGCCCTGGAGTTCGACGAGGCCCTTCGCCAGGGCGAGCCCGAGGCCGAGCCCCCCCTGAGGGAAGTTCTGCCGGGCCCGCGTGAAGGGCTCGAACAAGAGCTCGACCTCGCCTCGGTCCATGCCGATGCCTTCGTCACGGACCCGCAGCTTCACGGAGTCCTGCTCGAGCGAAACGCGCACGCTCACCGCCCTGCCGGCGGGGGTGAACTTGAGCGCGTTCTGCAGAAGGTTCTCGAGCACCTGGGCGAGGCGCATGGAATCGCCTTCCACCCAGACCGGGAACGACGGCAGCTCACGATGGAGCGTGACGCTCGCCTGCTCGAACAAGGCCTGGTGATCTTCGCACGAGTGAAGCACGAGTTCACACAGGTCGACCGTCGTGCTCTTCAGCTGGATCTTCCCGCGCGAGACGCGCGCGACGTCGAGGAGGTCGTTCACGAGCTGGGTGAGGTGGCCGAGCTTGCGTCCGACCACCTGTCTCGCCCTGAACGCTTGAGGGCTGTCCGCGAGCACGTGCTCGAGGACGTACATGCTCGTCGTGATGGGCGCGAGGGAGTTACGCAACTCGTGCGAGAGGACACCCAGAAACTCGTTCCTGCGCTGATCGAACTCGGTCAGACGGAGATTGGCCGCGCGCAATTCCTCTTCGGCCCTTTTTCGGTCCGTGATGTCCTCGATGACGATGAGGATCTGCCGTTCCGCGCGTTGCAGGGTCCTGCCGGTGACGCGAACGTGCCGAGAACCTCCTCCCTCCCTCTCGAGGCCAAGCTCGCAAACACTGCTCTCTTCGTCCTGCCGGGTGAGCGTCCTTGCGAGAAAGTCATCGAAGGTGGCCCACGATTCCAAGGCGACGAGCGAGGCGAAGGGCCGGCCGACGAGCCTCGAACGCTCGAGGCCGAGGAGGCTCGCCAGGGCGAGATTGGCGGAGACGATCGAGCCGTCACTCGCGAGGGTCGCATACCCTACCGGAGCGAAGTCATAGAGGTCTGCAAGACTCTGAGCTGCCTGCTCGGCGCTCAGACGGGTCCTGCTGAGCTCCTCGTTCTGGAGCTCGAGCTCGACCTCGTGGATTTCGAGTTCTTGGACGAGCCGACGGAGTTCGTCCACCCCCCCGGGAGTCGCCCTCGCCGTGCGCTTCTCAAGCCGCTCGAGCGCCCTTAGACGTAGCCCATCGGCATCCAGATAAGGCCGACGCTTCGACATACCCCGCCCTGACAAAAGCCGCCGTTGAGCAGCATCATAATCCACAAGCGATGTAGGCGATTTCCCGCAAGAAGATTGCAAACAGGGCGCTACGGCAGAAGTAGCCCTTCGGGCCTTCAGTACTCCTTTGCGAGGCCCACGGTTTGGATGATTTCATGCTGGGGACGCTCCTTCGCAGGAACCTATCTGGTCACGAATCCCTGGACGCCGCGGTGCGCCGCGGGCCCTCTTTGCGGACAGGAAGAAATGCGTGCGGCCGTGCGATCGCCTGCCGAGAATAGCCGCCCCTTGAGAAGAAGCCGGGTTCGGCATCACTCGGAAGGGACTGAAAGTTCTCAGCGAGGTCGCGAAACACCTCACTGAACGAGGCGGACTCGGGTGGGAGTAACGCCGGGGCGCGCACTCCTCGCGAGCGGGGTTTAGGGCGGGAGATCGACGAGGGCCATCCACAAAGCCGAGCGCGGTTCTTCCAGTTCTTCGGGAAACGTCATCGATGCCATCCCCTTTCACCCTCTCTCCTGCGCCGTGTGCATCCGCTAAGACCGGAACTGCGCACCGAGTTAGTGAGCTGCGACGCCTGAAGAGCCGCGACTAAGCCGTCCATGCCCATGGCCCCCTTTCGCGCGCTCGAGACCGTCGAGCATGGCCGGGGCTCCGCCTCGTTCGTGGGCTCTCTGCAGTGCGCCGCTCTGCACCCTCTCCTGCCCTCGCCCTAGTCGCGACGCGGGGAGCGTGAGCGGTTATCCGACGCTCCGCCGGAGACCGGTTTCTGAAGGGGCGGGCTTCTCGGCGACGCCTTCAAAGTGCGGGAGCGCCAAGTGGAGCCTGCCGAGAGCCCGGTTCGCGTCCTGCAATGCCTGGGGCTTCAGTGCGTGAGGGGCCATCGCGCCTGGAACAAGGCACCCGCCACGCCCAAGAGCACGACGAGAGCGATGGACGCTGTGACTCGCCGCGCGAGTGGAATGGCGCGGTCGATTCGAACGACGATCGCAATATTCACGGCGGCACTTGCGAGCGACGCGATGATCGCGCCCACACCCGCCACGTGCGGATCGAGCACGCCACGAGACGACATGATCGCAGCAGATGCCACCGCCGAAGCGCTCGATACGAGCCCGCCCATGAGGCTCACCGCGTAGAACCCGACGTGCCCCAGGAAACGTTGGCCCAGGGTCCCCACCGCCTGGAGCAGGAGGAAGATGAAGCCGTACTTCAGCGCCGCTCGCAGCGAGAAGGGAGACTCGAGAGGCAAGGAGGGTCCGGCCCCGAGCCCCGCCGGCGCGGGTCGGACGATGAGCGCGAAGGCGGCGCTGGCGAGCAAGATGAGGACGAGGGGAACGAGCGAGTTCACGAGAGCGCTCGCCGACAGCACGCCCAGCACCACCGCATTCCGCAGGGCCATCGCCGCCGTGGAGAGCAGGATTCCCCGGCAGGCGCTGTCCTGCATCTCGGGGCCGCCCTGACGGGCGCGCTCGGCGAGCTCGGTGACGGTCACGGTACTGTTGACGAGGCCCCCGAGGAAGCCGGTGAACTCGATCCCCCGCGCCCCATAGGCCTTCCAGAGCAAGTAGTTCACGAAGCCGATGGCCGCGATGAGGATCACCGTGAACCAGACGGCGCGCGGAGCGAAGAGCTGCCAGGGATCGATCGGATGGTCCGGCAGTAGCGGGTGGATCGCGAAGGTCAAGATCGCGAGGAGAATGGCCGACCGGAGCTCGTTCGCGGTGATCTTGTGGCTCCACCCGGCCAGCCGCTCCTTCCAGGCAAGCAAGCCCGCCGCGATGACCGCCAGCGCCGAGGGAGTGATCACGTGGCCGAGCCCAGCCATGAGCCCGAGCAGGCCCGTGAGGACCATCGCGGCCGACGTCGTCAGTTCCGTGCCCTGCCCGGCGCGCAACGACTGCAGGTTCAGAAAGGCCACCAGAACACCGATGAGGAACATGGCCGCGACGGCGTAGGGCGTGCCGAGCATCCCTCCTGACCCGCCGACGAGAGCGATGATCCCGAAGGTGCGCAGCCCCGCCTCCTTGCCGCGCCATTCACGTTCGAGGCCGATGAAGAGGCCGACAGCCAGAGCGAGGCCGAGGCGAAGCAAGCTCTCGAGGGGCGGCCATTCCACGTATGCCGGAAGACCATTCATGGACGTACCTTCCGCTACAGATAGGACGCGCGCTCGTGTTTGCAACGTTTCCTCTGGCAATTTCTCGCCTCCCTGCCGCACGCACGCGGAGGATCGGCGCGCGGCGCCGTGGAGGTCAGCACCCGACCTGCCACTCTTCGACGTCCCTACCGCTCGCCACCCTCGCCCGGACAAAGGAGTCCAGGCGTGACCCTCTCGGCGGGGAACGTGCACGCAGCCGTGAGCCTCCCGCCGTCCTCGAGCGCGAGTAACCCGCACCCCGTGACCCGACCGCCTTTCGCCGGGCCTTGGGGTAGGCCTTCCTCCCAGAGCCGACTGCCCCAGGATCCCCTCTGGGACGCTGAGATACGAGCGCGCTCGCCGGTCGGGACCTCGTCGCCTAACAGGGTGGCGAGAAGCTGGAGGGCCCGGCAGCCTCGTACGGCCCTGAGGGTTCCTCCTTGCAAACCTCCGGGGCGCTTCGTGACAGCCTGACCTCCCTCAGCCTGCCCCTGCGTCGGCCAGAAGATCATCGGGTCCAAGGAGGGTGAGCACCGCATTCCGCGAACTGATTCTCAAGGCCCGTAGTGAACCTGGCGGCAATTCCGGATCGCTACCGGGGACGCGGGATTCTGTTCCGGGAGAAACGCGGACTCGGTGACGAGGCCCGGTCCCTCGTACCTCTTCGGCCTCAACGGCAGATAGCCTCACTTGTACCCTCGCCGGGGAATAGGAGCACTAGACGACTGGCAAACCCCAGGCGTGCACCATCGAGAGGTATCGCGGCCACACGGTGCTGTGGGGTTCGCCCGTACCGTCGCCGCGCGATCCCCGGTGACATCGAGGAGGGGAACAACTTCCATTCCGGTCGGGGTTCTCACGCGACCAGAATTGGCACTCGTGCGCGCGCACCCCGCGATCGAGAACGGCTTGCCACTCTGACCTCGGACATGCTGCCGGCGAGCAGGAGCTCCATCGAGAGGGCTCAGGATCATCGGCTATGACGCCCCCTCGGCTTGCTGTCCTGAAAGACCATTAACTGGGCGGCACCACGGAGATCCTCCGCGATCCCATTCTCATTGCCCATGTAGACGCCAACGGCCCGCTGCATTGCGCGCAGACAAACTCGATGCGACCGCCGACGCGAGGTCAGGTCTGGGATTGCAAGTCCCTCGAGGCTGCCGCTCTCCAGGCGACACTCGGCACGGCCAAGGCCTCACCCCGTGAACAGCGACCAATCTTGCAAGAGGGTGGTGCGCAGGGCCAGGTCCCAGAGGACCGGGCTCACCGGCGACGAGTTGCTTTCAGGTCACCGGGGGCCTCACCAGCACTGTGGCTCTTGCCCTCCTCCTCCGCTCGGCGGAACTCCTCCGGGTTCCTCTCCACCTCCTGGCGAGCGGCCTCGGCATCCTTCGTCACGCGGCCCTTTTTGAGTGTGCGCTGCACACCTTCGTTGTACCCGCGCGCGGCCGTGCGGCTGCCCTCGCCCTCGTTCTCGTCCTTGCTCCTTTTCTTGTTCTTGGTATCGCCCATGCCGCAGAAGTTGCGACCGCCAACCCCGAAGGTCAATCACAGGCAGCCCAGGATGGCCGCGGCGAGGCGCCTGCCTATCCCGCCAGCGGGACCGCCGAGTGGCCGAGCGCTGGTCCTACCCAGCATGTGCGACCCGCACAGCCTGGCAAGGGGCACAGTATCCAGCGCGCCGGTGCCATGGCGCCACGACGGAGAACTGCTTTACGCAAGCCGTCGTCCTCGGGTAGCACATAGCCGCTCAACGCCACGAGCGGATACCGTCATCTCGCACGCGGCGCGGCGCGCCACATCTACCGGCGAAGGACTTCTCTCGCTACTAAGCCTTGGCGAGTGCGAGATGGTCCGACTGCCATTTCCGCCATTCCTCCAGCGCACTCGTGGCCCGCTTAGCCAATTTATCTGTCAACGCGATTACGGGCGGGCTATCTGAGGGCAGTTCGACAATCGCCTCGAGCAGGCCGGCTGCGGCCGCCAGCTTCTCTACTAACTCCATTGGGCCGAGCGCCACGATCGCCAGTTCGAGCGCCGTACGCGTCTCGCGTCGCAAATGGCTCAAAGCCGGCGGAACCGCCTGAACCGCCCTTCTCTTGCGATGCCTTCTCATACACCCGTCACCCGCCAGGGCGGCACGATCCAAGGTGGACCCACGCCCCCGTGTCCGCCTCGGTCGACGCCCTTCTCCTCAGCGCACCGTCCGTCCTTGGCGTTCATTGGCCTTCTTCCTTCACGTCGTCGGCGCAGCCTCAGGTCCCCACCTGAACATGAAGGCGGAGGTACAAGTTATGGATGCCCAGCCCTTCGAGCGGGAGTTCGAAGATCGAACCGGATACCAACCTGGGTGGCACGCGGACGCTCACAGTTGCCTCGGCTTCGACCACTCCCTGCCGCATGCAAAGTGCGCAAGGAAAGAGCCAGTCGCGGCCGGACCCGCCACAGTGCGGGCAGAGCTGGAACACGGGGACTCCCACCGGCACGACACATCCTCGAGAAGCCTCTTCTGGCGTGAGCAACACCTCTAGGTTCAAGGTTTCGACCCGTTCTGACTTGGGCACCCCGATCCCGGTGACATTTCGAATGAACCGGCCGTACAACGCTTCGAAGGAGGGGTGAATGCTTTCCGGATCTCCGAATATGGCAACAGGTTCATGCACGATCGGTTCGGGTCTCGGCTCCGGTCGCTTCAAAGCCATCTGCCCTTCCTCGAGCCGCCTCAGTTCATGGTTGTAGTCAAAGCGGCGCTGGGGGTCGGATAGGACTCCGTAGGCCTCACTCAGTTCCTGGAAGGTGCGGGTGGCTTGCTCGCCCGCCACGTCCGGGTGAAATCGCTTGGCGAGGTCGCGATAGGCAGACTGGATCCCCTGGGGGCTAGCATCCCGCGAGACGCCGAGGACCATGTAGTAGGTCTTTCTCTCCATGGAACTGACGCCTTTCTGCCCGCATCACGTGGGAAGACCGGACTCAGCCGACCGTCCGGACGACGATCTGGCGGGGCCGCGCCGTCTCGACCTTCGGCAACTCGAGCCTCAGCACGCCGTCGGTGAGCTTGGCGTCGATCCTGGCCTGGTCGATCGCCTCCGAGAGGGTGAACTGGCGCCAGAACATGCCCGATTCATACTCGCGCAGCACGTCGGATTCGTCTGGGTTCTCGGGCGGAGTGACACGGCCGATCAACGTGAGGACGCTCTCGCGCAAGTCGATCTTGAGGTCCTCGACTCTCACCCCGGGCATGTCTGCGAGGAGGGTGATCGAGTTGTCATTCTCGAAGATATCGACAGTCGGCGAGTAAACCTGACCGGAACGCGTCTGCTCGGGAGCAACCGGTGCGTCGGACTTGTCTACATTTTGCAGGTCGGTTCTGTTTTCCCTTGCCATGGCGGTTCTCTCCTTTTAGCCAAATTCCTCATGTCTTGACGGTGATCTGCCGCGGCTTCGCCTCGTCGGCCTTGGGCAAAGTGAGAGCGAGGATCCCGTTCGCGTACTTCGCATCGATCCGCTGAGCGTCAATTTCGGCAGGCAGCGTCACCGTTCGGTTGAACGAACCCTCCGGCCGCTCCTTTCGGTGGTAGCTGACCCGTTCGTGCTCGCGCTGAATCTCGCGTTTCCCCGCAAGCGTCACGCGGTTCCTCAGCGCGGAAATGGAGAGCTCGCTCGACTTCATTCCCGGCATTTCAGCTCGCAAGTAATAGTTGTCGGCGTCCTGCGTGACGTTGAGGGGCGGGAACACGCCAACCCCTAGATCGGCCGACGTGGCGGTCTCAAACAATCGAAGCACTTCGCGCCTCAATTGGTCCAGGTCCGCCGTGGAGCTATCCAGGGCTCGTCTCGAAGGCCAAGTGCGCCGCACGATCATGGGAGATCTCCTTGTCTAACCATGTAACTTTACAAGTGTTTTCCTTCAACACGGCTCAAGTTAACCACCTGCATTCCCGTGTCAAGTGAGCACGCCGCTGTCTGTTCACCCGCAACCAATCGGGCCGCACATTTCCATTCCTTTCATTGGGCATGGGTATGCCTGATGACCTCGCGAAGCGGTCTTGTGAGGCACCCGGTCTGGCGACGCAGGAGGCCACCGTACTCCGACCCTCAATACGAGTTTCATCACCGTGTCTTCGAGTCCCATTCTCCTGGCCTCCTTCAAGGAGGCTCGAGGGGCTTCCACACCCCGAGAACTTTACAGGGCCGGCGTTCGACCTTTCGACTCTGCGAGGCCGGCGAACCGAATAGAGACGTTGGCGTTCCCGACTTGCTTCTTCAACTCGACGGCACGGGCGGTAGCCTTGAGAGGCCAGGGATGCGGAGTGTCACCTGCACCTCATCGTCCACCTCCAGGGGCCGGCGCCTCTGGCGCCTCGAACCCTCCCGGCGAACACCTGGAGCGTCATGGCGCGCACGGTTCCGTCGCAGAAGGCGATGTTTGCCCAGAGGGCTCTTGCTACACGCACGGCACGGCGTGGCCGCACCCCGGCTCAAACGATGCGCTGCGCTGAGAGGAGACTCGGGCAAGTTCATCTCGTGGAGCGAAGCAGCCCGACCGCTCCTGTGGCTGAAGAGCGCCTCGCTTCGCCTTCTCGTGCAGGTCTCGAACGCTCGCACGCAGCCACTCAGCTCGGCCCTTTCGAGCCCCCGAGCACCTCAGTCACATGAGCTGGAGAGTTCGCGCCAGCGGCTGCCGCCGCGTCCTCCACCTTCGCTCGGGTATGCAGGCCGAGGTAGCGCAGACACTTCGCACACGAGACCTCTTCTGGAATTGTTGTGGTCCGCGTGGCTGACTCGAAACAGGCAGCGCGTCCGGTCCAGAAATCACGCCAGTGAACCATCTCATCCTCCCGACTGAGTGGGCACCGGAACTCGGTAAGAACTCATCCTGGCTCCGTAAAGTCGACCCAAGTGGGTCCGTCGCGAGTCGAACCGGCCTGGTTCTTGGAGCTTCCGGCAAGGAGCCTGCCCGGCCGCCCATCCACATCAGCCGGGGGCCCACTACCGGAGGATGGCGTTGTCCCCCGAACTCGTGAGATTGGCTTGGCTATGAGGTTACTCGCGGGTTTAGGGGTGTTCGTGGCTGTCGTAGGCGGGCTTTTGCTTCGGCGTTATCGAATTCGGCGCTCCTTCCGCGTCTCCCCAGGCAGGGCGGTCATCGCAGGCAACCTCGAAGCGAGCAAGCACCGGTAGCCTATTACGAGACAGCTCACTCAGCCGTGCCGACCTTCGGGTGAAAACAGAAGGGCCAAATCACTCCCGACGAGCTTCGGGTGCAGATAGCTGCCGCAGGGTCTTCACGGTGCTCGAGCCGTCTCTCGAGGACGAGACCCTCCGGCATTGGGTTCACAGGTCTCGACCGAGTGCTCGTGGCAGTCGAACCCCGCATGGCGAGCGCGTTCCCACGTCTCGGGGCGGCACAACCGGTGAGGAGTGCGCCTCGAGCACGCCGACCCGCCGCGCCAGCTCGGCCTCCTCGAACCCGGTCCTCACGCGGACCACCCGACCGGAGGAGAGCACGACCCCGAAGCCTGGCCACGCCTGCGGCCTCGCCGCCTCGTTGGCCGCGGGCTCGACGAACTGGAGTGGCGCCACTCCGTTCGCCCGGGCGAACGATCGCCGTGGCCTCGCTGCCCCGGCCTTTACTTCAAGAACGACAAGGTCCTTGCTTTTCGAGGCCCCTCGCGCGGACGCTCAGCCCACTCCCTTCCGGTCGCCCACCAGCCGCGCTCACCTGGCTGCGCTCGGTTCACTTTGCGGCTACGGGAATGATGGCGTGTTATGGGATGGGAATCGAGTCTGCTCAACCGGGCTAAGGAAGACAGAACGCACAGTCGAGCCCGCGTGTACTTCGGGACGCTACACCCGAGGGCGCGACTCCCGTGCGAACCGGCAATGCCGCATCGCTCGCGTGTCGAAGCCCCCGGCAGAGGCAGCATCATGCCGTACACCCGTGGTCGAGACGAACCGCGCATCCTTGCGCATCGACGAGCCGCCGCCAGGCCTGCGATCGTAGTCCGAGGTGTTTGAGCCCGTGTGCCTTCAAGGGGCCATCCGGCTCCGCAGCCGCAAAGCTCCTGTCAGCCGTGTCCGTTCACGGGAGAACGGGACGAATCGCTCGAGAGGTGAAACTTCACCCAGTTGATGAGACCCCCGGTGCGCAGGATCTCGATCTGACGTCGGGAGAGATCGTGACGGACGACGAGCCTCGATCCCTTGCCTTCTCTCTTCTTCACCTCCAGGGTGAGTGACCCGCCGGGGGCGAGCTGGCGGTGCAGATCTCGCAGGGTGAGCAGGTCGCCCACCTCGAGGCCGTCGAAGTCCGAATCTCGCTCGAAGGTGAGAGGGATGATGCCGAAGTTGACGAGATTCTGCCGGTGGATGCGCGCGAAGTCGCGTGCAAGGAGGACCCGCAGGCCGAGGAATCTCGGGGCGAGGGCGGCGTGCTCGCGGCTCGAGCCCTGGCCGTAGTTGTGGCCGCCGACGATGGCATGGTCGCCCGCCTTGCGGGCGCGCGCCGGATAGCTCGCATCGACTCCCTCGAAGCAGAAATCGCTGATCTTGGGGATGTTGCTGCGGTAGGGCAGGACGCGGGTGCCTGCCGGCAAGATGGCATCGGTGGAGACATCGTCAGGCACCTTGAGGAGCACGGGGACGGCGAGATCATCGGGGAGCGCCTCGAAACTCGGCAGGCTCGCGATATTTGGCCCCTTCTCGAGGCGCACCCCCGCTGCCGCTCCGCGGTCGAGGGGCGCGATCACCACATCGCGGTCGATCTCCGGCCGGGCGGGCTCGTGGACCTCGGGATAGGCGAAAGGGAGCGTTCGAGGATCGGTGATGACACCAGCGAGGGCCGAGGCGGCCGCGGTCTCGGGACTCACGAGACAGACCTGGTCCTCGCGCGTCCCGGAGCGACCGCTGAAGTTGCGCGGCACGGTGCGGAGGCTGAGCTTCCCGGTTGCTGGAGCCTGGCCCATGCCGATGCAGCCGTTGCAGCCGGCCTGGTGGATGCGAGCCCCGGCGCGGAGGAGCGAGGCGAGATGGCCGTCGCGCACGAGGTTCACGAGGATCTGGCGTGAGGTGGGATTGACGTCGAGCGAGACCCGCTCATGGGCCTTGCGACCCTCGACGATGCGGGCCACCACCGCGAAGTCCCGGTAGCCGGGATTGGCGGAGGAGCCGACGTAGGCCTGGTAGATCTCCTGGCCGGCGACCTCGCGAACGGGGTGGACGTTGCCGGGGCTCGACGGCATGGCGACGAGCGGCTCGAGCGTCGACAGATCGATTCTCTCCCGGAGGTCGTACTGAGCACCCGGATCGGCCGCGATCGCGGTGAAATCCTCCCCCCGTTCCTGAGCCTCGAGGAACCGGTGGACCTCCTCGTCCGAGGGAAAGACACTGGTGGTCGCGCCGAGCTCGGCCCCCATGTTGGCGATGACGTGGCGGTCCATGGCGGTCAGGCCTTTCAGCCCCGAGCCGTGGTACTCGAGGATGCGGCCGACGCCGCCCCCCACACCGTGGCGCCGCAACAGCTCGAGGATGACATCCTTCGCGCTCACCCAGTCGGGCAGTCGGCCGACGAGCTCCACCCCCCAGATCCTCGGCATCCGGAGGTAAAAGGGCTGCCCCGCCATGGCGAGGGCCACCTCGAGGCCTCCTGCCCCGATGGCCAGCATGCCGATCGAGCCCGCGGCCGGGGTGTGGCTGTCCGAGCCGAGGAGGGACTTTCCCGGCTTGCCGAAGCGCTCCTGGTGAACCGGATGGCTCACGCCGTTCCCGGGCCGGCTGTACCAAATTCCGAACCGCTCGCAAGCGCTCCGAAGGAAGAGGTGATCGTCCGCGTTCTTGTAGTCTTCCTGCACCACGTTGTGGTCGACGTACTGGGCGGAGAGCTCGGTGCGAACACGATCGAGCTCCATGGCTTCGAGCTCGAGCATGACGAGGGTCCCGGTCGCGTCCTGGGTGAGGGTCTGATCGATGCGCAGCGCGATCTCCTCGCCCACCTTCATCTCCCCGGCGAGGAGGTGGGTGGAGATGAGCTTCTGGGCTAGGTTCTGGGGCATGAGGTCGCTCCTCGGCCGGTCGGTCGCCATGCGTCGCAGCCCCCGATTCCCGTTACCGGCTCTCGCGCTGCTTCGACTCAGGCCCGGTTCTCATCGAGGACGCGCTGTACGAGAGCCGAGTCGAGGTAGGCCCGTACCTCCACGATCTTTCCGCCCTCGAAACGCGTGAGCCAGCAGTAGTGGTTGTCGAAGGGCAAACCGTTCCTGGCGGTCGTCCGCGATTCCAGCTCGACCACGGCCCAGTCTCCGCTCAAGAGGACATGGGTGACGCGCAGGTGAGCGCCGCCGGGCAAGACCCGGCTCAGCCTGTCGAAGGTTCTCTGGCGGAGTTCCTGCTTCGTGTGGTAGCGGCCGGCGAGGGGGTGCGTCCCCTCCACGGTCCAATCGACGTCGGCCGCCACGTGGTCAAAGAAGTGCGAGCCGTCGCCCGCTTCGAGAGCCGTAAAAGCCCTCCTCACCTGCTCTGGGTCGAGCCTCGTACTCGAGTTCGTTTCCACTCACGTAGGCTATGCATTCGGCGAAAGAGAGGCCTGGCAGGCTCCTGCACGTTCCGGTAGCCGAGACCACGGTCGGTCGTTCGTATCGGGGGCCACCCGCCACTCGAACAGCGAGAACAAGGCGTCCGTCCGCTTACGTCCAAGGGTCGAACCGGCAAGCTCGGTAGCTCGCGCTTCTGTCGGCGCTCCCTTGGCCCAAGGCCCCGCATCAGCCGGCCGAGATGCGTACCCAGCCGGGGTTATGGCCCTCAGGAGTGCATAGGAGCCGCTCCTTCACCTTCCTCGTGCGTGCGCATGCGGGCCGACGGTTGGTAGCTGCCCGCGGGCGCGCGCATCCCGACCGCGAAGCGGTTCCAGCCGTTGACCGTCACGATGGCGAGCGTGAGGGCGACCATCTCCTCCGCTGTCAGGATCTCGCTCACGCGCTCGTAGACATCATCGGGTGCGCCCGTCTGAGCCAAAAGCGTGAGGGTCTCGGTCCACTCGAGCGCAGCTCGCTCTCGGACGGTGTAGCAGGGCGCCTCGCGCCAGACGGAGACGAGGTAGAGCCGCTGTTCCGTCTCGCCGTGGGCCCGAGCGTCCTTCGTGTGCATGTCGACGCAGTAGGCACACCCGTTCAATTGCGAGGCGCGCAGCTTCACGAGTTCGAGCAAGGTGGGCTCGAGCGAGCTCTTGTGTACGGCGCGCTCGAGGGCGAACATCGCCTGCATGGCTTCCGGGAACACCTTCGTGAACTCGATTCGCATGTCGACCTCCCAGTCGACTCAAGTGCGTGACGCGCGCGCCAACCTTGGCCTCGCTCAGCGACTCCCTGGGTGAGCCACCCGCCGCGAGCCGATCGTTCCGGACCGCCTTTACAGGATTTGGGGCGCGCTCGCTTTCGGCTATGAAGCCTAAGCAGCTCCATGGTCAGCGCAACGACCTCTCGCGGGTCGGCTCCGTCCGCATTGGACGTTCGCAACATTCATTTCTTTCATCTTTTTGATCTGCCGCTCCCGCTCGAGGATGCCACGGCCTTAGGTGGGACCGGGTGCTGTAAGGCCTGGTGAGACCGCGCTCGACGGCCGGGACGGCGGCCGAGACGCCTTTCTCTCCGCGAAGCCCTGTCGCGAGCGGAAGGTCCTATCCTGTCCCCAAAGGCGGTCTCTCGCCCTCCCCGAACAAAGAGTGAAGTTCATGGCCGTGAAGCTGTTCGGTGACAGGACCGGTATCCGGTTTTCGGCTCGCTCCGAGGACCCTCGCTTGCACACCGTACCTTGGAGTGAACCCTCATCTCGCGCCCGAAGACTCCCTGGGAATGCCACCACACTCTCAGGAAACGTGGCATCCCACAGAAGACTCAGCTCACAGCACGAACCCCCTTCCGGGCACGGCCAGGGCGGCTCGCTTCGAGTTACCTCACCTACGCTGCGTCGAGTTCAAGAGACGCGGCACGCGTTCCCCCGATGAAGGAGCCCTGAACAATGCCTGTACGAGCACTTCTCGCGCTGTTGCTCGTCCTGAGTCCGGCTCTCGCCCTGCCGGCTGCCGGACCTTCTGCTCACGCCACGCTCAAGGACGCACAGGACAAGGAGATAGGCCGGGCGACCTTCACGCCCACCCGGGGCGGGGTGAAGGTCCACGTGCGGGTGGCTGGCCTCAGCCCCGGCAAGCACGGCATCCACATCCACGCCGTCGGGAAATGCGACCCACCCGATTTCAAGACCGCCGGAGGGCATTTCAACCCCTTCGGGAAGACGCACGGGATGCACAGTCCAGGAGGCGCGCACGTCGGGGACCTGCCCAACCTCAGCGTCAGCAAGAACGGCAAGGCCACCGCCACCTTCGTCGCGAAGGGGGCCACCCTGGGGGAAGGGGAAGGCTCGCTCTTCGGGCCCGACGGCACTTCACTCGTCATCCACGCCGACCCGGACGACGAAAAGACCGACCCCGCCGGCAACTCGGGCGCCCGCATCGCGTGCGGCGTCATCGAGAAGCAGTGAGGGCGGGACCTCGAACGAACCTAAAGAGGGCGCCACTCGCAAGAGCGCGAGCCGACCTCGCCCGGGTGGGCCTTGCGATCTCGGCCGATGACCCCGCGGGAACGGCTGGGCTTGCTCGTCGAGCAACCGTCTCGGCCTAACTCATCGAGGAATGCCCGGCTTGACCAGGCGAAAGGCGACATCTTGCGCGGACCAACAGCGCGTCCTTTTGGCCGTCGAGCGGTTCATCTCGGCCCTCGAGGCCGCCGACCAGGACCAGCTCCGCCACTGCCTCGGCCCGGGGGGAAGCGCGTTCGGTTTCGCCGGGGCCCCGCTCTCCAAGTACGGCGCAGCCGGGCCCCTTCCTTCATTCTCGGCCGGAGCGGCCTTTCCTCCCGCCTTGCGGATCGTCGATCCCGGCGTGGTCCTCTACGAGGGCACGGCCATCGTGACCGCATACCTAGCGAACCCGATCGCGACCGGAGCAGGGCGGGAATCGGAGGCTTTCCGGATGTCGGTCTTCCTCGCTCGCAAAGGCTCGGGGCCCTGGCGCATCGAGCACGTGAACTTCTCCGCGCTCGCCGTTCCGAAGCTCGCTTACTTCGCGACGCTTCCGAAGAAGGACACGGGCCGGCGCGGTCCCAAGAGGCCCCTCATCCTCTTCTTGCACGGTTCTGCCGAGCGGGGCGCGCTCGATACGGTGAGGGAGTGGACGCGAGACCACATGTGTGTTCCGAGGGCGGCCGAGCTGCTGCCGCAGTTCCCCTTCGTGGTCGTGACCCCGAGCTGCCCGTCCTTCACCTCTTGGTCTCAGCTTCCGTTCTCGGTCGCACGGCTCCTCGATGAGGTCGTTGCGAAGTACGACGTCGATCCGGATCGGGTGTATCTCACGGGCCTCAGCATGGGCGGGGTCGGGACGTGGGCGCTCGCGAGCTTGTTTCCTGGCCGCTTCGCGGCCCTGGCCCCCGTGTGCGGTTTCGCCGATCCAGCCAGGATGGCGGCCTTGAGGAACACCCCGGTGTGGGCTTTCCACGGCGCGCTCGACCCGGTCATCCCCTTGCACAAGGGGAAGAAGGCGATCGCGGCCTTCAAGGCGGCGGGGGGTCGGGCCAAGTTCACCGTGTATCCCGACGTGGGCCACGACTGCTGGGAACGGGCCTACGCGGAGCCCGAACTCTACGCCTGGTTCCTCGAGCATCGGCGACGCGCTTGAGGAGTGGGTGAGCTCCTTTCGCGAGGCCGAGGCCTTCGGGGTGCGTTCGCGCTTTGGCGAGGAGCTTTGCGTATTCGGTCTCGCCCGTGGGCCGCTCCCTTCCTCGCCCAGGCGCTGGACTTCAGCCCATGCGGACGGTGGCTCGTTCTCGAGTCGAGGCACGGTTTGCGATCCTTCGACTTGATTCCAGGCTGTGAGCTGCGGGCCGCTCCTGTTGCGCTTTTCCGGATCCAGGCCTCGCGACCCTTCCGAGATGAATGGCCTTAAGGGTCCCTTAAGCTCGGCTCCTTACTCTCTGAGCGAGCCCGGAAGAGGGCGCTACACCACTCAAAGGAGAGAAGGATGAAGACCAAACTGAAGTATCTGCTCGCATCGTCTGCGGCCTTGCTCGTGGCCGTCGGCGCGGCTTCCATGGCCCGTGCGGACGAAGCCGCCTCCGCGGCCACCGCTAGCCCGGCGACGAAAGTGCAAGCGAAGAAGGCACAGACCCCGACCTGGGTCATGGGCAACATCATCAGGGTGAAGCATCACCGCATCGCCATCAACACCGAGAATGGGCGCATGCGCTCGCTGCGGATTTCAGGCAAGACCACCATCATCCTGAACGGCAAGAAGGCCAACGCGCGTGAGCTGAAGGCGGGAGCTCCCGTCATGGCGTCCTACTTCGGGCCCAAGGCTCATCCGGTTGCCATTCGCATCGAGGTGAACGAGGCCCAGCCGTTCAAGGCTGCAGTCGCGAAGACCGCACCCAAGGAGCATAGCCTGGCCGCGAATTCTCAGATGAAGCCGAGCGAGCAAGGTGCTGCCACCCCGACGAAGTAGCGATGTACTGGCAGGAATTGGCGCGGGACGGACCGCCTGAGCCACCCGGGATGGCCCTCGCAGGCCGGTCCGCGCCGAACGGAGTGATTTACGGAGGAGGCGAGGCAGGCGCTCCCGATCGCGCCTCAGCCGAGGGTCGCAGGCTTCCTCCATCGTGCCGCGAAATTAGCCACTCACGAGCCAGGCGAGCGCCTCGCTCTCCTCGTCGAACAGCATGATGTCGCCGCGGCCATGAGTCTGGAACCCCACGTAGACGACGTTCCAGAAGTTCGAGGCCACGACCGCGCTCTTGTGGACGAAGGGGGCGTTCATGGCGACCTGCTTCCTCAGGGTCTCCGCCGTCTCCTTGGTCATGCCGGAATTCATCAAGGTCAAAACGCGCAGCGAACCCGGGGCGGCGGCGGCGATGACGGCACCCGCCTCGCCGATGGCCCTCACGAGCTCGCTCGGCGCGAGATCGCTGTAGTCGAGCACCAGGATCCGCATCCCCTGGTGGTATCTGTAGGTCGGTTTGAACATGGCAGCCTGCTTGAAATCAGCGGGTTCCATCAGCGCCTGCGCCTCGCCTGCCAGGATTGAATGCGGTCGTTGGAGCGCAAGATGGACGTCGGCAGTAGAGTACGGGCCTGGAAGGGCTCGCCGTCGAGGGCGGCGAGCAAGGCCAGCGCCGCCTGCTTGCCTGATGGCGGATTGAGGCAGGAGGCCGCGAGCCGGCCGCGCGAGATGAGCTTGATGCCGAAAGCTCCCGGCACGGCATCGACGCCGGTGACGAGAAGCGCTTCCTCCCGGGACACGGCCGCCGCTGCATCCAGGGCTCCCCGAGCCATCTCGTCGTTCTGAGCGAAGACCGCGTCGATGTGCGGATGGCGCTCAAGCACCGATGCGAAGGATTCCCGAGCGAGGTCGTAGTACCAATCCCCCGCGCAGCTCTCGATGATGCGCATGCGGGGCTGGTCGGAGATGGCCCTTCTGAAACCTGCGGCGCGGTCATGACAGGGGCATCCGTCGATTCCGCGGATCTCGACGATGTCGCCGACGCCTTCCATGACCTCCTTCATGAAGAGGCCGAGGGTCGCCCCGATGCTGTGGTTGTCCGCCATGACGAGCGCATCCTGCGCGTCGGGGTCGCCGATGTCGTTGTCCACGGCGACCACCCGCACCCCGGACGCTCTCAAGGTCTTGAGGAGAGGGCCTACGCTCGCATCGAGGGGAGACACGATGAGGCCATCCAGGCCGGACTTGAGGTGCTCGAGAGCCCGCACCTGCTCCTCGGCTCGCCCTTGCGGGTCGAATACCTCCACCTCGCAGGACGGGCGCTCGTCCAGGACGTCCCGGATTCCCTTGAGGATGATCTCGCCGAAGGGCTGATTCCTCAGGATGTGGAGGATGACGGCGACGTGCGTGGTCCGTGGCATGCCCGACTCCTTGCCGACCCGCCTGGGATGACCCTCTTTCACGCTCTCCTCAGGCTCGTGGTGTCGTGGGCTGGTTAACGAGCGCCGCTCCCGCGGCCCCGAGGACCTCCTGTAAGACTTCTCCCAGTTCCTGGACCCGGTACGGCTTCACCACCACACCCGAGAACCCGTACTTCGCGTACTCGGCCATGACCGGATCCCCGGAGTACCCGCTCGACACGATGGCCTTCACGTAGGGCTCGCGCTCGTGGAGTAGCCGCACGGCCTCCTTGCCGCCCATGCCTCCCGGGATGGTGAGGTCCATGATGGCCGCGTCGACCGGCTCGCCTTCCTTCCTTGCGTTCTCGCACAGCGCCAGCACCTCGGCCCCGTCCCGAGCGCCCAGGCTATCGAAACCGAGCCGCGAAAGCATCCGCATGACCGATCTGCGCACCATGTCCTCGTCGTCCATCACGACGACCCGCCCGCGGCCGTTCGTGCAGGAGCTCTCCGACTTTTGGCCGACCCGCTCACCCTCCTCCAGGGCGGCGGGCAGGAGGAGATCGAAGCACGCCCCATGGCCGGGGGTCGACTCGACGCCGATGCGTCCACCGTGGCGCACGATGATCGAGTGGGCGGTCGCGAGCCCGAGCCCGGTCCCCTTGGGCTTGGTGGTGAAATAGGGGTCGAAGATCTTGCCGGCCAGCTCGGCTGGTATGCCCGGGCCGTTGTCGCGGATGGAGACCCGGACGCAGCGGCCGGAAGGGCCCCTCGCCGGTCCCTCCCCTTCCTCGTTTCGGGCCGAGACGCAGATCTCGCCGCCCTCGGGCATGGCCTGGACCGCGTTCAGCACGATGTTCTGGATGACTTGGCCGATCTGCCCCTCGTCGGCTTGCACCGGCCATAGGTTCACCGGCAGGTCGAGCTGGCATCGCACCGCCGAGCCGCGCAGGGCAAAGGTGGCCGAGGACCTGAGGAGCGCCGAGAGCTCGAGGCGTCTCTTCACGGGCTCACCCCCGCGCGAGAAGGTGAGGAGCTGGGCGGTGAGTTCGCGTGCGCGGAGCGCCGCCTTCTCGGCCTCAAAGAGCGCCTCGTCGGCGAGCGGGTTCTCGGTGAGGTGCTCCCGGGCCACCGACACGTCACCCAGGACGACCGCCAGCAGGTTGTTGAAGTCGTGGGCGATGCCGCCGGCCAGCACGCCGAGCGATTCCAGCTTCTCCATCCGCATGAGCTCCAGCTCGGCCCTCTTCCGCTGGGTGACGTCGAGCATCGTCCCCACGATGGCGGGGCGATCGTGGTAGACCGTGCGCGCGGCGAGCACCTGGACGAAGATGACCTCGCCATCCTTCTTCACTCCGCGTAGCTCATAGTCGGCGGAGGCCTGGTCGCCTTCCAGCCGCCGACGGATGCTCTCCTCCACCTTGGCCCGGTCATCGGGATGGGTGAGGCTCACGTGGGTGATGTGACCCCCGGACAGCTCCTCGAGCGAGTAGCCGAAGATCTCGGCCAGGCGCGGGTTCACGTACTGGAAGCGGCCGTCCTGCACGACGTACACACCCACGATGGCGCGCTCCGCCAGATCGCGGAAGAGCGCCTCCGAGGCCGCGAGCTGCTCGCGGAGGCGCGTTCTCTCGGTGATGTCCTCGATCATGATGACCGCCGCCTCCACCTGGCCCATCCGGCCGTGGATGGGCGAGGCGTGCACCGAGGCTTTGAAGACCTCCCCGTCGGCACGGACGAAGCGGCGTTCGACCCGCGGCAGCGGCTTCCCGGCGGCGAGGCAGCTGCGCATGGCCTGCGATTCCGCCACTTCGTCTGGCACGAGCAGGTCGAAGTAGCTCGAGCCGAAGAGGCGCTCGGCCCCCAGGATGTCCAGGAAGGCCGCGTTCGCGGCGAGGATGGTCCCATCCAGGCTCACGATGACGGCACCGAGGCCGACCGAGGAGAAGGCGGCCTGGAACTTCTCCTCGGCAGCTCGTAGCTCCTCCACGATTCGCGCCCGCTCTCGTTCGGTCTTGATCTGCGCACGCGTGAGGCGCCCGTAGAAGATGGTGGCCCATCCGGCGAGCCCGTTGAGGACCGCCGAGAGGACCGACCACTCCACCATGGCCGCAATCCCGCGCCCTTCCCGTGCGAGCAGGACCACGCCCCCGAGCGTGCTCGAGATTCCCGCCAGCACCGCACAGGACAAGAGATCGGGAACGCAGGCCAGCACGCAGAAGGGCATGCCGAGCAGAAGACCGAAGTAGACGCTGCGCGACCCGCCGTAACCTGCGACGATGACGGTGCCGGCGATGCCGCTCGCGAAGCCGGCCAGGCGAGCCGCCGCGTCCGACAGCCGACTCTTTCGTCCCCCCACGACCGAGGCGGCTCCGATGATGCAGAGCCACAGCGTGCGCGCGACGAGGGTCGCCGTCCCGGCGGACTTCGCGATGTCGAGCAGGTAATAGGGCGTGAGCAGCACGAGGGCGATGCCGAACGCCCGGCGCCGGTGCTGGTAGAGGGGACCGTTTACGCTCGCTTCCATGGTCGTCGGTACTGCCGCAATCGCCCCGGAAGGGGCCTCGCTCGGGTACGCGAGGGCCCAGGGGCAGCCCTGGGCGAGGAACGGTGCATACTTCTCGCCAAGGGGCCGGTGTGGGTCCACTGTGGCCTGAGGTGTGAAGGAAGGACGCGGTGCTCACCCCGTCCTTCGGCCCTGAGGCCCGTTGCGCGTCGAGGGGGTCATGCCCTCCGCCCACCGGGCCCTCGCGCAGGAATGAAGCGGGAGAGGCATTTTTTGGCCTCTGGGCACGCTAAGTCGCGGCGCTTCTCGTGACCTCGAACAAGCGGTTTTTGGGCAGGGCGAGGACGCGAGCCTCACGTTTTGCTCCTGCTGGCATCGAGACCTCCGGGGGGGCGGGTCGAGGGCGAAGAGAGGCTCCACAGACCCACGGGTCAGCTGTGAAGCCGCAGGCCCGACGTGGCAGTACTTTCACGGCAGGTAGTCCCCTCGGTCGCGCGCCGATATCTCCGTCTTCCGGCGGGGGTGCTCTCAACCTTGGCTAATCTACCAACAGTAAATCGATGACCGGCTTCCACGCGGCGGGCGTTCGCGGTCCGTTCTCGCGCTCTTCGCCCGAGGCGCCACGAACCCGGCCCTACACGGGGCACGAGGACCTCGACCTTCGTCCTTTCTCCTCGAAGGTCACAGGTGCCACGTGCCTGGGACTCGCCCGCGGGCGAGCGCGTTCCAACCTTGCCCATTGGGTCGCCCCGTTCGGAGTGACCCTCGAGCGAGGAAGTCGATGCTCAAGCGATTCGTACTCGGGATCTTCATCGTGGTGGCGTGGGTCGTCGTGACGCTCGCCGCCTGGCTCACGCCCGACCGACGTCGCCCACTCGGTTGAGTTTCAAGGCGGACGCTCGCAGGGAGGAGCCCGCTCGTCCTCGTTTGGGCCCCGGAATCGGCCCCTCTCGAAGCAAACTGTCCCCGAGTTCGAGCTCTCGAAAGCGCGCATCGCCGAGCTTTTCCCGGATGAACCGGCACCATTCGCCCCCGGAGCCACCCCCACGGGGGCCGGGGCGGGACGAAGAAGAGCGTCTATGCAGAGGTGCTGCCCAAAAACTACGTGAGATTTTCGATGGGAATCCCGCGGCAGGCCGAAGCGCAGGGGAGCACGCAACGGCCGTGCTTGAGCTTCGCAAGCGACTCGGCCTGTCGATCAGGAACATCGCCGAGCTGCTCGGCATCCCGCATCGTCTTGTGCAGCAGCTCGGCCGCGCAGCCCGGAGAGCGGAGCCGGCTCGAACCCAAACGGGTGAGCTCAGGGTAATTCTTCGCACGCTCGGGGCTCCGACCCCACCGAGCGACGCCTGGGACTAGGATCGGTCGGGAACATGTCGACCTTCAAGGACCACTTCTCGAAAGTCGCCGGCGCCTATCGGGCTTTCCGTCCGGGATACCCTCCCGAGCTCTTCACGTGGCTCGCGGGCAGCGTGGAGCGCCACGACGCCGCGCTCGACTGCGGATGCGGGAACGGCCAGGCCTCGGTGGCGCTCGCAGAGCACTTCTCCTCGGTCGTCGCCGTGGACCCGGGAGAGGAGCAGATTCGGCACGCGCAGACCCACCCGCGCGTCGTCTACCGGGTGGCGCCGGCCGAGAGGACCGGGCTACCCGACCACAGCTTCGACCTCGTCACCGCGGCGCAAGCGCTCCACTGGTTCGACTTCGACCGTTTCTATCCTGAGGTGCGTCGGGTGGCGCGAGCCAAGGCCGTGTTCGCAGCCTTCACCTACGGACTCATCGAGGTCGACGACCGAGTCGACACGGTCATCGGTACACTCTACGGGGAGATCCTGCACGGGTTCTGGCCCAGGGAGCGGGCCCACGTGGATGCCGGATACCGCAGCCTGCCCTTTCCGTTCGAGGAGGCCGAGGCACCGGCCTTCGCGATGCAGCTCTCCTGGTCGTTCGAGCAGCTCATGGGCTACCTCGCGACCTGGTCGGGCGTGAACGCGTATCGCAGGCGCACGGGTGAAGATCCGCTCGTGAAAATCGGACCTGCCCTCGAGGCCGCATGGGGCCCTCGCCAAGTTGGGCGAGCCGTGCGCTGGCCCATCACCTTGCGGGCGGGGCGTGTCGACGAGGAGGGAGCGGCATGAAGGCGTCCTTGCGTCTAGGCCTAGTCTCGGAGTTCCGCTATCGGGTCCCGGAGGACAAGACCGTCCCTCACGTCTATCCCGAGTCCGATCTCTTCCGCTCGATGCCGGAGGTCTTTGCGACCGCCTACCTCGTGGGACTCGTGGAATGGGCCTGCATGGAACTCCTGCGCCCGCATCTCGAGGAAGGCGAGCAGTCGGTCGGCACGCAGGTCGAGCTGTCGCACAGCGCGGCGACGCCCCCCGGGCTCACCGTCACCCTGAAGGTGGAGGTCGAGGAGGTGAACGGCCGCCGCGTTCGCTTCAAGGTGGCGGCCCACGACGGCATCGAGCCCATCGGCAAAGGCCGGCACGAGCGGTTCGTCATCGACCCCTCCCGTTTCATGGCGAAGGTGAAGGAGAAGACCGTGGCCGGCAAGGCCTAGCTGCGGGTGAACCCCGGGATCGGAGGAGAAGGTGGCCTACGCAATCCACACGGACGTGAAGTTCTCGCCGCTCGAGCTCATCGATGCGGCGAGGCTCGCCCAAGCGTGCACGGAACCCTGGTGGAATCAAACCCTTTGCCAGGTGAACGACAGCCTCGTTCGGCTCGGGGTCTTCCAGGGGGAATTCCACTTTCACAAGCACGACCGCGAGGACGAGTTCTTCTACGTGCTCGAGGGCCGGCTCCTCATCGATCTCGACGGCCGCACCATGGAACTCGCGCCCGGCCAGGGCCTCGTCGTCCCGCGCGGCGTGGAGCACCGCACGCGCGCCCCGCAGCGCACCGTGGTGCTCATGGTCGAGGCCGCCACGGTGGTGCCGACCGGAGATTGAGAGGAGCGCGGCGAGACCGCGCTTGCGGAGCCGTTCCACTCCGGCTATAGGAGTCGTTGCGCGAGGCATTGGGCCCGCGCGTCACAGTCCCGTCGGGAGCGGAGAGCCCCGGCGAAAGGAGAGATGTCATGTTCCCATACAGAATGGGCAGCTGCTGGCACGCGCACGGGCGCGGCTTCGGCGAGGGTTTTGGCCACCGGTTCGGGCATGGAGGCGGCGGGGACGAGGGAGGCTCGTTCGGCGTCCGCCGGCCTCTGCGGTTCTTGGCCCACCGACTCGAACTCGACGAGAAGCAAACGGCCGAATTGGCGCGGATCCTCGATGAGCTCAAGACCGAGCGCGCCCAGGTGGCCGTCGATGACCGACGCGTCATCTCGGCCTTCGCCGATGCGGTGTCGGGCGACACGCTCGACACGAGCCAGCTCAGCGAGATGGCCTCCTCGCGTGTGCGAAGCGCCGAGCGCCTCCGCGACGCGGTGGTGAAGGCCCTCGGCCGCATCCACGGGCTCCTCGAGCCCGACCAGCGCGAGCAGCTCGCCTTCCTCATCCGCACTGGAACCCTGCAGCTCTGACTCGGCTTTCGCCCTTTCAGGACCCAGCTGGGAGCGCCCCGGCACCGCAGCACTTCTTGAACTGCTTGCCGCTGCCGCACGGGCAGGGGTCATTGCGCCCGGTCTAGGTAGCGGCGGACGACGGCCCGGTCGTCCGATGCATTACAGCGGAGCGCGCGGCCTCGCCGGAGCGCACCCGGGCAGAACTCCAGCGCGTAGAGCACGCGGGCCGGTCCCACGTCTCCCGGCGACGGCTCCGCCAATCAGCAGTGCCCTGGTGGGCTCCTTGGCGCGCAAGAAGGCGCAATTCTGAAGATCAGGCCGAACGCGGGGTTACTGCGAGGTAGCCCCGCTATTCGGGTTGACCATGAGTGAGCTCACGTTCACGGGCTCGAAGTTCGAGAGCGTGAGCTGCGTCAGGCAGGAGAGATCGTTGTCATTCCACCGGGTATCGGGTGTTCCGATGAGGCCGCCGGAAAGACCGTTGTCCGCGAGGATGATGCCGTAGTTTCGCAGGGCCGTCATGATGATGGCGGCCTGAGGGCTCGTCGCCGCGCAGGAGGGCGTGGACACCGTGGCCTTCAATCGATAGATCTCACCCGCCGGTCCGCTCATGGAACAAGCGGTCGGGGGAGACGACTGCGACAGCATCGTCCCGGTCGATACGCCCGTGCAGGATCCCACTCCGGCCGTCTCGGTGGCGGGCCACACCCAGTTGTTGAGCATGTGGGTCAGGGTGAAGCGGATCGGATGGCGCACGGTGCCGTTCGGTGCGGCAGGCGTGCCCGTTCCGATCACTTCGTCCGCATTCACGAGGAGAGGAGCCACGGGTAGTCCGGCAGCGTCGCTCGTACCGTTACCTTGAGGCGTGAGAGCGTTGGTGGACACGTTCGTCCACAGCGCGTTGGAAGAGTCCGTCCAGGAAGCGCCGTTGTTCACGGGAGAACCCTGCCACATCTCGTACAGCGCGGGTTGAGTACTGCCCCCACCCTCGACGTAGACGAGGACGTGGCCATCCCCACCTGCGGCCTCGCTAACCAAGGTCCCCTCGATGGGCGCATAGGGCGGGACGGGCCCCGAGGTGTAGTACGACTGGTATTGCGTGGTCTTCACCGGGACAGCCGGCTGGTTGTAGGGGACCTCGATGGCCGGGATGCCGTTCGGCAAGTTGCTGTACGCGGCATTGCCGAAGAACACCCGCAGGGACGACGATTGGTATCCACTGTAGATGGGCGCCGCCGGGGAGGAATCTACCGGTAACCCGGTAGTCGCTACGTCGACACGATGATGGAAGATCGAGATGTTCGCACCTGTCCCCGTCGTGCTGGAGGGAAAGATACTGGCCAAGAACGCATTGCTTCCGGCGACGGCGAAGCTGACCGCTGCGGTGGCGGTGTTGCCCGCCGAGTCCTTGACCTGGAACTGAACCACATAAGTCCCCTGACCTCCGACGAGCTCACTCGACACCTGCCCCGTCGAAGCGTTGAGGGTCATCCCCTCCGGCAGGGGAGCATAAGAGGACGAACTTACGACGGAGAAGGTGTACGGGCTCGTCCCTCCGCTCGCTGCAATCGCACAGCCGGCGTAGGCCTGCGACTGCGTGGCATCCGGGCAGCCTGTCGTGGTGATGGCGAGCGTACCTCCTGCCACCGCGGTGGTCGCGCTCACGCTGTTCGTGTAGGCGGAGTCACCCCCGGGCCCGTAGGCGCGCAGTCGATACCAGTACTTCGTGCCTGGTGAGAGGCCAGTGTCCGGGAAGCTCGTCGCGCTGGCACTCACCGAAGCGATCTGCACGAACGTTCCTGGGCTGCCGGCCGAGTCCGGCGCCCGCTCGATGTAGAACCCCGTCGCGTGCCCGCCCGGGTCGCTCCAGGAGAGATTGAGGCTCGAAGACGACATTGCCGTCACGGTCAGGTTCGTCGGCGCGGCAGGTGGCGCCGCAGCTGTCGCGGTCACCGTCGCCATTCCCGACTTGCTGGGGTCCGCATCGCTCGTCGCGACGACGTGGTAGGTGCCAGTGCTGGTCGGAGCCGTGTAGAGGCCAGCGCTCGTGACACTGCCGCCTCCGGGTCCCTCCTCGACCGACCAAGTAACCCCGGTGATGGTCGTGCCGGAAACGGCCGCCGTGAAGGCCGCGGTCCCACCCGCAACGAGGAAGGCAGATGCTGGGGAGACCCTCACACCCACCGGCTGCGCGCTGCCAGGACTCGAATCGTTGCCGCCACAGGCGCAAAGAAGAGTGCTCGCCACCAAGAGCAGCCCGGGATTTCGGTGAGAGCTCATGCGTTCCTCGAGAAGGCCCATGTCCTCCAAGAAAGCGCCTCCCGATGCGCCCGCCTCGAACGCTTCGCGAGACTCTCTATCCCAGGTGTCACACGTTTGCCTGGGGCCAAGTAGGGAATCAAGAAGGTATGTGCCGACAGGGAACACATTCCTGCCCAGTTGAGCCAATTCGAGCCGCCGCTTGAGCCGGCCTTGCCGGGCGGAGGTGCGCCCTGGGGCCAAGTCGAAATTTCCTCGCGCACTGTGTTTGGAACCGTCGTGAGCGGCCCGGCGGCGCCGGTTGAGGCCGTTGACGCTGAGGTCATATTCCTGAAGTGAGCGATTGCACGACGGCCATCTCGCCCATGGTCAATCTTCCAGCTTGCATCGTAGTCCCAGCGCTCCTCGGGCCACGGCGCGAACAGCGGTGAAGTTGCGGTAGCGCCGCCGGGTCCTCCAAGAACCCGTCCGCTGGCACTGTTATCGATGCGTAAACAGCTACTGTGCGTGCATCTTGGAAGGGCGCTGATTCGCCGCGCGGTTACGGGCGCGCGGAGGGTGCGTATGGTCTATGACGGGTTTAAGGGGCCATCCACCATCCTGGCTCACGCCGGTCGATGACGGCTCCGGTCTCAAATGGCAGGACCGCCTGCCAGGCCCAGACATACTCGGGCGTCTCATCTACTGTGGCCTTGTTTTTGGGTGTCTCAAGCTATGTGCGTAAGCTCGCGCGACCCGCATTTCAAGAACATGCGGGACAGTGCGACGGGCGGAAGCATTCTCTCGGGACTGCACGAGTGCCGGGACAGTGCGGTGGAATTACGCATACTGATAGTCGAGGAAGCCTATCCCCGGGGTGGTCTCACGCTACGAACAGGCTACGACAGCCTTGGAAACAATGGCCACCGGTGGCCGTCTTTCAAGCCGTGATGGCCAGCGTGTCACAAGCCTCGACCTAGCCCTAGCGAGAGGCTGGTAGATCAGACGGCTCGTCCCTTCGCGAACACATGCTGTCGCCTCAGCGGGGGCATTCACGGCCCGGCTGGTCCCACTTTCCCCCGGGGCGCTCGAACGAGACGCTCTGCTTGTGCCGTGCGGCGCGAATCAGGCCCACGCCGAGGCTCAGCACGGCGCTGGCGAGGAAAGACCGTGCGGACCTGGGCACGATATGAAGGTGAGCGGCCAGCGGCCTGACTGACTAGTACTTCGGTTTCACGACGCCCGGAGCCACCGCGCCGAGGTCCTCTCGACGTGAGCCGCCCGCTGGGGCTCGGCGGCCTGTTCCAGGGGAAGGAGTTCACCCGGCGCCGGGCTACCTACGGTGTCGAAGGGCTCGTTGAAGAGGGTCCCCGGCCGAGACTTCGGATGGGCTTCAATTGCGGCCGATCTGTGACCCTGAGAGAAAATGGCAGGTCAACGCGCACACCAGCCCGCCTACTTCGAAGAACCACTGGCGTTGGGCAGGCTGGCGCTCCTACATCGGCGCTGGCGACCTTACGTACTGCCCACCGCATCCTGTTGCAACCCGGGAACGATTCATCGCCCGCCGTAGGATTCGCATGGCGGAGGGGCCGCTGCCTTGCCGTCATCCTTCCCCGAGAGAGCGATGTATGCTCGCCCGGGTAGAGCGCGCCGAAGGGAGTTCTCCGAGCTGCGACTGCCCCAGTTGAGTCAAGGCCGAAGAAGGTGCAGGCTTGGAAATCGTGGAACCCAGCGACCGCGAGACCATCCGGCAGCTCCTCGACGACTACCTTCGGATGTATGCCTCTCGCGACGAGCGACTCACCGACCTCTTCAGCGAGGACTTCTCTGGTTTCACCGGTGGCGGCGACTTCCTCGTCAAGGACCGCCAGGCATGGGTCGCCATCACCCGCCAGGATTTCGCCCAGGTTCAGGAGCCCCTCAGGCTCGAAGTGAAGGACGTCGCCCTCCAGTCGCTGGCAGAATCGATCGCGGTCGCCACCGCCTTCTTCACGATCCACCTGCCCATCAAAGACCATGTCCTATCGCGAGAGACGGCCCGCCTCGTGTTGATCTTCCGCAAGGAATCTTCGGCTTGGAAGATCTCGCATAGCAGCATCTCCATCCCGTACCACTTGGTCCGTGAGGGTGAGGTGTATCCGCTGCAGGAGCTGACGAGCCGCGCGCAAGTTCTGGAACAGCTCGTGGCCGAGCGAACGAGCCAGCTCTCAGGCGCAAACGCCGTCCTGGCGAGGGAAATCGCGGAGCACCGGCAGACGGAGGAGAGACTTGCCGAGAGCGAAGCGCTCTACAAGTCGATCCTGAACGCGTCTCCGGACGACATCACGATCGCCGACCTCGAAGGTCGGGTTCTCATGGTCTCGCCCAATGCCGTGGCCATGTTCGGCTTCGAGAACGAGGAGCAAGGAAAGGGACGCAAGGTGACGGATTTCCTCGTCCCGGGGGACCGGGAGCGCGCCATGTCCAGGGTCGCCCTCCTCTTCCAGGGCGTCATGTCCGGTCCGAGCGAGTACCGAGGACTCCGCATGGACGGAACCACCTTCGACATCGAGGCGAACAGCTCACTCATCCGCGACGCGGAGGGACGGCCCACCAAGCTCGTCGTAATCGCCCGCGACATCACCGCGCGGAAGCGTACCGAGGCCGCTCTGCAGAGCGCTGTCGCGCAGATCAAGACGCTCCACGGCCTCCTCCCCATCTGCATGCATTGCAAGAAGATCCGGGACGACCGGGGGAACTGGAGTCCGGTCGAGGTCTATGTTCGGGAGCGCACCGACGCCGAGTTCACCCACGGCCTCTGCCCTCACTGTCTGGCGACCAGGTATCCCGACTTCGCGGCGAACCCGGACGAGCAGGCGAAACGCTGACGGAGCGCCCTGGCTGACCCAGCCTCGCCCCTTCTGGCCCGGGCCGCTTGCCCCGCGGTCTTAGTCCTGGTACAGGCGGCCTCGCGGCGCACAGCTCTTCATCGAACAGCACGCGGGCAGGTGGACGGTTCTCACGCCACCAGCGAGCAGCATGTTCGGCGTCACGGACGGCTCGGGCAGCAAGCGCGAGCTTCACTTGATCGCCCGCAGCCTCGCCCAGAGTCCCGCTCACTGCTTCGGCGTCGAGATCCTGTGGCCGCCAGGACCGCCGCGTGCAGCTCCGCCCGCTCGCAGCGATCACTTGTTCGGCGGTGCCAGGAACAGGTCGGGATGGCCGGGGGCAGCGATCCCGATGCAGCAACCGTTTACCGCAGCGGAGTAGACGCAACCGCCGATTGCAAGGGTTGCTCCCGGGTAGCCTGAAGTGTTGGAAGCCCAGATAGGACTGCCGGTCGGATCGTAGAAGACCAGGTTACCGTCCGACTGAAACACCCAAAAGGCGGTACCATAGTCGTCCGTATCTCCTGGGCTATTCCACAGCAAGCTTCCTCCCTCGAACAGGTCCAGAGTGCCCCAGTGGCTGGTGCTGATACCGGGCCAACCTGTGCCGTATCCGGGCACATACAGCACGCAGTCCCCGTTGGGTGTAGCTATTCCGGGCGGCGTGTCCTGGACGTGGAACTCGATATTGCAACCCGAAAGCTCGCTCCAGTTGTCGGAGTAATAGGTAATGCAATTCCACTGCGCATACAAGATGACCGGTAACGTACCCATGGTGAATGTAGCATTCGGCAGGTAGCTCGCCCCCGACCCATCTTGTTGCGTATTCCAGGACACGAACGCGAACGGGGCGTTGCCGAGACCACCGGTGTTGCCGAGCACGGTCACCGTTTGTCCCGGCACATAGTAGATCGTGGGCGGGACCGTACCGGCAGTATTATGGTTGCCCTCATAGATCACGGCATAGGCCTGCCTCCATTGAGCATAGAGAGCGACATTAGCCGAGCCCATGCTGAAGGTCTGCCCACCGGCGTACGGAGTGCCGGAACCGTTGGCCTGCGTGTTCCAGCCACTGAAAGCGTATCCAGTCTTCACGAGGCTACCGGTGTTCGCGAGGATCGTGACGGTCTGACCCTCCTGGTAGTTGGCGGTGTCGACTGGAACGGTACCCCCAGTGTTGCCATTGCCGTAGTATGTCACCGTATAGGTGAGAGGGCTCCACTGAGCGTATAGTGTGACGTTCTCAGAGCCCATGGCGAAGCTGTTGCCCCCGACGTAAGGAGTTCCGGAACCATTGGCCTGCGTGTTCCAACCGACAAAGCTCTCCCCCGTTTTGGCGAGGTTTCCTATGTTCCCGAGCACCGTGACGGACTGCCCCGCCTGGTAATGGGTGGAGTCGACCGGGACGCTGCCGCCGGTATTGCCGTTGCCTTCGTAGGTCACGGTGTACGTAAGGTTCGTCGTCCAGATCGCATAGAGGGTGACGTTTGCCGAAGCGATCGCGAAGGTCTGCCCCTGCGTGTAGAGTGTGCCGGAACCGTTGGCCTGCGTGTTCCAGCCAGCGAAGGTGTCTCCCGTCTTGGCGAGGTTTCCTGTGTTCCCGAGCACCGTGACGGACTGCCCCGCCTGGTAGTGGGTGGAGTCGACCGGGACGCTGCCGCCGGTATTGCCGTTGCCTTCGTAGGTCACGGTGTACGTAAGGTTCGTCGTCCAGATCGCGTAGAGGGTGACGTTTGCCGAAGCGATCGCGAAGGTCTGCCCCTGCGTGTAGGGTGTACCGGCACCGTCGGCCTGCGTATTCCAGCCAGCGAAGGTGTCTCCCGTCTTGGCGAGATTTCCTGTGTTCCCGAGCACCGTGACGGACTGCCCCGCCTGGTATTTGGTAGAGTCGACCGGAGCGCTGCCGCTGGTATTGCCGTTGCCGTCGTAAATCACGGTGAAGCTTAGCTGGTTGGTCCCTTTGCTTCCGCCTCCGCCGCAACCAAATGCAACGAGAGAGACAAGGCCAATGAACAAGCTTTCGATTAGAGTCCTCATGGGGTCTCCCTGCGTCATTGCTTACTCGCTGCGATGGAGTACACTCGGGAGTGGCTAACGCGCTTCGCCACCTTCGGCGCGACCACCCCGCGGTACTCTCCGTGGGTGCATGGAGCCTCCTCGCAGGCTCTGTCGAATTTTCGCTCTCGCCAGGCGATGCTCCAGGACGGATCCATGATCACTCGGAGGTGCCTTCGAGCGGTGCGGCTCAGGACCGCACCCAAAGGACTCACAGGGCGGCAAGCCTTGGCCGAGTGAAGCAGAACCCCGAATTTGGACAGATCCTGAGATAGGGTTGAGGCTCCGCTTGGCGGAAAATGCGGAGTCCAATTTCACAGAAGCCGAGTCGATTCCCTGAGCTCAATGGATCGCATTCAACACGCGCACGTATGGCAGCTTGCCGTTCGCGCACAGATTCTAGATGGTTGCCGTCGCCACGTTGAGGATTCTTACACCGTAGGCATCTGCTCGTCGTTGGGAGCCGGCGGCTGATACCACAGGGCTACCTAACGGCCTGTCATCCCGACCAAACACGTTGACTGGGTGGACGTCGAGCCCATCGGGCCGGGTGGGATCGACCGGGCCTGCGCCGGGGCCGTGGGCAGCCAAGCTGGCGAGAGGCACCGCGACGATCGTCGTCGAATGGTGAGAACGATCGGCGAACCCGTCACCCGGTCGCCCCTCGCGCATCCGCCGACCACGGCCTCCAGGCGACGGGTAGGATCAGCAATGCCATCAGACAGCACGCGGCGGCGACCATGCCGACGCTGGCGAGCGGATCCACCCACACCGCCGGGACGAGCACGTTCGTGCTTGCGTCCAGCGTCCCCTGCCCGGCGCCCGCCAGGAGCGCGCAGGCGAGGAGGGTGGGGAGCGTCGGGCCGAGCGTCAACCCCAGGGTCGCGGCCGCGAGCAACGCCGTCCCCGCTACGGCCATGAGCCGCAGCTGCTGGGTGATGCTGGCCCTCCTGCTGCCCATGCCGATTTGCGATCGAGCCTGTGCATTGCGCCTGCTATTTCGGCTCTACCGCGACAAGAAGGAGAGCCTGAAGAAGAACGAGCCCTACCGCAAAAAGACCGAGCTCCCACGCGAGATGCTCGATGTGTTCGCCACTTGGGCCGACGGGCGGCGTATCGAACTCGCCGCTGACAGTGCCTACTGCAACGACACGGTGACCCGGGGCCTGCCGCCGAACATCGTCCTCTTCGAAGCCATGCGGCCGGACGCGGTCCTGACCGCAGCTCCCCCGATGCGGCGACGCAGGCGGCGAGTGGGCGCCCATCCGAGCGAGGCAGGGTACTGGCCAAGCCCGAGGCGCTGGCCCCTGACCACCCTTCCCCTTGGCAGAGGCGCGGTGCTGTACCCTGTCAGCCGAGCCCGCGGTGGACCAAGGGGGCGCTTGCCTCGGCGAACCGGCTTCTCGAGTCGCCCTGGTGCACACCTCGCCTCAGGGCGAACCCGCAAGAGGCCCTGGCGCCAAAGACCCCACACGCGCGCGCGAAGGGACAAGGCGAGCCGGAGCGGGAAGAACCCTGGGTATTGCCATTCCCGCGGGTCGCCGACGGAAAGTCCGCACCGGACGCGCCCTCGCGTGGGCCTAGGTGTTGCAGCGTGCGAGAGCGGGCTCCTTGAACCGGGGGCCGTAAGCGCCACATGACCCGCGCTCTGTCCTTCCCTTACGCTCGCCCCCCCGCACAGCCCGGGATTGCGACGATCGCTCAGGTGGACCTTCACGCAGGGCACGAGCGGCGGGCTGCCATCCCGCTGACGCGTCCATGAAGCGAACCACGTGCCTCACGGAGGCCACCATGCTGAAGCTCACCCTTTCGATGATCGTCGCTGCCAGCTTTGCCTGCGGCAAGAGCCAGGACACGCCCGGCCTCACAAATCCGGGTGTCCCCCCCGTGGCGACCGTCTCGGGCACCGTCACCTTCGAGGGAACGCCCATCGCCGGCGCCACGGTCACGGCCTTCCTCACCAACACGAATACCTTCACGCAGGTGGTGACCACCGACGCCGAGGGCCACTTCAGCTTGGCGAACCTGCCGGCCGGGTCGCACGTTCCGCCCGACTACCATCTGTGGGTGAACAAACCCGGATATGCCTTTCGTCCCACCGTGGCTGGCGGCGCCACGGTGACCCGGGCCGACCAGACCGGGCAATTCCTGGGCAATGGCGTGACCGACACCGGCATCTACTTCACGGTCATCGACTACCTCGCCTCGCCGGGCAGGACCCTCTCCGGAGCTGACTTCGACGCCTTCGACGGCAGCAATCCTCTCGTCCACGTCGCCCGCACCGGCCAGCAGACGAGCTACGTCCCCGGCGACGACGCCTCGGAACAGGCCGGTGTTTCCTGGCCGGCCACGCGGTTCTTGGACCGGGGCGACGGTACGGTGTCGGACGGCCTCACGGGGCTCGTCTGGCTCAAGACCGCGGGGTGCTTCGCCCCGACGGTCTGGGAGAGCGCGCTCGCCGACGTGAACGCTCTCGCCAGCGGCTCCTGCGGGCTGAGCGACGGGTCCGGGGCCGGGCAGTGGCGCCTGCCCAACCTCAACGAGCTCGCGAGCCTCCTCGATGCCTCTTCGAGCGCCCCGGCTCTGCCTTCCGGCCATCCCTTCACGGACGTATCGGGAGCCGTCTACTGGACCTCCACGAGCTACTTCGGCGGCGAAGCGGGATCCCCCTACGCCTTTGCGGTGCGCCTCGCCGACGGTCGGTACGTCAACGACGGAGTCCTGAACGAGAAGGCCGCTTCGGCGAACGCGGTGTGGGCGGTGCGGGACGGGGGCCTGGGCCAGCTGGCATTGCAGGCCACCGGCCAGTACGTGCCCTTCGCGGGAGGAGACGACGGAAGCCTCAAGGCCGGTGTCGCGCTCACCTTCCCGCGCTTTATCGACCGCGGGGACGGGACCGTCGTCGACACCGTCACCGGCTTCGTCTGGCTCAAACAAGCCGACTGCATCCATCTTTCCTGGGAGGCGGCCGTCGCCGCGGTGAAGGTCCTTGAGAGCGGTCAGTGCGGCCTCACCGATGGCTCCGCCGCCGGGAGCTGGCGGATGCCCAACCGCAACGAGATGGAGAGCTTGTCAGACCGGGCCCTCAGCAATCACACGGATTTCTTCGATGCCACCTTCGTCTATCTCGATCACAGCCTGTTTCAGTCGCCCATCTTCGCGAACCTCGTCGGCTCGCAGTACTACTGGACCTCCACCACCGACGCGGCGGACCCGAGCGAGGCCTGGTCGGTGTACAGCTGCGATTTCGGCATGTACGACGTGCCGAAGTCGAGCGAAGGCTACACGCTCGCAGTGAGGTCAGGCGGACTACAATAGAGGGCGCGGGTCCCTCACGCCGCAAAGTCTTCACTTTCTTGAGAGGCTCCGCGGGTTCGTACGAGGGGAGTGCCTTCCACAGCGAGCGCGGACGAAGGCGAGCTATCCTGAGCTGATGTCGAACTTTCTCATCCTCGGCTGCGGCTACACGGGGGAACGCGTGGCGCGGCGCCTTCTCGATCGCGGCGAGCGCGTCCATGCGAGCACGCGAGAGCCTGCTCGGCTGGAGCACCTCGCCGCGCGGGGGGCGGTGACAGCAAACCTCGACCTCGCGAAGCCAGGTTCGAGGGAGGAGCTGAGGCGCCTCGCCGTCGACCTGGCCCCGGCTCTGCGGGTGCTTTGCTCGATCCCCACCCTGGAAAGTGGAGTGGGCGTCGCCCTGGAGGAGCTTCCCGCGATCCTCGATCCTGCGCCGGTCCGGATGGTGTACCTCTCGACTACGGCCGTCTACGGCGAAACGAGCGAGGTCAACGAACACACGCCGGCTCATGCGACGGAGGAGGAGGGGCGACGACGGCTCGAGACCGAAAGGGCCCTCGCCCGCGGCTCGTGGAGCACTCTCGTCCTTCGCCCAGCGGCCATCTACGGCCCGCACCGGGGCCTGCATGTCCTGCTTCGCCAGGGGACCTCGGGCCGGATCCGCGACCCTGGCCGGCTCGTCTCTCGGGTCCACGTCGACGACCTCGCCGCGCTGGTGGACTCGGCCTTGTCGTCGGAGGTGACGGGAGCTTTCCCCGTCGCCGACGACGAGCCGGCCACCACGCGCGAGGTGGCCGCCTTCTGTGAGGGGCTCGGCTTTCCCGGCCTCGCCAATGGCCCCCCGCCTTTGGGGCCGGCGATGGGCTTTCGGGGAAGGCGGGTCGATGGTCGGGCCATCCGCCGGCTCCTCGGGATCGAGCTTCGCTATCCCTCTTATCGAAGCGGCATTCCCGCGGCGGTAGAGGACGAGAAGCTCGCCCCAAGGGACCCTCGAGCCTAAGACCGCGTTCGCGCGCGCCTGGCCCTCGCTGCGCGATCTCCAGGGAGGGCGCACCCTCGAGGGCGGTGAGTTCGGCCCCCGGTCCACCTCAGATGGCCTTGAGACTCCTCCCCTCCTCGTGGGCAGGGCTCAAAGGCTTCGCAGGGTGAGCTCGCGCTCCGTTCGCCTCGCTCGTACGCTGCTCCGACGTCGTGTCGACGAGCGGCAGGTAGATCTCGAAGGTCGACCCCTCGCCTGGGGTACTGCGCACCTGGATGTCGCCGCCGCTCTGCTTCACGATGCCCCACACCGTCGAGAGCCCGAGCCCGGTCCCCTTCCCGGGGCCCTTGGTCGTGAAGAATGGCTCGAAGATCCGCCTCAGCGTGGCCTCGTCCATGCCCGTTCCGTCGTCGCTCACGGCCACGAGCACGTAGGGACCGGGGACGGCACCCATCCACCCCCGGGACCGTTCGCCGTCGAGCTCGACGTCCTTGCTCTCGAGGGTGATCCTTCCGCCGCGTGGCATGGCGTCGCGCGAATTCGCCGCCAAGTTCAGGATCACCTGCTCGAGCTGGCCTGGATCGCCACGAACGCTTCCCTTTGCGGCGAGCTTCGTCACGACCTCGATTTCCCTGCCGACGAGCCGTTCCAGCATCGGGCGCATGGCCTCGACGAGGACATTGGGACTGAGGACGACCGGCTCGACCACCTGCTTGCGGCTGAACATGAGGAGCTGGCGGGTGAGGTTGGCCGCGCGGGTGGCCGCCGTCACGACTTCCTGGGCGGCCTCCTGCAGCGGAGTCCCGGCCGGGATCGCCCCGCTGAGCTCGGCGCCGGCGCCCAGGATGACGGTCAAGAGATTGTTGAAGTCGTGCGAGATGCCCGCCGCCAGCCGTCCGACCGCCTCCATCTTCTGGGCGTGCTCTAGCTGCGCCTCGAGCTGCTTGCGTTCGATGAGGTCGCGCAAGGCGATGACCGCACCGATGACGAGGCCGTCCTCCCGTATGGGCGTCGTGATGACGTCCGCCGGAATGGGCTTGCCGTCCTTGCGCCTCAGGATGGCGTCCTCGAAATGGTGCTCCTCCCCGTCCTTCAGGCTAGCGAGGATCAGGGGGTCCGAGGCTTGCCCCAGGAGCTCGGCCGGCTGACAGCCGAGCATCTCGGCTGCGGCCGGATTCACGAAGGTGATGAGGCCTTCGCGGTCCACGCCGTAGATGCCGACTCCGGCCGAGTCGAGAATGAGCCTATTCTGCTTCGTGAGCGCCTCGATGCTGTGCGCCATGTCGTCGAAGGCGCAGGCGAGGAGGCTCACCTCGTCCTGACCGGCCTTGACGCCGCTGCGGGCGCTGAGGTCGCCCGACTGCAGCTGGCGGGCGGCCTTGGCCATGCGGCGGAGCTTGCGCACGACGCCGATCTCCGCACCGACCCAGGCGATGGCCAGGCCGAACACTCCGAGCGCCAGGTAGGCGAGCAGATCTCGAACGGTTCGCCGATTGACCTCGGCCAGGGCCACCGAGCGGGGGATCTCGGCGAAGATCCGGATCCCGGTCGGAGAATCACCGGCGCGGACCTCGGTCACCGCGTACAGTTGCTCGATTCCGTCGCTCCCCGCCGCTTCCCCGGTCGTCGCCCCTCGCAAGAGCATCTGCTTCACGAGAGGAACCTCGCCGAGCGACCCGGGAGGACGGTCCGTTCCCGGGTGACGGCCGAGAATGGTGCCGTGGTTGTCGACCACGGTCAGCACCACGCCCGGTCTCCCCTCGACCTTGGCCAAGAGCTCGTCCAGGTGCGCCAGATCCAACAACACGTAGGCGACTCCGAGTTTCGTCCCCCCCTCGCCGATGAGTACGCGACTCACCGGCAACACCGGGCGACCCGTGCTGCGACCGATGTGGAAGTCACCCACCACCCAGTCGCGCGATCGGAGGGCGTCCTGGAAGTACTGCACCGCGGCGAGCGACGGCGCGACCTGGACCGGCAAGGCGTTGCAGAAGACGTGGCCGTCGGGTTCCGCCACGGCGATGTTCACGAACTGGGGCTCTCGTTCGAGGATGCTGCGAGCCGCGGCAGAGCATTCGGCGGACGCTGAGGCGCGCACCGACGGCAGCGAGGCAAAGGCATCCAGGGCTCCATGGGCGTGTTCCAGCGCCCCGCGCATCTTTTCCGAGGCGAGCAGGGCGATTCGAAGGAGGTCGCCCTGCACGTCCTGGAAGAGGGCCCTGTGCTGGGCAGCGGCCGCGTGGAAGAGCACCGCCCCTCCCGGCACCACGGCCAAGGCGACGAGCAGGGAGAGACGGGCGCGAACGCCGGCCGATATCTTGGGTCTCACCAGGGAAGACCTCGAGCATCCGATGCTATGTCGAGCGGCCCGTCCCACACCAGGGGTGCACCGCCGCGATCGAGGTGGGCCTCTTGTGCGGACTCGTGCCGAGAGGGCGGCGATGGACCCCGCTCGACGCACCTCGGCGTACTTGCCGCTCGACCCCCGCGGCAAAGCTCGAAGGAGGTCGACCCGCTTCTCGAGCGGCGAAGCTGGCCTTGTTCCTATACTTTGTCGGCAGGAGACTCAAAGGATCACCGTGCTGCAAAAAGACCGGCGGTCCTTAAGACGCATCGCGGCCCGCTGAGGTGCTTTCAGGTCGATGCCGGGCACGCTCTCGAGAGCTTTGAGGTGCGGACGGCAACAGGATGGGAGGTTCAAGGTGAACGAGAAGGCCAAGCTTTCATTTCTCGACAAGGGAGTGGCCCAGGTGGCCCTGGTGGTCGAGAACCTCGAGCGGGCCGTCGAGAACTACTGGAAGCACTTCGGAATCGGTCCCTGGCACTTCTACACCTACCAGAGGCCCTTCGTGCGCCGGATGACCCGCCATGGTCAGCCGGCCGACTACGCGATGCGAGTCGCGCTCGCCCAGCTCGGTCCCACCCGCATCGAGCTCATCGAGCAGCTCGCGGGTGATACCGTTTACGCCGAGTTCGTGCGCCAGCACGGCTACGGCGTTCACCACCTCGGGGTGCTCGTCGACGACATGGAGAGCGCGCTGCGCGAGGCGAAGGCGGCCGGCTACCGGGTCACCATGGACGGAGCTGGCTTCGGCCCGGACGACGACGGACATTACGCCTACCTCGATACCGAGGCCGACCTCGGCACCACCGTCGAGCTCATCGAGAGGCCCAAAAGGCGCGCGCCACCCGAGAAGATCTATCCTCCCGGCTGAAGCTCTTCGCCACGACCGCGGATCCGCTCGTGACGTGCGCCGCGTACCCGCGGGTGCATCGAAGATGCCTGGCGAGCGGGCAGGCGCCTTGTCAACCGGCACGAAGCACAGGGTGCGACCGTTCCAGGACGCGCCTCGACCGAATCCTTCGCGACGAAAGGCTCGGCGTGCCTTTTGGCGCGCCGTCCTTCGCCGCCTTCGAAGGGGCGCCGAGGTCAAAAGCCGCGAGCGAAAAGGCGCGCACTCCTCCGGATTCGTTAGGGGCCGGGGGCCGCGCGGGCCCATAGGCCGCCCAGGTGCCCTCCCGTCCCTCCTTGGCGCAGGACGTGCAGTTTCACCGGAAGACGCGAGGGCTCGAGCAGGATCTGCGTCCCGACGCACCGGGCCCGACGTCCGAAACTCCTCGATGGTTCGGGAAGTGCGAGGCCACGGCGTGGGACCGTGGCAAGGGACCCACGGATGCCTCTCCGGGACGAGCAGCGCCCCGCACCTCACTCCTTGCCGTTCGGGAACCGGCCGGCGGCTTCGCCATGGCCATCGTCCTCACCGTCTTCGCCGTCCTCGTGCGGGAGTGGCTGAGCAGGAGGTTCGGCCCACTCACGCCCTTCGTCACCTACTACCCGGTGGTGATGATCACCTCCCTGCTCGGCGGGTTCTATCCGGCCCTGCTCGCCACGCTGCTCACGGCGTGCTCTGCAGCTTACGCCCTTGCGCCGTACCGACAGTGGAGGATCGACGACCCCGCCGATCGAATCGCGCTCGGAGTGTTCGTGTCCATGGGCGCCCTCATGGGCGCAGTGGCCGGCCTCTACCACCGCAGCCGCGAGCGGGAACGCGCCGCCCACGGTCTCGCGGCCGAGCGCGATCGCCTGGCCGTCACCCTGCGCAGCATCGGCGATGCGGTCATCACCACCGACGGGAAGGGCCGGGTCGAGATCATGAACGGGGTGGCCGAAACGCTCACCGGCTGGAAGATGGGTGAGGCCGCCGGCCGGCCGGTCCACGAGGTCTTCACCCTGGTGGACGAGGAGAGCGGAAAGCCGGCCGGAAGTCCGGTCGACCGGGTGCTCCGCGAGGGCGTCCCCTCGCAGCTTGGAAGGCATACCGCGCTACTTTCCAAGGACGGGAAGGAGCGCCCCATCGCCGACAGCGCCGTGCCCATCCGCGGCGAGAACGGTCGCGTCTCCGGCGTGGTGCTGGTCTTCCGCGACGAGACCGAAGAGCGCCAGGCAGACCGCCTCCTGCGGGAGAGCGAAGCTCGGCTCCGCCATCTCCTCGAGCACCTGCCGCAGCTCGTCTGGACTGCCGACCAGGACGGCCACCTCGACTACTTCAGCCGGCGATGGCGCGAGTTCACGGGTCAGGGTGAAGGCCTCGAGGACTGGCTCCCGGCGCTCCATCCCGAGGACCGCGAGCGGGTGGTGGCCCTCTGGGACGAGGCAGTCGTCCACCAGAAGGAGTTCGAGGTCGAACACCGCCTGCGCCGGGCCGACGGTGAGTTCCGCTGGTTTCTCCGACGTGCCTTTCCCTTGAGCGAGAGGGACGGGGTCACCAGGCGCTGGATCGGGACCTGCACCGACATTCACGACCTGAAGATGTCAAAGGAGGTCCTCCGCCAGGCCGACAGCCTGAAAGAGGACTTTCTCTTCATGGCGTCCCACGAGTTTCGGACCCCGCTCACCGCGCTCCGGTTGCAGGCGGAGCTCATCCACCGGGTCCTTGGCAAGGAGGTCTCGGAGGAGCGGATCCCCCGCTACCTCTCGGGCATCGACGTCCAGGTCGACCGGCTGGAAGAGCTCCTGCGGTCCCTGCTCGACGTATCGCGCATCAATTCCGGCGGGTTCGCCCTCGAGCTCGGTGAGGTCGACCTCTCCGAGATCGTCGGGGCCGTAGTCGAACGGTTCCGCCCCGAGGCCGAGCGAGCCGGAGTGGAGTTCCGTGTCCGCGCGCGCAGCGTCCGTGGAAGGTGGGACCGCGTCCGGCTCGACCAGGTGGTCACGAACCTCGTGAGCAATGCCCTCAAGTACGGGAACGGGCAACCGGTGGACCTCGAGACCGACGAGCGCTCGGGAAAGGCGCTCCTCCTCGTGCGCGACAAAGGCATCGGCATCGCGCCAGAGAGCCGCGACCGCATCTTCGAAAGGTTCACGCGCGAAAAAGGCGCGCGCCCGGTGAAGGGCCTCGGCCTCGGTCTGTGGATCGCGAAGAAGCTCGCCGTGGCTCACGGAGGCGAACTGTCGGTCGAGAGCGAGCTCGGAAAGGGTTCGACGTTCACGCTCTCGATCCCTCCTCGCCCGAGCGGCCTTCCTTCGGGCGAGGCGACAGGCCACCGCGATGCCGCCCGTTAGCTCGGCCGGGGTGTTCGCGCGAGAGGTGGATCGCTCGGCTGGGTTGGACCGCACTAGCCCAAAGGGGCTCCACGCCTAGGGCAGAGGCTGCAAACCCGCCGGGGCATGACTACCTATTTACCGACGTCTAGACCTGTAAAGATACTGGCCTTTTCGCGGTGACGCCATGGTGCGGGGATCCTCGGTCGAGGGTGTGCCACAGGAACCGGCAGTGGACGCGCTCAACGCCAAAGGCAGCGAGGATGACGTGCGCGCCTTGCGGGCGCGCCTCGCGCGGGTGGAGGAAGAGAAGGAAGCGCTTCGGCACGCGAAGGACGAGCTCGAGCTCCGCCTCGCCCGATACGCGGAACTCTATGACTTTGCCCCGGTGGGCCAGCTCACCCTCGACGCGAAGAGCCACATCCTGGAGGTGAACCGCGTCGGAGCGGCCCTGCTCGGACGAGAGCGATCTCGCCTGAGGGGCGAGCCGCTCGCATCCTTTCTCACGCCCTCGACCCGGCCCCATCTGGAGGCCTTCCTCGCTGCCTTGAAGGGAACGGACCGCGCCTGCTGCGAGCTCACCTTGTCGTCGCGCGGATTGAATGTCGATGTCGAGATGGAGGGCGTGCGCGAGCAAGGGGGTTCGGAAGAGGACTTCCGTTGCCGGGCAGTGATGCTGGAGCTCTCCGGGCGAGGCTCGGGCCGCCGGGCATCCTCGGAGAACAAGACCGACTTCCTCGGGATGCTCGCTCACCGCCTGCGCGACCCGCTCGCTCCCATCCGAAACGGCCTCTACCTGCTCGAGCATGCGGAACCGGAGAGCGCCCAGGCCGCGCGGGCCAAGGACACCATCCACCGCCAGACGGAGCATCTCACGCGCCTGGTCCAGGACCTGCTCGACGTCGCGCGCCTCTCGCACGGCAAGCTCGTCTTGCAGCCGAGCCGCATCGACCTGCGCGAAGTCGTCGACCGGGCGGTGGAGGAACTCGAGCCCATGTTCGGCCAGAGCGGGGTCGAGCTGCACGTCGAGAGCGGCCCCCGGCCGGTGTGGGTCCACGCCGACGGAGTGCGCATGGCGCAGGTCGTGACGAGCCTGATCGGGAACGCGGTGAGGTTCACGCCCTGCGGTGGAGAGGTGTGGGTGGGGACGGCGATGAGCGAGGGACGGGCGAAGCTCTTCGTGCGGGACAGCGGCGTGGGGATGGACCGGGAGCAGGTGGAGCGCATGTTCGAGCTGTTCGAGCAGACCGAGGCACCCCCCGCCCGGAAAGGCGGCTTGGGAGTCGGACTCGCCCTGGCGAAGGGCCTCGTCGAGCTCCACGGCGGAACCATCGCCGCCCGCAGTGACGGGCCCGGACGAGGCAGCGAGTTCGTGGTCACGCTGCGTCTCTCCAGCGCGGGGGTGGTCGCACCCGAGCCGCCGGCGGCCGGCCTGGGGTCGACTGCGCGGCGCATCCTCGTCATCGACGACAACGTCGATGCCGGGAAGAGCCTGGCTGAAATCCTCGAGCTCCATGGATACAGCGTGCAGGTCGCGCGCGACGGCCGGTCCGGGATCGCCGCCGCCCGCGCGCTACGGCCCGACATCGTTTTCTGCGACATCGGGCTCCCCGACCTCGATGGCTACGCGATCGCGCGGACCTTGCGTGCCGACGACGCCTTGCGCGAGACGCGCCTCATCGCCTTGAGCGGGTTCGCGCAGGCGGAGGACCGGCAGCGCGCCCGGGAAGCGGGGTTTGAGGCCCATCTCTCGAAACCCGCCTCGCCGGAGGCGCTCCTCTCCTCGGTGACCAAGGCCGAGGAGGGGCCTGCGCCGCGCCCGGTGTCGCTCGACGCCGACCAGGGCGTCGCCGGGCCTCTCGGGTAGGGGATCTCCCCACCGCGTGCCCCCCGAGGCAACCTCGACGTGCGGTCTTCCCGCTCGCCCGTGCGATATGCTCGTTTTGGGAGGCGGCCACCATGGGCGAGGCGGCAAAAGCGCGAGCGCGGAACGCGCGCGATTTCTTCGAGTTCCTGGAGACGCTGCATCCCGGTGCGCAGGCCCATCTCCGCGAGGCCCTTCCGTCCTCGGTCCTCGGGAAGGTGGTCGGCGCGACGAGCTTCGACTGGAACGACGTCGAGACCGTGGACGGCCCGTACGTCACCGCGATCGTGGGTTGGCTCGGAGATGAGCGAGCCCGCACTGCCTGGCGTGTCTATGGCGCGAAGCACTTCATTCGCACCCCCGCCGTTCGCGCCCTCGCCGAAGGGGCGGCTCGACTGTTCGGACTGTCGGTCGGGTCGCTCGTCAGGATGATCCCTCTCGCCTTCAAGCAGGGGTTTCGCGACTGCGGGGAGGTGAAGGTCGAGGTCGGTGCGAGCGAGGCCCGGGTGCAGCTGCACCTCGTAGAGAGCGTGGCCGCGCACGAAGCGTACGCCGTCATGTTCCACGGCCTCTTTCTCGCCATCTTCGATCTCGTGGCCTGCGAGCCCTCGCTCGTTTTCTCGGGCGACCTTCGGACAGGAACCCTCGCCGCCACCTTCCGGTGGTGAACGGGCTCGCGAGCGGACGTCTTGGAGCACGCCGTCGAGACGGCCGACCCCTCGTCTTGCTCGATCTCAAGCGCGTGGACCCGGCCGAGCACGAGCGGGGACCGGGGCGGACAACGCACCCGTGCTCCCCCTCGCCGGCGCGAAGTATGCCCTCTTGGGGCGCGCCTACCAGGGCTTCTATGACGCGCAGCGACGGCCCAGAGAAGACCTCGGCGCCTTCCACGCATTCGGAATCGACGCGGCCGTCTTTTGACGGCCGCCAAAGAGGCGGTTGCCCTCCATGTGACGGTGCGGTGATTCGCCTTCAGCGGGCGAGCTCGATGACGACGCCCTCGTGTGCCCGCAGCGCGATCTCTTCCTTCGTCGCGAGACGCACGCCGGCGTGCGTTCCGGCCAAAAGCGCTCGCGCGGGCTCGGGAAGAGCGAGTGTCACCGGGTGGGCAGCGAAATTCAGGGCGACGAGGACCCGGTCCTCGTTCTGCTCGCGCAGGTAAGCAAAGACCTCCGTAGGTGCGCTCGCCACCGGCCGGTAGCTGCCGAGGTGGAGCGCCGGATGCCGGCAGCGCAAGCGCAAGAGCGCTTTCGTGAGGGAGAGCATGCTGCCCGAGTCCCGTAGCTCGGCCGCGACGTTCCGCTCCCTCGCGTCCGCCGCCATGGGCAGCCAGGGATGGGCTGTGGGCGGGGTGAAGCCCGCGTGCGCCGAGCTGTCCCATGGCATGGGCGAGCGCTCCGGGTCGCGCCCGAGGTTCAGACCCGGAACCCTCTTTTCCCATGGGTCCATCACCTGTTCCGGGGTCACGGGCACGTCCCTCATTCCGATCTCATCGCCGTAGTAGAGGGTGGGCGTGCCGCGCAGCGTGAGAAGGAGCAGCATGGCCGCGCGCGCCGCCTCTTCACCCAGGCGACTCGCGACGCGGGACTCGTCGTGGTTACCGAGGACCCAGTTCGGCCAGGCCTCCTTCGGCAAGGCCGCCTCCATGGCGTCCACCGTCCTTCGCACGGCCGCGGCGTTCCAGGGCGCCTTGAGGAGGGTGAAGTTGAACGGCAGGTGGAGCTCGTCCTCCTCCTCTCCATAGAACGCCATGAGCTCGGGAAGATCGAAGATGTGAATCTCCCCCACGGCGACTCGCGGTTCCTTTGACCCGTAGGCGTCGAGGAGCCGTCGGATCTGGCGGTAGACCTCGTGCACGTCTCGGTGGTTCGAATCGTAGAGATGGAGCTGCGAGTCGAAGTCGCCGAGCTGCTTGTGGAGCTGGCCTTGACCCACGTTGGGCGGGTTGTCGCGGAACTCGGGGTCCTTCATCACGCGGTGGGCCACATCGATGCGGAAGCCGTCCACACCCCGGTCGAGCCAGAAGCGCAGCGTGTCCATCATGGCGCGCCGCACTTCGGGGTTGCGCCAGTTGAGGTCCGGTTGCTCGGGCAGGAAGGAGTGCAAGTAGTACTGCCCGGTCGGTGGGTCGAGTGTCCAGGCCGGCCCGCCGAAGGTGCTGAGCCAGTTGTTGGGTGGTGCTCCGCCCGCTCGGCCCTCGCGCCAAACGTAGAAGTCCCGCCGCGGGTCGGTTCGACTCGAGCGCGAGGCCTTGAACCAGGGGTGCTCATCGCTCGTGTGGTTCGGCACCCAGTCGACGATCACCTTCAGGCCCCGCCCGTGGAACGCGGCCAGGAGTCGATCGAAATCCGCGAGGGTCCCGAAGAGTGGGTCGACGCCGGTGTAATCGGCTACGTCATAGCCGAAGTCCTTCATGGGTGAAGGGTAGAAGGGCGAGATCCAGATGGCATCGACTCCGAGGTCCGAAAGGTAGTCGAGGCGGGTGAGGATGCCCGGCAGGTCGCCGACACCATCGGCGTTCGAGTCCTGGAAGCTGCGCGGGTAGATCTGGTAGACGACACCCGACTTCCACCAGGGGGTCGCCTGGCTCCCTCCGCCCGTGTCACGTCGACCCGGTACGACTACGTTCGAGCTCGAATTGCTCATCGGCACCCGGCGTCGACCGATAACTCGACCGAGATTGGGCCCCCTCCACGAGTCCTACGTAGGAAGGGGTACCCGCGCGTGTCCCTATAGAGACGCGCGCTCGAGGGGCACGTTTTGGATACGGCGCCTTCCCGTTGCGAGGGATGGCTACGCTACTGCACTCGAACTCGCGCGGCAGCGAGGAGGAGACCCGCTTCGGCCAAGATCTCGCTGAACCAGTCGCCCATCACGGTCTCACCGTACTCGTGCTCGAAGCGAAAGAGGATCTGTACTTCCTCGCTCGAGAAGCGCGAGGCCACCCAGCGGTCGATGGCAGGAGCGAGTGGCTCGCGCGGTAGCTCTCCCGAGAACGCGGGCGGCTCGGTTCGCATGAGCCTCACGAACTTGCGCTTCACCTGCTCGAGCGCGTGGTCGTACACCATTTCGACCCTCCGCCCCATCCGAGAGCAAAGCGCAGGCCAATTCGAAAGCCCGTCGAAATCGGGGACGCGCGTGAGTCTCGCTCGCCCCGGGCCACCTCGGACCCCCACGCTCGCCGTTCGTTCGCGGGCCGGGGCGAGTTTTGACGCGCTCTACCGTCCATCGCTCGCCTCGCCGCTCCAAATCAATCGCGCGCGAGCCGATGGAAGGAGAACCTCTCGCCCCACTGTGGGTGGGCCTTCTCCCAACCGCATACACCGGCGCATAGGACGGCGCTGTAAACGTTCGCTTGGTCGGCCCCGGAGAGGTCCCGATCGGCGGCCCGGTCGCAGGGCCAGGCCGAACCGAACATGCCCGACGTCGCGGGCTCTCGCGCGACACGAACCTCGTTTGTGAGGCCGGAGCCTTCATTTGGGGTCGGATTGCAGAGGCGAGGGACCTTAGTAACCCAAGGTCAAACTCTTCGCGCCGAGGGGTGTCTGGGTTTCGAACCCCGGGCAGGTGAAGGTGAACTATCCGAGTTCAACCGGGGAAGAACGGGCGGCGAGCCCTGCGCCCGCCCCGTCGCCGGGGTCCGGCATTCTTGAGGCACTCGCCGCCGAGCGGGCAGGGCCCATCGCCGGGGTCCTCCTCGCCGCGGGGCTCTCGAGTCGCATGGGGCGAAACAAGCTCCTCCTCCCTTTCAGCGAGGTGAGCGTCCTGCGCCACGTGGCTAGGGTCGCCGCGAGTTCCGGCCTCGACCCGCTCCTCGTCGTCCTCGGACACGATCGGGCGCGTGCCGAGAAGGAACTCGCCGGCCTCGCCTATCTCCCGGTCGAGAACTCCCGCTACCCGGAGGGCATCCACACCTCGCTCAGCGCAGGCTTCTCAGCGCTGCCCGAGGGTGCGGCCGCCGCTGTGGTGGTCCTCGCTGACATGCCCTTCGTCACCGCGCGCATGCTGTGCGAGCTCATGGCGCGCTTTCGTGCCAAGACCGCGCGCCTCGTGCTCTCGAGTTACGGCGGCGTGCTCGCCCCGCCCACCCTCTACGGGCGCGAGCTCTTCGCCGAGCTGCGCGCGCTCGGGAAGGGATGCGGTCGCGAGGTCGTGAAGCGGCACCGCGAGGAGGCGCTCCTCCTCGAGCAGCCACCCCAGGCGCTGCAAGACCTCGACGAGCCCGAAGACCTCGCCTCCATCCCCGGGCGGAAAGGAGTTTCAAGCGATGAGGGCTGAGCTCTTGCAACTCGCAGCCGATCTCGCCCGTCGGGGCGAACCCTTCGTGTTGGCAGTGGTGGTCCGGCGGGAGCCCTACAGCTCGGCGCACCAGGGCGACATGGCGGTCATCACCGCCGACGGCGGTTATCACGGTTGGCTGGGCGGCAACTGCACCCGGCCCGCCGTGAAGCGCGAGGCCCGGCGCGCCCTCGCCGACGGGCAACCGCGGCTCGTATCGCTCTCGCCCGAGGCCTCGGATCGGAGGCCGGGAGTGACCGCTCTGCCCATGAGCTGCCACAGCGGGGGAAGCGTGGACATCTACCTCGAACCGGTGCTCCCGGTACCCCGGCTGCTCCTCTTCGGCCCTTCCCCGGTGGTCTCGGCGCTGGTGCGACTCGGCAAGGCCATGGGGTACCTCGTGGACCTCGTCGGGCCTTCGGCGGACGGCCCGGGGGACAAGGCGGCCGACCGCGTCTACTCCGACCCCCAGTCGGCCGGGCTGAAGGATCTCCCGGCCACCTCCGAGCACCTCTTCGCGGTGGTGGCCACCATGGGCGAGAGCGACGAGGACGCCATCGCGAGCGCGCTCGCCCTCGAACCCGCCTACCTGGCGGTGGTGGCGAGCCGCAAGCGCTTCGCACGCGTGCGCGAGACGCTCCTCGAGCGCGGGCTCCCATCGGCGGCGCTCGACCGGATCCGCAACCCGGCCGGCCTCGACCTCGGAGCGAGGCTCCCCGAGGAAGTGGCGCTCAGCATCATGGCCGAGGTCGTGCAGGTCCGGCGGGCCCAGGCGGCCGCGCTGGCTCAGGAGTCGGCGGCCTCCTCGCCCGGACGCCTCGAGGACCGGGAGGAGACCGATCCGGTCTGCGGCATGCCGGTCGCGGTCTCGACCGCCCGACACCAGGCCGAGCACCAGGGCCGGGCCTACTACTTCTGCAATGCCCGCTGCCGGGAGAAGTTCCTCCTCGCGCCCGATCGCTACCTCGCTCGGGCTCCCGCCGGGGGGACGGGATGAGGCCCGAGATCCACGCGCTCGAGGAGGCGATGGCCGGCGAGGGGTACATCGCCGATGACGCCATCGCGACTGCCCTTCTCCTCACCGAGGATCTGAGAAAGCCGCTCCTCGTCGAGGGCGACGCCGGGGTGGGAAAGACCGAAATCGCAAAGGTCCTCGCCCGGCTCAAGAAGACCGAGCTCATAAGGCTGCAGTGCTACGAGGGCCTCGACGTCTCCACCGCGCTCTACGAGTGGAACTACCCACGGCAGATGCTGCGGGTGCGCATGGCCGAGCGCGAGGGACTCGCCGCCGAGGCCATGGAGCAGACCGTCTTCGGGCGCAGCTATCTCCTCGAGCGTCCGCTCCTGCGCGCCATCAGCCGCCGCGAGGGGCCGGCCGTCTTGCTCGTCGACGAGGTGGACCGGGCCGACGAAGCTTTCGAGGCCTTTCTCCTCGAGGTGCTCTCCGACTTCCAGGTGACCATCCCCGAGCTCGGCACCATCCGGGCCGAGCACGTCCCCTACGTGGTCCTCACCTCCAACTGCACCCGTGAGATCGGAGACGCCCTGCGCCGCCGCTGCCTCTATCTGCACCTCGACCACCCCTCGCTCGAGAAGGAGGTGGCCATCCTGCGCTCCCGCGTCCCCCGGGCGAGCGAGACCCTGGCCCTGCAGATCGGCCGTTTCCTCAAGGCCCTGAGGGAGAGGCGACTCATGCGCCGCCCCGGGGTGGCCGAGAGCATCGACTGGGCCCAGGCGCTCGTGCGCCTTCACATCGGCGTGCTCGACCTCGAGGCGGTCAAAGCCACGCTCGGCTGCATCGTCAAGGACCGGCGCGATCAGCACGACCTCGGCGAGTCGGAGCTCGTGCGGCTCGTCGATGGCGCCGCGCATCCGGAGGTGCTCGCCTCATGAGGGCCGACCTCTTGACCCACCTCGCCGTCTTCGCCGGGGCCCTGCGCGAGGCCGGGATCCGGGTGACGACCGGCGACGAGGTGGACGCCTTGCGCGCGCTCGTTCTCGCGGACCTCGGCGACCCCGAGGACGTGCGCCTGGCGCTCCGCTGCACCCTCAAGGTGAGGCCGCGCGACGAACGGACCTTCGAGATGCTGTTCACTCGCCTCTGGCTGGGGCGCGCGGGGGAAAGAACCGCGGGCCGCCCTCTTGGCGAAAACGGCCCCGGCCACCCGCGTTCCCCGCTGGAGGCCGGTCCGAGCGGCCTCGCCGGACACGAGCGCAAGGTGGAAGAGCCGGAGGGCGAGGAACGCGGGGCGAGCCGGGAAGCGCTCCTGCGCAGGAAGTCCTTCGACCGCTGGGACGAGCGCGACTGCCTCCTCTTGGAGCGGCTCATGGCCCGCCTCGCCTCGCGGCTCGCCACGCGCCGGGGGCGCCGTCTGAGGCCGGTCCACGGCCGCGGCCGGGTCGATCCGCGGCGCAGCCTGCGACGCGCCCTCGCCACCCTGGGTGAGGTCGTCACCTTCGCAAAGCGTGAACACCCCGTCGAGACGGCTCGCCTGGTGGTGATCTGCGACACGAGCGGTTCGATGGACGGACAGGGTCGCTTTCTCCTCGCCTTCGTGCGCGCGCTGAAGCGGGTGGCGAGGAGCACCGAGGTGTTCGTCTTCAACACGGAGCTCGTCCGGGTCACCTCCTTGCTCTCGGCCGGCGAAGAGCAGGCGGCGCTCTCGGCCCTGGCGAGGGCGGTCCCCGACTGGTCTGGGGGCACGCGCATCGGGGAGAGCCTCATGGCTTTCGCCTCGCGGCACCTGTCGGAACTCGTCGACTCGCGCACGGTGGTGCTCATCTTCAGCGACGGGCTCGAGCGCGGAGATCCGGAGATCCTGGCCGAGGCGATGCGGTGCATCCGGGCCCGCGCCCGTCGCGTCATCTGGCTCAATCCGCTCCTCTCCGACCCGCGCTACGAGCCGAGCGCCCGGGGCATGGCAGCCGCGCTCCCCTTCATCGATCGCCTGGCACCGGCCCACGACCTCGAATCCCTCGAGCGCCTCGTTCCCCATCTCAGCCTCTAGAGGAGGCCCATGTCCCTCGAGATCAGCAAGACCGTGGTGGTGAAGGCCGACCCCGAGAAAGTCTGGGGCTTCCTCACCGACCCGCAATCGGTGGCCCGCTGCATGCCCGGTGCGGCCATCACCGAGAAGCTCGACGACAAGACCTACGCGGGGACCATGACCGTGAAGGTCGGCCCGGTGTCGTCGAGCTACCGGGGCAAGCTGGTCTTCGAGAGCCTCGACGAGGCTTCCCGCACCGCCCGCATCGTCGCTTCCGGACAGGACGTGCGGGGCAAGGGGGGCGCCGACCTGCGACTCACGAGCAGCCTCAAGGAGCTCGCGCCGGGTGAGACGGAGGTGACCGCCGTCTCCGAGGTGAACATCACCGGCCTCCTCGCGCAGATGGGGCGCGGGATGGTCCTCGACGTGAGCGACCAGATGTTCCAGCTCTTCGCCCAGCGGCTGCGCGGCGAGCTCGAGGCGGCCCCCCCGCCTCGAAGCGCCCCGCCCGAGACGGTTCCCTCCGCGCCTGCACCTCCGGAAACGGCCGCTCCCCCAGCCGCTCCGGCCACACCCCTACCGGCCAAACCGCCCGAGGCCTTCGATCTCGGTTCACTGGGCGCCAAGGTGGTGGGCCGGGCCGCCACCCGCTTTCTGACGAGGCCAGTGCCGCTCTGGGTGGCGCTCGCCCTCGCCGTACTCGTCTTGCTCCTGCTCTTCCGCTAGCAGTCCCGTCCAAAGAGGGAGGAACGATGATCCCGTCCGCGTTTGACTATCACGCGCCCAAGAGCCTGCCCGAGGCGGTGGCGCTGCTCGTGAAGTACCGGGACGAAGTGAAGGTGCTGTCCGGGGGCCAGAGCCTGTTGCCACTCTTGAAGCTGCGGCTCGGACAGGCCGGCCACCTCGTCGACATCGGCCGCATTCCGGGCCTGGAGTACGTGAGGGAGGAGGGCGGGATGCTCCGGATCGGAGCCTCTACCCGGGAGTCCACGCTCGAGGAGTCGGAGCTCATCCGGAGCCGCTACCCCATCCTCCACGACACGGCGAAGGTCATCGCCGATCCCATCGTGCGCAACCGGGCCACCGTGGGGGGAAACCTCGCCCACGGCGACCCCGGTAACGACCACCCGGCCACCATGCTGGCCCTCTCCGCTCAGGTGCTGGCCCTCGGACCCAAGGGGGAGCGTGTCATTCCCGTCTCGAAATTCTTCCTGGGGCTCTTCTCGACCGCCCTCGAACCCGACGAGATCCTGACCGAGATCCGCATCCCCATCCCACCGCCGCGGAGCGGCGGGGCCTATGTGAAGCTCGAGCGCAAGGTGGGGGACTACGCCACGGCGGCGGCCGCCGCCCAGGTGGCGCTCACCGCCTCGGGCGCGGTGGCCGAGGTGGGCATCGCCCTCACCAACGTCGGCGCGATGCCGGTCGAGGCCACCTCGGCCGAGGCCTTCCTCCGGGGCAAGAAGCCGGAAGTCGCGGCCCTTGCCGAGGCCTCGCGCCTCGCCGGCGCGGCCTCGTCGCCCCGGGCCGACCGGCGAGGGACGGTCGAGTACAAGCGGGAGATGGCGCGCGTCATGGCCTTGCGCGCGCTCAAGAAGGCCTGCGAGCGAGCGGGAGGAAAGTGACATGTCCACGCACAAGATCGCACTCAAGGTGAATGGCACGCCACGCACGGCCGAGGTGGAATCGCGCCTCCTGCTCGTGCACCTGCTGCGGGAGGTGTTCCGGCTGACCGGCACGCACATCGGTTGCGACACGACCCATTGCGGGGCCTGCACCGTGCTGCTCGACGGGAAGCCGGTCAAGTCCTGCACGGTCCTGGCGGTGCAGGCCGACGGCCGCGAGGTCATGACGGTGGAGGGGCTCGAGCAGGGGGGCAAGCTCCACCCGGTCCAGGAAGGCTTCACCGAGAAGCACGGACTGCAGTGCGGCTTCTGCACACCGGGCATGCTCATGACGAGCTTCGCCCTCCTCGCCCACAACAAGAAGCCGAGCGAGGGCGAGATCCGCGAGGCCATCTCCGGGAACCTGTGCCGCTGCACCGGGTACGTGAACATCGTGAAGGCCGTGCAGTACGCGGCCGATCGCCTCGAGCAGGGGGACTAGGACATGGAACCCAAGACCGACGCCAAGATCTGCGGAATGGGACATTCCATGAAGCGCAAGGAGGACGCGCGCTTCATCCGCGGCCAGGGCCGTTACATCGACGACATCCAGCTGCCCGGGATGCTGTTCATGGACATCGTGCGCAGCCCCTTCGCGCACGCGAAGCTCAAGTCCATTCGCACCGAGCGTGCACTGAAGGTACCGGGCGTGCTGGCGGTCATCACCGGTGAGACGCTCGCCAAGTACAACCTGCACTGGATGCCCACCCTCTCGGCCGACACGCAGATGGTGCTCCCCACCGAGAAGGTCATGTACCAGTCGCAGGAGGTGGCAGCCGTCATCGCTACCGATCGCTACGCCGCCGCCGACGGGGTGGAGGCCGTCGAGGTCGACTACGAGCCGCTCCCGGTCATGGTCGACCCGTTCAAGGCGCTCGCCCCGGGGGCGCCGGTGCTCCGCACCGACAAGAAGGACAAGAAGGACAACCTCGCCTTTCACTGGGAGGCCGGCAACCGGGCCGCCACCGATCGGGCCTTCGCCGAGGCCGAGGTGGTGGTGAAGGAGGACATCTACATCCCTCGCATTCACGTGGCTTCGATCGAGACCTGCGGGTGCGTCGCGGACTTCAACCCGGCCGAGGGGAAGCTCACCGTCTACATGACGAGCCAGGCTCCTCACGCCGTCCGCACCGTCTTCGCGCTGGTGGCGGGCCACGTCGGGCTCTCCGAGGAGAAGATCCGCATCGTCTCCCCTGATATCGGGGGCGGCTTCGGCGGCAAGGTACCGGTCTACCCCGGCTACGTCATCGCGGTGGCCGCCTCGGTGGTGATCGGCAAGCCGGTCAAGTGGATCGAGGACCGGATGGAGAACCTGCAGGCCGACTCCTTCGCCCGCGACTACCACATGAAGACCGAGCTCGCCGCCAAGAAGGACGGCACCATGACGGCGCTGCGCATCCGGACGGTGGCCGACCACGGCTACACCAACGCCTCCGCCAATCCGCTCAAGTTCCCGGCCGGCCTCTTCTCCATCTGCACCGGCTCCTACGACCTGAAGCAGGCCTTCTGCGAGGTGGACGCCGCCTATACCAACAAGCCGCCGGGCGGGGTGGCTTACCGATGCTCCTTCCGGGTCACCGAAGCCGTGCACGCCATCGAGCGGATCACCGACGTCCTGGCCCAAGAGCTGAAGATGGACCCGGCCGAGCTCAGGATGAGGAACTTCATCCAGCCGAAGCAGTTCCCCTACAAGTCCGTCCTGGGCTGGGAATACGACAGCGGAAACTACCCGGCCGCGCTCAAGCTCGCCATGGACAAGATCGGCTACGCCGCGCTTCGCAAGGAGCAGGCTGAGAAGCGCGCCCGCGGGGAGCTCATGGGCATCGGCGTGTGCAGCTTCACTGAGGTGGTCGGGGCCGGCCCCTCCAAGGACTTCGACATCCTCGGCCTCAAGATGTTCGACTCGGCGGAGATCCGGATCCACCCCACCGGCAAGGCCATCGCCCGCCTGGGCACGAAGTCCCAGGGCCAGGGCCACGAGACCACCTATGCCCAGATCGTGGCCGAGGAGCTGGGCATCCCGGCCGCCCACGTCCAGGTGGAGGAGGGCGACACCGACACCGCTCCCTACGGCCTCGGCACCTATGCCAGCCGTTCGACGCCGACCTCGGGTGCCGCCTGCGCCGTGGCGGCGCGCAAGCTGAGGGAGAAGGCGAGGAAGATCGCCGCCCACCTCCTCGAGGTGTCGGAGGAGGACCTCGTCTGGGAGCCGGGCAAGTTCTCGGTGAGGGGCGCTCCCCAGAAGTCCAAGACCATTCAGGAGATCGCATTCGCCGCCTACACCAACTACCCGAAGGGCCTGGAGCCGGGCTTCGAGACGAGCTCGTACTACGACCCCCCGAACCTCACCTTCCCCTTTGGAAGCTACATCTGCGTGGTGGACATCGACCGCGGCACCGGCATGGTGACCGTGCGGCGCTTCCTCGCCGTGGACGACTGCGGCAACATCATCAACCCCATGATCGTCGACGGCCAGATCCACGGCGGGCTCACCCAGGGCCTCGCGCCGGCCTTGTTCGAGGAGATGTCCTACGACGAGAACGGCAACAACCAGGCCGGTAGCTTCATGGACTATCTCCTCCCCACCGCCATGGAGACACCACACTGGGAGACCGACAAGACGGTGACGCCTTGCCCGCATCATCCGCTGGGCGCGAAGGGCGTTGGGGAGTCGGCGACGGTGGGCGCTCCCCCCGCCATCGCCAACGCCGTGGTGGACGCCCTCGCGCACCTGGGCGTCCGCAACATCGACATCCCCATCACGCCCGAGAAGGTCTGGAATATCCTGCACGCGAAGGGGGTGGCCGACTGAACCTCTTCAGGATCCACCCCGGGGGTTCCCAGTGGTGGAGGGGATGCCGGAGCATCACCTCGTCGGTCGTTCCTCGGAACCCTCGCCCTGCGGCTACGGCGTCTCCGGCTGCGCGACCCATCGTCGTGCTTTTGACGGGCGACCCGGCTCGGACGCGCCGGGGATGGGCCCCGCTTGAATGGCAGGAGTTCTTTCGCGACCTGTTCGGTTCGTGCGAGGTGTCACCCTCACCGAGGACGTCGCCCTCGAGGCCGCCGCGGTGGGACCATGGCGCTTACAGCTGACGACCACGCCCCGCGGCCGCCCGGGCTTTGGGTCGAGCTGCTCCGCCTGTGTTGACCGCGGGCGGGGCAGGTTCGTTGCTCTCAGCCGTCTGCTGCCGGAATCCGTCTTGCTCGACCCGGACCGCCTCGGGTGGACGGGGTGCCCATGAGCTTCCCGCGAGCGTGCACGCCCGAGTGCGCTCATCCGTCTCCGGTGCGCCGGCGAACTGAGCAGGGCTCTCGAGCTTCGCGACGAAGCCGCCGCCCGCTGCGGGCCTTGTTCCACGACCGGGCCACCTCTTCCCAGCCTGCAGGAATTGATTCGCTCACAATTCGCTCACCCTCCAAACTCCCGGGTTTCTGGCACCGCTCCCAGGCTGGCTCCATTTGGATATGGAGCTGTATTGACCCGCCTCGAGCAGCATCACGTACCGTTCACGGGGGTCGGGGCCTTCGCTAAAGAGGGCGTCGCGAGGGGGCTCGAGCACGAGGCCGGTGAGCGGATAGTAAGCGCTTTGACTTTTCCGGGGCCGCTCTCCGTGGAACCATGGGCTCGCAAGGCCGCAGCAATTGAGTTTTCCGTTTGGCTTGGCCCTTCGTGGCTGGTGTATTCTGCCTGCCCTTCTGCCGCCGTGCCTCGATCCCGATCCTCAGCCACCAGCCCATGGCTCCTGTACAGCGCGAGACCCTGACAAGTTCTCAAGCTGCGAAGATGCTCAACGTGTCGGTGGCGACTCTGAAGAGGTGGGCAAGCGCTGGCCTCATCGCTTCCGAGCGCACGAGCGGCGGCCATCGCCGCTTCAAAGCGTCCGATCTCCGCCTCATGGTGTCGCCCCAAGCCGCCAGCGGGCCCGGCAGCTGGCTCGAGGAGCTCTTCGCTGCGGACACACCGCTCGGGTTCCAGCACGTGCTCTTGAAGCTGAAACTCGAGGCCGGCTCGTGGGCCAAGCTCGGGGATAGCCTGCGCCCGCTCATAGCTGACCTCCATCGCCGCCGCGAGGCAGGCACGCTCACGGTCGTGGAGTGGCTTTCCACCCTGGAGCGCATCGAGCGTGCCCTCCAGCGTTTCCTGGACCATGTCCCGGTCGCCTTCCCGGGACCGAACGTCCTCCTGACGTCCATCCCCGGCGATCGAGTCCTTCTCGCACGCACGGTGCTCGAGCTGTGCGCCCTGGAGATCGACTTCACGCCGCGACTCGCCACCGGGATCGTCCCGAACGACCTTGCGCTCGAGCTGAGACGTCAAGGCGCACACGCTCTCATCGCGACCGGCAGCATGGACTCGGAGCCGCGGGCGTTGGCGCGATACACGCTGGAACTGGCGGCCGTGGCGGCGGCAGCCAGGACGCCCTGGGCCGTCATCGGAACCGCCGCCTGGCCCGAGACCCTACCGGGCGGGGCGCGCCTGACGAGCTTCAGCGAGGCCCAGCAATGGCTCGAGCGAGCCGCGCCCGAGCCGAGACTCGCGACGAAGCGAGCGCGGCCCACGGCGGACTCCCCCGTTTCGCGCCGCGGCCGAGCGACGCCGGACCCAAGCGCGGAAGGCGATCGGGAGCCACTGGCCCTCACGCCCTCGCTCGCGATGGGAGATGCGCTCGTCGACGAGCAGCACCGGCTCCTCTTCCAGCACGGGCGCCGTTTCATCGAGGCCGCCCGCAACGGGTCGACGGGTCCGCGCCTCCGCCAGCTCTTCACCTTCTTGGGCGACTACGCTCAGGTGCACTTCAAGGCCGAGGAGAACCTGATGCGCGCGGCGCACTACCCCGAGCTCGACACTCACCTCGGAGAGCACCGCGACTTCGCCGAGTGGCTCCGGGGCGTCACCCTCCGGCTCGAGGCCGAGGGCGAGGCGCAAGCCTTCCGGAGCGACGTCGCGAACTTCGTCCAAGGCTGGCTCGAGCAGCACGTGAGCTCGAGTGACCGCCACTTCGCGCTCTACCGCAAGAGGCGGGAGAGCGACAAGAGCTGAACCCCTGTCGACCGTCGACCCGGAATTGGCCGGGTCGGCCGCTTCGGTAGCAACAGGCTCGCAGTCCCACGTTCACAAGGGACCCCTTCACAGCAAGGTGACCTCACCATGAACCGTCGCAAGGTGCTGAAGACTCTGGGCGAGAAGATCCGTGCCCTCCGGCTGCGCCGCCACCTCACCCAGCAGCAGCTCGCCGAGGCCCTCGGCCTTTCGGTGGCCTATGTGAGCCTCATCGAGCGCGGGGGTCGAAACCCACCTTTCACGACGGTGGTCGCCATCGCCTTCGCCCTCAAGACCTCGCCGCGCGAGCTCTGCGGCTGAAGGGACCCGCTCCCGTCCCTGACAGCTTTGTTCATTTTTCTTCTCGGCTCGCCTCGTCAGGCAGGGGCGCTTGTTTTTTTGAATTCGGGCTTCGACCTTCTGCTTTATGGGCGCCGAAGGCGCTCCTTCCGCCGTAAACGTTATTTTATGTTCCCCCGCTCTGCGGTGCGCGGCGGAATCGCGCCGGGTCCGAGCCGATCGATTTGCGAGCTTGCATGCTCCGGGAGTGGGTTCGACGGTCCGTCCGACCGCGCCCTTCATCACTCGCCGTCCTTTCTGGCCGGGGAGGCGGCGCGTCAAAATACGCCTCTGCGAGTAGCGGCCGACCCAGGGCAGCCTCTTCACGGTGAAGTAGGATGTACTTTTCCGAGCGCGGGGGGGCGCTATGAGCAAGGCGAGCGCAGCCGCGAGGGGCTCTCTTTTGGACATGTTGTTCGACGAGCCCGGCCCCGCCCGCTGCCTCGTGGCCCACGATGGCAAGGTCCTGCGTGCCAACGGTGAATGGCTGCGTTCGACCGGCCTGAAGCCGGGCGATCTCATCGGTGCGGAGTGGACGACCCTCTTTCCGGAGGCGCGCGAGGCCATGCTCGCCGCGAAGGCGAGAGCGCCTGCCGAGGAACGGACCGTGAAGCTCCGCCTCCGCCAGGCGCCGCACGAGAAGGCCATCGAGGCACCTTCTCCTCGGTCGAGCTCGACGACGGACCCGGCTTTCTCATCACCCTGCCGGAGAAGGTGAGGCAGGTAGATGCGGGGGCAAGAAACGCGGTGATTCCCGCCTCGACAGCGTTCAGGCCCCCGCCCGGCCGCCGGAGCCTCCGCTACCTCACCGGCCCGGCTCTCGTGCTCGCCGCGTTCCTCTTGCGGGCCTGGCTCTCGGAGAAGGTGGGGCGTCTCCCTCCTTTCATCTTCTTCTATCCCGTCGTGATGCTGGTGGCGCTCCTCCAAGGCTTCTATGCGGGCTTGTTTGCAACGCTTCTCGCCTCGCTCCTCGCCGCCTACTTCATCCTTCCCCCGCCCAGCCAGTGGCTCATCGACAAGGTTCCCGACCTCGTGGCGCTCGTCCTCTTCTGCGCCGCGGGCGTCTTTATGAGCGCCGTCGCGAGTCTCTACCGGAGCGCACGCCGCCGCGCCGCTGCCCTCGAAGAGAGTATCGCCCTGGGTGAAACGCGCGATCGTCTTCACCTCGCCCTCGTCGCCGCCAGCGCCGGCGCCTGGGAATGGGACCTGCGCACCAACGAGAACATCTGGTCCGAGGAACTGTGGAAAATCTACGGGCTCGAGCCACATAGCCGCACACCCTCTTTCGAGGTTTGGCGCGAAACCATCGTTCCCGAGGACCGCGCCCGGGTCGAGCAGGCGGTGCAGGAAGCCGCACACCAGGGGCTCGAACTCAACGCCGAGTGGCGGGTGCGCGACCCGGGCGGCGAGGAACGCTGGCTCATGTCGCGCGGCCAGCCGGTCAAGAACGCTCTAGGGGGTGTGACGCGTTACGTGGGAATCGTGCTCGACGTGACGAAGCGCAAGCGCGCGGAGGAGGCGCTGCGCTCGAGCGAGGAGCGGCTGAGGCTCTTCGTGGAGCACGCCCCTGCGGCGGTGGCGATGTTCGACACCGAGATGCGCTATCTCGCGTACAGCCAACGCTTCGTCAGCGATTACCGGCTGCAAGAGAAGGAGTTCCTCGGCCGGAGCCACTACGAGGTCTTCCCGGAGATCCCGGAGCGCTGGAGGGAGATTCACCGGCGATGCTTGGCGGGGGCGGTGGAGTCCTGCGAGGAGGATCCCTTTCCCCGGGCGGACGGCAGCCTCGACTACATCCGGTGGGAATTGCGTCCCTGGCGCAATGCCGCGAACCAGATCGGCGGTCTCATCCTCCTGAGCGAGATCGTGACCGAGCGCAAGCTCATCCTCGAGAAGCTCGCCGACGAACGCGAGCGGCTCGACGTGACCCTGCGCAGCATCGGCGACGCGGTCATGGCCACCGACGAGAAGGCCCGCATCACGGTCCTGAACCCGGTGGCGGAGGGGCTCACCGGCTGGCGCTCGGACGAAGCCATGGGGAGGCCGCTCGCCGAGGTCTTCCGGATCGTCAACGAAGACACGGGTGAGCCTGCCGTCAACCCGGCAGAGCGGGTCCTGCGCGAGGGCACCGTGGTCGGCCTCGCCAACCACACGGCACTCGTCGCACGTGATGGTACGGCGCGGCCCATCGCCGACAGCGGCGCACCCATCCGGGACCGGGACGGCCAGCTGCGCGGCGTCGTGCTCGTCTTTCGAGATCAGACCGAAGAACGCGCGGCCTTGCGCGCGCTCCACGTGAGCGAGGCGCGCTACCGCGCCATCTTCGAGCAGGCGGCCCTGGGGGCGGCCCGGGTCGACACGCACAGCAGTCGTTTCCTCGAGGTCAATGCCCGGCTGTGCAGCATGCTGGGCTACTCGTCCGAGGAGCTCCTCGCCCGCACCTGGCCGGAGATCACGTATCCCGACGACCTGCCCGATAACCGGGCCGGCGTGCGCCAGATGGAGATGAGCGGCGAGCCTTACCGGAGCGAGAAGCGCTACCTGCGCAAGGATGGCTCGGTCCTGTGGGGACGGCTGACCGTGAGCCCCGTCCTGGTGCCGGGGGAGGACCTCGCCAGCCAGGTGGCCATCGTCGAGGACGTCACCGAGCGCAAGCAGTCCGAGCAGGCGCTGGCGGCCGCCGAACGCTGGCACGAGTATCTGCTCAAGGTCACCGACGCGGTGAGAACCCTCGCCGATCCCTTCGCCATCCAGGGAGAGGCCGCGCGGGTGCTGGGGGAGACCCTGCGGGCAAGCCGCGTCCACTATGCCGAGGTGATCGAGGAGGGCCGGGCGGTCATCGTCCACTCCGACTACACGGACGGCCTTCCGAGCGTGGTGGGGAGATATCGCCTGGACGACTACGGGCCAGGCGTCATGAACGAATTCCGGGCCGGGCGCACCCTCGTCGTCCCGAACGTCCTCGCGGACCCACGCCTCAGCCCAGCCGAGCGGGCGGCCACCCTGGCCCTCGACATCGAGGCCTACGTCATGCTTCCGCTCATGAAGGCCGGCCGGGTGGTGGCCGTCCTCGTGGTCCATCAATCCGAGCCGCGCGCATGGACCGGGGCCGACCTCTCGCTCATCGAGGAGACCGCCGAGCGCACCTGGTCCGCGGTGGAGCGCGCGCGCGTCGAGGTGGCGCTCCGCGAGAGCGAAGAACGCTACCGCCTCCTCGCCGACCACGCCCACGACGTGATCTGGACCTTCGAGCTCGAGAGCGCCCGCTTCACCTACGTGAGCCCGTCCGTGAAGTCGCTCCGCGGCCTCACGGTGGAGGAGGCCCTGGCCCAGCCCCTGGAGGCGAGCCTCACCGAGGAGTCGCTCGCGCGCGCGCGGCGCCTCCTCGCCGCCATCGGCACCCCGGCCGAAGAGGATCCCCATACCGGCATCTACGATCAGCTCTGCAAGGACGGCTCGGTGAAGCACGTCGAGATCACGGTCAGCATCGTGCGGGATGCGTCGGGCCGCGCCGTCGAGCTGCTGGGTGTTTCGCGCGACGCCACGGCCCGCGTGCGTGCCGAGCAGGCGGTCGAGGACCGCGAACGCGACCTCAGGACGGTGCTCGAAACGGCCCTGGACGGCTTCTGGCTCCTCGACGAGCACGGCCAGATCCTGGAGGCGAACCAAGCCTACTGCGCGATGACGGGCTACAGCCGCCGCGAGCTCCTCGGCATGCACATCGCCGACCTCGAGGCGGCCGAGACGCAGGAGGAGACCGCCGCCCACGTCCGCAGGATCATCGAGGTCGGGTCGGACCGCTTCGAGTCGCGCCACCTGTGCAAGGACGGGCGCAGCGTCGAGGTCGAGGCCGCGGTGAACTTCGTTCCCCGCACCCGTCAGTTCGTGTGCTTCTTCCGCGACATCACCGGGCGCAAGCACGCCGACCAGGCCATCCGGCGCAACGAGGAACGCTTCCGGGCCCTCATCGAGAAGTCGAGCGACATGATCCTCGTGCTCGACGGCGAGGGACGTTACCAGTTCTGGAGCCGGAGCGCGGCCGAGGTGCTGGGCTGGACCGCGGAGGAGAAGGTGGGGCAGTCCGCCCTCGACCTCGTCCATCCGGACGATCGGCCCCGCATCGCCCAGGTCCTGGAGAAAATCCTGGCCATCCCGGGCGGGGCCTCACGCGATGTCCTGCGCTACCAGCACAAGGACGGCACCTACCGCTCCATCGAGGCGATGGCGCGGAACCTCACCCACGATCCGTCGGTGCAGGGCATCGTCATCAACGGACGCGACGTCACCACCCAGAGGCAACTCGAGGAGCAATTCCAGCAGGCTCAGAAGCTCGAGAGCGTGGGTCGCCTGGCGGGCGGGGTGGCCCACGACTTCAACAACCTCCTCACCGTCATCCTGAGCTGCAGCGCCACGCTGCGCGAGGACCTGAACGAAGGAGCGCCGCCGTGCCTCGAGGATGTCGAGGAGATCCACGCTGCGGGAGAACGCGCCCGGGACCTCACCCGCCAGCTCCTCGCCTTCGCGCGCAAGCAGGTCATCGCGCCGGTCTCCCTCGACTTGAACGAGGTGGTGCGGGGCAGCCAAAAGATGCTCGGCCGCCTGCTCGGGGAGGACATCGATCTCAAGGTGACCTTCCAGCCCGGGTTGTGGGCCACGCGTGCCGACCCCGGCCAGCTCGAGCAGGTCATCCTGAACCTCGCCGTGAACGCTCGCGATGCCATGCCGAAGGGCGGCTCACTCGCCATCGAGACGCGCAACGTCACGACGGCCCCGGCGCAGGGCGACCTCGACAGCGACCATGTGCCGGGGGACTGGGTGCAACTCGTGGTCCGCGACTCGGGGTCAGGGATGACGCCCGAGGTGAGGGCTCATCTCTTCGAACCCTTCTTCACCACCAAGGAGCGAGGCCGGGGGACGGGCCTTGGCCTTGCCACGGTGTACGGCATCGTGAAACAGAGCGGAGGCCGCATTCAAGTCGAGAGCGAACCTGGCCGGGGATCGACCTTCGCCCTGTCCTTCCCGCGTGCGCCGAGGGCGCAGCCGGCCTCCTCCCCGGAGGCGCGACCGCCGGCCGAGGGAGGGACGGAGACCATCCTCGTCGTGGAGGACGACGTGCAGGTGCGGGCCATCATCGCCCGGGGGCTCCGGGGTGCAGGTTACCGGGTGCTCCTCGCCACGAGCGGAGCCGACGCCCTCGATCTCTTCGAGAAGGAGCCGGGGCCGGTCGATCTCGTGCTCACCGACGTGGTCATGCCCGGCCTGGGCGGCCGCGACCTGGTGGAGGAGCTCAGCCACCGCCGGAGTGGCCTCAAGGTGTTGTACGTCTCGGGGTACACGCACGACGTCATCAGCCACCACGGAGTCCTCGACTCCGGGGTCGAGCTCTTGCCCAAGCCCTTCACCACCACTGCACTCCTCGCCCGTGTGCGAGCGGTCCTCGACAAGCCCTGAGTCGAGATCCCGACGTGAAGGTCGTGCCGCTTCGTCCCGAAGAGCCAGGCCCGTCCTGGCCGCGGCCGCTCGCCGCACTCCCGGGCATGCCGCATTGAAGGACCGGGGCCCCGAGGCCCGCTCTCGACTCCCTGGAGCCGAAAGGGATCGAACTTGAGCACTCTCGGGTCCCCGCAAGCGCTTCGCGGACTCGTTTCCGATTTGAAACGGACATTCCACGGGAGGCCGATAGGGTCCCCCGCCAATCACTCAGGGTAACCCCGAAGAACTGCAGGCGCCCTCGTCCGCGCTCGAGCCCGACGGTTGCCTCACCGTCTTTCGAGAAAGGAGGTCTCCGCCCAGATTCGACCTCGCTGCGTGACCCCTTGGCCTTCCGCATAGCTCGACAGCCGTGAACGCATTCGGTTGGGCGTCGCGATCGATGCGATCGGGATGCCCGCGGGAGTCTCTATGTATCGACGCACACTCGGCATGACCGTTCTCGTCCTCGTGACGGCCTGGGCCGCTGCCGCCCGGGCCGACGTGCCGGACGCCGTCTACAGCCCCAATTCCTGGCTCAACCTCGCTCCGGGCAGCGACCCCTCGCAGCTCTCCATCTCCTGGGCGACCCGGAATTCCGATCTGACCTCGTTCAACTACACCCCGGTGGACGACGTGCTTTCGACTGCGCCCGCCGCCATGGCCCTGCCCGTACCCGAGGTTCAAATCGTCAAGCTTGACCCCCGGCATCCCGGGGCCGCGACCAGCGTCAACTTCGACGAGGACCCGAGCACGCGGACCTTCTACGGCGTGACCCTGCAGTCGTTCCTCACGCAGTCGGGCGCGGCTACGCCGGCCGGATGGTTCCAGAACAAGGTGACAATCACCGGCCTCGACAAGTCCTCGACCTATGCCTATCGCGTCGGCTACGGCACGACCTTCAGCGGAGCTTATACCTTCCGCACCCAGGATCCTCACACGTTCAGCTTCATCGCCGCCGGAGACCCCCAGCTCGGGGCGAGCACGGGCGGTGCACACGAACCGCCCGCGCAGGCCGGCAACGTCCTCCCCTACGACACCACCTCCTGGCAGGGCGCCCTCACCACCATGACGAAGATGGTCCCCGACGCTGCCTTCGTCATCTCCCTCGGCGACCAGATCGACAACACCTCGTCCCAGTCCGGGGTGGACCCGCAGTACGACTCCTACTTCAGCCCGCTGCAGCTGCTCGGCATCCCGGTCGCCACCGTCGACGGCAACCACGATTACGGGCTCGGGCAGTACTACGCCTACCACTACAACCTCCCCAACCAGTCCGCCCAGTACGGCGCCACAGAGTACGGGAACGACGGGGACTACTGGTTCCGCTACGGCAACGCGCTCTTCATGGTCCTGAACAGCAACACCCTCAGCGCGGCCACCCACGACGTCTTCCTCCGCCACGCCATCGCCGCCAACCTGGGGGCCACCTGGCGGATCGTGTGCTTCCACCACTCCCTCTATAGCGCCGCCGATCACACCTTCGACAACGACATCCTCTTCCGCCGGAGCGCGTACCCCGCCCTCTTCGACAAGCATCACATCGACGTGGTCCTCTCGGGGCATGACCACTCCTTCACCCGGTCGTTCCAGATGCTGGGGAACGCGCCCGTCTCGCAGAGCAGGATGGAAACCCTGCCGAACGGCGGGGTGAGGGTGACCGATCCGCAGGGCACCCTGTACATGACCCTCGACTCGGGCAGCGGAAGCAAGTACTACGATCTCAACAGCGCCTACGTGAACCCCACCACGGGCGCTGCCCTCTACCCCGCCTTCGTCGCCAACTTCTGGCAAGAGTACGAGCCGAGCTTCTCGCGGGTGACCATCGACGGCAACCGGTTCTCCATCGTGACCTACGCCACGAACAACCTCGCGAAGCCCATCGACGACTACACCCTTGTGAAGCGGGATGGGCCGTTCTAGGGGAGCTCGAGAAACCTAAGCCGCGGGCGCGGCGCGTGCCGTCCTTCAGCGCGCGCCGCACTTCTCCTGTACATACCGGGGAGCGCGACGTGAGACCGGGGCCCATCGCAACCTTCATGTCCCTCATGACCAAGAAAGGCGTGGCGTCCCTGGCCGCGCTCGCCCTCTATCTCCTCGTGATACTCCTAGTCAATTACCATGCTCCGGTCTACCGCCGGTTCAGCTCGCTCCCCACCGCTTACGTCCGGTACGAAAGGGCCGAGGTGCTCTCGGTCGAGGACGAGAGCCTGAGCCGCGACGCCGCGAGCGGACTTGATCTCGGTTACGAGGACGTGCGGCTGCGCCTCCTCAGCGGGGAGCACCGGGGCGAGGTCGTCGCGGTCAAGAACACCCTCAGCTATTCGAACAACGTGAGGGCCCGGGTCGGCTCCGAGGTCATCGCCTGCGTCGATACGGCGGACCGCTCCACCTACGATGTGTGGATCTACGGCTACAGCCGGGGGCCCTTCCTCTATCTGTTCTGTGGCCTCTTCATGGCCGCCCTGTGCGTCATCGGAGGTCGCCGAGGTGTGCGTTCCGTCCTGGGCATCGCCTTCACCCTCACCGGGATCGCGTTCGTGTTCATCCCCCTTCTCTATCGCGGCGTCTCGCCGGCCATTGCGGCGAGCGGCCTCGTGGCGGTCACCCTGTGCGTCTCGCTTGTGCTCCTCGGGGGCGCGACCGCCAAGACGCTGGCAGCCATCCTCGGTACGTTGGCAGGCGTGACCGTCTCCGCGATTGCCCTGGCAGCGGCTCTTCACTTCACGCATCTGTCCGGATTCAGCACCGGCGAGGCCGATGCGCTCGTCCAGATCGGCGGGGCGACCCACATGAAGGTGGGCGAGCTCCTGTTCGCCGGGATCCTCATTTCCTCGCTCGGGGCCATCATCGACGTCGCCATCTCCATCGCTTCCTCGGTGAACGAGGTCCACGCGCGCAACCGCGCTCTCACGACAAGGGAACTGTTTCGCTCCGGCATGAACGTCGGACGAGACATGATGGGGGCCATGGCCAACACCCTCATCATCGCCTTCACCGGCACCTCGCTCAACGTCCTCGTGCTCCTCTATTCCATGAGTGTGACCTACCTTCAGCTCATGAACACCAACCTCATCGGCATCTATGTCGTCCAGGCCATCTCGGGAGCGATCGCCATCGTCTTCACCGTGCCTCTCGTCTCCTTCGTCGCCTCGCGCCTCATCCCCGCCCTGGGTCGGGGCGTCAACGAGGACCTCACCCTCTCGTCGGCCGCCTGAAGACGCGTTCGCGGCCGGCTGGCCGGGAGCTCGAGCTCGCCTGGCAGGGGGCTGCTCGACTGCGTCGAGGGGGGCTCTCACTTCCCGGGGGCGGGAGAGGCGCCATTGAGCTTGTAGAGAACGACGATCTCGGTGAGGGTGTCGAGCCGATCGGCGAGGGGCTGGTAGTTCTGCGGCCAGGCGAGGCCAGCCGGAAGCGTCGGCAGGGGCCGGGGAGCGGGCGCCGAGTCGTACATGAGGTGGAAGCGAAAACCCAGGTTGCCGTTGCCGAAGATCTTCCAGGTGAGGCCGACCTTCCCGTCCACCCGATTGTCATCGAATGGGCTCACCGGCCCCGTCGGTCGAGATTCCCGGGTGAGGTTGCCTAGCCACTCCACGCTGGCATTGTAGGAGACGATGGCGTCAGGGTTGCCCACATAGCCGAGGAACCCTCGCAGGGAGGCGATGTCCACAACATCGGGGTTACCGGTCACGAAGTGCTGATGGGTGTAGTCGATGCCGGCCTCGAACTCGAGTTCGTCCTTGCCGGCCTTGTAGAGCGCGCGGGCGTAACCGGCCTGGATTCCGCCCAGGAACTGCTTGCCGGCCGGGATGTCCCCCCCGGCCGAGACGAAGGCGTACAAGGCATTGAGGTCGAAGAAGCGGTCATAGCGGAGCCGGGTGTTCCAGGCCTCGCTCGTGGTCTGGCTGATCGAGCTCAGCTGGGCGATGCCCGGACTCGCGCTCGGGACGGCCACCGGCAAGGTGCTGCGGGCGATGGCCGCACTGCCATCGAAGCTCAGCATGTTGTCGTCGAAACGGTGAGCGACGGTCGCCGCCGCGCTCAAGTTGAGGTTCTCGGCGTTGCCGGTCGCGGCACCGAACCCCGCGCTGACCGAAGCGGTCCAGGCGGGCACCTTCGCCTCGTCCTCCTTCTTGCCGTAGACGAATTTCGGTTCGTCGGCGGCGGCCGGGAAAGCCTTCAACATGACGAGGCCGACCAGAGCGAGGAGTCTCCGCTTTCCCTTCAGCGCTTTTCTCTTTGCGCCCGGGAAACCCGTCATGTGGGGGGGCGACGGGTTTTCTCCAACAACAAACGCCGCATAACCCCGGCCCGCGAAGGCCAAAGGCAGCGCTCCAGGGCCGATCCATGTCTGAACGGAAGGCGCCATACCCAGAGAGGAGCCTTCTTACGAAGCGGCTCCGGAGGACGCGGCCGCGGCAGAGCCACCTTCGCGGTGAAAGAACGAAGGGGGCCGGCTGCACAAGCGCAGCCACCCCCGATACGGGCCTTCCCCGCTTCTCCGGGACACTCGGAGAGCCTTGTTGTGGAGCACACGCGGCACGGCCGGCCCAACTCGGATTGAGGGTGTCTACCGCTGCACTCGCGCCGCTCCTCGACAATCGGACGAGAGAACCCAACAGACCTGCGAGCCGAACGGCCTGCACCCGGCCGGCTCCGACCGATTTGAGTGTGAGAGCCGTCCTCTAAACCCGCTTGGGATGAAACCAGCCGGGGCAATCAACTTTTCACCCACAGGCACTCGCCTTGGGTCCGTTCCCCTACGCCCTGCGTCCGTCCGGGCGCTCGCACTTGGTTTCGAGGAGGGCCCCTGCGCAGGGCGGGCGGGTGGCGATCCCGGCGTCCAACGTCGCCGAGATCGCCATCCGCAGCAGTCCGGGCAAGGCCCAAGATCCGTCACAGCGAGCGCAGGAAGTTGAGGATGTCCTGCTGGCTGCCGTCATTCAGCGCGTTCAAGTTCGTTGTGACGGCGTTCGCCTCGCTCAAGAGCTCCATGGGCTTCGATGGCCCGGAGGAGCTCCAAGCTGCGTCCATCGTGTAATCACAGCCCGCGCAAGAAGTTGAGGACATCCTGCTGTTCGCTGTCCGAAAGGTTCTCGAAATTGGCGATCACCTGATCCGCCTCACTGCCTCCTCTCCCTCCGAAGCCTCCTTGGTTCCCCTGGGGGCCTTCATTCGCCGCGTTCTGCAGTCCTCCGTCTGCGTGCGCGAGAATGGCCTGGAGAAGGTCGGAGGTGCGCCCGTCGTGGAGGAAGAAGATGCGCTGCCCTAAACCCCAGAGCGGGGCGGTGCGGAACTCGTTGGGTCCGGCGGCTCCCTGGGAGATTCCGTCCCCGAGCCCGCGGCCCATGTTGTGCAGGAGGAGATCCGAAAAGAGGTTCACCTGCTGGTTCGAGAGTGCGGCACTCGGAATCGTCCCCGAACCGCTGGTATTCTTACCGGTCTTCATGGAGGGGGTATGGCAGGCAGCGCAACCTATCGTCCTGAAGGTAGTCCGACCACGGATGGTCGAAGCGGTGTCTGGGGCTGGAGTGGGCGGGGCCAGCATGCGCATGAAGTCCGCGAACGCCTCGATGTCCGAGAGGACCGCCGAATTCGGGCTGGCCGAGAAGTTGAGGTAATCGTCCGGGGTGGGGTTTAGGACGCAGCCTTGAGTCTCGTCGCGCTTCTGCGGGAAGAGCTGATTCGAGATCCCCATCTCCACGTTGTAAGCCTCTCCCGCGAACATGAGCAGGGACTTGTTCTGCGCCTTCCACCCGAAGCGGGTGATGCTGCCGTCGTTCCCGCTGAGGTTGGGGTGCCCGCTAATGCCCAGCGCCGCGTTACTCCTCGCATTGGCGCTCATGTTGGCCAGGATGGTTGAGTCTGGGATGGCCTCGATGAGTCCCGCTCCGAAGGTCGGAGTCGGGATGCGGAAGATGATGTTGGGGTTGCCGCCTTGGCCGGTGAGTGGGTTGCCAGCCGGGGTGAAGCTCGGCTGGGCGATGCTGCAACCGCTTGCATCGCCGCGCCCGGTGATGACATAGAGATCGTGGACGCCGCCGTCAGTCTTGAAGCGCGCCTCGCGCACGGGGCCCTGCGCGGTCACGAACCATGGAACCGAATTCTTGGCGCCGTCCAAGGTCGCTACTGCGACCTGGGGGTTCGTGGGCGGGCTCGATCCACCTATGGCCGGCTGGCTATGGCAGCCGGAGCACTGGTTCAAGTTGAAGCGGGGCCCGAGGCCGACGTTGCTGCTGCCCCTGACCGTCTCGACATTTTGAAATCGGGTCTGCCCATCGTTGAAGAAAGTGCTCTCGTCCGCGGTCAGTCCGGGGAGAGCCCCCCCCGCACTCGGAGTTCCCCCGCGCACACCCGGATCGGCGGCGGCGCGGGCGAACCTCGGAACGATCAGCAGCACTGCTAGTATCACCCACGCCCGAAGCTGCTTTGCGGGCGGACGTGACGTCGCCTTATCGTGAAGCATTGCACCTCCGAACGGCTCGCGCGCGAGGCGCGAGCCGCGGTTTGAAAACGCGAGCCGCCCCGGGGTCGGCAAGCGGCACGGCTTTCGAATACTCCCCAGCATGCCCATATCGACCATCCGCGTGAAGAGGCCCTTCTGGGCGCACTTACAGTGAGAGCCGGAGTTACAGGCCCCGAATGACCTGCTCGGCGGGGCCCCGCACTACCTGCGAAAGGTGCGCGAGGGTGGGACGGAAACCTCCCCTGACCATCTTTGCCCACATTTGACCCGCGACCCACTGTACGTGCTGGTACTGACAGTTGATCCCTGTCTCTGCGCTCCCGCGACGACCGGGGTTCCTTCGAGCATTCGAAGTGGGGACGCGCTCGGGTTCTCGCTCGCCCCGCTCGCGCCCCTGGGCTCGCCTGACGCGGCCCTGAGCGTGCTCGAGGAGCCAAGACTCGCCGAGGAACACGCCGACCTCGCCGGCAGGCCAGGTGGGCGAGCTCCGTTCCCTCAGCCCTCCGCGCCCGCCTCGCCGCCGCAAGGGACGCCTCTTCCGGGCGCTCTGGCCGGCGGCGGTGGTCCTCAAAGACAACAGCTCGCGATTCGCGAGCGGCCACATCCACGGTGGTTTCGATCCCCGTGAGCCGGGTGCCTTCGATTCCGATATTTGGGCGCCCGGACTTCTTTCAGCCACCACGCCGGACAAGTCCTTTTACTGAGTGGCAATCCCGGGTGTCCTGGGAAGATGGCGCTCGCGCCTTTGCCATCGAATGGAAAATCGTGAGTCATTTCGATCATTCGGCCCCTATTCACGAGTGAGGATCGTTCGTTTCGGATTGTGCGGCCGCGCGCCGTAGCCGCATTCTCTTGACGCCCGGCAGCATCTCTCGTACTCCGTTTCCTGCCCCCCAGGCGCAGCGCGCGAGGGGCGGGTGGGAGAAAGGCTCATGTCGGAAACGCGAGCTCTCCGCGAAGTGCATGGGCGGACCCCGCGTCTCGCCGTCATCGACACGCCCATCCCCTTGAGCCGGGCCACGCCGGCCGAGTTCGCCGCCGAGGTGCAAGCGGTCGCCGAGAGCTCCTTCGTGAGCGCGATGCTGCAGGCGTGGGGGGGAGGGCTCCTCGTACTCAACACTCACCGTCAGGTGGTGGCGGCAAACCTGCGAGGCTTCGTCGCAAACCCGGACGCCGCAGCAAGGAGCGTCCTCGGGCTGCGACCGGGAGAGGCGCTCGGCTGCGTTCACGCCAGCGAGGAGCGGGGAGGATGCGGGGCCTCGGAGGCATGCCGCACCTGCGGGGCCCTTCGAAGCGTGCTCGGCTGCCAGGAATCCCGGGCGCCGGTCGAGGGTGAGTGCGTGGTCACGACCGGCGACGGCACGCCCGAAACTTTCGAGCTGCACTTGCGAGCGAGCCCGGCCTCAGTGGACGGTCGGCTCTTCACGGTTCTCGTCCTGCGGGACGTGAGCGCCGAGAAACGGCGCGCCATCCTCGAGAGGGTCTTCTTTCACGACCTGCTCAACACCGTCGCCGGCCTCTCCAACTCTTCACACCTTCTGCTGCGCGCCCCGGCCGAGCGCCTCAGGTCCATCGCCGAGCGCGTGACCCGCCAGGTCCGGCAGCTCGAGGAAGAGGTCTTGAGCCAGCGCACGGTGCTCGAGGCCGAGCGCGGCACGCTCGAACTCGCTCCTCGCCCGGTCTCTGCACGCGAGGTGCTCTCGGACCTCGTCACCTTCTACGCCGACCATCCGCTCGGCCATCTGCACAGGCTCGAGTGCCCGGAGGCGCCGGACCTGGAGATCCGGACCGACCCCTCCCTCCTCATGCGCGTCCTCAAGAACATGGTGACGAACGCGCTCGAGGCGACCTCGGAGGGCCAGGCGGTGCAGGTGAGCTGCCGCGCGGAAGAACCGGGCTCTCGTTTCGCTTGCGCCTTTCGTGTGAGGAACCCGGGGGTCATGCCACGCGAGGTGGCCCTGCACGTCTTCGAGCGTTCCTTCAGCACCAAGGCGGCCCTGGGGCGCGGGCTCGGCACCTACAGCATGAAGCTCCTCGGCGAGCGCTACCTCGGGGGCGAGGTCCGCTTCCTCTCCGAGGAAGGCGAAGGCACCCTCTTTACCGTCCTTTTGCCTCATCTTTTGGCGCGCGAGGAAAAGAGGATCTCCCCACGCCAGCCGTTCAGCTGACCGAACCCATCGAACCGGCTCGTGCCCGGGACCTCACCCGCAGCTCCTCGCGGGGATTCCCTGGGGTTATGGGATCTTTCGGTTCATGGACTTTCTTGGGATGGCAAGCCTCGTCGGCGTCATCGTGAGCCACGCGATCGGGCTCTTCGACTTCATCGAGGAGGCGTGTGAGCGGGGGCGACCGCTCGAGGACGCTCACGAGGCCGGCCTCGTGCGACTGCGCCCGGTGCTCGTCACCGTCAGCGCCACCGTGCTCGGGCTCGTCCCGCTCGCGGTGCACGGCGGACCGCTGTGGGATCCGCTCTGCCACGCGGAGATGGGGGGACTCACCATCGCGACTCGGGTGACCCTCGTCCTCGTCCCGCTCCTCTACACGGTCTTCCCGCGAGACCTGCATGTCGTGTCCTGGGAGCACGAGGCGGGAGCGCAAGGCCGGTCGCAGCCGTCCGCCACGGGGGCAGGCGCGGGCCTCATGCGTGAACCAGAAGAGCGGTGGCCGAGGGCTGCGAGCGTCCTCGGCCGGCCTGAAGTCCCTTTCCCAGTGTGCCGTCCGCGTCCAGCTGGAGACATCTTTTCCCCGTCGCCCTCTCTTTCCGAAGGCGTCTTCGGATGTTACGGCACCGATCTGCGGGGCTGTTCCATCGAGCTAACCTTTCTGCTCGCCGGGGTGAATACCGGTGTTGCGATGTGCACTCGCGAGCCCGTAGGGCAGCGGATGTCACTTACCTCCTGCGATCCCGTCATATGGGTATGGCCCTGCTCATCCACTTTCTCGAAAGCGAAAAGCCGCTCTGCGAGGCGCCGCGACAACTCCTCGGCTCGCTCGCAGTGAGCGAGGTGACCTGCCTCGAGTGCCTCGTGCGCCTCGTCAAAAACCCCGGACTTCACGAGAAGGTAGGAGCAGACCTCGCCCGCTCGGGACGGCGGGACCTCGCCTGAGAACGTCCGCCTTTTCGGGGAACTCGGACGGCCGGGGCGGCAGAACACACAATCGTAAATCACCTGGTCGAGCAGACGTCACTCACGAGCATCCACCGGCACCCGAGAGGCAGGCCCGCCGGCGCATGCGGACCGCTCCTCGGCATTCCCCGCTCGTGCGCCGGCACCTCCCGCAGCGCGCGAGCGCCAAGACGAAGCGCGAACGAATCAGATCCCGAGCCTCTCCTTGAGACTGCGGACCCGATCGCGTGCCACCGTGAGTTCCGTGTGGCGCTCGTCCTTGAGGCGAGCGACGAGCCGCCCGGTGAAGAAGGGCGTCAGCTCATCGAGCCAGTCCACATTGAGGAGTACCCCGCGGTGGATGCGTACGAAGCTCGATTGGCTGAGTTGCCGCTCGAGGTCGGCAATGGTCGCATCGATGCAGTAGGTCTTCCCCTCGGCGGCCGCGTAGGTCAACTTGTCCTCCGAGAAGAAGTGGGTGACGCGCGCGAGTTCCAAGAACCGCGTGCGCTCGCCCACCCGGATGGGGATACGGTCGAGCCTCTCCGGCGGGGTTCCCTGGAGTGCACGGGATAGCTCCTGCACGAGGGCCCGAAAATCCGGTCTGTCCATCCATTCCGGTCGCGTCCCGCCCTGAAAATGCTCCAGCTTGTTGAGTGCCCGTTCCAGCTGTTCCGGCTCGATCGGCTTGAGGAGGTAGTCGATGGAGTTCACCTCGAAGGCCTTCAAGGCGTACTGGTCGTAAGCGGTCGTGAAGACGACGAGCGGCTGGCGCGGCAGGCGGGAGAGCAGCTCGAAGCCGTCGATCTCGGGCATCTGGATGTCGAGGAAGAGCACCTCCGGCTGAGCGTTGGCGATGGCCTCGACGGCCAGGGCGGGGTTCGTGGTGCTCCCCACGATCTCGACCCGCCGGGTCGACTCGAGAAGCCTCGTCAGCCGCTTCAGGGCCGGACCCTCGTCGTCGACCAAGAAGGCCTTCAGCATGGTGCTCACGCCGGACGCGTCCTCCTGAGCGGAAGGCGGAGGAGCACCGAGGTGTAGTCCCCCGACCTCGAGACGTAAAGTCCCGCCTTCGGGCCAAACAATGCGGCGGTGCGGCGCTGCAGGTTGTCGAGACCGTGTCCAGGTCGGATCTCGGCCACCGAGAAGCCGGGACCATCGTCCGAAACCTCGAGGACCAGGCACTCGCCACGGGGATAGGCCGAGAGGCGGATCTGGGCGCCGGAGAGCCGCGTCGCCACCGCATGCTTGATGGAGTTCTCGACCAGCGTCTGGAGCGCGAGCGCGGGGACCTCGGCGGAACGATGCTCGGCCGGAACATCGATGTCGTATCGAAGGCGCTCCCCGTAGCGCGCCCGTTCGATCTCCAGGTAGTCGCAGACGATCTGGAGCTCGCGTTCCAGCGAACTCAGCCGATGGTGGTTCGAGTCGAGGGAGAAGCGGAGGAGCGTGGCGAGCTTGCCGACCAGGGACTCGGCTTGCTCCGGGTTCTCGGGTATGAGGGAACTGATCGTGTTGAGAGTGTTGAACAAGAAGTGCGGGCGCACGTGGGATTCCAGCGACGCCAACTGGGCCTCCACCGCGAGCTTTCGGGCTCGCTCCTCCTCGAGCTGCCTGTTTCGAAGCTCGAGCGTGGTGCTCTCGAGGTCCGAGCGCAACACGCGGTACCCGAGGACGCCGATGCCCACCACCAAGGCCACGATGGCCGCAAACTGCGCGCGCGCCCAGAAGGAACTCCAGAAGTCACCGGCCTCGAGCCCCAGGGCGAACAAGCCCACGGTGATGACGAGGGTCCCCAGCGCGGCGCAGGCCAGGATGCTGCCGATGATGAGGAACCAGTTGAGCGGCACCGGCCGGCGGTACATGCGCTTCCCACAAAAGCTGAACACCACCGTGATGGGCGTACCGACGGCAAATGACGTCGCGATGGAATGAATGAGCTGTTTCAAGACGTAGGGGCGATCCGAGTGATACAGGCCGACCGTGAGTAGAAAGACCACGAGCCCCACCGCCAGGTTCAGGGTCACGATTCGCTTGAGCAGCTTCACGATGGAGACCTGCTTCCTCTCGGTCCTGCCCTCGGGGCGGTGCTCCGTCTTTCGTGTGTGCGCCTCACAGGCCCACTCCCGGAACACTGCGACGTATGAAGAACAAGGTCCATAGGCCCTTCAGAAGTACCGGGCTACTTTCACGAGCACGCTCGCCACCACCGGAAGGCTCCCGAAATCCGAGCGCTTCGAGCCCAGATTCGCTTCCATCTGAACCTCGGCGGTCCATCGGTTCGAAAGGTAGTAGTCGGCTTGCGCCTGAACGAGGCTCGATCCGTCGTAGAGATCGGTGTCCACAAACCCCAGGATCTCAAGGTCGGGAATGAAGGCGTCGGTCGCATCGACGCGCAAGAACGCCGCGTGTCGCGCGACCGGCTCCTGCTCGTAGAGCGCGTAGCCGCGGATGTACCAGAGTTCCTCGGGGACGGGTGAAGAGGCGGGTTGCCCCTCGCCCGCGGCGAACCAGCGATCCCAGTCCTGGCGCGAGAAGCCGGCCTGATGAAAATGGTATTCGAGGTTGAAGGTGATCCGGCTCGCGGTGGTATAGGAAGCGCCGAGCGAGAGATCGTTCTGGAAGCTGACGTGGGGGTCGTCGGGAAGGAAGCTCGGCGTGCTGGGGGGCAAGGTTCCCGTTTGGCGGCCGTAGCGGAGGGCTTCGTCGATGAGGCTCGAGCGCTCCCCGCCTGACCACTCGGCATAGGCGACCACCGCCTGGCCCAGGCTGCGGGTCAGGTTCGCGCCGAACTTGTTCTCGTCTCCTTCCCGATAGAAGAGCAACTCCGGGCTGAAATCGCCTCCGAGATCGACGCTCCCCTTGGCAAGCAGCCGCAGGTGGTCGTTGGTGCGGTCAAAGGACGGGTCGAAGCTCGGCAGGGACGCATCGCTGGGGATGGCCCCGGGACTCGCGAGCGCTGGCGCGACCGCGGCCGTGAGGGAGAAACCCTGGCCGAGGTACTGCGCCTCGACCATGACCGTGCCCAGCCGGTCTTCCCGCAGCACCGACGGGTCGGCCGAAAGGGGTTCCACCACGGCCCGTGTCTTGAAGAAATCAGTGGGATTGAACCCGAGGGCAGCTCCGCTCTTGAGGTTCATCCTGCCGGCGTCGATGTACAGCCCATCGAGCACCTCGGCGCTCACGAACGCCTCGCGAAATTCGTTGATGACGTTCTCGTGGCTGGGAAAAGAGAGCCCGCTTGCGACGCGAAGGTTCAAGCGATCGCTCACGCTGAGCGTCAGCCGGTCGGTGAGCTTCCACACCTTGCGGGCATCGAGGAGCAGGCGTTCCTCAAGCTCGGGTGCTCCCACCCCTGGGAAGGGAACGAGGAGGCCGCTGCGCTCGAACGAAGGAATGAACACGTCCTCGAGGTAGATGCGCTGGTTGGCGGCGCTGGCGGGGGAGGCCTCCGACTCGAGCGGGGCCGGCTGCTGTGCGAGGCCGGGGATCCGCTCCAGGTCCTCGTCCTCCTTTCGCTCCGGGCTCGGGGGCGCGGCCTCGGGGGGCTGCGGAGCGGCGACCCCCGCCTCCGTTTCCCGCTGTGAGCCGGGCTCGGGCCGAGCGCCGCCCTGCTCCAGGGCGGCGGCTGGAGCCGTGACGCACATCATCCCGGCGAGGGCGATGGAGGTGAGCAGGGGGTCCGTCATTCCGGTTTGAGGCGTGCCAGGTAATCGCGCTGGAACCAGTCTTGCGGGATGTCCTGGTAGCGGTAGTCCGAGTAATCGATGGTCGTGGCCAGGCTGGAATTGACGGCGTCGATGAGGATGACCTCCATGGGCCGGGGCGAGCCCAGCTGTTCCTCGTACTTGTGGTAGTAGGCGATCTTGAGCAGCCGCCCACTGTCCGAGTAGAACTTTCCCTTGATCGGATGCGAGGTGCTCTTCTCGACCCAGTACTCGACGCGGTTGTAGATGGCGTCCGGTGTGGCGGCCGTCAGGTCGAGGTGCCAGCACTCGCGAGCTTTCCGATCGGCGTCCTGCAGGTTCTCCTCTCCGCTCATCCTGGTCGTGTAGTCCCTGGCCAGGTTCACGGAAAGAACATCGCCCTCGGCCGCCTGTCCGATGAGGCGTTGCTGCGGCGAGATGCGGATGCTCGCCTTGGAAGCGGGATCGTAGAACCACAGGGCCGATCCCTTGAGCAGCACCATCTTGCCCGCGTCGCGAGGCGGCTCGACGTAACGTACGAGGTTGTTGTACTGACGAGTCTGCTCGTCGAGCCGCGCGTACACCGCGAGGGCGGTGCGCTCGCGGGGTTTCCCGTTCAGGTATTCGACGAGCGCCAGGGTGACGCGAAAGGGGTTCTGCGGGTTGCGCACGCGATCGGCGGCGGCCAGCACCTCCTCCGCTGATGGGGCGCCCGACGCGAGTGCAAGCTTTGCAGGCGCGAGGGAAAGCGACGCTGCGACGAGGAGGGAGCCTAGGCGGAGGCCTCGATACTCATGGTCCATGGCGGTTCCCCTCAGACGTGGCGCAGGGCGTCGACGACGGTCATGCGGGCCGCTCGGTTGGCGGGGAGCAGGGCGGCCAGGGCGGAGACGACGAGCAGGCCCACCCAGGTCAGGGCGATGAGGGCGTAGGCACCCGTCAGGTAGAGCCGGAGAGGAACAGCGGATGCCTGGCCCGGCGGAGTCCAGCTGAGACTCGAGTGATTGATGCCGTACGCCGCGAGGTAGGCGAGCGTCAACCCGAGCGTGGCGCCGATCGTCCCGAGCAGGCTGCCCTCCGTCAAGAACTGCTGACGTACGCCCTGGCGGCGCACACCCATGGCGCGCGCGGTCCCGATCTCGCCGGTCCGCTCCACCACGCTCATCCCCATGGCGTTCGTCACGGTGAAGAGGACCACGATGCCGATGATGACCGAGATGAAGGAGAAGATGGATTCGAATAGCCCGATGATCTGGTTGTACTGCGGGTTCAGCTCGGTGAAGTCGCGCACCTCCAGATCGAGGCCGTGCTCCCTGAACAGCGCCACAAGCCTGCGGCGTGCGGTTTTCAGGTCCTCGGTCCGGTGCAACTGGAGCACGATGCCGCTCACCTTGTGCTCGCCGCGTCCGTAGACCAGGTTCTGCGCCAGGCCGAGATTCATGCCGACATAGTTGTCGTCGAACTCTTTCAGAGGCTGCCGCTCGACGCGCGCGATCTGCAGCGTCACCACGTTGGGCGCCCCGCCTGCCGTCGCCGCCAGCAGATCGACGGTGGGTTCAAAGTCCTCCGCGGCCGCCGCCGGCGCCGCCTGGTCGCGTTGGGCCAGTTCACCGATGTCCACGGACGGTGCGGGCGCGGCGGCCGTCTCGGCCACCTCGGTGCGCGGCAACGGGGGGCAGTTCTCGAGCCGCATCCGCTGGCACAGGCCCAGGATGCGCACCAGGCCCACTCCGGTGATCCCCCGGGAGAGGTCGTCGTCCTTCAGACCCGAAGGTCGGAGACCCTGGGAGCCGGTACTGTATTCGTTCCACTCGTTCATCCGTTCGCGCTCGGAGGGCACGAATCCGAAGCCGAAGAAGGTCTTGGACGTGTTGTTGTCGAAGTTGCCCACGATTCCGGCCAGGGATTGGACGGGCGTCACCACGGCCGTGAGCGTCTTCAGGACCGCGTCCTCCTTGATGAGGGCGAGGACGGCCTCGTAGTGGTCGATGCCCCAGCTGGCGGGCGCGGCAGTACCAAACGTGAAGTAGCCGTTGCGGAACACTTGGAGATGGCCGGTCCGCTGCACGGCGCCCGTCTGCACCCCGTACTCGATGTAGGTGACGTAGGCACCGAAGATGAGCACGGCCGCCGCCCCGATGGCGATGGTCGACAAGGTCGTCACCGAGCGGCGGGTGTTGCGGAAGATGTTGCGGAAAGCGATCTTCAGGATCAGCATGGCCGTCCTCCCGACCGATGGTCCACCAAGAGTCCGTCTCGGATGCTGAAGGTCTCGTCCGCCTGCGACATGAGGTGCGGGTCGTGGGTCGAGAAGACGAAGGTGGTCCGGCACTCCTCCTGCATCCGGCGCATCAGCTCCACGATGGAGGCGCCGGTGTGCGAGTCGAGGTTGGCGGTGGGCTCGTCGGCCAGGACGAAGTCCGGACCCTTCACCAGGGCGCGGGCGATGGCGACCCTCTGCTTCTGGCCGCCGCTCAGCTGATTGGGGCGCTGCCGTCGCTGGTCCTTGAGCCCGACCGCCTCCAGCATTTGGGTCGTCCGCTCGCGCCTCTCTTGGGCCGGCACCCCGAGGAGCAGGAGCGGGTACTCGACGTTTTCCCAGGCGGACAGCACCGGGATGAGGCTGAAGTTCTGGAAGATGAACCCCACCTTCTCTGCACGAAAATCGGAGACCGCATTGTCGCTCAGGGTCCCCACGTCCCGGTCTCCCACCACGACCTGGCCCGAGGACGGTCTGTCGATACAGCCGATGAGGTTGAGAAGCGTGGTCTTGCCGCTGCCAGACGGCCCCACGATCATGGAGAAGCGCTGCCGCGGGACCTCGAGACTGATCCCTTTGATGGCGGGCACCTCCAGATCGCCGGCCCGATAGGTCTTGGCCACCCCGGAAAGGCGGACCACCGCGTCGTCGCGTGCTTGGGTCATGGCTCTCTCTCCCGATAGCATTATGTCACTCACAGGCTAGTAGTTGAGCGAGAAAGGGATGGCCACGCCGGCCTGGCCATCGAAGTCGAAGGCGGCTTGCGCGAACCTCGGAGGGCCCGGCGCTGCCCTGGGCGTCGTCGGAGAAGCCGTACCCCTCGCTCGGCACGCCGGGCGCGTTCCTGTCCAGCTTTCCGTTGCCGTTCTCGTCGTGAAAGGCGGACACCGCGTGCTTCCCGGCCGGGAGATCGTGGAAGATGACGGTGATTTCCCCCTGAGCGGCCTTGGCCATCTGTCTCGCCTTGGCGAGTTGGCGCTTCCCGAAAGCGGCAACCCGGTCGTAGACCGCGATGAGCACGGAACCCTTGGGACTGCGCACCTCCTTCACCGCGACGGTCAGGTCGGCCGCGCGCGCGGCCTGTGGGATGAACGACATGAGAGCGGGCGCCACGGCGAGTGTTCGAATCCTCTTCATCCTGAGTTCTCCTCTTCCCGCGATCGGTCGTGCGGCCGCGGTGGGTGATCCGACGCACAGGGTAAGCAATTGAAGGAATGCCGCTACAGGTAGCGGCTGAAAGGCGAAGAAGACGCTCCCAACGGTCGAAAAGCCGGGATGAGTGGAGCGAGGGGGCGGAGGCAAAGCTCGGCCGAGCCCCGGCGCGACCCTTTCCACCGAGGCGCCCACCCCGGGCGGAAGGCTCGTGTCACATCACTTCGCGCCGCGATGGCAGTGGGGGCCTAGGCAGCGGGAATGGGGACCTTGGAGTCTCGACCCGCGCGAACGGCTCGCGAGGCCAGCGAGGCTGCAGGAGCTCAAAGCCGGGGAACTCGCGAGCAGGCTGCTTGGATCCCTCTTCCGCCGTGCAGCGCGGTTCCCCCGTCATTCACAATCCTTCTGCACGATGATCACGGGCGAGTAGGTCTTTCCGTCCATCGTGTACTCGTACTCGAAGCCGATGCCCTGCTCTAGCCACGTCCGCGTCGGCTCGTTGCGGCAGAGGTGGATCCGGGCCTGGTTGAACAGCTCGTGGAGCACCCGTTCGCGATCGGCCTCGCTCGAGGAAGGTCGCGTGATGGTAGCGCGGAGGATGACGTGCTTCCCCACGGAGCCTACGCTGTCACCGCGGGTGATCCCGTCGATCATCCAGGGCGGGGAGAACTTCTTGCGCAGCGCCGAGGCGATCGCCTCGGCCGTGATGCCGGGCGGGGCTGCCGTGAGCGCGCTGCCGAGTTGCCAGACCCCCAAGAGGAGGAGCGCAGGCCAAAGCCACCGCAGTCGACCGACCAGGGCGGTTCGGGCGGCGGCCCGCCTGCTTCGCAGGCCAAGCCAGGTCCCCGCGGTGCCGGCCACGAGCAGGATCGAAGCCTCGACGGTGTTGGGAATGTTCATGCTGGCTGGACCTTTCCGGGGATGAGTCCCGGGGTTCTCTGCGGTGGAGTGCTGCCCGAGCATAACCTCCCTCGATCGTTCTCCGGAGTTCTTGCGGCTACGGCGTCTCCGGCCTTGTGGCCGAGGTCGCCTCGCTTCGACGGGCGACGGGGCGCGGACGCAGTTGAACGCGCGGGGATGGGGGGCCCAAACCCCGCTCGCCGGTTCACATTGCTTCCCGATGTCGCCCGTCCCAGAAGCGGTTTCGCACTCGCGAAGGCCAGGCCGGGGCTCCCAGCGTCGAGCACGTCTGCCTTGACGAAGCGCGTGGAAGAGTCGCTGTGCAGGTCCCTCTAAGCCTCGCCGGGGCCGCGCTTCAGCGCCTGCGCCCGCTGGGGAGCGGCTTCTCCGCGTAGCTCAAGGTCGCTCGGTTCACGCGCCTTCCGGGAGTGCGCCGGGCTTTTCGGCTCGGACAGCCCGACAAGCGGCAGAGGTCTCCACGAAGGTCCCGGCGAGCCCCTCGACCGCGCCCTCCCCGGAGAAGAAGACGCCCTTCGAGAACATCACCTCGCGCATGGAGCCGTCGGGCCACTGCACGCGTGCCGCGTAGTGCTGCGTGCCGCGCGACGCGAGCAGCGCCTCGTCGGCGGCACGGTAGATGCGCGCGAGCCCGGGCGGCGAGATCTCCTCTACCGAGCGACCCACGATCTGGTCCCGCCGGCGGTCCAGGAACTCTTCGAAGGCCTTGTTGCACCCGCGGTACACGCAGGCGGAGTCCTTGTAGAAGATGGGAACCGGTAGCGCATCCAGGATGGCCTGCAGGCCGACGCCGGCGAAGGGTCTGGCCGCGGCGCGAGCGGGATCCTCCGTGGAACGCTCCGCCTCAGCACGGTAGCGCTCCACGAAGCGCTCCACGCGACCGAGTTCGGCCGCCAGTTGGGCGAGGAGCGCCGCGTCGACCGCGCCTCTTCCCGCCGACTCCTCGGCGCGCTCGGCCAAATCGCCCACCGCCGTGAAACCGATGTTGCGCGCGCTGCCCTTGATGGTGTGCGCAAGGGCTTGGAAGGCGGCAAGGTCCGGCACGGCGAGCGCCCGCTCGAGTTCGCGGAGCTTGTCCCCCGCCCCGGTGACGAAGACCTTCAGCACCTGCTCGCAGAACCCGCCCGGGCTCGACGCGAACATTTGCTCCATCTCGCCGAAACGCACGCGGTCGACCGCCAGGTCGTCCACGCGCGCGGAGGCCGCAGCGCCAGCGGAGCTGGCCTCGGCGCCGGAAGCGGACCCTATCGTGCCCCCGCCTGTGCAGCGCGACAGCGCCTCGCGGAGCGCCCGCCGCGTCATCGGCTTCGTGAGGTAATCGTCCATGCCCGCCGCGAGGCAGCGCTCGCGATCTCCCTGGAGAGCGTTGGCGGTCATGGCTACGATGGGCACGTGGCCGCTGCGCGTGCGCTCGAGCTCGCGGATGCGCCGAGTCGCGAGGTAGCCGTCCATGCCCGGCATCTGGCAGTCCATGAGGACGGCTTGGAAGGTCTCGCGCTCCAGCGCCTGCAGCGCCTGGTAGCCGTCGACAACCACCTCGGCGGATGCGCCGAGTTCCTCGAGCATCCTGACCGCAATGCGCTGGTTTACAGGGTTGTCCTCGGCGAGGAGCACCCGTACTTCGCGGGGCAGCGGAGACACATCCTCGGCCATCGGTCGGTGGTCGCCGAGGGCGTGGCGGGTGACGAGCGATCTCGCGCGGCCCGTCCGACGGCGCTCGATGGAGAGGGCGACCGCCCCGACGAGCACCCCAGCGCTCACCGGCTTCACGAGGTAGGCATCGAACCCGGCCGTCTCGGCGAGTTCCGCCTCGCCCTGCTGTCCCGAAGCGCTCATGAGCAGGAGAGCCACACCAGCGAGCGCGGGGTCGGCGCGGATCCCCCTCCCTATCGCTTCTCCCCCCGCGCCCCGCAGGTGATAGTCGAGGAGAATGGCGTCGAAGGGGCACTCGTGCGCATCCGCACGTGCTTGGCCAAGCCGCTCCGCCACCTCGGCGCCTGATGCGGCGAGCTCCACCCGGGCGCCGGCCCAGGAGATCTGACGTTCGAAGAGCTCCCGGGTGACTGGGTTCTCGTCCGCCACGAGCACGCGCGCATCGCTGAGCTTCGCCGGTAGCGACGGTGCGATCGCCTCCTCTCCTTCTTTCGGGAGCGACAGGAGCACCGCAAACGTTGAGCCCTTTCCGGGCGCGCTCTCGAGCTCGATGCTACCGCCCATGCGCTCGACGATGCGCCGCGTGAGGACGAGGCCGAGCCCCGAGCCGCCGAAGCGGCGGGAAGTGGAGGCGTCCGCCTGTGAGAAGGGCTGAAAGATTCGTTTCTGCACCTCGAGGGGGATGCCGATGCCCGTGTCGGCGACCGCCAGGCGGACACGGGCGTTTCCGGCGGCGCCCTCGGCGAGCTGCACGGTGACGAGGACGTGACCGGCGGAGGTGAACTTCACGGCGTTCGCGACCAGGTTACCGAGGACCTGGCGCAGCCGGGCGGGATCGCCGAGGAGCCGCGATGGCACCGGCGGCGCGTCCACGATGAGCTCGACGGGCGTGCCGGCCACCTTCGGGCGGTGCAGCTCGACCACATCGAACACGAGCGAGGTGAGGTCGAAGGGGATGTGCTCGAGCTCGAGCTTGCCGGCCTCGGCGCGGGTGAGGTCGAGGATGTCGTTGAGGATCGTGAGCAGGGAGTCGCCGCTACGTGCGATGGTGCCCACATAGTCGCGCTGCTCGGGGTTGAGCGGCGTTCCCTGCAGGAGCTCGGTCATACCGAGCACCCCGTTCATCGGGGTGCGGATCTCGTGGCTCATGTTGGCGAGGAACTCGCTCTTGGCGCGGTCGGCCGCTTCGGCGTCGTGGCGCGCCCGCTGGAGCGCTGCCTCCGCGCACTTCCGTTCGCTCACGTCCTGCGTGGTTGCGAGCAGGTGCCGGGGTCGCCCGCGCTCATCGCGCGAAACTTCGCCCTGCAGGCTCACAAACCGCTCCCGCGCTCCGGAGAGGCGGTGCTCCACTGCCAACGAGGAGCCGCGCGCGATGGCGTCGCGGACAGCCGTGATCACTGCGCCCCGGTCCTTTGGGTGGACGGCCTTGAGGAAGACACGGCCGACTTCGGACAGCGCGCCCGAGCCTTCTTCGGAGGACTGTCCTGTGCCGGGAAAGGCATAGATACAAGCGGCCTCGCGGGACCACTCGATCCACCCTGTGGCAAGGTCCCACTCGAAGCTGCCCGTCTTTGCGATGCGCTGCGCCTCGTCGAGGCGCTGCTTGTGGGCGGCGAGAAGCTCCCTCGCCCGGGCTGCCATCCTGAGGCGACGGAAACGGTGCCCGACGGCAGCGGCAAGCGCGAGGCCCGCCGCGCACACGCTGGCGAACGCCCACACCGACTCGCGCTCCAGAGCGGCCACGCCGAGGGCGCCCATCTCGAGTGGAAGGTCCATGAGCAGGCGCACGCCACACCAGGCGACGGCAATCCAGACGAGCACCATGGCGAGGTGCTTCGGGCCGAGCAGCCGGGGGCGCTCGAATCCGGCGTCTCTGTCCCTCGATGCGCCGACCGGCCCCGCGCTCACGTCAGGGACCTCTGCCCTGCGGGGCGCGCGGCGTCAAAAGAGTCGGAGAACGGGAGCGGCCGGGTCGCATCGGAGGACGCCAGCGCATCCCGGACTTCTGGATTCCCCACGACGACGAGGCGGAGCCCGAGAGCGCTCGCCTGGGAAGCTGCCGTCCCCAATCGCTCGGCGATCTCGTCGGTCATGGGGACGCCGTTGAGGTCGACGACGGCCTCGGCGAAACTCGCGCCCGCGACATCCTTCAGTGCCGCTGCCAAGGCCGAGGAGAGTTCGTTCAGCCTGTCGCGGTCCCCGGCCTGCCCGGTGGGAAGCGAAACCTTGATGTGACTCGCGTCACGGTGGACCACGCACTCCTTCCGTTCGAGGTTTCGCGCGATGAAGGCATCCACCTCGCCACGGATAAATGGCTTGTGCAACACGGTCCCGAAGCCCCGCTCTCGCAGTTCAAGAGTGAGGTCTCTCGGCGAGCGCCGCACGAGCGCGGCGATGGCTGCCGTTGGCTGGAGTTCTCGCATCTGCTGGGCGAAGAGCGCGCTGTCGGTGTCTGGCATTTCGGTGTCGATAAGAATGGCCCGGTACATCTTCTCGCGCGCACTCGAGAGGGCCGGCCCGGGTTGGTTGAAGCTGTCCAATGTGATCCGGGCCGGCACCAGAACTCGCAAGCGTCTCGAGACATTCTCCATGTCGTCGACGATCAGAAGGTCGACGAGCGGCCGGCACCCCGCCCTGGTCCGTGGACCCGTGCTCTGCTGAACGATGTCCGCCCGGCCGCTTCTTTGGAGCACCGAGGCCACTTTGCGGCGCAGTTCTTCGAACGGGAAGGGCTTCACGATGTAATCCAGAATGCCTGACTTCATGACGCTCGCCACGACGGGTCGGCGGGACTCCGCGGTCAGCATAATGACCGGTGTCCGGTCGCCGCGATCCCGCATGGCCGCGAGCATGGAGGGCCCGTCGACGACGGGCATCATCACGTCGAGCACGATGAGGTCGAACCGGCACTCTTCGAGTGCCGCCAGGCCCTCCGCCCCGTTGGTCGCCTGCGCGACCTCAAAGCCCATGGATTCGATGAACTTCGACACGCTGATTCGGGATACGTCGTCGTCGTCGATCGTCAGGACGGAAGGCATGGGCGAGGACCTCACGAGTGCGCTGCGGGCGCGGGGCATGTCACCTGCGGCCCTCGGACATTGGAATAAAGAAGCGTCGTCAAGGATGATGTTCCGTCCACGCTCATCTAGACCGGATCCGCGGGGGATCTGCCTGTAGATGAAGCAAACTCCGAGCCGCCATCAGGCCATCTCGAATGGCCTTCCCACAGCTGCACCTGTAAGGACACGAGCGAGGTTCATCCAGATCTCAGAGACAGCGTCTAGATTCGGGAAACTGTATGGCGTGCACCCTCAGGGGATCCCGGTGAAGGAGCGAGCCGGCAGGGCCCACTACTTTGAGGCTAACGCGACGACCGCGCTCGCTGGTCGAGGTTCGGCGGCTCAGCCGCTCGGTCGATCATGCGTCCGAGGGCGTCCTCCTGGAACGCTTGCCTTCACCCGGGTGAGGCCGCCTGCGAAGCACGGCACCCTTCCTTCTCGCCTCGAGGGCGAGGCCGGCCTGGCAATCCGCCCCCAAGGGCCGGCCTCACTTCACCGGTTCGGCTGCGATCCGCTTCGCCATGAGGGTGCGTAGGGGCTCGGTCAAGAATGCCGCAGGAGGCGGTGGGCGACCGAACTCGTGGATTGCAACTTCCTCCGGCTCGAGGTTCGCCTAGGAGTCCGCGCGGCACTCATCACACGCGGCGATGAGGTCGGCCATCGCCGCCTTGATTAGGCGAGGCCCCGCGAATGCATGCGGCTGCCCTGCCGCCTCCCCTTCTAGCCCTCGCCGCGTGCACTCCCTTGCCTCCATCCCCACGTTTTCTTGCCTACGAGGGGAGGATGCATGAAGACGAGGGCGATTCTCTTTCGGCTGGGGCTCGGTGCGGCCGCAGTGGCGCTGCTCATCGCGTCGAAGGCCACGCTCGCCGACAATGCCAAGGATGTAGAGGAGGGATTGCAGAAGCTGCACGCCGCCAATCAGCTCGAGATCAACGCCGGGCGGGTGGCTCTCCAGAAGGGAACCTCGCCCCAGGTGAAGAGCTTTGCCCAACGGATGATCGACGATCACACGAAGAACGACGCCGAGCTCGCTCAGATCGCGGAGAACAAGGGCATCGCCATCACCGGGAAGGACTTCGACAGGCAGGTCAAGTCGGGACAGGGCGAGCTCGACCGCTTGCAGAAGGGGTCCGGTGAGCGCTTCGACCGGGCCTACATGGATGACATGAAGCGGGACCACGAGAAGGATTTGAAGGCGCTGCGCAAGCTCACCGAAAAGGCGGAGGACCCTGGGGTGAAATCGTTTCTGCAGCAGACGGATGCCACGGTGGCCGATCACCTCGAGCACGCCAAGAGCACGCTCACCGCGCTCGAGTCGCGCACGGCGAACCGCCACCAGCTCACCTCGCCGGGTACAGCACCCACCGGCGCAGGAGTGGGCGAGTAGTACGGCAGGCAGGCCCTTCCGCCGTACGGCGGAGGGGCCTTCTCTCATCCGCTCCGCTCAGGGCCGGCCCATTACGAGTGCCGGGTCGCTCCCACGGCTTCGAGACGGGCACGGATCTCGGAAAAACGACCATCCTGTTCGGCGCCCTCGGCCCGGTGTTCGTGTTCATCACGGTGAATGCGGAGCGTGAGCGCGACCTCGTCGGCGTCACGAAACTCGCTCGACTGGTAGAGCATGTCGGGCTCGGGCACGATCTCGGTCCAGCTCGCAGCGTCGCCCGCCGCGACGAGCTTCTCCGCGAACTCTTGCAACCTCGCCAAGAGCTCACTGCATTTCGGACAGCCCGGTTCCTGCAGGGAACCTTCGTGCGAGGCGAGCAGCCGGATATCGAACCCGACCACCTCATTTTCGTCCTTGGCGGGAGTGGCTTGTTCTCGCTCCACGTCGTAGTGGACGTGGTTCGCGCGGACGAAGCGCTCCAGGGCCTCGCGATCCTTGAGCTCCATGGCGTCCCTCATGCTACTCCAAAATCGCTGGCGCGCGACCCGAGGCAAGTACCCAAGCGCAAGTGCGCTCTTGGATGCCCGCCCTCCTTCGGCTCCTGACTAGCGACCACCGGCTCCGGGAACCTCGCCCCCGGCTGTTCCAGGCTGGTTCGTGCCTTCGCTTCCGGCCCCGTTCGACTCTCCGGTTTCGCCGCTGCCCGTGTTGGGCTGGGAATTGCTCGGGGCTCCCATCCCGGAGGAGTTGTCACCCGTGTTGCCCTGGTAGGTGCTGGAGTTCTTCCCCATCCCCTGGGTGGCGGACCCGCTTTCCTTGGGAGCACTGAAGGTATTGGGCTGGGGCGGGTTGGCCGAGTAGCCTCCCTGATTCGGTCCGGAGTTCGTGGAGCCGACCGGCGCTCCGTTTCCCATGCTCTGCTGGTCCGAGCCAGCCGAGTCGGATGACCCAGCTCCTCCGCCGAAACCCCCGCCATCGGCGAGGGCACTGGCCGAATAGAGCAAGGCGACTGCCACACCGACGATGAACCTCTTCATGCGAATCCTCCTCCTCGAGTTTGCTCTTGGACGATGGCGGTCCATCCTCAGGGCGCACGACGCCTCGCAGAGGCATCCCGCGCGCCGCCGCCAGCCTGATGTGCGGGCCACGGGCTCCACGACGAACCTGCTCCCGCCACATGCAAGGTTGGGCACGCAGGGCGTCACGGGAAGTCCCCCCCGTGCGGAGAGGGCCCTGGATCGAGGTCTTTGCCCTCCTCAGGAGGCGCAGGTTCAGGCTGGGCCCGCTCGACCCTCGCGTGGGCTAGCAGAGTGGCGGGAGCTCGGCCCAGTTTTTTCTCGGCCGCCGGCTCACAGGTCCGGCGACGCGAGCGAGCTCGCTCTAGGAGTCACCCATGGCCCCCCACGAGCCCCAGGTGAAGTTCAAGGTGGACACCATCGCCGACCTCCACCACGCGAGCGAGCGCCTGGTCACGCGCCACCAGCGCCTCGTCGAGGGCTTCACAAGCCAGCTCGGCCGGCCGCGGACCCTCTATGTCCTCCTCGCCATCGTCGCGATCTGGATCGTCCTCAACGGTTTCAGGGGTTCGTGGGGGTGGTCTCCCTCGTCATCACCACCATGATCCTCATCACCCAGAGGCGCTGGCTCAGACGAACGGAACGTCGCTCGCAGCTCGACCTTCACATGAACCTCCTCGCCGAAGAGAAGGTCGCCAAACTCATCGCGCTCCTCGAGGAACTGCGGCGTGACCTGCCCAACGTGAAAGACAGGTACGATCCTCAAGCTGCGGCCATGGCGCGTGGTACCGACGCCCGAGAAGTCATGCATGAGCTCGAGAAGACGCTGCCCGACGAGGACGAGCCATCACCCGAGGCCTCTCGACCCGCCCGCTAGACTCTCCTCGAGCCCTCGAGCGTGCCAGCGAGTCTCACCCGGCTTGGGGAGGACGTACCGTGAGTCAGGGAGGCGTGCGCCGTGACTTGTGCGGCGATGAGGCAGGCCGGACGACGCTGCAGACGTGCACCGACACCTCTCCGCCTCACAGTTGAGGAAACACTCCCGCACTCACTCGACATACAGCGCTGAGCCGCGAGGCTAGGCTGTGAAAGGCTTTGGCGAAGGAGCAGGGGAGGTCCGAGGTGTCCATCGCGGGCTCAGCCTCTTCGGAAGACGCCGGCTTCACCGGCACCGTGGTGTGCTCGATCCTGGCGGAGGCGGTGCAGCTCCAGGCGCAGGCGCGAATCTCCGGCCGCCTCCGCGTCCTGCACTCGGGAGAAGAGGGCCGCATCTACTTCCGGAAGGGCGAGATCATCCACGCCGAGACCGCGGGTGAGTCGGGCGAGGCGGCTTTCACGCAGATCCTTTCCTGGCCGGGCGGGCGGTTCACCTTCGAACCCCACATCTCCACCACCTCCCAGAGCATCCGCAAGAAATGGCAACACGTGTTGCTCGAGGCCTGTCGCTTCACGGACGAGCGCGTTCGTGCCCAGGTGAACGAGGGGCCACCGAGTGCCGAGCGGACCGCCCTCCTCGAGGCGGTGAACCAGCTCAAGGACATGAGGGGGGTGAGGTGCGCGATCGGTCAGCTCGGCTACGCGGGGCCTCTTCACGACGACAGCCCGGGGGCCTCGGTGCTCGGGACGGATGCTCGCTACCTCGCATTTCTGGGCAAGCAGCTCGGCGCGCTCTTCGGGGGAGGAACGGTCCTGTCCGCCTCGGTGACGGGGGGCACCCCTGAGCTTCGCCTCTTCGTCGTGCGAGAGGCTTCGCTCGCCCTGCTCCTCGATCCGGGCACGCTGCCCGCCCTTTCTCCCCGCTTGCACGGGCTGCTCGCCTCGCTCGGCTTTAGCCGAGGGGGTGCGCTTCAGATGTGGCGCGGGGCGCGCAGCCCAGCCTGGCGGGGAGGCCTCAAATGCGACAGGCAGGGCCGCGTTCTGAAGAGCACGCTCTCCGGCCAAGGCGAGCGAGCGGCGCGAGAAGCCGGGCTCATCATCGCTGACGCGCTCACCACGCTCGGCGCAGCACACCCCGAAAACGCCCTCTTGGCGCTGGAATGTGAGCATGCCGAGCTCGAGGTGAAGGCCTCGTCGGCGGGCTTCTGGCTGCGCTGGGAGATCGCTTCCTCGAACCGCGGCTTGGGTGAGGCCGGGCGCGAGGCGGACGGCGAGGTCCGCGGGTGTCCACCATCGCCCGTCAGGGCGGACGGCACGGGAACGTCATGATCGCTCGGGATCGCCAGCGCCACAGCCTCGCCCTTGTCCTCGAGGGCGCCACCTATCTCTCGGGCTGGCGGCCCGAGCAGGGCACGCTCTTTCTGCCCACCTTCGTGGCGGGAGCCGTTGGCGATGACGTGGCGGTCCGCCTCGGCATTACCGGCCAGACCCTTCGCGTGAACCTGTCCGGCACCATCGCGCTCGTCCGGCGTTCGGGACGGCTCTCGCTCCCGCCCGGAGCGGAGATCGTGCTCGATCCCTCGAGCCTGCCCGCCGCCCGGTTCTTGGCGCTGGCGTCCCAGGGGAAGGACGTCGAGTTCCGCGACCGGTCGTCACCGCGGTTCATCGTCAACCGCATCCTCAACACACTCTGGAACGGCGCGCACCGAGAATGCGCGACCATCAATGTGTCGGAAAGTGGGTGCGCCCTCGTGTGGGGCGCGGAGGCCCCTGCCGCGCGTGATCTGGTGACGCTGAGGGTGACGGGTGGCTTGTTTGGAGCGACCGCGCGCGCGGTCGTCTGCTGGAAGGGCGCCCACGACAAGGGTGAGCAGCGGCTCGGGCTCTCCCTCCTCGGCGAAGGCCGAGGCCTCAGGGCCTGGCGCGACATGGTGGCTTCCGTGGCCGCCTCCGGAGCTCGCGTCGGATAAGGGTCTCTGGGTCTTTCCTCGTCGCTTGGTGCGAGAAGAGGCCCTGAGGAAGGTCTCATCGTGGAATGGCGCAGCGGGGATCGCGCCTTCCTCATTCGTGCTCCACTCCTTCGCGCTTGTTTTCGAACGGTGGGTGGGGCGAGCACCGTCCGATTCCGGACGAGCCCGACGATGAGGCCCTGAGGTCTCGCTTCCGGCCTTCAGCCGGAATGCGGGTAAGCCCGGCACGGAAGGCCGTGGTTCCCGTTGCCACCTCAAGTCCAGACGAGCGCGTGCGCCGTTCCGGGGCCGTCTCGCCCCGGGTAGGAGGTACGCCGAAGAACACCTTTCACCACGCGTCCCGTCAATTCCTACTCATTCCCACCGTCGCGCACCCCATCAGGCCTTCGTCCACTGTTGGACAGAACCAAAGGGGTATAGCCTTCACCGATCGCGGACCTGAGGAGGACGCTGACCGCGCGGAACACCAGCATGGTTCGCCACGAAGAGCGCCGACTCCCTTCCACCCGTAGGACCCACCCCCGACGCATCTACCGCCGCAGGGGTACGGTGCGGCAGTACGCCTTTCTCTGTCTGGGAGCCACCCTCGGAGTGGCGCTGTCCGTCATGGGCTTCCTCAGCGCGAGGGCGAGCGAACGCAAGGAGAGCTCGGCGCTTTTCGAACACATGGCTGCCAACCGAGTGGCCGCGCTTCAGCTCTCCCTCGCTCGCATCGAGGATGACCTCGCGGCCCTGGGCGAGCTTCTCGCGAGCCCGGACTCGCCGCCGGAGCGCTCGGGGTTCAACGCCATCGCGCGGAGGATCGAGAAGAGACACCCGGCTACTCAGGCCCTGGAGTGGATCCCTCGCATTTCCGACGCCGAGCGCGGGCACTTCGAGAATACCCTCCACGCGGAGGGTCTCGGTTTCTTTGCGATCACCGAGGAGCGCAGCCCGGGGGTCTTGGAGCGGGCCCGGCCCAGGCCGGAGTACTTTCCGGTGTTGTACGCAGAGCCTTTCGCGGGCAGCGAGATCGCAATCGGATTCGACCTCGCCTCGGACGCGACGCGGCTCGCTGCCCTCAGGCGGGCGAGCATCTCGGGGGAGCCGTCGGTGACCGGGCGGGTGGCCCTGATCGAGGAGCGGAATAACCAATTCGGAGTGCTCGTCTTCCAGCCCGTGTTCATCCGATGGGCAACCTGGTCCCAACATCGCCATGGGCTCCTCGGATTCGCCCTCGGCGTCTATCGGGTGGGGGACCTCCTCGAGCACGCCATGAGCCAGCTCGCCCCCGCTCCGGTGGAGATCGAAATCCGGGATTTGGCGGCGAACCCGAAGGAGCAGTTTCTCGCATCGTATTCTTCGAACCGCGTTTCGCAGGAGCCCATCCAGCCGTCCGCGCAGGCCCAACACGCGATGATCGCGTCGTTGGTGCACCTCGGCGATCGATCCTGGCAGGTCCTGTGCTGGCCTGGGCCGGGCTATTTCAAGCACGCGGGCAGCTCCAAGCCGGTCTTCGTCCTCGTCTCGGGGCTCATCGCCACCTCACTCCTCGTGGCCCTGGCCTTCCTCATGGCCACCATGGCCGGCCAGGAGTCGAACCGCCAGTTCCGCGTCCTGCTCGACCGGCTCGTGCTCGGCGCGGTGGTGTTGGACGAGGCTGGAACGGTCCTCTATTGCAACGAGAGCATGCTCCGGCTGCTCGGTCGGGCTCGAGCTCGCGTGGAGGGCACGGATTTCTTCGAAACCTGCGTGCCCGCCCGCAAGCGCGAGGCGGCGCGGAGCAGCTTCTTGGCCGAGGTGCGAGGCGAAAGCGCCGCGGGATACCATGAACTGGAGATCGAGAGGGGCGGCCCCGGGGGGGAGGAGCGGCTCCTCGGCTGGACCTCCACGCTCCTCACCGGGTCCGGCGGCGCCACCGTGGCCATCTGCTCGGACAAGACCGAGCAGAGCCGAGCGATGGCGAACCAGCAGTTCCTGGCGACCCTGGTCGAGCACATGAGGGAAGCGGTGTTCACCCTCGACCTCGAACTGCGCATCCGGAGCTGGTCCAACGGCGCCGAGCTCATCTTCGGGTGGCCGGCGGGTGAAGCCATCGGACGAGCGGTCTTCCCCCTGCTCCAGGCGGAGCTCTCCGAGGACGAAGCCGGGCAGTTTATGAAACGCCTCTCGGCGAAGGGGACCGATCGGGTGGTGGGGTCCCACCGGCGCAAGGATGGAGTTCCCATCGTCGTCGACACGAACTTCGCCGTGCTGAAGGACGGCGACGGGCGGCTCACCGGCTTTCTGGGGGTCTGTCGCGACGTCACCGAGCAGAAGTCGACCGAGAGCGCCCTTCGCGAGAGCGAACAGCGGTTTCGGGCGATCTTCGAGCAGGCGGCGGTCGGAATCGCCCAGGCCGACGAGCGCAGCGGGCGCTTTCTGCGGGTGAATGACAAGCTGTGCGAGATCGTCGGCTACTCGCGGGAAGACATGCTGGGACAGACATGGTTTCAGGTCACCCACCCGGACGACTTGCTTGCCGGCCGCGCCAGCCACGAGCGCATGGTGGCGACTCACCGCTCCTATTCGAGACAGAAGCGCTACTTGAGGAAGGACGGAAAGCCGGTCTGGGTGAACGTCACCGTGGCGCCCATGTGGGCCCAGGACGCCGAACCGACGAGCTTCGTCTCGGTCGTCGAGGACGTGACCGCCACCAAGAACGCGGCGGAGGCTCTGCGGGAAAGCGAGGAGCGGTTCCGGATCGCATTCCAGACGAGCCCCGACTCCATCAACATCAATCGCCTCGAGGACGGGCTGTTCGTGACGGTCAACGAGGGCTTCTCCCGGATGACGGGGTGGACCGCTGAGGAGGTCATCGGCCGCACCTCGCTCGAGGTGCACATCTGGGATGACCCGGCCGACCGGGAACGCCTGGTGGCGGGACTGAAGAAGGACGGCTACTACGAGAACCTGGAGGCGCGCTTCCGCAGGAAGGACGGCAGCACGCTCTCGGGGCTCATGTCGGCGCGGCTCATCACCCTGCGCAGCAAGCGCTATCTCCTCTCCATCACCCGCGACATCAGCGAGTGGAGACGGGCCGAGCAGGAGCGAGACCGGCTGAGGGCCGACCTGCACCAGGTCGCCAAGATGGAGGCCATCGGTCAGCTGGCCGGAGGGGTCGCCCACGACTTCAACAACCTGTTGACGGTCATCCTGGCCGGCGCCGAGGCCATGAAGCAGGACCTGAGCGACCGTACGCCGCTCGACCCCGAGATCCTGGAGGAGATCGCGGGCGCCGGCCGACGCGCGCGCGACCTGACGAGGCAGCTCCTCGCCTTCGCGCGCAAGCAAGTCATCGCTCCCGTCCCGCTCGACCTGAACGGCCTCATGGGCAGCGTCGAGAAGCTCCTCAGGCGGGTGCTCGGCGAGGACATCGAACTCTCCATCGCCTTGGAACCCGCGCTCGGGTCGGTCAAATGCGATCCCGGCCAGATCGAGCAGGTCATCCTGAATCTCGCGGTGAATGCGCGCGATGCCATGCCCCAGGGCGGGGTGCTCCGCATCGAAACGCACAACGTCGAGGTCGGCGCCCGTCTCACTTCGACTCATCCCTTCATGCAGGCGGGCCCCTACGTGTGCCTTTCGGTGTCCGACTCGGGGTCGGGGATGTCGGCGGAGGTCAAGGCGCACGCCTTCGAGCCGTTCTTCACCACGAAGCCGGTGGGTCGGGGAACGGGGCTCGGGCTCGCCACCGTCTACGGAATCGTGAAGCAGAGCGATGGCTACATCCTGCTCGACAGCGCACCGGGCGAGGGGGCGACCTTCTCCCTCTACTTCCCGCGCATCGTGGATACGGCCTCGGCGCGGGAACCGCCGGCGCCGGCCCTGCCGGTTCAAGGGAACGAGACCCTGCTCGTCGTGGAGGACGACCCGCAGGTTCGTGCCATCACGGTCCGTTCGCTTCGATCGGGAGGGTACACCGTACTGTCGGCCGGCGGCGGACGCGAGGCCATCGACCTCGGCCTGAACACGCCCGAGCCACTCCACTTGCTCGTGACCGACGTGGTCATGCCCGGTCTCGACGGCCGCGCGGTGGCGGAGGCGTTGCGCCGCTGCCATCCCCGCCTCCCCGTGCTCTATGTCTCCGGGCACACCCAGGAGGCCATCGTCGAGCGTGGCGTTCTGGAGCCCGGCATCGAGTTCCTGCCGAAGCCTTTCACCGCCTCGACGCTGCTCGCGCGAGTGCGCTCCATTCTGGACGCCGCACAGCGGGGGAGCCTGGCGCAGCTCGGCACCGTGAAGTGGTCCGACCTCTTCGCGACCGGGGTGCGCCAGATCGACCTCGAGCACCGCGAGCTCATCTACAGCGCGGGAGCTCTGGGGGAGGCCATCCGCAAAGGCAATCTGGCACGCGCCGCCGACATTCTCGAGCGCCTCGAATCCTATGCCTCGAAACATTTCCGGGCGGAAGAACGGTTCATGGAATCGGCCGCCTATCCGAGGGCCGGTGAACATCGCTCTGCGCACGAGCTCTTCGCCTCCGAGCTTTCCCGGCGAAGGGCGGACTACCAGGCAAGCGGCCCGGTCGCGTCGGCCATGGTCGAGATCCACGAGTGGCTGGCGGCCTGGCTCGAGGACCACGTGGCCGGAGCAGACGGACAGTTGGCTCGCTACCTGAGGCGCGAGGGACGATAGGGCGCAGTCTTGGGGCCGAGGAGAAGAGGCGGCGAGCCCACCCGAAGCAAGCTCGCCGTCCCCCCAAACAGCTCCGGGAAGATCCCCGAAGGCGCTTCCCCGCCGACCTCCAGGGGCGGCCGCTTTAAGGGCAGGCGTCGCAAGGGCCTGACGTGGAAGTCTCGCTCGAGCGCCCGCCTCGACGCTGCCGCGCCAGGGCGCTTTTGCCGGGAAAAGCCCACCTCGGCCCTCAGGGCCCGCGACGAAGCCTCTTCGGACCTCGAGGAGCGCTTCGTTGCGGCCGCGGCCCGGAGCGGGTAAGGAGACGCGAAACCTCGCTCAAGGCGCGCCCTTCACGCATGCACGAAGCGACCCTCCTCATCCACAACGCCACCCGGGTCGCCACCTTCGACGACGAGCGTCGGGAGCTCGAAGATGCTTCGATCTGGGTCCGCGGGAACCGCATCGAGGCGATCGGTCCCGCGAGCGAGTTGCCTCACCAGGCCGACGAGGTCATCGACGCGCGAAATCACCTGGTGGTTCCGGGCTTCGTCAACACGCACCACCACATGTACCAGTCGCTCACCCGGGCCCTTCCCGAGGTCCAGGATGCCGAGCTCTTCTCGTGGCTGCGCGGACTCTACCCCCTGTGGGCAGGCCTCACTCCCGAGATGGTCCGGGTCTCGACGCAGGTGGCGATGGCAGAGCTCCTCTTGTCGGGCTGTACCACCACGAGCGACCACCTCTACCTCTTCCCGAACGGAGTGACCCTCGACGACAGCATCGAGGCGGCGAGGAGCACCGGCATGCGCTTCACGGCCGCGCGGGGCTCCATGAGCCTGGGCGAGAGCCGGGGGGGCCTTCCCCCTGACCGGCTGGTGGAGCGGGAGGACCGCATCCTCTCCGACACCCGCCGGCTCATCGAGCGCTATCACGACCCCTCCTCTGGCTCGATGCTGCAGGTGGCGGTCGCCCCCTGTTCGCCCTTCTCGGTGACCCCCGAGCTCATGCGCGAGTCGGCGCGGCTCGCCCGCGCCTACGGGGTGCGGCTCCACACCCATCTCGCCGAGAACGACCACGACGTCGCCTACTCGCGGGAGCGCTTCGGCCGCTCGCCCGCCGAGTACGCCGAAGAGCTGGAGTGGCTCGGGCCCGACGTGTGGCACGCCCACTGCGTCAAGCTCGATCCGGCCGGCATCCGGCGCTTCGCCGCGACCGGGACCGGCATCGCGCACTGTCCAGCGAGCAACATGCGCCTCGCGAGCGGGATCCTGCCCTGGCGTGCCCTGCGGCAGGCCCAGGTCCACGTCGGACTGGGTGTGGATGGGAGTTCCAGCAACGACGGGGCTCACCTCCTCGCCGAGGCGAGGCTCGCCCTGCTCCTCCAGCGCGTGGGGGCCTCGCTCGAGCCCTTCGGCTGCGACCGGGGTCCCTCGGCCATGACGGCGCGCGACGCCCTCTGGCTCGCCACCCGGGGTGGGGCCGAGGTCCTCGGCCGCACGGACATCGGCCACCTCGCACCTGGGATGTGCGCCGACTTCGCCCTCTTCGACCTCGGCCAGATCGCCCTCTCCGGCGGAGCGGTGCACGATCCGGTGGGCGCGCTCGTCCTGTGTGCCTCCACCTCGGCGGCCACCACGGTGGTCGACGGAAAGGTACGGGTGAGCCAGGGAAAGTTCGCCGCCTTCGAGCTCGAGCCGGTGCTTCGGCGCCACGCCGAGCTCGCGCGGGCCCTCAGGCGTGGGGAACCCTGACGACGAGGGCCTGCCCCGCGGCGGAGCAGGCCCTTCCTCGATCGAAGGCCACCGGGCAGGTGCTACTGGCCGGCCGGGACCTTGCCTTCCACGCCCTTCACGTAGAAGTTGACCGAGCTCTTCCACTTGTCGTCGGCCACCACGTCCTTGGCGAGGAGCTCCTTGCCCGTGTTGTCGTAGAGGGGGCCCTTGAAGACCGCGCCCGGGTTGGCGATGAGATAGGCCTTGGCTTCCTCGACCTTCTTCTTCGCTTCGTCGGGGACGAAGGAGGCGATCTTGACGAAGTCGTTCACGCCTTCCTTGATGCCCCACTTAAACGAGTCGGTCTTCCAGGACTTGTTGAGGACGTCGCCGATGGCCTTGTCGTAGTACACGCCCCATTTGAGAACGCAGGAGGCGAGGTGCGCCTTGGGGGCGAAGGCGCTCATGTCGCTATCCCACCCGAAGGCATACTTGCCGGCCTTCTCGGCTGCCTGCAGCACGGCGGTCGAATCGGTGTTCTGGAGCAGCACGTCGGCGCCCTGGTTCATGAGCGACTGGGCGGCCTCGGTCTCCTTGGGCGGATCGAACCAGCTCGACACCCAGACCACCTTGGTCTTCACCTTGGGATTCACGCTTAAGGCGCCCAGGGTGTAGGCGTTGATGTTGCGGAGCACCTCGGGGATGGGGAAGGTGGCGACGAAGCCCAGGGTGTTCGTCTTGGTCATCTGCCCGGCCAAGACGCCGGCCAGGTAGGCGTCCTCGTAGAAGCGTCCCTCGTAGACGCGCAGGTTTGGGGCGGTCTTGAAGCCGGTGGCGTGCTCGAAGTACACGTCCGGGAAGTCCTTCGCCACCTTCTCCATGGCGTCGCCGTAGCCGAAGGAGGTGGCGAAGATGACCTTGTTGCCCTGCGAGACGAGATCGCGGATGACCCGCTCCGCGTCGGGGCCTTCCGGTACCTTCTCGACGAAGGTGGTCTGGATCTGGTCGCCGTACTTTGCCTCGATGGCCTTGCGCCCGAGGTCATGGGCGAAGCTCCAGCCGGCGTCGCCCACCGGGCCGACGTAGATGAAGGCCACCTTGAGCGGGGCGGGCTTCTCGGCAGCGGGAGCGGGCGCGGCGGCGGCCGGAGCTTGCTCCTTCTTCGGTTCCTCCTTCGTGCAAGCCAAAGCGAGAGCGAGGGCGAAGACGGCCGGAAGAGCCAGTGGTCTGAGCAGTGAACGCTTGTCCATCGAGCAGGTTCTCCTCGTCTGTTTGCGTGTGGGGTACGGCTCTTGACAGTGAATGGGCCTCTAGTCTCTCACGACCCGGGGAAAAAGGGCTTGCCGAGTGAGGCGGGCATATTGACCCGGATCCAGAGCGGATTGCGCGAGATGAGCACGAGCACGACGATGGTGGCGACGTAGGGGGTCATGCTCATGAACTGCGGTGGCAGCTGCACACCTTGTGCCTGCAGGTGGAGCTGCAGCATGGTGACGCCGCCGAACAGGTAAGCGCCCAGAAGCACGCGGGCCGGCCGCCAGGTCGCAAACACGGTCAGGGCGAGCGCGATCCAGCCGCGCCCCGCCACCATGCCCTCCACCCAGAGCGGCGCGTACACGACGGACAGGTAGGCGCCCGAGAGGCCGCACAGGGCACCTCCCACCATGACCGCCGCGAGCCGGATGCGCCGCACCGGATAGCCGAGCGCATGCGCCGATTCCGGCGATTCGCCGACGGAGCGCAGGACGAGCCCGGCCCGCGTGCGGTAGAGGAAGAAGGCCGCCGCGCCGGCGAGCGCCATCGCGAGGTAGACCATGGGATGCTGGCGGAAGAGGGCGGTGCCGACGAAGGGCAAGTCGCGCAGGAGCGGGACGGAGTGCTCGCCGCCGGACTCGAGCTTGCGGCCGACGTAACCCGTCCCCACGAACGCCGAGAAACCGGCGCCGAAGAGGGAGACCGCGAGCCCGGTGGCGTACTGGTTCGTGTTGAGCCAGATGACAAGCCAGCCGAAGACGGCGGCCAGGGCGGCGCCGGCCGCCGCGCCGGCCAGGAAGGCGATCCACTCGTTCCCGCTGTGGTAGGCCGCGGCGAAGCCGGTCACCGCCGAGACGAGCATGACGCCCTCGGCACCGAGGTTCAGCACGCCGGAGCGCTCGTTCACGAGCAGGCCCAGGGAACCGATGGCGAGCGGGGTCCCCGCCCCCAGGGTGGCCGCCAGGAGGAGCGCAACCTGGTTCATGCGCGCGCCCTCCAGCGCAGGCGGAACTGGATGAAGGTGTCGCAGGCGAGCAGCGAGAAGAGCAGCACCCCCTGGAAGACACCGGTCAGGGCGGCGGGGAGGCCGATGCGCGATTGGGCGAGCTCGCCTCCGATGACGAACATGGCGAGCAGCACGCTCGAGAGCACGCAGCCGAGCGGATGGAGCCTTCCCACGAAGGCCACGATGATGGCGGTGAAGCCGTAGCCGTTCGAGACGTAGGGGGTGAGCTGGCCCATGGGTCCGGCGACCTCGAGGGCGCCGGCGATCCCGGCCAGGCCCCCCGAGACGAGGAGCGAGATCCACAGGGCGGCGCGCGAGGAGAAACCAGCGTAGCGGGCCGCCCGCGGCGCCGGACCGCCCACCTGCAGCTGCATGCCGCGGTAGGTCCTGAACAAGAACAGCCAGGTGGCCACCGCCACGAGCAGGGCGAGGGGGAAGCCCAGGTTGAGGCGCATTCCGGGCACGAGCCTCGGGACCCCGGTCGCGGCGGCGAAGCTCATGGTCTGGGGGAAGTTGAAGCCCTTGGGATCCCTCCACGGGCCGAAGACGAGCCAGGAGAGGAGCAGGTCCGCCACGTACACCATCATGAGGCTCACCAGGATCTCGTTCGCGTTGAAGCGATCCCTGAGCAAGGCCACCACCGCCGCCCACAGGGCCCCCCCCAGGGCGCCCGCCAACACGAGCAGCGGGAAGAAGCCCCAGCGGTCGAGAGCGACCGGATGCACCGTGACGAGGAGGGCGAGTCCCCCCCCGAAGATCCCGCCGATGAGGAACTGGCCCTCGGCCCCGATGTTCCACACGTTGGAGCGAAAGCAGAGCGCGAGGCCCAAGGAGCACAGGATGAGCGGGGTGGCCTTGAGCCCGAGCTCGGTGAGCGCGCGCACGCCGTTCCAGGGCGTGACGAGGAAGACCGACAGGCCGCGCATCGGGTCCTTGCCGAGGACGAGGAAGAGGACGGCCGCTACCCCGACGGTGATGACGAGGGCGATGACGGGCGAGAGGATGCCGGCCAGCCTGGAGGGGGAGGGCCGCGCCTCGAGCCGTATCACGGGGTGGCTCCGGTCTTCTCGAGGAGGGGAATCTCGGGGGACTTCGGCCAAAGACCGCTCATCCACTCGCCGATGAGCTCGACGCTCGCCGCCGCGGTGGCGACCGAGGGCGAGAGGCGCCCCTTCGCCATGACGTAGAGGCGGTCGGTCACCTCGAACAGTTCGTCGAGCTCCTCGGAGACCATGAGCACGGCGCACCCGGCGTCGCGCAAGGCGAGGAGCTCCCCCCTGATCTGGGCGGCCGCTCCCACGTCGACGCCCCAGGTCGGCTGGGCGAGGATGAGGACCTTCGGGACCGCGTCGATCTCGCGGCCGACGATGTACTTCTGCAGGTTTCCCCCCGACAGGCTCTTCGCCGGCGCCCCGGCCCCCGTCGCCTTGACGGTGAAGCGCCCGATGATGGCCTCCGCCTGCCGCCGCAGCGCGCTCCGGTCGATCCAGCCGAGCGCCCGGAGCGCCTCCGTGCGGGTGAGGAGCAGGTTCTGGGCGAGGGAGAGGCCGGGCACGGCTCCGCGGCCCAGCCGTTCCTCCGGCACGAAGTGGAGCCCGAGCTGGCGACGGCGCGCGGCGTCGAGCCGTCCGACGCTCCGCCCGAAGAGCAGCACCGCCTCCTCCCGGCACCGCGGGTCCTCGCCGGACAGGGCCGCCAAGAGCTCCTGCTGCCCGTTGCCCGAGACTCCGGCGATGCCGACGATCTCGCCCTGGTGGACCTCGAGCGCGACGTTTTCGAGGGCGACACCGAAACGGTCGATCTTGGGGAGGGAGAGGTCGACCACCTGGAGCACCTGTTCACCCGGACGGCGCTCCCGGTGCTGCAGGCGGGGCGGTTCGGCGCCGATCATGAGGCGCGACAGGCTGGCGGTGGTCTCCTCCTTGGGATGGCAGGTGCCGACCACCTTGCCGGCGCGCAAGACCGTGCAGCGCTGGCAGAGGGCCAGGATCTCGTCGAGCTTGTGGCTGATGTAAAGGATGGAGCAGCCGGTCTTTGCGAGCTGCCGCAAGGTGGCGAAGAGCTTCTCCACCGCCTGCGGGGTGAGGACCGAGGTGGGCTCGTCCAGGATGAGGAGCTGCGGATCGGTGAGCAGGGCCCGCACGATCTCCACCCGTTGGCGCTCGCCCACCGAGAGGGTGTGAACGGGGCGCTCCGGCTCAAGGGTGAGCCCGTAGTCCCTGGCCTTCGCCTCGATACCCTCCCGCACCGTCTGCAGACTCACCTGGCGCGAGAGCCCGAGCCACACGTTCTCCGCCACCGTCAAGGTCTCGAAGAGCGAGAAGTGCTGGAACACCATGGCGATGCCGAGCGTGCGCGCCTCGTGGGGGCTCCTCACCTCCACCCGGGTGCCGTTCCAGTAGACCTCGCCGGCGTCGGGCCTCAGCGCTCCGTAGATCACCTTCATGAGCGTCGACTTGCCGGCGCCGTTCTCGCCGAGGACGGCGTGGATCTCGCCAGGCTCCACGGTGAGTGCCACGTCGTCGTTCGCGACGAGGGAGGCGAAACGCTTGGTGACGTGCGCGAGCTGTAGCCGCGGAGTGGTCAAGGTCTTGGCAGGCGCCCCGAACGCGATCTCACCGAGGTGGCCTTCCTCGTCTAGCCGGTCTCAGGGCTTCCGGCTCTTGATGGGCGACACGAACTGGTAGTCGATGTCCCAGGGAAAGAAGATCCACTTGTCCTGTTTGAACTCCTTCACGAAGGTGTCGACCACGGGCCGCCCGAGCGGTTTGGCGTAGAGGGTGGCGAAGTGGGCCTTGGGCAAGAGCTCCCGCACCGCCTTGGCGGTGGTGCCGGTGTCGACGAGGTCGTCGATGAGGAGCCATCCCTCGCCGTCGCCCTCCACCTTCTTCAGCCACTGCAGGTTGCCCTGGCTCTTCTCGGCCCCTCCCTCCTCGCCCGACCCGTAGCTCACGACGCAGATGGTGTCGATGAGCCGGATCTCGAGCTCGCGCGCCACGAGCGCGGCCGGGATGAGCCCGCCGCGGGTGATGGCGATGATGCCCTTGAAGTCGCCGAGATCGTGCAGGACCCGGCACAGGTAGCGCGCGTCGCGGTGCAGCTCGGGCCAGGAGATGACGATCTCGTCCTTGTAGGGGGTCAAGCTTTTCGGCGGCAGGGAAGTCCCGCTGGAACGAGAGCCTGGGTCGGTCGCCATGATCGTGCTCTAAGATACCCCGAAGAGCCGACTCGTGGCGTCAGGATCGGAGCATGCCCTTGACAGAACTCGATGATTTTCTCCTACACAGGACTTTCGAGGTCGCGCGCCGCGCACGGGCGCGCGGGGCCCATCCCTTCGGAGCGCTCCTGGCCGGCCCGGCGGGCGAGGTCCTGCTCGAGGTCGAGAACGGCTATCTGCCGGACCGCGACATGACCGCGCACGCCGAGCGCCTGCTCGCCACCCGTGCCTCCGTCACCTACGGTTCCGAGTTCCTCGCCTCCTGTACCCTCTACAGCTCGGCCGAGCCCTGCGCCATGTGCGCGGGCGCGGCGTACTGGGCCGGGATCGGCCGAGTGGTCTACGGTCTGTCCGAGCGGCGGCTCAGGATGCTCACCTTGGACCACGCCGAGAACCCCACCCTCGACCTGCCCTGCCGCACCGTCTTCGCCTCGGGACAGCGCGTGGTCGAGGTGGTCGGGCCCTTGCTCGAAGAGGAGGCAGCACGCCTGCACGAGGGAGCCTGGGAGAAGAACGATCGTTAGGTTTTCGCTTCGAAGATGAGGGCGGGCATCCGGTGCGCCCGGGCCTCCGGCCCGTCGCGAGCCGAGGCCCTGGGATGCGCGCATGCGCAAGCAGGCGCTGCCGGGCGCCCCACAAACGGCCATCTCCTGGCGAGAGGCGCTCCTCAAACCGGCAAGGGGGGGTCGCCTTCCCCGCTTCAGTACGGCACGCGATCGGCCTTGTGCGCCCAGGCGTCGAAGACCTCGCGCGCTCCGGGGACGGCGAGCCTCACCATGGGCAGTCGGCGCGAGCTCGCCGGCTGGGCCACCTCCTCGTAGATGAGCGCGTCGTCGAAGCCGATCTGGGCCGCGTCAGCCCGGCGGTTGGCGTAGTAGATGGTGTCGAGCCGCGCCCAGTAGATGGCGGACAGGCACATCGGGCAGGGCTCGCAGCTCGTGTAGATGTCGCAGCCCTTGAGGTCGAAGCGACCTTCGGCCGCGCAGGCGGCCCGGATGGCCACCATCTCCGCGTGGGCGGTGGGGTCGTTCGTGGAGGTGACGCGGTTCTCCCCCTCGCCGATGACGCGCCCATCGCGGACCACCACCGCCCCGAAGGGCCCCCCGCGCCCGCCTTCCATGCCCTGTTTCGAAAGAGAAACCGCCCGCTGCATGAAGAGCTCCCGGCTCACCCTAGGACCTCCCTCGGCCGTTCGTCGCCGGACGCGGTGGCGGGGCGCGCCGCCGTCCTCAGCTCGAGGAGCTGAGCCGCCACCGCGATGGCGATCTCGGCCGGAAGTTTTCCGCCCACCCCCGGCAGGCCGACGGGACAGGTGAGCTTGGACAGAAGTTCCTTCTGGGCGCCGCGGGCGAGGAAGCGCTGCTCGAAACGGGCCCGCTTGGTGGCGGAACCGATGAGGCCGAGGTAGTGCTGGTCCCCGCGCCGGAGCACCGCCTCCACGATCTCGAAGTCGAGGGCGTGACTGTGGGTCATGACGAGGACGTCGGCCCCGGCGGGCAGGCGAGCCACCTCCTCCGCCGGCGCGTCGGTCAGGACCTTGCGCACCCCTGCCGGCAACTCGGCCGGGAACTCCTCCTCGCGCGAGTCCACCCAGCGGACGGCGCAGGGGAGGTCCTGGAGCAGCTTCACGAGTGCCTTGCCCACGTGGCCCGCCCCGAAGATCGCCACGGTCCAGCGCGCGGGGAGGACCGGCTCGAAGAGCAGGGTGACCCGCCCGCCGCAGCACTGGCCGAGGCTCGGACCCAGGGCGAACTCGCGCACGACCGGACCCGGGGAGAGCCTGTCCTCGCGCGCCGCGGCGAGCAGCGCCCGCGCCTCCTGCTCGGCAATGAGCTCGAGATGGCCGCCGCCCACCGAGCCCACGAGCGCCTCCTCGGTCACGACCATCTTCGTGCCCGCCTCGCGCGGAGTCGAGCCCTCCTCGGAGAGCAAGGTGACGAGCACGGCCGGGCGGCCGGCCGCGGAGAGCTTGGCCAAAGCGTCGATCCAGCTCGTCACGCCGTCCTTTCCCTCAGCTCGGGGAGGGGAAGCCTCGCCCGGAGCTCTTCCACCGCGAAAAGCACCCGCTCCGGCGTGGCCGGAGCGTCGAGGCGGGGCGACAGCCGGTACTCGCCGACCGAGGCGACCGCGTCCCGCAGCGCATGGAACACCGAGATGGCGAGCATGAGGGGCGGCTCGCCCACGGCCTTCGAACGGTAGACGGTGGGCTCGCGGTTTCTGTGGTGGAGGAGCGTAACCCGGAAATCCTGGGGGACGTCGCTCGAGGTGGGAATCTTGTAGGTCGAGGGGGCGTGGGTCTTGAGCTCGCCCTTCTCGTCCCAGAAGAGCTCTTCGGTGGTGAGCCACCCCATGCCCTGCACGAAGCCGCCCTCGACCTGGCCGCGGTCGACGGCCGGGTTGAGCGAGTCGCCGCAGTCGTGGAGGATGTCCACCCGGCGCAGGCGGTACTCACCAGTGAGGGTGTCCACTTCCACCTCGCTCACCGCCGCGCCGCAGGCAAAGTAAAGGAAGGGCCGCCCCCGGTAGCGCTTCGCGTCCCAGAAGATCTTGGGCGTCTTGTAGAAGCCCGCCGCGGAGAGGGGGAGCCGTTTCGAGTGCGCGAGGCGGGCCACCTCGGCGAGGGCGAGGCTCTTCTTGCCGATGCGCACCCGGCCACCTTGGAAGACGGCGTCCACGGCTCGGCCGCCGAGCTCTTCCGCGGCGGCGAGGGCGAGGCGCGCCTTCACGGTGCGGGCGGCGGCCTGGGCGGCCTTGCCGTTGAGGTCGCTTCCCGAGGAAGCGGCCGTGGGCGAGGTGTTCGGCACCTTGTCGGTGCGGGTGGCCGAGATGGAGATGCGGTCGAGGGCGACCCCGAACTCGGCCGCCACCACCTGGGCCACCTTGATGAAGAGCCCCTGGCCCATCTCGGTCCCGCCGTGGTTCAGGTGGATGCTGCCGTCGGTGTACATGAGCACGAGCGCGCCAGCCTGGTTCATGGGCGTCGTGTTGAAGGAGATGCCGAACTTGACCGGGGTGAGGGCGATGCCCCGCTTGAGATAGGGGCTCTCCGCGTTGTAGCGCGCGATCTCGGCGCGCCGGGCGGCGTACTCGCTCGTCCGCTCGAGCTCCGAGAGGAGGCCCGGCAGGTCCTCCTCGACCTTTTGGCCGTAGGGGGTCGTGTCGCGGCCGCGCCCGCCGTAGAGGTTGTTCTTGCGCACCTGCAGAGGGTCGCGGCCGAGATGGCGAGCTATTTCGTCCACCACGGCCTCGATGGCCATCATGCCCTGCGGCCCTCCGAATCCGCGGAAGGCCGTGTTGGAGACGGTGTCGGTCCGGCAGCGGTGCGAGGTGACGGTGACATGGGGCAGGTAGTAGGCGTTGTCGACGTGCACCATGGCGCGGTCGTTCACCGCGCCGGAGAGGTCCGGGGAGATGCCGCAGCGCGAGGCGAGCACGAGGTCGAGGGCGCGGATGCGCCCCTCGTCGTCGAAGCCGACGTCGTACTCGACGAGGAAGTCGTGGCGCTTCCCGGTGAAGAGCATGTCATCGTCGCGGTCGAGCCGGAGCTTCACCGGACGGCCGGTCCGGGCGGAGAGGACCGCAGCCACGCAGGCGATGGGCGCGGCCTGCGTCTCCTTGCCCCCGAACCCGCCACCGAGGCGCCTCACCTCGATCACCACCGCCGCCTCGGGCACGCCGAGCACCTTGGCCACGAGGTGCTGGACCTCGGTCGGCGACTGGGTCGAGCTGTAGACGAGCATCTCCCCGCCCTCGCGCGGCACCGCCATGGCCACCTGGCCCTCGAGGTAGAAGTGCTCCTGGCCCCCCATCTTGAGGCGTCCCTTGAGTCGGTGCGGGGCGCGGCCCAGGGCGTGCCGGGCATCGCCGCGCTTCATGACCTCGGTGGGCAGGACGTAGTCCTCGTGGGCGAGGGCTTCCTCCACGGTGAGGACGGCCGGCAAGTCCTCGTACTCCACCCGGGCGAGCTTTGCGGCGGCCCGCGCTGCCTCCCGACTCTCGGCGGCCACCGCGAAGAGCGATTGGCCGAAATAGTGGACCTCGCCGTCGGCGAAGAGCCGGTCGCCGGGGAAGACCGGGCCGACGTCGTTGGCCGCCGGCAGCTCGCGGGCGGTCATGACGGCCGCCACCCCCGGGGCGGTGAGGACCTCCTGCAGGTCGAGGGCCACGATCCGGGCGTGAGCCCGCTCCGACAACCGCAGGTAGGCGTGGAGGAGGTTCTTCGGCTCGGGGAGGTCGTCCACGTAGACCGCTTCCCCGGTGACGTGGCGCACGGCGCTGTCGTGGGGCAGAGGCGCGTGCACCGGGCCAAAAGGAGCGGACGGGGTCCTTCTCGCACGGGTCATGCGCCCTCCCTGGCGAGGACGCGCGTCCTTTCCGCGCGTCCGCTCGTCTCGAGCACGAACTTGCGCACGAGGTTCTTCGCCACCGCACTGCGGTAGGCGGCGCTCGCCCGCATGTCGGAGATGGGCCGTAACTCCGCGTCGATCTGGGGCAGGGCGGCGAGGACGGCCGACTCGTTCCAGTGGCGCCCGAGGAGGGCCTCCTCGCAGCGGCGAGCCCGGACCGGCGTCGCGGCCATCCCGCCGTAGCAGAGGCGGATCTCCTTCACCCGCCCCTCCTCGAGCTCGACCGAGAAGGCGCCCAGGACGGCGGAGATGTCCTGGTCGAAGCGCTTCGAGATCTTGTAGGCGCGGAACTGGCGGCTCGGGGAGCGCACCGGCAAGCGGATCGTCTCCAGGAACTCGCCCGGGCGAAGCACCGTCTTGCGGTAGCCCGCGAAGAAGTGGTCGAGGGGCAGCTCCCGGCGCTCCCGGCCTTGGCGCAGGACGAGCGTCGCTCCGAGAGCCATGAGGGCCGGGGGAGTGTCCCCGATGGGCGAGGCGTTGGCGATGTTCCCGCCGAGGGTGCCGAGGTTGCGGATCTGGGGCGAGCCGATGCGGCGTACGAGCTCGGCGAGGTCCGGGTCCACGGCGCCGAGCGCCTCCTGCACGTCGGTGTAGGTGGCCGCCGCACCGATCTCGAGGTGGCTCTCGGTCGCGACGACGCGGGTGAGCTCTTCGACGGCCCCGAGATAGATGAGCGTCTCGAGGCGGCGGTGTTGCTTCGACACCCACAGGCCGACGTCGGTGCCCCCGGCGAGGAGCAGGGCCTCGGGGTGCTCGGCGTAGAGGAGGGCCAGCGCGTCGGCCGTGCGAGGAGCAAAGTAACGCCGGCCGCCGCTTTCGAGCTCGAGGGTCTCCCTTCGCGCGATGGTGGTGAGTTCGGCGGCGAGGGCTTCCCGGGCTCGGGCGGCCCTCGGCGAGCGCTCGGCCTCCTCGTAGGCGCGGCGCACCGCCTCGGCGATGGGCCGGTAACCGGTGCAGCGGCAGAGATTCCCGGCCAGGGCGTCGTCGATGCGCCTGCGGCTCGGAGGGGTCCTCTCCTCCTCGTAGAGCGCGTAGAGCGCCATCACGAAACCGGGGGTACAAAAACCGCACTGGGAACCGTGGCACTCCACGAGCGCCTGCTGAACCGGATGCAGCTCGCCCTCCCCCCGGCCCAGGCTCTCGACGGTGAAGAGGGCCTTGCCGTCCAGGGCCGGGAGGAAGAGGAGGCAGGAATTCACGGCGAGGAGCCGGGTCTTGCCGAGGTGAAGCTCCCCCAGGACCACCGTGCACGCGCCGCAATCCCCTTCGGCGCAGCCTTCCTTCGTGCCGCAGCGGTGCTCCTCCCCGCGCAGCCATTCCAGCACGGATCGGGTGGGATCGACGTCGGTGAGCGTCCTCACCCGGCCGTCGAGGATGAAGCGAATGCTGCCCGTCATGTCGTTTCAATCCTAACGCTCGCCACCCGAGAAGACGAGCGCCACGCGCCCCGGCGGGGCCAAGACCAGTGCACCTGCCAGCCCGGCCGTCCCGGTCGCAGAGGCGGTGATCTGGGTGTTTGCGAGGCCGAGGTCTCGCGCGCGGCGGACGGCCTTTTCGCTCACCACCACCACCTCACCTCCCGTCGCCCTGAGACCCTCGGCGATGGCCCACCAGTCGTAGGTCTCGTCGTCGAGGATGCCGTGGGCGAGGCTCACCGGGGTCTTCTCCCAGGGCCACATGAATCTCGAGCGGGCGTGGGCGGCCTCCTCGAGACTCACTCCCTCGAGGCGTTTGAACGCGCGGGAGAGCGGCGCGCAGCCCTCGGTCTGCACCGCGACGAGCCTCGGCGGCCGGGGGAGCAGACCGAGGCGGGAGGCGAGGGCGAAGCCCTGCGAAAGAGCGCTCGCGAGCGCGCCGCCCCCCACCTGCACGAAGAGGGTCTCGGGCGGGGTATCGCGCAGGGCCTCCGCCATCTCCAAGGCGAGGGTGCGACCTCCCTCGATGGCGAGCCCGTTCTCGCTGCCTTGTACCCCGAACGGGATTGCCCCCCCGTCGACGGCGGCGCGGAAGCGCAGGAAGCAGGGGTCGCCCGCCACCCCGGGCAACCGCTCGCAGACGGTGATGGCGGCCTCGAGCTCGCGCAGGCGGCGCACCACGGCCGGGCTCGCGTCGGAGGGGATGAAGACGTCGAGCGGCCAGCGGGCGGCGCGGGCGATGACGGCGGCGGCCACGGCGGCGTTTCCACAGGAGGCAATGGCAAGGGGACGCCGGCGCAGGCCCTTCCCGGCCTCGAGCCCGGCGATCTCGAGGACGCGCAAGTAGAGCATGACGAGCATGAGGTGGCGGGCCTTGTGCGATCCCGACACGTTCCGGGTCTCGTCCTTCACGTAGAGCTCGCCCGCGAGGCCGGCCGCCCGGGCGAGCCTCGGTTCGGCGGTGAGAGGCGTCACCCTGAAACCGCCCCCGTCCACCCGGGCGAGCTCGCGATCGAGCTCGGCCTCGAGGTCGACGAAGGTAGCGTCCGAGAGTCCCGCGGCGCGGGCGAGCCGGTAGGGGGAGAGCAGGGCTCGGTAGCGCAAGAACGGGTCGTCCTCGCTTCCGGTCGCGGTCTCCTTGGGAGGCAGGGGAGGAACGAGCACGTGATCGATGTCGTCCGAGGGGCGAGGACCCTTCGGCGCGCAAGGGCAGCGGAAGGGGAGCGAGCTCGCGCAGTCGACGCGCGCGCCGCAGCCATGGCAAACGAACTCGAGGCGCGGGGCGTTCATGTGAAGAGAGCGGCGGCGCCGGTGTGGGCGTTGAACTCGGCGATCATGGCGTCCCAAGCCGGAACGAGGTCGAGCAGGCCGTCCCAGAACGACTGCTTCGAGCGCGCGCTGAAGTCCGCGAGGGAGACGCCTTGCTGCTCGACCCAGGTGAAGTACCCGAGATTGAAGATGCGCTTCTTGTCCTCGTGGGAGAGCTCGAGGAGGTGGTCCTCGCTCGCCCCGAGCAGCGCGCGCCCGAAGGTCTCGCCGGCCGCCACGGCGTCGAAGCGCCCGAGGTAGGCCCGGGCCAAGGTCTTCGCCACCTCGCTTTTGTACATGGCGGCGCCGTCGGTCGCCACGGTGAGCACGACGTCCTCGGGCCCGAGGTCGTAGTACTTGGCGATCTTCACCGCGGCCATGGCGTTGCACAGCGAGGAGAGGCCCAGGTTCGAGAGCTTCTGCACGAACCCCGCTTCGAGCCCGCGCCGATCGACGAGGTATCGCCTTCCCTCCTCCGTGTTGAAGAGGACGAGCAGTCCGTCGGTGACGCGGTCGCTCACCGCGGTCACGAGGTCGGTGTTCATGACGTTGTGGATGTAGGGCACGTGCTTGTCGCCGATGCCCTGGATGTTGTGCTCGCCGAAGCCGTTCTCGAGGAGGGTCGGGCACTCGAGCGCCTCGACCGCCGCGATCTTGGCGCCGAGCACGGATTTCAAGTGATCGCCAGCGCCGAGGGTGCCGGCCGAGCCCGAGGCCGACACGAAGGCGGCGAGGCGGCTGCCCTTCCTATTCTCGGCGAGCGCCCGGAAGAGCCGCTCGAGGGCGGTCCCGGTGCAGGTGCGGTGGATGAGGTAGTTTCCGAACTCGCAGAACTGGTTGAAGATGATGTTCGCCGGGTCCTCGTCGAGCTTCGTGCAGGTGTCGTAAATCTCCTTCACGTTGCTCTCCGAGCCGGGGGTGCGCACGATGTCGCCCGGCTCGGCCACCCATCGGTCGAGCCAGTCGAAGCGCTCCTGGCTCATGTTCTCCGGCAGCACGGCCACCCCCCGGCAACCGAGGATGCGCGAGATGGCCACCCCGCCCCGGCAGTAATTGCCGGTGGAGGGCCACACGGCGCGGTGGCGCGTGGGATCGAACTGGCCGGTGACGACGCGCGGCACGAGGCAGCCGTAGGCGGCGAGGACCTTGTGCGCTCCGATCATGGGAAAGCGGTTTCCCAGGGCGAGCACGATGCGCGCCCGGACGCCGGTCAAGGCCGTCGGCAGCTCGACGTGCTCGGGTACGGCGGCGAGTCCGCGCCGGGTGGCGTCGTTGAACCAGTGGACCCGGAAGAGGTTCAAGGGGTGGGGCGCGTCGGGATCCACCTCCGGGAGTCGAGAGCGCAGCTTCGGGGGGAGCCGCTGCGGTTCGCGGAGCTCCGCGAAGGTGGGCAAGAGGACCCCGGCCTCCCGGAAGCGGGCGAGGGTCCTCTCGTACACCTCGGCATCCACGATCGTGCGTTCGAGACCCAGTCGCGCCATGGTCGGTCTTCCTTTCCGGCCCCCGTTGCTTGCGAATCGTCAGTCAACCGTCGACATGCGCCGCCACAGGTCACTCGCCTGTTCGAGCGCCTCCTTGAGGATGGCCGCACGGTCGGCGGCCACCAGGCGGTAGTCCTCTACCACGGGCCGGCCGCCGACCACGACGTGGCGGACGCGCCCGCCCTCCCTCACGACGAGGTCGCCGAGCGCTCCCGCGGCGAGCGGCTGCCGGGCGGCGCCGAAGCGCTCGGAGATGAGGGAGTGTGACGCGGCGAGCCTCCCGCGGAAGGCCGGATCGCCGTTCGCCTGGGCGAGCCTTTCGAGGGCGGCCTCCTCGACCGCCATGTCAGGCTCCCAGCCGTCCGTGCCGAGGGCGACCCTCGGGCTTCGCCCGAGAGCGGCGGGGTAACCGACCCGATTGCCCTCGTTGGAGCGGGGATTCTGGACGAGCCACAGGCCCCGCTCGGCGGCGAGCGCCACCTCAGCCTCGTCGAGGTGGACGCCGTGGGCGAGGATGGAACCCTGGGGGAGGGCGAGGTGGGCGAGGAGCCGCTCGAGCGGCCCGGGGTAGCCGCGGGAGCGCGCGTCCTCCACGTCGGCCCTGTCCTCGGCCACGTGGACGTGCAGGACCGTGCCGAGTTCCTTCGCGAGCTCGCCCGCGTTCCTCAGAGCCTCGTCGGAGACGGTGAAGCTCGCGTGCAGGCCGACGAGGCCGCGCACGAGCGGCGAGGACCGCACCCGCCGGCACTCCTCGAGACCCCGCCGCGCCTCGTCGAGCCCGAAGTTGCGCTCGGTCGCGCCGTAACACAGCAGGGCGCGCATCCCGAGTTCTTCGCAGGCCGCCTCGAGGACCTCGAGCGAACCCTCGATGAAGTGGGGCGACTCGTGGTGGTCGACGAGCGCGGTCGTCCCGGCGAGGAGCGCTTGCGCGATGTAGTCGCGCGCGGCGGCGCGCAGACTACTCGGGTCGAGGGCACGGTCGAGCCGCCACCAGATGCGCTCCAGGATCTGCAGGAAGTTCTCGGGCGGCTTCTCGGGCGCCGGCATGCCGTGGCGCGCGAGCCCGCTGTAGAGGTGGGTATGGGCGCAGACCTGGCCAGGGGAAATCACGCCCTCCGGGCAGGCGAGCACGCGCGCGCCCTGCGGCGCGACCTCGCAGACGAGTCCGCCCGCGATGGCGACCTTGCGGCCGTGGGAGTCGGGACCGACGACGAGGGAGCGGGCGGGAGGCGCACCGCCAGCGCGCGGGCGGGGTTCTTGAGCTGGCACGGCCGGTATGAAAGCACGGATCGCCCCCTCGGGGCGAAAGGCGTGCCGCGCGCGTCACTTTGGAGCACGATGAAGGGCGGAGAGGAGGGCAGCCATGAGCGACATCCTGGTCCGCGGCGGCACGGTGGTGACCGAAGCCGGCCGGCGGCGCGCCGATGTGCTTTGCCACGGGGGCCGTATCGCCGCCGTCGAGGAAGGCCTCGAACTGCCGGTGGGTGCCGAGGTGGTCGACGCGGGGGGCTGCTTCGTCATGCCGGGCGGCCTCGATCCGCACACCCACCTCCAGCTTCCCATGATGGGTACGGTCGTGGCGGACGACTTCGCCTCCGGGACGGCCGCCGCTGCGGCAGGCGGTACGACGACGCTCATCGACTTCGTCGGGCCCGATCGGGGTGAGTCGCCTCTGGAGGCCCTCGCGCGCTGGCAGAAGTGGGCCTCGCGGGCCTGTCTCGACTTCGGCTTTCACATGACCGTCTCGTGGTGGGGCGAGCGGTTCGCGGCGGAGATGGAGCCGCTCGTTCGCGAGCAGGGCATCACGAGCTTCAAGTTCTTCCTCGCCTACAAGGGCGGCCTCATGCTGCCCGACGAGGCGATCCTCGCCGGCTTTCTGCGCTGCCGCGAGCTCGGCGCGCTCCCCCAGGTCCACGCCGAGAACGGCGAGATCATCGCCTACCTGCAAAAGAAGCTCCTCGCCGAGGGCGTGACCGGGCCCCGCGCTCACGTCCTCTCCCGCCCCCCGCAATGCGAGGCGGAGGCCACCTTCCGCGCGGTCACCATGGCCGAGGTGCTCGACGTCCCTCTCTACGTCGTGCATGTCTCCGAGGCGCAGGCGGCCGAGGCGATCGGAAGGGCCCGCACGCGCGGGGTGAAGGTGGTGGGGGAGACCTTGCCGGGTTTCCTCGCCATCGATGCTTCGGTGTATGAGCGCCCCGAGTTCGACTTCGCGGCTGGACACGTGATGAGTCCGCCCTATCGCCCGCTCGGTCACCAGGAAGCGCTGTGGCGAGCGATCGGCTCGAACGCGCTCAGCACGACGGGGACCGACCACTGCTGCTTCACGACCGAGCAGAAGCGCCTCGGGCAGGGCGACTTCACCCGGATCCCGAACGGGTGCGGAGGGGTCGAGGATCGGCTCCACATCTTGTGGCACCTCGGCGTGAACGGCGGGCGCATCACCCCGGAGCGATTCGTGGCGCTCACCTCCGGCAACGCCGCTCGGGTCTTCAACCTCTGGCCGAGGAAGGGATCGCTCGAGGTCGGCGCCGACGCGGACGTCGTCGTCCTCGACCCGGCGAAGACGCGGACACTTTCGGCCAAGACCCAGCACCAGCGCACCGACTTCTCGGTGTGGGAGGGACGCGAGGTGAGGGGGGTCGTGGTGCACACGCTTTCGCGGGGGCGCCACATCTACGCCGACGGGGACCTCAGGGCCGAACCCGGCCAAGGCCGCTTCCTCAAGAGAAAGGCCTTCGGCGAGATGTACCGGGGGACGATCTGAGCTTCGAGGGCTCGGGTGCGCCCTCTCGTCCCATCGTCAGGGACCTTTACAGCTCGAAGCGATGGAACGGGTGGGGCGGGTCGTCCTCGGTCCGCCGCACGAGTTCCTTGAGGCGCCCGCTGCGCAGGTCGTAGACCCAGCCGTGCAGCCAGGGGCGCCCTTCCTCCTTCCAGGCTCGCTGGACCACCGAAACCTTGGCGAGGTGGTCCACCTGCTCGACGACGTTCAGCTCCACCAGCCGGTCGCAGCGCGCCTGCCTGTCGGGGAGTTTCATGAGCTCGCGCTCGTGGCGCTCGGCGCAGTCCTTCACGTTCTGCAACCATCGGTTGATGAGGCCGAAGTCCTGCCGCGACAGGGCAGCCTCCACACCCCCGCAGCCGTAGTGGCCGCAGACGATGATGTGCCTCACGCGGAGCTGCTCCACCGCATAGGCCACCACGGTGAGCATGTTGAGGTCGGTGTGGACGACCTGGTTGCCCACGTTGCGGTGGACGAACAGCTCGCCCGGCCCGGCCCCGGTGACCGTCTCGGCCGGCACGCGGCTATCGGCGCAGCCGATCCAGACGTACTCCGGGCTCTGTCGGCCAGCGAATCGCTCGAAGTAGTCGGAGCGTTCGCCCAACCGCTCCTCCGCCCAGCGCTCATTGAAGGCGAGAAGCCGCTTGTACCCCTCCATCTCCATGGAGGAGTTCTTAAGGCGTCCGCTCCCGGGGCGCCTGAGTCCGGACGGTGCACCCACCCTCCTCGAACGGCACGAGTGCGGTCGCAGGCGGGCCGAGGCTCCCCTTGCCTGGCCGGGTCGCCCGCGCACCACCGGGTCACCGAAAATCGTCCGACCGGCCCGACCTGCGCCGGACGCGAGGCGGGGCCACTCACGGAAAGGACATTCCGCAGAGGGTTATCCCTCACGGGCCGCGAGGCACTGCGGGCGCCCGGGGGGAGCCTCTTGAGCGGATCGGGCGGATCCGGCGTGGCATACCGGCTGCATTTCGGGGCGCCGTGCCGACCGCAGTGCTCCTCACCCCGCCTCGCCATCGCCGCTCTCGGTGGCACCTTTGGGCCGAGGGCGAGGCGCGGCCTCACCGTGCTTCGCGAGCTGCGGCGGCGGCTGGAGGGTGCGCAAGACCCGGCGCTCGGGGAGAAGCCCGAGTCCGGCCTTGCCCGGCCGGTCTTCTGAGGTTCGCCGCCTAATTCACTTAAAGTTACTACGTGACGAGGGGTCCTATGCTCGCCCGCATGAAGATCGGAACCACCGTCGGCCTGGGGTTCGCTCTCGCCGCACTCGCCTCCATCGCCGTGGCCTGTGCGGCGTGGTTCGCGCTCGCCGCGGACGAGCGCAGCGTGACCGCCCTCTCGGAACGCGCCCTCCCCAGCGAGCAGGCGCTCGCCAAGGTCGATCGCGCCATGGCGGACACCATGCGGAGCGTCAACGCACTCTTCGTGGGCCGACTCTCCTACGAGGTCTGGAAGGCGGCGTGGGGCCGCCTCGGGCAGTGCGTGAGCGCGCTCCACGAAGGACGCAAGGAGTTCGAGAGCATCCCGACCGGGCCGGAGACTCGAGTGGCCTGGCAGGGGGTGGCCGACCAGACCGACCGATGGGAGACCGAGTTCACGTCCTTGCTCAACAAGGTGAAGCGGCGCGACGGCCTCATGGTGGGGGGGCGCGACTACAAGAGCCCCGAGGTCCAGCAGGCCGAGGACGAAGCCTGGCAGCAGTACGAGATCACCCGGGACACCATGAAGTCGCTCGACGGCTCGTTCGTGAAGGTCCGGGCCGCGCTCAAGAAGGAGGCCGACCACGAGATCGCGAACTCCCGCGCCACCTCGACGCATTCGTCGCGGCTGCTCCTCTTCGTTCTCGTGCTGAGCTCCGGCGCGCTCGTCCTGTTCGCCGCGAGCCTCACCCGTCACGTCCGCCGCGTGATCGCCACCATGGTGACCGAGTCGAGAGCCATGTCCGCCGCGGTGCGAGCCGGCGAGCTCGAGGTCCGGGGCCACGCCGAGAAGGTCCACCCGGACTTCAGGGACATCATCGCTGGGATGAACGAGACGGTGGAGGCCTTCGTGGCGCCCATCCAGGTCACTGCCAGCTACATCGACCGCATGGCCAAGGGAGACATCCCGCCGAAGATCACCGACGTCTATGAGGGTGAGTTCAATCGCATCAAGGACAACCTCAACGCCTGCATCGAGGCGGTGCAGCGCCTGGCCGAAGAGGCCATCGGGCTGTCCGAGGCGGCGGTGCAGGGCAAGCTCGGGACGCGCGCCGACGCATCGAAGCACCAGGGCGATTATCGACGGATCGTGAAGGGCGTCAACGACTGCCTCGACGCGGTCACGGGTCCCATCGCCGAGGCCGCAAGGGTCCTCGAGAAGCTCGCCGAGCGCGACCTGACGGCCCGGGTGAACGGCGAGTATCTGGGCGATCACGAGAAGATGAAGAAGGCCGTGAACGCGACCGCCTCCGCGCTCGGCGAGGCCATCGCCCAGGTGGCGCAGTCCGCCGCGCAGGTCTCGGATGCCGCAGGGCAGATCGCGTCCTCGAGCGAGGCCGTGGCTGCCGGGGCCTCGCAGCAGGCCTCGTCGCTCGAGGAGACCTCCTCGAGCCTCGAGTCCATCGCGAGCAGCGCGCGGAAGGCGGCGGACAGCGCCGAGCAGGCGAACACCCTCGCCGAGCAGGCTTCGACCGCCGCGACGCAGGGGGCGACCGCCATGCAGCAGATGACGGGCGCCATGGAGAAGATCAAGGCCTCGGCCGAGGGCACCTCGCAGATCATCAAGAACATCAACGAGATCGCCTTCCAGACGAACCTGCTCGCTCTCAACGCGGCGGTGGAGGCGGCGCGCGCCGGAGAGGCCGGCCGCGGGTTCGCGGTGGTGGCCGAGGAGGTGAGGTCGCTCGCGCTCCGCTCCAAGGAGGCCGCCAACAAGACCGAGGAGCTCATCCGACAGTCGGTGAAGCAGGCCGGCGAGGGGGAGGTCACCGCGCGCCAGGTGGGCGAGCGTCTCACGGCCATCACCACCGCGGTGAGCAAGGCGAACGAGATCTTCGCCGCGCTCGCGGTGGCCGCCCGTGAGCAGGTGGCCGGCCTCGACGAGGTGAACAAGGCGGTGGCTCAGGTGGGCCAGGTCACCCAGCAGAACGCGGCCAGCTCCGAGGAGTCTTCCTCGGCGGCCGCCGAGCTGTCGGGGCAATCCGAGGAACTCGCGGACCTGGTCGGCAAGTTCAAGCTCGAAGAGGGGCAAGCCCGAGGGCTCGTAGAGGCGGCGCCTCGCCCGGGGAGACTCGCGGCCCTGCCCCCGAGCCACCCAGGCCGGAAGAACGGTGCCGCCCCGGCGGCGACGGCTCGATAGCAGCGTCCGCGGCGACGGCGTTTCAAGGCCGGGAGGCTCAGCCCGCGCAGGTGGGGCCTCGAAAGAGAATGCGTCCGGGTTCGCGCTGCGGGTGGCTTCCCATCGTGCGAACCCGTCGGGCGCCTTACGTCGTCCCACCATCGGCTCCACGGCATGTCCCTGTCCTTGCGGCGCTCGGGGTTCGGCGGGTAGTAGATGCGACTCGTGGAGATGTCCGCATCGCCGCCGGAGAGGAGCACCGCCTCGCGTTCACCGTCGTTCTTGAAGGTGGGGCAGATGCCCGTCCCCGGCGGGAAGTCGGCCAAGTCACCCGCTTTCATGCGGTGGAGTTCGCGGTCGACCCCGGCATCGATCTCCCCTCGATGACGTAGACGAACTCCTCCCCGGCCGACTCGGCGTGCGGGTAGGAGGTACGCTTGCCCGGCGGCACCCGCACGAGGTGCACGCCGATCCGGCCCAGGCTGGCTGCACGGCCGAGCGGGCGCCATCGCCTCCGTGCTCGCCGGATGGCGATGGATCCTCTCGGGGACGTCAGCAGACGAAACGATGAACGGCGGTCGGCGCGGGTCCATTCACCACGCCTCGCCAGTTCCGGGCAGCCATTCCATCCGTTTCTTGCTCTGCAATCGGTGCTCGCAGCCTTGGCGCAGCACCTCGCCGGGCAGGGTAGACCGCGTCGGCGGTGCATGGACCCGGATGCGCTGCACGCACTCCGAAAGATCCGTCACCGAACTCGCGAGCCTTGAGGGCTCCTAGCCCGTGGCCTTTAGTGCCACGAGCTCCTCTGCGAATCGGGGATCCGCCCCACGTTGATGGCCCGAGCGGCGGGCGAGTCCTTCATGGGCAGGCGCATGCGGCGTACGCCGTCGAACGCCTCCAGGGCCGACGCGACCGCTCCGGCCGTCGGCACGAGACCGATCTCGCCCACCCCCTTCGCCCCGAAGGGACCCTCCGGCTCGTGCTCTTCGACGAGTACCACCTCCACCTTCGGCATGTGCTGGGCCCGAAGCACCCCGAGTTCGCGGAGCTTGAAGGTGACCGGCATCCCGTCCTGGCACGGCAGCTCCTCGGTGAGAGCGTAGCCGAGGCCCATGTGGACCGATCCCTCGATCTGGGCTTCGCAGAGCTGGGGGTTCAGGGCCCGGCCGACGTCGTGAGCTGCCACCACCCGCTCCACCGCACCCTGGGCGTCGAGGATGACGACCTGGGTCGCGAATCCGAAGGCGGTATGGGTCTTCACCTTGCCGTTCTTCTTCTCGCCCGGCGCGGTGGTGTCGTCGATCATCACCTCGCCCAGGTATTCACGACCGGCGAGCTCGCGGAGGGTCTTGCCGGTGTCGAGGGCGGCCTTGAGCTGCTTCGCCGCCTCGGCCACGGCGCGGCCGGCGAGGAGGGTGGCGCGGGAGCCGGTGGTCTGGCCGGCGCCGAGCTCGAAGCGCGTGTCGACCCGCGGAAGGAAGGTGGAGGCCTTGAGGCCGGTCACCTCCGAGGCGCACTGCATGAGGACGGTGAGGAGGCCCTGGCCCATCTCGGTGAATCCCGAGTAGAGGCCGACCTTCCCGTCCTCTTCCACGGTGAGGCAGCAGCGGGCGAGCTCGCGCGCGCCGTTCCCGATCCCGGAGTTCTTTACCCCGCAGGCGATCCCCACCGCCCGGCCGGCCTTTCTGGCGCCGTAGTAGGCGTCCTTCACGGCGAGCAGGGTCTTCTCGAGCCCGACCGATTTCTCGAGGACTTGCCCGGTCGCGAAGGTGCTCCCCACCCGGAGGGCATTCTTCATGCGCATCTCGAAGCCGTCCAAGCCGACCTTCTTCGCCAACAGGTCGAGGCAGCCCTCGATGGCGAAGCTCGTCTGGTTCACGCCGAAGCCGCGCATGGCCCCGCAGGGCGGGTTGTTGGTGTAGGCGGCGATGGCCTCGATGTCGACCGCCGGCACTTCATAGGGCCCGCAGGCGTGACCGGCGGCGCGCTCGAGCACCTTGCCCCCCACCGAGGCGTACGCGCCCGAGTCCCCCAGGATGCGGGCCCGGGCCGCGGTGAGCTTGCCCTCGCGGTCGCAGCCCACCGTGTAGGACAGGGTGACCGGGTGGCGCTTCGGATGAATCCGGATCGACTCCTCGCGGTTCAGCACCATCCGCACCGGACGTCCGGTGGCGCGGGCGAGGAGGGCCGTCTGCGCCTGGATGCTCATGTCCTCCTTGCCGCCGAAGGCGCCGCCGTTCGGGACGAGCTCGACGAAGACACGTTCCTCGGGCTCGCCGAGGACGCTCGCCACCTGGCGGCGGTCGTCGAAGATGCCCTGCCCCTGGCTGTACAGGTGCAGGCGGCCGTCTTTCATGGGCACAGCCAGGGCCGCCTCCGGCTCGAGGTAGAGGTGCTCGATGCGCTGGGTGACCCAGGTCCCCTCCACCACGTGAGCCGAGGCCCGCAGGGCCGACTCGACCTCGCCCCGCCTGATGTGGGTCGTGGAGAGGATGTTCTCGTGGCGGGGATTCACCCGGGGCGCATGGGACTTGATGGCCTCGGCGGGATCCAGGACCGGGGGAAGTACCTCGTAGTCTACCGACACGAGCTTCGCCGCCTCCCGGGCGGCCTGCGGGGTGTGGGCGGCCACCGCCGCCAGCACGTCGCCCACGCAGCGCACCTCCTCGCCCTCCGCCACGAGGACCGGCCAGTCGGGGTAGATGAGCCCGACGAAGCGATCGCCCTTCACCTCGCGCGCGGTCAAGACGGCGTGGACGCCCGGATGGGCCCGCGCCCCATCGACGTCGACCTTGACCACCCGGGCCCGGGCGTGCGGCGAAAGGACCACCGCGCCGTGGAGGAGCCCGGGGGCCTCGAGGTCGGCCACGAAGGCCCGGGTCCCGAGCGCGAGTTCCGCCCCCTGGTAGCGCCGGAGAGGAACCCCCACCCCGCCCTCCTCGACCGGCAAGGGAAGTCGGCCTTCGCGCTTCGCGGCCACGATGAGCTCGACCGCGTCCACGATCTTCACGTAGCCCGTGCAACGGCAGAGGTGGCCGTCGAGGGCCCGCGCGATGTCCGCCCGCGAGAGCGCCCGTGCCTGGTCGGTGAGCCACTTGATGCGCAGCACGAGGCCGGGCGTGCAAAAGCCGCACTGCAGCCCAGCGGCCGCCTGGAATGCGTCGGCGTAGAGCTTCCTCTCGGCCTCCGACACGCCCTCGAGCGTGAGGACGGACTTTCCCTCCACTTTTTCGGCCGGCACGGCGCAGCTCACCTTGGGTTGCCCGTCGACGAGGGCGAGGCAGCAGCCGCACTGGCCCTGGGGAGCGCAGCCGTCCTTGAGGGAGGTGCAGCGGTACTTTTCCCGCAGCACCTCGAGGAGCGACTCACCCGGCCAAGTCTCGGCCCGCCGCGGTATGCCGTTCAGGCGAAAGCTCAACGTCCGCGTCTCCGGCATGCCGTTCTCCGTCCCGCTTCTCGTAAGCCCTATAGCCCTCGAGCCTCGTGTTCGCTCGCCCGCCTTTGCACCCCGGATCACGCCTCCTGGCGTTCGATAAAAAAATTCTCTTGAGTTGATAGTTAATTTTCGGTTGGCTATCCTGCCGCTCGCTTGAGGCCCGCCGACTCTGCCGCCGCCGTGAGAGTCCCTGCCACCCCCGGGGTGCCGCGCCGCCCATGCGCTCGCACCGGGGGACACGCGGACGTCTTTCGCCCGTGGCCAGCTGGCGTGCACGAGCTTCCCCCACTCGAAGAAGCGGCCTCGCCCCGAAGCCCGCTCTCCCCCTCGCGGGAACGCCGCGGGCGCGCAGGCGGATCGGCGCCCGCCGCCGCGCGCCCTCTCTTCGAAGCTCGAAGAGGCCCTCCTCCCCTGCTCATCTCCTCGCTCTTCGCCGCGGCCGGTGGGCGTTGAAGCGCCTGGTCCGGACGGGGTAGAAGTCCCCGAGGAGTGCCGCGCCATGGAAAAGGCTTTGCGCCCTGCCCCGCTCGAGCTGCTCGCGCGCTGGGTCTTCGGTGAGCTCGAGACGCGCGACACGGTCCTCGGCATCCCGAAGAAGAACTTCGCCCTTCCCGACCCGCGCCTCGTCTCCTTCCTCTTCGGCCGCACCCTGTCGGCTCCGCTCGGCGTGGCCGCCGGCCCCCACACCCAGCTCGCCCAGAACATCGTGTCCGCCTGGCTGTGCGGCGCGCGCTTCATCGAGCTCAAGACCGTCCAGATCCTGGACGAGATCGCGGTGAGCCGTCCGTGCATCGATGCGGCCGACGAGACCTACAACTGCGAGTGGTCCCAGGAGCTGAAGCTCGAGGAATCGTTCGAGGAGTACTTGAACGCTTGGGTCCTCCTCCACGCCCTCGCCCACAAGTTGGGCCAGGGTGGCCCGGGCACGCTCTTCGCGATGAGCGTCGGGTACGACCTCAAGGGGATAAGGCATCCGCGCGTCCAGAAGTTCATCGCTTCCATGCGCGACGCGAGCGCGGCCCTCCCGCAGGCGGTGGAGCGGGTGGCCCGGGTCTATCCCAAGGTGAAGGACCTCGTCATCCCGAGCGAGATCTCGAACCACATCACCCTCTCCACCATGCACGGCTGCCCGCCGGCCGAGATCGAGCGCATCGCGCGCTACCTCCTCGAGGACCTCGGCGTCCACACGTGGGTGAAGCTCAACCCCACCCTGCTCGGTCCGCAGAGCCTGCGAAGCCTGCTCAACCAGAAGCTCGGCTTCGACATCGAGGTCCCCGATTCGGCCTTCGCGCACGACCCCTCCTTCGAGGATGCCCTCGCCATGGTGCAGAACCTCGAGCGAGTCGCGCGGGGCCTTCCCCAGAGCTTCGGGGTGAAGCTCTCCAACACGCTCGAGGTCTCGAACCGGCGCCCGGTCTTCCCCCCGAACGAGAAGACGATGTACCTCTCGGGACGGGCCCTGCACCCGCTCACCCTTTCCCTCGCGCGGAAGCTCATCGACGCGACGGACGGGCGGATCCCGGTGAGCTTTAGCGGCGGCGCGGATGCAGAGAACTTCCCGGACCTCGTGGCGGATGGCCTCGCCCCGGTGACGGTCTGCACCGATCTGTTGAAGCCGGGGGGCTACGCACGGCTGCAGCAGTACCTCGAGAACCTCGAGGTGGCCATGGTGCGGGCCGGGGCGGATAGCCTGGAGGCGTTCGTACACGCGAGCTCCAAGGGCCTCGGGGCGCGTTCGAACCTGGCGCGTCACCTCGAGCTCACGCTCCTAGACCCCCGCTACAGGCGTCGCGAGAGGCCGCTCGTCTTCAAGGGCGAGCGCGCGCTCGGCTCCTTCGACTGCATCGCCGCCCCCTGTCAGGAAGCCTGTCCCGCCCACCAGAACATCCCCGACTACATGTGGCTCGTGGCGCAAGGGCAGCCCTCCGAGGCCCTGGAGGTCATCCTGCGCACGAACCCGCAGCCCGGCGTGACGGGAAGTGTGTGTGACCACCCGTGCACCGAGCGCTGCGTCCGCAACTTCTACGATGCGCCGCTCGCCATTCGCGAAGTGAAGCGCTTCGCCTTCGAGCGCGGGACCCCGCCCCGCGAGGAGCCCGGGCCGAGGCGGGGCATCGAGGTCGCCATCGTCGGGGCTGGCCCGGCCGGCCTCTCCGCCGCCTACTACCTCGCCCGGATGGGATTTTCCCCGGTCCTCTTCGAAGCCAAGGAGGCCTCGGGGGGCATGGTGAGCGGCGTCATCCCCGGCTACCGCCTGGCCGGACAGGCCATCCTGAACGACCTCGACCGGCTGCGCCAGCTCGGCGTCGCGGTGAACTTCGGCCGGCGCCTCGGGCGCGACCTCTCCCTGGAAGAGCTGCGCCGCGGCTTCCCCTACGTCTTTCTCGCGGTGGGGGCCCAGCGCGGCAAGCGCCTCGGCATTCCGGGCGAACAGGCCTCGGGCGTGCTCGACGCCCTGCTCTTCCTCGACCGGCTGCGCTCGGGAACGAAGGTGGAGCTCGGCGAGCGGGTGCTCGTCATCGGCGGGGGGAACTCCGCCATGGACGCCGCCCGCTCGGCCCGGCGCCTCGCCCCAGAAGGCGAGGTGACCCTCGTCTACCGCCGGACGCGCAGCGAGATGCCGGCCGATCCGGCCGAGGTGCGCGACTGCCTGGAAGAGGGCGTCCGACTCCTGGACCTGCTCGCCCCGGCCCGGGTGGTGGTGCAGGGCGGCCGCGCTTCGGCACTCGCCTGCACCCCCATGAAGCTCGGCCCGCCCGACACCTCGGGGCGGCCGCGCCCGGTACCCTCGGGCGGCGAGGAGATCGTCCTCCCCGCCGACAGCGTCATCCCGGCCATCGGGCAGGAGCCGGTGCTCGACTTCCTCTGCGGCCTCGAGGTGGCCCGCCGCAGCGACGGTACGCTCGAGGTCGACGCGGAGACCCGCGAGACGAGCGTCTCCGGCCTCTTCGCGGGCGGCGACGTGGCGCGGGGAGCCGCCTCGGTCGTGAAGGCCATCGCCGACGGGCACGCGGTGGCGACCGCCATCGGACGGCGGCACGGGATCGAGCCGGAGCCGGAACCGCTCCTCGACAAGCGGACCCACGCGGCCGAGATCCTCGACAAGAAGTCGCGAAAGCTCACGCCGCAGGTGGTGCCGGTGCTCCCGCTCGCCCGGCGGGGAGGCTTCTCCGAGGTCATCCAGTCCTTCAGCCGGCAGGCCGCGGAGGAGGAGGCGAGCCGCTGCCTCGACTGCGACGACCTGTGCAGCCTGTGCGTCACCGTCTGCCCGAACCGCGCCAACGTCGCCTATCCCGTGCCGCCGCGCACCCTCGAGCTCCCCTCGCTCGTGGCCGAGGGCGGCCGCTTCGTCACGCGGGGACGCAGGCGCTTCGTCATCGCCCAGAACGTCCAGGTCCTGAACATCGGCGACTTCTGCAACGAGTGCGGCAACTGCGCGACCTTCTGCCCCACCTCCGGCGCGCCCTACAAGGACAAACCGCGCTTCTTCATCGACCCCGAGGGCTACGAGCGGGCGCAGGGCGACGTCTTCCGCCTCGGGCGGGAGGGCGACACCGTCACCCTGGAGGCGCGACTTCAGGGGCGCCGCCACCTCCTCGTTTGCCGCCCGGGCGAGGCCGAGTACCGCGCAGGAGAGTTCGTCGCCCGCTTCGACCCGGCCAGCTGGTCGCTCATCGGATGGGAGACCGAAAAGCCCCCCGCCGAGGGTGAAGCGCTGAGTCTCGAGGCCTGTGCCACCCTCATCACGCTCCTCGCGGCCGAGCCCGCTCTTCCTCGAACGAAGGGCGCCGCGTAGGGAGAAGGGCGCTCCTCCGCAAGGCCGATGGACAAGGGATTCTTAGACGAGGACGGATGCACGCTCACCTGCCCCACGTGAAGGAGTCGATCATGGCTGAACAGACCCTCGGCGAAGCGCTCGCCGAATTCCAGGCGCAGCGAACGAACCTCTTCCAGAAGGACTTCCTCATCAGCTGGGAACATCCCCTCGAGGAGATCGAGGCCATCCTCGCCCTTTGCGGGCTCTTGAAGCGCATGCACCGGGAAGGCCTGTCCTACCGCGCCTTCGACGCAGGCCTCGCCATCTCCATCTTCCGCGACAACTCGACCCGCACCCGCTTCTCCTTCGCCTCGGCCGCGAGCGCGCTCGGCCTGTCGCTCGCCGACCTCGATGAGGAGAAGAGCCAGATCGCGCACGGGGAGACGGTGCGCGAGACCGCCAACATGGTGAGCTTCTTGTGCGAGGTGATCGGGATCCGGGACGACATCTTCCTCGGCGAGGGCAACCGCTACATGCGGGAGTTCGGGAGCGCCCTCACCGACGGGGCTCGACAGGGCGTCCTGCACCGGCGCCCGAGCATCGTGAATCTGCAGTGTGACGTGGACCATCCCACCCAGGCCCTCGCCGACCTGGCCTGGCTGAAGCAGCACTTCGGCGGGCTCGAGAACCTGCGCGGCAAGAAGATCGCCATGACCTGGGCCTACAGCCCGAGTTACGGCAAGCCCCTCTCCGTGCCCCAGGGCGTCATCGGGCTCATGAGCCGCTTCGGGATGCAGGTGAGCCTCGCCCACCCGGAGGGCTATGGCCTCATCCCCGAGGTGATCGAGGTGGCGAGGAAGAACGCGCTCGCGAGCGGAGGGAAGTTCGAGGTCGTGACGAGCATGGAGGACGCCTTCCGCGGCGCGGACGTCGTCTATCCCAAGTCCTGGGCGCCCTTCGGCGTCATGCAGCGCCGCACCGAACTGCTCATGAAGTCGGACAAGGATGCCCTGAGGGCTCTCGAGAAGGAGTGCCTCGCCAACAACGCCCGCTTCTCGAGCTGGGAGTGCAACCGCAAGAAGATGGACCTCACCCGTCAGAAGTCGGCCCTCTACATGCACTGCCTGCCGGCCGACATCACCGACGTGAGCTGCAAGGCGGGCGAGGTGAGTGCCGAGGTCTTCGAGCAGTACCGCATCCCGACCTACCACCAGGCGAGCTACAAGCCCTTCATCATCAGCGCCCTCATGTTCCTCACGCGCATCCGCGATCCAGCCGCCAAGGTCGCGGAGATCGTGAAGCGGGCCCGGGCCCTCGCCCTCTAGGCGCCGCGGCTCGCTCAAGGCTCCCTGCCGGCGAACCCATCCATTCTCTTCGGGGCGATGAAGGCCTCGCGAGAGGGTTTCCTCGCTCGGGAGCCCGGGCTCAGGCGGGGCTCAGGCCCGGCGACGCGAGGCGAGCCGCTCTCTCGCTCACCCGCAGGTGGAGGGGGTTCACGCAGCTTCGGACCCCACAGCGGTGATCGAGCTCGACCCCCGCCGCGAAACGAGGACAGAAGAGCTCGAACGCGTAGCGGTGCGCGAGGACTTCTTCGCCCTGGAAAAGCTCGAACAGCCCGTAGCCGCTGCGATCGACCTTCCCGGTCCAGAGCCAGCAACCGGTGTTCGGCTCGGGCGAAACCGCGTCGAGGAAGCTCTTCACGCTCTTTATCCGCGATCGTGCCATGTGAACGGCCCTCTTTGGCGCCTCCGGAGACCGCACTGCTCCTCCTTCGACCTTCCGGACCTCTTGCCCGCTGGCACCCTCGCTCCGGCGAGGGGTGTTCCAGACGAGACACGCCCGCTCATCCGCCCATCCTTCCGACCGGCCGACCCCTCGCCCATCCACCCGCCGTCGAGGCCTTCCTCGACCTTCCCCCATAGCTAGTCATCCGCAGGGCGTCTCGCCAACGCGCGCGCGCCTCGCCGCGAATCGAACTCACCGCCATGGCGGGCAAAAGCCTCCCCTCGCTTGACGGGGGTTCCGGCTTTGCGAGGCTTCCGCCACGCGGCTGGGTTTTCGGGCCGAGCACCTCGCTGCGCTGCTCGTCTCTCCGCAGGCGCTACCCCGCCGGGAGTGGATCGCTCTCGCGGCACCTTGGTACGGGGAGTAAGGATTCGACCAACGTCGCTCGGCGAGCCGTGCGCTATCCTCATCCCGCCTCGGACGGCGGGCCTCGTGAGCGCGCTTTCGGTCAGGTCTTCTTCTTCGGCGCCCTCACCGCGCCAGGCTGCATGGGCAACCAGTGCTCGACGAACAGGGGCTGGGCCACCTTGTCGGCGGCCTTGAGGCGCTTCAGGGTGCCCGGCTGGTCCCGGGCGGCGAGCACGATGGCGAAGGCGTGCGAGAGGGCGGCGAAGGAGGTGAGGCTGAAGCTGAAGAGCAAGTTCTCGCTCGGCACCGGGAGGAGGAGATCGGCATAGGGGGCGAGGGGGGAATCCTTGCGGTCGGAGAGCGCCAGGATGGGAACCCCGTTCTGCTTCGCGAAGACGGCCGCTTCCACCGTCTCGCGGCTGTAGGGGGCGAAGCTCACCACCACGAGCAGGTCCTTCGGCCCGAGGTTCGCCACCTGGTTGGAGAAGTCCGAGGGAAGGGCGGCGATGCAGGGCACGCCGGCCTGGGTGAGGTAGAAGGCGAAGATGAGACCCGCCACCTGGCCCACCCCGCGTCCCAGGATGACGCGGTGGTCGGCACCCACCAGCACCCGGGCCGCCGATTCCAGCATGGAGTGATCGACGAGCTGGATCAAGCGCCGCAAGTGTTCGCTGTCGCGCTTCACCACCTCGGAGAGCGTGCCGAACACGTCGGTGGGCGCCTTGAGCTCCTCGAGCTCGGAGGCGCCGGAGCGGGCGCTGCAGGCCTCGCGCAGGGCATCGCGAAAGTCGCTGAAGCCCTTGTACCCGAGGCGCTTGGCGAAGCGCATCACCGAGCCGACGCTCACCTGCGCGCGCTCGGCCATCGATTCGATGCCCCACAGCGCCCCGAGCAAGGGATCGCCCATGAGCAAGTCGGCGATGGACTTCTGGGCGTCGGGGAGTTCGCGATAGGCGTTCGCGAGGCGGGCCTGCACGTCCGGGGCGGAAGCGTCTCCGATCATGGTAAGTAATTAGTTTACCACGATAAGAGTGAATTTTGTCCATGGCCGCGGCCTCGGGAGGCGGGCGCCCGCTCTCCTTTCAAGAGATGGAACGGGAGACGGCCACCGGCGAGGGGAAAGACTCGTGTGGTAGCTCCCTCCGAGTTCCGGTAGAGTCCGCGCTTCGCGCCCTGCACTCGAGTGAGGAGATCCAAGACATGCGTAAGGTGTTCTTCGCCGCGGCTGCATTGCTCTTCGCCACGCAAGGATTCGCCGCCGCGCCGAAATCCAAGGTGAAGATCGCCCTCATCGTGGAGTCCACGGTGGACGACAAGGGCTGGTGCCAGGCCATGCACGACGCCATCAAGTCCGTGCAGGCCAAGTACGGACCGGCGCTCGTCGAGTACAGCTACACCGAGAAGATGAAGCCGGTCGACGCCGGCTCGGCCGCCCGCCAGTACGCCTCGCAGGGCTTCGACATCGTGGTCGCCCACGGCGCGCAGTACAAGAACCTCGTCCTCGAGATGGCGGACGAGTTTCCCAAGGTCACCTTCGCCTTCGGGACGAGCGCCGACATCGGCCCGAAGAACGTCTTCACCTACATGCCGCAGAGCGAGGAGACGGGCTACCTGAACGGCCTCATCGCCGGCATGACCACCAAGTCGAACATCGTGGGCCTCGTCGGCCCGGTGGACGGCGGGGACGCCGCGCGCTACGACCGCGGCTTCGTCCTCGGGGTCAAGGCGGTGAATCCCAAGGCGGACGTGAAGGTGGCCCACACCGGCAGCTTCGGCGACTTCGTGAAGGCCGGCGAGCTCGCCCAGACCCAGGTCAAGGCCGGCGCCGACGTGCTCACCGGCTCCTCGCAGCAGGCGCTCGGGGCCCTGCGCGCGGTCGCCACCTACAAGGACCAGCCCATCTGGTGGGTCGGCCAGGACACCGCCCAGCTCGCCATCCCGGAGAGCGCCAAGGTGATCGCCGCCTCGAGCTACGACTACTCGGCGGTCATCGAGGCCCTCATCGCGAAGCGCCAGGCCGGCGTGCTCGGCGGCGAGAACCTGCCCCTCACCTTCGCGAACGGCGGCTTCGTCTACAAGTTCAACGAGGCGGTCGGCCCGGTCCTCACGAAAGAGGTGCGCAGCAAGGTCGAGTCGGCCAAGGCGAACATGGTGGCGGGCAAGCTCCAGCTCGACTGGAAGAGCGTCAAGTTCTAGATCCGGGCAGGTCGGGCCGAGGCCCTCCTTTCCCGGGGAGGTCCTCGGCCTCGCGAAGGTCCTTCTCGAGGCCGCCTTTCATCCGGAGGGGAAGGAGCCCAAGATCCCTTCATGGGAGCGCCCGAGCCCATCCGCGAGCTCAAGCTCGAAGGCATCACCAAGCGCTTCCCGGGAATCCTGGCCTGCGATCGCATCTCACTCGAGGTGCGGCGGGGAGAGACGCTCGCCCTGGTCGGCGAAAACGGGGCGGGTAAGTCGACCCTCATGAACGTGGTGGCCGGGCTCTACCAGCCGGACGGGGGCCGCATCCTCCTGAACGGCCGTCCGGTCCACTTCCCCACCCCCGGGGACGCCTTCGGCCTCGGCATCGGCATGGTGCACCAGAATTTCATGCTGGTGCCCAACATGACGGTGACCGAGAACGTGGCGCTCGGGCTCAAGCCCCTGCACCGGGGCCTCCTCCTCGACCTGAAGGAGGTTCGACGGCGCGTGGCGGAGGTCTCGGCACACCATGAACTTCCAGTGAATCCAGACGCCTACGTCTGGCAGCTCTCGGTGGGCGAGCAGCAGCGGGTGGAGCTCGTGAAGACCCTCTGCCTGGGAGCCCGGCTCCTCATCCTCGACGAGCCCACCTCCGCCCTCACCCCGCAGGAGACGGACGACCTCTTGCTTCGCCTTGGGAAGATGACGGCCGAGCTCTCCATCATCTTCATCAGCCACAAGCTCAACGAGGTGAAGGCCCTCTCCGACCGGGTCACCATCCTGCGGCGCGGAGCGGTGGTGTACAGCGGGAACACCAAGGACCACACCACGGCGGAGCTGGCCGCCCTCATGACCGGCCGGGAGGTGACCCTCCCGGTCAACCCGGGCTCGGGGGCCACCGGCCCCGCCGTCCTCACCCTCGCCGGCCTGCGCGTGAAAGGCGATCGGGGCCACTTCGCGCTCGACGGCCTCGACCTCGAGCTTCACCAGGGCGAGATCCTGGGCCTCGCCGGCGTGTCCGGCAACGGGCAGCGCGAGCTCGCCGACGCGCTCGCCGGCCTGCGCCCGGTGGAGTCGGGGACCATCCGCTTCGACGGCGAGGACATCTCGCAGGCGGACCCCCGCCACATCATCGACCGGGGCATGGGCTACATCCCCGAGGACCGCCACTACGAGGGCATCGTCCCGTCCTTCGCCGTGAAGGAGAACCTCGTCCTCAAGGACTTTGCCACCCCCCGCTTCAGCCTCGGGGCCCTGCTCAAGCTCGGCGAGGTCGACGGCAACGCGACCCGCCTGCGCGACCGATTCGACATCCGCTGCTCCTCGACCGCCGCCGCGGCCGGCTCGCTCTCGGGCGGCAACATCCAGAAGGTCATCCTGGCTCGCGAGCTCGCTCGCGCGCCCAAGGCGCTCGTGGCGGTCTACCCCACCCGTGGCCTCGACATGGGAGCCGAGGAGTTCATCCACGGCCAGCTCCTCGCGTTGCGCGAGAAGAAGGCCGGCATCCTCCTCATCTCCGAGGAACTCGAGGAGGTCATGAACCTGTCGGACCGCATCGCGGTCATCTACAAGGGCCGCATCCTGGAGGTCCTCCCCTCGCGGGCGGCCACGAGGGAACGCCTGGGCCTGCTCATGGCCGGGGTGACGCATGGGTAGGCGTTTCCGGCTCCTCTACGGCGGCCTCGTCGTCCTGCTCGCCACCGCGGCCGCCCTCGCCGCGGCGACCCTCGTCCTCTCCGCCATCGGCGCGAAACCCTTCGCCACCTTCGTCGTCATCCTCACCGGGCCCCTGCACGATCTGTTCGGGGTGACCGAGATCCTGGTGAGGGCGGTGCCGCTCATCCTGGTGGCCCTGGGAATCGCCATCTCCTTCAGGAGCGGCATCCTCAACATCGGCGCCGAGGGCCAGATCATGATCGGCATCCTCTCCGGCACCGCGGTGGCGCTCGCCGGGCCCGGGCTGCCCCGGCTCTTCCTTCTCCCGCTTTGCCTGCTCGCGGGCGCCCTGGGCGGCGCCCTGTGGGGCGGGATCGCCGGCGTCTTGCGCGCTCGGCTCGACGTGAACGAGATCTTGAGCACGGTCATGCTCAACTACATCGCGGCCCAGCTCTACACCTTCCTCCTGCGCGGCCCCATGATCGATCCCAACGAGCTCATGACGGGCTCCGGGACGCCCCAGTCGACGCGTCTTCCCCACAACGCCTGGCTCGATCGCATCATCCCCGGGACCCGCCTACACAGCGGGATCTACCTCGCCCTCGGCCTCGCCTTCCTGGTGTGGTTCCTGCTCTGGAGAACGACCCTCGGCTTTCGGCTGCGGGCGGCCGGCGCGGGCAGCAAGGCCGCTCGCTACGCCGGCATCCACGTCGAGCGTTCCCTCGTCCTCGCCATGCTCATGGCCGGCGGTTTTGCCGGCCTCGCCGGCGCGGTCGAGGTGGCTGGCGTCCATCACCGCGCCATCGAGGCCATCTCCGGCGGCTACGGCTTCGCCGGCATCGTGGTGGCGCTCTTCGGCGGCCTGCACCCGGCCGGCATCGTCCCGGCCGCCGTCTTCTTCGGCCTGCTTCTCGTCGGGGCCGACATGACGCAGCGCTCGGCCGGCGTCCCGGCCAACATGATCCTCGTCCTGCAGGGCGTCGTCATCCTCGCCATCGTGTCGGCCAAGATGTACCTGCGTAACCCCTACGCCCAGGACCGGGCCTTCCGGCTCCTGCGGCGGATGGGCCTCGTGAGGGACGCGCGCGCTGGAGAAGCGGGTGAGCTCTCCGCCGGAGCCGAACCGTGAGCGGCCACATGCTCTACGACATCCTGTCGCTCGGCGTGCCGTTCTCGGTGGCCCTGCTCCTCGCCGCGCTCGGCGAGATGTTCAACCAGCGAGCCGGCGTGTTCAATCTGGGATGCGACGGCATCATGAGCCTCGGCGCCTTTCTGGGCTTTCTGCCACCCTACCTGCTTCGCACGAGCACTCTTTTTCCCTACGCCAACCTGGCCGGGTTCGCGCTGGCCGCGCTCGCGGGGGTGTTCCTCGGGCTCGTCTTCGCCGTCGTCACCGTGACCTTCCGCGCCCCGCAGGGCATCGCCGGCATCGGCCTGCAGATGCTGGGCTGGGGGCTCGCCGGCACCATCTTCCGCCACTTCATCGGTGGAGTGACCGGGGTGGAGGGCGTCGCCGCCTGGCCCATTCCCGTCCTCTCCCGCATCCCGTACCTGGGGGGCATCCTCTTCGACCACAACCCCGTCGTCTACCTCGCCATGCTGGCGGTGCCGGCGAGCTGGTTCTTGCTCTACCGGACACCCTGGGGCCTGCGCGTGCGCGCGGTCGGCACCCATCCCCGGGCCGCCGACACCATGGGGACGAGCGTCACCCGGGTGCGCTACCAGGCCCTCATGCTGGGGGGCGCCATGGCCGGTCTGGGCGGCGCCTACCTGTCGCTCTGCCAGGCCAAGATGTTCGCTGACGACCTCGTGGCAGGCCGCGGCTTCATCGCGGTGGCGCTGGTCTACTTCGGACGCTGGAGCCCCTTCGGGATCCTGGGCGGCGCCCTGCTCTTCAGCCTCGCCCAGGCGCTTCAGCTCTCCATCCAGGTCGGCGGCATCAAGTTCCCTTATGAGTTCGCCGTGATGCTGCCCTATGTCATGGTGATCCTGGTCCTCGCCCTCGCCCGGCGTTCCCGCATGCTGGGGCCGGCGGCGCTCGGCAGGCCCTACGATCGCGAGATGCGGGTCTGAGCGGGTCCTCGATGGCGCGGCTCGTCCCCATTCCGTTCGGGGTGCTCGTCACCCGGCTCTTCGGCGAGCTCGAGCGACGGCAAACCGCCTTCGATCTCCCGGCCCGCCGCTTCGTCGAGAAAGACCCCGCCCGCGACTACTCGGTCGAGATCCACGGGCACCGGGCCTCGACCCCGCTCGGACCCGCGGCCGGCCCCCACACCCAGCTCGCCCAGAACATCGTCCTCTCCTGGCTCGCCGGCGGGCGGGTCCTCGAGCTCAAGACCGTCCAGGTGAAGGACGATCTCGTCATCGCCCGACCCTGCATCGACATGCGCACGGTCGGCTTCAACGTCGAGTGGTCGCAGGAGCTCAAGGTGAAGGAGTCGCTCGAGGAGTACGTGAAGGGATCCATGCTCATCGCCATGCTCAAGGCGGCAGGAGTGGCGAAGGGCCTACCGGACACCGTGCTCGACATGAGCGTCGGCTACGACCTCGCCGGCATCCGCTCGGAGAAGGTGCGCAGCTTCCTCGCCGGGATGTTCGATGCCCGGCGGCTCGTGGACGGGTTCCGCCGGCAGATCCCGGAACGCTTCGCCCACCTGCGCGACCTCGACTTCGAGACCCGGCTCTCCGATACCCTCACCCTGTCGACCTTCCACGGCTGCCCGCCCAACGAGATCGAGCGCATCTGCCAGTTCTTGCTCGAGGAGGTCGGCCTGCATGTCGTCGTGAAGCTCAACCCCACCCTCCTCGGCAAGGAGGAGCTCCGCCCCATCCTCTACGACGAGCTCCGATACCAGCACCTCGCCGTGCCCGAAGCGGCCTATGCGAAAGACGCCCGCTGGGACGAGGTGGTGGGCTTCGTCGACCGGCTTGCCGCGCGCGCTCGGGTGGCCGGCCGGGGCTTCGGAGTCAAATTCACGAACACGCTCATCGTCGAGAACCGCGAACACTTCCTGCCCGCCTCCGAAAAGGAGATGTACCTGTCCGGTCCTCCGCTCCACGCCCTCGCCATGGCACTCGTGCGGCGGTTTCGGCGGACCTTCGGCGATCTCCATCCCATCTCGTTCTCGGGCGGGATCGACGCCGCCAACTTCCCCGACGCGGTGGCGCTCGGGCTGAAGCCGGTGACGGTGTGCACTGACCTCCTCAAGCCCGGGGGCTACGGCCGTGCCGCGCGCTACTTCACCGAGCTGTCGTCCCGCATGAAGGCGGTGGGGGCGAGGGACGTCGAGACCTTTGGGCTCCTCGCCTTCGGGCGGGCCGAGGAAGCCCTCGCCCTGCTCGGCCTCGAGAACCCGGCGATGGCCGCCTGCCTCACCGCCCTCGCCGACGGCGGCGACCTGCGCGCCGCGGCGGGCGAGGCCTTCGGCCGGTGGGTCTCGGTTTCGAGGCTCCTCGGCACCGAGACCTACCTCGAGCGCGTGCTCGCGAGCGCCCGCTACACGGCGAACCACAACGCCGTCCCGCCCAAGAAGGTGGGGAGCACCCTCAAGCTCTTCGACTGCCTCACCTGCGATAAATGCATCCCCGTGTGCCCGAACGACGCCAACTTCAGCCTCGCCATCCAGGGCGGCGACATCGCGATCGAGCGGCTCATCCCCACCGCGGGCGGGTTCCTCCTCGAGAAAATGGGCGTCGTCGCCCTGAACAAGCCGCGCCAGATCGCCAACCAGGCCGACGCCTGCAACGACTGCGGCAACTGCGACGTGATGTGCCCGGAGGACGGAGGACCCTACGTCGTGAAGCCCCGCTTCTTCGGCTCGCTCGAGGCCTATGCCGCTTCGCCCTCGCTCGACGGCATGGCCTTCGAGCAGTCAGGGAGCGCGCTCGCCATGCACGCGCGCTTCGAGGGGCGCGCCTTCGTCGTCGAGAGCGGAGGAGAGAAGCTCCGCTACCGCGGCGAGGGGTTCGACCTGACGCTCGACCCTTCCGATCCTGCGCGCACCGCAGCGGGCCGGGCCCTAGGGCCGGTCGACCTCACCTTTCTTCGCATCATGGAGCGGGTGCGCCTGGCACTCGTGAAGGAGGGCCCGGTGAGCTACGTCGGCGCGGCCCTCACGCACTCGAGCGCTGACGCTGCGCGCTGAATGCGCAGGTGCTGGCCGATTCGGGTGCAACGGCTGCAGTTCGAGCCCCTTCCGCTCATCCGAGCACAGCCTCGGTATTGACCAAATTCGCGCGTGCTTTTCATAGCTTGTCATGCATGCGACCGCCTGCAGGCACGGAACCCTTGCCTTCCCTTGCCTGGCGTGCGACATGCACACCCTCTCGGGATCTTAACCCGAACGTACTTCACCCTGTCGGGAGGAGGTATTTCACATGCTCAGAAGAAGTCTCTTCTCTGCCGCGCTCATGGCCATCGCTCTCTCGGCCGCGCCGGCACAGGCTGCTCTCCAGTGGAGCGACAACTCCTTCCACCTGTGGGGCGGACCAGACTTCCGCGAGCCGTACGATCCGGACGACATCTGGAAGACGATCCTGACCTACACCCACGTGGACGGCTACAAGTGGGGCGGGAACTTCCTCAACGTCGACTGGCTCTTCTCCACCTCGGGTGAAGGTGACAACATCTTCGCGCAGAACGGGGAACTCAAGAGCACCGGCGCGCTCGAGGTGTACGCGGTCTACCGTCACGAGCTCAGCCTCAACAAGATCACGGGCACGAACACCTTCCAGTTCGGGAGCGTCGTGAGAGACGTGGCCATCGTGCTCGGCGCCGACGTCGGCACGAAGAACCACGGGTTCTCCGAGCGCAAGATCATGCCGACGGCGGGCGTCCGGCTCGCCTTCAACGTCCCGGGCTTCTTCAACGTCGACTTCCTCCTCAACAAGGAGTGGGGCGTGGCAGGCAGCATCGTCTACGCGAACAACTTCCAGCCCTCGCCCCCCCGCGCCACCTCCTTCGACGTGACCGAGGACATCGCGGCGGCCTGGGGCATCCCGCTCTACGGCCCCATCACCTTCGAAGGCTTCGGCTCGGTGAACTTCCCCAAGGGCAATGGCGGCCTCGACAACATCGCCGGGTCGAACACGGTGACCGAGGTCCTTTTCCACCCGAAGGTCATGGTCGACGTCGCCAAGCTCGGCGGATCGAGCGGCATCCAGCTGGGCGTCGGCTACGAGTACTGGCTGAACAAGTTCGGCAACGACCACAACGTCGACCCGAGCGGTGGCTCGTTTGCGCACACCTTCTTCGGCGAGGTGGCAGTCCACCTGTAATCGCTGGCCCGGTCTTCGAGGCAGAGGGGCGCCCCGAGGTCTCTAGACCCGCGGGGCGCTCCCATTTTCGGCGACCGGACTCGCAGGCGGCCCCTGCCCAAGGCGGGGCCGAGAGCCGCCTCCTCGTCCTTTTTAGAAGCCCCGGCCGCGGAGCTCCTCCACGAGCTTCTCGTAGAAAGCCGGAGCATCGAAGTGCTTCGACCATCCGATCTGGGCCCAGTGATCGGCCTCGATCTCCCACAGCACTTCTCCCCAGCGTTGCGAGGAGGTCGGGACGAGCCCGTCGTTCTCGCCTGACTTGCGCCGCAGGTAGAGCAGGCCCGGGATGAGCAAGGGGTGGGTATGGCGCTTCACGTGCGCCACTCCCACCACGCTCGCGTAGGCCACGCCCGAAGCGTCCGGGGTCTTCCGGTTGAAGTCGGCCATCCCTTCGGAGCTGAGGTCGAAGAGCGCGTCGAACCCGATCCCCAGCCACCGCAGGGCGCGGGCGAGTCCCAGCCTCTTCAGCGTTTCACGGCCGAGGTCGGCGAGGGGCGTACCGAAGTGCGGGGTCCCGATGGTGGTGAGCGAGGCCACCCTCGAACCGAGGCCGAGGTGGGTCAGGGCGTATCGCGCGTCGAGCCCACCCATGCTGTGGGCGATGACGTTCACCCGGCGGTCGGGCAGCGAGCGGATACAGGCCGCGAGTTCGGTTGCGCGGGTGATCACCGCCCCGGCGGCCGGGAGGCGCGGCCGGTGGACGGCGCTCGCGTGCCGGGCGAGCCGCGCCTCGAGGCCCTGGAAGTATTCGCGACGCACCCCGGCCACCGCCACCTCGTCGAAGCCGAGAAAGCCATGGGCGAGGACGAGCGGATGGCGCAGGCGGGGTATGCGGCGAGGGAGGACTCGCCGGGCGCGCAGCCGCCGCCACAGGAACCCGGCGAGGACCACCAGGCCGGAGAGCAGCGCCAGTGCCGCGAGCGCGAGGAAGGCGCGCGCTGAAAGGCTGTGCACGGGATGATGTTGCGCCGAGCGGAGGACTCTCGGCAACGCATCTCAAGTCGGCTTTGCCGCGGCGCATGGGCGACGGTGTGGGCACGCTCCGCTCGTGTCGCTCTTTTGAGGAGAGAGGAAGACCTGAGGAGCGGGGAACTCGCCCTCGGGCCTCGGGCGCCTTCGGGTCTCGCGGCGCCTCGCCTGCGGCATGAGCTGGAAGCGCGCCCTCGCCGTCGGGCCTTCGCACGAGCGCCCACCTATTCTTGGGCCGTCCAGCCTCGGCATCTCGTCCGGCCCCAAATCGGCCCAAGCACGCACCCGGGCGCGACCCCTCGCGCTCAAGAGTCCTCGCGGCGCCCTCCCTCGCGGTGGCGCGAAAGAGGCGATACGGCGAAAATGCTCTGATGTTGCAAGGGGTCGACACGGTGGCGTACTCCGTGCGATGCGTGGTCCCCGCATGAACGCAAGGGAGCCGAGCGAGGCGGAGGCGGGAGCGCATCCTCACCCTTTCGCGAAGAAAATGCCGCGTGCATCGCCCATTCTCCGCGAGGGGGACCCGCGTTCAGAGCCACCTCTGCGAACGGCTCATGAGCGTCGCCCGGTCACCATCCCGGCCCTGTGTGGAAAGGACAGCAGGAACCGGCACCGCCGCCCCTCCGCGAGGCGAGGGGCAGCCGTTCTCTCTCGCGACTGAAGCAGGTGCACCGCCTCATGGCTTCTTCTCCTCCGCCCTTCGAGACAGCGCGCGCGGACCGGAGCGTCACGCTCGGCCTTCTCCCGGCCGTCGCCTTCTCCTGCGTGTGCTACCTCACCATCGGTATCTTCCTCGCCATCATCCCAGCCTACGTTCACCTGCGCTTGGGGCTCAGCACGGTCGCCGCCGGCCTGGTGGTGAGTACACAGTACGTGGCAACCGTCCTCAGCAGACCGACCGCGGGTCGCCTGTCGGACGTGCTCGGTCCGAAGCGCACCGTGCTCTACGGTCTCGTCGCCTGCGGCGCTTGCGGTGCCCTGTCCTTATTCGCCGCACAGTGCGAAGGCGTCCGCGGGCTCGGCTTCGCCCTGCTCGTGGCGGGGCGACTCGCCCTCGGGATCGGGGAGAGCCTGGTAGCGACCGCCGCCATCATGTGGGGCATCGGCCGCGTCGGTTACCTCTACACGTCCCGGGTCATCTCCTGGAACGGAATCGCCACCTTCGGGTCCATCGCCATCGGAGCGCCGCTGGGCGTGCTGCTGGAACAAAGCGGGGGACTCACCTGGGTCGGCCTCTTCGTCCTCGCGTATTCCGCCTCGGCCATGGTGCTCGCGCTTCGCATGAGGCCGGTGGCGGTCATCCGTGGCAAGCCGATGCCGCTCGGGCACGTCCTCGCCCGGGTGGCTCCGGCCGGGCTTGACCTTGCGCTCGGCGGCATCGGCTTCGGCATCCTCGCCGCCTTCGTCACGCTCTACTACGCGCACGAGCGCTGGTCGGGAGCAGCCCTTTCGCTCTCCTTGTACGGCGTCTGCTTCATCCTGGGCCGCCTCGCCTTCGTGAACCTCATCGATCGTCTGGGTGGCTTGCGGGTAGCGCGTGTGTCCTTCGCGGTGGAGTGCCTCGGGCTCGTCATGCTCGCGGTCGCGCCCTTCCCCGTCGTGGCGCTCGCCGGTTCAGCTCTCACCGGTCTCGGCTTCTCGCTCGTCTTCCCGGCCCTGGCGGTCGAGGCGGTGAGGACCATCCCGATCGAGAGCCGCGGAACGGCCCTCGGCGCCTACACGGTCTTCGTGGACCTCTCCCTGTTCGTGAGCGGACCGGCCATGGGTGCGGTCATCAGTCTCTTCGGGTATCGCACGGCGTTCTTCGGCGCCGCCTCGGCGAGTGCGCTCGCCCTCGCGCTGACGCTGTGGCTCGGTCGCCGGGCGCGCCGCTCGCAGGCCGTCGCGCACTCCGCTTGAGCCCGGGGCGGGAGCGCCTCATTTCAGGCTCGGGTTCGCGCTGCCACAGCCCGGGACGAGGGGTGCGCCCGACACCGGCGCACATCGCCTTGCAGTGGGGGTCGGCCGGATTCGAGCGCGTTCGGCTCCGCTCTCGCGGGTACCACCTTGAGGGCGTTTCTCTTGCGAACCCCGCGAAAAGTGGCCTTGCAGCCCCCGCCACCCTCGCGCCCTGACCTTAAGGGGAGCTCGAGGAGGGACACGTACCTCACGGCCAAAGGAAGGGAGCAACCAAATCCGCGAGCCCGTGTTGAAGGGGCCAGTAGCCGACGCCATGGTGGCGGGCTCTACCTCGGGAAAGCACATGACCCCTCGAATTCGCTCCCTCAAGTCTCTGGCGCTCGGAGCGCTGAGCGGCGCCCTTCTCTTTGGATGCGGTGGCAACAATAGCAGCAGCAACGTTCCGGCGGACTGGACGGCCCCTGTTCCGTCCACCCTCCCCAGCAACAACCTGACGGACGTCGACGTCAGCTTGTCGAACGGCACCTCGGTCTCGACGGCGTCCATGAGCGTCGTCGCGAACGCAGCCCAGGCCGACGATCCGTGTCACCCGCACCTGTTCCAGCGCACCTACGAGATGGCCGACATCCTCAACAACCACACCCACAAGATGATGGATCGCATCGCGGCGATCATTCGGCACCCCAAGGCGCTCGACAACAGCCCGAACTGCACGGTCGACAACAAGAGTGACCCCACCCAGATCAGCTGCACCATCGACCGCGCGGCCGGCCTCTTCGGCGGCTATCCGCTCACCCTCACCTGGCAGAAGAGCGTCAATACCCCCGCGTCCGGGACAACGCAGTACGTGACGAACGTCTACATTCAGCCGAACTCCGTCACCGCCGCCGAGCTCCACCAGTGCGAGCTCGGCAACAATCCGCTGCCGAGTGCCTGCACCCTCATCTTCAGCTCGACGCTCGACGCGACCCCGCAGGCCAACGGTTACGACGTGTCGAGCCCGAGCGGCACGCCGGTGCACTTCGACTTCACGGCCCTGCACTCGGTCGACAGCGCCGAGCTCGCCACGGGCACCTTCGACGTCAACGTCGAATTCACCAAGGACACGACCAAGCCCAATCCGTACCGCCGCATCCTCGGGTTCCAGTTCACGAACTTCGTGCCCTGGCTCACCGCCCAGGAGATGGCGGCCGGGGAGGCGAGCCACGGCGCTCGCACCGGCTCGCTCGCTCACGTCGGCTACAGCGGGTCCATCGGCGGCGCCGGCGGGGCCATGGAGTTCATCGACGAGGTCATCCTCTTCTGCCCGCAATACGGCAGCCCCGCGGCCCCGAACTCCTCGCTCTACTCTGACGCCCTGACCATCGGCCGCTGGTACCAGGACACCACCACCAATCCCGGCACCGTCACCCTCTTCGGCCGGGTCGATGCGGAAGCCGTCGGCGACGCGGGCGGGGCGACCCCCACCGGCAGCGACCTCGACGGTTCGGGCAACTGGGTCGGCAACGCTCAGCTCGGGCCCAACACCGAGTACCTCGGCGGCGTGTGCTACGGCGGAGGAATCGACACGGGCTCGGGCGCCATCGCCGCCGAAGACATCACCGACCCCTGGATGTTCGTGGAGAGCGACAACGGTTCTGCCCTGGCGAACAGCTACAAGTGCGGCCCGGAGACCACGCCCGGCGACAACACCACCTGCGTGACCTCGTGCGGCAAGGGCAACGTCTTCAGCCCGCTCCCCTCCGTCTCGGGTACCACCATCAACAACCCGTACTCGTTCAACGGACTCACCACGAACTCCACCATCCCCACCGCCCCAGCCGACATCGCGAAGGACCTCGAGCCGCTGCTCTGCCCGACCGGCGTCGGCTCGGCCTGGACCTCCTGCTCGTAGCGGTCTAGAAGCGGACATCTCGGTCGAGAAGGAGAGCGGGCGCGTCGGAGTTCCGACGCGCCCGCTCCATTCATTTCGACGAGGGCGTACGTACGCCCAAGCGCCATGCGGCCGATGGAAGGCCAGGCGTCGCTCGAGTTACCCAGCCGGGACCGCGCCCTCCGGTGTCCGGAGGCTTTCCGGACGGTGGCGGCGCAGGTAGGGGTGGGCTCGACCCCCGAACACCCGGCAGCTGCCGAGGAGGTGACGCCCTTCCGACGTGGAGGCGCGCAGGAGTCGAGTGAGGGCCCGGGATGAGTGCGAACGCGGTCTACCCGCCCTGGCGCTGTTGCGAAGCCCGGCTATCTCCGCTATAGCGGATGGACGGCGTGTACCCACCCCGAAACCGCGGCCTCGGTCCGGTCAGGGACGAACCAAGGCCCCACATGTTCACTATGAGGTCAAGGGATCCGACAGCGCCTTGCCGGGTGCCTTCGGCCTGAAGAGGACCCATGGCACGCATTTACGACGACAACAGCCTCAGCATCGGCAACACCCCGCTCATCCGCCTCAACCGCATCGGGAAGGGCCTCGGCGCCACCCTGGTCGGCAAGGTCGAAGGGCGCAACCCGGCTTACTCGGTGAAGTGCCGCATCGGGGCTGCCATGATCTGGGCAGCCGAGCGCGACGGGATTTTGAAACCTGGCTCCCAGGAGCGCACCATCGTCGAGCCGACGAGTGGCAACACGGGCATCGCGCTCGCCTTCGTGGCGGCCGCCCGCAACTACCCGATCACCCTCACCATGCCCGAGACCATGTCCATCGAGCGGCGCCGCATGCTCAAGGCCTTCGGGGCGAACCTCGTCCTCACCGAGGGAGCGAAGGGCATGCCAGGGGCCATCGCCAAGGCCGAGGAGATCGTGGGGAGCGACCCCAAGAAACACTTCATGCCGCAACAGTTCAAGAACCCGGCCAACCCCGACATTCACTTCCGGACCACGGGTCCCGAGATCTGGAACGACACGGACGGGCGGGTGGACATCCTCGTGTCCGGCGTGGGCACCGGCGGGACCATCACCGGCGCGTCGCGCTACCTCAAACAGGAGAAGAAGAAGGCCATCCGCTCGGTGGCAGTCGAGCCCATCCACTCGCCGGTCCTCACCGCCATCCGGGCCAAAGAGCCCCCGAGGCCGGGGCCCCACAAGATTCAGGGGATCGGAGCCGGATTCAAACCGGACGTCCTCGACCTCTCGCTCGTGGACGAGGTCGTGACGGTGTCGAACGACGAATCGGTGGACTTCGCCCGGCGCCTCCACCGGGAGGAGGGCATCACCGGCGGCATCTCTTGCGGTGCGGCCGTGGCGGCGGCCGTGAAGGTGGCCGGCCGCCCCGAGTCGAAGGGAAAGCTCATCGTGGTCATCTTGCCTGACGCCGGAGAACGCTACCTGTCGAGCATCCTCTTCGAGGGCATCGCGGCGTAGGTTCCTGAAGCTCACCCCTGCGTCTGCCCCGGGTGGGTGATCGCATCCAGCACCTTCCGCGAGGGTTTGGCCCTGCCGCTCCGTCCGGAGCGAAGCCGCCTCTCACGACCTCGTCGCGAACCTCGACCACGGCGAGGCGTTTCGTATCGCAGGCAATTCACTCGGCTTCTCCGCCGCGACGACGAGCCCTGCCCTAAGGGACCTCGACGGGCGTGTCGCGATGCATTCTCGAGGTGGGTCGAAAAGCGGTGTCCTCCCAGGTGATATCGACTGTCCCACGCTCTCTGGACGCGCATCCGCGAAAAATGCCCCGTCCGGAAGCGTTGGCGCGCCCCGCCGGCCGTTACGTCAGCAGGGTGATCCCGAATCGACCGACCGAGCGTTCGCAGTCCGTCCGCATCGCCCCGAGCATCCTTCTCCGGGAAGGCGCCAAGGTCACCGCCGATCCCGCCAAGATAGCCTACGTCCGCCATGAGCTCGCTTTGGAGACCTTGCTCGCCATTCGCCCCGGGCAGATCGAGGAGCGCAACCTCGCGAGGCAGGTCGTCGATCTCGCGGCGGATGAGTTGAGCCTCGCCCTTTCTCATCGCAAACACCTCGGAGTGTTGCCGGTCCCGCGGGCTGCGGCGACGCCGTTGCGACTCAGCCGGACGGTTCCCTTGGCCGGGAGGCCGGGAGTCGCCATCCCGCCGACGTTGCCGTAGGAAAAGCTCTACCCGCAATTCCGCGACGTGTCGCCCGCACCTCGGCGGCCGAACCTGTCGGCATGGGCGGCGCCAGGTGGGCACGCCCGGCCCGCTCAATCCGCTCGACGAGAGTCGAGACGGAACCCTTGCCGCACGGAAAGCTCGACCCCTGACGGCCCGCCGCACGTCTCGTCGACGGAGCGGGGCCGGATTCTAAGACCCTGGGCGCTGCCTCGCTCACCGCGAGGAGCAGCGTTAGCCTCGGGCGCTTCCCGAGGCCACGGGGGGGAGCGCCCAAGAGGCCTCAAGATGACCTTCACGGCAAGGCCATCGAGGCAGCCGAGACTCTGGGTTCGCGCCGAGAGCAGCGGGTGTCGGCCAATTCTGCGGCATGGGTGGCGCGACAGGCGTCAGGGAGCGAGGGGGACACACAGGTCATCGTGCCGGTTTCAGGGTACAGGGCGCCCTCCCCCGACTTGGCGGTGGTCTCGCGGGCGGCGAGGGAGGTTCGAAGGACACACGGTCCAGCGTCTGGACCGGCCATCCGAAATCTGGAGCCCAAGGAGCGGTGAGTACGCGTCCGCGCGCTGGAAGTTCGGGCAGGGCTGGCTTTCGTGCGCGTTCCGGGCGGGAAACCGGACGGTACAGGCGTTGCAGCCTCAAGGGGCTGCAAACTTCGTCTGGGAGTTCCACATGACCCAACCCGTCGAGTCGGAGCGGAGCGGCTGCGCCGATCGCGAACAGATGGCTCGCCTCGCTGGCAAGTACATGACCTTCAAGCTCGCCAACGAGGAGTACGGGCTCGAGATCCTCACGGTGCGCGAGATCATCGGCGTCCTGCCCATCACCCGGGTCCCGCGGACCTCTGAGTTCGTGCGCGGTATCATCAACCTGCGCGGCAAGGTCATCCCGGTTTTTGACCTGCGTCTCAAGTTTGGCCTCGGCGCTGCCGAAGCGACCGAGCAGAGCGTCATCATCGTCGTCCAGGTGGCATTCCCGGGAGCCGCCCGCACCATCGGCATCTTCGTCGATCAAGTCCTCGAGGTTCTCGCCATCGACGCCGCGGACATCGAGCCCGCACCGAACCTGGTCGACGGCTCCATCGACGGATCCTTCATCCTCGGCGTGGGGAAGGTCGACCGGCGCGTGATCTTCCTTCTCGACATCGCGAAGGTCCTCGGAGCGGCCGAGGCCGCAGAGCTGTCGCAGCTCGCCCGGTCCTGAAAGAGCTTTCGGGGTAGCGGGCGGGGGCGAACGGCCACCGCCTGACCAGCAGGGGCACCCTTCGCGGTCCCTGGCGCGTCATCTTGGAAAAGGAGAAGAAACGTGCTCGCACGATTGACCATCGGAACGAAGCTGCTGCTCGCCCTGGGCGCCGCCTGTCTCGGGACGGTTTTGACGCTCGGCCTCGCCCTCGTCCAGGCGAACTCCATCTCCAGCAGCCTCTCCAGCATGGTGAACGCGCGATACCCGAGCCTCGTCGCGCTCACCATGATGCGCGACGCCATGAACCAGGCGAGCCGCGCCATCAACGGCGGCTTCCTCCCCGAGGTCATGGGGCGTCCGAAAGAGCGGGAGGCAGGCGTGAAGATGGTCCACGACGCCCTCTCCCAGTTCGATGATGCGAGGCGCCGCTTCGAAGAGCTGCCCCACGCCGAGGCGCGCATGAAGCAGTGGAAGGACGCTCAGCCGCTCTTCGCCGCCTGGGAAAGGGAAGTGACCAAAACGGTGGACGCGCTCGGCGAGTACGGCGCGCTCGTCGCTGGCGGCGCCGACCCGATGGGCGCCGCCGGCCAGAAGGCCCGCGAGGGCGTCTTCGAACACTGGATGGTGATGCGCGAGCGCTTCATCGCCGCGGCCCCTCCCCTCGCCGAAATGCTGAAAGGCAACGCCGAAAGGGTCGAGCGGGAAAAGACGGCCGCGCTCCACACCGCGCACGCGGCGAACGTGGTGTTGTTCGCCACCGCCGGCCTCGTCATCCTCTTCCTCGCGTCCTTCGGCTTCGTCGTGTCCCGCAGTGTCGGCCACACCATCGGCGGGCTCGTCACCGAGGCGAACCGGCTCTCCGAGGCGGTGGCGGCCGAGAAGCTCGAGGTGCGCGCCGACGTGGGTTCGGTGAACGCGGAGTTCAGGGGCATGCTGGACGGCATGAACCGGACCCTGGATGCCTTCGTGAAGCCGCTCCGGGTCACCGCCGACTACGTGGAGCGCATCTCCCGAGGTGACCTGCCGCCCAAGATTGTCGATAGCTACCAGGGCGACTTCGACCTCATCAGGCGGAACCTCAACACCTGCATCGATGCCGTCAACAGGCTCGTCAGCGAGGCCGAGGCCCTGGCCCAGGCCGCCATCGCCGGCGGGCTCGCCACCCGAGCCGACGCGACGAAGCACCAGGGCGACTTCCGCAAGGTCGTCGAGGGCTTCAACGGAACGCTCGACGCGGTGCTGAGCCCCATCGACGCCGCCGCCAAGGTGCTCGAGCGCCTGGCCGAGCGCGATTTCAGGGCCCGGGTGCAGGGTGCCTACCAGGGCGACCACGCCAAGATGACGAACGCGCTCAATGCGACCGCCGAAGCCCTGCACGGTGCGCTCGCCCGGGTGGCCGAGACGGTGGAGCAGGTTCACTCGGCCTCGGCCCAGATCGCGGCCTCGAGCCAGGCGGTCGCGAGCGGCGCCTCCGAGCAGGCGAGTTCGCTCGAGGAGACGGGGGCGAGCCTCGAGTCGATGTTGAGTGTGACGCAGCATGCGGCCGAGAACGCGCAGGAAGCCTCCGGGCTCGCCGGCGCTGCCAGGGGAGCGGCCACCGAAGGCACCGCCGCCATGGACCAGATGATGAGCGCCATGAAGAAGATCAAGGCGTCCGCCCAGGGCACCTCCCAGATCATCAAGGACATCAACGAGATCGCCTTCCAGACGAACCTGCTCGCCCTCAACGCCGCGGTCGAGGCGGCCCGCGCGGGCGAGGCCGGGCGTGGCTTCGCCGTCGTCGCCGAGGAGGTCCGTTCGCTCGCGCTGCGCTCCAAGGAGGCCGCCAGCAAGACCGAGGAGCTCATCCGCCAGTCGGTGAAGGAGGCGGGGGAGGGCGAGGTCACCGCAGAGCGCGTCAATGCGAAGCTCTCGGAGATCGTGGGCTCGGTGTCGAAGGTGACGGACATCGTGACCGAGATCAGCGCCGGGGCGAGGGAGCAAGCGGCTGGCATCGAGCAGGTGAACAAGGCCATCGGGCAGATGAACACCGTCACCCAGCAGAACGCGGCGAGCTCCGAGGAGTCCTCCTCGGCGGCGGCCGAGCTCTCGAGCCAGGCCGAGCAGCTCGCCGCCATGGTGAGCGAGTTCCAGCTCGCAGAGGCGGGCCAGGCCGCGAAGGCGCTGCCGGCGCGAGGGGCCTTCGGGAGAAAGAACGGCCGCGGCGGGAGGGCCTTCCCGGACCTCGTCCAAGCCGAGGACGACGCCGCGATGAATTGACGTAGAAGCCGGGTCGAGTGGCGACGCCGGTCCTCTTCCCGGCCAGACTCCCGAGCGCTCCTCGCGGCGAGCTTTAGGTCTCGGGAAGAGCCTTGCACTCTACGGCGAGGTCGTGGTCACCCCGTGTCTCGCGCCGGAACGGGTGCCCGCACACGCACTCTGATCCACGTCAAGGATCGGACGCGGCGAGGCACCCCGCGGCTGCCCTGAAGAGCCCCGGCCCATCGCTACCCCACCTCATCGGTCCACATCCTCTTCATTGTGGTACCTCGCGTTCCCTTTCGACTTTTCCCATAGCGCGACCCAAGATCACCCGCAGTCGCGAGCCGCCCTCTCGCCAATCGCGTTCGCTTGACACCCCAAGAACCCAAGTCTAGCATCGTGAAATCGTTGTCACGAACTGCTCCAGGTGGCCTTCAGGGGCGTCAAGGAGGGCGTCAATTGATTGGTCGCGGCCTCATCGCCGCGATTGCCGTAATTGGACACCAATTGAAGGGCTTCGCGGGAGAACCGAACGATGACTCGCCTCGCAAGAATCGCATCTTCCCTGGCCATGGTCCTCGCAATTCACTCGACGGCCTTGGCTGAAGGCAAGAAGGATCCGGCCTACAAGTTCGCATTCCTCATCTACGACTCGGTGGGCAACCCGTTCTGGAAGCCGCTCATCAACGGCGCCAACGAGATGTCCGAGAGGCTGGGCGTCAAGGTCGACATCCAGTTCGCCGAGAACCAGCCCGATAAGCAGAACGACCTCCTCGAAACGGCCATCACCAACAAGGTCGACGGCATCGTGGTGGCCTTCAACGTCACCGACGCCTACAACAAGAACATCGCCAAGGCCCGGGCGGCGGGTATTCCGGTGGTGGCCTTCAACATCGACGATCCGCGAGGCGCCGAGGGCGTCGAGCGCATGGCCTTCATGGGCCAGGACTTCCGCGTCGCCGGCTACCTCATCGGCAAGCGGCTCGTGAAGGACGGCCAGCTCAAGAAGGGCGACTTCGTCGTCTGCCCGGTCGAGCACCCCGAGGCCACCTACGCGAAGCAGCGCTACGACGGCGTGAAGAAGGCCCTCGACGAGGCCGGCATCCGCTCGGAAGTCCTCGACACCGGCGCCATCTCGCTCGAGGACACCCTGACGAAGCTCACCCAGTACCTCGTGGGCCACAAGTCGACGAACGGCATTCTCGCCATGGGCGGCATGCCCATGACCGTCGCCGCCAAGGCCATCGCGGACGCCGGGATGAAGATCCCCGCCGCCGGATTCGACCTCAGCAAGCCCATCGTCCAGGACATCATCGACGGAAAGGTCATCGCCGCGGTCGATCAGCAGCCGTACTACCAGGGTGCCTTCCCGGTGATGCAGCTGTTCCTCTTCAAGAAGTACAGCCTGCTCCCCTGCGACATCAACACGGGCGGCGCCATCGTGGACAAGACCACCGCCGCGCAGGTTCTCTCGCTCTCCGGGACCTTCCGGTAAGTCGGCTCTGGGCCGAGCCGGCACGGGCCGGCTCGGCTCACCCGGGCGAGCGGCCTCACCTGCGGCGGCGGGGCTCGTCGCTTGGACGCCGCCTCGCCCGCTCTCCCCCGGCGGCGGATACTCCGCAGGTGCGGATTGCGCCGACGGGGACGGCTTGTTTCAGGGCCCACGCTCGTATCACACCAACAGAACCGGGAAGTGACAGGAGTTCCACCCATGATGGAATTGGCAGCGGAAAACCGCCACGCTGGTGGATGGATCAAGACGCTCCAGCGCCGGAGGTCGGGCAACATCGTCCTCCTGTTCGTGATCATCCAGGTCCTGGCCATCTTCTTCGCCCTGATCTTCCCCGACGATTTTCGTTACGTGAGCGTGGGCAACATCCAGCTCATGCTGAAGGCGATTCCCTCCCTGGTGATCGTCGTCCTCGGGGTGAACCTGCTCATGATCGCCGGTGAGTTCGACCTCACGGTGGGGGCGACCTTCACCCTGACGGCCCTCATCATGGCCAAGCTCTTCAACGCGGGCGTTCCCTTGACCATCGCGGTCTTGGCCGCTCTCCTCGCCGGCGTCCTCATCGGGGTGGTGAACGGCTGGATCGTCGTGAAGTCCAAGGTCCCCTCCTTCATCATCACCCTGGGGGCCATGTGGTTCTGGCGTGGCATCATCCTCATCCTGTCCAATTCCATCACCGAGAGCTTCTACCCGAGCGAGTTCTTCGAGAAGCTCTTCACCCTCAACATGGGGCCGATCCAGGTCCAGTTCGTCTGGTCCCTCGTCATCGCCCTGGTCTGCTGGCTCATCCTCGAGCGCCACCGGCTGGGGAACTATTTCTTCGGCGTGGGAGGCAATCCCAAGGCGGCGGCCGCCCTCGGCGTGAACACCAACCAGGTGAAGATCATCGCCTTCGGGATCACCGGGCTCCTCACCGCGCTCTCCGGTATCATGAGCACGGTCCGGATCAATTCCATCTCTCCGATCCAGGGCCAGGGCCTGGAGTTGCAGGCCATCGCGGCCTGCGTGATCGGCGGGACCGCCCTCGTCGGCGGCAAGGGCACCATCCTCGGCGCCTTCCTGGGAGCCGCGCTCATGTACACCATCCAGGACGTGCTCCTGCTGCTGCGCGCCCCGGGGCACTACCTCCAGATGTTCGTCGGGGTCATCATCGTCATCGCGGCGGTGCTCAACGAAGCCATGAAGTCGGAATAGGGAACGATCATGACCATCGACCAGGCCGCCGCCGTGGACACGGCCGTCAAGACCCCCTACGTCGAGCTCGTCGGGATCACCCACTCCTACGGTCCGGTCCTCGCCCTGAACGGCGTCGACTTCAAGGTTCACCGCAGGGAGATCGTGGGCCTGGTCGGCGACAACGGCGCCGGGAAGTCGACGCTCATCAAGATCCTGTCGGGCGTGCTCACGCCCACCGGCGGTGAGATCTTCGTCGACGGCAAGAAGACGGTCTTCAACTCAGCCCGCACCGCCATGAACTGCGGGATGGAGACCATCTACCAGGACATGAACCTCATCGATGGCATGGACATCATGAGGAACATCTTCTTCGGCCGGGAGGCCACCCACCCCTTCGGATTCCTCAAGGTCGCCGAGATGCGCAAGAGGGCGATGGAGATCCTGGAGAAGGAGATCACCATCGAGGGAATCAGGTCGCCCCACCAGCTGGTCGGCAACCTCTCGGGAGGCCAAAAGCAGGCGGTCTCCATCGCGCGCGCCATGTTCTTCAAGAACCAGGTGCTCCTCCTCGACGAGCCGACGAGCGCACTGTCGGTGCGCGAAACCCAGGCCTTCCTCGACCACATCACGCACCTGCGCGACGAGGGCCTTTCGGTCGTCATCGTCACGCACAACCTGTACCACGCCTACCAGGTGGCCGACCGCTTCGTCATCCTCTCCCACGGCAAAAAGGTGGAAGACACGCCGAAGGGGAAGACGAGCGCCGAGGAACTGACCCGCATCGTGGTGGGAAGCAAGTAGGAGGCAAAGATGAACGCCAGGCAGCGCTTTCGCGAGATCGGCAAGAGGAGTCGCGGCGTACGCAGCATGAAGTGGGAGTTCGGGTACTGGGGTGCCACCGTCGACAACTGGTACGCGGAGGGGCTGCCGCTCAAGAAGTATCCGCGCCTCCCCGACCGGAACGACGAGGGCCGCACGCCCACCTCCCATCTCTACATGGACGCCTGGAACAGCGTGCGGAGCGGCAAGCTCCCGAGCGGCATCGCCATCATGGCGGGCGGCCTGTACTGGCCGACGCAAGGGTTCCCGCTCGACGAGGATGTCAGGGATCACTTCGGAATGGATCTCTCCCAGAGGCTCGTCAACGTGAACCTCCTCCTCTGTCCCGAGTACGTACCGCGCATCCTCAAGGAGACGGAGGAGCGGCTCGAATACCTGGACGTCGACGGGGTGAAACGCGTGTTCCTCAAGGCGTCGGCGACCATCCCCACCGCGGTCGACTATCCGGTCAAGGACCGCGCGAGCTGGGAGCGGGTGAAGGAGGAGCGCTTCAACGTGAAGAACGTGAAGGCGCGCCTCCCCTCCAATTGGAATGCGCTCGTGAAGGAGTACCGAAACCGGGACTACCCGCTGGCGCTCGGCGGCTACCCGCACGGCTTCTTCGGTACCCTCGTCCACCTCATGGGCTACGAGCGGACCTTCATGCTCTACTACGACGATCCCGAGCTCGTCCGCGACATCATCACGGCGTTGACCGAGGTCTGGATGGCGACCTACGAGGAGGTCCTCTCCTACACCGACATCGATCACGTCCAGATCTGGGAGGACATCTCGGCGGGAACCGGCTCGATGGTCTCACCCGACATCATCCGGGAGTTCATGCTCCCCGCCTACCGGCGATTCACCTCCTTCTTGCGCGGCCGGGGGGTCGACCTCATCTTCGTCGACACCGACGGTGACTGCTACGACCTCATCCCCCTCTTCCTGGAGGGCGGCATGACCGGCATGTACCCCATGGAGGCGAGCTGCGGGATGGACATCGTCAAGGTGAGGAAGAACTTCCCCGACCTCATCATGATGGGTGGCATCCAGAAGTCCGAGCTGGTGTTCGGGAAGACTCGGATCGACGAGATCCTCGAACCGGTGAAGGCGGTGCTCAAGACCGGGGGATACATCCCGTACTGCGACCACTTCATCCCGCCCGACGTCAACTTCGAGAACTTCACATACTATCGGCGCAGGTTGAACGCGCTCATCGACGAGGCCGGGGAGCGCTAGCCCCGACCTCGAGGTCAAGTCCACCGGGAGAGTACGTTTGGCTTCGCTCAAGGACGTCTCGAGACTGGCCGGCGTGTCACCGTCCACCGCCTCGCGGGTGATGACGGGGAACACGCGCGTCGACCCCGAGGCGAAGCAACGCGTGCTGGCCGCCGTGGCCGAGCTCAAGTACAAGCCGAACCTCTTCGCGCGCGGACTGCGCAATCGCAGCGGCAGGCTCATCGGGCTCATGGTCCCCGAGATCCTCCACGAGACGTTTGCCATCTTCATCTCTCTCGTGGAGGAGGCCTGCGTCGAGCGCGGGTTCACCATGATCCTCGGCAACACCCACGACGACCCGGCCATCGAGGAGCGGGTGCTCGGCAACCTCATCGGGATGAACGTCGACGGGATCATCATCTCGGTCGTGTCGGACAGCAGCGCCGTCATGAGCAGCCTCAGGCAGTCGGACATCCCGGTGGTGGGGATCGACCGCGCCTTCCATCACGAGAACGTCGACCGCATCGAGGTGGACAATCGGGAAGCCGGCCGGATCGCCGCGCACTACCTTCACTCGATGGGGCACGTCAAGATCGCCTGCATCGCCGGACCCCAGACGGTCACCCTGAGCCGGGAGCGTTCGGCCGGCTTCGCCGAGTACCTCTCGACCAAGGGCATAAAGCCCATCACCATCGCCGGCGGCGACTTCGAGTTCGAGACCGGCATGGTCTGCCTGAGGGCGCTGCTCGAGCGAGGAGAGGAATTCACCGGCATCTGGGCCGAGAACGACCTCCTCGCCATCGGCGCCATGCGCGAGATGGACCGGCTCGGCATCCGGGTGCCGGACGACGTCTCCATCATCGGGATGGACGACATCAAGACCACCCAGATGATCCTGCCGGCGCTCACCACCATCCGCCAGCCCTTCGCGGGCATCTGCCGCAAGGCCGTCGAGTTGCTCCTCAAGCGGATGGAGAACCCGGGCTCGCCCCCGCGCCGGCTGGTCTTGGCGCCCGACCTCGTCATCCGGGACTCGGTCCACCGGCGGCCACCCCTCACCCCGGCCGCGGCGAAGGCCCGGCGTCGTCGCGCGCTGCGTCGTCCATGACCCTCTCCCACAGGAGGAAGTGACCCATGACAGCAGGTAACCTGATTCGCGATGCGTATGAGCGGGGTTCCGGTATCTTCAGGATGGCGCCCATCTTCGTGCCACGCCGGTTCTCGTCGGCCGGGCGGCGCTTGCGTCTGCATCCCGAAGACTACTTCGCTCTCGGAACCGCCCGCGGCTCCATCAAGGAGAGGTGGTTCTCCTCGGTCATCCCGGCGATGAACGGCCCTCTCGCCCCGCCCGACGAGGGCATGAGCTACATCGATCCGTCGGGCTGCCCTCAGGACCGCCTGCTCTTCAAGGACGCCGTCGACGCGCTGGGTGCGGTCCTCATCGGGGAGACCTTGAAGCAGAAGTACGGCACCTGGCCCATGTACTCGAAGTTCTTCGACTACGAGGTGCCGCTCTTCCACCACCTGCACCTCCAGGAGGAAGACGCCCGGCGCATCGGGCGAGCCGGCAAACCCGAGGCCTACTACTTCCCCCCGCAGTTGAACAACCATTCGGGGACCTTCCCGCACACCTACTTCGGTTTCGATCCCGACGTGACCAAGGAGGAGGTCCGCTCGAGGCTCCTCGCCTACGAGAAGGGCGACAACCGCATCACCGAGCTCTCCCGCGCCTATCGCATCGAGCTCGGCACGGGTTGGTACACCCCGACCGGCGTCGTACACGCTCCGGGCTCCTATCTCACCTACGAGCCCCAGTGGAACTCCGACGTCAACTCGGTCTTCGAGAACGTGGTGGCGGGCGAAGTCTATCCCTACGATTTCCTGGTCGAGAACTGCCCGGAGAACCGGAAGCACGACATCGATTACGTGATGAGCCTCATGGACTGGGAGAAGAACGTCGACCCGCACTACCGCAAGCATTACTTCCGGCCCCCCATCGTCTCGAGCGCCGACGAGCAGCACCTGGAGAGATGGGTGGTCTACGCCACCGGCTTCGTCGCGGCGAAGGAGCTGACCGTGCTCCCGGGCGCGAGCACGGTGGTGAAGGACCGCGCCGCTTATGGCTGCGTCCTCGTGCAGGGGCACGGGACCTTCGGCGTCTTCGAGGCCGAGGCTGCCGGCATGCTCCGCTTCGGCGCGCTGAGCGCCGATGAATACTTCGTGGGGGAGGCGGCAGCCAAGGAAGGAGTGCGGATCGTGAACAAGAGCCGGACCGAGCCCATGGTCATCCTGAAGCACTTCGGTCCCAACGCGGGCGATCCCGCGCTGCCAGGCTAAGATCGACTACCCGAGGTTCGGGCCGATCGCTCCCGTCCCCCGCGGTCAAGCGAGCGGGAACGGCGGCCCGACCGGAGTCCTCGAGCTGTGTAGACCTCATCTCCAACGACGCGAGAGGGACAACGTCATGAACGACCCAACCGGGCTTCTCCCCAGACTGGCGACCTGCGTGGAGTTGGGCAAGGCCAACCAGTCTTCCCCTTACCCCCCCAAGCTGCGCGGCCAGCCGGGCGCGGACGAGCTGTGCCGTGAGGCGCTGGCGGCCGGGCTCGCACCCCAGGACATCCTCAACGAGGCCCTCGTCAAGGGGATGGCTCGCATCGGCGAGCGCTTTGCCCAGGGCAAGGCCTTCGTCCCCGAGATGCTGCTCGCGGCTCGGGCCATGACCGCAGCCATGGCCCATCTGCGCCCCTTCTTCGCTTCGGGCGCGGTCAAGCGTCGAGGCGTCTTCGTGATCGGCACGGTCGCAGGCGACCTCCACGACATCGGCAAGAACATCGTCGCCATGATGGTCGAAGGGGCAGGCTGGGAAGTGGTCGACCTCGGGGTCGATGTAAAATCCGAGAGGTTCGTCGAAGAGCTCGAGAAGCATCCGCGAGCGGTCGTCGGGCTCTCGGCCCTGCTCACGACCACCATGGTCAACATGGCGAAGATCGTGGCCGACCTCAAGGAGCGTCATCCCGACTGCCACATTCTCGTGGGCGGCGCGCCGGTGAACCGCGAGTTCTGCCAAAGGATAGGGGCGAGCTTCTACGCCCCTGACCCTCAGGGCGCGGTCGAGCACCTCGCTTCGGTGGCTGCCTGAGGTACGGCGTCCGCGGCAGGATGGCCGTGGGCGGCCCGCCTGCCGAGCAGCGCGGTCGGGGATTCGTGAGCCGCCCGCGTTCCATCCGTCGCGAAGTGATCGCCGCAAAAGAGGCGGCGGGACTTGCGGCGCTTTGCCGCCCGCCTGGCACCGGGAGAGCGGCGCTGCACGACCGCGCCCGCCCCCCCAGATTTAGCCTGGCGGGCGGGCGCGAGCCGCCATCTCGGATCGAGGTCAGGCCTCGCCGCGCGGGTAGTTCCCGGCGGCCCATTTCAAGAGCTCGAGGTAGTCGCGGCCGGTCTTGAGCGAAGCTCGCTCCCGGATGCAGCGCTTGGCCAGGCTGAGGCACAGGCGCTCGGCCCGCAGACGGCGGGCCGGCTCGGCAATGGACGTGATGTCCTTCACATGGGCGATGCCCACGATGCGCCGACAGAGCTCGAGGCCGGTCACGCCAGCGGTATCCTCGAGCACACCGTCGAGATACCAGGCGGCAAAGCCCCGGTAGCGGGCCACCGTCTCCGTGACCTTCTCGTCCCACAGCCTGCGCCACTTCGATATGAAGAGGTCCACCACCTCCTCGAGCGTGCGGGCGAGATAGCCGCTAAAGGCCTCGCGCGCGCGGCCGGCCGGCATGGTGGTATCGGCGTTCACCCAGGCGAAGATGAGGTTCGCGACCACGTTGCCGACGTCGTAGCCGGCCGGCCCGTAGAAGGCGAACTCGGGGTCGATGACCTTGGTGGAATCGGGCCGCACGAAGATCGACCCCGTGTGAAGATCGCCGTGCACGAGGCACTGCGCGTGGGTGAGGAAGTCGAACTTGAGTTTGGCGGACTCGAGGAGCAGGGCCTCGTCCTCGTAGAGCTCTCGCTTGATGAACTCGAGGTTCGGGCCGAAAGGCAAGTTGCGAAGCTTGACGTCGTTGAAGGGCTCCGTGTAGACGAGGTCTTCCGTGATCTCGCACAGGTCCGGGTTGATGAAGCTTCCGACCAAGGCCTTCTTGCGCTTGTGATCGAGCACCGCGTCGCTCGTGAGGAGCAAGGTGTTGACCATGAAGGTGGTGATGTGCTCGGCGAAGAGCGGGTACTCTCGCCGCTCGAGCAGGGCTTGCCGCATGATGAGGTGATCGGACAGATCCTCCATGGCGCAACAGTTCATGACCGGGTCGAAACCGTACACCTCCGGCACGAGTCCCGGCGCGAGCTCGCGCTCCAATTTGAGGATGTCGTACTCGATGCGGTTGCGGTCGAGCGAGAGCTTGAACTCATCGCTGATGCGAGCGGTGTGACCGGCCTGCTTGATGACGAGTGAGCGGCGCCCGCGCGCGTCCACGATCCGGAAGATGTAGTTCAAATTTCCGTCGCCGATCTCGGTGAACTGCAAGTCGGCTTCGCGATCGAAGTAAGCCAGTTTTTCCTTGGCGTAGGCCGCAGCGTCGGCCGGCTTCATGAGGAAGTATGCGTCGAACCTGGCCACGTGGGTCCTCCTTGCCGTTCGAAGAAGCTAAGTCATGGGGCCACCAGGCGATAGAGTAGCACCGCGTCGCGATGCGTACCGGTGGATGGCGCTCCCCGGCGTGCCAGATGCACGGTGAGGAGGGGGCGCGCGGGCCGCGACGATGGGCCAAAGACCTCCGCCCGGACGCCTTCGTTGCCCGGGCGGGGGACGTTCGCGTTCATGCGCGAAAGGCGCGCGCCAGGTTCTGCTCGAAGTTGGGCCGGATGAGACCGCGATCGGTGGCGAAGCCGGTGATGAGCTCATGCGGTGTCACATCGAAGGCCGGATTCCTCACCTTCACACCCTCCGGACCGGTGCGACGCAGGCCGAAAGAGGTCACCTCCTCGGGCGACCGCTCCTCGATGACGATGCGATCGCCGTTCGGCGTGGCGAGGTCGAAGGTGGAAGAAGGGCAGGCCACGTAGAAGGGGATCCCGAAGTGTCTGGCCAGGATCGCCACGCTGAGGGTCCCTATCTTGTTTGCGGCATCCCCGTTGGCCGCCACCCGATCGCAGCCCACAATGCAAAGCTGGACGAGTCCCTTCGACATCACGAAGGCCGCCATGTCGTCGCAGATGAGGGTCACGTCGATTCCGGCGCGCTGCAACTCGAAGGCGGTGAGTCGCGCGCCCTGCAACAGCGGCCGCGTCTCGTCGGCATAGACCTTGAAGCGCCTGCCGCAGGCGTGGGCGAGGTACATGGGCGCGGTCGCCGTCCCGAGCTCCGAGGTGGCGAGGGCACCTGCGTTGCAGTGAGTGAGCACGCCGCTCCCCTCGCCGATGAGCGACAGGCCGGCCTCCCCGATGGCGCGGCAGATGGCGCGGTCCTCCTGGTGGATGCGCATCGCTTCCTCGGCGAGCAGGGCATGCAGGGCGGCGGCCGACCCCGCCTCGCGCGCGTGCGCACGCGCGAAGGCCGTCATCCGCCGGAGTGCCCAGCTCAGGTTGACCGCGGTGGGCCGGGACGACTCCAGGTAGGCCGCGCCCTTCTCGAGTTCCTGAAGATAGCTCGGCAGTGCAAGAGCCGTGTGGGACCTCATACCCACCCAAAGACCGTAGGCCGCAGCGATGCCGATGGCCGGCGCTCCGCGCACCTTGAGGGACCTTATGGCTTCGAACACCTGGCCAAGAGACTCCTGCCGCTCCTCCAGCACTTCGCCGGGGAGCCGGGTCTGATCGAGCAAGTAGAGCTCTCCATTCTCGAAGCGCAGGCTCAGCACCGCGCCCTTGCCCGTCCCCACGTCTGTCGCGCTCACGGTCTTGTGGTCTCCTCTCTTGCTCCTCGTGCGATTGGGCCAACGCGGGAGCGAGGCCCTGCGGGCACAAGCGCCCGAGACGGCGGGGCGCTCCACCCCGGCGGACGGCTACCTGCGGACAGGATCCCTCCCGGGGTTCTACCCGCGCCTTGCGCTGGAAGCGTCTCCCCCCGGCACGCGAGCGCGGAGAGCCCCTGGGAGAGCGCCGCCTTCTTCCATGTGAAGTCGGTCTCTCCGTAGAGAGCGCGCCGCCGCGCATGGCCGATCTCCGAGAGGTCGACCGCGCAGTCGGCCACCATGGTGGGCGAGATCTCTCCCGTAGAGGCGCCGCTCTCCTTGAAGTGCACGTCCTCGACTCCCGGACTCGAATGTATCCGCTTCAACCACGAAAATCTCGATGGAACCCGGAGGCGATGTCCGCAGGTCAGCACGACCTCGTCGAGATAGGCCTACGCCTCCGCGAGAAGGAAGTTCATTTTAGGGCCCGTGCCGAGGAGCACTCGACGCATGAACCTACCCTCCGGAAGCCGACCGGGCGGCGAAGTCGGCCATGAACTTGAGCATGAGATGCGTCGAGGCCGCACCCGGATCGGCATGTCCGCGCGACCTCTCGCCCAGGGTCTTCGACTTGCCCGTGCTCGCAACCATGTCTTTCGTCCGCTCCATCCCCAGCCGCGCAGCCTCGGCCGCTCCGGCCATGGCTTCGCTCAACGGAGCCGCCTCGAGCTCCGCCGCCTTCCAGGCGGCAGGCTCGAGCGCGTCCACCATGGTCTTGTCCCCCACCTTGGCTTTCCCGCGCGCCTTGACGGCCGAAAGACCCTCCGAAAGAAAGACGGCGAAGGTCCGGCTCGTGAGCCTCGCCTCTGGGGGAAGTTTCGCGCCGCCGCCCCGGAAGAAGGTTCCGAAGATGGCTCCCGAAGCACCCCCGATGGACATCATCAGGGCTGTCCCCACCGTCTGCAGCATCCTGCCCACGGAGTCGAAGCTCGGGCCCGAAATCTCGCGCCGCACGGCCTCGAATCCGTGCTGCATCCCGATGCCGTGATCGCCGTCGCCGATGACCCTGTCGAGTTCGGTGAGATAGCTCGTGCTCGAAATCATCCCCTCGGCCACCTCGAGGAGCATCGCGCGCGTGGCCTCGAGGTCGAGTTCCAGCTGGGCCATTTACGCCCTCGAGAAACCCAGCGAACGGGCCGGCATCCGGTAGCAGCGCTTCAGCTCCTCGTCGACCTTCATGAGCGAGATCGAGAAGCCCGCCATCTCCTGGCAGGTGCAGTAGCTGCCGATGAGGGTGTCGTGGACGGTGAGGTCCTTCTCGTCAAGCACTTGCCGCGCACGCCGGTTCGCGATGAGAAGCTCCATCATGGTGGTGGAACCGAGGTCGTTCACGAGCAGGCACACCTCGTCGCCTCGCACGAAGGGCAGGTCCGGGAGGAGGGTCGCGAGCATCTTGTCGACGATGGCGTCGGCTCGCTGCATCTTCTCGCGGGAGACCCCTGGCTCCCCGTGGAGTCCCATTCCGATTTCGATCTCGTCGGCGGGCAGCTCGAAGGTCGGGGCACCCGTCTCCGGGATGGAGCCGGCCGCCACTGCGACGCCTATGGAACGGGTGAGGTCTCGAGCCTTGGCGGTCACTCGGAACGCTTCTTCCAGATCCTTCGCCTCGGCTGTCACGGCACCTGCCACCTTGATGACGAAGAGGTCTCCCGCGATCCCCCGACGTTCCTGCATCTTCTCGCGAGGGGCCGAGGCTGCGTCGTCCCAGACCCGAACGGTCTTCACCGCAATTCCTTCCTCGGCCGCCATCTCCGCCGCGATGTCGAAGTTCATGTTGTCGCCGGCGTAGTTGCCATAGAGGTAGAGGACGCCCCGCCCCTGGTTCAGTGCGCGCGTCGCAGTGAGAATGGTGTTCGGCGTCGGAGCCGCAAAGATGTTACCGCAGGCTGCTCCGTCGGCGAGGTTGTCCCCGATGAAGGCTGGAAACAGGGGCTCATGCCCGCTGCCTCCGCCGATGAGCAGCCCAATCTTGTCCCTTTGCAGGTTCGTCTTGACGAGTGCATTCACGTCTCCAACCCGGCGCACTTGGCCCCCGTAGGCGGCGAGGAGGCCCTCGATGAGGTTCGGAACCACCTGCTTCGGATCATTGATGATCTTCCTAACCGGCACGGTGCACCTCCTGCCGACGATGGACGATCGGCCTTCGCACGACGGTCCTGAGCCCTCGAAGCATTGGCCACACTTTCCGTCTCCCGATCGCGTCCGATGAGCGCTACTCGCTCGTCCCCGCTCGACGCATCGGACGAACGCGAGTTACCACCTCCCCGAGGCCTCTCCCTCGCCAAGCACCTCTCACTCGCTTTGGCGCCCGGTGCGCACCCGAGGACTTTTGCTCATGCATTGCCGATATGCTCTCGAGCTCAAAAGCCTAGCGCTCGCTGCTAGCCTGTCAAGGGACTTGGAACGCCAGGGCGCACCCTCGACTATTGCTCGCAGGGTGGGCGGTTGCGCCCTGCGGCACGCCTTTCGGTGATCTTCACTCGCGTTCGCCACCCGTACCGCCATGAGGCAGCGACACGACTGGGCAAGTACGCCGACGGGTGGCCCACCCGGCGCTTCTCGCGCGCCGTGGCGCGGGAGCTCGGTCTGTCCGTCGGCGAGGCACGGCGCTATCGCCCGCTCGACCATTCCTCGCCTCAAGCTTCTTCCCTGAATGCCGCCTGCTCGGACCGCCGAACCGAACGATTGGAGATGACTGCTTCATAGAGACTTCTTCGACCGCCCCCACGGTCGGTCTGACCCTCACCCGAGGCGGCACCGCCTTGCGGCTCTTCTGCCTGGCTCTACCGACTCCACAAGACGAGCGGCCGGCACACCAGATTGTTCTTGCGAGTGTGGCGGCGAAAATGCCCCGGCTCCCCCACCTACTCGATCGATCGGCGGGCCAGCCCTCCTCTACCCTTCCCCAGGGCCGCCTCGAGCCGCGCGTGGGCACGTTCCACCGAAGGTGGAAGGTCGACATGGGTGATGTATCCCTTGCCCTTGGGGCCATACCCACGTTCGTCATCGCGCAGCCTCGGGATCTCGCCCAGGACGAGCGCGACGAAATAGTCCACGGGCCACAGGTGTTGCGGGTGGGCGTGCAGGAATCGAATCTCCCCGTCCACCTGGGTGACCTTCGGCACGAAGGTGGGATGGTTGACGAGGATGAACCCGCGCCTGTTCCCGAAGACTTGCCGAAACGTCGCATCGCTCCGCCGCTGCATGGTGGGGTCCTGCATGAGCAGCAGGGTCCGCGGCCGAAGACCATGTCGCGACAGTTCGAGGCGCGTGTAGCTCGCGTTTTCACCGCAGTTGGTCGAGCGGTTTTCGAGAATGACCCGATCCGGATCGAGGCGCGCCTCACCGATCGCGATCTGGCCGAGGATCTCGGCCTCGGAAAGGTGAGCGGTCTTCAGGTGGTGATACCGGGGATGGCGTGAGACGAACTCTCGCAGGTAGCCCGTGGCGTGGCCCACTCCTCCCGAGATGACGAGCACGCGGGCGAGTCCGTCCTCCATGGCCCGAAAGGCTCGCTCGGCGACGGGCAGCAGCGCGTTGCCGAGGAGCACCAGGCAGTCGACCGGCACCGCACCGCAGACCTCCGCGAGTTCCCGCGCGGCGAGCCTGGAGACGTCTTCGAGCGCGAGGAATTCGGCGAGCGTGTTGAGGTCGCGTACCATCTCGGGCGTCGCGTTCATGAAAGGAGTGCCCTTCACCGCAAGCCAGTGCAGCACGCTTCGGAACAGGATGCCACCGATCTCATGGGCAAGAGCGATGACGCGCCGTGTGGAGAATGCGAACACCAGGCGGCCCGCTTGGCTCCGTGCAGACCGGTTGGGATGGGAGTCCGCGATGACTGGCCAGCGCGGTTCAATGAACTGCCTCACCGAGGCGCTCGGCCGGTCCTTGCCCGGGAACGGGTCCTACTCGCCACCCACGCGCTGCGCAAGGAGCGCTTCCTCGAGGTCGGCCGGGTCGCGCCGGAGCTGTGCCGGCGCTGCACGAGCGCGAAGACGAGAGCGGGCTGCCCCGCTCCATCGCCATCCTCCAGGCCTTGCAGGACGCCATGAGTCTCGATGTCGCCCTGGGCGGCTCCAGAACACCGTGCTCCACCTCCTCGCCGCCGCCCGCAAGGCCAAGGTCGACTCACCATGAAGGACCTCGACCGGACCCCGCGAGGGGTGCCTTGCCTGTGCAAGGTGCGCCCTCGATCCCGCTCTACGAGCTGGAGGACGTCCACCGCGCCGGCGGGTCATGGCCATCCTGGTTCACCCAAAGGGATGTATCGGGTTGAATCGATCGCGGGTGACGTACCCTGAGCTGAGGCGGGGGACTGTCGCCGAGCGATGATCTGATTCGCGCCGCACACTGAAAGGGGATTGTTGGGCCGAACTCGCAGCCGAACGGCGCAAACACACTGAGGCGTCCCCCCCTCCGCTGGGCCCCGCGTTCTCTTATGCGGATCCTCAGAGGTGCTCCGCAGCAATGCTCGGCTACGCCCGATCGTAAACCCGAGCACGAATACCCCCGACGAGGTCGTCGATGCGGGAGGGACCATGCCGGTGGAAGGAGCGCTCTTTGTCACCGCGGCGTCTGAAATCCGGATGATCGGGCTTGGGCCACCCGGTTCCGTGCTGTCATGGCCTCCCCTGTAGAGGGTGAAGGCGACAGGACCTCAACCTCTCAAGTTTAGGACGTCCAATCAGGCGGTTCGCTCGTGTGAACCGAAGCTGCGTGCGAGCCGAGTCATCGGGACGCCGCAGAAGATCGGCCAAGAACCCAATCGGGTGAGGAGGGCGCCGCAGAACGTGAGGCGGGAAAGCTCGCGGTCGGGCCTGCCGCGGATGCGAGGATGAAATCAAGAAGTCACAGGAATGTCCCCTGAGGCGGGATCCGTGGCCGATAGCCTACATGCGCCTTCAGCAAGGAGCATGCACATGAATAAAGAGGTGAAGTCCCGCTTGGCTTTGGCCACGCTGGCGTTCTTCCTACAGGGCCTGGCGGTGCCGGCATTTGCTGCATCGCCTGCGGCCACGGATCAGTTGGCGCCAGACAACGAGCATGGCCGCGGCGGTTTTGACGAGGACCGCCTTACGCTCAGAGAGAAGATCGAGCTGCTACGCCAAAAAGTGAAGTATGTGTTCGTCATCTTCCACGAGAACGAGTCGTTCGACCATTACTTCGGCACCTTCCCCGGCGCCAACGGTCTCTTCGGCGCGCCCCCCGGCACAACCCCCGCCAACGCGACGCCCAGCTTCACCCAGAAGTACCTCGACACCTCGCTCAACACCGCGACGATCTCTCCCTTTCTAATGCCGCAGGCGGTCACGACCTCGAGCGGCACGATCGTGCCAATCTATCCTGCCGACTACATCTCGATGGATCACAGCCACCAGGGCATGGCGAACAGCATGGACGTCGACGCCACGACCGGCGTCGCCGCGAATGACCGCTACGCGATGGATCAAGAGAGCCTGACGACCGACCAGTCCGGCGCCATCGTCAACAGCAAGGGCGTCGCGCCCACCGCGATCACGCTCGCGCAAAAGCAGAAGGGTGAGGCCAACCTCAGTCACATCGATTGCGACACGATCCCCTTCATGTGGAAGTGGGCGAAGAACTTCGTGCTCTTCGATAACTTCCGCCAGACCATCGTGGGGCCGTCGACCCCCAACGCGATCGCGATCATTGCCGGCCAGTCCGGTGAGACCCAGTGGGCCCTTCACGACAACGAGGCGCCGACGGTGACTTACGCCAATTCCTCCTTCCCGAACCCGCTCGGTGCGAGCTTCAGCGCAACCAATCCGGCCGTTGCGGGTAACACCAATGCCTTCGTGCCGATCGTGGCCGATCCCGGTCCGTTCCCCGGCTCGAACTTGGATACCAATGCGGTGAAGCCTCCCTACAACACCGACGAGAATGCGGCCAACCCGGCGCTCAACCTGACCTTCGCCACCCTTCCGCTCTCGTTCATGGGCAGGAACATCGAGGAGGTCATCGCGACCGACCCCAATCCCGCGCTTGACCTGCTGGATGTCAAGGACGACATCAAGGCCATTGCCGCCTTTGACCCGGTGGTCAACTGGGGCTGGTATCAGCAAGGCTTCAATGCCAACGACGCCCCGGACCCTCACAGTGGAGTGGTGGGCACGAGCAACCCCGCGCTGTACACCGGTTACGTCCTGCACCACAACGGCCCTCAGTATTTCGGCTATCTCGCCGACAACCCGCAGGTGCTCAACAACAACTTGCATGGCGTCCACGACTTCTTCGATGCCGTTGAGAACCGGACGCTGCCGCGCCAGGGCGGCGTGTTCTATCTGCGCGGTGGCTACGACAACAACGACGGTTTGGTTCCGGTCGATCCCACGTTGACCATTCAGGACGCGTTCCTCGGCAACGACGATCATCCGGCCTACTCGGATCAGCAGATCTCCGAGGCGCTGGCCGCCAAGGCGATCAACTCCATTGCCAGCAGTCCTTACTGGAAGGACAGCGTCATCATCATCACCTACGACGAGACGGACGGGTTCTACGATCACGTTTCTCCCGCGAAGCGCAGCACGTTCGTCGACGGCTCCCAGCTGGCAGCCGGGCCGCGCATCCCGACGCTCCTCATCTCCCCCTACGCAAAATCCGGCACAATCTCGCACCAGTACAGCGAGCACGGCTCGCTCATCAAGTTCATCAACGAGCTGTACGGCTTGTTGCCGCTCGCCTTGCTGCCCGACGAGGTCCGAGGGCGTGAGCTCGGCCAAGAGAAACTGGGACAGCCTAATCTCGGTCCGTCCGATGATCCGTTCAACGACCTCGGTGATCTCACCGAAGCATTCGACTATGACATCCTGAAAGGGTTCAAGCCGCCCATCTCCGCTTCGTTGGCCTCCATCCCGTCGAATGTGGTCGCCACGCTGCCTCATCTGGCGAAGCCCAACTATTCGCCGAACGGCTACACCAATGGCGCCTGCGCGGCCATCGGCGTTCTGCCCACCGACTTCCCGTCGTGGAAAGCCTACGAGGCAGGTCAGCCCATCGACCCGTATCCGGTTGACGTGAATCCGCGTCCGAGCCAATCGCCCGGCACCCCGACCTCAGGAACCTGGACGCCCTGAGGCACCGCCCAGCTCTTCTGAGATCGTCCGCGAGGGGACGGAGGCCTCGTTCTCCGTCCCCTCTCTCCTTCACTCGCAGCTGAATATGGAGTCCCGATGCCTCGCTTACTTCTGGCTCTCATCTCGGGCGGCTGGTTGATGCATGCGGGGACGGTGGAGGCCCAGCCTGCCCAGACTCTGGATTCCATCCGCGCCGCTCATCACCTGGAATGTGGCACGGTCGAGGGGACCGACGACTGGAATGGAGACGACATCCACGGCAATCTCTCAGCCCTGGGAGCGGAGGTGTGCCGTGCCGTGGCCGTGACCATTTTCGGTGATGAGGGCGGCCTGAAGATCGAGGCCTTTCCGGCCGAGCCTGAGGCGTTGAGTGCGCTTCAGGCGGGCACGATCCAGCTCGCGGTTGGCGTGTCGCCCTCGGCCTCGGCCGCGGTGCATTTCGGCATCGGGTTTGGACCTCCGATCTTTTTCGACTCGCAGCGCCTGATGGTCTCGAAGTTCAGCGGCATCACGAACCTGACCGACCTGCGCAACAAACTCATCTGTGCGATGGACATGAGCCAGCCCGACCGTGCGCTGCGGGACGAGATGACCGCACGCGGCATTCCTTATGGGCTCCAGGCCCACTCCGAACAGGGTGAGATGGACGCGTCGGTCGCTGTTCGCCGGTGCCAGGCGGGCACGGCCATGGAGTCGCGCCTCGCTCAGTCGCGCGCCAACTTTCATGCCCGGACCAGCGACTTCGTGTTCCTGCCCGAGAGGTTCGGGCTGTATCCGATTGTCCCGGCGTACCGCTACGGCGATCAGAAGTTCGGGCTCGTGGTCGACTGGGTGGTGAGCGCGCTCATCGAGGCGGAGGCGCTGGGGATCACGAGGGCCAATGTGGCCGAGGCGTCGAAACGCAAGGACATGCGGGCCGAGCAGTTGCTCGGGCACGACTTCGCGACGGCTCAGGCGCTGGGGCTCGCGCACGACTGGGCCGCCAAGGTCATTGCCGCGACCGGCAATTATGGCGAGATCTTCGAACGCACGACGGGTAAGCCCTACCATCTGGATCGGGGACTCAACGCGCTCTGGACCGATGGTGGGCTCATGCGTCCCGTGCCGATGAGATGAGTAGTACCTCTCGTGCGTTCGCGTAACCGCTGAGCGTCGGGACGGCGACGCACTGGCGACCGGAGAGTGACACTTCCCGATAGAAGGCGAGCCGGGGGTGCAAACGAGAGCGCGTGGCTGCTACACGAATGTCAGATGACACCCGCGCTTGCCGAGACGGTGACTGCCGCAGCATCTGCTGACGGCACGCCGCGGCGTTCGCGTGCGGCTCGGGCGGCGCGCCTCGCCGTCTTTGCGGCAGCCTCGCTCGCCTGCACGCAACTGCTGCGCGCGCTCGACCTCGCGAGGGTAGGCGAGATTCTGGGGCGGGTGGGCCCGGCATTGGGGCTCGCGGTCATTCCCTTCGCATGCGGTATCGTGCTGGAAGGCTTCGGCTGGCGCTCCCTCCTCACCGTGCTCGGCTTTGACGTACCGCTCGCGACGGCGCTGCGGCTCGCCGCTGGGGCTGAGGCGGCCCGTCTTACGCTGCCGGGCGGGGGAGCCGCTGGCGACGCGGTACGGGCAGCTCTCTTTTGTGGCGCGGCCCGCGCCCCCAGCAGCGCCGGCGTGACGGTCCTCGCCGTGCGAAAGCTGAGCCACCTCGGCTCGCAGGGCGTCTACCTCCTCGCAGCGGCGCTCTTCGGAGGTGGGCTCTATGCAACTCTCGGTGCCGCTGGGCGAGCACTCGAGACCGCCACCGCGGTGGTGGGCGCAGCCTTCATGGCAGCGGCCGTCGTGCTCGGCCTCGCCCTCGTTCATGGCTCGCTCGCGACGCGAGTCGAGCGGTGGCTTGCGCGCGTCGCCCGGGGGTGGTTCGCGGAGACCGTGGAGAGGCGCCGGGAAGGATACGCGGCCGTGGACGCGGGTCTGCGCGGGCTCCTTCACCGCGGCGGCGCATCGCACGCGCTCGACGTGAGCCTCGGCACCGCGCTTTTGGGCTGGTTTGTCGAGGCGGGTGAAAGCTATCTCCTGCTTCGGCTGCTTGGTGCGCCACTCGGGATAGGGGAGGCGCTCGCGCTCGAAGCGCTTGTCTCGGTGGCGCGCGCGGCGGCATTCGCGGTGCCAGGCGGACTGGGTGTGCAAGACTTCGGCTACCACGCTCTCTTGCACGGCGCGGGCGAGCCGGTCGCCGCGGCTTTCGTCCTGATGAAGCGCGCACGCGACGTCTTCTGGGTGACGGTGGGGCTCGCCCTGAGCAGGCTGTGAGAGATGTGACGACGGCGCATTTGAGCGTGCTCTTCACCGGGGGCAACTCTCGCGTGCCCTCGCGCGCTCTCAGGGGGCTTACAGCCAGACGACGCAGACGTGGCGAATCGCGTCGGAGCTGCCCTCTGACTGCTTCGAGGCGCGTGGTTCACCAACGCAACGCAGACGACTGCATGGGCTCATTCGCGCGGCGCGGGCTTTGGGAATGGACCATCCTGGGCGATCGGCTTGCTGAACGCGGCCTGCGCTTGCCCCGGGCAGCGCGGCGCGCGGGTCGACCTAGGCGGTGGAAATATGACCTTGACTTCCTGTGCCACGACCCTCGTCGTGCCACGGAACGTGTGCGAGGCACCCGCAATTCTCGTGCAGTAGGGGATGACGGACTCTGAGGACAGCCTGTGACGGCTGGTACGCCCTTGCACTTTCTGCCGCCGAGTGATTCGAATTCGCCACGGCACGGCTGAACCCGATCCCAGACAGGCGGCCCCCGCCTGAAGGCGGTCTCCAATGACCCGTGTAGGTCTTTTGCGTTCGCGGTCGCCGAGGACACCTCTACTCCTCGCCACAAGGAGGGCGATCCCAGGAATGGGGGTTTCGGCCGCCCGCTTCACGAACCCTTCCAACCATCCTAGCGGTTCGATCTGCGACCGGTTCGACCATGCTACCGGCAGTGCTACCGAAGCTGAGTACATGACGGCTCCGAGAGCGAGCGGAGCTTGGCTCGCGCGAGCCACCTATTCGACCCTGGAACCCCATCAGGAGTCGGCAGGGGACTGAAGTTCTACCTATCGGGGCATCTATGGCGAGTTCGCTAGAGGGGGAGGGCGTTGCCCGGCGCGACGTAGTGCGGATGAATGCGGCGGGCCAGGCGGTGGGTCGCGCCGACCTCGTCGTGGTCGAGGAACCGCTCGAGATCCGCATCGATGGCGAGACCCTGGCGGTGACCATGCGCACCCCGGGCCAGGACGTGGATCTGGCCCTCGGCTACCTCTTCGCCGAGGGCATCATCAGCGGCGCCGACGACGTGGGGGCTGCGGTGCGCTGCGGCCGCCTGGGAGAGGAGGGTTTCGGCAACGTCCTCGACGTCCGTTCTGCCGGTGGCCACCGCATCGATCCAGAGCGCGTCCTGGAGGGCGCACGCTTCGCCGCCACCACTTCCTCCTGCGGAGTGTGCGGCCGCCGCAGCATCGAGGGGCTACTCGCTCGCTGTTCCCCGCTGCCCAAGGAGGGCACGCTTTCGCCCCCGATCATCGTGCGGGCCATGGCTCGGCTTCCCGCCGTCCAACCCATCTTCGCGCGGACGGGCGGCCTCCACGGGGCGGCTGTCTACGACGCCCAAGGTGAGCTCCTCGCCCTGGCCGAGGATGTGGGCCGCCACAATGCGGTGGACAAGGCCATCGGATCGCTATTGCGATCGCGCGTGCTCAGGGTGGCCGGGTCCTCTGCTCGGCTCGCCTTGCTCGTGGTGAGCGGACGGGCGAGCTTCGAGATCGTTCAGAAGGCGGCAGCGGCCCGGATACCTTGCGTGGCGAGCGTCTCGGCGCCGAGTTCGCTCGCCATCGATCTCGCCGACCGGGTAGGGGTGACACTCCTCGGCTTCGTCCGGGACGATCACTTCAACGTGTACGCGAACGCCTTCAGGCTCGACGCCAGGGCCTCCTCGGCGGAAGCTCCTCCGAAGCTCAGCGTCGATCCGTGAAGCCGCGGCGGTTCCTGCCACAGAAAGGGGGCTTGCAGCGAGTGAAGGCCATTCACTCTCTGAGAGAGAGGTGTCGGCAGAACGGGCAGCCGCCCGTCGGCTGGGCGGGTATCGAAGTGCTTGGGGCCAGGCCCGCCTTGGCCGAACCCAAATAGGCGGGAATTCCTCGTCAGGCGCTACGAGCTCCCGTGAGCCCGGCGCCATCGGATCAGGACCCCGGGAGGCCAACGTGAACAACCGATGGGTGATCGCCCTGGCAGGCACGATCTCCATGATCTGCCTCGGCACGGTCTATTCGTGGAGCATCTTCACTCAGCCGCTCGTCGCGAGCTTCGGCTGGTCCAACACCACCACCACCTGGGCCTTCGCGCTCGCCATCTTCTTCCTGGGAGTCGGCGCCATCGTGGGCGGGCGATGGCAGGATCGCGTGGGTCCGCGCCGGGTGGCGGTCACCGGCGTCGTCCTGTGGGGCATCGGCAACTTCCTCGCCGGCCTCGGCACGGCCAGCCTCGGCCCCGCCTGGCTCTACCTCACCTACGGGGTGGTGGGGGGCCTCGGCCTCGGCCTCGGCTACGTCACCCCGGTCGCCGCGGTGACGAAGTGGTTTCCCGACAAGCGCGGCGTCGGCAGCGGGATGGTGGTCATGGGCTTCGGCCTCGGCGCCTTCTTCTACAGCAACATCGTGAAGATGATCCGCCCCTTCGCCGAGGCCTCCCAGAGGGCGGCCGCTTACCTCGCTGCCAAGGGCGGATCCGCCGACGCCGCCGGGCTTTCCATGCGTCCCGGGGACGTGTCGGCCGTGATGAACGTCCTCCTCGTATCGGGCCTCGTCTTCATCCTGCTTGGTGGGCTCTGTTCTTATCTCCTCGTGAATCCGCCCGAGGGCTACTCCCGGGCCGGGCCCTCGCCTTCCCTCGCCGGCTCGAGCCGGGACTATGCTCCATCCGAGATGTTCCACACGCCCCAGTTCTACTCGCTGTGGTTCATGCTCTTCCTCAACGTGACCGCCGGGATCCTCTTCATCTCGAACGCGGTTCCCATCATGAGAGAACTCACGCGACGGGCGCCTGCCACCGTGCTCGGCGTCTACGGGGTCATCGCGGTCTTCAACGGGCTCGGTCGCTTCTTCTGGGGATGGGTCTCCGACCGGATCGGGCGGAACCTGGCCTATCTTCTCATCTACGGAATCCAGGTCGTCATCTTCTTCTCGGTCAGCCACGCGCACGCTCTCACGCTAGTGGGCGCGCTCTTCGCCGTGGTCCTGCTCTGCTACGGCGGTGGATTCGGGACGATGCCCTCCTTCACCGCCGACTATTTCGGGACCAAGCACATGGGGGTGAACTACGGCTGGATCCTGCTCGCCTGGGGTGTCGCCGGAGTCGTCGGCCCCATCTTCGTGGCCTACGTGAAGGACAACACCGGCTCGTTCAGCGGTGCCCTCGTCTACGTGGCCATCATGCTCATTGCTGCAGCCGTCCTGCCTGCGGTCACCCGGCGACCGAGGGAAGGGGCGGCGGACGAGCCGCGCCGGCCGCTCTTCCACAGGCCGGCGCATCCGTGATTGTAGGCCCGCGGGCGAGGCCGGCCTGGCCCCGGGAGATTCGCAGGGAGCCCCGGCCGTGAGTTCTACCGGGGCTCGTGGCGCAGGGCCGACGGTCAGGCGAGCTTGCGGCGCACGAAGGCGCACGCCTCGCGTCCCTGCCGATCGAGTTCCTCGTCGGAGGCGCCGCGCGAGAGATCGCGCCAGAGCGCCACGTCGCGCGACACGTTCCCGCCTGGCCGGAGGAAGGGCTCCATCACGATGGTTCCCTCGTACTTGATCTCCTTCAGGGCACCGAAGATCTCGTCCCAGGGGAGGCGGCCCTGGCCGGGCGGGCGTCGGTTGGCCTCGCCGAGGTGGAAGTGCCCAAGGCGTCCCTTGCAGCGGACGATGGCGTCGCGGAAGGAGTCCTCCTCGATGTTCATGTGGAAGGTGTCGAGCTGGATCTTGCAGAAGGGGTTGTCCACCGCCTGACAGAAGGCGAGAGCTTCCGTGGCGTCGTTCACGAGCCACTGCTCGAAGCGGTTCACGACCTCCAGGGCGTAGATCACTCCGTAGCCCTCCGCCACCTTGGCCACCTTGCGGACGCACTCGATGGAACGGTCCACGTAGGGCCGCTTGTCCTTGAGACCGGGCGGCGGCGAGGCCGGCCAGGAGCAGAAGTTGAGTCCGGCAAAGACGGGCGCGTTGAGGAACTTGCAGTCCTCGAGAAGGTGCTTCACGTAGTCCACGCCGTGGTCGCGCACGCTCTTCTCGGGCGAGGCAAAGTCGTGTTCCTTGCTGAGCCCGATGCAAGTGGCCACGGTGACGCCGTGGCCTTCCGCGGTCGCCTTGAACTCCTTCTTCTTGGAGTCGGGTAGCTTGTGAAACTCGTTCAGGTTGATCTCCATGAGGTCGAAGCCCAGAGAGGCGATACGGCGGGCCACGGCTGGAAAATCGACCAGCCAGTCGGTGGACCAGTACGTGTAGAACATGCCGACCTTGTTCATGGCGGTACTCTCCTTCCTCGATGTCTGCCTGCCTAGAAGTCGCTGCTCGGACACGAGCAGGGGCTCTTTCCTCCTACCGCACGAGGACGTCCGGGCAACTCATCGTCCGTCCGTTCACCTGCACCTCGATCCGGGGCCAGTCCGGCATCTCGGTCAGGATCTCTTGACCCTGCCGCGAGACGAGGATCGTGTCTTCCAGCTTCGTCCCGGCGATGCTCGGGTTCCACCCGAAGATCTGGTTATCTTGCACCACTTTTCGGCAGGTCGCATCGGCGATGTAGTCGCGGCAGGCGTAGCCCATGGCTCCGCCCTGGTGGTGCAGCTTCCACTCGTCAGGGTACCCGACCGCCGCATAGGCGGCCACGCCCTTGGCGAAGATGTCGGAGACCACGGCACCCGGTCGGGTGGCCTGAATGAACTCCCCATTCACTCTCGCACAGGCAGCGTAGCGGCGGCGGAACTCGGCCCCGGGCTCCCCGAAGGACACGATCCGGGAAATGGACACGATGATCCCCTGCTGCTGGGAGCAGCGCACGATGAGCGCCCTCTGCTCGAGCCTCTTCCCGGTGGGCACCGGGTGGCGGTACTTCACCATGCGGTCGTCGAAGGCGACGAGGACGACCGGCGCGTCCCCGCCGGCGCTCACCGATTCGGCCGAAAGCCGCCCGGCCACCTCGTGCTCGGTCATGCCGGGGACGATCTCCCGGCACACCCTCTCGAAGTTCGCGGCGGAGAGCCGGGCCGTCGTTCGCGCGCGAGCGATCTCCTCCGGGGTGAGCGATCCCCGCAGATCCGCGAGGTCGGCCTCGCGCGGCTCGAAGCCAGGGAGGAAGGCGTCCGCGGCCATCCTCCTGCCCGCCCGCAGGCGGTCCAGGGACGCCTGGAGGGCGCCGCCGCCCCAGGGGAAGGTCACGAGTTCGAAGCCGAGTCCACCGAGCTCCTCGTCCATCATGCGGTAGCGCTCGATCTCCGAGGCCAGGATGAAGCAGCCGTCCATCGTCACGAGGAGGTCGGCGACGCCGTAGTCCGAGCAGCGTTCCACCGTCGAGTTGTGTCCGCAGGTGAGCCAGGCGAAGTTGGTCCGCCGCCTGAGCAGGACGCCCTCGTAGCCGTTGCCTTGGCAGAAGGCGCGGAGCCTAGCCACCTTGGTCTCGAATTCCGAGGTCACCTGAGCTCTCCCGTGTAGGTCACGCTGCCCACCCTCACCGCGACGCCCTGGGTGGCGCCGCGGAGGGTCTCCCTAACCACCCAATCCGGAGGTGAGACCGCCCCGCTATTACCCCCTACCCTGCGAACGCCTGCTCCCTCACGACCCTCAGCATTTCCGTGACCGACCCCTTTTCCACGAGCGCGGTCAGGCGATCGACGCCGATCTTGCCCACCAGCGCGGCGAAGTGCTCCATGTAGAGGACACTCTCCCGCACCGCCTCGAACTGGTTCTCGCGGTAGGGGAAGATGTCGACCGAGACCCAGCCGGCGTACCCCCGGCGGGAAAGCACGTAGAACATCTCCAAGAACTCGATGAAGTGCACGGAGCCGACGATCATGTCGTCGTCCCAGGTGCCGTAGTTGTCGTTGGTGTGGATGTTGAAGAGGCGGTTCGACCGCAGCGCCATCTCGATGTCGCGCGCCATGTTGCCGCCCGCCGCCAGGGTGTGGCCCACGTCGATGGTGAGCCCGATGTTGGGCCGGTCGACCTCCTCGCAGGCGAGCAGCGCGGTGGGAACCGTGTCGATGAGGGAGCGGTTGCGAGGCTCGCGGGGCTTGGGTTCGAGCGTGATCTTGAGATCGGGCGCGTAGTCGCACAGCTCGCGCACGCACCCGATGAACCACTCCCACTGCCGGCGATAGTCCGTCTGGAAGGGGTAGTCGAAGCCGTCCTGCCCGGTCCACAGGTTGTAACCGGCCGCCTTGACGGCCCGCGTGTAGTCGAGGCCCTTCTTGGTGTCGGAGACGGCCCGCTTTCGCACCGAGGCGTCCGGCGAGGAAAGCGACCCGAACATCCACTGCTGCTCGCCGAAGAGCGAGGAGTTGACGAAGCTCGGCTTGAATTCGTATCGCTTGAGCAGGGGAAGCAGCGACTCGAGGTCCGACTCCACTCCACCTTGGGTGGAGTAGCTTAGCTCGACGCCGTCGAGGACCTTGAGCTTGGCGAGCTCTTCCAGGATCTCCTCGTACCGGTACTGGCGCTTGTATCCGCCGCTCATGAACCGATCCGAGATCTGGTTGAGCGAGCCGGTGATGGTGCTGTAGCGATATGCCCTCGCCATGATTTTCTCCCAATCGGTCTTCGGGCGGCCGGGGCGAAGACCAGGACCTCCAACTCGCCTTCGGCCGCCGGGACGGAAAGGCCGATCGCGTCCAATTTCTTAAATCGTTTTAAGAATAGTACCCAAGCCGCCCACTTCGCTGCAAGCGCATTCCGGATCGCCCCGGCCGACCCCGCGACCGCATCCCGCCGCGCAACGCACCTCGAGGTGGTCGCCGCCCGGGCGGCGGAGGCGGACCGCCTCCTCCGGAGAGCTCGGCCGGTGCCCCGCTCGAGTTCCTCATCTCCAGGCTGCCGGAGAGCCGCAGGTGGACGGGCGGGGCCGCATCGCCGTGCATGCGCGCCACCAGGCGAGCCCAGGCCTTGCTCGCCAGGGCCTCTACCGGTTGGCGCACCGCGCTGATCCCCGGCAGCATGACCTGCATCCACTCGTTGTCGTCGAATCCCACGAGCGAGACGTCCCGCGGGATGACGAGGCCTCGCCGCTGCAGCGCCTGGACGGCGCCGAGCGTGGCCTGGTTCGTGAGCGCGAGCACCGCCGTGGGGAGAGGGCGACGTCCGAGGCGCTTCAAGACAACCTCGGTGAGGGCGGCCGCATGCATCTCACTTTCGCCTCCCCCCACGACCTCGACCGTCGCCCGGCCTTCGAGGGCCGCGCGGGCCCCAGCCGCGCGCTCGCAGATGTTGTGCAAGGCGAGGGAGGAGGCGACGACGAGGACGCGCTTGTGGCCGAGCTCGGCCAGGTGGGCGGCCGCTCGCCCGGCCTCCGCAGCGTTGTCGATTCCGATCGCGTCGACCGGCATTCCGTCCCTCACCCGGTCGACGGCCACGACCGGAATGCCCGCCGCCGCCAGGAACTGCCCGCCACGAAAACGGTCATCGGTCGGGATGATGAGGACGCCGGCCGGCCTCCAGGCGGCGAGCGCCTGCACCTGGGCGAGTTCCTCGTCCGGATCCTCGCCCGATCCCGCGACCAGTGTGCGGTACCCGTCGGCCCGGGCGAGCTCCTCCACCCTCCCGACGAAGGTGGCGCAGAAGGAGTCGGGGAGGTCGGGCACCACCGCCCCGATGACGGTGGTGCGGCGGCTCCTCAGCTGCGAGGCCGCCGCGTGCCGCACGTACCCGAGTTCCTTCACCGCGTCGCGCACGCGGCGGGCGAGCGCCGCGTCCACCCGACGCCGGCCGGTGAGGACGTTCGAGACGGTGCCGGGCGATACCCGGGCCCGCGCTGCCACGTCGCGGATCTTCGGGTGCGCTCCCGGCAGCGGTCGCATGGCCATCGGGGTTCCTATACTGCCGGGCTCGGTGCGCTCGCAAGGCGATGCCCTCGCTACCTCGCAGGTCAAAGCGCCGCACTCCTCCGCTTGCGCCACCCTGTCTTCCTCGCCCGGCCCTTCGTACAGGCCGACCTGCGCGGTAGCCCGAGGAGGGAAGGCCTTAGCCCGGGCGAGAACAGGCCTCGCGAGGCCGGAGGTCTTCGGGCCAACTCCTCGAGTGGTCAGGGCAGCGGCGTGGGCGTTGCTGAAATCGAGCCCGTTCGCTAACGTCGCCCCTGCGGCCGGGCCTGGCCTTCGCGCGTGGATCGAGCCCGTCGTCGTCGGTCGCTCCCCGCTGAAGGACAGCCCGCGTAAACCGGGGCAGGTTCCATCCAGGAGTCGAACATGACCAGGATCAGGGCGGGCGTCATCGGCACGGGATTCATTGGACCCGCGCACGTCGAGGCGCTGCGGCGCCTGCCGGGCGTCGAGGTGGTGGCGCTTTCGGGCTCGAACGAGGCCTCGGCGCGGTCGAAGGCGCAGGCGCTCGGCATCGAACGCAGCTACGGCGACTACCGGGCCCTCCTCGAGCTCCGGGACGTGCAGGTGGTGCACGTCTGCACCCCGAACTCCCTGCACCACCGCATGGCCAAGGAGGCCCTCGAGGCGGGCAAGCACGTCATCTGCGAGAAGCCTTTGGCGGTGGAGGTTTCGCAGGCCCGCGAGCTCGTCGAGCTGGCGGCGCGGCACAAGCTCGTGAACGCGGTGCACTTCAATGTCCGCTACTACCCGCTCATGCGCCAGCTCAAGCTCATGACGGCGCGGGAGGAGCTCGGCCGGATCTTCTCCATCCACGGCAGCTACCTGCAAGACTGGCTTTACTACGATACCGACTACAACTGGCGCCTCGAGCCGGCGTTCTCTGGGCGCTCGCGCGCGGTGGCCGACATCGGCTCGCACTGGATGGACCTCGTCGAGCATGTATCGGGGTTGCGCATCCGCGAGGTGTTCGCCGATTTCGCGACCTTTCACCCGGTCCGCAAAAAGCCGCTCAAGCCCGTCGAGACCTACGCAGGGAAGATCCTGGCTCCGCAAGACTATGCGGACGTGAGGATCGACACCGAGGACTATGCCTCGGTGCTCTTCCGGTTCGAGGGCGGCGCGCGCGGTGCGCTCACCGTGAGCCAGGTCTCGGCGGGCCGCAAGAACCGGCTCTACTTCGAGATGGACGGCGCGAAGCGATCGGTGGCCTGGGACTCGGAGAGCCCGAACGGCCTCTTCATCGGCCGCCGGGAGGGCAACAACGAGGTCCTGCTCAAGGATCCCTCGCTCGCCTACCCGGAGGCCCGCACGCTCATGAGCTTCCCCGGGGGCCACAACGAGGGGTTCCCCGACACCTCGAAGCAGCTCTTCAGGGAAGTCTACGCACACGTGTCCGACCCCTCGGGCGAGGTGACCTACCCGACCTTCGCCGATGGGCTCCGGGAGCTCGAGCTGTGCGAGGCCATCGTGCAAAGCAACGCCAACCGCACCTGGGTGAAGGTCTGACTCGAAATCCGCCCCTGAGATGGTTGCGAGCCGTCAAGCCCGGGCGTGGAGCAGGTGCGAGTCGACGATGGGGCGCGGAGCGCGGCAGACCTCGAGCCGCAACGAGTGCGGGGTCTCGTAGCCCCAAACGGAATGCCGGAGTTCGAGACGGTGAAGACGGACATCTCCCCGACGCCCAACCGCCCGGTGCGTGGCTACCGCGGTAGCGCCGAGCAGCCAGACGGGCCCAGGCCTCAGGAAACTGGCCCCAGGATGGGGGACGAAAAACACCACCAATACTGCCGATCGAACCACAAGAGTGGCACCACCGTCGCGAACGGCAACGGCCCTTAAACTGCTGTAGAGCGCTCACCGAGTGCAGAGATGGGCAACTAAGTGGCGGATGTGGCACCCCCGGTGGCGGGTGCCGACGGTCGAAAGAGATGCGATCTGGGAGATGCGAGCGCTCGCCGCGAAGAACTGGGGAGAGAAGCGCATCCCCGCGAGCTCGCTTCGCAACACGTTCAGCCGTACTTGCGCGGAGGGCCTGCGGCCGAGGTCCAGGAGCGACCCCACGCGCGTCGGCTCGAGGGGGCAGCCCGGGACGAGGCCCTGTCGCTCTTCGCGTGCACGACTACCGTCCGATTGGAGGACCGCATTGGACCGGCAGATGCAGATCAATTTCGACGAGCTCAAGGACTTGGATCGCCGCCGAGCGGCGTCACCGGATCGGGAAGTCGTCTCGCCTCATTCCGTCGACCCGGTGGCAAGCCAATTCGCGGCGCCTCGGCGCGGGATCCCTGAAGGGTACGGGCCACCATGGCTCGCGGAGTGAACTGGATCTGAACGTCGAGGCACTCTGCGCCACGGTGTCGATCGCTACACAATGCCGCACCCTCAAATCGTGTCCTGCGTGCATGGCTGCGCCCCGAAGAGTCTCTCTCGTCGCGTTCCGCCTCATGGACACGCCACTGGGGCCGGTCGTACCCTGGTCCGTGTTGAACTCGAGCGCGACAGCGGAGCGGCACGTGACGGACGATCCGGTGAAGATCGCTCAACTGCGACAGGCGATCGCCTTCAATGCGCTCCTCGCGATCCGGCCTTGGCAAAAAGATGAGCGGAGCCTCGCCCGGCAGGTGCTGAATCTCGCGGCACGCGAAGTGACCGCGGCCCTCGCAGAGGCCCGGGGGCAGCCCGCCGCGCCGGAAGTGACCGAACCGCCTTCTCCCAAGCGATCGCATCTCAGGGTCGTTGTGAGTAGCGCGCTCGTGGAGTGACCGCCTCTAGAGAGGCGATCAGCAGCGAAGCCATCCCGAGAGACGTTAGTCACGATTAGTGAGTTACGCTTTCGGCTGCATGGTCGCAAAGAGGCATGGCCCGCGCGAGGCCGTTCACCCCTCACCCAGGCAGCACAAAGGACGGCGGCTGGACCACTGGAGCGGGTCGGAGTCCCCGCAAGACCAGACTTCCCGACCGGGTTCCTGGCGAGCCTCTACGGTGCGAATCGGGTATCTGCGCTAAAACCCTCGCGTGATCCGACGATGGGCCGGACCCGCCCTCGATGTCCTTTGAGCCCCGCCAGGGGCGGCTTCGGCCCGGCTCGTGGTGAGCCGCGCGGCTTCGCCGCTCAAGCGGTCCGGGAGACCACCTCGAGAAAGGTGCTGGGGTTCGGGCTCAGGGCGGCACGGAGACAACGCAGGTAGCTGCGGGCGCCAAAGAGCCGGACGATCGTGAAAGAGTGCCGAATAACATCCTTGCCCGTGATGACGCCGCGCATGTCCAGCCTCCGCTCGTTTTGATTGGACGCGCGCTCAAAGCTGACGTTCAGCGCTCGAGAACCCCTACCGGGTCTCCCTTCGCCGTCCGCAGCGGCCGGGACTACCACCGGCTGGCGACGACGAACCGCAACGGGCTCGCCAAGGCATCCGGGGGTCACTGCGGGCCGCCCGGCGCTTCACGCGATTCCGGTCCCGAGATCTCCGGCCCCGTAAATCCAGCCGCTCCGCTCCCACGTACGTGGGGGAACACTGGATTGGAGGATCAGATGGAGCCTGGACGGCATGCGGTGGTGATGGGCGCGAGTATGGGCGGGCTTCTCGCAGCGAGGGTGCTCGCCGAGAGGTACGAGCGAGTCACGCTCATCGATCGCGACGCATTGCGGGACGCGGATGAGCCTCGCAAGGGGGTGCCGCAGGGGCGCCACGCCCACGGGCTGTTGGCCGGAGGGCGCGTGGCTCTGGAACAGTTGTTCCCCGGCCTGACCTCCGAACTCACCGCGAGGGGCGCGCTTCTCGGAGACCTCGCCGGAGATTGCCTCTGGTACGCGCAGGGTGGCTATCTCGACGGCACGGGTTGTGGATTGGCTGGACTGCTCGTGAGCCGACCCCTCCTGGAGCGTGCCGTGCGCGATCGCGTGTCGCGCCTGCCCCAGGTGAGGATCGTCGATCGTTGCCCCGTACGGGGCCTCGCCTTTGTCGAGGGGCGTCAGCGGGTCAGCGGGGTAGAACTCGCGCGTGGCGAGACGCTGGCAGCAGACCTTGTCGTTGACGCGTGCGGCCGGGGTTCGCAGGCGCGGAACTGGCTCGCCGCGGCCGGTTTCGAGCCGCCCCCGGTGGAAGGAATCGAAGTAGGGATCCGCTACACCACGCGGGCCTATCGGCGGCGGCCGCACGAGGCCCAAGGCAAGCGGGCCGTCCTCGTGGCAGCCGGTCCGCCGTCATGGCGCAGCGCGGCAGCCTTGGCTCAGGAGGGCGACCGGTGGATCCTGACGCTCGCCGGCTACCTCGGCGATGAGGCCCCCGCGGAGGAGTGCGGTTTTCTCGAATTCGCTCGCTCGCTCGGTGTGACGGAGATCACCGAGATTGCGGGCCGGGCTTTTCCGATTTCTCCTTTCTATCGCTTCGCGTACCCCGCGAGTGTCCGCCACCGATGGGAAGTGACCCGGGTGCCCGCGGGTTATCTCGCGTTCGGCGACGCCATCTGCAGCTTCAACCCCGTGTACGGACAGGGAATGACCGTGGCGGCGCTCGAGGCCTTGGCCCTGCGCGACTGCCTCGCGCGTGAGGAGAAACTGGCAGAGCGCTTCTTCAAGTCGGCCTCTCGCCTGGTGGACATTCCCTGGTCGATCGCGGCCGGCGCCGATCTGAGGAACCCGGCCGTGGTGGGAAGGCGGACCGCGGCGGGTCGCTTGCTGAATGGCTACATCGCGCGGCTTCAGGCGGCGGCGCAGCAGGATGGGTCCTTGACGAGGGCCTTCTTGGAGGTGACGAATCTCATGGCGCAACCGTGGCGCATCCTCACTCCCGCTGTCGCCTGGCGCGTGCTCGTTCACTCACGTCGCTACCACCCGAGCGCCCCGGCCCGGTCGCATGCCCTGTCCGCATGAGGAGGCCCGATGCGCACCGCGTTCGTCCTCTCCTGTGGCTTCGCGTTGACGCTCTTGGGCGCGGCTACCCTGCGAGTCGAACGCCCCGTGGCGGGTTCAAACTCCATGCGTTCGTTTGGTCCGGACCGCATGGCCGAACTCGAACTCGAGCTGTGGCGCGCCTATTACTCCAAGCAGCGATTGCGCCTCTTTGCCAGACTGGTGACTCTGCTTCACGAGCAGTACGATACGGGCTGGGATCGAGCGATGCGAGCCGCCTTTCACCTGGCGCGTGCCGCGTCGGCATTCGCCGAGGCGCGGTCCTCTTACGAACGCTTCTTGCCTGATCTGGAGCAGGGCTATGCCCTGCTCCGCCCCGCCGGTGATCCCGGGGCGCTTGCGCGCGCCGAAATCGCCTGGTGGGTCGCCCGCCGCGATCCTCAGCACTCCTCCCCGGAGCAGGTCGGCGCGCTCATTGCCAAACTCTACTCCATCCTCTATGACGCGCCGCAGCCCATGCTCCGTGACGCAGGCCTCCTGCGCGCACGAGCGGCGGCTCTACGCGACGAAGGGGGCGTGCACGCAGACTGGCCGGAAATCGGGGAGCTCCTGCGCGCGTCCTATCGCAGCCTCCACGCTGCGCTCAACGGCGCGGCCCCCGAAGAGACGGCCGGCCACGATTCATGATCGAATTCCCCGACGAGGCCAGCGGTGATCCACCGGGGGAGAGCGAGGGACAGGCCTTTTTTCCTTTCCGCCGCTGGAAGGGCCGGGACGGGTGCGGCTGCGCCTCGCACACGCCCCGGCCCATCACGCGGAGAACTGGCCTAGACACCCGTCCGGCGCTGGGCTCGAGTGTCTCCATTGCAAGAGGGCCCTTTGAGCTCGGCGCCGTGAACGTCGGGCGAGGCGGCCGCTATTTGTGATGCAGCGCTCGAATCTGCTCGGGGGTGAACCGGTCGAGGGGAATCGCTCGCGCATTAGCCCGTTCGCTCGCGGGGACGATGGCCAACGCCTCCTCGGGACTTGCCGCCTCCACCCGGGCGTAGCCGGTGTGGTCGCCGTGCTTGCACCCAAACTCGAACTTCGAGAGTTGCCGTTCCGCCACGAGGTGGTCGAGCGCTGCGAGGCACTGCTCGGGGGTATGAGGTGAAATGACGAGGTACGTCTGCCTTGCCGAAGTGCTCATCTCGTCGGCCCGTACCGCACCGAGCGTCATACCCGTGGCCACCACTGCTAGGACGATCATCTTGTACATGGTCTCTCCTCAGACATCCGGCCCTTCCGGAATGGAAGGTGCTCCGGACGAAGAGAGCCTGCGTCTCACCCGTGGAAGCGGCCGTTGTAAGCGGCGTGGATAATGCGCGTGACTGCGAGGGCCCTTTGGAATGTGTGGACATGGGACGGCCATCGCCCGTTCACTCGGACGTGAGAGGCCGCCTCGAAGGGTTTCCCTCTGGTGCTCGGGGCAGGCAAGCCCAGTAGTCCGAGACCATGCTCCGCCGGCCGTCCGCCCACGGGCCCCCAAGCCGGCGGATCCCTCGCATCCCGAGGAACGGATGCAGGGCGTCCCGAGCGTCTACGGCCTCATCGGTGAGCAACTGGTCAGGGCGGAGGATGTACGCCCCCTTCACCATGCGCCCGAGGGCCGTGAGCGCCCTCGCGAGCCAGTCCGACCGTGGGCTACCAGCAAGGCGCTCTACGCAGGTGGCCTTCCGGGAAGAGCAGGAGATCGCCCTGCTCTCGAAGGCGCTGAACTCTTCCGAGACGCAAGGGCACCTCAAGTTCTCCCGCCTGTTCCTTGCGCCCGAAGCATGGCCTTTAGCGGTGGGGAATCCAGGGGCAGGCGGGCCTCGCCGCGTGGACGACCGTCGAGGCGTCGCTTCGGCGGGAGCCAGAACCGCTCGTTTTCGCATCGCTCGCGTGGGCCACCTGCCGCTTGCGAGCGCGGACATTCGCGCGCGTACCCGTCTTGAGCCCGGCGCTCGGCTCATTGCCGTCGGCGTGACCGGACGTGCGGCAGCGATGCCCATCACCGAGCACCACACGGCAAGTCATGGCGGCTCGAGCTCACCTACCATCTACGAGAACTCGCCCGAGCTTCTCCTGGCGAAGGGCATCGCCACGGAAGTTGCCCTGCTCACGTCAGCGTAAAGTAGAGGGAAGGAGCGCGGCCAACAGCGCGTCGGCGGACTCGAATAGCCTGTCGGGAAGAGCGGCGAGAAGCCAAGCTTTCTCGCCAGCCCAGCGCTCTCCAAGGTCGAAGCAGGCGTCGACGATGTGTGCCCGGGTCGCCGGGTACTCGTCTCGGGCCGCCGGGCGGCCCTCGCTCCGTTCCACCCCGCCACTCGGGCTTCGGCCGGTCGACCGAGACGTCATGTGCAGGTGCTTCATGGTTCTCCCCTTTCCATTCGGACGCGTCGAGAGGCGTCCCATGACGGGAGAGTGGTTGTCCGCCGTGGGAACGAGGGTGGTAGCCGGCGTGGAAAATGCGAAGGCTGCTGCTCTGAGCTCGCCCGAAACAGCATGCCTCCCGTCAAGGCGAGCTCGGCCTCCCCTCGCGTACCGCGCGGGACGCGCGAGAGGCCAAGTCACGACAGTCTCGTGGCGCGGCGTTGCGTTTGGGCGCTCAGGCCCGATGGCGGGTACGCCCGCACTTCGCGTGTCGAGCCGCTTTGCGGTTCACAACATGGCCTCTGCCCAATTGGGTGTCGTCAGATCTGCAACCTCCGTCAGTCCACCTGGCATCTCGGGAAGCACCGCCGGGAACTGCATCAACCCACTCGCAACGCTACGAACAAGGAGATGACGAGCCATGTCGAACCGCAAGACGATCCGCGCCTGGAAAGACCTGGAGTACCGCGAGAGCCTCACTCCCGAGGAACGCGCCTCCCTGCCGAGCCACCCCGCTGGCCTCATCGACCTCTCCGATGCGGAGCTGGGCGAGGTGACCGGCGGGCTCGACGCCGTCGTCGACGCCCGGCCGCATACGAAGATGGCTCTCTGCCCGAATCCACCCAAGACGAGCGTCGAGAGGGGCTGCACCGTCACCGCCTCCTACCTCCCTTGCAAGCTGGCGTAACCGCGGGTCCCCAAGCGAAGGTCTGGACCTGCCCGTCGGTCAGAGGCGGGCCCTGGCCTTCCCTCGACGAAGGGGGCGCGACACGCCATGCCGCCTGACCCATTCCACGGCGCGGAGTGGTTTCGGGCATTGACGCTCAGCGAGCGCATCGCAGACCTACGGACCGCTTGCGCGGGTGCGCTCGAGGTCCCCATCGACAGCGCACTCGCAGCCCGCCGCCTCGCCCGCTGGACCTCACAGCCACCCTTCACCGAACCGCAGGTCTTTCACCGGCGGCTGTCGATGGATGGCACGAGCGAGCCCGACCTCCTGAGGCTCCTCGGCGAACCCTCCTCGGCGCTCCGCGACCGCTGTACGAGCGCGCCTCGCTGGCTGTCGGCTCTCGCATCCGGATTCGCCCGGGCGCATCCCGAGCCAGATCCGCTTCCCGCTCCGCTCGTGCTCGAGCGCGCCTCGTTCTTGAGCGTCGTCGGCCCCTTGCTCAGGCAAACCGTCCTGCGGCTGCAAGAGGAGATCTCGCTCCTGGCGCGTTCGACGGCCCCGCTGCCCTTTGATCCGGCCACGGTGGTCTCGATCTGCGCCGCCCAGCTGCCCGACACCCTCATGCCCCTGCTGAGCCGCACGCTGGTGCTGGAGCTCAACGTGGCCCGCCTGGAAGGGCAGCTCGAGGGAGAATCTCCGCAGGACCGCTTCCAGAGCTTCACCCGGCTTCTCCAGAAACCCGACGTCGCCTGGGCGCTCCTCGAGGAATACCCGGTGCTCGCTCGACAGGTGGTGAACGACCTCGAGCGATGGGGCACGGTGAGCGCGGAGTTCTTGCGCCGTCTGTGCGAAGACTGGCCCGCCATCCGCCGGGACCTGGCGGGAACGGATCCCGGCCCGCTCGTGGAGGTCGAGGGCGCCGGCGACACGCATCGCGGTGGACGCCGCGTACTCATTGCGAGGTTCAGCTCGGGCTTCCGCCTCGTCTACAAGCCCAAGTCGCTCGCGGCCGATCGTCATTTCCAGGAACTGTTGGCCTGGCTCAACGAGCACGGGGCCACCCCGCCCTTTCGCACGCTCCATCTCCTCGATCGCGAATGTTACGGCTGGGTCGAGCACGTCGCGGCCCGCGGATGCGCCCGGGTGGATGAGGTCGAGCGCTTCTACGCGCGCCTCGGTGGGTATCTCGCACTGTTCTACGCCCTGGAAGCCACGGATTTTCACGCCGAGAACCTCCTCGCCTCGGGCGAGCACCCCGTGCCCGTGGATCTGGAAGCCCTCTTCCACCCCCGCCTCGGACGCCCCGGCCAGCCCGAGATGGACCTGGCCTATGAGGCCTTGGCCCATTCGGTGACACGGGTGGGACTCTTGCCCGAGCGCATCTGGGCGACCGGCGATTCACCTGGCGTTGACCTGAGCGGTATGGGAAACCCTCAGGGCCAGTTGACGCCGTTCAAGGTCCCGCGCTGGAAGGACCTCGCCACGGACACCATGCAGCTCGTGCGCCAGCGCGTCCCCATGGCGGGCGCCAAGAATCAGCCGACCCTCGACGGCGCCGCGGTGGACCTCTTGCACTATGCCGAGGCGGTGGAGGCGGGCTTCTCGAGTACCTACGCGCTCCTCCTGCGCCACCGCGAGGAGCTTGTGGCCGAGGAGGGTCCGATCCGGGCGTTTGCCCAGGATGAGGTGCGCGTGATCCTGCGCATGACGCAGACCTACGGCTCGCTCTTACGCGAGAGCTTTCATCCGGACGTGCTGCGGGACGCCCTCGATCGCGATCGCCTGCTCGATCGACTCTGGCTGCAGGTGAAGGCCGGGCCACACCTTGAGGCGGTGATCCCTGCGGAGCGCAGGGACCTCTTGCAGGGCGACATCCCCATGTTCGTCACGCGCCCAGGGGCTCGCGATCTCTGGACCAGTTTCAACGAGCGATTGGTCGACTTCTTCTCCGAGTCGGGCCTCGCGCTGGCACTGACCAGGATCGGTCATCTGAGCGCAGCCGACCTCGCCCGGCAGCTCTGGATCATCCGCGCCTCCCTGTCCACCGTGGTGACGGGGGTGGGAGCGGTGGAGCGGCGCCCGGGCACCTACCCGGAAGCGCCGGGTAACTCCGGGCGGGCGCGGTATCTCGCGGCTGCGCGGGCGGTCGGGGATCGGCTCGAGGCGCTCGCCATCAGGGACGACCTCAAGGCGACCTGGCTTGGCCTCGACCTCCTCGACGAGCAGCACCCGTCCGTCGTGCCCCTCGGTGTCGATCTCTACGACGGGCTACCGGGGGTCGCGCTGTTCCTCGCCTACCTCGGCTCGGTGACGGCCGTGGAGCGCTATTCGGCGCTGGCCCGGGGAGCCCTCTCCACCCTGCGCACCCAGCTCGATCAGATGAAGGGCCGCCTGCCCATGATCGGGGGTTACTGCGGGTGGGGAGGCATCGTCTACGCTCTCACGCACCTCGGGGCGCTGTGGGAAGAGCCCGGGCTCATCGACGAGGCCGAGCAGGTGGTCGACCTGCTGCCCGACCTCGTCGCGCAGGACGAGGAGTTCGACGTCATCAGCGGCTCGGCGGGATGCATCGGCTCGCTCCTCAACCTGCATTGCCTGAGACCCGGCTCGAAGGCGATGGCCGCGGCCGTCCTCTGCGGAGAACGCCTTCATGACCGGGCGGTGCCGATGCCGGAAGGTGCGGGGAAGGCCGTCCGAGCGAGGGGCGCGCGCCGGCCGCTCGCGGGGTTCTCGCATGGCGCCGCGGGAATGGCCTGGTCGCTCCTGCATCTCGCCCGAGCCGCGGGGGAACCTCGCTTCAGGACGACGGCGCTCGAGATGATGAGGTACGAGCGCAGCCTCTTCTCCGCCCAGGCGTCGAACTGGCTGGATCTGCGCGACTGGGTGGTCGAAAAGTGCCGGCCGGGCGACCCTGAACCCTGTCAGGTCTTCTGGTGTCACGGCGCACCCGGCATCGGGCTCGCCCGCCTGGACGTGCTGGGCGAGGTGGACGACGCCGAGATCCGCGCCGAGATCGAAACGGCCCTCCGCACCACGGTGCAGTCCGGGTTTGGTTACAACCACTCGCTGTGCCATGGCGACCTCGGCAACCTCGAGCTGCTCTTGCATGCCCACCGCCTGGCCGGCGGCCAGGCCTTAGACGAGGAGGTGGAGCGCGCCGCGTCCCGCATCGTGTCGAGCATCGAGAGGGACGGATGGCGGTGCGGCAATCCGAGGAACGTGGAGTCCCCTGGGCTTCTGACGGGTCTCGCCGGGATCGGATACGGACTGTTGCGACTCGCGGACGAAGGCCGAGTACCTTGCGCACTCCTCCTCTCACCTCCCGTGACTAGAAGTCAAGCTAGCGCAAAGCCGTGCCGGCCATGACTCGACTCAGATCTCGCCGGCGGCCCGAGTGGTGCCTCCCTCAATCTTCAAGAGGCCAGGAACTTGGTGCCGCGCCCGGCGAGCTGGGAACATCGCGCTACGCACCCCTCTCTGGGCGTTGCCGCGGGCGGACGGGCCGCACGTCATCCATGAACATCTCGGTACGAGTTCACGGTCAGCGGTTAGAAGGAAGTGGCAGATGTGCTGAAAACCGGCCCGAGCCTAGCTCGAGTCGCTGCAGACCACTCTGGATTAGGTCGGTGATGGGCCCAAGGGGTGGACGGGCTGCTCGAGTCAGCGCCTGGTCAGTACGCCGCAGAACCTGCTTACCCGACTGACCCTGGCACCGTCGCCGTGGCGAGGCTCGCCCTCGCGATGGCAACCCAGGGTGGCCTCCAACCTCTGGGTCGGACCTAGGAGACGGCCGGGTCGGTGTGATCCTTTCGGCCAAGATTCCGATGGGTTCCTTCCAGCCTGTGGGCCACATGTGGGACGGCTCGTTTCCTGCAAAACCGTTCCTTCAATTGCCGTGGCTTTGGGGACCAAACCCTGAACTATCCGCGGCCAACAGCACCGCAAAGGGTTCGGGTTCGGCGGGCCAGGTGAGCGCATTGCCGCGTTCTTGGCTGGCGTTGGGCTCTTGATTCACAAATGGAGAAACACATGCGTAAGGTCCTCGCCCTCTCGGCAATCCTCATGTTCGTGCCCGCTGTCCAGGCGGACGAGCGCGCCACGACGAAGGAAGCAGAGATGATGGTTCACCAGGCGGTCACCTTCCTGAAGAAAGAGGGCCCGGAGAAGGCATTCGCGGTCTTCAGCGATCCCAAAGGCGCCTTCACCTACCGCGACCTATACATCTTCGTGCTCGACACAAAAGGCGTGATGCGGGCCCACGGGTCCATGAAAGAACTGGTTGGCAAGGATCAGATGCAGCGGAAGGACCCAAGCGGCAAGTTCATCACGCGCGAGCAGATCGAGCTGGCCACCTCCAAGGGCTCGGGCTGGACGGAGTACGGGTTCCTAAACCCGGCCACGGGCAGGATCGAGCACAAGGTCTCCTTCGTGGAGCTGGTCGGTGACTTCGTGGTCGGCTGCGGCGCCTTCGTACAATGACGCAGGGTGTCTCTCGCTACCGTGACGCCTGTTCGGCCTCGTGCCAGCTTGAGCGATGAGTGAACAGCCGGCATGGGACCTCGGCGGGACAAGAGCCCCGCGATCCTCGAGGGGTGCTGCGAGACGGACCGGGCCACTCTGACCCATCGAGCGAGGCCTTCTCCTGAGCGGGCGGGCCCGCCGCGCGAGGCATGATGGGCGGTAACCGCCCTCGCCGAAGTTCTTTTGAGGACCCACCGAGTGGGAGGGGTTTCACTTTATGGGAACGATGACGGTCGGTCGTAAGGTTCTGCTGCTCACCGCCTTGGCCCTGGCCTTCCTCGTGGTCGTGGGTGGCGCGGGATACCTCGGCTCCTCGCGCCTCGCTGAAGTCATCGAGCAGTATGACGCTAGCGAAGTGCCGACCTTCCAGGCCCTGTCCCGGATGGCGACCGCCGTTGGCCGCGCAACCGGCGCCGCCTCCGCGGTCGAGAATGGGGCGCTCGACGCGGAGGTGCATCGGAAGTCACTGGAAATGATCGACAGTCAGGTGCTGGCTGCCGGGGAGGCCGCCCATACACTCCTTGAAACGAAGGCCGTCGCCGGTATGGCGGAGATGAATGCCAAAGCAAAACCCACTTTCGACGCCTGGGGGGAGGACTTGAAGGCGCTGGAGGCGCTCGCGCGCGACCGAGCCGCAGCCTCCACACGGTTCGCGGAGGCGGCTGCCATCCAGGTGAAGGTCACTGCTCAGTTCGAGAAATTGCGCGGAGACTCGCAGCAGCTACTCGAGGTCATCGATGAAACGGTCGCAGTGACGCATAAGGACGCGGATGCGCTCCACGCGCGCGCGGCGACCGCCACCGCAGCGGCGCGCTGGGTGCTGAGCCTCGCCTTCCTCGTGGCAGCGGGTCTGCTGGCATTCTCGGGTGGCCTCATCGCCCGCGCCGTGAACCGTGGGCTGGGTGCTCTGCGCCAGAAGTCGTTGCAGCTCACCTCGGCTGTTTCCGAAGGACGCCTCTCGACTCGCGCCGATGCGACCTCGGTGGACGGAGAATTTCGGCCCATCGTGGAGGGCATGAACCAGACGATGGAGGCGTTCACACGGCCGATACAGGTCACGTCCGAGTATGTCGGCCGCATTGCCATGGGCGACATCCCGCCCAAGATCACTGATCGCTACGAGGGTGACTTCAACGAAATCAAGGAGAACCTGAACCGGTGCATCGACGCCATCGGCGCGCTAGTGCAGGACGCGCAGGCGCTGTCCCTGGCGGCCATCGAGGGCAAGCTGTCCACCCGTGTCGACGCCTCGAAGCACCAGGGCGACTACGGCAAGGTCGTCGCCGGCGTGAACGGCACGCTCGACGCCGTCGTGGGTCCCATCAATGAGGCGGCGCAGGTACTGGAGAAGCTGGCGCAGCGCGACCTCAGGGCACGCATGGCGGGCAGCTACCGGGGCGACCACGCCAAGATCAAGGAGGCGTTGAACGCTACCGGCGAAGCACTCCACGAATCCTTGTCGCAGGTGGCGCAGGCGGTGAACCAGGTATCGACGGCCTCCGCTCAGATCGCCTCGTCGAGCCAGGCAGTGGCGAGCGGTGCCTCGGAGCAGGCGAGCTCGCTCGAGGAAACATCCTCGAGTCTGGAGTCGATGACGAGCATGACGAAGCAAGCGGCCGGGAACGCGCAGCAGGCGAACGGGCTCGCCCAGCGCGCCAAGAGCGCCGCCATCGAGGGCGGTACCGCCATGGCGCACATGACCGGCGCGATGGGCAAGATCAAGGCGTCGGCCGAGGGCACCTCCCAGATCATCAAGGACATCAACGAAATCGCGTTCCAGACGAATCTCCTCGCGCTGAACGCTGCGGTCGAGGCGGCGCGAGCGGGCGAGGCGGGGCGGGGCTTCGCGGTGGTGGCGGAGGAGGTTCGGTCTCTCGCGCTCCGCTCGAAGGAGGCCGCAAACAAGACCGAGGAACTCATCCGCCAGTCGGTGAAGGAGGCCGATGAGGGCGAGGTCACGGCCAAGCGCGTCACCCAGGTGTTGACGGAGATCTCCGGGTCGGTAACCAAGGTGACAGACATCGTGGCCGAGATCGCGGCCTCGGCGAAGGAACAGTCCGCCGGGATCGAACAAATCAACAAGGCGATGAACCAGATGAACAGCGTCACCCAGCAGAGCGCGGCCAGCTCCGAAGAATCCTCCTCGGCAGCAGCCGACCTGTCGGGCCAGGCCGGGGAGCTGGCGGCAATGGTGGGCTCGTTCCAGCTCGAGGGAAGGGCCCAGGGGCCTGCGCTCCACGGCGCCAGCGCGCCGCCCAAGAATAGTCTGAAGGCGCTGACGTCCAAGGTACGGCGAGTGAACGGCAAGGAAAACGGGCCAGAAAGCATCTCGCTCCCCCGGGACGTCGTCCCGTTCGACGCGGATGACGCTAACTTGAAAGACTTCTGAGGCTGGCGCGCGGCGCCGCGCTGCTTGGACGGAGTACCTCCGCAACCGGTGCGACCAGGAACGCCTCTTCGAGCACCGCAAGTACGGGGCGATTGTCTCGAGGCCCTGTCCTGTAGCTGCCCCTGGATGAGTAGATGATCCGGCGCGCGGGAGCGCCGGCACGAACGAAGGTGAGCCTCTGCCGGGCGGCCGACCAGCGCTCACACCCTCCGGCCTGCCCTTCTCGCTCCTCCCAACACGTGCAGGAGGGACGGCACGGAATGGGGAAGGAATGGTGATCTCCCGCCCATGGCGCCTCGGCCTCGCGAGACGCCTCACCCTCTTTTTCGAACGAGGACGAGGGAGCGAACGCCCCCACCCTCTCGACCTTTGGCTTGGGCCTCGCCTGTTCGGCCACGCATTGCTGAGCCTTTTCAACTCCGCCGGGCGCCTCGCCTGCCCCTCTCGCGGCGGGGGAAATTCACCGGGCTCTCGGTCTTAATCGAAGCCTTCCTCGAGGGTCACAGAGGGTGACGCGGTGTCGAGCCTCAAGGCGGATGCGCGGTGGCAGGGGGTCACATGGCCATTCACAAGGCGCTCCTTCGCCTCGCCCTCCTCGGTTCGTTGGGTTCCTTCGCGCCTCGAGGGGCCGAGTCCCTCGACTGTGCTCGCGGCATCGTGTCGGTCGGCGATTCCAGGCTCGACCTCGTCGCGAAGTGCGGCGCGCCCGCCTTGTTCGAGGCCGGAGACGTGAGCCTCGCCATCGAGCGCTTCACCTACAACTTCGGCCCCGGGCGATTCATCGAGGTCGTGAGCCTGCAAGGGGGCCGCATCTTCCTCATCGAGCAGGGCGGCTACGGCTATCCGTTCGCCGAGCCAGTGAGCGACTCGGCCTGGGTCTCGCCCTCCATCCCCCGCGCCCGCTGCGACCCCGAGGTCTTGCGCCCCGGGCGGCGCACCTTCGAGGTGCTGACCGCGTGTGGCGAGCCCTTCTCGAGGGATCTGCGTCCAGGACAGGCCGAGGCCGAGATCTGGACTTACGACTTCGGGCCCTGGAGTTTCGTGCGTCACCTCGAGTTCGAGGGCGGCCAGCTCACCCGCATCAGGACGGGCAGCTATGGATACTCTCAGGGATGAAGGAGAATCGCCCGCGCAGGAGCCCGTCAGTGCGGGAGCCCCGCCGCGTGGCGGTAGGCGTGCACCAGGTGGTCGGCGACCTCGGGCACCCCCACTCCGTTCACCACCTGCGCGAAGACGAAGGGCCCCTCCCCGCGCATGCGGGTGGCGTCCCGGCGCATCACCTCCAGGCTCGCCCCCACCGCGGGGGCGAGGTCGGTCTTGTTGATGACGAGCACGTCGGCCTGGGTGATGCCCGGGCCTCCCTTGCGCGGGATCTTGTCGCCGCCCGCCACGTCGATGACGTAAAGGGTGAAGTCGGCGAGCTCGCGGCTGAAGTGAGCGGCCAGGTTGTCGCCGCCGGATTCGCAGAAGAGGATCTCGGGCCGGTGCTTCGCGGTGAGCGCCTCGAGCGCGAGCACGTTGGCGGTCACGTCCTCGCGGATGGCCGCGTGGGGACAGCCCCCCGTCTCCACCGCCCCGATACGGTCGGGTGGCAGGGCTTCGTTGCGGACCAGAAACTCCGCGTCCTCGCGGGTGAAGATGTCGTTCGTCACCACCGCCAGCGAAAAGGCATCGCGCAGCCGGCGACACAGGGCCAGGACGAGCGCGGTCTTGCCGCTCCCCACCGGCCCGCCCACCCCCACCGTGAAGGCGCGGCGCGTGAAGTCCCGGCGGGCGCGGGGACGTTGCCGACCGGCGAAGGTGCCCGGACCGTGGTCGTGGTCGTGCCCGACGTGGAGGGAGAAGGGGAGAACGGGCTCGGTCATGGTCAGCTCCGGAAGAGGCGTGAGTAGAGGCGGTCCTGGTGGGATTGCCACAGGTCGATGAGCGGGGACGAGGAGGCGGCCTCGTCGAAGGAGCGTCCGGCGGTGGTGGCGAGGACGTCTTGCGCGGTCGCGGAGACGCCAGCGAGGAGGTGCTGGGCTTCGAGGGGGCCGGCCGCGCCCAGGCGGACCGCGGCGGAGAGGACGCCCCGCGCCACCTGGAAGAGGTAGAGGCGTCGGGTCTCCTCGAGGGGAGCGCCGAGGAGCCGCAGCACGGTTCCGAAGACCGGGGCGAAATGGCAGGGCGAGCGCTCGCCCTCGAGCTCGAGGGCGAGCGGAGCGAGGCGCAAGGGGTAGGCGGCGGCCGCGGCCCGCAGGAAGGCCTGGCCCTGGAGCCGGCTCGCGCGGTTGCCCACCTGCCCCGCCAGAGCGGCCTCGCAGTGTCGGTCGAGAAAACCCAGGTGCTCGGGGCTCTCGTGGCCGGCCGCCACGAAGGGCAAGGCCGCGCTTCCAGCGTTCCACAGCGCCTCCTCGACGAAGCGAGCGAGGTCTTCCGCGCCGTCGACTCGCCCGAGCTGCAGGGCCGCCTCGAGCCCCGCCGAGTGTGCGAACCCGCCGGTGGGCAGGGCCGAGTCTGCAAGCTGCATGAAGGCCCAGGGATCCATCAGAACAGGAAGTAGCGCTGGGCGAGGGGGAGGCGGGCAGCCGGCTCGCTGCGCAGGAGCACCCCGTCGGCGCGGACCTCGTAGGTCTCCGGGTCGACCTCGATCCGCGGCAAGGCGTCGTTGAGGCGCATGTGCTCCTTGCCGAGGCCGCGGCAGCCGTGCACGGCCTCCACGCGCTTGTGGAGTCCAAGCTTCTCGCGGACGCCGCGCTCGAGCGCGCCGCGCGAGACGAAGGCGATGGAGGTCGCGCCCACTGCGCCCCCGAAGGCCCCGAACATGGGCCGCATGGCGAGAGGTTGCGGGGTGGGGATGGAGGCGTTGGCGTCGCCCATCTGGGCCCAGGCGATGAAACCACCCTTCAGCACGAGTTCCGGCTTCGCCCCGAAGAGCCCCGGCCGCCACAGGACGAGATCGGCGAGCTTGCCCACCTCGACCGAGCCGACGAGGTGACTCATCCCGTGGGCCACCGCCGGATTGATGGTGTACTTCGCCACGTAGCGCCGGATGCGCAGGTTGTCGTTGTCGCCCCGCTCCTCCTTGAGGCGGCCCCGCTCCTTGCGCATCTTGTCGGCCGTCTGCCAGGTGCGGGTGATGACCTCCCCCACCCTGCCCATGGCCTGCGAGTCCGACGACATCATCGAGATGGCCCCGAGGTCGTGCAGCACGTCCTCGGCCGCGATCGTCTCGCCCCGGATGCGACTCTCGGCGAAGGCGAGGTCTTCGGGGACCGCGCGGTCGAGGTGGTGGCACACCATGAGCATGTCGAGATGCTCGTCGAGGGTGTTTCGGGTGAAGGGGCGGGTCGGGTTGGTGGATGAGGGCAGGACGTTCTTCTCGCCGCACACCCGGATGATGTCGGGGGCGTGCCCCCCACCGGCACCCTCGGTGTGGAAGGTGTGGATGGTGCGGCCCTTGAAAGCGGCCACCGAGTGCTCCAGGCAGCCCGCCTCGTTGAGGGTGTCGGTGTGGATGGCGACCTGGACGTCGTAGTGCTCGGCGACGTCGAGGCAGGTGTCGATGGTGGCCGGCGTGGTGCCCCAGTCCTCGTGAAGCTTGAGGCCGACGGCGCCGGCCAGGATCTGTTCGGCAAGGCCCTCGGGGCGGCTCGTGTTGCCCTTGCCGAGCAGGCCCACGTTCAAGGGCAGGGCGTCGGTCGCCTCGAGCATGCGCCCGACGTTCCAGGCGCCGGGCGTGCAGGTGGTGGCGTTGGTGCCGGTGGCCGGGCCGGTGCCGCCGCCCACGAAGGTGGTCACCCCGCTCGCCAGCGCCTCGAAAGCCTGCTGCGGACAGATGAAGTGGATGTGGGAATCGAAACCTCCGGCGGTGAGCACGAGGCCCTCTCCGGCGATGCACTCGGTGGCCGGGCCGACCACCATGCCCTCCTCTACGCCGGCCATGACGCCGGGGTTTCCGGCCTTGCCGATGCCGGTGATGAGCCCTCCCTTCACGCCCACGTCGGCCTTGTAGATGCCGCTGTGGTCGACGATGAGAGCGTTCGTGATGACGAGGTCGAGCGCCGCCTCGTCCGGGACGCCGGCCGCCTGGCCCATCCCGTCGCGCAGGACCTTGCCGCCGCCGAACTTGCACTCGTCGCCGTAGTGGGTGGCGTCCCGCTCCACCTCGAGGACGAGGTCGGTGTCGCCGAGACGGAGCCTATCGCCCGTGGTGACACCGTACACTTCGGCGTAGTGGCGCCGTTCCATCTTGCTGGCCATGGTCCTACCCCTCCTCCTTGTGGGCGAACCCGCGCCGGCGCGCCTCGGCGAGCAGCCTTTGCCGGCCCTCCTCGCTCACCGTCCCACTCGAGAGCGCGCTCGCGCCCTCCACCACCCGCTTTCCGGCGATCTCGACGAGCTCGACCTTGCGCGTCTCGCCGGGCTCGAAGCGCACCGCCATCCCGGCGGGCACGTCGAGGCGCCTCCCGTAGGCCCGCCCCCGATCGAACTCGAGGTAGGGGTTCGCCTCCGCGAAGGGGAAATGACTTCCCACCTGGATGGGGCGGTCGGCCCGATTGGTCACGGTGAGCACGATGGCCTGTCGCCCCTCGTTCAGCACGATCTCGCCCGCGGCGGGAAGCACCTCGCCCGGGGTGGGCTCCTCGGGGACCTCGCCGAAGAGGCGGGCGGGAGGGACGGGCAAGAAGGACCCGTGCAAGGCGAGCTTGAGGTCGCCGTCCGGGGCGGCGATGGGGTGGTGCACGGTGACGAGCTTCGAGCCGTCCGGGAAGGTGCCTTCGACCTGGACTTCGGTGACGAGCTCGGGCACGCCCGGCATGACCTGCCGGCGACCGAGCAACTGCCGTCCGAGGTCCATGAGCTCGGAGAGGCGCCTCCCGTCGCGGATGAACTCGAGGAGCACCGTCGCGATGAGGGCGACCGCCTCGGGCTGGTTCAAGCGCAGGCCTCGGGCGAGCCGCTTCTGGGCGAGCGTGCCGGCCTGGTGCAGCATGAGCTTGTCGATCTCGCGGGGCGTGAGGTGCATGGGGTCTATTCTCCTAGGGCCGCCGGTGAAAGGGATCGCCGCCCAGGAGCGGTGCGGCGAAGGCGAGGTTCTTTCGCAGGAAGGCCTGGCCCGCCTCGACGGTGCGGGCAGCGAGCCGCAGATAGACTCCGTCGGAAAGCGGGCTCGCCGCCCAGAGGACGGGGGCGTCGGGCTCGACCGGCAAAGCCGCGTGGCGCGCCAAGATCTCCCGGGCCCCGGCGGCGAACTTCGGACCGAGCGCCACCAGGGTCGCGATGAGGGCCGCCCCGGCCATGCGGAGGGCCGGCGAGGGTCCCTCGCCCCTCACGAGGCGCAGGCCGTCGGCGAGGACGGGCCTGCCCGCCACCTCCACCACGTTCCGGGAAAGGCAGGCCTCGAAATCCCAGTGTTCGCCGCGAGCCGAGCGCCCCTCGGTGAAGGCGTCGACGAAGAGCAGGCTGGCATCGGCCGAGAGCTCGAAGCGCTGTTCCTGCCGGAAGCGCGCCTTTGCGAAAAGGGCGGTCGGCTCGGGCAGGACCGCCAGCGTCGCTCCCCGGGCGACCTTGGCGAGGAGCCGTTGCTCGACGAAGGCACCGGTCGAGCGGTAGACGCGGGTGTGGGAGAGGGTGCCGAGCAGGGCCCGGGCCTGTTCGCCGACGCGGAGCTCGAGCTTGATTGCGTCTCCGCAGAGGAGTCCTCCGCCGTGGGTGGTGGAGATGGCCCACACCGTCTCGCCGCACGGCCGGGGGGTGAAGAGATGGAGGGGGCTCGTGGCCGCGCAGGCCACCACCTCGCTCAAGGCCCCGGTGCGGGACACCGAAAGCCGGCCTCCTCCCGGGGGGAGGATGGAGGCAAAAGCGCGCTCCTCCCCTTCGCTCCCGGTCACCTCGTTCGCGACGTCAAGCGCCACGTCTCACCCCGCGTGCGAGGCCAAAGCCCCGGACGAGCATGGGCGCTCCTGGCCAGCTCCCCTTATAGCGCGAGCAGGTCCTTCACGCCGTCCCGCTCCATTCCCTCCCCGTCGCCGCGCTTCACGATCTCGCCGCGCTCCATGACGAGGTACCGGTTGGCGAGGGTCCTCGCGAACTCGTAGTACTGCTCGACGAGCAGGATGGCCAAGGACCCCTCGCTCGCGAGCGCACGGATGGCCCGCTCGATCTCCTTGATGATGGAGGGCTGGATGCCCTCAGTGGGCTCATCCAGGATGAGCAAGGAGGGTTCCATGGCGAGGGCGCGGGCGATGGCGAGCTGCTGCTGCTGACCGCCGGAGAGATCGCCCCCGCGGCGCCTCAGCATGGTGCGCAGCACCGGGAAGAGGGTGAACACGCGCTCGGGGATGCGGGTCCCCGCCTTCTTCGAGGCGAGCCCGGTGAGCAGGTTCTCCTCCACGGTGAGGCGCGGGAAGATCTCGCGGCCCTGAGGGACGTAGCCGATGCCCGCGCGCACCCGCTTGTGCGGGGGAGCCCGGGTGAGGTCGGCCTTTTGGAAGGCGATCTTGCCCGACGCCACCGGGATGAGGCCCATGACCGCCCTTAAGAGGGTGGTCTTGCCGACGCCGTTGCGGCCGAGGACGGCGGTGACCTCACCCGGAGCTACTTCGAAGGAGACGCCACGCAGGATGTGGCTTCCGCCGTAGAACTGGTTCACGCCCTCGACGGTGAGCATGTCAACGCCCCAGGTACACTTCGATGACGCGGGGATCGTTCTGCATCGCTTCCAGGCTGCCCTCCGCCAGGACGGCGCCCTCGTCGAGCACGGTGACCTTGCCTCCCAGCCGGGCGATGAACTCCATGTCGTGCTCGACCACCAAGACCGAGTGCTTGCCAGCGAGCGAGGTGATGAGTTCGGCGGTGCGCTCGGTCTCCTCGTCGCTCATGCCGGCCACCGGTTCGTCGAGAAGGAGGAGCTTGGGCTCCTGGACGAGCAGCATGCCGATCTCGAGCCACTGCTTCTGCCCGTGGGAGAGGAGTCCCGCCGGCCGGTCCGCCTCGTCGCCCAGGCGGACGAAGCGCAGCATTTCGGCCACCCGGTCGCGCACCGCGTCGTCCACCGTCGCAAAGAGGCTGGCCCTCACGCCGCGGTTCGAGGCGAGCGCCAGCTCGAGGTTCTGGAAGACGGAGTGGCGCTCGAAGACCGTCGGCTTCTGGAACTTCCGGCCGATGCCGGCCTGCGCGATCTGGGCCTCGCTCATGCGGGTGAGGTCCATGGTCTGGCCGAAGAAGACGGTCCCGGAGTCGGGGCGCGTCTTGCCGGTGACGACGTCCATCATGGTGGTCTTGCCGGCGCCGTTCGGGCCGATGACGCAGCGGAGCTCGCCGATGTCGAGATAGAGGGTGAGGCGGTTCAGCGCGCGGAACCCCTCGAAGGTGACGGTGACGTCCTCCAGGTAGAGGATGACCCTGTGGGAGGCGTCGAGGACGCCGGGCCGGGCGGCGTGAATCACGCCGACCGCCTCGAGGACGCCCGCGCCGTTGGGGGAAGAGGGCGCCACTAGGCTCCCCCCTTCCGCCACAGGCGGCGAGCGAGCCCGACCACCCCCTCGGGCAATAAGAGGGTGACGAGGATGAAGAGGAACCCGAGGAAGAAGAGCCAGAACTCCGGGTAGGCTGTGGTGAGCCAGCTCTTGGCGAGCGTCACGAGGACAGCGCCCACCACCGGTCCGAAGAGGGTGCCGCGCCCCCCCACCGCCACCCAGATCGCGACCTCGATGGAGTTGGCCGGCGACATCTCGGAGGGGTTGATGATCCCGACCTGCGGAACGTAGAGCGCCCCGGCCAGCGCACAGAGCACCGCCGACAGGGTCCAGGCGGCGAGCTTGTAGTGAAGCGGGTCATAGCCGAGCGCCATGACGCGCGGCTCGGCGTCGCGGATGGCGGTGAGGACCCGGCCGAACTTGGAGCGGACGAGGTAGCGGGTGAAGACCACGCTGCCCGCGAGCGCGGCGGCGGTGGCCATGAAGAGCAGGACGCGTGTCGAGGGGGCGGTGATGGGCAGTCCGAAGATGCGCTTGAAATCGGTGAAGCCGTTGTTGCCGCCGAAACCCGTCTCGTTGCGGAAGAAGAGCAGCATGGCCGCGTAGGTGAGGGCCTGGGTGATGATGGAGAAGTAGACCCCCTTCACCCTGGAGCGGAAGGCGAACCACCCGAAGACGAGGGCGAGCAGGGCGGGGACGACGAGGGCGAGGAAGATCGCCCACAGGGCGTGGGAGGTGCCCTGCCAGTACCAGGGGAGCTTCTTCCAGTCGAGGAAGACCATGAAGTCGGGCAAGTCCGACTGGTACACGCCCTCGCGCCCGATGGAGCGCATGAGGTACATGCCGAAGCCGTAGCCCCCCAGCGCGAAGAAGAGGCTGTGGCCGAGGGAGAGGATCCCTCCGTAGCCCCAGACGAGGTCGAGCGCCACCGCCACGATGGCGTAGCACATGATCTTGCCACCGAGCGTGATGGCGAAGTCGGAGACGTGGAGGCGGCTGCCGACCGGCGTGAGCAGGTGGAGCGCGGGGAGGAGCGCGAAGGCGAGGAGGCCGAAGGCGGCGAGTGATAGCCAGCTCGTCTTGGCGGAGGGGGCCGCCAGGCGAGGCAGGACCGGTCGGTGCAGGGCGGAGTCCATCAGGCCTCGATCGAGCGTCCGCGCACGGCGAACAGGCCCTGCGGGCGCTTCTGGATGAAGACGATGATGAACACCAGCACGGCGATCTTGGCGATGACGGCGCCCGTCCAGCCCTCGAGGAACTTGGAGACGACCCCGAGGCCGAGTGCGGCCCCCACCGCACCGGCGAGCTGTCCGACCCCGCCCAGCACCACCACCATGAAGGAGTCCACGATGTAGCCCTGGCCCATGTCCGGGCCGACGTTGGCGATCTGGGAGAGGGCGAGCCCCCCGAGGCCGGCGATGCCGGCCCCGAGGGCGAAGGCAGCCGTGTCGATCCGCCCGGTCGAGACGCCCACGCAGCTCGCCATGGGGCGGTTCTGCGTCACCGCCCGCACGAAGAGGCCGAGCCGGGTCCGGTTGAGGATCAACCAGGTCACCGTCAGGACCCCGAGCGAGAAGGCGATGATGACGATGCGGTTCAGGGGTAGGACGAGGTTCGTGATGGGCGAGACGCTGCCCGACATGAAGCGCGGGTTCGCCACGTCGGCGTTCTGGGGGCCGAAGAGGGCGCGGGCCGCCTGGATGAGGACGAGGGAGATTCCCCAGGTGGCGAGGAGCGTCTCGAGCGGCCGCCTGTAGAGGAAGCGGATGACCGTCCGTTCCATCACCACGCCCACGAGCGCCGCGGCGCCGAAGGCGAGCGGGATGGCGGCCACCACGTACCAGTCGACGGCGTGGGGGAAGTAGCGCCGGAACAGCGCCTGCATCACCACCGCCGAGTAGGCACCCACCATGAGCAGCTCGCCGTGGGCCATGTTGATGACCCCCATGACCCCGTAGGTGATGGCGAGGCCGAGGGCAGCGAGCAAGAGGATGCTCCCGAGCGACAAGCCGGAGAAGATCTGGCCGACGAGCTCGCCCCAGGCCAGTCGGGAGTCGATCTTGGCGATGGAGGCCTTGGCCTCTCGCCGCACCCCGGCATCGGGCTCGGCCTTCTCGTCGAGGAGGTGGGCGAGCAAGGCGCGCACCCGCGGACTCGCGCTCGCCCCGAGCGATTTCACCGCCGCCAGGCGCGCAGCCGGGTCGGTGTTCTTGAGGCTCGCTTCGGCCTTGGCCGTTTCCAGGATGGACCTTATCTCGGGATCCTTCTCGGAGGCGAGCGCCTTCTCGACGAGCGGGGCCGAGACCGGGCTCAGGGCGCGGGTCACCTCCTGGGCCGCCGCGAGCCTCACCTTGCGGTCAGGTTCGAGGAGGCGCAAGGCGGCGAGGACCCCTTCGAGCTCGCGCCTCAGCCGGTTGTTCACGACGATGGGGTCTCGCTGCTCGGGCGGCGGCTTCAGCTCCGCCAGGGTGACGGCGTCGAGCACTCGGTCGCCCTCCACGATGACGACCCGACCCCCGGCGCGATCGAGGGCGCCCTGCGAGAGCGCCTGCAGCACGCGGACGGCGGCGGGGTCGGCCGCACCGGCGAGCTCGTGGATGGCGGCGATCTTTTCCCCCCACTCGCCGGAGGCGAGCTTGGCGAGCGTGCCGGCGTCGACGGCCGCGACCGCGGAGGCGCGCAGACACAGGAGAGCGAGGAGAAGTGGGCGAAGAGCTCGCAAGGGATTTTCGGCGGGCGGGCCAGCCCCTCGAGACCGGCCCGCCCGTCTCCTCACATGCTCTGCTTGGCTTCGTTGCCGGGTACGAACGGACTCCAGGGCTGCGCCCGGATGCTGTCCTTGGTCTTCCAGACCACGTTGAACTGACCGTCGGCCTGGATTTCGCCGATGAAGACCGGCTTGTGCAGGTGGTGGTTCGTGGGATCCATCTCGAGCACGAAGCCGGAGGGGGCCTTGAAGGTCTGGCCGCTCATGGCCGCGATCACCTTGTCGGTGTCGGTGGAGTGGGCCTTCTCCACAGCCTGCTTCCACATGTGGATGCCGACGTAGGTCGCCTCCATCGGGTCGTTCGTCACCACCGTGTCCGCGTTGGCGAGGTTCTTCTTCTTGGCATAGGCGCGGTAGGCCTTGATGAAGGCGTCGTTCACCGGGTTCTTGAGCGACATGAAGTAGTTCCAGGCGGCGAGGTGCCCGACGAGCGGCTTCGCATCGATGCCGCGCAGCTCCTCCTCGCCCACCGAGAAGGCCACCACCGGGACGTCGGTCGCCTTGAGTCCCGCGTTGCCGAGCTCCTTGTAGAAGGGCACGTTGGAGTCGCCGTTGATGGTCGAGATGACCGCGGTCCTGCCGCCCTCGGCGAACTTCTTGATGTTCGCCACGATGGTCTGGTAGTCGCTGTGGCCGAAGGGGGTGTACACCTCCTCGATGTCCTGGTCGGTCACGCCCTTCGAGTGAAGGAAGGCGCGCAGGATCTTGTTGGTGGTCCGCGGATAGACGTAGTCGGTGCCGAGCAGGAAGAAGCGCTTGGCGCCGCCTCCCTCTTCGCTCATGAGGTACTCGACCGCCGGGATGGCCTGCTGGTTCGGGGCCGCCCCGGTGTAGAAGACGTTCTTCTCGAGCTCTTCACCCTCGTACTGGACCGGGTAGAAGAGCAGGCCGTTCAGCTCCTTGAAGACGGGGAGCACCGACTTGCGCGATACGGAGGTCCAGCACCCGAAGACCACGGACACTTTGTCCTGGGTGATGAGCTGGCGTGCCTTCTCGGCGAAGAGCGGCCAGTTGGAAGCCGGATCGACGACCACCGGTACGAGCTTCTTTCCCATGACCCCGCCGGCGGCGTTGATCTCGTCGATGGCCATGAGAGCCACGTTCTTGAGCGCGGTCTCCGAAATGGCCATCGTTCCTGACAATGAGTGAAGTATCCCGACCTTGATGGTGTCGGCCGTTCGGCCGGTGCTCGGGAACAATAGGACCCCCACGGCGAGAGCCGTGGCACACAACGTGACGGCGAGCTTCATGCGGCGCATTCCAATCCCCTTCTGTGGTGGTGGCGCGAGAGCGCGCCCTACCGGGTAGCGAGAAGCGTGCCAGGGTGCGTAGGAGCAGTGGCGGTCGCCAACGAATCACGCCAGGAACGAGCCGGCGTTGGGCACCGACCCGGACGGTGCGTGTACGGAGTTGCAGCGCGAGGACGCGCTGCCTCATACCGGCGCAGCCGCCTGCACGGGATTCGTGCGTGCTCTCGGAAGGGGACCCCCGCGCGAGCCGCGGACCTACGCATTTTGCAGTGGAGGGGGGGCTTCGATGCCTGGGTGGAGAACACGCGACCCCCTCGAGAAGGGCGGGCTCGACTCTCTTGGGGCCGCGTCGCGAGCTCTCCCGACAATTCACGCAAGGGAACGGTGGACGCACCTCGATTTGCGCGTTTCGCCAAGCAGGGGTGGTCTCTTCTTTCGAACGCGCGCTCCTACGGAGAGGCAGAGCCTCCGCCCGCGTTGCAGGGCGAGGGTCGGCCTGCGACCGTATCATCCCGCTCGACTGGCGCCCCGGCCTCGCGCCCTTCTCGGGGTGGGGCAGTGCGCCGCCTTCCAAGGAGGGTGCCACCCATGGCTCATCCACTTTCAGGCAAGGTTGTCGTCGTGACGGGTGCGAGCTCGGGGATCGGAAGGGCTACGGCCCGGGCGCTCTCCCGTTGCGGCGCTCGACTGACCCTCGCGGCCCGCTCCGCCCAAAAGCTCGAGACCCTCGCGGCCGAGCTTGGCCAGGAAGCGCTCGTCGTGCCGACCGACGTGACGGTCGCCTCCGAGGTCGCCCGGATGATCGGCGAGACCCTGAAGCGCTTCTCCAGGGTCGACGTGCTCTTCGCCAATGCGGGGCTCTACGTGCCGGGCGAGGTGGCGGAGGGGGACCCGGAAGCCTGGGCGAGGATGGTGGACGTGAACGTGAACGGGGTCTTGCGATCGATCCGGGCGGTCCTGCCGCACATGATCGAGCGGGGCACGGGTGACATCCTCGTCACGAGCTCCATCTCGGGCCACATCGATCTTCACTGGGAGCCGGTGTACAGCGCGACGAAGCACGCCATCCAGGCCTTCGTGCACGGGCTACGGCGCCAGGTCGCCGCGAAGGGGTTGCGCGTCGGCGCCATCGCGCCGGGCATCGTGCTGAACGAGCTGTGGGAGGCGCATTGGGGTCCACTCACCCCCGCCCTCATCGAGGAGCGGGTGGCCCAGCACTCCGGCTTGCGGTCGGAGGACGTGGCTGAAGCCGTCGTCTACATGTTGTCCCTGCCGAGGCACGTCACGATCCGTGACCTCGTCATGTTGCCGCAGGCCCATCTGATGAGCGGTCGTGCTCGGAGTTTTGTGGCGAACGCGAGGCCGGCGGGGATGAGGTGTCCGCGGCTCCCTGGAAGCGGCCTCCCTTTTCGTCTCAAGAGGGGAGGCAGGTGGAGGACGCGCCCACGGCTGGCCAGCCTCTCTTTAGAGACGAAGGACGCTTTAGCGCAGCCCCGACACGACCGCGCGCGCCGCCGCGGCGTTCTTGCGAATCGAGTCCCAGTCACCCTTCTTGATGGCGTCCCGGGAGGCGATCCAGGTCCCGCCCACGGCCAGGACCGTCTCGGAGGCGAGCCAGGTCTTGAGGTTTTCGAGTTTGATGCCGCCGGTGGGAATGAAGCGCACGCCCGCCAGGGCGAAGGGGGCGGCGAGCGCGTTCAGCATGGGGAGTCCACCGGCCTGCTCGGCCGGGAAGAACTTCATGATGGGCGCACCGGCGGCGAGCGCTCCCTGGATCTCCGAGGGAGTCATGACGCCCGGATAGAAAGGCATGCCGATCTCCCGGGCTTTCGCGACGACCGGCGGCGAGAAGCCGGGCGCGAGCGCGAAGCGGGCCCCGGCGTCTCTCGCGGCGAGCAGGCTCTCCACCGACAGCACCGTGCCTGCCCCGAGAAGCAGGTCGGGACGCCGGTCGTGGAGCTTGCGAATGACCGCAGCCGCCGCCGCGGTGCGAAAGGTGATCTCGGCCAAGGGGAGCCCGCCCTCCAGCAGAGCGTCGGCGAGCGGCTCCGCCTTGTCGACCTCGTCGATGGCGATCACGGGAATGACTCCCAGCTTCTTGAATGAGGAGTTCAGGCCATTGTCCATGTCGGTTCCCTGTGGCGCGGAAGTTGAAGCGGCTCGGGGTGGGCCCCTCCGTCGCGCGCTCGGGCACGATTATCCACCAATTCCCCGCCGTCAGCACCGTCGGCGACGACCCTCTTTTTTGCCATGGCGCCGCAGGCGGGACGGACGCTCGGGGGCAAAGGATCGTGTGCGGCGGCCGAGCAAAACGCCCTCCCGCCGCCGCTCGCCGCCCTTCAAGGGCAGGCCGGCGTCGCCCCGCCGGCGAGGTAGAGCGTGGTGCGGCTCACGAGATATCCGCCGTCGGACGACGGGGTGGTCTGCCCATCCGCCCCGGACCCGAAGGCGATGCCGGCGACGTGGGCGGTGACGTACTCGCCCGGGTGATCGAAGAAGTACTGCACCCGGTTGTCCTGCCAGTGGTCGGGCGTGTTGTCCTCTTCCATGTTCCCCACCGGCACCTGCCAGTAGAGGGCCGGCTTGCCGATCGCCTCCGAGAGCGCCTGGTCGAAGGCGAGCGCCTGGTGGAAGCTGGGCAAGGTGGTGTTGGTTGCGTCCCACCAGGTCTTGCGCCCGACCGAGGCGTAGTAGCCCGCGTCGCGGTCGCTCGCCTCGACCACCACGAAGTCGCCCTGCGAGGCGCCACAGGCGCTGAGGAAGTTTCCGACCTTGGCCGCCTCCCCCGCCACGTCGAGCGACGGGTCGGTGTTGAGCTTCACGTCGACGCCGGTGGCCCAGGCCGAGGCGTGCAGGCCCACCTTGGCGTTCGGCGCGTATTTGCGGACCATGCTCACCATGCACTGGCCCATCCCGGCGATGGAGTTCTCCTCGCTCCCACAGTCGGTGGGATTGGCCGAGGCGACCGCCGCCGGAACGGCGTGCGGGTTCGAGTTCGTCTGCTGGGCATACCCCCAGAAGTCGGGCTCGATGTGCAGAAGGACCTCGCTCGCACCGATGGTCTTGAGCAAGAAGCGCCAGTCGCCGAAGTACTGGGCCATGAAGGTGGAGTCGCTCGCGGCGCTGACCTCGCCCGCGCCCTCGCTCGAGCCGCTCGCCGGCAGGATGATGTAGTAGGTGAACATGGGGATTTCGCGGTTGGCGAGGGCCGTGCCGATAAAGCCCGTCACGAACTGCCCGGGCGGTTGTGACCAGTCCTGCCAGCACCCCCACCAGCTTTCATTCGAGCTCGAGCACGGCGCGCCGTCGCCGATGGGTCCGGCCAGGTACTGATACCTGAGGTCCCAGGCCGCCTCGGCCGCCACCGCGTCCACGTCCGAGAAGCCGACCATGATGTCCGTCTTGCCGAGCGAGGCGAGGAGATCCGTGCCGAGGCAAGCGGAGGAGACCGAGACACTCGCGACGCCCGTCGTCGTCCCGTCGGCGGCGCTCGTCGCGACCACGTGGTAGGTGCCGGCCGTGGAGGGGGCGGTATAGACGCCGGCCGAGGTGACGCTCCCGCCGGTGGCGCCTTCCTCGACCGACCAGGTGACCTCGCCGTTGGAGCTACCGGTGACGGTGGCCGTGAAGGACGCGTTCGCCCCCTCCCACAAAGACGCGGTCTTCGGGTTCACCGCTACCACCACCACCGGGGCGCCGGACACGGTCACCGTGGCCGTGTCCATCTTCGTCGGATCGAGCACGCTCGTCGCGACCACGTGGTAGGTGCCGGCCGTGGAGGGAGCAGTGTAGACGCCGGCCGAGGTGATGCTCCCGCCCTGCGTTCCCTCCCTCACCGACCAGCTCACCGAGTTCCCACTCGACCCGCTGACCACGGCGGCGAAGGTGTAGCTCGCATTCGGCGCGAGGTAGATGGCCGACGGGGTGAGGCTCACGCTCAAGGTCGGAAGGACGACCTCGACGGTCGCCTCCCCGGTGGCGCCGGTGCCCGACGCCGTCGCCACCACGTGGAAGGTCCCGGCCGCTTCCGGAGCGAGGTAGAGACCGGCAGCGCTGATGGAGCCCCCGCTCGCTCCCTCCTGCACGGACCAGGTGACCTTCTGGGGGCTGCCGCCCACCGAGGCCGCGAAGGTCGCCTGGGCCCCGGCCTCAAGGGTGAGCGCCGAGGGCGAGACGCTCACTCCGGACGCGAAAGGCCCCTTCGACCCACTGCAGGAGAGGAAAACGACCACCCACAAGCTTGCTGCCACGCGACCTTTGGGAAAGCGCTTCATGCTTCTCACCCCGGGAGAAGGCCTCTTCATGGACCACGTCCCTCGAACAGGAGACAACAATCACCGGCCCACCCCCGATCGAAAGGCCCGAAAGAGGCAGCGAGAACGCACCACAAGTGCAGGCGCTGTGCGCCGCCCTGGCGGGCTCGCCGCCGAGGTGGGCACCGGGTGGGCGTTGTCGCTCGCGTGGCGGGCCGGCTCTTCGTTTGAGGAAGTGCCGCGGCCAGGAAAGCGTCGACCGGTGAGCCTTTGCGCTCCACGGCCTTTCAGGCTTGATTGGTGAAGGGAAGGCGCCGCCCTGACAGAAGGCTGGCAGGTCGCGGGCTTGTCCAGGGGCGGCCCCCGGTCTGAGCGCGTGCGCAAATTCGCGTGCGGATCCCAGTTCGGGTACGAA